>Ga0247727_10000050_pt1 | contig 241918 bp, 248 predicted proteins | sample WisWelCaveWW1625_FD_202498 | JGI IMG/M metagenome (GOLD analysis project Ga0247727, IMG submission 202498) | Biofilm microbial communities from Wishing Well Cave, Virginia, United States - WW16-25 | ecosystem: Environmental > Aquatic > Deep subsurface > Groundwater > Cave microbial mat... | reverse complement strand
CTCCTACCGGCTCAAGGAAAAACTGAAGGCTGGCCTGGTGCGCGCCGAAGAAACAACCGAATCATGAACCAGGTGGGGAAGATTCAATTTACACAACTGGGGAAATCTGGGCTGTCCTTGACACTTGGCGCTCTCGGCATTGAGCCCCTTCAGGAGGCCGTGAGCGTATGGGCTGCGAACGATGTAGGCGTACGCTTGGCCAGGCTCGTCAAGGTCGTCGGTGTAGCGGCCTTCGCCGCGGAGCAATGTAGGGTCTTCTGTACGCCGGATGGGGTCGCCTACCGTTTGCCGCAGGGTTGAAAAGCCGCTCGCACCATTCATCGGTGCATTATTGCAAACGGATGCACGAGGTAGAGGAACACCCTTCGAAACAGATTCGGACTATGGAGTATGAGCTCAAGCAATGAGCGGTGCTTAAGATCGAGGTCGACAGCTAACATGTCGACAAGGTGATATATAGCTGGTAGCCAAGGGGGGTACGTGGCGCTGCGCATTACTGAGTTTTTCGGGTTTCAACCGAGCGATGTATCCGAGCGCGCGGTCGCAATTCGAGCCACCCGCTCCTGCCCGTTCTTAGGTCAACCTTGCACCAAGACATTTGCCGACGGTGAAAAAAGCGGGGCGTGCACGGTCATTCCGATGACTTCTGCTGAAGTCATCTGCTGCGCTAATAGGCTGTATGCGGAGAACTATAAGATCCTTCAAGATGTGGCCGATGTTGCGTTCGGACCCGGCGCACGACTAATCCGTCCCCAAGCCATGGCAAGTGCTCAAGATAGGGACGTCGCCGTGTTCGGGAAGCGATGGGGCCGCGAGTTGCGAATTCCGCAGCGCACGGGTGGGGGGAGTTATTTCGTTGACTGGATCTTGGTATTACTCAAGGACGGCGGCGAGCCGGCAGAGTTTGTAGCGGTAGAGGTGCAGTCAATCGACACTACCGGGAACTACCGTGCTGAACGGGATGCATATATAAGTGGACAAGCGTTTACTCAAACAAGTCCAGCTGGGCTGAATTGGGAAAACGTCTCCAAGCGTATTCTTCCGCAGCTGATCTACAAGGGCCATGTGCTTCGACGGGAGCGGCTCTGCCTGAAAGGACTTTTCTTTATCTCGCCCACCCGGGTGTATGAGCGGATCAGGAAGCGTTTAGCCCGCAATCTTGATCCACTTCACATGCAGCCTGGCTCCCTGACGTTCATGTGGTACGAGCTTGTGCCCCATGTCCAGCATGGTTTGCTTCGATCCCTGGTCCTCAAGGGTCACGTGACTACTACGGTAGACCAAGTGGCACTCGCCTTTACGGCACCGCAAGAGCTGCCGGACGCCGGGGTTTATGAAGGCGCCATCAGAACGGCGCTTGGGAGAGCCTAGACAAAAGCACCTAGTAGTGTGTATAAATACAGTATTCACAAAAACAAGACCACGTAAAGCGTGACAAAGAGGACCGCAGCCAAACCGAGAGTGCTTTCCCTCTTTTCAGGGGGCGGGGGACTTGACCTAGGTTTCGAAATGGCGGGCTATCGCACCGCCGTCTGTGTCGATAACGATCCCGAATCCTGCAAGACGTTGCGCTACAACAGGCCTGGTTGGGCAGTTTACGAAGGCGATATCCGAGATTTCACACCAAAGGGTTCTTTTGACGTAGTTACCGGCGGTCCACCTTGCCAGGGGTTCAGTACCGCTGGGAAGGGGGACCCCAACGACCCGAGGAACTTCCTTTGGAAAGAGTACTTCCGGATAGTTGCCAGCACAAAGCCGAAGGCCCTAATCCTCGAAAACGTCGCGGGTCTACTGAACAAGAAGAATCGCCATCACCTCGATGCATTTCTGCACAGATTGGGAGCCTTGGGTTACGAACCCATCTTCGATGTGTTGAATGCGGCTGATTTCGGCGTTCCGCAAGAGCGGAACCGCGTAATTGTTGCAGCAGGTTACGGTTGGACACCCGAACTACCAGTGGCGCAGTCCAGCAGAAAGCGAGTTTCCGCGAAAGAGGCGATCGGAGATCTCATCAAGAGCACGACGGCTGCCAATCATGAACCGAATATTCATGCCCCGCATGTAGTGCGGCGGTGGTCGAAACTGCAGGAAGGCGAAGCCGATCCTAACTACCGGCGCGCAAGGATATACGCCGATCGCCCAAGCATCACAATTAGAGCAGGCGGTGGATATGGCCCTCGCGGTGACCACCTTGCGGGTTTTCATCCGCCGATTCATTACTCACTTCCGAGGCAATTAACTGTGCGCGAGGCGGCTCGCCTTCAATCGTTTCCAGACTCCTGGATATTTTGTGGAAGCAAGACGGCGCAGGGACGGCAGGTTGGCAATGCCGTACCGCCACTATTGGCACAGGCTGTTGCTGAATGCTTGATGCGAGGTCTCCAGCAGACGCGTACCGCAAGGTCCTCTCAAAGAAGATCTATGCTCCAAGAGGAGTTAGAACTCGAAATAGCGTAAATTTGAGCGGGTGGACGTGTTCAGCCGTTCAAAGCGGTCACAGATCATGTCGCGGATTCGAGGCCGGGATAACGCCGCGACGGAGCTTCTTCTTCGTTCTTGGCTCCGACAACAGGGCATAACGGGTTGGAGGAGGCATTATCCGATTCCTGGCACGCCGGATTTCGCCTTCCCGAAACAAAAAGTGGCGCTGCTTATCGACGGGTGCTTCTGGCATGGCTGTCCGAAGTGCAAGCGCATGTCGAAAACAAATAAGGAATACTGGTCGGCCAAGGTTCTCGCCAATCGCAAGCGAGACTCGAGGGTGAATCGGAAGCTGCGAAGGAAGAACTGGCGTGTCATCCGTATCTGGCAATGCGAACTGAAGAAACCGGAGTTCGTCCTGGCGAGACTGCGTTCGGTTCTCGGTCGGCCGTTAGCGCAAGCAACGGTCCAGGACAGGAAAACGTACGGCGTGGGTCGACGTAAGGTCGGTTAGGCGACGACAATAGTCCGCCGCCTATGCCCATCCTCCTGTCTCGCTCATGGCCGCTTGACAGGAGCCAACCCAAAACTCGAAAAACCTAACTGCTGTAGCGGCGCTCGCCGCGCGCGCGCGGTTCGAGCCCTGGGATCTCCATCAGGCTCACCTTGTTGCCGGTGAAGCGCTCGATCTGACGGACGAGGTGGCGGTCGGCGTGGCCGAGGAAGGTGACGGCGATGCCGGCGCGGCCGGCGCGGCCGGTGCGGCCGATGCGGTGGACGTAGTCCTCTGCTTGGCGAGGGGCGTCGTAGTTCACCACCAGGTTGATGCCCGGCACGTCGATGCCGCGCGCGGCGACGTCGGTGGCGACCAGGACGCGCATGCGGCCGTCGCGCACCTGGTTGAGGGTGCGGGTGCGGTCGCTTTGGTGCATGTCGCCGTGCAGGGCGCCGGCGGTGAAGCCCTTGATCACCAGCGAGGTGGTCAGCTCGGCCGCGGTGCGCTTCATGGCGGTGAAGACCAGCGCCTGCTCGACGTCGGTCTCGCGCAGCAGGGCATCGAGCATGCGGTTCTTGTGCTCGCCGTTGTCGGCGATGAGGGCGTGCTGGGTGATGTCGGGCCTGGTTTCTTCCTTGCGCGCGATTTCGACGCGCCTGGGGTTGCGCGTGACGCGGCTGGCGAGGCGGCCGACGACGCCGGCGAGGGTGGCGGAGAAGAGCAGCGTCTGGCGGTTCTTCGGCGCGCGCGCGAGGATCGAGTCGATCTCCTCCTGGAAGCCCATGTCGAGCATGCGGTCGGCCTCGTCTAGCACCAGCAGTTCGACGCGGTTGAGGTCGACGCTGCCGCGGTCCATGTGGTCCTTGAGGCGGCCGGGGGTGGCGATGACGATGTCGACCGGCTTGCGCACCTGGTCGAGCTGGCGGCGGAACGGCATGCCGCCGACGAGGCACGCGGTGAGCAGGCGCTGGCCGCTGCAGTAGCCGTGCGTCGCCTTCTGCACCTGGAGCGCGAGCTCGCGCGTGGGCGTGAGGACGAGCATGCGCGGGCCCTTGCCGGGGAGCGCGGTGGGCGCGCGCAGGCGCTGCAGGCCGGGAAGGACGAAGGCGGCGGTCTTGCCGCTGCCGGTCTGCGAGGAGACGAGCAGGTCGCCGCCCGCGAGCACGGCGGGAATGGCTTCGCGCTGCACCGGAGTGGGCTCGGTGTAGCCGAGGCGCGTGAGGTTATCCAACAGGGTCGAATCGAGGCCGAGCGTGGTGAAAGACATGCGTTTCCTTAGGTGGCGCCAACCAAAAACCGCTACGCCAGACCGAAAAGGAATCTTTCGACGCGACTGCGAGGGGAGGCGGGACTAAAACGGCGAGGGCGGACTATACGCTATTTCGCCGGGAAATTCGGGGTCAGGGCCCTAAACCTGCTGACGCAAGCTAGACCAGATTCGAGCCCTGACCCCAGCCCTGGCCGCGAGTGCACGGCATTTCGATTCGCGCGTTGTTCGGGCGGGGCTCGAGGGCCAGCGCATGCGTAGTAGTCAGGATGGCGGAGAATGATGCCTTCATCCTGACGGCGTATCTGATGACGAAGCCGACGGGAGGCAGACAGCTATGGCCGAAAGACGACTGAAGATCTGGTACGACAGGGAAGGCGACTTCCTGGAAGTGATGTTCGAGCAGCGTCCCGGTGTTTTCCGCGAGACGGCAAACCCGCACGTCATGGAGAAAGTGGACGAGAAAGGCCGGGTGCTCGGATTCTCGGTCATGCGGGTGAGCGCGCTGCGCGACGCGCCGCTCGAGGTCACGCTGTAACCCTCGCAGTCGATCTCTCGAGAGGCGAAAGGAGCACGGCATGACTTAGTTACCTCTAACCAGGAGCTATGTCATGTCACGCACTTACCGCCGCCGCAGCGAGCGCCACGAATACCGCTGGGTGCTGCGCGAGTTGGTATTCGAGTCGGGCTGCCGCAGGTGCTCTCTGATCGATCGCCGCTCGCCGGAAGGCCGCCGCGCCATCGCGCGGTTTCACTCCGATGCGGAAGCCGCCATGAAGCGCGGCGTGCCGCACTGGTTCCGCCGCGTTTTCAAGCGGCGCCAGCGCGCGTCCGATGCACGCGAGCTGCTGCGCTGGCTCGCCGACCTGGAACACGAACCGGTGATGAACGCCAGGCACCGCAACAGCGCGCAGTGGGCGTGGTGGTGATTCCTCCGGGTTCGGGGTCTGACCCCATCAGACCAGGAGCGCGATGCCGCACGCGGCGAGCGCGGCGCAGACGAGGCGCTGGAAGGCGGTCTGGCTCAAGCCGGTGTGGATCCGGTCGCCGACCAGGAGGCCGATGGCCATCGCCGGAAGCGCGGCGGCGCAGAGGATGAAGGAGTCGACCGTGAGCTCGTCGACCGCGGCATAGGCGATCACGCGAGCGACGCTCAGGGTCAGGAGCATGGCGGAGAGGGTGGCGCGCAGGGCGTGCTTGCCGGCGCCGCCGGCGTCCAGGTACATCGCGAAGAAGACCGAGGCCATGGAGCCGAAGAGGGTGCCGACTGCGCCGGAGAGGAAGCTCGAGGCCGGGCGGAGAACGGCGGGAGGGACGGGCGGGGCGCTGCCGGCGGGCCGGGTCGACATCCAGAAGGAGTAGATGGCGTACAGGATGATGAACGCGCCGAGAGATCGAGCGAGCATGGTGGTGTCGAGGGTCTTGAAGAAGAACAGGCCGGCCGCGATTCCCAGGGCGCAGCCGGGGAGGAGGCCGAGGAACTCGCGCCGCGCGACGTGCTGGCGGCCGCGGCCGACGATCGCGGCCGAAGACACTATCCCGACCAGGCTCCAGGCGGGCGCGAGGATCTTGACCGGGATGACGAGGGCGAGGAGCGGCAGGCCGAGCGCGCCGCCGAAGCCGAGGCTGCCGCGCAGGGCGAAGTTGAGGAGGAGCACCGCCATGCAGTAGGCGAGCTCGAGGGGGGAGAGGCTCTGGATCACCGGTTTGCGTTATTAAAATTCAAAAAACCAAACCCCACGCGGCGGACACTGAGATAAAATCGCCTGCGCATGGACGACACCGAATCGACGGTCACCGACAGCATCTTCTCCTTCGGCATGGGCGGCGCGCGGCCCGAGCGGCAGGCCTTGCCCGGGGGCGAGCTCTGCGCGCGCATTACCGCCCTGATGCAAAGCTGCGAGGGATGCGAGAAGGTGGCGGTCCTCGAGGTGACGCCGTTAGATCGCCCCGATAGCACCGGCTGCAACTGGTCGTTCACGCTCGTGCTCGACACGGCGGGCGTGCCGGCGGAGGTCTATGGGCTCGCCTACGCGCAGGTGATCGGCATGGCGCGCAGCCGCTGGAACCTGCAGTAAGAACCCTCTAGAGCGGCCGACTACCTGCCGAAGTGCGTCAGCGCTTCGCCGCCGCGGCGCCGGCCTTCTGCTGCTTCTTGCGCTGCTTGGCCTGCGTGCGCAGCTTGTTGCGGATCTTTTGCAGGCGCATGCGGTTGCGGCGGTCGCGAGTGGTGTGTCTCATGCCGGCAGTATCCCACGCGGCTCGCTTGCCCGGCGGCCGGATGAGGGAGAATGCCCCATGGCCGACTTTCTGCGCGACGAGCTGGGCAAGGTGCTCGACCAGTGCGACGAGCGGCGCAAGGCCGTGCTCGCGCGCGAGCAGAAGGTCAAGGACGAGGATGCGCTTTTCCTCGCGAACTTCGCGGAGCTGCGGCGCACGGTCATAAAGCCGGTGTTCGAGGCGGCCGGGGCGATGCTGGCTGAGCGCGGCCACAACGTGACCATCGCGGAGCAGGAGTTCTCGGTCGACGCCGGCAGCAAGGTCACCGAGGCCGGGATTTTCATCCACCTCGTGCCCGCCGGGACGCAGGCGTCCTCGCGCGACGACCAGGGGCGCGCGCTCGCGTTCAGCACCCTGCACTACAACAAGACGGTGTGGATCAACGCCGGCAAGCCGCTCGAAGGCGCGAAAAGCACTTATCCCCTGGAGAAGATCAGCCGCCGGTTCGTCGAGGAGGAGCTCGTCAGGTTCGTCGGCAGGGTCGTCGGCGGCTGAGACTCAGGCGGTGGATTTCAAGCTGCCGCGCAATTCGCTGTTCGCCATCCTGCTGCGCTCGCGCTGGTGGGTGAGCATCCTGCTGGCGGCCGGCATGGTAGCGCTGGTGCGGATGTTCTTCGCCGTGGAGTACGCGGTGGCCGCCGCGCTGCCGTTCGCGGTGATCGGGATCTATGCCGCGTTCCAGCAGTTGAGGCGCCCCGGCCCGGCGCGCATCGCGAAGACGCTCGAGCGCGCCCGCGCCCTGTCGTGGGACGAGTTCTGCTCGGCGCTCGAGGAGGCGTTCCGGCGCGAGAAGTTCGGCGTCACCCGGATGGACGGCCGGATGGACGGGGCGGCGGACCTGAAGCTCACGCACGAGGGGCTGGTGACGCTGGTGGCGTGCAAGCGCTGGAAAGCGATGCGCACCGGGATCGAGCCGCTGCGCGAGTTCGACGCCGCCTCGCGCGAGCGCGGGGCGCATGCGCGCATCTACGTCGCCGTGGGCGAGGTGACCGACAACGCGCGCAGGTTCGCGGAGGAGAAGCGCATCCGCCTGCTGCAGGAGGAGGAGCTGGCGAAGCTGCTCGCCGGGCTGCGCTAGCCGACTTCGAGCAGCTCCACTTCGAACACCAGCGTCGCCTGCGGCGGGATGACGCCGCCGCAGCCCTGGTCGCCGTAGGCGAGCTCGGCGGGGATGGTGAGCTTGCGCTTGCCGCCCACCTTCATGCCTTCGATGCCCTGGTCCCAGCCCTTGATGACGTCGCCCGCGCCGAGGGCGAAGCCGAGCGGGTCGCGGCGCGCGCGGCTCGAGTCGAACTGCTGCCCGTTGGCGAGCCAGCCGACGTAGTGGACCACGACGTCGTGGCCCGATTGGGCGGTGGCGCCCCGGCCGACGACCAGGTCTTCCTTGACGATGCCGCCGGGGATGAAGTCGTAGGGTCGGGTCATGGGGCTCTTTCCTGTAAGGGGGCGCGGAGTGTACAGGGCTTTGATTCCCCGCGCCCGGCCGCGCCCTAGCGCGCCTTGCCTTCGAAGCCCCGGACGAGGCCGGCGCGCGCGGTGGCGGCCTGCATCAGCAGCGAGAAATCCGAGCCGCTCAGGATGAGCTGCACGCCCATGGCGATGTGGCGCTCGAGCAGCTCGGGCGTGTACATGCCGCCCATGCCGGGGAACTTGCCGTGCTTGCGGCACGCCGCGATCACCTTCCGGTAGGCCTCGGCGACGCGCGGGTCGTTGAACTGGCCGGGGATGCCCATCTCGAAGCACAGGTCGTTGGTGCCGATGAGGAGCGCGTCGACACCCTTCACGGCGGCGATCTCCTCGCAGGCCGCGACGCCCTGCGGCGATTCGATCATCACCACCACCAGCGTTTCCTCGTTGACGATGCGCGCGGCCTCGCCCACCGGCATCGAGGCGTAGCCGACCTGGGCGAGCGCGCCGCCCATCGAGCGCTTGCCGGCCGGCGGGTAGCGGCAGGCGCTGGCCACCCGCTGCGCTTCCTCCCTGGAATCGACATGGGGAAAGACGATTCCCTGCGCGCCGTTGTCGAGCATGCGCGAGGCGTGCCAGTGCTCGAAGCCGGCGACGCGCACCACCGGGGTGACGCCGGTCGCGAGCGCGGCGGTGGCGAGCTGCGCCGCGTCGTCGGCGTCCATCGAGCTGTGCTCGCCGTCGATGAACAGCCAGTCGTAGCCGGCGGTCTTCGCCAGGGTGGCGATGCCGACGGTGCGCGCCTGGTTGACGCCCATGCCGACGGCGAGTCTTCCGGCGCGCAGCTGGCGCAGGGCGTGGTTGGGTACGGTGCTCATGCGGATTCCTCCTCTTCGGGGGCATCGTAATCCAACGCCCGAGGGGGCGGGCTGCCGGGGCGCGGGCCTTGCGGACGGACTGAAATCGGTCTAAATTCGGTCCGATGAAATACTCCTCCAGGATCAAGCCCATCAGCTATGTGAAGGCCAACGCCGCGGAGCTGATCCGCGAGCTCGCGGAGAAGCGCGAGCCGCTGGTCATCACGCAGAACGGCGAGGCGAAGGCGGTCATGCAGGACCTCGCGAGCTACGAGGCGACGCAGGAGACGCTGGCGCTGCTGAAAATCCTGGCCCTCGGCAGGCGCCAGATCGAGCAAGGCAAGGCCGTGCCGCTGGCCGAGGCCGCCCGCAGGCTGCGCGCGCGCCGCGCCGGGCGCTGATGCGCTTCGAGGTGCGGCTGGCGCCGGATGCGCTCGCCGACCTCGAACAGATCCACGACTGGATCGCGCCGCACGATTCGCCGGCCAGGGCCGCGCCCGTCGAGGATCGGATGCTCGCCGCCATTGCCGCGCTTGCCCGGCATCCGCACCGGGGCGCTCATCCAAGGGAGCTGCTTGCGCTCGGAATACGCGATTACCGCGAGACGTTTTTCAAGCCGTACCGGATCCTCTACCGCGTGGAAGGAGAAAATGTCGACGTGTACGTGATCGCCGACGGCCGGCGCGACATGCAGGCGCTTCTCGCGCGGCGGCTGCTGGAAGGATGACGCCGGGTGGCGAAGAAAGCGCCTGAACGGTCCTACCGCCAGGAGGCGCTGAAGCTCCTGCCGTGGATCTGCGCGCGCTGCGCGCGCGAGTTCGACGGCAAGCGGCTGCGCGAGCTGACGGTGCACCACAAGGACGGGGACCACCACAACAACCCGCCCGACGGGTCGAACTGGGAGCTGCTGTGCATTTACTGTCATGAGAACGAGCATGCGAGGTACGAAGACTCAAAAAATTCGGGGTCAGAGCCCAAAACCTCTGGTCGCAAGGCTCGTCAAAACCGGGGCTCTGACCCCATCGGTACGCACCGGCCGCTTGCCGGACTGGGTGAGCTCCTGAAGAAACCCAAGAAGTGAGCCCGGCTGGAGCGACATTCTCGCGTTGCCGGCGCTGGCGCTACCTGCTGTGGCGGCGCTGGGGCGAGGGGCCGGCGGCGAATTTCCTGATGCTCAACCCGAGCACCGCGGACGAGCTGCGGCTCGACCCGTCGTGCACGCGCGCGAGGAACTACGCCGAGCGCTGGGGTTTCGGCGCCGTGCTGGTCACCAATATTTTCGGCTGGCGCGCGACCGACCCGGAGGAGATGAAGGCGGTCAAAGACCCGGTCGGGCGGGGGAACGACGGCGCCATCCTGCGCGCTGCGCGCGAGGCGGGGATCGTCGTGTGCGCGTGGGGGAACCACGGGCTGCACCGCGACCGCGCGGCGAGAGTGAGAAGCGCGCTTATCGCGGCGCGGATACGGCTGCATGTCCTGAAGCTGAACGGCGCCGGCGAGCCGGCGCACCCGCTTTACATGGCGGGGTCGCTACAGCCCGCGCTGTGGGAAATCGGGGTCTGACCCCGATTTCCGCCTGGAAATTCCGCGAAGGCCGTGCTTAAATTACACGAGGTCAGTGTAATTATGGAATCGAAAGCGCGCGCCATGAAGAACGTCACCGTCACCCTGGACGAGGACACGGCGGCGCGCGCGCGCGTGCAGGCGGCCGAGCGCAGCATGAGCCTCTCGCGCTATATCGGCGAGGTGCTGCGCGAGCGCCTGCGCGGGGACGAGGAATACTGGGCGGCGTATCGGGCCTGGCGCGAGGAAAAGCCTTTCCCCCTGAAAGGACCGCCGCAGCGTTATCCGGGGCGCGAGGAGCTGTATGACCGGCCCGTGCTTCGTCGACGCTAACGTCCTCGTCTACGCGCGCGATGCGCGCGATCCGCGAAAGCACGCTCGGGCGGCAGACTGGCTCGACCATCTCTGGCGCACGCGGTTCGGCCGCACGAGCACCCAGGTGATTTCGCAGTTCTACGCGGTCGCGACGCGCAAGCTGAAGCCCGCCGTCGCGCCGGGGCGCTGCCGCCTACGCCGTGACGCCAGTCGCGGCCGCGGTGCATCGCCCGCGCGGAAGGCCGCGGCGCGCGCTCGCATGACGTGAAGTGAGAAAAAATCTGTAGTCTTTCACTCCACGGAGCGACGACAGATTCCGGCTACCCCGCGTCACATTTAGTCGCTACACTGCGTAGCAGAAACTGCGACGGGGGGAGCGATGCTGCGGTGGGTCGTGCCGGTGTGCCTGTGCCTGTCGGGCGCCGCCTTCGCGCAGGAAACCACGCCCGGCCCGCGCCTGGTGCAGGAAGAAGTGCGCATCCCCGCCGCCGGCGGCAGCTACTCGATCGCGGCGACCATCCTCAGGCCCGAAGGGGAAGGGCCGTTCGGCGCGGTGATCCTCAACCACGGCACGCCCGGCTCGGCGAGCGGGCGCGCGCGCGAATCGAGCGAGCTGCTGCTCAATCCCGCCGCGGAGTTCGCGCGGCGCGGCTACGCGGTGGTGATGCCGCTGCGCCGCGGCTTCGGCGCCACCGGCGGCGAGTTCGCCGAAGACCCGGGAAGCTGCGCCAATCCCGACTACCACAAGGGCGAGCAGGCCGCGGCCGACGACGTGATGGCGGCCTACGACTACGCGCGCGCGCTGCCCTACGTCGATGGCAGGCGCATGATCCTCGCCGGCCAGTCGGCGGGCGGCATGGTGTCGATGGTCACCGCGGGGACGCGCAGCCCGCAGGGCCTGGTCGCGGTGCTCTCCTTCGCCGCGGGGCGCGGCGGCAACCCCGACTTCAGGCCGGGCGTGCCGTGCGCGATCGAGCCGGTGGCGCAGCTCCTCGAGTCGGTGGGCAAGAGCGTGAAGGTGCCGGTGCTGCTGCACTACGCCGAGAACGACCTGTACTTCAACGCCCACACCTCGCGCCTGTGGTACGAGCGCTTCGCCGCCGCCGGCGGGCGCGCCGAGTACGTGCTGCAGCCGGCGTTCGGCCGCGACGGCCACTACATCTTCAGCGAGACCCTCGGCGTGCGCTACTGGCTGCCGGCGGTCGAGCGCTTCCTCGGCCGGCACGGCATCCCGTTCGAGCGCGTGGACGCGGACGAGTAGGGACAGACCCTATTTTCCTGCGGGCTGCGCTGAGCAACGGAAAATAGGGTCTGTCCCTATTTTTCCAAGGCCTCGGCCAGCAGCAATTCCGGGTTGAGGTAGCGCTGCCGGTAGGTCTCGAAGTCGACCCGGTCTGAACTTTCTATCTTCTTCTGCTTGTCGAGCGATTCCTTCGCCAGGCGCGCGAAGCGGTCTTCCACCGCGGGATTGAGCGGCAGCGCCATCAGCGAGCCGCGGTGCGCGAGCGACTCGGCGAGGGTGAAGCGGACGTGCGAGTTGCCGTGGTTGCGCGCCATGGCGTGCAGCACGCGGGCGGAGGGGACAGTTTCAGGGTCTTTCAGGGCTGAAAGCGCAGAAGCAAACGCATCCCGATAGGCGGCGCCGCCGCGCACCGCGTCGATCTCGACCGCGATCGGCTCGCAGGCGGCGAGCACTTCCCTGCCCCACTCGATGAGCGGCACCTGCTGGCCGCGGCGCTCGAGCATGAGGTCAGGGTCGCGGCCATGCTGCGCGCCGCGCAGCTTGTTGCGCGCGATCGCCAGCAGCTCCTGCGGCGAGTCGGGCGGGCTGTCCTCGAGCAGGCAGTGCAGCAGCAGGATGTCGAGGAAGCGCATGGTCTGCGCGGTGATGCCCACCGGGCAGAACGGGTCCAAGTCCATCAGGCGCACTTCCACGTACTCGACGCCGCGCTCGCGCAGCGCGTGCAGCGGGCGCTCGCCCGGCCGGATGCGGCGCTTGGGCCGGATCGGGCTGTAGAACTCGTTCTCGATCTGCAGCAGGCTGGTCGACAGCTGCCTGTATGAATCGCCGTCGCGGATGCCGATCTTCTCGTAGGGCGGGTAGGGCACGGTGAGCGCCTCGTGCAGCGAAGCGGCGTAGCTCTTGAGGCTGTTGTAGCTCACGATCAGGCTCGCCTGCGCGTCGCTCTGGTAGCCGAGGCGCCCCATGCGCAGCGACGTGGCGAACGGCAGGTAGAGCGTGCCGGGCGAGAGCTCCTTCAGCTCGTGCGCGCGACCCTCGACGAAACTGGTGCACGCCGCGGGCGCGGCGCCGAAGAGGTAGAGCGGCAGCCAGGACAGGCGCCGGAAATTGCGGATCAGCCCGAAGTAGGCCTCGCTCCCGGCGCCGGGCAGCGAGAAGTTGTAGTGGATGCCGGAAATCGCCTGCATGCGCCGGCCGTAGCGGTACGAAAGGCCGCTGCGGTACACGCTCTTCGCGCGCCCGACGTTGGAGGTGCCGTAGCGGCCGATCGGGATCGCGTCGTCGGCGGGCAGGTTGCACGGCATGCTCGCCGCCCACAGCAACTCCTCGCCGATCGCGCGCGCCACCACCTGGTGGATCTCGGTCAGCTCCTGCAGGCAAGCGTCGGCGTCGGGATGCACGCCCGTGATCAGCTCGAGCTGGCTCTCGCTGAAATCGGTGGTGATGTGCGCGTGCGTGAGCGCCGAGCCCAGGCGCGCCGGGTGCGGCGTGAGCGCGAGCGATCCCTCGGGCCGCACGCGCAGGCTCTCCTTCTCGATCCCGCGCCGCAGCTGCCCGAGCGCCCCCGCGGGAAGGGCGCGCAGGCGTTCCTGGATTTTCAGACCGGGACCGGCTCTTCCTGCCCGGCGGGCGTGGGAGCCTCGGCGGGGGCGGCGGGCTTCGGTTTGCTGCGCTCCTCGGCTTTCTTCAGCTCTTTGCGCGCTTCCTCGGCGCGGCGCAGGTAGTACTCGAGTTCGTAGTCGTAACACATGACGAACCTCCTGTTGTCCCCTCCAATCCATCCTACTACTTTTTTTCCGCCTCGGGCGCGCCCGGGTCGGCCGGCCGCATCTTGGTCGCGTCGCGCTGCGTCTGCCGCACGCTTTGCGCGCCGCTGTCGACCGCGGCGCCGAGCCACTCGGCGATCCAGCCCTTGTGCCAGGCGTAGCCCACCGCGGCCACCACGGCGACCACCACGAGGAGTTTTCCCATCGTCCGATGATACGCTGCACATCGTGGAAGAAAAGGAGCACCTGCTGCGCGAGGACCGCCGGCTTCTCGGCCGGCTGCTCGGCGAGGTGATCCGCGAGCAGGTGGGCGAGGAGGCGCTCGCGCGCATCGAGCGTATCCGCCAGACCGCGGTCAGCTTCCGGCGCGAAGAAGGAAGCCGCGCCGAGCTCGAGCGGGAGCTGAATGCCCTGAACCCGGAGCAAACCCTCCACCTGGTGCGCGCGTTCAGCTACTTCTCGCACCTCCTCAACATCGCCGAGGACGAGCAGCAGCACCGCCGGCGCCGCGCGCACGCCGCCGCCGGCTCGCCGCGCCGCCCGGGGAGCTTCTCCTACGCGCTCGACCGCGCGCGCGAGGCCGGCGTGGACGCTCCGGCGCTCCTTGCCTGGTTCGGCCGCGCGCGCGTCGCGCCGGTGCTCACCGCGCATCCCACCGAGGTGCAGCGCCAGAGCATCCTTGATTGCGAGCGCGAGATCGCTCGGCTTCTGGGTAAAAATTCTTCTCATGAAAGAGATGAGCTGCTTCACGCCGAAATCCTCCGGCTGTGGCTCACGGCGATGCTGCGCGGCACGCGGCTCGAGGTGCCGGACGAGGTGCAGAACGGCCTCGCCTACTTCCGCCTCACTTTCCTCAACGAGCTGCCGCGCCTCTACGCCGAGCTCGAGCACGCGGTGAAGGAGCGCTATGCCCTGGAGCGCACGCCGCGCCTCGCGCCGTTCCTCACGGTCGGCACCTGGATCGGCGGCGACCGCGACGGCAACCCGTTCGTGACCGCGCAGGTGATGCGCGGCGCGCTCGCGCAGCAGGCGCGGCTCGTGCTCGCGCACTACCTCGAGGAAGTCGGCCAGCTCTACCGGGAGCTCGGGCTGTCGGCGCGCATCCGCGCCGCGCCGCCGGAGATCGAGGCGCTCGCCGCGGCCTCGGGCGAGAGCTCCGCCTACCGGCGCGACGAGCCCTACCGGCGCGCGATCTCGGGCATCTACGCGCGGCTCGCCGCCGCGGCCGAGGCGCTGGCGGACGTGAAAGCGAATCCGCCCGCGACGGCGCAGCGGCCGGCGTACGCGAGCGCAGAGGAGTTTTCCAGTGACCTGGAAATTCTTGAGAGAGCCCTAAACGCCCAGGGCGCCGAGCGTCTTTCCCGTGGCCGGCTCGCGCTGCTGCAGAGGAAGGTGAGCCTGTTCGGCTTCCACCTCGCGCCGGTCGACCTGCGCCAGAGCTCGGGCGAGCACGAAGCCGTTGTTGATGAGTTGCTTTCGCGCGCGAACGTCACAGCTGACTACAAATCCCTCGATGAAAAAACCCGCGTGGCGCTGCTCGCCAAAGAGCTCTCCGGCCCGCGGCCGCTGCGCGTGCCGCAGCTCGGGTACTCGCAGCACGTGGAGAAGGAGCTCGCGATCGTCGCGGCGGCGGCAGAAGGGCGCAGGCGCTTCGGCGCGCGCGCGGTGCCGCACTACGTGATCTCGCACTGCTCGGCGGCGTCGGACCTGCTGGAGGTCGGGGTGCTGCTGCGCGAAGCCGGGCTGCTGGGGCAGGTGGACATCGTCCCGCTGTTCGAATCGATCGCCGACCTGGGCGATTGCGCCAAAGTCATGAGCGATGCGCTCGACCTGCCTCTGTACAAATCCTGGGTGGATACGCGCGGCGGCGAGCAGGAAGTGATGCTCGGCTATTCCGACAGCAACAAGGACGGCGGCTATTTCACCTCGAACTGGGCGCTGTACAAGGCCGAGGCGACGCTGGTGGAAGCGTGCGCCAGGCGCGGCGTGCGCCTGCGCCTGTTTCACGGCCGCGGCGGCACCATCGGCCGCGGCGGCGGGCCGAGCTACGAGGCGGTGCTCGCGCAGCCCGCGGGCTCGGTCGACGGCGCGCTGCGCCTGACCGAGCAGGGCGAGGTGATCGCGAGCAAGTACGCCGATCCCGAGAGCGGCAGGCGCAATTTGGAAACGCTGGCCGCGGCCACGCTGGAAGCAAGCTTTAGGAAAGAGAATCACAAGAATCGGCATGCAGTAGTCGCCGAGGAGCTGTCGGCGCGGGCTTTCGAGGCCTACCGGTCGCTGGTCAGGAGCCCGGGGTTCGTGGAGTACTTCCGGGCCTCGACGCCGATCGCCGAGATCGCCGACCTCAACATCGGCAGCCGGCCGGCGTCGCGCAGGGCGACCGAGAGCATCGAGGATTTACGCGCGATCCCCTGGGTGTTCAGCTGGAGCCAGTGCCGGCTGATGCTGCCCGGCTGGTACGGTTTCGGCTCCGCCGTAAATTCCTGGATTGACGAGAAAGGCAAACTCGCAGAGCTGCGGGAAATGTACCGCGAGTGGCCGTTCTTCAGGAGCGTGCTCTCCAACATGGACATGGTGCTCGCCAAGACCGACCTCGCCATCGCTTCGCGCTATGCAGAGCTCGTCCCATCGGAAAAGCTGAGGACGGAGATATTCGGCCGCCTGTCCGACGAATGGCGCCGCGCGTGCAAGTGGCTCGCCGAAATCACCGGCAACAAGGAGCTGCTCGCCGACAACCCGACCCTCGCGCGCTCGATCCGCAACCGCTTCCCCTACCTCGATCCGCTCAACCACGTGCAGGTCGAGCTGCTGCGCCGCTACCGCTCGGGCGACCGCGACGAGCGGCTATTGCGGGTGATCCACCTGACGATCAACGGCCTGGCCGCAGGCCTGAGAAACAGCGGATGAATTCCTTACCCCACTCCAAGAAGCTCCACCTCGAACACCAGGGTCGCATTCGGCGGGATGACGCCGCCGGCGCCGCGCGCGCCGTAGCCCATGGCCGGCGGGATGGTGAGCTTGCGCTTGCCGCCGACTTTCATGCCTTGCACGCCTTCGTCCCAGCCCTTCATCACCTGGCCTTTTCCCAAAGAAAAGATAAACGGGTCCTTGCGATCCTTGCTGGAATCGAACTTCGTGCCGTTGGTGAGCCAGCCGGTGTAGTGCACGGTGACTTTCTGGCCGGATGTCGCGGCGGCGCCGGTGCCTGCGACGAGGTCTTCGATCACGAGCTTGTCCACGTTCATGTTCCTCCGATGGTTTGCCTCGCCCACTCGAGCACGATGGCGAGGCGCGGCGGGAGCAGGTCCTCGGCCTCGTCGAACGTCACCCAGCGGTATTCGTGGTGCTCGGGATGGCCGAGCTCGGGCGACACCGGGAGCTCGATCTTGTCCTGGCCGGTCTCGGCGAGGTAGTAGCGCGCGACCTTGTTGCCGGCGTAGGGAACGGTCTCCCTGAATTCGTCGCCGAAGGGATAGTCGAGGCCGGCGAGCCCGGTTTCTTCCTCGACTTCGCGCCGCGCGGCGGCGAGCGAATCCTCGCCGGGCTCGACCAGGCCCTTGGGGAAGTCCCAGTTCCTGAAGGCGCGCAGCACCAGGATGCGCACGCCGCGCTCCACCCGGCGGAACACCACCGCGCCGGCGGCGCGGGTCGGGGCTGTCATGCCCCCGATTTTAAGGTGCCCGCCGCCCGAGCGGCCCTAGCCGGAGGAGGAGGAGGAGGCTTCGGAATCGCTCGGACGGCGAAGCAAGCGTACAACTGCATTCTTGACGCGCGAACCGAGTTCGATCGCGTCGGCGAGCGCAAGTTCCCAGCGTTCCGCAGCCTTGACCTGCGTGAGATATTGCTCGCGCACCTGCGCCGGCAGCGACTCGTAGGCGCGCTGCCAGAAGGGAGTCAGAAATTCTTTACGCATGGCGCAGCCCTTTCACACTAAGCAGGCTGCGAAGAGCCGCAGCCGCGGCACGCACGAGGCGAGCGATCTCGGCCGCGCGCAGGCGCCGGGCTTCGCGCTCCAGCGCGTACAATTCCTCAGAGGTCAGGTAACGGTTTTTCATGCAGCGAATATAGCGGCCGCACGCTGCGTGCACAAACGATGAATTCTCACTTCTTGCATCAGAAAAACTCATCCATCGCGTGATATACCGCCTGCCGCCGTTGAATGCGCTGCGCGTATTCGATGCCGCCGCCCGCCACCTCTCGTTCAAGGAGGCGGCGGGCGAGCTGCACATCACGCAGGCCGCGGTCAGCCACCAGGTGAAGAGCCTCGAGAAATACCTCGGCGTGCGGCTGTTCAAGCGCGCGGCGCGCGGCGTGCAGCTCACCGAAGCCGCGCGCGCCTGCCTGCCGAAGCTGCGCGAGGGCTTCGACGCGCTCGCCGCGGCGGTCGAGATGGTGCGCGAGCGCGGCGGCGAGGCCGGGCTCGCGATCACCGCGCCGCCGGTGTTCACCGCGCGCTGGCTGATGCCGCGGCTCGCCGACTTCTCCAGGCGCGAGCCGAAGATCGAGCTGCGCGTGTTCGCCTCGAGCAGGATGGTCGATGCCGGCGCGCTCGATTCCACCACGCTGGTCGGCGACCTCGACCTGCGCACCGAATCCTCCGCAGTGCAGATCCACCTCGGCGCCGGCCAGTATCCCGGCAACCGCGCCGACCGCCTCTTCGGCGTCACGATGACGGCAGTCGCCAGCCCTGGTGTGCCCCGAGGTGATCGCCGAGCGCCCCGCGGTCGCGGCTTTCCGGAAATGGCTCCTCAAGCAGGTATAATTCCCGGCGGTTTTTCCCGCCTGCTGCAGTAACCACCGTGGCCCAGGCGCCGACAGGCGCAGGAAGGTCGTCATGCCCAAGGAAGAGTTGCTCGAGATGGACGGCACGGTGCTCGAAGTGCTGCCGAACACCAATTTCCGCGTCGAGCTGGAGAACGGCGCCAGCGTGCTCGCCTACGCCGGCGGCCGCGTGCGCCAGCACCGCATCCGCATCCTCGCCGGCGACCGCGTGCGCCTCGAGATCTCGCCTTACGACATCACCCGCGGGCGCATCAATTTCCGCCACAAGGACGAGAAGCCGGTGGCGATGCCGACCCGGCGGCCGGCCTGGCGTAAGCGCTGAAATCGGGGTCAGAGCCCGATTTCCCATAGCGGCAGCGGGGATATCGGAAATCGGGCTCTGACCCCGATTTCAGCCCGCACTTGAACCCCGGCGGTCCGGCTACCATCTAACGGCGGTGCGATCGCGCGATCTTTCGAGCTGGATGTGGGGCGAGGCGCTGTCCATGCTCGACCGGGCGCAGCGCCTGCAGCGCCAGTTCTTCACCCACGCCGCGGCGTCGTGGGAACCGCCGGTCGACATCGTCGAGACCGCCGACACGCTCCAGGTCCACGTCGCGCTGCCCGGCGTCGCGGCCGACGCGATCACGGTGGGGCTCGATCCGTCCGGCATCACCATCTCGGCGGTGCGGGCTTTCCCCTGCCCGGCAAGCGAGGAAAATCAGGACTCGCAGATCCACCGCCTCGAGATCCCCTACGGCCGCTTCGAGCGCTTCATCGGCATGCCGCCGCTCGAGCTCGCTGGCAAGGCGCTCGAGAACGGCATCCTGACGCTCACTTTCCGTCGCAAGGCGGGCGTATGAACGAGGCGAAGAAGCCCGCCGGCGGCAAGCCGCTGCCCGAAGACGCCCTCATCATCATCCCGATGCGCAACAGCGTGCTGTTCCCGGGGGTGATCTCGCCGGTCACGGTCGGCCGCGCGTCCTCGGTCGCCGCCGCGCAGGAAGCGGTGCGCAGCGAGAAGAAGGTCGGCTTCCTCCTGCAGCGCGACCCGCAGGCGAACGACGTCAGGCCCGACGACCTGCACTGGGTCGGCACCGCCGGCCAGGTGGTGCGCTACATCACCGGCGCCGAAGGCACGCACCACCTCGTGGTGCAGGGCCAGGGTCGCTTCCGCGTGCTCGAGTTCCTGCACGGCTGGCCGTACCTCGCCGCGCGCGTGCAGATGATCGAGCCGAAGGAAGAGATGACGCCCGAGCTCGAGGCGCGCTTCCTGCAGCTCAAGAACCAGGCGGCCGAGGCGATCGGGCTGCTGCCGAACGCGCCCGAGGAGCTGGCGGTGGTGGTGCAGAGCATGACCTCGCCCGCGCTGCTCGCCGACATGGTCGCGAACCTGCTCGACATCAAGAACGAGGCCAAGCAGGGCCTGCTCGAGACCTTCGACCTGCGCCGGCGCCTCGACAAGGTGCTCGAGCACCTCGGCGAGAGGGTCGGCGTGCTGCGCATCTCCAAGGAGATCGGCGACCGGACCCGGAAGGAGTTCGACGAGCGCCAGCGCGAGCACGTGCTGCGCGAGCAGATGCGCCAGATCCAGAAGGAGCTCGGCGAGGGCGAGGACACCGCCGCCGAGCTGGCGGAGCTGAAGAAGTCGATCGACGACGCAGGCATGCCCGAGGACGTGCACAAGCATGCGCTGAAGGAGCTCAAGCGCCTGCAGCGCATGGGCGAGGGCAGCGCCGAAGGGTCGATGCTGCGGACCTACCTGGAATGGCTTGCGGAGCTTCCGTGGAAAAAGGAAGAAACCAGGGCGATCGACATCGCCGAAGCCCGCAAGGTGCTCGACGAAGACCACTACGGCCTGGACAAGATCAAGCGCCGCATCCTCGAGCACCTCGCGGTGCGCAAGCTCAACCCCGACGGCAAGAGCCCGATCCTGTGCTTCGTCGGCCCGCCGGGCGTGGGCAAGACCTCGCTCGGCCAGTCGATCGCGCGCGCCACCGGGCGCAGGTTCCAGCGCATCGCGCTCGGCGGCGTGCACGACGAGGCCGAGATCCGCGGCCACCGCCGCACCTACATCGGCGCGCTGCCCGGCAACGTGATCCAGGCCATCAAGCGGGCGGAATCGCGCGTGTGCGTCCTCATGTTCGACGAGATCGACAAGCTCGGCACGGGCGGCTTTCACGGCGACCCGTCGAGCGCGCTGCTCGAAGTGCTCGACCCGGAGCAGAACGCGCGCTTCCGCGACCACTACATCGGGGTGGATTTCGACCTGTCGAAGGTCATGTTCATCACCACCGCGAACATGCTCGACACCATCCCGGGACCCCTGCGCGACCGCATGGAGGTGATCCAGCTCCCCGGCTACACCGAGGAGGAGAAGCTCGAGATCGCCAAGCGCTACCTGGTGAAGAGGCAGCTGGAGGCGAACGGCCTTGCTCCCACACAGGTGGAGCTCGGGGAAGACACAATTCGAAAAATAATCTCCGACTACACCCGTGAGGCGGGCGTGCGCAACCTCGAGCGCGAGATCGGCTCGGTGCTGAGGAACGCGGCGATGAAAATCGCGGAAGGTTTTTCGAAAAAAATAGAAATCAAGGCCGAGGATCTGCATGCGATTCTCGGCGCGCGGCGCTTCGAGAGCGAGCTCGCCGAGCGCACTTCGGTGCCGGGCGTGGCGACCGGGCTCGCCTGGACCTCGGTGGGCGGCGACATCCTGTTCATCGAGGCCTCGCGCACCGCGGGGACGGGCAGGCTGATCCTCACCGGCCAGCTCGGCGAGGTGATGAAGGAGTCGGCGCAGGCGGCCCTTACGCTGGCGAAGGTCTTCACCGCGCAGACCCTCGAGAAAACCGATATCCACATCCACGTCCCGGCCGGCGCCACGCCCAAGGACGGCCCGAGCGCGGGCGTCGCCATGTTCCTGAGCCTGATTTCCCTGCTGTCGGGGAAACCCGTCAGGTCGGACGTGGCGATGACCGGCGAGATCTCGCTGCGCGGCCTGGTGCTGCCGATCGGCGGGGTGAAGGAGAAGACCCTCGCCGCGCTGCGCGCCGGCATCAAGACCGTGATGCTGCCCCGGCGCAACGAGAAGGACCTGGAAGACGTTCCGGCGGAGGCGCGTCAGAAGCTGGAATTCGTGTTCCTCGACAAGGTCGAGGAGGCGATCAGGACGGCGATCGGCGAGCTGCCGGCGCCTGGGGACCGGAAAGCGGCTTAAAAGGGGTCAGAACGACTTTCTGGAAACACTTCGCGGCCACCGACTCGTGGATCCACTGCGGCGGGTGCTGGAAAACGGGCTCCTGGGGGAGCTTGCGGCCGGAGCGCAGGGGGAGAAGCATGGCTTGCCGGGGAAAGTCTAAGCCAGCCGCCGGCCGGAATCCATCGGGCAGCGCCACAGCGCGCCACACGAAGTAAAATCCCGGTTCGAATCAGCGACATCGGGCCATGCGCGGCGCGGCTTTACTCCCAGTCCTTCTCCTTACTGCGTGCACGACCAGTCCGCTCACTGGCCGCAGCCAGTACATGATCGTCTCCGACCGGATGGCGGTGACGCAGTCGGCCGCGGCCTACAGCCAGATGATGGGCCAGCTCGACAAGAGGAAGCAGATCGAGACCGGCACGCCGCGCGCCGACAGGGTGCGCGAGATCACCGACCGACTGATCGCGCAGGCGGTGCGCTTCCGCCCCGAGTCGGCGGGCTGGGCGTGGGAAGTGCGCTTGATCGACGACCCGAAGGTGGTGAACGCCTTCTGCATGGCGGGCGGCAAGATGGCGATCTACTCCGGCATGTGGGAGAAGCTCAAGGCGACCGACGACGAGATCGCGCAGGTGATGGGCCACGAGATCGCGCACGCGCTCGCCGACCACACCCGCGAGCGCATGTCGATCGCGATGACCTCGGCGGTGGCCACCCAGGTGGCGGCGATCGCGATCGCATCGCGCGACAGCAGCGCGGGCTACGGCCTCGCGCTCACCGGCGCGCAGCTCGCCGCGGTGGTCGCGATCCAGCTGCCCAACAGCCGCGAGGGCGAGTCCGAAGCCGACCAGATCGGCATCGAGCTCGCGGCGCGCGCAGGTTACGACCCCAAGGCCGCGGTCACGCTGTGGGAAAAGATGGCGAAGGAAGGCGGCGGCAAGGGGCCGCCGGAATTCCTGTCGACGCACCCGTCGCCGCAGAACCGCGCCGCGCGGCTCGCGGAACTCGGCGCGAAAGTGCAGCCTTATTATGTTGCTGCAAAGAACACCAAGACTGATGCACCGCGATTCCTCAGCGCCAAAGAGGCGGCGAACGAGCGCATCGTCACCCGGCCAGGCGAGATGTCGCGCGAGGAGTACGCCGCCAAGGTGGCGAAGGAGGGCGAGACGCTCACCTTCCTCGCCGAGCCGTTCGAGCGCTTCAAGAGCGGCGCCGCGGTGTTCGACTGCCGGCTCGAGTGCTCGCTCACCTACGGCAACCGCAAGGGCGACTGGAAGAAGCTGCATGAAAACAACGCCTGGCGCGACCTGGCGGTCTCGGTGATGCAGACCGGCTACCTGAGCGACCTGTCCTACTTCATGCTCGCGGAGGCCGCGCGCGGCCTGGGTCTCAAGGCCGCCGCCACCGCCTATTACCAGCGCGCGGTCGACGCGGGCCGGCGCTACGGCTGCAGCGCCGAGAGCGGCTTCGACTGCGAAGGATTCGACGTACAGAACCGCGCGCTAGCCGCGCTCAAAGGAGCCTCATGAAACGCAAGTACGGTGCGGCGCTCGCCCGCGAAACCCTGGCCGAGAAGCAGATGCGCGAACGCGCCGCCGAGATGAAGGACAACCGCTACAACTTCGGCTCCAAGGCGGCCAAGGGCTCGCCGGTGCGCGGCAAGCGCCGCGGCCGGGCCTACAAGCCGGCGTACATGAAGTAGATCGGGCCGGAGCCCGAATTCGCTAGCGCTCGAGCCGGAAGAAATTCCGGTTGAACCAGCCGACCAGCGCTTCGAGCTCCCGGCTGGAAAGCTTGCCGAAGTGCCGCTGCACCTCTGCCTTGAGCGCCGAGAGCGACTTGATGCGCGGCAGGGCGCCGATATCGCCCCCCGCGAACGCGCTCGGCGCCACGGTGAGGAGCGTCATCAGGTTGGACGATTTCGCCGCCATACACCCAGCCTAACGCCCGAGCGTCGCGGCCGGTTGACAGCGATCAATCTTTGACAGGCACCTGCTTGAGGTCGGCCAGCCAGGCGCCGGCGGACCCGTCCGAAGGCGCCCGCCAGTCGCCGCGCGGCGAGAGCGAGCCGCCGGAGCCGACCTTGGGCGCGTTGGGCGCCGCGCTCCTCTTGAACTGGTTCTGGAAGAAGCGCCTGAGGAACACGCCGAGCCACCGGCGGATCTCGCCCAGCCGGTACTTGCCGCGCCAGGCGTGCCAGGCGAGGAACGCCACTTTCGCCGGCGCGTAGCCGAAGCGCAGGATGTAGTAGAGGCTGAAGTCCTGGAGCTCGTAGGGGCCGACCGTGGCCTCGCTCTTCTGCCGGCCCGGGACGAGCTCCGGGCTGATCTCGGTGTCGAGCACGCGGCGCAGGGCGCGCTTCACGTCGGCGCTGAACTCCGCGGATTCCGCCACCCAGCCCACCAGGAACTGGATCAGCGTCTTCGGCACGCTGGCGTTCACGTTGTAGTGCGACATGTGGTCGCCGACGCCGTAGGTCGCCCAGCCCAGGGCGAGCTCGGAAAGGTCGCCGGTGCCGGCCACCAGGCCGCCGTGGTGGTTGGCGAGGCGAAACAGGTGGCTGGTGCGCTCGCCCGCCTGCACGTTCTCGAAGGTCACGTCGTAGACCTTGCGGCCCCTGGCGAACGGGTGGCCGATGTCCTTCAGCATCTGCAGGCACGAAGGCCGGATGTCGATCTCTTCGGCGGTGGCGCCGATCGCGCGCATCAGCTGCCAGGCCTGGCTGCGGGTGCGCGTGCTGGTGGCGTACCCCGGCATGGTGTAGGCGAGGATGTTCGCGCGCGGCAGCTTCAGCTCGTCCATCGCGCGGGCGCAGACGATCAGCGCCTGGGTCGAATCGAGCCCGCCCGAGACCCCGATCACCAGCTTCTTCGTGCCGGTGGCGCGCATGCGCGTGGCGAGCCCCTGCACCTGGATGCGGTACACCTCCTCGCAGCGCGCGTCGCGGGTGCGCGGGTCGCCCGGGACGTAGGGCAGCCTCTCGATTTTTCTTTCCAGGGGTAGTTTCCCCCCGGGAATCGGCACGGGCACCTCGACGGTCCGAAAGGCCTGGTCCGCGTGCCGGCGCATCGCCGCGCCGAAGGTGTTCTGCCGCATGCGGTCGGCGAGCAGCCGGTCGAGGTCGACGTCGGCCAGCGCGAGCTGCGCCCGGTCGGCGAAGCGCCGCGATTCGGCGAGCAGCGTGCCGTTCTCGTAGACCATGGCGTGGCCGTCCCAGGCGAGGTCGGTGGTCGACTCGCCGAGGCCGGCCGCGCTGTAGAGGTAGGCCGCCATGCAGCGCGCCGACTGGTTGGCGGCGAGCTCGCGGCGGTAGCCCTCCTTGCCGATCGTCACGTTCGACGCCGAGAGGTTGGCGATCACGGTGGCGCCGGCGAGCGCGGCGAACGAGGAGGGGGGCGTGGGCACCCACAGGTCCTCGCAGATTTCGACATGGAGGACCAGCTTCGGTGCAAGGCGAAACAGCAGGTTGGTCCCGAACGGCGCCTGCTGCCCGGCCAGCCGGATCCCGGCCTGGCGCGCGGTATCGCCGGGCGTGAACTGCCGGCCCTCGTAGAACTCGCGGTAGTTCGGCAGGTAGATCTTGGGCACCACGCCGGCGAGCCGGCCCTGGCAAATGAGCGCGGCGCAGTTATAGAGCAGGCCGTCGAGCGCCACCGGCAGCCCGACGAGAGCGGCGAGCGGCAGGTTTCTGGTCCTGTTGAGCAGAGAGGCCAAAGCGGCCTGCGCCGCATCGATCAGCGCCTGCTGGTGGAACAGGTCGTCGCAAGTGTAGGCCGACAGCCCGAGCTCGGGGAACACCGCGAGCAGCGCCTTCTCGCGCGCCGCCTCGCGCATCAGCTCGAGGGTGGCCCCGAGGTTGCGCTGCGGGTCGCCGACGCGCACCACCGGCGTGGCGACGGCGACGCGTGCAAACCCGTGGCTGTAGAGATTGAAAAAGTCTTTCACCCCTCGATTCTACAGGGGTGAGGGTATGGTATGTTAAGCCATATGTTGCTCCTGCGGGAAACCGTGGTGCTGAGCGGCGAAATCCTCGAGATCGAGCTGCACGACGACCTGCGCTACCGGCTGAGCTGGCGCGGGGTGGTGGTCCGGAACAACCCGCGCTACCGCTTCCGCTCGGTGGAGCAGCTGCGCTACGACTTCGAGCGCGATGTCCAGGCGGCTTGAGCGGAAACTCGAGATCCGCATCGGCGCGGCGGCCGATGCGCTCGACCGCTTCGAGGCGGCGTGGAACCGCGTGGCGGAGGGACGCGCCATGCGGCCGCTCGAGGTTCTGAGCTTCGCCGATCTGCCTTCACTCCTCCGGACGCTCTCGCCCGCCCGCTGGGACCTGCTGAAGAAGCTGCACGCCGGCGGCCCGCTGTCGATCTACGAGCTGGCGAAGCGCCTGGAGCGCGATTACAAGAACGTCCATACCGACGTGACGCAGCTGGCGGCGATCGGGCTAGTCGCGCGGCAGGACGACGGCCGCGTCGCTGTGGCGTGGGACTTGTTGCGCGCCGAGCTGCGTTTCTAGATCCAGCCTGCCTTGCGGAAGCGGAAGAACAGGACCACGTCGATGCCGACCATCATCGCGACGGAGATCGGGTAGCCGAGGCCCCACTTCAGCTCGGGCATGTGCTCGAAGTTCATGCCGTAGACGCCGGCGATCATGGTCGGCACCGCCACCAGCGCGGCGTAGGCGGCGAGCCGCTTGGTGACCTCGCCGTGGCCCATGCTCACCATCGCGAGCGCCACCTGGATGGCGGTGTTCACCGTCTCGCGCGCGGCGTCGATCGACTGGTTGATGCGCACCAGGTGGTCGTAGACGTCGCGGAAGTACTCGCCGAGCCCGTGGCAGACGCCGGGGACGCGGCCGCCGAAGAGCTTGCCGGCGTTCTCCATCAGCGGCGCCGCGGCGTGCTTGAGCGTGGTGAGCTTCTGCTTGACGTAGTAGAGCGCCTCGATGTTCTCCCGCGGCGAGGCGCCGGGCTGGAACAGGCGCTCCTCAATGCGCTCGACCTCCATCTCCACCTCGTCGATCACCGGGAAGTAGCGGTCGACGATCGCGTCCATGAGTGCGTAGAGCACGTAGCCCGAGCCGTTCTTCAGCAGCTCGGGCTCGCCCTCGGCGCGCGCACGCACGTCCCGGAAGCCGCGCTCGGCGCGGTGGCGCACCGAGAGCACGTAGTTGCGCCCGGCGAAGACGTGCACCTCGCCCACCTTGACCTCGTCGGTCGCCGCGAGCTCGATGGTGTGCATCACCACGAACAGCGAGTCGCCGTACTCGTCGATCTTCGGCCGCTGGTGGCCGTGGCGCGCGTCCTCCACCGCGAGCTCGTGCAGGCCGAATTCCTCCTGCATCTCGGCGAGCTCCTCCTCGGTGGCGTCGCGCAGCGCGACCCACACGAACGTGCCGGGGCGCTTGAGATAGTCGCTGATGCCGCGCTTGTCGATATCGGCGAGCTTGCGGCCGTCCTGGTAAGCGACGCAATTGACCAGCATGGGACGGCATAATAATGGTTATGCCTGAAATCAGCCGCCGGGCTTCTAGCCTCGGCACCGAAAACGCCTTCGTCGTGCTCGCCGAGGTGAACGCGCTCGCGCGCCAGGGCAAGGACATCGTGAGCTTCTGCATCGGCCAGCCCGACTTCCCGGCGCCCGACAACGTGCAGGAAGCGGCGATCCGGGCGATCAAGGGCGGCAAGCACGGCTATACCCCGTCGGCAGGCATAGATGAATTGAGGCTTGCCGCCGCCCAGTACCTTGCGAGGGTGCGCGGCGGGCTGCCGATCCGCGCCGAGGACGTGGTGGTCGGCGCGGGCGCGAAGCCCTTCATCGCCTACGCCATCGCGTCCACCACCGACCACGGCGCGGGCGACGAGGTGATCTACCCCAACCCCGGCTTCCCGATCTACGAGTCGCAGATCCTCGCCAACGGGGCGCAGCCGGTGCCGATCCACCTGCACGAGAGCCGCAACTTCTCTTTCGACCCGGCGGAACTGGAGAAGCTGCTCAACAGGAAAACCAGGCTGCTGATCCTCAACTACCCGCACAACCCGACCGGCGGCTGCCTGACGCGGACGGAGCTTCAGCAAATCTCCGAAATTCTGGCGAAGCATCCCCAGGTGTGGGTGTACGCGGACGAGATCTACTCGCGCCTGGTCTTCGGCAGCGAGTTCTTCTCCATCGCTCAAGTCCCGGGGATGTACGAGCGCACCATCATCTCGGACGGCGCCTCCAAGACCTGGGCGATGACCGGCTGGCGCATCGGCTTCACCTCGAACCCGAAGCTCGCGCCGGTGTTCACGCGCTGGATCACCAACACCGACTCGTGCGCCTCGCAGATCAGCCAGTGGGCCGCCCTGGAGGCGGTCACCGGGCCGCAGCAGGCCGCCGAAACGATGAAACGAAGCTTTTTGGAAAGACGGGATCTCATCGTGGGGCTGCTGAACGAGGTGCCCGGGGTGAAGTGCCAGGTGCCCGGCGGCGCGTTCTACGTCTGGCCGAACGTCACCGAGGCCTGCCGCCGCATCGGCGCCGCCGACTCCGAGGAGTTCAGGCAGCGCCTGCTGCACGAGGCGGGCGTGGCGGTGCTCGCCGACATCCACTTCGGCACGCGCGTGCCGGGCGAGGGCCAGCACGTGCGCTTCTCCTACGCCGCTTCGAACAAGGCGATCGAAGCCGGCGTGCAGCGCCTGGCCGACTTCGTCAAGAAGAACACCAAGAAGGCGGCCTGAGCCGAAGGCGGGCGTTACTATCGTGTGGAAGCCTTCCGTGACGGTCGCGGCCGTCATCGAGCACCGCTCGCCGCTGGTGCAAAAATGCGTCGAGGACTTCCTCGCCGGGCGCAGTTTCCCGCTCGACGTGTTCTCCCCGGAGTTCTCGTGAAAGTCGTGGTCGGCATGTCCGGCGGAGTGGATTCCGCGGTCGCCGCGCTCCTCGCCAGGCGCGCCGGCCACGACGTCGTCGGCATCTTCATGAAGAACTGGGGCGAGGACGACACCGACGAATACTGCTCGACGCGCGAGGACCTAGTTGACGCCGCGGCGGCGGCCGACGCGATCGGCATCGAGCTCGAGGCGGTGAACTTCTCGGCCGAGTACAAGGAGCGCGTGTTCGCCGGGTTCCTGCGCGAGTACGCCGCCGGGCGCACGCCCAACCCCGACGTGCTGTGCAACGCCGAGATCAAGTTCCGCGCCTTCCTCGACCACGCCATGCGCCTGGGCGCGGAGAAGATCGCCACCGGGCATTACGCACGGGTGGAGTTTTCCGAGAATGCATTTCGGCTTTTGCGGGGGAAAGACGGCGCCAAAGACCAAAGCTATTTCCTGCATCGCCTGACGCAGGAGCAGCTCTCCCGCGTCATGTTTCCCGTCGGCGCGCTCAAGAAGACCGAGGTGCGCCGCATGGCGCTCGAGGCCGGGCTGCCGAACCACGCCAAGAAGGACTCGACCGGCATCTGTTTCATCGGCGAGCGGCCGTTCCGGGAGTTCCTTAACCGGTACCTGCCGAAGGTTCCTGGTTTTATTGTGGACGAAAAAAACAACCGCATCGGCGAGCACATCGGCCTGGCGTTCTACACGATCGGGCAAAGGAAGGGCATCGGCATCGGTGGCGCGGGCGAGCCGTGGTACGTGGCCGACAAGAGGCTTGATGCCAATGAATTGATGGTGGTGCAAGGCCACGACCATCCGCTGCTCATGAAGAAGACGCTTTCGGCCGCGGACGCGGCATGGGTTGCGGGCAAGGCGCCCGAGGCGCCCTCGGCTCATACCGCGAAAACCCGCTACCGGCAGGCCGATGCGCCGTGCACGCTGTCGAAGGTACTGGAGAGCGGGATCCAGGTCGATTTCCCGGCTCCGCAGTGGGCGGTCACGCCCGGGCAATCCGTCGTGCTCTACGACGGCGAGGTGTGCCTGGGCGGCGGGGTAATTACTTAGGTACCTGCGGCACGCTGTCGGCGAATGCCGGCCGCGCCATCAGCTTCTCGTAGTGCTTGCCGAGCGCCGGGTGCTCCGTGAGCCAATCCGCGTCGCCGGGCTTGCGGAAGCCGAGCCAGCCGAGGCAGCAGCCGACCGCGATGTCGGCGAGGGAATAGCGCTCGGCGTGGCACCAGGGGCGCTCGGCCAGCTCGCCCGACATCTGCGCCATGCCGCGCTTCATGCGCGCCACCTGCTTGTCGCTCCAGGCCCGGCTGCGCTCCTTCTTGTCGCGCAGCGACTCGTAGCGCACCAGCAGGCCCGCGTCGAGCACGCCGTCGGCGAGCGCCTCCCAGCGCCGCACCGCGATGCGCTCGCGCGTCTCGTCGGGAATGAGGCGGTTGATCGGCGAGCGGGCGTCGAGGAACTCGACGATGACGCGTGAATCGTAGAGCGGCGTGCCGTCGTCGAGCAGCAGCGTCGGGATCTTGCCGAGCGGGTTGTGGTTGTTGACCGGGTTCTCGACCGGGTTGACGTCCACCAGCTCCATCTCGCACTCGATCTTCTTCTCGGCGAGCACGATGCGCACCTTGCGGGTGTAAGGGCTGGCGAGCGAGGCGAGCAGCTTCATCGGGGCGCGGATTATAGAACCTTAACGCGCCGCCTAAGCTCCGGGATGACATTCTTTGTAAACCAGGGATTGCGCTTCAGCCACGCCAGGTTGCGCCAGCTCGGGTGCGGCAGCGGGAAGAACTCGGGCAGGTATCGGCGGTAGGCGCGGACGGTATCACCGAGGGTGTTCTTCTTACGTTCTTTCAAATAAAAAGCCTGAGCGTAGCTGCCGACCAGCAGCGTAAGCCGGATGCCGGGCAGCGCAGCGCGGAAGCGGGGCTGCCACAGCGGCGCGCATTCGGCGCACGGCGGCAGGTCGGCGCCGTCCACGGTGCCGGGATAGCACAGCCCGGTGGGCACGATGGCGACGCGTGAAGTGTCGTAGAACGCCGCGCGGTCCATCGCCAGCCAGCCGCGCAGCACGTCGCCCGAAGGATCGTTCCAGGGGATGCCGGTCTGGTGCGCTCGCCGCCCCGGCGCCTGGCCGACGATGAGCAGGCTTGCCGTTCGTTTCACCAGAAATATAGGCTTTGGCTTGAAAGGCAGAACCGGCGCGCAAACGTCGCACGCCCGCGCCTCGCGGCTCACCGCGGAAAGCGAAATTCGCATCCCCTTATAATAGAGCCCCATGCCCTCGCCGCTCGCCGCGCTGTCGCCTCTCGACGGCCGGTACGCAAGGACCGCCGATCCGCTGCGCGGTTACTTCAGCGAGCAGGCCCTCATCCGCTACCGCGTGCGCATCGAGCTGGAATGGCTCCAGGCGCTGGCAGCCGAGCGCGCGATCAAGGAAGTCAAGCCGTTCTCGTCGAAGACGATAAGCGGATTTGCTTCCCTGGTGAAAAACTTCGCCGAGCGCGACGCCGAGCACATCAAGAACATCGAGGCCCAGACCAACCACGACGTCAAGGCGATCGAGTACTGGCTGAAGTCCAAGCTCGGCCGGAACGCCGAGGCGAGCCGGGCGCTGGAATTCATCCACTTCGCCTGCACTTCGGAGGACATCAACAACCTCGCGTATGCGCTGATGGCGGCCGAGTCGCGCGCCAAGGTGATGCTGCCGAAGCTCGACGAGCTGGTCGCCGCGCTGCGCGCGGCTGCGCGGCGCCACGCCGCGCTGCCGATGCTGTCGCGCACGCACGGCCAGGCGGCAACGCCGACCACGCTCGGCAAGGAGATCGCGAACTTCGCGCACCGGCTGACGCGCGCGCGCGCGCGCATCGCCGCGGTGGCGGTGCTGGGCAAGATCAACGGCGCGGTCGGGAACTACAACGCGCACGTCACGGCGTACCCGGAGTTCGACTGGGAGCGCTTCTGCCGCCGCTTCGTCGAGCGCCTGGGCCTGGAGTTCAACGCCTACACCACGCAGATCGAGCCGCACGACTGGCTCGCGGAGCTGCTCGACGCCTACGCGCGCGCCAACAGCGTGCTGCTCGACCTCGACCGCGACCTGTGGGGCTACATCTCGCTCGGCTACTTCCGGCAGAAGGTGAAGGCGGGCGAAGTCGGCTCCTCCACCATGCCGCACAAGGTGAACCCGATCGACTTCGAGAACTCCGAGGGCAACGTCGGGGTCGCCAACGCGCTGCTGCGCCACCTCGCCGAGAAGCTGCCGGTGTCGCGCTGGCAGCGCGACCTCTCCGACTCGACCGCGCAGCGCAACGTCGGCACCGCGCTCGGCCACACGCTGCTCGCCTACGCCGCCTGCCTGCGCGGCCTCGCCAAGCTCCAGGCCGACCCGGCGCGCCTCGCCGCCGACCTCGAGGCGAACTGGGAAGTGCTCGCCGAGGCGGTGCAGCAGGTGATGCGGCGCCACGGCGTCGCCGACGCCTACGACAAGCTGAAGGCGATGAGCCGCGGCAAGCGCTTCGAGCGCCGCCAGCTCGCCGCTTTCGTCAGGACGCTGCCGATCCCGCCCGAGGCGAAGAAGCGCCTGCTCGCGCTCACGCCCGCCCGGTACACCGGCTTGGCCGCCGAGCTGGCGAAACGCGTTTGAGAATCGTCCTGCTTCTGGCGGCAGTGGCTGCTACCCCGGCCACAGCGCAGGAAATCGTCACCTTGCAGACCCGGCCGGGGGTGACGCAGTCGTTCTTCATCGCCAGCATGGGCGCGCGCAAGCCCGAGGCGGCGGCGCTGCTCTTCATCGGCGGCGGGGGCAATATCAACCTGCGCAACGAAGGCGGCCAGATCAAGTTCGGGCAGGGTAATTTCCTGCCGCGCTCGCGGCGCGAGTTCATCCGCAACGGCGTGCTGCCGGTGATCGTGGACAACCCGATCGATCAGCAGGCCGGGGACGGGATGAGCGACGCCTTCCGCGAGAGCCCGGCGCATGCCCTCGACGTCGCCGCGGTCGTGGCCGAGGTCAAGAAGCGCTATCCCGGGCTGCCGGTGTTCCTCGTCGGCACGAGCCGCAGCACCGTGTCGGTTGCGCACCTGGGGAAGTTCCTGAAGGGCGACGTCGCCGGCGTGGTGTTGACCTCGTCCTACTTCTACACCGGCGGGTACCGCCCCCGGACGGTGCTCGCCGGCTTCGACTGGTCCTCCATCCGCATTCCGGCGCTCGTCGTGCATCACGAGGACGACGGCTGCGCCGCCACGCCGTATCGCGAGGCGTCGCGGCTCGCGCGGCAGTTTCCGCTGGTCACGGTCAGGGGCGGCAAGACCCCCGAGAGCGGACCGTGCGACCCGTTCGCGCAGCACGGCTTCTTCGGCAAGGAAGCCGAGACCGTGGATGCGATCGCAGCCTGGATGCTCGGCAAGCCTTTCGCCAAAGAAATCAAGTAAGTGCTCTACGCCGGGACCATCTTTCTCTCGTCGTTCTTGCTGTTCCTGGTGCAGCCGCTGATCGCGCGGCTGATCCTGCCGTGGTTCGGCGGCAGCGCCGCGGTGTGGACTACGTGCATGCTGTTCTTCCAGGCGCTGCTGCTCGCGGGCTATGCCTACGCGCACCTGCTCGCCCGGTATTCGAGGCGGGGATTCGAGCCTCTCATCCACACCGCGCTGCTCATCGCCGCGCTGGCGACGCTGCCGATCGCGCCGAACGAGGCGTGGAAGCCCTCCGGAGCCGAGGAGCCGATCACGTGGATCCTGCTCCTCCTCGGGGCGAGCGTCGGGCTGCCTTACTTCCTGCTGGCGGCGAACAGCCCGCTGCTGCAGGCGTGGTTCGCGCGCGCGCGGCCGGGCGAGAACCCGTACCGCCTGTTCGCGGTCTCGAATCTCGGCTCGCTCGTCGCGCTCCTCGGCTACCCGTTCCTGCTCGAGCCGAACCTCGGCGGCGCGGGGCAGGTGAGCCTGTGGTCGTGGCTGTTTGCCGGCTTCGCGGTGCTGTGCGCCGCGGTCGCGTGGCTGACGCCGAAGGCAGCGGTGGAGGTGCCGGCCGCGGATGTCGAAACCTCCTCTGCGACGAGCCCCTGGTTCCTGTGGCTCGCGCTTTCCGCCACCGGCTCGGTGCTGCTGCTCGCGGTGACTAACCACCTGACGCAGAACGTCGCCGCGGTGCCGCTGCTCTGGCTCGTGCCGCTGACGATCTACCTGGCCACCTTCATCATCGCCTTCGAGGGCAAGGGCTGGTACCGCCCCGAGTGGCTCTGGGCCGTGCTGCTCGCGTGGCTGGTCATCATGGGCTGGCTGCTGGTCGACGCGGACTTCCAGTTCGAGCTGCCGGTGCAGCTCGGCGTGTTCCTGCCGGGCCTGTTCCTCGGCTGCCTGTTCTGCCACGGCGAGCTGTACCGGCTGCGGCCCGCGCCGCGCCGGCTTACCGCGTTCTACCTCGCGGTGTCGGCGGGCGGCGCGCTCGGCGGGCTGCTGGTGGCGGTGGTGGCGCCGCTCGCGTTCACCGGGTACTACGAGCTCGGCATCGGACTGGTGGTGCTCGCCACGCTCGCCGCGCTGCGCTTCGCTTCGATCAACTTCGCCGCGCGCTGGCTGAGCCTCGCGGTGCTGCTCGGCATCGCGGGCTGCGCCGCCTACGACGGCTTCCGCTACCAGAAGAACGTGAGCGTCGCCACGCGCAGTTTCTACGGCGTGCTGCGCGTGAAGGAATTCGGCCGGCCGGGCGAGGAGGCGCATCTGCGCCGCCTGGTGCACGGCGCCATCATGCACGGCGAGCAGTACATGCACGACAAGACCCGCAGGATGCTGACCACCTACTACCACGAGGACTCGGGCATCGGCGCGGCGATCGGCTCGCTCGGCGAGCGGCCGGCGCGCGTCGGGATCATCGGCCTGGGGATCGGCACGATCGCGGCGTACGGGCGAGCGGGCGACGTGTACCGCTTCTACGACATCGACCCGCGCGTGGTCGAGCTCGCGACGCGCGAGTTCACCTACCTCGCCGACAGCGCGGCGCGCATCGAGCTCGCGCTCGGCGACGCGCGTCTCGCGCTCGAGCGCGAGGCGCCGCGGCGCTTCGACGTGCTCGCGGTCGACGCCTTCTCGAGCGACGCCATCCCGGTGCACCTCATCACGCGCGAGGCGCTCGGCACTTACCTCGGGCACGTCAGGCCGGACGGCATCGTCGCGTTCCACGTCTCCAACCGCTTCCTCGACTTCATCCCGGTGGTGGCGCGCCTTGCGCGCGAGCACGGCGCGCACGCGGTGCTGGTGCGCGACGATCCCGACGAGGAGGAAGACCACCGCCGCTCGCGCAGCGACTGGGTGCTGGTGTCGCGCGACCCCGCGGCGCTCAAGCGGCAGGCGATCGTCGAGCGAGGGGCGGTGGAGCCGGAGGACCGCCCGGAGTGGCGCACCTGGACCGACGACTACAGCAACCTGATCCAGATCCTTAAGTAGAAGCTAGACCACCGCCCCTTCGTGCTCGTCGCGCCTCGTCTTGGACGGGGGCTTGAACGATCCGCGGTCGATCTTGAACCAGATCAGCAGCGGGCTCGCGACCAGCACGGAAGAATAGATGCCGAAGCAGATGCCGATGGTGAGCGCCAGCGCGAAGTAGTGCAGCGCCGGCCCGCCGAACAGCAGCATGGTGGTCACCATCATCTGGGTGCAGCCGTGGGTGATGATGGTGCGCGAGATGACGCCGGTGATCGCGCTGTTGATCACCTCGGGGGTGTCGGCCTTGCGCATCTTGCGGAAGTTCTCGCGCACGCGGTCGAACACCACCACGGTCTCGTTGACCGAGTAGCCGAGCACCGCGAGCAGCGCGGCGAGCACCGGCAGCGAGAACTCCCACTGGAAGAACGCGAAGAAGCCGGCGATGATCACCACGTCGTGCAGGTTGGCGATGATCGCGGCGAGCCCCCATTTCCACTGGAAGCGCAGCGCCAGGTAGGCGACGATGCCGACCGCGGTGACCAGCAGCGCGAGCGCGCCGTACTCGGCGAGCTCGCGCCCGACCTGCGGCCCGACGAACTCCACCCGGCGCAGCTCGGCCGACTTGTCCTGGTCCTTCAGGATCTGCAGCACTTTCTGCGACAGGTCCGCGCTGCTCTGGTTCTTCTCCAGGTGCATGCGGATCAGCACCTCGCGCGAGGAGCCGAAGTTCTGCGCCTCGGCCTTGTAGCCCGCGCGGTCGAGCGCCCGGCGGATCGCGTCGACGTCGGCGGCCTGCTGGTAGCCGACCTCGATCAGCGTGCCGCCGGTGAACTCGATCGAGAAGTTGAGCCCGCGCCCGACGAGGAAGCCGACCGCGGCGAGGAACGTGAGCAGCGAGATGACGTTGAAGATCAACGCATGCCGCATGAACGGGATGGTGCGCCGGATCTTGAAGAATTCCATCGTCTAGTAGGCCGTCCTCGTCCTGTTTATTTCCAGGCGGTGTCGCCGATCGACAGATGGGCGACGCGCCGGCGGTGGCCGTAGACCAGGTTGACGATGGCGCGCGACACCGCCACCGCCGAGAACATCGAGGTGAGGATGCCGAGGCAGTGCACCACCGCGAAGCCGCGCACCGGCCCCTGGCCGAAGATGAGCAGCGCGAGCCCGGCGATCAGCGAGGTGATGTTCGAGTCGAGAATCGTGGCCCAGGCGCGCTCGTAGCCGGCGTGGATCGCGGCCTGCGGGGTGGCGCCGCCGCGGACCTCCTCGCGGATGCGCTCGTTGATCAGCACGTTGGCGTCGATCGCCATGCCGAGCGTGAGCGCGATGGCGGCGATGCCGGGCAGCGTCAGCGTCGCCTGCAGCAGCGAGAGCAGCGCCACCAGCAGCAGCAGGTTCACCGCCAGCGCGACCGAGGAGATCACGCCGAACAGCACGTAGTACACCGACATGAACAGCACGATGGCGATGAAGCCCCACTGGGTGGCGCTGAAGCCCTTCTCGATGTTGTCGCGCCCGAGGCTCGGGCCGACGGTGCGCTCCTCGATGATCTCCATCGGCGCGGCCAGCGACCCGGCGCGCAGCAGCAGCGCGACGTCGCTCGCCTCGGTGGTGGTCATGCGCCCCGAGATCTGCACGCGCCCGCCGGGGATCTCGCTGCGGATCACCGGCGCGGTGACCACCTCGCCCTTGCCCTTCTCGACCAGCAGGATCGCCATGCGCTTGTTCACGTTCTCGCGCGTCACCTCCTGGAAGATGCGTGCGCCCGGGCCGTCGAGCCGCAGGTGCACCGCCGGCTCGTTGGTCTGGTTGTCGAAGCCGGGCTGGGCGTCGGTGAGGCGGTCGCCGGTGAGCACCACCTGGCGGCGCACGAGCAGCGGCTGGCCGTTCCGCTCGACGTAGTACTCGGTGCCGAAAGGCGCCTGGCCCTTGGCCGCCGCGGCAAGCGCCTCGGGGTTCATGTGCTCCTCGGCCACCATGCGGATCTCGAGGCTCGCGGTGCGGCCGAGGATGTCCTTCGCCTTGGCGGTGTCCTGCACCCCGGGGAGCTGCACCACCACGCGGTCGGCGCCCTGCTGCTGGATCACCGGCTCGGCGACGCCGAGCTCGTTGATGCGGTTGTGCAGCGTGGTGATGTTCTGCTTGAGCGCGTATTCCTGGGTGCGCTTCACCGCCTCGGGCTTGAGCGTGGCGACGAGCAGCAGGTCCTGCCCGTCCTCGCGCTCCGCGATCGCCAGGTCGGTGAGGGCGCCGAGCAGCGCCTCGCGCGCCTTGTCGCGCATCGCGGCGTCGCGGAAGCGCACGCGCAGCGTCTGCCCCTCGCGGCTCACGCCGCCGTGGCGGATGGTCTTGTCGCGCAGCTGCGTGCGCACGTCGCCGGCCATGCTTTCGAGCCGCTTGGTGATCGCCGCCTGCATGTCGACCTGGAGCAGGAAGTGCACCCCGCCGCGCAGGTCGAGGCCGAGGTACATCGGCAGCGCGCGGATCGCGCTGAGCCAGTTGGGCGACGCCGGCAGCAGGTTGAGCGCCACGATGTAGGAAGCGTTGGCCGGGTCGGGATTGAGTCCGCGGTCGACCAGGTCCTTCGCCTTCAGCTGCGTGTCGGTGTCGCCGAAGCGCACGCGCATGCTTGTGGCATCGAGCACTGCGCCCGTATACGGAATTTTTTCCTTTGAAAGAATATTTTCCACACGGCCCATCAGGGCGGCGTCGACCTTCAGCGTAGCCTTGCCGCTCGATACCTGCACCGCGGGCGACTCGCCGAAGAAGTTCGGCAGCGTGTAGAGGAACGCCGCGAGGATCGCGACGCCGATCAGCGCATAGCCCCAGGTCGGATAGCGATTCACTGAATGCTTTTGAGCGTGCCCTTGGGCAGGAGAACCTGGACAGCGGCCTTCTGCACGCTGATCTCCATGTTTGGAGCGATTTCGAGCGTCACGTAGGCGTCGCCAAGCTTGGTGATCCGTCCCAGCACGCCGCCGGCGGTGATCACCTCGTCGCCTTTCTGCAGCGCCTCGATCATCGCCTTGGTTTCCTTGGCGCGCTTCATCTGCGGCCGGATCATGAGGAAGTACAGCAGCACGAACATCAGGACGATCGGCAGCAGGCCGATGTATCCCGGGTCGCCGCCGCCGGCGGACTGGGCAAACGCTGGCGAGATGATCACTGCGGACTCCAGAGGGAAAAAACGGGCGAAATTATAGCAGCCGCCTGCGCTGCTCCAGGAGTTGTCTGCCCCTCGAGGCCAGGGTTTTCTCTTCTATGGCTGAGCGAAGCTCCCTCATCAGTTCCTGGTAGTAGTGCAGGTTGTGCAGCGTGTTGAGGCGCGCGCCGAGGATCTCCTTCGCCTTGTCGAGGTGGTGAAGGTAGCCGCGGGTGAAGTTGCGGCAGGTGTAGCAGGCGCAGGCCGCGTCGAGCGGCGCGGTGTCGTCGCGGTAGCGCGCGTTGCGGATGCGGATGTCGCCGTGGCGCGTGAACAGCCAGCCGTTGCGCGCATTGCGCGTCGGCAGCACGCAGTCGAACATGTCGATGCCCGCCGCCACCGCCTCGACCAGGTCCTCGGGCGTGCCCACGCCCATGAGGTATCTGGGTTTGTCAGCAGGTAATCGCACCCCCACGTCGTTCATTACTCGGTCTCGATCCTCCTTCGGCTCGCCCACGGCCAGGCCGCCGATGGCGTAGCCCTCGAACCCCATGCCTTTCAGCGTGTCGAGCGATTCCTGGCGCAGCTCCGGGTAGATCCCGCCCTGCACGATGCCGAACAGGACATCCTTGTAGGAATCCCTCGAGCGCCGCGCCCAGCGCATCGACAGGCGCATCGATTCCGCCGCGCGCTTCTCGGTGACCGGGTAGGCGAGGCATTCGTCGAACACCATCGCGATGTCGGTGTTCAGGGTTTTCTGGATCCGCATCGACTCTTCGGGCGTGAGCACCAGCCGGTCGCCGTTGATCGGCGACGAGAACCGCACTCCCTCCTCCGAGACCTTGCGCAGAGTCTCCAGGCTGAAAACTTGGAAGCCGCCCGAGTCGGTGAGGATCGGCCCGTCCCAGGCCATGAAGCGGTGCAGCCCGCCATGCTTGCCGATCACCTCGAGCCCGGGCCGCAGCCAGAGGTGGAAGGTGTTGCCGAGCACGATCTGCGCGCCTAGACCTTTCAGCTCTTCAGGCGACATCGCCTTGACCGTGCCGTAGGTGCCCACCGGCATGAACGTCGGCGTGTCGACGCGACCGTGCGCGAGCTCGAGCACCCCGCGGCGCGCTTCCCCGTCCTTTCCCGTGAGCGTGAACTTCATCGTTCGATCAGCATGGCGTCGCCATACGAAAAAAAGCGGTAGCGCTGCGCGATGGCGTGCGCATAGGCCCGGCGGATGTTCTCCGCGCCGGCGAAGGCCGACACCAGCATGAGCAGCGTCGACTTCGGCAGGTGGAAGTTGGTGAGCAGGCGCTTCACCACGCGGAACTCGAAGCCGGGATAGATGAAAAGGTCGGTCTCGCCTTCCAGCTTGCCGCTGCGCGCCGCGGCTTCCAGCGTGCGCAGCGACGTGGTGCCGACGGCGAGGACTCGTTTCCCTGACAAGGAACGCATTGTCTCCGAGGAAATCGTGTAGCGCTCGCTGTGCATGCGGTGTGCCTCCACCTCCTCGGTGCGCACCGGCTGGAAGGTGCCGAATCCCACGTGCAGGGTGAGCTTTGCCACCTTCGCGCCCTTGAGTTCGATTTTCTTCAACACGTCCCCGTCGAAATGCAATCCTGCGGTAGGCGCTGCGACGGCGCCCGGGGCCGAGGCGTACACGGTCTGGTAGCGCTCGGCGTCGTCGGCGCGCGGCGCGTGCCGGATGTAGGGAGGCAGCGGCACCGCGCCGGAGCGCTCGAGCACCGCGTCGATGTCCTCGGCAAAGCTGACCTTGTAGAGCTCGCCGTGGCGCCCCTCGACTTTAACGGAGGTGTTTTCTATGAAAAGTTCGGATCCGGGCGCCGGTGGATGGCTCGCCCGGATCAGCGCCATGGCCTCGCGCGGGCCGAGGGCGCGCTCGACGAACAGCTCGACCTTGCCGCCGCTGCACTTCCGGCCGGCGAGGCGCGCCTTGACCACGCGCGTGTCGTTCAGCACCAGCACATCGCGCTGGTCAACGAGCTCCGGCAGGTCACTGAACCTGAGATCCTGAAGGAAACCGGTAGCGGCATCCAGGCGCAGCAGCCGGCTCGCGCTGCGCTGCGGGAGTGGATGCTGGGCGATGAGGGCTGCGGGCAGCTCGTAGTCGAACTCTGAGACGAGCACCGGGGAATTATAATTTCGGGCCTACTAGGTTTTCACACGGTTTTCTCGCCTCCTTTCGTGCCGGAATGGCGGAACCGGTAGACGCAGCGGATTCAAAATCCGCCGGCCGCAAGGCCATGAGAGTTCGAGTCTCTCTTCCGGCACCACAGCATGTAAAAAAGTGCGGCAGGCGACGGCGTTCGCTGGACAGGGCGGGGGGCGGGGCGTAGTCTTTTCCGGCAGATCCAAGGGGGGAACCATGGCGAAGGCGCAGGTGCGGGTCCTGCCTTCGGCGCGCAACACCGTGATGGTGGTCGACGACCAGTCGACCGGCCGCGCCATCCTCGAGCAGGTGGTGCGCAGCCTCGACGAGCGCGTAACGGTGGAGGGGTTCGCGCGCCCGGTCGACGCGGTGGTGTGGGCGACGCGCAACGTGAGCGACCTGGTGCTGGTCGACTACATGATGCCCGACATGGACGGCATCGAGCTCGTCAAGCGCCTGCGCGCGCTGCCCGGCTACGAGCACGTGCCGATGGTGATGGTCACGGTGCACGACGACCGCAAGGTCAGGTACGCGGCGCTCGACGCGGGCATCACCGACTTCCTCACCAAGCCGGTCGACGCGCGCGAATGCCTCGCGCGCTGCCGCAACCTGCTGATGCTGCGCCGCCAGCAGCTCGCGCTGGAGGACCGCCGGCGGCTGCTCGAGCACATGGTGGAAGACGCGACGCGCGAGGTGCGCGACCGCGAGAAGGAGACGCTGCTCAGGCTGGCGCGCGCCGGCGAGTTCCGCGACGAGGAGACCGGCTACCACCTGATCCGCATGTCGCGCTACTCGCGCCTGATCGCCAACGCGATCGGGCTGCAGCGCGACGAGGCCGAGACCGTCGAGCTCGCCGCGCCGCTGCACGACATCGGCAAGATCGGCATCCCGGACCAGATCCTGCTCAAGCCGAGCAAGCTCGAGGGCGGCGAGTGGGACGTGATGCGCCGCCACCCGGTGATCGGCCACGAGATCCTGAAGGGCAGCGCGTCGAAGTACGTGCGCATGGGCGCACTGATCGCGCTCGGGCACCACGAAAGGTACGACGGCTCGGGCTACCCCAACGGCCTGGTCGGCGACCACGTGCCGCTGTGCGCGCGCATCGTCGCGGTGGCCGACGTGTACGACGCGCTCACCTCGGTGCGGCCGTACAAGAAGGCCTGGCCGAGCGGGCAGGCGTTCGACTACGTGCGCACGCAGTCGGGCCGGCACTTCGACCCACGCATGGTCGAGGCCTTCATCGGCATGCGCGAGGAAGTCCTCGAGGTGCAGAAGCAGTGCCGCGACCCGGCGGCCGAGGGCGCCGGCTGATGGCGCAGGACGCGGCCGCCGTTCCCGCCGGCGCGCTCGCGCGGCTGCGCGCGCGCCTCGCGGCGCGCCCCGACACCGAGCACGAGCAGGGGATCCTGCGGCTGGTGATCAGCTCGCTCGTGTTCCTGTACCTGCTGCCCGACGCGCTGCTCAAGCAGGACACGATGCCGCTGTACGTGATGGGCATCCACCTGGTGCTCGCGCTCATCATCTTCTTCCGCATCGCCTACTCGACCACCATCTCGCCGGCGCGGCGCGTGTTCGCGCAGCTCGCCGACGTGGCCGCGATCAGCTGGTACATGGCGGTGTTCGGCGAGCCGGCCGGGTGGCTGTTCCTGCTCTACATCTGGGTGACGCTCGGCTCGGGCTTCCGCTTCGGCGCGCGCTATCTGATCTCCGAGCTCGCGATGAGCGTGGTCGGCTTCGGCATCGTGCTCCAGGTCAACGACTTCTGGCGCGCGCACTCCGCGCTCGGCACCGGCCTGCTGCTCGCGATGATCGCTGTGAACCTGTACGTGCTGTCGCTGGTGCGCCGCATGTTCGACGCCATCGCGCGCGCCGAGGCCGCCAACCTGGCGAAGCGCCGCTTCATCTCGATGGTGAGCCACGAGCTGCGCACCCCGCTCAACGCCATCATCGGCATGGCCGACCTGCTGCGCGACACGCAGCTCAACCGCGAGCAGGCCGACATGCTGCAGACCCTGCGCGGCTCCTCGCGCGTGATGCTCGGGCTGATCGAGGACGTGCTCGACTTCTCCAAGATCGAGGCCGGCAAGGTGGTGCTGGAGAAGACCGACTTCGACCTGCACGCGCTCGTCAACAGCACCTGCCGCATCGTCGCCGCGCAGGCCGGGGTGAAGGGCGTCGACTTCGTGGTCTCGATCATGCCCGAGGTGCCGCCGGCGGTGCGCGGCGACCCGCACCACCTGCGCCAGGTGCTGATCAACCTCGCGGGCAACGCGGTGAAGTTCACCGAGCACGGCAGCGTCACGGTGCATGTCTCGGTGCAGGCCGAAACCGAGGCGAGCGCGCGCCTCAAGTTCTCCATCCGCGACACCGGCATCGGCATCGCCCCCGAGGCGCAGGCGAAGATCTTCGAGAGCTTCACCCAGGCCGACCAGTCCACCACGCGCCGCTTCGGCGGCAGCGGGCTGGGCACCACCATCGCCAAGCAGCTCGTCGGCCTGATGGGCGGGCGCATCGGCGTGGAAAGCGCGATCGGCCTGGGCAGCACCTTCTGGGTCGAGATCGACCTCGAGAAGCAGCCCGGGCACGCCGAGGCGGCCGGCGGCGACCTCGCCGCCGCGCGCATCCTGCTGGTGGGCTTCCCGGCGCGCGAGCGCGCCGCCGTGGAAGAAGCGCTCGCGGGGTGGGGCGCGGCGCCGACCGCGGCCGCGACGGTGGAGGAGGGCGTGGCGCGGCTGGTGGCCGAGATCAGCCTCGCCAAGCCGTATCACAGCGCGCTGCTCTACGCCTCGGGCGAGGACCTGCAGCTCGCGCAGCGCTTCCGCCGCAGCGCGCCGAATCCCGCGCCGCCGACGATCCTCGCCGTGCCGCGCGACGCCGACGTGCGGCGCTTCGAGGTGCTTTCCTCGGGGTTCGCCTCGGTGCTCGAGCTGCCGTTCGACAAGCGGCGCCTGTTCAACGTGCTGCACTCGGTGGTCGCCGGCGAGGAAGTGCACGAAGGCGTGGTGCGGCTCCAGGACTACGCGCGGCGCGGCGCCGCGTCGGTCAAGCTGCGGGTGCTGGTGGCCGACGACAACCCGACCAACCGCGAGGTCGTGGGCAGGATCCTGGAGCGCAGCGGCCACGCGGTCACGCTGGTGAGCGACGGCGAGCGCACGCTGGACGCGGTCGAGCGCGACGCGCACGACATCGTGATCCTCGACCGCAACATGCCCGGGATGGGCGGGATGGAAGCGCTGCAGGCGCTGCGCCTGATGACGCGCGGCCGCGAGCGGCTCCCGGTGATCATGCTTTCGGCGGACGTCACTCCCGAGGCCAAGCGCGAGGCGCTGGACGCGGGGGCGGACGCGTTCCTCGCGAAACCCATCGAGGCGCTGCGGCTGCTCGACGAGATCCAGCGGCTGGCGGCCGCAAGACCGGAGGCCGCGCGCGGGCCGGCGCAGACCGCGACGCTGCACCGGGCCGCGCCTGCCTCGGCCCCGGTGGTGGTCAACGCCGAGACGCTCGGGCACCTGGAGGAGCTCGGCTCCTCGCTCGCCTTCGTCGAGAAGCTGATCCGCGTGTTCCTTTCCGACTCGGGCGCGATTCTCGAGCGCATCGAGAAGGTGCTGGCCGGGCGCGACTACCACGAGTTCAGGTCGCTGGTGCACGCGATGAAGGGCTCATCGGCGAGCATGGGCACCGATCGCCTGACGCGCACCTGCTCCAGCCTCGGCAACCTTTCCGACGCCGAGCTGCGGCTGCAGGCGCCGGCGCTGCTGCGCACGCTCGGCGATGAGGTCGCCGCGGCGCGCACGCAGCTCGAGAGCTATCTGCTCGAAAGGCGCAGGTCGGCCAGTTAGCTTATTCTCGGCCGGTGAACGCGCCAGTCCCGCAGCTTTCCGTGCCGTGCGAGCAGACTGAAGTGCGCCTGCGTGCGCTCGACGGCTACGAGCTGGGCGGCGCCTTCTACGCCTCGGGCACGGGCACGCCGGTGCGGCAGGTGGCGGTGCTGCACTGTGGCGCCGGCATCGCGGCCGCGCGCTACCGGCGCTTCGCAAGCTTTCTCGCCAGCGGGGGCATACCAGTACTCACCTACGACTACCGCGGTATCGGCGTTTCGCGGCCGCGGGCGTTGCGCGGTTTCCGCGCGGCGATCGAGGACTGGGCCGAGTATGACTGCGGCGGCGCCATCGCCTGGGTACGCCAGCACTTTCCCGGGAGCGAGATCGTGGCGATCGCGCATTCGATCGCGGGCCTGATGGCGGGAGGCGCGCCCAATGCCGCCGAGCAGGCCCGCCTCGTCATGATCGGCGCCCATACCGGCTACTACAGGGATTATCTGCCCCGCTATCGCGTGCCCATGACCGCGATATGGCACGGCCTGATGCCGGCACTCGCGTTCGTCATGGGATATTTCCCGGCGCGCCGCCTGGGGCTCGGCGAGGACATTCCGCGCAAGATCGCCCTGCAATGGGGGCTGCGGCGCGCGGCGGACCTTCGGCCCGCGGCCAGCGGGATCGGGAGCGATCGCGTCCAGGCGCTGCTCGACCGCTGCGCCGCCCTGCAAAGACCCGCCCTGGTGGTGTCGATGACCGACGACGCGTTCGCGACCGTCGAGGGGGTGAAGCGCCTGCTGTCCTACTACCCCCGGCTATTCCCGCTGCAGCACATCGTATTCACGCCGGCCGATGCGGGGACCCGCCGCATCGGCCACTTCGGCTTCTTCGGGCGCCGTGCCGGAGCCGCGCTCTGGCCGCGCCTGCTCGCACAGCTCGAACCAAGCCCGAACTAAGCTCGCGACACGCGCCGTCAGACGATCGCCGCGATCGCCAGCTGGAGGCCGACCGCCGCGAGCGGCTCGGCGAGCGGCATCTCGACGACGTTGCCGCCGCCGCCCTGCCGCATTTCCACGCGGCGCATCTGCGCGCGCACCAGGCGGTTCATCATCTTCAGGTCGCGCTCGCCCAGCCGCAGCGCCGCGTCGACCCACAGCCCGACGATGCCGTCCAGCTCCTCGCGCGTCACCGGGTGGATGAACTGCCGGGCGCGGTGCACGGCCTGCAGGCCGTTGCGCCGCTTGGCGTTGGCTGCGATCCAGTTACGCACCGCGGTCTCGCCCTGGCCGTCGGTCGCGACGACATCGACGATGCCCATCTTGTGGAGCTCGGCGGCGCCGTAGACCTTGCCCGACAGGATCAGCTCTTCCGCCGCGCGCATGCCGATGCGCCGCGCGAGCAGGCTGCAGGCCCCCATCCCGGGGAACAGGTTGAACAGGATCTCGGGCAGGCCCATCTGGGCGCGCTCCTCGGCCACGATCACGTCGGAAGCGAGCGCGCACTCGAAGCCGCCGCCGAGCGCGTCGCCCTGCACCAGCACGATCTTGGTGAGGGTGGGGCTGAAGAACCCCCGCGTGCGCGGGTAGATGTTGTCGATGCAGAGCCGCGCGTACTGCGCGAGCGCCGCCCGGTCGCCGGCCTTGATCAGCATGGAAAACAGCGCCAGGTCGCCGCCGACGTTGAAGATGCCGGGGGTGCGCGAGGCGGTGACGTAGTAATTGACCTGGCTCGGGGTCCCGTCGACCTCGACCTTGCCGCCGTTGGCGACGAGGCGCTGGTCGTGCTCCAGGATGTCCTTCAGCAGGCCGAGGCTGTAGCACGGCACCCCGTTTTTCGGATTGAAATAGCCCCAGACCGTGCCGGTGGCGGGCTCGAACTCGGTTTCGTATTGCGAATTTGCCTTGCCGTAGGGCAGGCACAGTCCCACGGTGTCTCGCATGTTGCTCATGTTCGATTTCTCCTTCCCCAAAACGCCCCCCGGGTCGGGGGCTTACAGGGCCTCCCGGGGCGTCGCCGGGGGGCGACACGAGGGGGCTCCCACGGCCATTTAACGCCCCCTTTTCCAGCCGGCGCAATCAGGGTTTCCCCTAGAACACTGCCTTGTTGCCGTAAGGCGACATCGGGTACATTCCAAGGGGGGTTTAAACGCAGGGGGGCGATGTACGCGATCGTCTACAAGTCCGACGGGTTTCCGATCTGCCGCCAGGTTGCGGGGGTCAGCCCGGACCCGGTGGTGACCTGGAACACCGAGGACGCCGCCAAGGCCTTCATCTCCTCCAAGGGGAGCGAGGCCGAGTTCCAGCCCCTGCAGCTGACCGACGAAGCGATGGACAAGCTCGCCAAGACCATGGGCTGCCGGGTCGAGGTGATGACCTTCGAGCCATATCCGTCTTAGACCCGCTTCCTAGAACCTCCGGTCTAGAACTCCAGATTGTCGATGAGCCGGGTCTGGCCCAGGCGGGCCGCGGCCAGTACCACCAGCTCCCGGTCGCCGGCTTGCGGCAGTGCAAGATCGCCCCGCCGGCGGACCTCGACGTAGTCCGGGTTCCAGCCAGCTTTTGCAAGGATCCGGGCGGCTTCGGGGGCGCCGATCCTCCCCCCCGCGACCTCCTGGAGCGTCCGGTAAAGGCGAGGTGCCTCGGCCCGCTCGGGGGCCGAGAGGTAGCCGTTGCGCGAGCTCATGGCGAGGCCGTCGGGCTCGCGCACCGTCTCCCCGGCGACGATCGCCACCGGCAGGTCGAGCTGGCGCACCATGGCGCGCACCACCATCAGCTGCTGGTAGTCCTTCTTGCCGAACACCGCCGCGGCCGGCTGCACGCAGTTGAAGAGCTTGAGCACCACGGTGGCGACGCCGTCGAAGAACCCGGGCCTGAACCGCCCCTCGAGCTCCTGACCGAGCGGGCCCGGGTCCACCCTCATGGTTTGAGGTTCTGGATAAAGTACTTTCTCATCAGGCGCGAACAGGAGCTCCACCCCGGCCGCCTCGAGAGCCGCGCAATCGCGCTCGAAAGTCCGCGGGTAGCGCTCGAAATCCTCGCCGGGCAGGAACTGCAGGCGGTTCACGAAGATCGAGACAGCAACCCGCGGCGCGCTTTTCCCGGCAATTCTTACGAGAGACAGGTGGCCCTCGTGCAGGTTGCCCATGGTCGGGACGAACGAAACCGCCCCCGCCTTCGAAAGGGCGCGCCGCAGGCTGGCGATGTCGCGCAGGACCTGCATCAGGCGAGGTTGAAGAACTCGCGCCGGCTGCGCATCGCGCGCAGCCGCGACACCAGCAGCTCGAAATCCGGGTCGCGCTCGACGAAGTTCAGGTTCTCCGAGTTGACGATCAGCAGCGGGGCGGCGTCGTAGTGGTAGAAGAAGCGCGCGTAGCCGTCGGCGAGGCGGGCGAGGTAGTCCTCGCTGATGTCGCGCTCGAAGCGCAGCGCGCGGCGGCGCACGCGCTCGACCAGCACCGCGGGCTGCGCCTGCAGGTAGATGACCAGGTCGGGGGCGGCCGCGCGCAGGCGCAGCACCGCGTAGATCTTCTCGTACAGCGCGAGCTCGTCCGCCGACAGCGTGATGCGCGCGAACAGCGGGTCCTTGTCGAGCAGGAAGTCGGCCACCACCGCCCGGCCGAACATGTCGGGCTGGGCGAGCGGCTCGAGCAGGCGCGCGCGCTGGAACAGGAAAAAGAGCTGCGTCGGCAGCGCGTAGCGCGCCATGTCCTGGTAGAAACGCCCGAGGAACGGGTTGTCCCCGGGCTGCTCGAGCACCAGGTCGGCGCCCAGGCGCGCGGCCAGGCGGCGCGCGAGGCTTGTCTTGCCGGCGCCGATCGGCCCCTCGACCACGAGATGGCGGAACTTATCCATCGAGCTTTTCGATTTTCTGGCCGGCGCACGCTTCCGGATTGAAGCGCGTTTTCAGTTCCGGAGAGATCTCGACCAGCGGCTTCAGCACGAACGCCCGTTCGTGCATGCGCGGATGGGGGATCTGCAAGGCAGGGGTGTCGAGCTCGCTGTCGCCGAAAAGCAACAAGTCCAGGTCCAGGGTGCGGGGCGCGTTCGCGAAGCTGCGCCTGCGGCCGTGGCGCGCCTCGATGGCCTGCAGCTCGGCGAGCAGCCGCTCGGCGGGCAGGCCGGTCTCGAGGCGGGCGACCGCGTTGATGAAGTCGGGTTGCGCGGCGTGACCCAGCGGCGCGCTGCGGTAGAGGGAAGATCGCTTCACGACCCGGGTATGCGGCAGGCCGTCCAGCTCCTTGAAGGCCTGAAGGACCCGGGCGCGCGGGTCCTCCAGGTTGGATCCGATCCCCACATACGCAACAGTCACGGCAATGGTTATGCAGCTTCGGGGGCGGGCGCGGCGGCGGGGCGCTTCTTGCGGCGGCGCCGGCGCTTGCGCGGGCCGGTCTCGGGCAGGAGCATGGCCTTGCGCGAGTCGGGATCGGCGCTCTGGAACGCGCGCCACCATGCCTCGAGCTCGGCGGGTACCTCGCCGCTCGCCGCGCGCAGCGCGAGGAAGTCGTAGGCCATGCGAAAGCGCGGCGCCTCGAGCGCGCGGTAGGCGCGGTGGCCGGAGCGGTTCTCGAGGCGCGGCTGCATCGCCCAGACCTCGCGCATCGTCGCCGTCAGGCGCCGCGTGATGGCGAGCTTGGCGCACTGCGTGTCGAGCACCTCGTCCATCGCGCTTTCCAGCGCCGGGATGCTGCGCTCGCCGCGCGCCTGGCGCGCCTTCCACGCCGCGAGCACTTCGTGCCAGAGGAGCGCGGCGAACAGGAACGCCGGCGACACCGGCCGCTCGGCGAGCACGCGCTCGTCGGTCTGGGCGAGCGCGAGCGTCACGAAGCGCTCGCCGAGCGGCTGCTCGAGGATCACGTCGAGCAGCGGCAGCAGCCCCTTGTGCAGCCCGACCTCGCGCAGCTGGCGCAGGCAGGCGCTGGCGTGCCCGGAGAGCAGCAGCTTCAGCATCTCGTCGAACAGGCGCGCGGGCGGCACGCGCTCCATCAGCGGCGCCATCTCGCGGATCGGCTCGCGCGTCGCGGCGTCGAGCCTCAGGCCGAGCTTCGCCCCCAGCCTCACTGCGCGCAGCATGCGCACGGGATCCTCCCGGTAGCGCGTGACCGGGTCCCCGATCACCCGCAGCACGCGCTTCTTCAGGTCGGCGAGCCCGCCGTGGAAGTCGACCACCTCCTCGGTGGCCGGGTCGAAGTACAGCGCGTTCACCGTGAAGTCGCGCCGCCGCGCGTCGCCCTGCTGCGTGCCGAACACGTTGTCGCGCAGCACGCGCCCGTGCTCGTCCTTCTCGGAAGTGTCGGCGTCGGCCGAGCGGAAGGTCGACACCTCGACGGTCTCCGGGCCGAGCATCACGTGCACCAGGCGGAAGCGCCGGCCGATGATGATGGCGCGGCGGAACAGCGGCCGCACCTGCTCGGGGCGCGCGTCGGTCGCGACGTCGAAATCCTTGGGCTCGATGCCGAGCAGCAGGTCGCGCACCGCGCCGCCGACCACGTAGCTCGCAAACCCCGCCTCGCGCAGCACCGCGCACACCTTGGCCGCCGCCGGGCTGAGACGCTCGCGCGCCAGGCCGTGGCGCTCGCGCGGCACCCGCAGCATCGGTTCGGAGGGCAGGCCGAGGACCCGCCGGATGAACCTCTTCATCATCGAGGGGCGGGATTCTACCGGAGCGATTATGGGGGAGAGATGCGGAGCGAAATGCGTTCCCAGCCGCGGCGCTCGGCCTCGCGGGCGAGGCGCTCGTCGGGGTCGACCGCCACCGGCCGCGTCACCCGCTCGAGCAGCGCCAGGTCGTTGTGCGAGTCGCTGTAGCAGGTGCTCGCCGCGAAGTCCGGCAGGCGCCGCCCGAGCCCGGCGAGCCATTGCTCGAGGCGCACCAGCTTGCCGTCGCGGAAGCAGGGCGTGCCGGCGACCCGCCCGGTGAACCGGCCGTCGCGCTTTTCGGGCTCGGTGGCGATCAGGTGCTCGACGCCGAACTCGCGCGCGATCGGCGCGGTGACGAAGCTATTGGTGGCGGTGATCACGGCGCACAGCTCCCCCGCGTCGAGGTGCCGGCGCACCAGCGCGCGCGCGGCGGGAGCGACCATCGGCACGATGCGCGTGCGCATGAACTCGCCGTGCCAGCGTTCCAGCTCCTCGGGGGAGTGGTCGGCGAGCGGGCGCAGCGCGAAGCCGAGGAACTCGTGGATGTCGAGCGTGCCGGCCTTGTACTGCTCGTAGAACGCCCGGTTCTGCTCCTCGTAGGCGGCGCGGTCGACCACGCCGCGGTCGCACAGGAACTGGCCCCACTCGTAGTCGCTGTCGCCCGCGAGCAGCGTGTTGTCGAGATCGAACAGGGCCAGGCGCATGCGCGCCCGGATATTAAAGTAGCGCTAGAGGCCGCGCTAAAACCTTACGGGGGTGAAGCTAGAAGCGGCGCTGCACGCCGATGCGCAGGTCGCGCAGCTGGAACAGGCCCGAGGCGGAGGCATCGCGCGACAGGGTCTCGGCGCTGAGCGCCCAGTCCTGCGTCAGCGAGTAGCGGCCGTACAGCGACAGCTGGCGCTGCTCCTCGAGCAGCTCGCGGCTGTTGCCCATCCACATGCCCAAGCTGCTGCGGTCGCTGAACGTGTACGACCACTGCATGCGCTGGCCGGGGGAGAAGCCCACCGCCTCGCGCCAGTTGTGCAGCGCCGTGCCGAAGCGGTCGTAGTCCGGGGCGAGCCAGCCGCGCGCGAAGGTCGGGTCGAGGCCCGGCTCGCCCTGCTGCGGCAGGCGCAGGCCGGACTGGGCGAACGCGGGCGCGAACGCCTGGCCGGCGCACAGGGACAGGAGCAGCAGGACCGTTCGGGCTCGCATGGGTTGAATCCCATTTTCCCCCGGCGTTTATCCCAATGTCGAGGCAGTCCTGCACGCGGTTCGGGCAGTCGGGCCGGTTGTGGCGGCGGAGCCACGGATTTAACGATCTTTTTTCTCCAGCGCCTCGCGGACCAGCGGCAGGGTCACCGGGCGCCTGGCCGCCAGCGAATAGCGGTCCAGCGCATCGAGCACGGCGTTCAGGCTCGGCAGGTCTCGCGGCAGCCGGGTCAGGAGATACCCGACGACCTCGTCGGACAGCGGCAGGCCGCGGCGCGCCGCCTGGACGCGCAGGTGCTGCGCCTTCTCCGCATCGCTGAGCGGCTTCAGCTGGTACACCAGGCCCCAGGCGAGCCGGGTGCGCAGGTCCTCGCGCAAAGCGAGCTGCGCCGGCGGGCGGCTGCCCGCCGCGAGCACCGGAACATGGCCGTCGCGCGCCGCGTTGATCGCCATGAAAAGCTGCTGCTGGGCCTGCTCGCCCAGCGCTTCGACGTCATCGGCCACGAAGAGCTCCGGCCTCGCGCGCGTTGCCGCGCGCAGCAGGTGGCTGCGCCCGCTTCCCGGCTCGCCCCACAGGTACACGATGGCCTCGCGCAGGCTGCCCGCGGCGAGGCTGCGCACGCGCGCCAGCGCCTCGCCGTTCGGCCCGGCGACGAAATTGTCGAAATCCGGCTCGGCCGCCGGCCCTATGTCGAGGACGAGCTGCTGCATCTCGCTAGAATCCCAATCTAGCATGGCGAAAGGACTTTCCTACCGCGACTCCGGCGTCGACGCCGCCGCCGGCGACGCGCTGGTCGAGGCGATCAAGCCTTTCGCCAAGCGCACCCTGCGCCCCGAGGTGATCGCCGGCATCGGCGGCTTCGGCGCGCTGTGCGAGGTGCCGAAGAAGTACAAGAGCCCGGTGCTGGTCTCGGGCACCGACGGCGTCGGCACCAAGCTCAAGCTCGCGTTCGCGCTCAAGCGGCACGGCACGATCGGCATCGACCTGGTCGCGATGAGCGTCAACGACGTGCTGGCGCAGGGAGCGGAGCCGCTGTTCTTCCTGGACTATTTCGCCTGCGGCAAGCTTGATCCGCAGGTGGCTGAAAGCGTCATCAAGGGGATCGCCGCGGGCTGCGAGCAGGCGGGCTGCGCGCTGATCGGCGGCGAGACCGCCGAGATGCCCGGCATGTACCCGGAAGGCGAATACGACCTCGCGGGGTTCTGCGTCGGGGTGGTGGAGAAGGAGCGCATCATCGACGGCCACTCGGTCAGGCCGGGCGACGCGCTGCTCGGCCTCGCTGCGAGCGGCGCGCACTCCAACGGCTACTCGCTCATCCGCCGCATCGTCGGCGCGGACAAGCTGTCCTCGGACCTCGCCGACTCGCTGATGGAACCGACGCGGATCTACGCAAGACCGGTGCTCAAGATGCTGGCGGCGGTTCCGGTGCGCGGGCTCGCGCACATCACCGGCGGCGGGCTCGTCGGCAACGTGCCGCGCATCCTTCCCCCGGGCACGCGCGCCGTCATCCGGAAAGCGGCCTGGCCGCGGCCGGAGATCTTCGACTGGCTGCAGCACACGGGCGACATCGCCGAGGACGAGATGTGGCGCGTATTCAATTGCGGCATCGGCATGGTGGTGGTGCTGCCGCGCGAGAAGGTGCAGATGGCGGCCATGCTGCTCGAGCGCGAGGGCGAGCTGGTCTACGACATCGGCGCGATCGAGAAATCCTCCGGCGAGCCGGAGGCGGTGATCGTCTAGCGAGGCTTTACCGCCTCATTTCACCTTGTACACCACGTCGTGCTCGCGGGCGTGCTCGCGCACCTTCAGGCCGAAATCGTCGTTCGGACCCACTTCCTGGACCGGCGCATGCTCGACCTGCAGCGACTCGACCCGCTGGGCGAAGTCGCTGGTGTGCCCCTTGATGTGGACGTGGTCGCCGACGCGCAGCGTCCCCGCTTCGAGCTTCACGATCGCCACCGAGAGGTGGCCGTAGTAATGCGTCACCACGCCGATGCGCTCGCCGGGCAGGGGCGGGGGCGCCGGCTTCTTTGCGACTTTCGGCTTGCCGACGAGCTTCTTCGCAGCCTTGACCGGCTTCTTCTTGCGCGCAACCGGCCGCTTGACTGCAATCTTCCTGCGCTTGACCTTCGATTTCGCCTTCGCCTTCTTCTTCGTCGCCATGCTGTCCTCCTCCGGGAATCATTGTCCCGCGCCGGGGCCGCGGCGCGCAAGGTAGATCGCGGCCGGCAGGACGACCTTTCCGGTAGAATTTTTTGGCATGGCGGCGCCGCGTTTCGTTCACCTGAGGCTGCACAGCGAGTACTCGGTGAGCGACGGCATAGTCCGGATCGACGATGCGGTGGAGCGCGCCCGCGCCGACGCCATGCCGGCGCTCGCGCTCACCGACGCGGCCAACCTCTTCGGCATGGTCAAGTTCTACGGCGCGGCCCGGGCGGCGGGGGTGAAGCCGGTGATCGGCGCCGACTGCTGGCTGCAGAACGACGCCGACCGCGACAAGCCCTTTCGCCTGCTCCTGCTGTGCGCCTCGCACGCCGGCTACCTGCGCCTGTGCGGGCTGCTCTCCCGGGCCTGGCTGCGCAACCAGCATCGGGGCAAGGCCGAGCTCGCGCGTGAATGGTTGCAGGACAGCGAAGGTCTCATCGCCCTTTCCGGGGCGGCCGCGGGCGATGTCGGGCAGGCGCTCGCCGCCGGGCATGCCGAGGCCGCCGAGCGGCTGGCGCGGGGCTGGGCGCGTCTTTTCCCGGGCCGCTACTACATCGAGCTGCAGCGCGCCGGCCATCCGCACGCCGAGGCGCTGCTCGCGGGCTCGGTGGCGCTCGCCTCGCGCGCCGGCCTGCCGGTCGTCGCGACCCATCCGGTGCAGTTCCTCGACCCGGGCGACTTCAAGGCGCACGAGGCGCGCGTCTGCATCGCCACCGGCCACATCCTGGGCGACCAGCGCCGGCCGAAGCGCTTTACCCCCGAGCAGTACTTCAAGCGCCAGGACGAGATGGCGCGCCTCTTCGCCGACATCCCGCACGCGCTAGAGAACTCGGTCGAGATCGCGCGGCGCTGCAACCTCGCGATCGAGCTCGGCAGGAGCCGCCTGCCGGCGTTCCCGACGCCGCCTGGCGTCAGCGTGGAGGACTACCTGAGGCAGCAAGCGCACGCCGGGCTCAAGAAACGCGGCGCGAACAACGTGGAGAGGCTCGAGTTCGAGCTGAAGACCATCATCCAGATGGGTTTCGCCGGCTACTTCCTGATCGTTGCGGACTTCATCAATTGGGCCAAGCTGAACGACGTTCCGGTCGGCCCGGGGCGCGGCTCGGGCGCCGGGTCGCTGGTCGCGTATTCGCTCGGCATCACCGACCTCGACCCGCTGAAATACGATTTGCTGTTCGAGCGCTTCCTCAACCCGGAGCGCGTGTCGATGCCCGACTTCGACATCGATTTCTGCCAGGACGGGCGCGACCGCGTGATCGACTACGTGCGCGGCAAGTACGGCGAGCCGAGCGTGTCGCAGATCGCCACCTTCGGCACGATGGCGGCGCGCGCCGTGCTGCGCGACTGCGGCCGCGTGCTCGACCTGCCCTACAGCTTCTGCGACCAGCTGGCGAAGCTGGTGCCGGTGCAGCCCGGGCGCCTGATCACCCTCGCGGATGCCCGCAGGATGGAGCCGCTGCTCGCCGAGCGCGAGAAGAACGAGGACGAGGTGCGCGAGCTGCTCGAGCTCAGCGAGAAGCTCGAGGGGCTGGTGCGCAACGTCGGCATGCACGCGGGCGGCGTGCTGATCGCGCCGGGCCGCCTGACCGACTATTGCCCGCTGTACGCGGCCGAGGGCACGGCGCACGTGATCTCGCAGCTGGACAAGGACGACGTCGAGGCGATCGGGCTGGTGAAGTTCGACTTCCTCGGCCTCACCACGCTCACGATCCTCGACTGGGCGCAGCGCTTCGTGCGGCGCCTCGGCGACGCCGGGTTCTCCCTGGAAAAGATTCCCCTGGACGACGCGCACACCTACAGGCTGCTGTCCTCGGGCAACACCACCGCGGTGTTCCAGCTGGAATCGCGCGGCATGCGCGACCTCATCAAGCGCGCGCGCCCCGACCGCTTCGAGGACGTGATCGCGCTGGTGGCGCTGTTCCGCCCGGGGCCGATGGACCTGATCCCGGAGTACGTCGAGCGCAAGCACGGCAAGCGCGTCGAATTCCTCGACCCGCGCCTCGAGACCATCCTCGGGCCGACCTACGGCATCATGGTGTACCAGGAGCAGGTGATGCAGATCGCGCAGGTGATCGGCGGCTACACGCTCGGCGCCGCCGACCTGCTGCGCCGCGCGATGGGCAAGAAGAAGCCCGACGAGATGGCGCTGCAGCGCGACAGCTTCGTCGCCGGCGCGCAGAAGGCCGGCCTGGCGCGCGGCAAGGCGACGCAGCTTTTCGACCTGATGGAGAAGTTCGCCGGCTACGGCTTCAACAAGTCGCACGCCGCGGCCTACGCGCTGCTCGCCTACCAGACGGCGTACATGAAGGCGCACCACGCGTCCGCGTTCGCCGCCGCCAACCTCTCGGCGGTGATGGACGATACCGACAAGGTGCGCCAGCTCCACGAGGACGCGCTGGCGAACGGCCTCGCCATCCTGCCGCCGGACGTCAACGCCTCGGAATACCGCTTCGTGCCGGTCGACCGCGGCACGGTGCGCTACGGCCTCGGCGCCGTGCGCGGCACCGGGCAGGCCGCGATCGAAAGCATCCTGTCTGCGCGCAAGCAGGGAACATTCACGGATCTGTTCAACTTCTGCACCCGCGTCGACAAGCGCCTGGTCAACCGGCGCGTGCTCGAGGCGCTGGTGCGCGCCGGGGCGTTCGACGCGCTCGACGCGAACCGCGCGCGGCTGCTGGCGTCGGCGGGCCGGGCGATGGAGGCGGCGGAGCAGGCCGAGCGGCAGGCCTCGCAGGAGAGCCTGTTCGGCGAGGCCGAGGCGCCGCGCGGCGGCGCGCACGTCACGGTCGATGCCGCCCCCTGGGACCTGAAGCAGCAGCTCACCGAGGAGAAGTCCGCGCTCGGGTTCTACCTCTCGGGCCACCTGTTCGCGGTCTACGAGCGCGAGCTCGGCGCGTTTCCGCGCACGCCGCTCGCGCGGCTCGCGGCCTCCGACAGCCGCGTCTGGCTGGCGGGGATCGTCTCCGCGGCGCGCACCCAGATGACGCGGCGCGGCCGCATGATGGTGGTGATGCTCGACGACGGCACGGCGCAGGTCGAGATCTCGGTGTTCAACGAGCTGTTCGAGAGGAACCGCGACAAGTTGAAGGAGGACGCGCTGCTCGTGGTGTCGGGCAGGGCGCAGCGCGACGAGTTCTCGGGCGGGCTGCGCGTCGCCGCCGACGAGCTGCTGGATCTCGAGGCGCTGCGCACGCGCTATGCGGCGCGGCTGAAGATTTCCATGAACGGCAAGACCGATGAGAAGCGCGATGCAAGGCGGCTGCAGCAGGTCCTGGCGCCGTACCGCGCCACCGGCAGCGGCGCCTGTCAGGTGATCGTCTCCTACGGCAACGGCAAGGGCGCCTGCGAGGTCGCGCTGGGCGAGAACTGGCGCGTGCGGCCCGACAGCAAGCTGATCGCCGACCTCGGCGCGTGGCTCGCGCCCGAGAACGTGGAGCTCGTATTCGGCTGTTGATGCGCGCCGGCTAGCTCGCCCAGCGCGGCTCGCAGCTCGGGCGCGCGAACAGCCCGCGAAAGTGCCGGTACCAGCCGTTGACCAGCCGCTCCGCGGGATCGACGCGCCGCTTCTCGGCGAGGAAGGCGCGCAGCTGCGGATAGCAGGCCTCGGCCTGGCTGCGCGTCGCTTCCGGCGTGCAGTACAGAGGAAAGCTGCCGCCGCACGCGATTGCCGCGTCGATGAGCTCGCGCCGCAGCTGCGTCGCGCGCACCGCGGCGCCGAGCGCCGGGGGCTCGGCGATGCTCAGGCTGGCGGCGGCATAGTCGCGCTGCGCCCAGCGCAGGAACGTGTCGTTCTCTTCGCGCGTGTGGCGCACCCTGACCCCGGCGAGCGGCATGCGCCACTCGCTGCAATGCGCGCGCGCCTCGGCGAGAAACGGCGCGAGCCGCTCCGGCGGCAGCAGCAGGCGCAGCGGCCGCGATGCGGCTCGGGTCTGCGGCGCGGCGAGGATTTCGGCGCCGACCGCTTCGTTGAGGGCGAGCACCAGCGACCCGGTGTGCAGCGTGACGCTGTAGAGCGCGCCGAACACGCCCTGGCCGCCTGCGGCCAGCGCGAAGAGCTCGCGATGCGCGTCGCGGCTGACCCGCAGCAGCTCGCCGCCGGGCATCACGAGCATCATCGATTCGACGTGCACCACCGCCGGGCGGCCGTCGGGGCCGGCGGCGTTGCAGGCCAGGCTTTCGCCGACCGTGGGCATGGCGCTCCCGATCCGGGCGGCGCGCGCATCGCCCGGGAGCAGGCGCGCGGCAATCGCCTTCCACCGCGTCGCGGCCTGCACTTCGATCAGGCCGCAATGCTCATCGACGCGCAGCACGCGGTCGAGGCGCGCGGGATCGTAAGGGCGGGCCGCGCTCACAGCGGCGCTCAGCTCCAGGGCGGACAACGGGATAGAAAGCGTGCCGGTCATGAGCTCCTCCTCGGTCGGTGTTGCAAAGCGCGCGCGCCGATTTTTCCGGCAGTCCGGTTCGCGGCGCAACAACTGCTTCGCGGGTAGCGTTATCTGATACCGTTGGTCGCATGCCCGCCGCGAGCCGCTTCGTCGAGGCGCTCAAGAAAAGCGTGCGCGCGCGCGGGCTGACCTACGCCGAGCTCGCGCGGCGGCTGCGGCTCTCGGAGGCGAGCGTCAAGCGCATGTTCTCGCGCGGCACCTTCACGCTGGCGCGCATCGAGGAAGTGCTCGCCGCGGTCGAGCTCGACCTGTACGAGGTGGCGCGCATGAGCCGCGGCGGCGCGGGCGCAGCCGAGCTCACGCACGAGCAGGAGCTCGGGCTCGCCGCCGACGAGCGCCTGCTCGCGGTGTTCTGGCTGCTGCTGAACGGCTGGCATTTCGAGGAGATCCTCGGCGCCTTCGCCATCACGCGCACCGAGCTCACCATCGCCTTCGCGCGCCTGGAGAAGCTCAAGCTGATCGAGTGGGGCCCGCGCGAGCGCGCGCGGCTGCGGGTGCCGCGCGACTTCGTCTGGCGCCCGGGCGGGCCGGCGAAGAAGGCCTATGGCCGGCGCGCGATGGGTGAGTTTCTCGCGGCGCGCTTCGACGCGCCGCTCGAGATGCTGCGCTTCGAGTCGCGCGAGGTCTCGCCCGGGTCCGCGGCGCTGCTGAAGCAGCGGCTGGAGAAGCTGGTGGCGGAGTTCAACCAGCTTGCCGAGGCCGATTCAACCCTGCCGAGCGGCCGCAGGGTGGCGGTGGCGCTGTTCGCCGCCTGCCGGCCCTGGGAGTTCTCGGCGGTGAACGCGCTCAAGCGGCGCCGGGCGCCCTAGAGCGTCGGGCGCAGCTCGAAGCCGGCATGGCCGCTGTCCTCCTCGGCGGCGGGCTCTGTGCGCAAATCCACCACACGCGAGCCCGGCGGGCCGCGGCGCGCCCAGGCGATGAGCGCCTCGACCGCGCCGGCGTCGCCGTGCGCCAGCGCTTCGACGCTGCCGTCGCCGCGGTTGCGCACCCATCCCGCGACGCCGAGGCGCACCGCCTCGCGCTGCATGGCGTAGCGAAAGCCCACGCCCTGCACGCGTCCCGCGATCCGCAGTCGCCGCGTGATCATGTAAAAAAGCGTCAAACGTTCCGGGCGGCGTCGCTCGCCCGCCGGGCGGGCGAGCCCGCTTTCGCACTCCATGGTAAGCTGATTTCGCAGTAGAGGAGGAAAGGGGGGAAGATGCGAGTTGCCCTGTTGGTGATTGCCGGACTGGCGCTGATCGGATACGCGGCGGTGGCATGGGTCCTGCCCTCCATGGCGGGCTCGGAAGTGCGCGCGGCTGCGCAGGCGCTGGTCGCGGGCGCCGAGCCGGCCAAGCAGCAGGTAGGCAGCGCGGCGGAAAAATCCGGCAAGCTCGCCGGCACCGGCAGCGGCGTCAAGGTCACCGAGAAGGACGATCCCAAGCACGGCAAGATGAAGTGGATCGCCTCCGAGAACGGCGCGGTCCGCGGCTGGAACGAGAAGAACGCGCTCGAAATCACCCTCACGCCCGCGATGCAGGGCGGCAAGGCGAGCTGGAGCTGCAAGGGCTACCCGGTCGACGCCATGCCCCCGAGCTGCGGCGGAAAAAGCTAGTCGTTCACAGCTTCAGCAAAGCGCGCAGCCTGCAACGGGCTGCGCGTAACTGCAGTAACCATTCCCCGGATTTGTCAGTCGCGCCGTCGCACCAGCGCCGCCACGACGACTAGGCCGGCGAGCGCGGCGCCGCCGACCAGCAGCCAGTCGCGCCGGCGCCAGCCGCTGCGCGGCGGCCGCGGAATCGCTCCCAGCGCCTGGGTCGCGGTCTGCGGCATGGTCGCCGCCCCGGTGAGGACGGCGAGCCGCTGCGTCGCCTCGGCGGAATCGAACGACGGCGAGACCTGCGCCGCCGGCGCCGCCGCCTCGAGCGCCTTGTCGGGGGCGTTGTCCGGGGTATTGTCCTGTTGTCGCGTGCGGTTGAAGCTCTGCGCCATCACCACCGTCTTGGCGTCCACGTCCAGCACCTCGGGCTGCGGCCCGCGCGCGAGCCCCGCCGGGCGCGGCGGCAGCGTCGCGGCGGGCGGCGCGGCGAGGCCGCGCTCGCATTCGCGCAGGTCGCGCGCCAGCTCCTCCGCGTCCTGGTAGCGCTCCTCGAGCGGCTTGGCGAGCATCTTGGCGACGATGAAGTCCAGCATCTCGGGCACCGCGGGGCTGACCGTGCTCGGCGCCGGCGGCGCGAAGTTGACGATCTGGTACATGAGCGCGGTGATGTTCTCGCCGGCGAACGGCGCCGCGCCGGTCAGCATCTCGTAGAGGATCACGCCGAGCGAGAAGATGTCCGAGCGGTGGTCGGCGCGCTTGCCGATCACCTGCTCGGGCGACATGTACTTCGGCGAGCCGAGCATCACGCCGGTCTGCGTCAGGTCGGCGGCGGCGCGCATGCGCGCGATGCCGAAATCGGTGATCTTCACCGGGCCGTTGGCCACCACCATGATGTTGGCCGGCTTGATGTCGCGGTGCACGACGCCGTTCTTGTGCGCGTAGCCCAGGCCCTCGGCCACCTGCGCCGCGACCGACAGCGACTGGGTCACGCCCATCGCCTGGCCCTCGGTGAGCAGCGTGCGCAGCTCGACGCCCTGGATGTACTCCATCGCCATGTAGACGACCTCGCCCGCCTTGCCGGCGTCGTACACGGTGACGATGTTGGGGTGGTTGAGGCCGCCGGCGGCGCGCGCTTCCTGGAAGAAGCGCGCCTCGTACTTGTCGGCGTGGTCGCGCTCGAGCGCCATGTTGACGGTCTTCACCGCGACGGTGCGCTGGAGCACCGTGTCGTTGGCCTTGAACACCACGCCCATGGCGCCGCGCCCGATCTCGGAATCGATGACGTAGCGGCCGAGCTGCGGTTGCTCCATCCCCCGAAGCTTACGGGAACTAGCGGCCGGCTTTCACGGAACGGAAGATCGGCCCCCAGACCGGGTGCCCGGCTTCCGCCGGCGCAAGGTCGAGCGCGGGGTCGACCGCGAGCGCCCTGCGGAACTCGTCGCGGCATTGCCGTTCCTGGTTCCACGAGCAGTAGATGAAGCCGAGGTGCTTGTGGGCGTTGGCGCGCTGCTTCTGCGGCAGGCCGAGCTCGATCGCGCCCTGCAGGGTCTTCGCCGATTCCGCGTAGTCGCCCTCCTCGTACTGCTTGAGGCCGGCGCTGAGCGCGCCAGGCCCGCTCAGCGAGCGGAAGATCGGCCCCCACACCGGGTGGCCGGCTTCGGCCGCTTCGAGCCGCAGCGCCGGGTCCGCCGCGAGCGCCTTGCGGAACTCCTCGCGGCACTGGCGCTCGCGGCCCGCGGAGCAGTGGATGAAGGCGAGATGCTTGTGCGCCGTGGCGCGATCCTTGTCTCCGAGTCCCGTCTCGAGCGCGCCTGCCAGGGTCTTCGCGGAGGCGCCGTGCTCGCCGGCGTCGTACTGGCGCAGGCCCTCGATCAGCGCCATCTGCGCCTTGGCCGCCTTCACGGCATCCTGCATGGCTGCGCATCCCGACAGCGCCGCAAGCACAAGCAGGATCGCCGGCGCGCGCATCAGCGGAACCGGTGCTGGATCTTCACCGCTTGCCCGGGCTTCACCTCGATGCGGGTCACGTGCGCGGGGAAGGTCGAGTTGCGGATCTCGATGGTGTGCGCGCCGGGGCTGATCTCGAGCACGCGCAGCGGCGGCGTGATGCCGCGGCTCCTGCCGTCGACGAGGACCTCGCCCCAGGGCGCTACCGCGAGCTCGAGGCGAGCGCTCTGAGCGCCCGCCGGCTTCTCGGCGCGCTTCTTGTCCGGCTTCTTCTCGACCCGGGCGACCAGCTTCTTCGGCTTGGGCTCCTCGACCTCAGCCGCGGCGCCGCCGGCGACCGGTGCTGCGGCCGGCGCGGCAGCCGGCTTGGCGGGGGCGGGCTCCGCGGCCTTCGCCAGCGCCGGCGCGGGAGCCGGAGCCTTCGCGGGCGGCGCCTCGCCGGGCAGCAGCGCGCGCGCCCCGACGCCGCCGGCGATGACCAGCAGAAAAACGAGCGGCGCCGCGACGAGCGCAGTGCGGCGCAGCCCGAGCGGGCCGGTGCGCGTCAGCCAGCCCACGGCGCCGGGCGGCGCCTCGGTGTTCGCCTCCACCTCGTCGAGCCGCGGCGCGGGCGTGGGGCCCACCACCGCGTAGACCTCGTGCGCGCGCACGTGCTTGTCGGTGCGCGAGCCTTCGTGGCGGAACAGGTTCTGGTAGTCGCGCGAAAGGCACGACACCACCTCGTAGAACGAGCGCGACACCAGCAGCTGGCCGGGCCGCGAGAAGCTCATCACGCGCTGCGCCACGTTGATGCCGTCGCCGATGATGTTCATCTGCCCGTTCAGGTCCTTCACCAGCCGCACCGGGCCGAGGTTGACGCCGAGGCGCACCGGCACGCCGCCCACCAGGTCGCGCATCGCCATCGAGGCGAACAGCGCGTCCTCGGGGTCGCCCATGAAGGTGATCGCGGCGCCGTCGCCGGTGTCGAGGATGATGCGGTCGCGCGAGGCGACGTGCTCGAGCGCAGCGCCGAGCGCCTGGTTGAACGCCTGCTTGAGCTGCAGCTGCTCGGCCACCGGCTTCTGCGAGTAGTCGGCGATGTCCAGGAACAGGACGCTGCAGACCAGCGTGCGGCCGGCGTTCTCCAAGCGGGACTCCCCCATGCGGCCCCTCGGGCCGCGACGATTTATTTTACGCGCATGCCGGGCTGCGCCCCGGCATCGGGCGAAACCAGGAAAATCCCCGGCCCCTCCCCCGAAGCGCACAGCACCATGCCCTCCGAGACGCCGAATTTCATCCTGCGCGGGGCGAGGTTCGCCACCAGCACCGCGAGGCGCCCCTCGAGCTTCTCGGGCGCGTAGTCGGACTTGATGCCGGCGAACACCGTGCGCGTCCCCGCGCCCGTGTCCAGCGTGAGCTTGAGCAGCCTATCCGCGCCTTCGACCTGCTCGGCGCGCGCGATGCGCGCCACCCGCAGGTCGAGCTTGTTGAAGTCGTCGATCGAGATGGTGTTGTCCACGGCTTTCGTTTCCTCGGGAGGGGCGAACAGCGCATCGAGCTGCTTTTCCTCGACGCGCGTGAGCAGGTGACGGTACTCGTTGACGCGGTGCCCTTCGGGCATGCGCTTTGCGACATCAGGCCAGCCGAGATCCGGCAGATTCAGGAAGCGCTCGGCGTCCGCCGCGAGCTTCGGCAGCACCGGCTTGAGGTAGATCGTCAGGACGCGGAACAGCTCGAGCGCCGTCGAACAGACCTGGTGGAGCTTTTTCTCCGCTCCGGCCTGCTTGGACAGTTCCCACGGCTTTTCCTCGTCGACGAACTGGTTGGCGGTGTCGGCGAGCGCCATGACTTCGCGCAGCGCCTTGCCGAACTCGCGGCTTTCGTAAAGCGCGGCAATTTCGGCGGCCCTGGCGCCGAAGCGGAAACGATCCTCCGTCCCGGCGACGGCTCCGCCGAACTTGCGGCTGATGAAAACCGCGCAGCGGCTCGCGATGTTGACGTACTTGCCGACCAGGTCGCTGTTGACGCGCGCGAGAAAGTCGTCGGGATTGAAGTCGAGGTCCTCGACGTTGGCGTTGAGCTTGGCGGCGATGTAGTAGCGCAGCCACTCGGGGTTCATGCCGAGCCTGAGGTAGCGCAGCGGGTCGATGCCGGTGCCGCGCGACTTGGACATCTTGTCGCCCGACACGGTGATGAAGCCGTGCACGTAGACGTGGTCGGGCACCTTGTAGGGCTTGCCCGCGAACTCGAGCATCGCCGGCCAGAACAGCGTGTGGAAGTAGATGATGTCCTTGCCGATGAAGTGGATCTGCTCGGTTCTGGGGTCCTGCAGGAAGCGGGCGAAATCGAGCGAGCTGCGGGCACAGTAGTTCTTCAGGCTCGCCAGATAGCCGATCGGCGCGTCGAGCCAGACGTAGAGGTACTTCTCCTCCGCGATGTCGGGAACGCGGATGCCGAAGTAGGGCGGGTCGCGCGAGATGTCCCAGTCGGCGAGCGCCTGCGCTTTGCCTTTCGGGCCGGTTCCCTCGAGCCATTCCTTCGCCTTGTTGACGACCTGGGACTGCAGCCGGCCCGGTTTCTCGAGCCATTGCTTGATGAAGCTCCGGCACTTCGGGTCGGACAGCTTGAAAAAGAAGTGCTGCGAGGACCTGAGCACCGGCTTGGCGCCGGAGAGCGTGGAATAGGGGTTCTTCAGGTCGGTGGCGGCGTAGACGCTGCTGCAGTTCTCGCAGGCGTCGCCGTACTGGTCCTGCGCGCCGCACTTGGGGCATTCGCCCTTGATGTAGCGGTCGGCGAGGAACATTCCTTTCACCGGGTCGAAGAACTGCTCGACCGGCTTGCTGTAGACCAGGCCCGCCGCTTTGAGCCGGCGGAAGATGTCCTGCGACAGCGCGGTGTTCTCCGGCGAATGCGTGGAATGCCAGTTGTCGAACGCGATGTGGAACCCGTCCAGGTAGGGCTGGCGGCCTTTCTGGATCGGCGTGATGAATTCCTCCGGCGGCTGCCCGGCTTTCTCGGCGGCGAGCATGATCGGCGCGCCGTGGGCGTCGTCGGCGCCGACGAAATGCACTTCGTGGCCCTGCATGCGCTGGAAGCGCACCCAGATGTCGGCCTGGATGTACTCCATGATGTGGCCGATGTGGAACGGGCCGTTCGCGTACGGCAGCGCGGTGGTGACGAACAGCTTGCGCGAGTTGATCCGGCTGACCATGGGGGAGGGCGATTTTAGCTTACACTTCAACCATGTCCGTGAATGAAGCGAGCGTTCAGGACGCGCTGCGCAAGCTCATCGATCCGAACACCGGCAAGGACTACGTCAGCACCCGCGCGGCGCGCAACATCAGGGTTTCCGGCGATGAGGTCGCGCTCGAGATCGAGCTCGGCTATCCGGGCAAGAGCCAGCACGAGCCGATCCGGCGCGAGGTGGTCCAGGCGCTGAAGACCGCGGGCGCGCGCAGCGTGTCCGTGAAGGTGGCGTCCAAGGTGGTGTCGCACGCCGTGCAGCGCGGCGTGAAGCTCGTCCCCGCCATCAAGAACATCATCGCCGTGGCTTCCGGCAAGGGCGGCGTCGGCAAGTCGACCACCGCGGTGAACCTCGCGCTCGCGCTCGCCGCCGAGGGCGCCTCGGTCGGCATGCTCGACGCCGACATCTACGGCCCCTCGCAGCCGATGATGCTGGGCATCGCCGGGCGGCCCGAATCGAAGGACGGCAAGCGCATCGAGCCGATGATGGGCCACGGCCTGCAGGCGAGCTCGATCGGCTTCCTCATCGACATCGACACGCCGATGGTGTGGCGCGGCCCGATGGTGACCCAGGCGCTCGAGCAGCTGCTGAAGGACACGAACTGGCGCGACCTCGACTACCTGGTGGTCGACCTGCCGCCGGGCACCGGCGACATCCAGCTCACGCTCGCGCAGAAGGTGCCGGTCACCGGCGCGGTCATCGTCACCACGCCGCAGGACATCGCGCTCATCGACGCGCGCAAGGGCCTCAAGATGTTCGAGAAGGTCGGCATCCCGATCCTCGGCGTGGTGGAGAACATGTCGTTCCACGTCTGCCCGAAGTGCGGGCACGAGAGCCACATCTTCGGCGCCGGGGGAGCGGAGAGGATGTGCCGCGACTACCACACCGAGCTCCTCGGCCAGCTGCCGCTCGACGAGGCGATTCGCAGCCAGGCGGACTCGGGCAAGCCGACGGTGGTGTCGGACCCCGACGGCAGCGTCGCCGAGATCTACCGCAGGATCGCGCGCCGCTGCGCGGTCAAGATCGCCGAGTCGCAGCGCGACATGACCTCCAAGTTCCCGAACATTGTGGTGCAGAACACGTGACCATCAAGTCGGACAAATGGATCCGCCGCATGGCGGCGCAGGGCATGATCGAGCCCTTCGAGCCCGGCCAGGTCAAGGCGTTCGAAGGCAGAAAAATAGTCTCCTACGGCACCTCGAGCTACGGCTACGACATCCGCTGCTCGACCGAATTCAAGATCTTCACCAACATCAACTCGACCATCGTCGACCCGAAGGCCTTCGACGAGAAGAGCTTCGTCGACTACCGCGGCGAGGTGTGCATCATCCCGCCCAATTCCTTCGCGCTGGCGCGCACCGTGGAGTACTTCCGCATCCCGCGCAGCGTGCTCACCATCTGCCTCGGCAAGTCCACCTACGCACGCTGCGGCATCATCGTCAACGTGACGCCGCTCGAGCCGGAGTGGGAGGGGCACGTGACGCTGGAGTTCTCGAACACCACGCCGCTGCCGGCGCGGGTCTACGCCAACGAAGGCGTGGCGCAGGTGATCTTCCTCGAGTCCGACGAAGTCTGCGAGACCTCCTACCGCGACCGGGGCGGCAAGTACCAGGGCCAGAAGGGCGTGACCCTGCCCCGGATCTAGTAGCGCGGATCGCTTCTTGAACTATGCCTAGTATGCCGTCGCCGGCGCCCGCCGCCGGGCGGCGGCGAAAAAAATTCTCGAAAAATCGGCCGCGAGGCCTTGACACGCGGGGTCATGTCCCTATACTCCGCTCAAGTTTTTTACCTTTTGGATTCAACGGGGAGAAGGAGGTCATCATGACAAGCCAAAGGAACTCGCGTCCGGCCGACGACGTTTGCGTCCGCGACATTCCCGAAACCTAGTTCGTGACAGAGGAGAGACTTTGATGGGGGAGCGCAGTAGCATCGCACGCACAAGACAGCAGGCAGACCTCAAGCAGCAGCCGCAACAAGCCCTTTTCGACACGCATCCCGAAGTCGAGCTCGACTTCGAGGTCGCGCGCCAGGCAGCCCGCCAGAAGTACACCCGGCCGTTCCTGATCCTCGACACCGCGATCGTGCGGGCGAAGGTGCGGCGCTTCCGCGCGGCCATGCCGCGCGTGCGGCCGCACTACGCGGTCAAGGCGAATCCCGACCGGCGCGTGCTGAAGGTGCTGGTCCAGGAAGGCGCGGGCTTCGAGATCGCCTCCACCGCCGAGCTCGACCTGCTGCTTGGCCTGGGCGTGTCGGCGGCCGAGATCTTCTACTCCAACCCGATGAAGTCGCGCGAGGCGATCGCCTACGCCGCGGCGAAGGGCGTGGAGTGGCTCGTGGTGGACACCGCCGACGAGCTCAGGCGCATCCAGGAGATCAGGCCCGACGCAAGACAATACCTGCGGGTCGCCGCGCCCAACATCGGCAGCGACTGGCCGCTGTCGGGCAAGTTCGGCTGCAGCATCGCCGACGCGCGCGAGATCATCGCCGTGGCCGCGAAGCTCGGCGTCGACCTCGGCGGCATCACCTTCCACGTCGGCTCGCAGTGCCGCAACCCGGAGAACTGGCGCGTGGCGCTCGAAAAGGCGCGGGGCCTGTTCGACGCCATGGCCAAGGCGGGGCTGAAGCCGCGCCTGCTCAACATCGGCGGCGGCTTCCCGGTGCGCCACGTCAAGCCGATCCCGTCGATCGAGGTGATCGGCGCGGTGGTGAACGAGGGGCTGAAAGGCTTCGCCGAGGACGTGCAGGTGATCGCCGAGCCCGGCCGCTACCTCGTGTCCGACGCGGGGTATTTCGTCTGCCGCGTGCTCGGCACGGCGATGCGCGCCGGCAAGCGCTGGATGCACTGGGACGCGGGGCTGTTCGGCGGCGTCATCGAGGCAGCCGAAGGGCTCAAGTACCGCATCCGCACCGACCGCTCTGGTCCCGACAGCGCATGGACCGTGGGCGGCCCGACGTGCGACTCGGTGGATGTCGTCATGCGCGACGAGCCGCTGCCTTCCGACCTCCAGGAAGGCGACTTCATCTACATCCGCAACGCCGGCGCCTACACCACGGCCTACGCGAGCCAGTTCAACGGCTTTCCACTGCCGGAGGTTCGGGTTTTCGAGAGCAGGGGCTAGGTCTTTCTTTCGTAGAGCACGAAGTCGAACTTCGTGCCGTCGGCCGCCGTATGCGGCTCGCGCTGCGACTCGCGCCATTGCGCGCGGTCCCAGGCCGGAAAGCGCGCGTCGCCCGCGTAATCGCGCTGGATCTCGGTCAGCACCATCCCCGCGGCCAGCGGCAGCGCCTCCTCGAACAGCCTGCTGCCGCCGATCACGAACGCCACCGGCTCCCCGGCGCACAGCGCGAGCGCGCCTGCGAGCGAGCCGGCGAGCGCCGCGCCGCCGGCCTGGTAGCCCGGAGTGCGCGTCACCACGATGTTCTCGCGCTGCGGCAGCGGGCCCTTCAGCGATTCCCACGTCCGGCGCCCCATGATGACCGGGTGCCCGAGCGTAAGGCGCTTGAAATGCTTAAGCTCCTCGGGCAGGTGCCAGGGTAGCTTGCCGCCCGCGCCTATGATTCCATTGGCAGCTACCGCCGCGACCAGGTATAGCCGCGGGGACTGCGGCGGCCCGGAACTCTGTGACATTGGTCCTCGCAAACGGGAATTTTGGTTGAAAGTATAAGGACATGGCGTACCCCCGGTCGTTCCTCGGCCTGTGCCTCGCGAGTTTCACCCTGGTCGCCGCGCCGCTCGTGGGCGCGCTGGCGTACTCCGCCTGGCACAGCGAGCAGCTCGCCGACCTGAGCCGCAGCGCGGTGTTCAACGCCGCGCAGGCGGCGCGCGCCAGCCGCACGCTCGTCAGCCGCATCGGCTCCATCGAGCGCCTGGCGCAGCAGGTGGCGGTGCTCGACGACCCGGCGCTGGCCGCGGACCTGCGGCGGGTGCACGCGAGCTTCCGGCAGGTTGCTGAGGAGCTGGCGCAGCTGCCGCTCGAGGAACGGCAGGTCGCCGCGCTCGGGAAAACCGTGGCGCAGGAGCAGGAGCTGTTCCAGGCCCTGACTGGCGAGCGGCGCGCGGCCCGGCCGCGCATTGCCGCGCTGGCCGGGGAGCTGGCGGAGAACGCCTCCGAGGTGCTTGCGATCAGCACCCGGGTGGCCGACCGCGAGGTCGAGCGGCTGCGCGCCCACGCCGAAGCGGTGCAGCGCCAGCTCGTGCTGCTCGTGATCTTCAGCACCGCCGTGGCCCTGGCGATCGCGCTCGCGCTTACGCGCCTGATCGCGCGTCCGATCGCCGGGCTCGACGCGGCGATCCGCCAGCTCGGCGGCGCAGACTTCTCGCAGCCGATCGCGGTGCGCGGCCCGGAAGACCTGCAGACGCTCGGCGAGCGGCTCGACTGGCTGCGCCGGCGCCTCGCCGAGCTCGAGGCCGAGAAGAACCGTTTCCTGCGCCACCTGTCGCACGAGCTGAAGACGCCGCTCACCGCGCTGCGCGAGGGGGCGGAGCTGCTGCACGACGAGGTCGGCGGCCCGCTCTCCACGGCGCAGCGCCGGGTGGTCCTGATCATGAAGGACAACAGCATCAAGCTGCAGCGCCTGATCGAGGAGTTGCTCGACTACCAGCGCGCGCTGCACGCGGCGGCGTCGCTCGCGCCGCGCACGCTCGCGCTCGACGCCCTGGTGCGCGAGGTGGCGCGCACGCACGAGCTCGCGGCGCAGAGCAAGGGGCTGCGCATCGTGATCGACGCGCAGGCGGCTACCGTGGAAGCCGACCCCGAGAAGCTGCGCTCGATCGTGGACAACCTCATCGGCAACGCGGTGAAGTTCACCCCGCCCGGCGGCAGCGTCTCGGTGCTCGCGCGCTCGAGCGGCGACGAGGCGCTGATCGAGGTGATCGATTCGGGACCCGGCGTGCCGGCCGAGGAGCGCGACTCGATCTTCGATTCCTTCTTCCGCGGCCGCGCTCGGGCGAGCGCGCGCGTCGAGGGCAGCGGGCTCGGCCTCGCGATCGCGCGCGAGTTCGTCGAGGCGCACGGCGGCCGCATCAGCGTCGTAAGCGGGGGCGGCGGCGGCCATTTCCGCGTCGCGCTGCCGCGCCACCCCGTGCCCGCATGAGGCCGCGCGTGGCCGCGGCGATGCTGCTTCTCGGCGGCTGCGCCGCGCTGGAACCCGGCGGCGGCGCGCTCGACGCCATCCTCGCCGAGGCGATCGCCGCGGCGCGCGCCCCGGCCGCCGAGCAGGCCGCGGCGCTCGCGCGCGCGTCGCAGGAGGCACAGCGGGCCGGCGGAGCGACGCAGGCCGACCGCCTGCGCCTCGCGACGCTGCTCGCCATCCTTCCGGCGCCGCTGCGCGACGACGCGCGCGCCGCCGAGCTGCTGAAGCCGATCGCCGACGCTACCGCGCCCGGCGTGGGGCGGTTCGCCGCCCTGCTGGCGGCGCAGATTTCGGAGCGCCAGCGCCTCGCGCAGGAGCTGGAGCGCGCGGCGCGCGATCGCGACCGCTCCGACAAGGAGCGCGACAGGCGCGAGGACGCGCTGCGCCAGAGCGAAGAGGCGATGCGCCAGCAGCTCGAGGCGCTGCGGGCGGTCGAGCGCGGCATAATCGAGCGCGAGGAAAAGCTGCGCCGCAAGCCGAGGTGAACCCATGAGCCAGGACAACCGAGCGGTCCTTCTGGTCGACGACGACAAGGATCTCCTGCAGCTGATTGCGATGCGCCTGAGCGCCGCGGGCTACGCGGTGACCGCGGTGGAGTCGGGCGAGGCGGCGCTGGACGCGCTGGCGGCGTCGCGCCCGCGGGTGGTGGTGACCGACCTGCGCATGCAGGGCATGGACGGCATGGCGCTGTTCGACGCGATCCACCGCGACTCGCCCTCGGTGCCGGTGCTGATCCTTACCGCGCATGGGACGATTCCTGAAGCAGTATCGGCTACGAGGCGCGGAGTATTTTCGTTCCTGACGAAACCGTTTGAGCCCAAAGTGCTCCTGGACACCGTTGCTGAAGCCATGCGGCTTTCCAGCCCGCCGGCCTCGGGGGAGCTCGAGAGCTGGCGCGCGGAACTGATCACCCGCTCTTCCGCCATGGAGGACCTCCTCTCCCAGGCAAGGCGGGTGGCGGCCTCGGACGCGAGCGTGTGCATCTTCGGGGCGAGCGGCACCGGCAAGGAGCTCCTTGCCCGCGCGATCCACCGCGCGAGCCCGCGCGCCCAGGCTCCCTTCGTGGCGGTGAACTGCGGGGCGATCCCGGAGGGGCTGCTGGAATCCGAGCTCTTCGGCCACAAGAAGGGCTCCTTCACCGGAGCGGTGGCGGACCGAAGAGGCCTGTTTCAGGCCGCGCAGGGCGGCACGCTGTTCCTGGACGAGATCGGCGACATGCCTTTGCCCTTGCAAGTGAAACTACTTCGCGCGCTCGAAGAGCGGAAAGTCAGACCCGTCGGCTCGCACGAGAGCTTCGACGCGGACGTGCGCGTCATTGCCGCCACCCACAGGAAGCTCGAGGAGAGGATCGCCTCGGGTGAGTTCCGCGAGGACCTGTACTACCGCCTCAACGTGGTGAAGCTCTACATCCCGGCCCTTGCCGAGCGCCGGGAGGACATCCCGCTGCTCGCCAATGAATTTTTATCAAGATTAGGAAAGCGTTATGGCCGCGGGCGGCTCGCCCTCTCTCCCGAAGCGATGCAGCTCTTGGTGTCGGCGCCCTGGCCGGGCAACGTGAGGCAGCTCCTCAACGCGATCGAGCAGGCGGTGGCGCTGGCGGCCACGGAAGTTATCCCCGAATCGCTGGTGCGGCAGGCACTGGACACCGGCGATGCCACCCTCACGCCCCTGGACCAGGCGCGCCGCGCGTTCGAGCGCGACTACCTGGTGCGCATCCTCAAGATCACCGGGGGCAACGTCACCAAGGCCGCGCGCCTCGCCGGGCGCAACCGCACCGAGTTCTACCGCCTGCTCGAGCGCCACGCCCTGGAACCGAGCCTCTTCAAAGCCGCTTGAATGCCCATTGGCGCGCCCAGACGATGACCAGGGCGCAGGCAAGGGCAAAACCCCCAAGAACGTAGAAGCCGGCTTCAAGGCCGTAGCGGTCGGCCAGGAAGCCCATCAGCAAGGGGGTGGTAAGGTGCGACACACTCCAGCCCAGGCCGCCCAGCGCCAGCGCCGAGCCGCGCTCCTCGACCCTGCTCGCCTCGGCGATGGTGATCTGAAAGTACAGCGTCATCGCCGCCGTGCCGGCCCCGACCACCAGCATCCAGAAGGCTATCGGCGCCACGTGGTTGACCGTCGGCACGAAACCGACCGCCGCCGCCACGGCGACCCCGCAGCCGACCGGCCAGAGGGTCTGCGGTCCGCTGCGCACGAAGCGCGCCGCGAGCAGGCTGGCTAGGATCGACCCGACCGCGCGCAGCGCAAGCAGCACGCCCGAGGCGCCTTCGCCATAGCCGTAGTGCGCGAGCAGCACCGGGTAGAACGACATCGAAAGCGAGAACGGCAGCGCCGAGAGATAGGCGCACAGGATCGAGTAGCCGATGATCCGCTCGCGCAAAAGCGGCAGGTACGACGCCAGCACGTGCCGCTCGGGCCCGGGCTTGGCCGGCTGCGCCTGGGTGCCGAGCCCTGCCGCGAGGGCTACGAGGCCGGTCGCGCCGAGCACGGCGAAGGTGGCCTGGAAGCCGGCGGCTGCGAGGAGGAACCCGCAGAGCGTGGTGCCTACGATCTGGCCGAAATTGGTGACCGCGTTCAGGCGTCCGAGTTGCACGCCCCTTGCCCCGGGCAGCTCGCTCGCCATCGCCCAGTTCGCCGGCCAGAAGGCGGCGCGCGCGAGGATCAGGACCACCTGCCCGGCCATCAGCATCCAGAACCCGTGCGCGATCGCGAGCCAGAACCCCGCCGCCGCGGTCGCGACGCAGGACGCGAGCAGTATGCGGCGCCCGCCGATGCGGTCGGTGTAGGCCCCGCCCACCAGGTTGAGGGGCGCCTGGGCGAGGACCGGGGCGGCGAACAGCACTCCGATCTCGGCGTTCGACAGCCCCTGCGAATAGGCGTAGAGCGGGACCGCCAGCCAGGTCATCCCCAGCCCGAAGTTCCAGGCGAGGGAGGCCAGAAAGAAAAACGGCTGCGGCACGCCCGATTATGGGTTGCGGGCCCGTAAGCCGGCGCCTGGCATTTCGACCAACGGCCATGAGGTTCGCCGCCTTGGTTCTGTTTTTCATCGGAACCCAAACCGGGGCCCAGTGCGTGGCCGAGTCCGGCCCGGGGACAACCGCCCTGGTGGAGCTCTATACCTCCGAGGGCTGCTCGAGCTGCCCGCCCGCCGACCGCTGGCTGTCGGGCATCGGCAAGCGCTACAAGCCCGGCAGCGTGGTGCCGCTCGCCCTGCATGTCGACTACTGGGACTACATCGGCTGGAAAGATCCCTACGCGAAGCGCGAGTTCTCGCTGCGCCAGAGAAAGCTCTCCCAGCTGCAGCGCATGGCGCTGGTCTATACGCCCCAGGTGGTGCTCCAGGGCCGCGACTTCCGGAACTGGAGCGCCCGGGGTTTCGACGAGGCCGTCGCGCGCATCAACGCGCAGCCGGCGAGGGCGGGAATCCGGCTGGCGATCGTCGGCTCCGAGCGCGAGGCGCTGGAAGTCGAGGCGCAGGTCGAGCTCCCGGCCCGGGCCGGCGACCCGGCGCTTTATCTGGCCGTCTATGAGAGGGGGCTCTCGAGCCGCGTGACGGCAGGGGAGAACCGCGGCCGCACGCTGGACCACGACTACGTGGTGCTGGAGTGGCAGGGGCCCTTCGGCATCGCCGGATCCCGGCTCAACGAGCGGCGCAGGCTGGCGCTCCTGCCCGGAGCAGTGGCGGCGAATTCCGGGGTGGTCGCTTTCGTGCAGGACCGGCGCACCGGGGAGGTGCTGCAGGCGCTTCTACGATCCGGCTGCTAAGGCCGCGACTTTCCTTTACTATTCGCGCCTCATGCCTGCCCGCCCAGGGGGGGCCGGGCACACGGAGACAGCGCCAATGCAAGCGACGCAGATCCGGCAGAAGGACGGCGTCTTCTACTTCGTCAGCTACCGCGCCAGGGACCTGCTCGGCAAGGTGCGCTTTATCAGCCGCTTCTACGGCGAAGGGGAGGAGATCGCCCCGAGCCGCATCTCCCAGGACGACGATATCGCGCAGTTCATCGCGCGCATCGAGCGCAACGACCACGCGTTCCAGCGCTCGCTGTCGCGCTCCAAGGTGCGCCAGCTCAAGAACTTCTACGAGACCGCGCTCTCGCAGCCGCCGATCCCGGGGACGGTGCTGCTGTTCACCTCCGAGCGCCTGACCTTCCGCCCCAACGGCGACAACGGCGCGGGCATCCTCAACGAGCCCAGCTCCAAGTACCTGATCATCGACGGCCAGCACCGCCTGGCGGCGCTGCAGTTCTACGTCCACGAGCGGCCCGACGACGCCGGCACGATCAGCGTGCCGTGCATCATCTTCGACGGCCGCAGCGAGGACTTCGCCACCGAGATGTTCGTCATCATCAACTCGACGCCGACGCGCATCAACAAGAGCCACCTCGTCGACCTGTACGAGCACGTGTCGTTCGCGGCGCCCGACCGCAAGTTCGCGGCGCGCCTGGTCGAACGGCTCTACGTCGAGGGCGACAGCCCGCTGCGCTACCGCATCAACCGCCTCGGCGGGCGCAGCCAGCGCGACAAGTGGGTGCTCCAGGCGGAGCTGTTCAACGAGCTGCACCGCTGGGTGCGCGGGCGCTGGCGCTCGATCCAGATCGCCGGCGGCAGCTCCAAGGAAGTGCCGCGCTACTACGGCGTGATCCGCGACTTCTTCAAGGCCGCGCGCGCGGTGTTCGGCGACGCGGTGTGGGGCAGGGAAGACTACATGGTCACCAAGCCCGTGACCATCAAGGCGATGGTGCGCGTGTGCGCGGATCTCGCGCGCGAGGACGCCGAGCCCGAGGCCGGGCGCCTCGCGCGCTGGGAAAGCCGCCTCGGCCCGTGGTCCGAGATGGCGCGCCAGTTCCGCGAGGAAGGCTTCTACGAGCGCTTCCCCGCCAAGGGCGAAGTCGAGCGCGTCGCCCGCGTCCACCGTGACCTCGGCCGCGCCGCCGGCATCGAGACCAGGAAGGGCTGAACCCAGGAATACAGCTGGCGGGGGTGTGTTGGCCGGGTATGAGGTCTTGGCCAGCGCTCCTGGTCCTTCTGTGCGGCTGCGCCAGCCTCGACTCCGAGGCGTGCCGCCGCGCCGACTGGTATGACCTCGGTTTCCGCGACGCCATCTTCAGTCTCCAGCCGCAAGACGGTGTCTACGCCTCGCAGTGCGACCCGTACGGGGTCAAGACCGACGTGGCGCGCTACACGCAGGGCTGGCGCGAAGGCAAATGGGAAGCCGACTACCGCAGAAATGAATCCATGGACTAGAGCTTTGCTCTTTGCGGCCGGCATGCTCGCTGCCGGGTGCGTGTCGATGACCGACGCCGAATGCCGCACCGCGACCTGGTACGAGATCGGCGAGCGCGACGGACTGCAATACGGCCTGCGGCCGCACATCGACCAATACGCCTACCAGTGCAGCAAGCACGGCGTCCAGGCCTCCGAGAAGGACTACATGGCGGGCTGGGTCGAGGGCTACCGCGAATTCATCCGGCGCAGCACCGGCGCCGACTGCTGCGCGCCGAACTGAGGTCCTAGATCGCGCCGGAGGCGGCGAGCGCCTCGACCTCTGGCCCGCTGTACCCGAGCTCCGACAGGATCGCCCGGCTGTGCTCGCCGGCCCCCGGAATCGCGTCCATGCGAGGCTCGAAATCGGACAGGTTGAAGGGCGGCTTCAGCGCGTCTATCTCCCCGCCCGGCGTCCCCACCTTCGTCCAGCGGCCCCGCGCCTGCAGCTGGGGGTGGCGCCAGAACTGTTCCATGTCGTTGAGCCGCGCGTTGGCGATGTCGGCCGCCTCGAGCCGCTCCACGATCTCGGCCGCGCTCAGCGCGGCGAATACTTTCTCGATCTCCGCGTGCATCGCCGCCCGGTTCTGCAGCCTTGCCGGGCCGGATGCGAACCTCGGATCCTTCGCCAGGTCTCGCTGTTGCAGAACCCGCTCGCAAAAGCCCACCCACTCGCGCTCGTTCTGCACGGCGATGAACACCGTCCCGCCGTCGCCCGCGCGAAACGGCCCATACGGGACGATGGTGGAATGGTGCGCGCCCGAGCGCGGCGGGGCGCTGCCGCCATAGGCGGTGAAGTACGCCGGGAAGCCCATCCATTCCCCCAGCGCCTCGAGCATGGTCACGTCGATGGTCGCGCCCTCGCCGCTGCGCTCGCGTCGCAGGAGCGCCGCCAGCACCGACGAGAACGCGTACATCCCGGCGGCAATGTCGGCCGCCGGAATTCCGGCCTTCGCCGGCGCATCAGGAGTGCCGGTCACCGACAGCAGGCCGGTCTCGCATTGCACCAGCAGGTCGTAGGCCTTCTTCGAGGCATAGGGGCCCGCCGGGCCGTACCCCGAGATGCGGCACCAGATGAGCCGCGGATACTTTTTTCTCAGCTCCTCAGAGCCGAGGCCCAGGCGCTCCACCGCCCCGGGGGCGAGGTTGTGCAGGAACACGTCCGCGCGCCCGATCAGCCGCGCGAGGACCTCCTTCGCCCCGGCATGCTTGACGTTCAGGGACAGGCTCTCCTTCGAGCGGTTCACCCACGCGAAGTGCGACGACAGGCCCTTGACCGTGCGGTCGTACGTGCGCGCCGAATCGCCGCCGTCCGGGCGCTCGATCTTGATCACGCGCGCGCCGAGCTCGGCGAGCTGGCGCGTGGCGAACGGCCCGGCGATCACCTGCTCGAGCGCGACCACCGTAACGCCCTCCAGCGGCCTCATTCGAACGAGATCCTCAATCCCTTGAGCGGCAGGCCGGCGAGCTCCGTATGCCACGCCTCGCCGGCAGCAACCGGGTGCGCATCCGTCAGTACCCCGGTAGTCACGACCTCCCCCGCCGTGAGTGGCGGCGCCTCCGGCTGCCTGCTAAGGAGGTTGACCAGGTGAGCAAGCGCTAACAACGGGCTCCCCAGCACATTGGCGCCGACCCCCTTATCGACCAGCCGGTCGCCCTTGAAAAGCCTTGCCTCCGCGAGCGGCAGCTTCTCAGCGAGGCCAGCCACGTCCTTCACCGGCACCGGCGTCCCGACCACCAGCCGCCCATGCAGCCCGTTATCCGCCGTGCAGTCCGCGATCGTCACCTTCCAGTCGGGGTGGTGGCACTGCACGATCTCGCACGAGTGCGCCATCCATTCGATGCACGCCAGCAACTCCGCCGGCTCCACTCCCCGCGGCGCCTTCTTCAACTTGAAGCAAATCTCCGGCTCGACACGCGGCTGCACCAGCCCCGCAAGACTCACCGACGCGCGATCCTTCTCCGCCTGGATCAACGTCCGGTCATAAACCGTCCCCCACATCGGCTCGTGCACGCCGTAGCGATCCCATAACGTGCGGTTGGTGAAGCCGATCTTCCGCCCGACCGGCTTCCATCCCTGGCCGAGCCGATGCTCGTGCAGCTTGCGGGCCGCTGCGTAGCCCGCTTGAGGCGTCAACCCTAGGTAGCGCTCGGTGAAGGGAGGAACGAGACGGGAATCTTGGTGGATCCCCACCAGTTCGTCAGCGAGCATGCGGCGATTCTAGCTGCCCAAGCCGCGAGTTCTAGAACTGGCGGGGGATTCGCTCCATCAAGTGTTGCGCTAGGGTATGGCCTTGGGGTGCGCACGTGTGTTTGGCGAGTAAGCAAGGGGGATTTGGCAAAGGTACCTATGACAAAAATGCACCACGGCGGAAAGCGTTTCAGATCCCAGGGGCTCGGAACTGTGGGCTGGTCTATTTGCGTTCTTGGGGGCGTCGTTGGACTGGTTTTGCTGATCGTCGGGTTTTACGAAGGTCGCAAGATGTATTGGGACTACCGAGTCAGCGCGATGTGCGAAAAGGACGGTGGCGTAAGGGTAGCTGAGAAAACCGTGATATCCGCTGAGCAACTTGATAGGTTGCCCACAGTAGACGGATCCCCGTCGATACCTTCCGCGGCTTCCTCCAAACCCGAACATCCACTGTATTCCGTGGATAAGGAAATAGTAGTCCATGAATGGGAACCGCGTGTCACTCGCTGGGAACGCGTTGTTACACGCCGTACAGATGGAAGGATCGTTGGAACAATCGTCACCTACGCTCGAGTCGGAAGTGATATTCCAACCGGCATCAGCCACCCAAGCCATTTCAGTTGCCCAGACCGCAAACAACTTTATGCAGACCAAGTGCGGTTCTTCCTAGTCGAAGGAAAAAGCAGATGAGCCAATCGACGGATCTCCTTAGGAATGCCGAACTTGCCCTCGCCGCATATACAACTCTTTCGCTTGGTGCGACCAATGCTCAGCAAGGGGACCTCGTCACCGGAGGCATGGCACCGAAACAAGCAGAGAAATTTGTCAATCACTATCCCGCGGTTGTCGCCTACTTCAGCGACGCCGTTCCACAAGGCGGATTGGGTACGAGCTTTTCTGCGACCGTGTTCAAGGATGCTGCAGGCCACCTGACGCTTGCGATTCGAGGAACAGCTGAACCCGGAGACTTCGTTCCGACGGACGCCGACATCGCGCTTAACGGCATGGGTTACGACCAGATCGTGGCGATGTACAACTGGTGGAAGCGAGTCTCGTCGCCTGAAGGTGAGATCGTTCAACAGTATCGCGTCGTTGGAAACACAGCCCAAACTGCTCCTGCAGTTTGGGCAACCGGCGAGCTTTTCGATCAAGTAGTGAATGACCCGGACAATCGGATGGAGGTCGTCGGCCATTCGCTTGGTGGCCATCTCGCGCTTGCATTCAACACCCTATTCCCGGAAGTGGCGGGCCAGATAACCGTCTTTAACGCTCCTGGCTTTCTAGCGTCGCTGCCGAACCATCAGTTCTTTGCCGCGCTCGGGGGGGCGCTTCCAAGGGGTGCAAACAGCGACAACGTGACGAATGTCGTGGCAGATGAAGCAAACATTGGCAACGCGCCTTGGAGCGGTATTGCAGGCTTGCATTCGCGCCCCGGAAACGCGGTTGATATTCCGATCGAAAACCAGACCTCGTCAGACGAACCGAAACCATTTGCTCCTTCGTTCAATCACAACCAAGTAGCGCTCACCGATTCCCTGGCGGTGTTTAGCCTCTTGAGTCAACTCAGTCCTACGCTAACCACTGCAGCGTACAAAACGATCTTAAACCAGGCCGTGCGAGGCACCTCCGGCAGCCTCGAGGCCATTGTGGACGCGTTGGAGCGCTTGTTTGGCATTAATCGCACCCCGCTGCAGACTGGCAATAGCCAACGCGGTGCTCTCTACAACGCAATCGACGGCCTGCAGTCGAATACGTCCCTTTCTGCTGTTGCTGGTCAAGTCCAAATTTCCCCGATTGATGCTACGACCCTGAACACCAAAGCGCGGCAAGACAACGTCGAAGGCTTGGCGTACCGGTACGCATTAAAGGAACTAACTTCCTTCGTAGTGACTGGAAATAGCTCGCTATACGCTCAGCACAACGGAAATGGGGAATTGGCTCTCTACAAGTCAGAGACGCGCGCGGGAACCCTGACAAACGAGTGGATCGCTGATCGCGCCGCGTTCCTAGGATGGAGAGGTCACGCCAACGGCGCTGATTTAGATAGTCAACTCGACGTCGCGAGCAGAGATAACTGGCAATACGTTGATCGACCGCAGGGCTATTCGGTAACCGTGTTTGGCACAGCTGCGGGTGCCGCGCCGGCGGGCCAACGGCGTTTCGCGATGTTTGGTGGCGACGGTGCGGACTCTCTGCAAGGTGGTCTCCTCGCCGATCGTCTTTACAGCGGAATCGGGTCGGACGTCCTGCAAGGCGCGGGCGGGGACGACTATATGGAAGGAGGGACAGGCTTCGACCTGTACCAGTACAACGCCACGCGGAGTCTGCTGGGGACTTTGACCAATGACGGAGCAGATGAGGTCCGCGACACTGACGGCAAAGGCATCGTTCGCTATACGTACACGCAAACCAACATTGGCCTGAACACGATTCAGAGCCGCCCGATCGGAGGTGTCGGCCTCAAGCTCACAGGCGCACAGTGGCAGAGCCCGGACGGCAAGTTCACGTATGAGGAGCAGTTTGACGGTGCGCTGAAGGTAACCATCAACGGGGATGCTGGAGGGACGATCCGGATCCTCGATTTCGATTTCGCTAAAGCTCGATCGGATGGCTACATGGGTATCCGGTTGCTGGACGCCGCGCCGAGCGCGCCGCCGAGCTTTGTACGCACCTTCTTCGGCGACAAGCAAGACTGGGACAGCGATTCGAACCAAGCCGGCGTGCAGACGCAAGTGGACGCGTTCGACAACGTCGTGCGAGCGGACGGCGAGGAGGGCCGGCCGCATCTAGCGCAGCCCAACCGGGAGGACACTTTCTACGGGAGCGTAGTCGACGAAGCTGAAGCGTTCTTGACCGGAGGCGGTAGCGACGTCGTGTATGGCGACGGGCTGTTGAGCTTTACGTCATCGTCTGGCGGGCGGGACTTCCTGGAGATGGGTCCGGGACGGGACGTCGCCGTAGCCGGCGCTGGGAACGATTGGATCGAAGGCGGCCCGGAGGCGGACATTCTCCACGGCAACGCCGGGGACGACGCGATCTTTGCCGGCGCGACCAACGGCCAGACGCTGACTCTTGGGCAGGCGATCACAGCAGGCGAAACGGCGGCTTTCCAGCCGGGCGAGGGCGAGCTGCTGTCGGGAGACGCGGGTAAGGACGTGATGGTTGGCGGTGCGACAAGGGATTTTCTTGCTGGCGGCCACGATGCAGACATCATCGTTGCCGGTGGAGGTAACGACGTGATCTATGGCGATCATGCCGTCGCGGCCGGGGCGGTGCTTGGCTGGGCGATGACGCTCGAGACCAGGACCGCCGATGGGGTCAAGGACTTCGTAGTGAGCACAAGTTTCTCGCTTGAAGGAAGCGCGTCCGTGGGCGCTGCGGATGTCGTCTATGGCGGCGCCGGCAAGGACTGGATCTTTGGCGGTGCCGGCGACGACTACCTCGAGGGCGGCCGCAGCCTGAACGACGTCAACAGTGAAGACGACGCCCTCTTCGGCGAGGCGGGCTCGGACATTCTCGTGGGCGGGTCGGGGATGGACTTCCTGCACGGTGACTCCACGTCGGTCGACGCGGATGGCCTATCGGGAGACGACTATCTCGACGGCGGGGCGGGCGACGACGAGCTGCTCGGCGGGAAAGGCAACGACATCCTGATCGGTGACGACGGCGTTGACATCCTCGTCGGCGGCGAGGGCGACGACCTCATCTGGGGCGGCCGCGGAAACGACATAGTCGTCGGCGGGCCCGGCAAGGACACCTATCTCTATCACCGGGGCGACGGCGTGGACCTGGTACAGGATCCCGACATCGCCACCGGCAGCCAGTACCTGAACGAGCTTGCGCTCGGACCCGGGATCACTCGTGACCAGGTCAAGTTCCGGCTCGCGTCGCTGATGGTCGACGTCGGCGATGGAGATGCGATTCACTTCAACGGCTTCGATCCCGACGATCCGCTCGCCACGCCGGTGCTGGAGTCGATCCAGTTCGCCGACGGCGACGTGATGACGTACCAGGACGTGCTCGAGCAGGGCTTCGATCTGGATGGCACGGACGGCAACGACGAGATCCTCGGAACCGCGGTGACAGACCGCATCGATGGCAAGGCGGGAAACGACCGCCTCGTCGCGAAGGCGGGGGACGACACGATCATCGGCGGCGCCGGGCGCGACGACATCGACGCGGGGGGCGGCGACGATGTGGTGCAGGGCGGCGAGGACGCCGATGTGGTCGACGGCGGTGCCGGGAACGACGCGATTTCAGGCGAGCACGGTAATGATCTGCTAAAGGGCGGTCAAGGCGCCGACTCGGTCTACGGCGGCGCCGGCGAGGACTTCATCGACGCCGGTGCAGGCGACGACAGCGTGGATGCCGGCTCCGAAACCGACTTCATCCAGGCTGGCGCCGGAAACGACGTGGTGAACGCGGGCGACGGCGACGACGTAGTCAGGGCAGGTGACGGCGATGACCAGGTATTCGGCAACGCGGGCGACGATTCGATCGAGGGCGAAGCGGGCGACGATCTGCTCGCCGGAGGCGCCGGCCAGGACCTGCTCGTTGGCGGCGGCGGCGCCGATACCTACGTCTACGACCTCGGCGACGGAAACGATGTCATCTCGGACGCGGGCGATCCCGATCCGGAGGTGATCGACAGGCTCTCGTTCGGCATCGGCATGGCGGAGGTTTCGCTTACGCGCGTGCGAAACGGCGACCTGCTGGCGCGCCTTGCAGACGGCGGCACCGTGACGGTCGCCGGGATGTATGCGTTCAGCGGCGGGACCAGGCTCGAGCGCGTGGACTTCGCCGACGGATCGTTCCTGGACGCGGCCGCGTTGATGGCGCTGCCGGAGGGCTTGGTTCTCGGCACCGAAGGCCCGGACACCCTGGTCGGCAGCCGGCTGGACGAAACCATCGAGGGCCGCGGCGGCGACGACCTGCTGGACGGGGGTGTCGGGGCGGACACGCTCATCGGCGGCGCCGGCCATGACCGCTACCGGCTGGGCCATGGCACCGAGCGCGATACCGTGGTCGAAGCGGCCGGGCAGGCGAGCACTGTCGAGCTGGAGCCCGGTCTTTTTCTCGACGATCTTCGCGCATCGCAAAGCGGCAACGATCTTCTCCTGACTGTGCGCGGCACGGCCAATGAGCTCCTCGTGCAGGACTACTTTGCGGCGTCCCAGCAGATCACGGTTTCCGATGCGGGCGGCGCGAGCACAACCGCCGAGGAGCTGATCGCAAGCGCAGCCCCGGTGGACCGCGAAGCGCTGAAAGAGGATTTCCGGATCGCAGGGCGGGCGGCGTTCTTCCGGAACTGGATCTCCAGTGGATTTACGCCGGTTGACGGCTTCACTCTCGCCCGGCACGACTATCCGCAATTCCACGCCTCGTTTTCGCAAAACTTCGAGACGGTGACCAGCACCTTCGTCCCCGCGAGCGGCACGGCGACCACGACGGTCAGCAACAACGTTTTCACCGACTGGACCTACACGTTTCAGAACGGAGTCGAGCACAAGACTGCCCATCTCGATTTCGGGCTGGTCGAGAGCGACGCAGCCGCGATCTTCGCGCCCTCGACCGCGAGCTTCCACAACACGCCGGGCCAGGAGTGGGTGCAATTCCAGTGGAAGACGACGAGCAGCCAATCGTTCACCTCGCGGCGCGTCGACGTCTTTCCGTTCCTCGGCGGGTTTATCCGCCACGAGTACAACGACACGATCACCATGGGCACCGCGGTCGGGCAAACCGGCCCCGTATCCGGCAGCGGCGTACCCTTCGAATCGAGCGGAAACGTGCTGTTCCCGCCCTTCAAGCTCGCCGGAAAGGGCGATGGCGTCCACACCAGCACGGTCAGCGAGGTGCTCGCAGGGCCCGGCGACAATGAAATCTCCGGCGCCTATATCGTCGACGCCGGAGCGGGCGACGACGTGGTCTGGGGAGCGGCGCTCGCCTTGGGGGGCGACGGCAACGACGTGCTCACGGGCACTTCCCTTTACGGCGAGGCCGGTGACGATCGGCTGACGTTCATCAACGTTGGCGATCACCTGCCGACGCTGCTGGACGGCGGGCCCGGAAACGATGTGCTGCACTCGGGTGCCGTGATGCTTCCCGGAAGCGGCGACGACAGCATGCTCGGCGACTTCGGGGACAGCGTCTTCCGCGTTGGCGCGGCGGACTTCGGCGTCAAGCTGATCTGGGATTCGGGCAACAGCGAGAGCGGGGAAGATGGCGCTCCCGTGCCGAGCGGCGTGGACGTGGTTGAACTGCCTGGACCCGCGACTCTGGACTCGTTGTTTCTCTCATGGTCGTTCCTCGACCCCTTGTCCGAGCTGGGTCAGGAGCTCGGCGAGCGCCGTCGCACGCTGGACGTGTCCTGGGGCGAGGAAACGGTGGTGCGGCTCGTGCGTCCGGGACAGGACGACGGCGCGGAGTCGGGCGTCGAAACGATCGTCCTCGGCGACGGAACCGAACTGTCCTTCGTCGAGCTCCTCGCGCTCGCCCCGCCGCCGCCGGTCGAGCCGATCCACGGCACGCCGTTCGACGACCAACTGGTCGGCGACATGGGTGATGACATCCTCGACGGCGGCGCCGGCGACGACTTGCTGGCCGGCGGGACGGGCAGCGACTTGTATCTCTATCGGTCCGGCGACGGCAACGACACGCTCGCCGAGAGCGAAAGCGATGCCGGCGACGTCGACACCCTGCGGCTGATGGAGATCCCGGCCGACGACGTAGCAGTCGAGCGCGATGAAGCCAACCTCTATCTCGCCATCGGATCGACGGGGGAACGCATCACCATCGACTCCTGGGCGGCGGACGCGAACGCCCGCATCGAGCGCGTGGAGTTCGATGACGGCACGGTCTGGAGCGACGCTGATCTCCAGGCACGGTCTGTCTACGTCGGCGAGGGCGTGAATCTCGTCGGGACCGACGAGGCTGAAACGCTGATCGGAAGCGACGGCGACGACCAAATCGAGGGACAGGGAGGCGACGATGTACTCATCGGCCTGCAGGGCGACGACAGCCTGCAGGGCGGCAGCGGCGCGGACCTGCTCGTCGGCGGGCCCGGCGATGACATCCTCGAAGGCCGCGAGGGCGACGACGTCTACTTCTACGCGAGAGGCGATGGCCGGGATGAGATAGGCGAATTCGACGAAACTCCGGGAAACATCGACACGCTTCGCTTCGACCCGGCGATTGCGCCCCCGGACGTCCGTGTCACGCGCGAATACGGCAACGCCATCCTCGTCCTGGGGGACGGCGCCGATCGCGTCGCTTTGATCGGAACGCTGGACGACCCCGCGAACGAGATCGAGCGCATCGGTTTCGGCGATGGAACGGTGTGGAGTGCTTCGGACCTCGCGGCGCGAGTGGAGCTGCTCCCGGCCACGGACCTGGGGGACGTCCTCTGGGGCACCGAAGCAGGGGACGCAATCTCGGGTCTCGCCGGCGACGACAAGATTTACGGCAATGGTGGGGACGACATACTCATCGGGGGAGATGGCAATGACGAGCTCACCGAGGGAGAAGGCAACAACCTGATCGAAGGCGGGGCGGGTGACGACTATGCCTACCACGAAGGTCACAGCATCGTCATCGGTGGTGCCGGGAACGACTGGGTCGACAACTTCGGGGCGGATGCTGTAATCGCGTTCAACGCCGGCGACGGTGAGGACATCATCTATGCCGCGGAATCGTTCGTGCTTTCGCTCGGCGGCGGACTCGACCCTGCGGATCTCGAGCTCAGCCAGGAGAGCGACGACCTCATCCTGTCGATGGGCGCCGGCGGAGCGATACGGCTCATTCGCCCGTTCGGGGAGGACTGGCCCAGCATCACTCTGCAGATGTTCGGGTCGGTGCACACGTACGATTTCAACGCGGTCATCGATCGGTTCTACGCGCAAGGGCCAGACTTGGCGCTACCCCTCGGCGATATGTTGCCGGAGCACCAGACGAGCTTCAGCGAGACAGCCGGCCTTGGCGGTGCGATCGCGTGGCAATACGCGACCACGGGCAACCTGGACGCCCTGACCTTCGCGCAATTTCAATCGGTGCTGTCCGATCCCCAGTTCGGGACGGTACCGCAGCCCATCTCGCCCGATTCGGAAAATCACGTGCCGACGACCGAAGACGACAACGCCGATGTGCTCGAGGATGGGATTTTTTTCGCGAGCGGCAACGTGCTCGCGAACGATGGCGACGCGGATGCCGGTACAACGCTGTTTGTCGCCAATCCCGGCACGTACATGGGCGGCTACGGCACCCTGGTGCTGGAGGGCGAAGGCGGGTACCACTACGTGTTGGACAACGCCTCGGCGCAAGTTCTGGGCGATAAAGAGACCGCGTCCGACGCGTTCGCGTATCAGGCGAGCGATGGCATGGCGCAAACGCCCGGTACGCTGGCCGTGACCGTCGTCGGTGCAAACGATGCTCCAGTCCAGGCCGGAGAACTTTCGCATCGTGATCAACGCGAAGGCCAGCCGTTCGCATTCACCGTCCCGTCCGACACATTCTCCGATGTCGACAGCGGCGATAGCTTGATCCTCTCGGCGAGCCTCGCCGGCGGCGCCGCATTTCCGGGCTGGTTGTCGTTCGAGAACGGGAGCTTCAGCGGAACCCCTGGGCTCGCCGACGGCGGCGAATACGTGATCCTGGTCACGGCGACGGATTCAGCCGGCGCCACCGCCGAGGGAGACTTCGGCCTGACGGTAAGCGATTCGCTCGCGAGCGGCAATCGCCTGGTCGGTACGCGGCACAACGATGTCCTGAACGGCACCGCCTCGGCAGAATTTCTGGATGGGCGTGCTGGGGCCGACCGCCTGGTCGCGGGCGGCGGCGACGATGTGCTGCGGTTCTTCGCCGACGATCGCGCGAATGGAAGGAACCGCTCGCGCGATTTCTTTGATGGCGGTGCGGGCTTCGATACGCTGGTCGCGACCGACGAGCACGATGCGGTACTGCTGGACGACGGCAAGACGGGCCCGTCGCTCGCCGGCATCGAGCGCATCGCGGCCGGCGAAGGCCGCGACCTGGTCGATCTCAGAAGCACGCGCTTCTCCTACGGGGACGTCATCCTGGACGGAGGCGAGGGCAACGATGTGCTCAGGGCGGCGAGCGGCAACGATGTGCTGCTCGGCGGAAGAGGCAACGACGAGCTCAGCGGGGGATGCGGTCAGGACGTGTATCTCCATGGGTTGCGTGGCGGGGATGACGAGATCCACGAGGCGGGCGCCGCAGGCGAGACCGACGTGCTGCGCTTCGGCGAAGGGATCACGCGCCAGATGGTGCGTGCCCGGCGCCATCACGACGACCTGGTGCTCGATGTCTCTGGGCCACACGGCAGCGTGACGGTGAAGGACTGGTTCGGCTCGGCGGCGCAGCGGATCGAGCGCATCGAGTTCGCCGACGGCACGGCGTGGGACGAGAACATGATCCGCCGGCTCGTTCGGCTGAAGCACGGCGACGATTGGCACGAGGAGGAGCACTGCTCCGATCGGGGCGACGAGCGCCGCAAGGACACGCGGCATGAGCCCGCCGCTCCCCGAAACGAGCACAGAGACGAGCACGATCACACCCCTGCGGCCCTGTGTGACCGACTCTCACAAAGGCCGCGTTTCGATTTCGAGGCGCTACTTCGCGACCTGGACCGCTCGAGCGAGCGGGGCGAGGCATTGAGCCGGCAGGACATCGCGCGGCAATGGGCGGCTGTCCATCGCTACGCCAGCAGCCTCACTGCTGAGACAGATGACGCTAGCATATTTGGCTGGCAGCCTTCGCCCCGGGCGCTAGGCGTAGCAGGCACGGGGTTCGGTTTCGAAGCTTCGGTCGGCGCTGCCCGCGGGCCCGACAGCCTGAAATCGCTCGAGGGGCTCAGCGAAGGTTTCACGAAGCTGTGAGCAGTGGTGCCCCGGTCATGCGCTCCAGCGACGTCGGCGACTACGCGGCAGGGCAAGTGCAGGCGGCGGCGAGCATCCGGCGGTATGGCAGCGGTGCGCAAACCGCTAGAATCGCACCCATGCACGCCTACACCGCCGTTATCGAGCACTGCCCGGACACCAAGCTCTACGTTGGTTACGTTCCCGGATTCCCTGGTGCGCACAGCCAAGGCGCAACACTCGACGAGCTGCACGGCAATCTTCGCGAGGTGATCGCGATGCTGCTCGAGGACGGCGAGCCCAAACTCCAGACCGAATTCGTCGGCACGCAAACCGTCGTCGTTTGAATGGCCGGTGTCCCGGTCCTCAAGCCGCGCGAGGTCATTGCGATCCTGAACGCACTCGGCTTCGTCGAAGTGCGCCAGCGCGGCTCGCACAAGCAGTTCCGCCACACTGACGGCCGCGCAACCACCGTTCCCTTTCACGCCGGGCGCGACATCTCGCCGATCTTGTTTCGCCAGATCGCAAAAGACATCGGTCTCACGGTCGACGAGCTGCTCAGGCATCGCTGAGCGTCACATCGTGGCATCAGCGTATTTCTGGCCGTAGGTTGCGGATTACTCGCCTCCGTGCCAAATTAGCCGCCCAATGGACTATCCACTCGTCTGGGCGGTGACCGGGCTGGTGCTCGTGATCGTCGAGCTGGCGACCGGGACGTTTTACCTGCTGATGCTGGGCATCGCGGCGTTCGGCGCGGCGCTGGCGGCATGGCTGGGGTTCGGCTTCCAGGTGCAGGCGATCGTGGCGGCTGTGGGCGCGGGCGCCGGCTGCTACGGGGTGCATGTGTACCGCGCGAAGAACCGCGCCGAGCAGATGGCGCCGATCGATTCCGGGATGCCGGCGAGCTTCGAGAGCTGGGTCGACAGCCGGGCGCGCCTTGCGCGCGTGCGTTATCGCGGCGCGAGCTGGGACGCGCGCGTGGAGGGGTTCGAAGGGCCCGAGGCTCTTGAGCCGGGGGCCACCGTTTACGTTCTGGCTGCGGACGGCAATACACTTCGAGTGGCAAAGAATCGCCCGGCATAGAAGTCGGGCAGGAATCGCCCGGAGCATGCCAGCCGGGTAAAGAGGGGAGGGAAGATGATCTGGAAGCTCGCACTTGCGATCGCGGCGGCGATCGTCGCTTCGGTCGTTCCGGTGTTGTCGGCGTTCTGGTTCTGGATCCTGCTCATCGGCGTGGTGATTGCGTTCGTCATCGAGGGCGTGCGCATCGTGCCGCAGCAGAGCGCCTGGGTGGTGGAGCGGCTCGGCCGCTTCCACGGCACGCTCGAGCCCGGCCTCAACCTGATCATCCCGTTCTTCGACCGCGTCGCCTACGTGCACTCGCTGAAGGAGGTGCCGCTCGACGTCCCCGAGCAAGTGTGCATCACCAAGGACAACACCCAGCTCGGCGTCGACGGCATCCTCTACTACCAGGTCACCGACCCGCGGCTCGCCTCGTACGGCTCGTCGAACTACATCGCGGCGATTTCCCAGCTCGCGCAAACGACTTTGCGCAGCGAGATCGGCAAGATGGAGCTCGACAAGACCTTCGAGTCGCGCGACGAGATCAACCGCCAGATCGTCGCCTCGCTCGACGAGGCGGGGCGCAACTGGGGCATCAAGGTGCTGCGCTACGAGATCAAGAGCCTGACCCCGCCCGAGGCGATCCTGCGCTCGATGCAGCAGCAGATCACCGCCGAGCGCGAGAAGCGCGCCCTGATCGCCAAGTCGGAGGGCGAGCGCCAGCAGGAGATCAACGTCGCCGACGGCGAGAAGCAGGCGGCGGTGCTGCGCTCGGAGGGCGAGAAGCAGGCGGCGATCAACAAGGCGCAGGGCGACGCCACCGCGATCCGGGTCATCGCCGAGGCCACCGCCGCCGGCGTGCGCGCCGTGGCCGAGGCGATCGGCGACAAGGGCGGGCTGGAAGCCGCGAACCTCAAGGTGGCGCAGCAGTACATCGACGCGTTCGCGCACCTCGCGAAGGCTTCCAACACCCTGATCGTGCCGACCAGCGCAAGCGACGTCGCCGGCTTCCTCGCCACCGCCATGACGGTGCTCGACAAGACCCGCCAGGCTCAAGCGGCCGCCAAGGCGTAGGAAAAAGCCTCCTACAGCAGCACCAAATTGTGCCTCCGACTAACGTTGCGCTCGGGCAAGCCTCGCGAAACGATTAGTCTGCGCCGCAATTGAGTGCTGCTAGAGCAGCACTAAATTGTCCCGGTGGATTAGCTCGGGCTCGTCCACGTAGCCAAGGATGGCTTCGATCTCGCCCGAGGGGCGGCGGATGATCTGGCGCGCCTCCGCCGAGGAGTAGTTCGCGAGGCCGCGCGCGATCTCGCGTCCCGCGGGGTCCAGGCAGGCCACGACCTCGCCGCGCTGGAATTCGCCCGCAACCTCGGTGACGCCGATCGGCAGCAGGCTCTTGCCGTCGCGCGCGAGCGCCTCCACCGCGCCGGCGTCGAGCCGCACCCGGCCGCTCACCGTCAGGTGGTCGGCGAGCCACTGCTTGCGCGCCGCGAGCGGCACGGTCTGCGCCGTGAGCAGCGTGCCGATGCGCTCGCCGCGCGCCAGGCGCACCAGCACGTCGGGCTCGGCGCCCGAGGCGATCACGGTATGCGCGCCGCTGCGCGCCGCCCGGCGCGCGGCGAGCACCTTGGTGAGCATGCCGCCCTTGGCGAGCGCGCTGCCGGTGCCGCCGGCGAGAGCCTCGAGCCGGGGGTCGTTGGCATCCGCTTCCTGGATGATCCTGGCTTGCTGATTCTTCCGCGGATCGGCGTCGTAGAGCCCGGCCTGGTCGGTGAGGATCACCAGCGCGTCGGCCTCGATCAGGTTGGTCACCAGCGCGGCGAGGGTGTCGTTGTCGCCGAGCTTGATCTCGTCGGTGACCACGGTGTCGTTCTCGTTGATCACCGGGATCACGCCGAGCGCGATGAGCGTGCGCAGCGTCGAGCGTGCGTTGAGGTAGCGCTGCCGGTCGGCCATGTCGGCGTGGGTGAGCAGCACCTGCGCGCTGCGCAGGCCGTGCTTGCGCAGGCAGCTCTCGTAGCACTGCGCGAGGCCCATCTGGCCGACCGCGGCCGCCGCCTGCAGCTCGTGCATCGCGTGCGGGCGCTTCGACCAGCCCAGGCGCTGCATGCCCTCGGCGATCGCGCCGCTCGACACCAGCACCGCCTTCTTTCCCGCCTTGTGAAGCTCGGCGACCTGGCCGGCCCAGCGGGCGATCGCGCCGGCGTCGAGCCCGCGCCCCTCGTTGGTCACGAGCGACGAGCCCACTTTCACGACCAGCGTCTTCGCCTGTCCGATCACTTCGCGAGCTCCCGCGCCGCCGCCCGGGTCACGTGGCCGCAACCTTCTCCGGTCAGCGCCGAGACTTTGAACCACGGGCGCCGCCAGCGCAACGTGCCGAGGATCTTGCGGATGCGCTCGTCGGCGTCGTCCACGGCATCGATCTTGTTGAACACCAGCCAGCGCGCCTTGCGCTCGAGGCTCTTGCCGTACCTCCTGAGCTCCGCCGCGATTACCCGGATATCCCGCGCCGCCTGCGGCTCCGTGATATCCACGATATGGAGAAGCAATCGGGTGCGCGCGAGGTGGCGCAGGAACTGGTGGCCGAGCCCCGCGCCCTCGGAGGCGCCCTCGATCAGGCCGGGGATGTCGGCGAGCACGAAGCTCGCTTCGCCCACGCGCACCACGCCGAGCGAGGGATTGAGCGTGGTGAACGGGTAGTCCGCCACCTTCGGCCGCGCGCTGGAGACCGCGCGGATGAAGCTCGATTTGCCGGCGTTCGGAGCCCCGAGCAGCCCGACGTCGGCGAGCACGCGCAGCTCGAGCGCGAGCCGGCGGCTCTCGCCCGGCTCGCCGCGCGTGAACTGGCGCGGCGCGCGGTTGACGCTCGACTTGAAGTGCACGTTGCCCAGGCCGCCCTGGCCGCCGCGGGCAAGGAGCGCTCGCTCGCCATCGCGCGCGAGGTCCGCAACCAGCGCGTCGGCCTCCTCGTCGCGGATCACGGTGCCGACCGGCACGCGCAGCTCAGTGTCGCGCCCGGCGCGCCCGTCGCAGTCCGATCCCATGCCGCGCACGCCGTTCTCGGCGCGGTGGATGCGCGCGAAGCGGTAGTCGACCAGCGTGTTGACGTTGCGGTCGGCGCGCGCCCAGATGCTGCCGCCGCGGCCGCCGTCGCCGCCGTTCGGCCCGCCGTAGCGCACGTACTTCTCGCGGCGGAAGGTCGCGGCGCCGTCGCCGCCCTTGCCGGCGTGCGCCTCGATCCTGGCTTCGTCGATGAATTTCATGGTCTGGAAATAAAAAAGCCCCATCGAATTCGACAGGGCCTTGTTGTGGGGTAGGGACCGCCTAGGGTACGGGAGACGCGTCTCCCGCGCCCTAATTTGCCGGAGCTTTCTCCAGGACGACGCTCACGGTGTTCTTGCTGTCTTCGCCGCGCACCGCGTACTGGACCTGGCCGGTGACGCGCGCGTAGAGAGTGTGATCGCGCCCGATGCCGACGTTCGCGCCGGGGTGCACGCGCGTGCCGCGCTGGCGCACCAGGATCTGACCGGCGTTGACGCGCTCGCCGCCGTACACCTTCACCCCGAGGCGCTTCGCCTGGGAGTCGCGTCCGTTTCTGGAGCTGCCGCCTGCCTTCTTGTGTGCCATCTCTACCCCTGAACGATGTCGTCGATGCGGACCTCGGTGTAGTTCTGCCGATGTCCCTGCGATTTCTGGTAGTGCTTGCGCCGGCGCATCTTGAAGATCTTCACCTTCTCGCCGCGGCCGTGCGCGACCACCGTGGCCTTCACCCTGGCGCCCGACACGAGCGGCGCGCCGACCTTGACGCTGTCGCCGCTGCCGACCAGCAACACTTCTTCGAAGGCGACCGCAGCGCCGACATCCGCCGGCAACGTCTCGACGCGCACCTGCTTGCCCGCTTCGACGCGATACTGCTTCCCGCCCGACTTGATCACTGCGTACATTGGGGTGTCCTAACTGAGGTCTTGCGCCCGCAAAGAGGCGGAATTATAAGGTAATCATGAGTTTGCTGTCCACGCTGTCGCCTGTGGCGGAGGACCTGGCGCGCGTCGACGCGCTGATCCGCGAAAGGCTCGATTCCGACGTGGCGCTGGTGCGGCAGGTGGCCGAGTACCTGGTCGCCTCGGGCGGCAAGCGCCTGCGCCCGGCGCTGCTCCTGCTCGCCTGCGGCGCGGCGGGCTACAAGGGCGGGAAGCGCGTCGAGCTCGCCGCGGTGATCGAGTTCATCCACACCGCCACCCTGCTGCACGACGACGTGGTCGATGCCTCGGAGCTGCGCCGCGGGCGCAATACCGCCAACCAGGCCTTCGGCAACGCTGCCGCGGTGCTGGTGGGCGACTTCCTCTACTCGCGCGCTTTCCAGATGATGGTCGAGATCCAGGACATGCGCGTGATGCAGGTGCTCGCCGAGGCCACCAACACCATCGCGGCGGGCGAAGTGCTGCAGCTCATCGGCAGCCACGACCCCGAGGTCGACGAGGCGCGCTACCTCGAGGTCATCCGCCGCAAGACCGCCAAGCTGTTCGAGGCGGCGGCCCGGCTCGGAGCGGTTCTTGCAAAAGAAGCCTTGCTTGAGGAGAACCTTGCGACGTACGGCCGGCACGTCGGCACCGCCTTCCAGCTGGTCGACGACGTCCTCGACTACGGCGGCGAGCTCGGCAAGAGCCTCGGCGACGACCTCGCCGAAGGCAAGCCGACGCTGCCGCTCATCTACACCATGCAGCGCGGCACGCCGCAGCAGGCGGAGCTGGTGCGCAAGGCCATCCGGGAAGGCGGGCGCGGGGATTTCGCGCGCGTGCTCGAGGCGATCCGCGCCTGCGGCGCGCTCGACTATGCGCGCGCCGCGGCCGAGCGCGAGGCCGCGGCCGCGGCCCGGGCAATCGCCGCCCTGCCGGCCTCGGCGCACAAGCATTCTTTGCTAGAATTGGCGTCCTTCTCGGTGACCCGCGGCAAGCTAGATTCACCCTCGGTCGGGGCGTAGCTCAGCCTGGTAGAGTACTGCGTTCGGGACGCAGGTGTCGCTGGTTCAAATCCAGTCGCCCCGACCACTTCTTCTTCAAGCACTTAAGTAGCGGCACGTACAATTCTCCGCCGACGAATATTAGGAACGGGCTAAGAAAGTGGATCTAAGACTTCCGCCAGAGATCGATGCCGCGCTGACACGCGAGGCGCGGCGCGCACACAGGCCGAAAGCGGCGCTGCTGCGACGAGCGGTCGAGGCGTACTTGGAAGAGCTCGCGGACGCGCGCGCGGTGCAGGCGGCTCGCAGCCAGGGTGGGAAGCCCATTCCCTGGGCCGAGGTCAAGCGCCGGCATGGCTTGGCGGGTTGAGTATCTGCCGGCGGCCGAAAAGGCCTTCGGGAAGCTCGACCGGCAGTACCAGAGGCGCATTCAGAAGTTCATTCAGACACGGCTGCTCACGGACGGCGATCCGCACCGCCTGGGTGAGGGCTACACCGGTCCGCTCAAAGGGTACTGGAAATACAGGGTAGGGGATTACCGCCTCGTCTGTGAGATTCAAGAGCAAACGCAAACCGTTCTCGTAGTCGCGATCGGCGACCGCAAAGACGTTTACCGTTAGGGTGGTTGCGTAACCAATTCGTATACACCCCGAGGCTGAAACCGTCCCTTTCTGTCCGTTTCTGTCACGATGGCGCGGAATTGGGTTGCGTAAGTCGTTGATAAATTATCGTGACGTTTCTTCCGGCAAATTTCGGGACGCAGGTATCGCCGGTTCGAATCCAGTCGCCCCGACCACCTGTCTTTTCCGTCCTTCCTCCCTTCCCGTTGGATAATCCGGCGATGGGCCGGCTCATCGTGCTGATCGTCGTCGTGGTCCTCGCCATCTGGCTGATCCGGCGGGCGCTGCGGGCGTCGCGGCGCGGCGAGAGCTCCCCGAAGCAGTCTCCCGTGCAGCAGGACCTTGTCCGCTGCGCCCGCTGCGGCGTGCACCTGCCGCGCGCCGAGGCGCGCCTCGCCGCCGGCCAGCTCTACTGCGGCGAGGAGCACGCGCGGCTCGGGGCCGGGGAGGGCTGATGGAAGCCGCGGTGCGCAGTCCGGTTTCCTACCCCGAGCTGCGGGTCCCGCCCGAGGCGCGCATCCCGGACTCGTTCTGGACCTCGCTGCGCTACTTCAACCTGTACCGCATGGCGCTGGCGGCGCTGTTCCTCGGCACCACGCTTCTGTACGGCGACGACCTGAACCTCGGCTCGCACAACCTGGCGTTCTTCCGTTTCATCGCCGGCGGGTACCTCTTCTGCGCGGTCGTGCTGCACGGCGTGCTGCGCGCGCTGCGCGACAAGTTCGACCTGCAGCTCACCCTGCACGCCTGCCTCGACATCGTCGCGATCACGCTGCTGATGTACGCGAGCGGCGGCATGCGCAGCGGCCTCGGCGTGATGCTGCTCATCTCGCTCATCGGCGCCGCGCTGGTGGCGCCGCGGCGCTTTTCCTTCCTGTACGCGGCGCTCGCCAGCATCGCGCTGCTGCTCGAGCAGGGCTACTGGGTGCTCGAGCACGATGCGCCGACAGCGAACTTCCTGCAGCCGGGGCTGCTCTCGATCGGCTGCTTCGCCACCGCCGGCGTGACCAGCTGGCTCGCGACCCGCGTGGCGGCCAACGAGCGGCTCGCGCGCCAGCGCGGGCGCGAGCTCGCCACCCAGACGCGCGTCAACCAGCTGGTGATCGAGGACATGCACGACGGCGTGCTGGTGCTCGACCGCGGCGGCCGCGTGGTGCAGCACAACCCGCAGGCGCAGCAGCTGCTCGGCGCGAGCCCGCTGCTCGGCGCGTCCCTCGCGGCCGTGGTGCCGGGCTTCAACGGTTCCGCGGAGCTCGAGGTGGCGGGGCGCGACATCCGCCTGCGCCCGCTCGAGCACGGCGCCGGCGAGGAATTCTCGGTGCTGCTGGTCGAGGACACGACGCGCGCGCGCGAGCAGGCGCAGCAGCTCAAGCTCGCCGCGCTCGGCCGCCTGACGGCGAACATCGCGCACGAGATCCGCAACCCGCTCGCCGCGATCAGCCACGCGGTGGAGCTGCTGGACGAGGAGAAGCGCGGCGAGGACCGCGAGCGCCTGACGCGCATCATCCACGACAACGCGCGGCGCCTGGACCGGCTGGTGTCGGACGTGATGAGCCTCAACCGGCGCGACCGCGTGTCGGCGGCGCCGCTGCGCCTGCAGCCCTGGCTCGGCGCCTTCGTCGCCGAGTTCTCCGTCCAGGAAGCGCTGCCGCCCGAGCGCTTCGTGCTCGAGACGCGGCGCGAGTCGTGGGTCGCGTTCGACCGCGAGCACCTGCACCAGGTGATGTGGAACCTGCTGCGCAACGCCGTGCGCTACGCGCGTGCCGAGCCCGCAGCCGTGCGCATCCTGCTCGACGGCTACGCCGACCGCGTGGAGCTCTCGGTGATCGACAACGGCCCCGGCGTGCCGCAGGCGATCCAGGGGCAGCTGTTCGAGCCGTTCTTCACCACCGAGGCCAAGGGCACGGGCCTCGGCCTGTATCTCGCGCGCGAGCTGTGCGCCGCCAACCGCGCCACGCTCGAGTACGTGAGCGGCACCCCGGGCGCGCGCTTCCGCATCCGCTGCCGCCAGGCGCAGCCTTCATGAGACGCGCTGTAGAGAGGAGCGCATGAAGCGCGCTGAAAGGCGAGGAGCGCATGAAGCGCGCTGAAAGGCGCGCTTCGCCGCCGCGCCCGGCCCGGGTGCTGGTGGTGGACGACGAGCCCGATATCCGCGAGCTGCTCGAGCTCACGCTCGCCAAGATGGGGCTCGGGGTGGAGGCGGTCGGCTCGATCGGCGAGGCGAAGGAGCGGCTGAAGGGCGAGCGCTACGACCTGTGCCTCACCGACATGCGGCTCGCCGACGGCGAGGGGCTCGAGCTGGTGCGCCACATCGCGGCGCTCGGCACCGACCTGCCGGTCGCGGTGATCACCGCCTACGGCAGCGCCGAGAACGCGGTCGCGGCGCTGAAGGCGGGGGCGTTCGACTACGTCTCCAAGCCGGTCGGCCTGGAGCAGCTGCGCGCGCTGGTGAAGTCGGCGCTGTCGCTGCCCGACCGCGCCGAAACGTCCGGGCGGCAGCTCCTCGGCGCGAGCGCGCCCCTCGCGCAGGTGCGGGAGCTCATCGCCAAGCTGGCGCGCACCCAGGCGCCGGTGCATATCTCGGGGGAGTCGGGCAGCGGCAAGGAGCTCGCCGCGCGCCTGATCCACGAGAACGGCGCGCGCCGCGCCCAGCCGTTCGTCCCGGTGAACTGCGGCGCGATCCCGGAAACCCTGATGGAAAGCGAGCTGTTCGGCTACCGCAAGGGCGCGTTCACCGGCGCCACCGAGGACCGCAACGGCTTCTTCCAGGCCGCGCACGGCGGCACGCTGTTCCTCGACGAGATCGCGGAGCTGCCGCTGCACACCCAGGTGCAGCTGCTGCGCGCGATCCAGGAGCGGCGCGTGCGCAAGGTCGGCGCGACGCAGGAGGAGCCGGTCGACGTGCGCATCATCTGCGCGACCAACCAGAGCCTCGCCGGCATGGTGGAGGCCGGGCGCTTCCGCCGCGACCTCTACTACCGGCTCAACGTCGTCGACCTCACCATGCCGCCGCTGCGCGAGTGCCGCGAGGACATTCCGCTGATCGCGGCGCAGATCCTGCAGCGCCTCGCGGCGCAGAACGGCGTGGCGGCGCCGCGCCTGTCGGACCCGGCGCTGGAGCAGCTGATGGCGTACGACTTCCCCGGCAACGTGCGCGAGCTGGAGAACATCCTCGAGCGCGCGCTCGCGCTTTCGGGCGCCGCGGAGCTCGGGCCGGAAGATCTCGCCCTGCACCGCATCGCGCCGGAGGAAGAGGAATCTCAAAAAGAACTGCAAACCGGAAAGACCGGCTCGATCGACGCGCCCCTGCCGGCGTACCTCGACCGCCTGGAGCGCGAGGCGATCCTGCAGGCGCTCGGCAAGACCGGTTTCAACCGCACCGCGGCGGCGCGGCTCCTGGGAATCACCTTCCGCCAGCTGCGCTACCGCATGCAGCGCCTCGGCATCAAAGATGAGAATCGTTGATTCGCCGAACCACGATGAACGGCCGCCCGGCAGCGAAATTACCCTCGTAGTCCTGCACTCGATCAGCCTGCCGCTGGGGGAGTACGGCGGCGACGGCATTGAGCGCCTGTTCACCAACTGCCTCGACCCCGCCGCGCACCCCTATTTCCGCGAGGTCTGCGGCCTGAAAGTGTCCGCCCACTTCCTGGTCCGGCGCGACGGCGAGGTGGTGCGGTTCGTCCCGGTGGAGCGCCGCGCCTGGCACGCCGGCGCTTCGTCCTGGCGCGGCCGCAGCCGCTGCAACGACTTCTCGGTCGGCATCGAGCTCGAAGGCGCCGAGGACGACGCTTTCGCACCGGCGCAGTACCTCTCCCTCGTATCGCTCATCAAGCAACTACGTACCAGGTTCCCAATCCGGGATATCGCCGCGCATTCCGACGTCGCGCCGGGGCGCAAGACCGACCCCGGCGCGCGCTTCGACTGGGCGCGCCTCCTGGGCGACCTGGCGGCTCGCTGAGCCGTTCTTCCTACCAAATACGGCAGGCACGCACCAAATTGGTACAAGATGTAGTGCGAGCCCAAAGCCGCACTAGATTTAGTAGGCTAATGTCCCGCAGATACTAAATATTGCGCATTCGCTGCGATGCAGCATCACAGAAAAGTTGCAAAGCGGCACAAGGCTGGTTAGATTGCGAGCCGTTGGGTTCAACTAGATATAGGCCCCCGCAGGGCCGTCAGCACTAAGACTAGTAGGCGTACAGGGTGGGCGTCACGGGGTGACGGCCCGGCAACCAAGAACAGGCGGGAGGCGGCATGCAAATCGCGCAGGGCAGCGCAACGGCGGCTTCGGCCTTGGGCGTTGCCCTTCCTGAGGCAGATCCGGCGGCGCGCGGCGCGTTCGCCGACCACAAGGTCATCCGGCGCAACGGCGCGGTGGTCGGCTTCGAGCCCGGCAAGATCTCGGTGGCGATGACCAAGGCGTTCCTCGCCGTGAACGGCGCGCAGGGCGCGGCCTCGGCGCGCATCCGCGAGCTGGTCGCGGGGCTGACCGACGCCGTGGTCGCCGCGCTGCTGCGGCGCCAGCCGCAGGGCGGCACCTTCCACATCGAGGACATCCAGGACCAGGTCGAGCTCGCGCTGATGCGCTCGGGCGAGCACGACGTGGCGCGCGCCTACGTGCTGTACCGCGAGGAGCGGGCCAAGGCGCGCGCCCAGGAGAAGACTTCCAGAAAGGACGAAGTCCACGTGGTCGAGAACGGCCAGCGCAAGCCGCTCGACCGCCCGCGCCTGCAGCGCCTGGTCGAGGCCGCGTGCGAGGGCCTGGCCGACGCCGCCCCGCAGGCGATCCTCGAAGCCACGCTGCGCGACCTGTACGACGGCGTACCGATGCAAGAAGTGCGCAAGTCCGCGGTGCTGGCGGCGCGCGCGCTGATCGAGAAGGACCCGGCCTACAGCTACGTCACCGCGCGGCTGCTGCTCGACACCATCCGGCTCGAGGTGCTCGGCGAGGAAGCGAGCCAGGCCGGCATGGAGGCGCGCTACGCCACCTACTTCCCCGCGTTCATCGACCGCGGCATCGCCGCCGAGCTGCTGGATCCCGAGCTCGCCCGTTTTGACCTGATCAGGCTGGGGAAAGCCTTGAAGGCGAAGCGCGATCTGCAGTTCGGCTATCTCGGCCTGCAGACGCTCTACGACCGCTACTTCCTGCACTCGGCCGGGCGCCGGATCGAGCTGCCGCAGGCGTTCTTCATGCGGGTGGCGATGGGCCTCGCGCTGAAAGAGAAGGCCCGCGAGGCGCGCGCGATCGAGTTCTACGACGCGCTCTCGACCTTCGACTTTATGAGCTCGACGCCGACGCTGTTCAACGCCGGCACGCAGCGCTCGCAGCTTTCGAGCTGCTACCTGACGACGGTGTCGGACAACCTCGAGGGCATCTACGACGCCATCAAGGAAAACGCGCTGCTCGCCAAGTACGCCGGCGGCCTGGGCAACGACTGGACGCCGGTACGCGCGCTCGGCTCGCACATCAAGGGCACCAACGGCAAGTCGCAGGGCGTGGTGCCGTTCCTCAAGGTGGTGAACGACACCGCGGTGGCGGTCAACCAGGGCGGCAAGCGCAAGGGCGCGGTGTGCTCCTACCTCGAGGTCTGGCACCTCGACATCGAGGAGTTCCTCGAGCTGCGCAAGAACACCGGCGACGACCGGCGCCGCACGCACGACATGAACACCGCGAACTGGATCCCGGATCTGTTCATGAAGCGGGTGATGCAGGGCGCGGAGTGGACGCTGTTCAGCCCCTCGGACGTGCGCGACCTGCACGACAAGTTCGGCCGGGCGTTCGAGGCGGCGTACCTGCGCTACGAGGACAAGGCGGCGCGCGGCGAGCTCAGGCTGCACAAGAGGATTCCCGCGCTGCAGCTGTGGCGCAAGATGCTCTCGATGCTGTTCGAGACCGGGCATCCCTGGATCACCTTCAAGGACCCGTGCAACCTGAGGAGCCCGCAGCAGCACGCCGGCGTGGTGCACAGCTCGAACCTGTGCACCGAGATCACCCTCAACACCTCGGACGACGAGATCGCGGTGTGCAACCTCGGGTCGGTGAACCTGGTCGCGCACCTGACCGCTCAGGGTACGGGCTATGGCCTCGATTTCTCAAAAATAAAAACAACAATTTCCACGGCGATGCGGATGCTGGACAACGTCATCGACATCAACTACTACGCTGTCGACAAGGCGCGTAACTCCAACCTGCGTCACCGTCCGGTGGGCCTGGGCATCATGGGCTTCCAGGACTGCCTGCATCGCCTGCGCCTGCCCTACGCCTCGGCCGAGGCGGTCGAGTTCGCCGACCGCTCGATGGAGATGGTGGCCTACGCGGCCTACTGGGCCTCCACCGAGCTCGCCGAGGAGCGCGGCCGCTACGCCTCGTTCCCGGGCTCGCTGTGGGAGCGCGGCGTGCTGCCGCAGGACACGCTCGACATCCTTTCGGCCGAGCGCGGCGGCTACGTCGAGCTCGACCGCTCGGCGGTCCTCGACTGGGAGCGGCTGCGCGCGCGCATCAAGAAGCACGGCATGCGCAATTCCAACTGCATCGCCATCGCGCCCACCGCCACCATCGCCAACATCGTCGGCGTCTCGGCGTCGATCGAGCCGACCTACCAGAACCTGTTCGTGAAATCCAACCTGTCGGGCGAGTTCACCGTGGTGAACGAGTACCTGGTGGCGGACCTGAAGCGCGCCGGGCTGTGGGACGAGGTGATGATCGCCGACCTGAAGTACTTCGACGGCAACCTCGCGCGCATCGACCGCGCCTCGGCCGCGCTGCGGCGCCTGTACGCCACCGCCTTCGAGGTCGAGCCGAAGTGGCTGGTCGAGTGCGCCGCGCGGCGCCAGAAGTGGATCGACCAGTCGCAGTCGCTCAACATCTACATGGCCGGCGCCTCGGGCAAGAAGCTCGACGACACCTACAAGCTCGCCTGGATCCGCGGCCTGAAGACCACCTACTACCTGCGCTCGCTCGGCGCCACCCACGCCGAGAAGTCGACCGTGACCGCCGGCGAGCTGAACGCCGTGCCCACCGAGACGGCGCAAGCCGGGGCCTGCGTGATCGACAAGCCGGATTGCGAGGCATGTCAATGAATCTCGGGGCGGGCACGTGATCACCCCCGGCAACTGATATCGCCATGCTGACCTTCGAAGAGACGAGCGGCGCGCCGAGCCCCCGGGCGGCCCCGGCGCGCGGCGAGGCGCCCGCTGCCGCTCCCGACAACGCGGCCTTGCGGCGCGTCAGCGTCGAGGACAAGAAGATCATCAACTCCAAGGCCGACGTCAACCAGCTCGTGCCCTTCAAGTACAAGTGGGCCTGGGAGAAGTACCTGTCCGCCTGCGCCAACCACTGGATGCCGCAGGAAATCAACATGAGCCGCGACATCGGCCTGTGGAAGGACCCGCAGGGGCTCACCGAGGACGAGCGCCGCATCGTCAAGCGCAACCTCGGCTTCTTCGTCACCGCCGATTCGCTCGCCGCCAACAACATCGTGCTCGGCACCTACCGCCACATCACGGCGCCCGAATGCCGGCAATACCTGCTGCGCCAGGCGTTCGAGGAGGCGATCCATACCCACGCCTACCAGTACATCGTCGAGAGCCTGGACCTGGACGAGTCCGAGATCTTCAACGCCTACCACGAGATCCCGTCGATCCGCGAGAAGGACGAGTTCCTGGTGCCGTTCATCGACACCCTGACCGACCCGCACTTCAGGACCGGCACTCCCGAGACCGACCAGAGCCTGCTGAAGAGCCTGATCGTGTTCTCCTGCCTGATGGAGGGCCTGTTCTTCTACGTCGGCTTCGCCCAGATCCTGGCGCTCGGCCGGCAGAACAAGATGACCGGGTCGGCCGAGCAGTACATGTACATCCTGCGCGACGAGTCGATGCACTGCAATTTCGGCATCGACCTGGTGAACCAGATCAAGCTCGAGAACCCGCACCTGTGGACCGCGGCATTCCGCGAGGAGCTGCAGCATCTCTTCCGGCGCGCGGTGGAGCTCGAGTACCGCTACGCCGAGGACACCATGCCGCGCGGCGTGCTGGGGCTGAACGCGCCGATGTTCAAGGAGTACCTGCGCTTCATCGCCAACCGCCGCTGCCTGCAGATCGGCCTGGAAGCGCTGTTCCCGGGGGCGGCAAATCCCTTCCCCTGGATGAGCGAGATGATCGACCTAAAGAAGGAGCGCAACTTTTTCGAGACGCGCGTCATCGAGTACCAGACGGGCGGAGCGCTGAGCTGGGACTAGAGGGGGAGCAACGTGCAAGAGGAGTTCGAAACGATGCGAATCACGGCATGCAAAGCGGAAGAGGACTACCAGCTCTGGCTGCGCTTCGAGGACGGGCTCGAGGGACGGGTGTTCCTCGGCAACCTGCTCGAGATCGGCGCCTTCCAGCTGTGGCGCGACGTGCGCGAGTTCGAGAAAGTGAGCGTCGATCCCGAGACCGCGACCGTCACCTGGGAAGGGGGCATTCGCCTCGACGCCGATATTCTTTATCATGACGTGAAGGCAAGCCGCATTCAGCATGCCGACGGCCGCGAGCCGCCGGCGGTTGGATAGCCCGGGCTTTACGCCGGGCTGCTTCGTTGTTCAACAACCTTCAAGGAGATTGAGCATGGCGAAGAAAAAGGCGAAAAAGGGCGGCAAGAAGAAGAAGAAAAAGAAAGCATCATCAAAAAAGAAAAAGAAGTCGTTGAGACTTAAGAAGAAGGCGGCAGGCAAGAAGAAAAAAGCGAAGAAAAAAATGCGACCCGCTGCCACACCGGCCAGCCCGGCAGACACGACGATGGCGCCAGCCGCGCCTGCGTCGACCGCCCCCGGCGCGCGCACCGCGCTGAATCCGGCGGCTGCATGGCCGTTCCCCACCGGATCCCGGCCGTAGCCGGACCCGGAAAGGAGCGGGCGGGAGCGCAAGCTCCCGCCAGGCCCGAAGCTCAGCGGACCGGCTTGGTCATTCGACCCAAGAACGGAGACTTAGGCCGGTCCGCGAGGCTTCCCCGCTGCGGGCGGGGCACGATTTTACCCCCGCAGAAAAGTTCCCTGGTTATTTCACAAGTTATTGATTGCCCGGTAAGAATTACCACTGTAGAATTTGCGCTGCACTGCAACATTCCTACCGCACGAGGTCCCGTACCTGGGGGGTCCAGATGAACGGCACGATGCTCCATGCAACCCGCGCCTACGCCGCATTGAGAAGCTTGTTCGCCCTCCTCGGCCTGGCGGCCGTGGCGGCGTTCTTTTTGGCCCCGGCCCAGCGGCCGCAGGCCTCGGCGGCAGCGCTCGCGGCCTTCGTCGCCGAGCCCCCCGCCGTGCCCGCTGACGCTGCCGAGGGTACGGGCATCGCGCCGGTCGCCGACACCCCGGCCGAGCGCGAGCAGCGCGCGGTGAGCGAGTACATCGCCAAGCGCTACCGCATCGCCGATGCCGCGGCGGCGCACTTCGTGTCGGTGGCCTACCGCGCCGGGGCCGAGCACCGGGTCGACCCGCTGCTGGTGCTCGCCGTGATGGCGATCGAATCGCGCTACAACCCGGTCGCCGAGAGCTTCATGGGCGCGAAGGGCCTGATGCAGGTCATCCCCAAGTACCATCTGGAGAAGCTGATGGACCTCGGCGGCGAGCACGCGGTGCTCGACCCCGAGGTCAACATCCAGGTCGGCGCCCGGATCCTGCGCGAGTACCAGCGCCGCTTCGGCGACACCGAGACCGCCCTGCAGATGTACGCCGGCGCCCTCGACGAGCCGACCTCGCAGTACGCCGGCAAGGTGTTCGCCGAGAAAGCGCGCCTGGACGCGCTGCGCTTCAAGGCGCGGAAACAAACCGCGCAATCCGTCTAGCGGCCTCCTCGAGGTCGTCCAGGCTTCGCGTATAGGCGAAGCGGACGAAGCGCTGCGTGCCGTTGGCCCCGAAATCCACGCCCGGGGTCGCCGCTACCGCCTCCTTCTCCAGCAGCTCGCGCGTGAACGCCCGTGCGTCGCCGCCGCAGTCGGCGTACACGTAGAACGCGCCGCGCGGCGCGGCGGGAATCGCCAGCCCGGCGCCCTTGAGCTGCGGCACCAGGAAATCCCTGCGTTTTTCGAACTCGCTTCTTCTTTGCTCGAGCACGGCAAGACTCTCCGCTGAAAAAGCCTCGAGCGCCGCATGCTGGGCCGCCGCGGGCGCGCTGATGAAGAGGTGCTGCGCCAGCTTCTCGAAGCCGCGCAGCGCGCCGGGGGGCAGCACCACCCAGCCCAGCCGCCAGCCGGTCATGCAGAAGTACTTCGAGAAGCTGTTGATCAGCACCACTTCCCCGGGCAGGCCGAAGGCGGTGCACGGTTCCATGCCGTACACCAGGCCCTGGTAGATCTCGTCGACCAGCAGCACGCCGCCGCGGCCGGCGACGAAATCCGCAATCGCGGCGAGCGCTTTCCTGCCGATCAGGGTCCCGGTGGGGTTGGACGGCGAGCCCAGCAGCAGGCCCTTGGTGCGCGGCCCCCAGGCCGCGCGCACCATCTCCGGCGTCGGCTGGAAATCGTCCGCCGCCGACACCGGCAGCGTCCTCGCCACGCCCTCGAAAGCGCGCACGAAGTGGCGGTAGCCGGGATAGCCGGGATCGGGCACCAGGATCTCGTCGCCGGCGTCGACGTACAGCGCCGTCACCGTCAGCAGCCCGCCCGAGGCGCCGGAAGTAATGGCGATCCGGGACGGGGGGACTTCAATTCTGAATTTGGTTTTGTAATGACCGGCGATGGCTTCGCGCAGTGCGTCCAGGCCGAGGGTCGCGGTGTACGCGGTGCGCCCGTCGCGCAGCGCGCGCACCCCGGCCTCGACCACCGGCGCCGGCGCGGTGAAGTCGGGCTCGCCGATCTCCATGTGCACCACGCGGCGCCCGGCGCGCTCGAGCGCCTGCGCGCGCGCCAGCACGTCCATCACCTCGAAGGGCTCGATTTCCGCGGCGCGCCGCGCCGTCCGCATGGATCATTATAGAATCGTCGCGTGGACGAGCAGCTGAGGAGGAACGCACTCGACTATCACCGGCGCCATCCGCCGGGCAAGATATCGGTGGCGCCGACCAAGCAGCTCACCAACCAGCGCGACCTCGCGCTCGCCTACTCGCCCGGGGTCGCCGCCGCGTGCGACGAGATCGCGCGCGACGCGGCGCAGGCGGTGCACTACACCGCGCGCGCCAACCTGATCGCGGTCGTCACCAACGGCACCGCGGTGCTCGGCCTGGGCGCGATCGGCCCGCTCGCGGCGAAGCCGGTGATGGAAGGCAAGAGCGTGCTGTTCAAGAAGTTCGCCGGCATCGACTGCTTCGACATCGAGCTCGACGAGCGCGACCCGCACAAGCTGGTCGACATCATCGCCGCGCTCGAGCCGACCTTCGGCGCCATCAACCTCGAGGACATCAAGGCCCCGGAGTGCTTCATCGTCGAGCGCGCGCTGCGCAGGCGCATGAAGATCCCGGTGTTCCACGACGACCAGCACGGCACCGCCATCACCGTCGGGGCCGCGGTCGGGAACGGCCTGAAAGTCATCGGAAAAAACATTGAAACGGTGAAACTCGTAGCCTCGGGCGCCGGCGCGGCGGCGCTCGCCTGCCTGGAGCTGCTGGTGCACATGGGCCTGCGGCGCGAGAACGTCGTGGTCACCGACATCAAGGGCGTGGTGTACAAGGGCCGGCGCGAGGAGATGGACCCGGACAAGGAGCGCTTCGCGGTGGAGACGCGCGCGCGCTCCCTCGACGAGGTGATCGCCGGCGCCGACGTGTTCCTCGGCCTGTCGGCGGGCGGCGTGCTCAAGCCGGCGATGCTGCAGAAGATGGCGCCGAAGCCGCTGATCCTCGCGCTCGCCAACCCGGAGCCCGAGATCCAGCCCGAGGCGGCGAGGCAGGCGCGCCCCGATTGCGTGATCGCCACCGGGCGCTCCGACTTCCCCAACCAGGTGAACAACGTCCTGTGCTTCCCGTTCATTTTCCGCGGCGCGCTCGACGTCGGCGCGACCACCATCAACGCCGAGATGGAGCTCGCGGCGGTGCGCGCCATCGCCGAGCTCGCCCAGGCCGAGACTTCGGAGCAGGTGGCGCTCGCCTACGGCATCGAGTCGATCAGCTTCGGCCCGGAGTACATCATCCCGAAGCCCTTCGACCCGAGGCTGATCGCGCGGGTCGCGCCGGCGGTGGCCAAGGCGGCGATGGATTCGGGCGTGGCGACGCGCCCGCTCGCCGACCTCGAGGCCTACCGCGAGTCGCTCGGCCAGTTCGTCTACCACTCGGGCGTGATCATGCAGCCGCTGTTCACGGCGGCGAAGGCGCAGCCGCGCAGGATCGCCTACGCCGAGGGCGAGGACGAGCGCGTGCTGCGCGCGGTGCAGGTCGTCGTCGACGAGGGGCTGGCGAAGCCGATCCTCATCGGCCGGCCGCAGGTGATCGAGCAGCGCCTCGAGCGGCTCGGGTTGCGCGTGCGCCCCGGGCGGGAGTTCGAGCTGGTGAACCCGGAGTCCGACCCGCGCTACCGCGACTACTGGAAGACCTACTATCGGCTCACCGAGAGGAAAGGCGTCTCGCCCCAGTACGCGCGCGTCGAGATGCGCCGCCGCAACACGCTGATCGGGGCCATGCTCATGCACAAGGGCGAGGCCGACGGCATGCTCTGCGGCACCTTCGGCACGCACGCCGAGCACCTGCGCTACATCGACCAGGTGATCGGGCTGCGCAGCGGGGCGCGGCACTACGCGGCGATGAACGCGGTGATGACGCCCGGGCGCAACATCTTCATCTGCGACACCTACGTCACCGAGGACCCCGACGCCGAGCACCTCGCCGAGATGACGCTGCTCGCCGCCGAGGAAGTGCGCCGCTTCGGCATCACGCCCAGGGTGGCGCTGTGCTCGGCGTCCAACTTCGGCTCGGTGCAGCTCGCCTCCGCGCGCAAGATGCGGCGCGCGCTCGAGTTGCTGCGCGGCCTCGCGCCCGAGCTCGAGGTCGAGGGCGAGATGCACGGCGACGCCGCGCTCTCCGAGGAGATCCGGCTGCGGGTGTTCCCGGGCGCGCGCCTGCGCGGCGAGGCGAACCTGCTCATCATGCCGACGCTCGACGCCGCCAACATCTCCTTCAACCTGCTCAAGACCGCCGCGGGCGGCGGCGTCACCATCGGGCCGATGCTGCTCGGCGCGGCGCGCCCGGTGCACATCCTCACGCCCTCGGCCAGCGTGCGGCGGGTGGTGAACATGACCGCGCTCGCGGTCGCGGACGCCAACGCGCCGCGAATCCAGGAGAATCTGTTCTAGCGTGGAAACCGCCGCAGCCAACGTCGCCGCCTTCCCTGCGAGCCGCACGCGCCCGCGCGCCGGGCTGGTGCTCACCGGCGGCGGCGCGCGCGCCGCCTACCAGGTCGGCGTGATGAAGGCGGTGCGCGACATCCTCGGCAACCCGGTGAAGAACCCGTTCCCGATCGTGTGCGGCACCTCGGCGGGCGCGATCAACGCCGCGACCCTCGCGGTGTTCGCCGACAACTTCTCGCGCGGCGTCGCCAGCCTGCTCGAGGTCTGGGAGCACATGCGCTGCGAGCACATCTACCGCACCGATGCGTGGCACATCATGCGCAGCGGCGCGCGCTGGCTCGCCGCGATGATGCTGATCTCGCGCCGCAACCCGGTCTCGCTGCTCGACAACGCGCCGCTGCGCGAGATGCTGGAGCGCAACCTGGACTTCGACCGGATTCAGGCGCACATCGACTCCGGCGCGCTGTACGCGGTGTGCGTGACCGCGTCGGGCTACACCACCGGGCAGAGCGTGTCGTTCTTCCAGGGCGGCAGCGGCCTCGAGGGCTGGGAGCGCAAACAGCGCATCGGCGCCGCGGTCAGCATCAAGCTCGACTACCTGCTCGCCTCGGCCGCGCTGCCGTTCATCTTTCCCGCGGTCAAGGTGCACCGCGAGTTCTTCGGCGACGGCTCGATGCGCCAGGTCGCCCCGGTGAGCCCGGCGCTGCACCTGGGCGCCGAGCGGGTGATGATCGTGGGCACCGGCAACGAGACCCAGGACGACGCGCGCGCGCGCTCCAACACCTACCCGTCACTCGCGCAGATCGCCGGCCACGCCCTGAACAGCATCTTCCTCGACAGCCTGATGGCGGACATCGAGCGCATGGAGCGCATCAACCGCACGGTGAAGCTGATCCCGCCCGACAAGCTCGCCGACTCGAACGTGCAACTGCGCGCGGTGAAGGTGCTGTACATCACGCCGTCGCAGCCGCTCGAGCGCATCGCCTCGCGCTTCATCCACGAGCTGCCGCGCACCGTGCGCTTCGTGCTGCGGCCCACCGGCGCGCTCAACCGCTCGGGCTCGAACCTGGCGAGCTACCTGCTGTTCGAGGAGTCGTTCTGCCGCGCGCTGATCGACCTCGGCTACGCGGACGCCGCGGCGCGCGAGGCCGAGGTCAGGGAATTCTTCGGCTTAGAGGAAAGCCGTGCCCACGGCTAAACTGCAGGAAAGCCGTGCCCACGGCTAAACAGCAGGAGAGCCGCCCCCGTGGCTGACGAGACGCCGCCGCCGGACCCGCTCGAGATGTTCCGCCGCCTGTGGGGGCCGCTCGGCGTGCCGCTGCCGGGAATGGCGGTGCCGACCTTCGACCCGAAGGAGGTCGAGAAGCGCATTGCCGAGCTGCGCTCGGTCGAGGCCTGGCTCACCTTGAACCTGAACATGCTCAAGTTCTCGATCAACAGCCTGGAGCTGCAGCGCGCCGCGCTCCAGGCGATGAAGACCGCTTCCGAACCCCCCAAGCACGACAAATAGGAGCATTCAATGGCGAAGGCTGTTCGATACCACAGGCAAGGTGGCCCCGAAGTGCTGCAGGTCGAGGAAGTTCCGGTCGGCGACCCCGGCCCCGGCCAGGCGCGCGTGCGCCACAAGGCGATCGGCGTCAACTTCGTCGACACCTACCAGCGCTCGGGGCTCTACCCGATGCAGCTTCCCGCGACCGCGGGCAACGAAGGCTCCGGCGTGGTCGAGGCGGTGGGGCAGGGCGTGACCGGCGTCAAGGCGGGCGACCGCGTCACCTACACCGGGCTGGCGGGTTCCTACTGCGAGGTGCGCGTCGTGCCCGCCGACCGGCTGGTCAAGCTGCCCGACGGGGTGAGCGAGGAGATGGCGGCGTCGATGACGCTGAAAGGCATGACGGTGCAGTACCTGATCCACCGCACCTACGCGGTCAAGTCCGGCGACACCGTGCTGTGGCACGCCGCCGCGGGCGGCGTCGGCCTGATCGCCGGCCAGTGGCTGAAGGCGATCGGCGCGGTCGGCATCGGCACCGTCGGCTCGGAGGAAAAGGTGGCGCTGGCGAAGGCGCACGGCTGGCAGCACGTCATCAACTACAACAAGGAGAACTTCGTCGAGAAGGTCAAGGCGCTGACCGGCGGCAAGGGCCTGCCGGTGGTCTACGACGCGGTCGGCAAGTCGACCTGGGAAGGCTCGCTCGAATGCCTGCGCCCGCGCGGCCTGATGGTGTCGTTCGGCAACGCCTCCGGGCCGGTGGCGCCGGTGAACCTGGGGATCCTCTCCCAGAAGGGCTCGCTCTACGTCACGCGGCCGACGCTCGCCACCTACATCGCCTCGCGCGGCGAGCTCGAAGAGACCGCGAAATCGCTGTTCGACGTGGTGAAGGCCGGCAAGGTGAAGATCGAGACCACGCAGCGCTACAAGCTCGCCGACGCGGCGCAGGCGCACCGCGACCTGGAAGGGCGCAAGACCACCGGGTCGGTGGTCCTGGTCCCCTAGATCTTCAGGATCTTCTTGGCCTTGCCGAGGGTGGCCATGGACTCGGAATGCTTGCCGGCCTTGTGAAGCTGCTCGCCTTCGGCGCGCAGCTTCTTCGCCTCGGCCATCTGCTTGGCGTCGAGCTTGGCCTTGGGTAGCGCGGCGTCGATCGCTTTCCATTCATTCGGGCAGTTCCCGGCGAAGGCGAGCGTACAGGCGAGCGACAGGGCTGCGAGCAGGGCTAGTCGTTTCATGTTTCCTCCTGATGGTTCTTGATGTCGCCGGCCTCAGGGAGCGGCTGAAGCGCGCCCCGCCGGCCTACGCAGTATACGGCGACGACGGCACCGAGGGGCGCGAGCTGGCGGCGACCCCGGCCGCGGTCCTGATCCCGGTCGTCGCGCACCCCGGGGGCCTCACGGTGCTCTTCACCCGGCGCACCGCGCACCTCAAGAGCCATTCCGGGCAGGTGAGCTTCCCCGGCGGGCGCGCCGAGCCGGGCGACGCGAGCGCGGAGTTGACCGCGCTGCGCGAGGCCGGGGAGGAGATCGGGCTGCGCGCGGAGCGCGTCGAAGTCCTGGCGCGGCTGCCCGACTACCGCACGCGCACCGGCTTTCGCGTGACGCCGGTCGTCGGGCTGCTTACGCCGCCGCTCGAGCTCGCGCCCGACCCGCGCGAGGTCGCCGAGGTCTTCGAGGTGCCGCTCGCCTTCCTGCTCGACGAGCGCAACCGCGAGCGGCGCACGCGCGAGTTCCAGGGGCAGCAGGTCGGCTACTACGTATTCACGTACGGCGAGCGCATGATCTGGGGCGCGACCGCCGGGATGCTGGTGAACCTTTATAGAATGCTGGCATGAGCGTTCTTGCGATCTTTGCCGCGCTGGTGATCGAGCAGTGGCGCCCGCTCGGGGAGCGCAAGGGCGTGTCGGCCGCGCTCGCGGCCTGGGCGACGTGGCTCGAGCGCTCGTTCAACGACGGCGAGCGCCAGCACGGCACCGTCGCCTGGCTGGTCGCGGTGCTGCCGCCGGTGGCGGCCGCGCTCGTGCTGTACGCGGCTCTCTCGGCCGCCGGCTGGCTCGCCGCGCTCGCGTTCGACATCGCGCTGCTCTACCTCACGCTCGGCTTCCGCCAGTTCAGCCACTATTTCACCGACATCCAGCTCGCGATCAAGTCGGGCGACGTCGAGCGCGCGCGCGCCCTGCTCGAGCAGTGGCGCGGCGCCTCGGGCGTGACGCGCTCCCGCGAGGAGGTGATCCGGCTGACGATCGAGCAGGCGCTGGTCGCGGCCCACCGCCACGTGTTCGGCGTGCTGCTGTGGTACCTGCTGCTGCCCGGCCCGGCGGGCGCGATCCTCTACCGCCTCGCCGCCTACCTCGCCGCGCGCTGGCGCAACATGGGCGCCTTCGGCCGCTTTGCGGAGCGGGCGTTCCACGTCCTGGAATGGCCGGCGGTGCGCCTGACCGCGGCGGCGTTTGCGCTGGTGGGCGACTTCGAGAACACGGTCTACTGCTGGCGCACCCAGGCGCGCGCCTGGCACGACCCCGACGCCGGCATCGTGCTCGCCGCCGGCGCGGGCGCGATGGGCGTGCGGCTCGGCATGGCGGTGCAGGAGGTCGACGGCCTGCAGCCGCGCCCCGAGCTGGGCGTGGGCGAGGAAGCCGACGGGCCGTTCCTCGACACCACGGTGGGCATGCTGTGGCGCTCGGTCGTGCTGTGGGTGGGGGTGCTGGCCGGCGCGGCGCTCGTCGCGGCCATCGCCCGGATCGGGTCTTGAGCTCGTTCAGCCTGTCGCGCAAGATCTGGCAGAAGATTACGATCCTTAACTCGTGACAGGCCTACCAGCAGCGCGCTTCAGATTCGCCGGCCTCGCTTTAATACTGGCCGTCGGGGTCGTTCCGGGGCAGCTCGAAGCGCAGCAGGCCGATAAGACCGCACGCATCGGATATCTCACTTCACATTCCCCGGATACATTTCGCGCAGGCGTATTCCGGCAGCGGCTGCGTGATCTGGGGTGGGTCGAGGGCCGCAACCTGATTATCGATTTCCGTTCCGCCGACGGAAAATTCGACCGGCTTCCGGCGCTTGCCGCCGATCTCGCCGCCCTTAACGTGCACGTACTCGTCGCTGCGGCCACCGTGCCAGCATTGGCCGCGAAGCGCGCGTCGCAGACGGTCCCCATTGTGTTTACCCACGTGTCCGATCCAGTGGGAACCGGTTTGGTCAGCAGCCTCGCGCGCCTAGGTGGCAACGTCACCGGATTTACGCATCTGAACGTCGGCCTAGGGCCGAAACGCCTCGAGCTGCTGAAACAGGTCGTACCCAACGTCTCGCGCGTGGTGGCGCTCTGGCATCCCGGCGGCCTCGGCGAGCGCACGGACAAGGAAATGGTGAAAGAAACCCAGGATGCCGCTCGCGCGCTCGGCCTTCAGGTCCAGTTCGTTCCCGTGCGCGGCCTGCACGAGCTCGAAGCGGCCTTTTCCAGCATCGGCAGCCCGGTCATCCTCTTGCCGAGCCCGATTTTTCGCAATGAACCCAGGCTGCTCGCTGAACTCGCCGCAAAGCACCGCGTCCCGGCGGTCTATTTCGACCGCGAATTTGCCGAAGTCGGTGGTCTCATCGCTTACGGGGCTGACATGGCCGACGTCGTGCGCGGCGCGGCGGGTTACGTCGACAGGATTCTGCGAGGAGCGAGACCGGGCGATCTTCCGGTGGTTCAGGCGACGCGCTTCGAGTTGCTCATCAATCTCAAGACCGCCCAGACCCTCGGGCTGACGATTCCGCCCGCGCTGTCAATCCAGGCGGATCAGCTCATCCAGTAGGAGCTGGACGGTCGGCGCCGCAGCGCCAGCAATGGCTGAACTGCGGCCCCGAGCTCTCGCCGCAGCCGGCGCAGGTCCAGTCAGGACCGGTAGGAGTTGCCTCGAGGATGGTGGCGGCGCGCGGGGCGTCCGCGTCCTCCAGGATCCAAAGCTCGGCCTGGCACTCGGCGGGCGGCAGCTCGCCCATGGCCGAGGACAGAATTGCGTTTTTGATCAGGGTCTGGATGCCTTCGGTTTCCAGCAGATTTCTGGCGTGGTAGACCGCGGTCTGATTAAAAGAACTGAAGACCCGCTTCACTACAGATCGAACAACGCGTCGCACTTGGCGGCGCAGATGAAATCGTTCTCCGACAGCCCGCCGATGGCGTGCGTCGAGTACTCGACGCGGCATTTGTTGTAGTGCACGCCGAGGTCGGGGTGGTGGTCCTCGCGGTGCGAGATCCAGGCGAGCGCGTTGACGAAGGCCATGGTCTGGTAGTAGTTCTCGAACGCAAAGACCTTGGCGAGCTTGCCGTTCTCGATCGCCCAGCCCTTCAGGCTCTTCAGCAGCTGCTTCGCTTCATCCGCGGTATAGGGCTTGACGCCGCCCTCGCACGGCTTGCATCTCTTTCTGGCCAGGTCTGTCATGCGGTCCTCAGTCGTGCGATGCGCAGCGCCGCCGGCGGGTGCGAATCGTAGTACGCGGAGTGCAGCGGGTCGGGGGTGAGCGTGGCGGAGTTGTCGTGGTAGAGCTTGACCAGCGCCTGCGCGAGCTCGCCGGCGCTCGCGTGCGCCGCGGCATAGCGGTCGGCCGCGTACTCGTTCCTGCGCGAGAGCAGGCTGAGCAGCGGCTGCAGGAAGAAGGTGAACTCGGGCACCGCCAGCATGAAGAGGAGCAGCGCGATCGGCAGCGTCGCGGTCTGCATGCCGAGCCCCTGGTAGAACCAGGCCTCGCCGGCGAGCAGGCCGAGAGCCGCGAGCAGCACGAAGGTGAAGCCCCAGCTGAGCGCCATGCCTTTCACGACGTGGTGCAGCTTGTAGTGCCCGAGCTCGTGCGCGAGCACGGCTTCCACCTCGGCGGGCTGCAGGCGCGACACCAGGGTGTCGAACAGCACGATGCGCTTGGCGGAGCCGAAGCCGGTGAAGAAGGCGTTGCCGTGCGACGAGCGCTTCGACCCGTCCATCACGTACAGCCCGCGCGAGCGGAAGCCGCAGCGCGCGAGCAGCCGCTCGACGCGCCCGGCGAGCGCCGGGTCGCCGAGCGGCGAAAACTTGTTGAACAGCGGCAACACCACCGCCGGGTAGATCATCTGCAGGAACAGCGAGTACGCCACCAGCACCAGCCACACGCAGAGCCACCACAGCGGCCCGGCGGCCTGCATCAGCCACAGGACGACGAGCAGCAGCGGAATGCCGAGCACCGCGCCGACCAGCAGGCCCTTCGCCAGGTCGAGGGCGAACAGCCCGAGCGTCATGCGGTTGAAGCCGAAGCGCCCCTCGATCACGAAGATGCGGTACGCGTTGAGCGGCAGCCCGAGCACGCCCTTCAGGAGGAACACGGCGAGGATCAGCGCGCTGCCGTGCCACAGCGACTCCGGACGGAAGGCGCTTTCCCAGCGGTCGGAAAGCCACTGCAGCACGCCGCCGAGCGTGAGCAGGAGAAGGATCGCGGCGTCGAGCAGCGTGTCGACGATGCCGAGCCGGGCTTTCGCCACGGTGTAGTCGGCGGCTTTCTGGTGCGCGGCGAGCGGAATCGCTTCGGCGAACATGCCGGGCACCGCGTTGCGATGCGCGCGCACGTGGCGGATCTGGCGCTGCGCGAGCCACAGCCGCGTCGCGGTGGCGAGCGCGACGGCGGCGACGAACACCCAGGTAAATGCGCTATTCACGCCATGAGAGAATAATCCATGGCTGCCGATCCGAACAACCTCGTCTGGGTCGACATGGAAATGACCGGCCTGCAGCCCGATTCCGACCGCGTCATCGAGATCGCCATGCTGGTCACCGACGCGCAGCTCGGCGTGCTCGCCACCGGCCCGGTGCTCGTGGTGCACCAGCCCGACGAGGTGCTCGACGCGATGGACTCGTGGAACCGCAGCACGCATGCCAAGAGCGGGCTGATCGAGCGCGTGCGCGCCTCCAGCCTTACCGAGGCGCAGGCCGAGCGCCAGGCGCTCGAGTTCCTCGCCGCGCACGTGCCGGCGAGCGCCTCGCCGATGTGCGGCAGCTCGATCTGCCAGGACCGGCGCTTCCTCGCGCGCTGGATGCCGCAGCTCGAGGCCTACTTCCACTACCGCAACCTCGACGTCTCGACGCTGAAGGAGCTGGTGCGGCGCTGGAAGCCCGAGCTCAAGGGCTTCGCGAAGGAGGGCAAGCACGAGGCGCTCGCCGACATCCTCGAGTCGATCGAGGAGCTGAGGTTCTACCGCAAGAACGTGATGACGATCTAGCCGCGCCGAGGCGCTAGCGGCGCTTTTTCCTCGCCGGCTTGCGGGCGGCTTTCTTCGGCGCGGCGCCGCCGACCTCGACGATCACCTCGATCTCGACCGGGATGTTGTTGGGCAGCGAGCCCATGCCGACCGCGGAGCGCGCGTGCCTGCCGCGCTCGCCGAACACCTCGACGAACAGGTCCGAGCAGCCGTTGATCACCTTGGGCTGGTCCGGGAACCCCGGCACGGCATTCACCATGCCGAGCACCTTGACGATGCGCTTCACCCGGTCGAGGCTGCCGAGCTCGTCCTTCATCACCGCCATCAGGTTGAGGCCGACGCTGCGGGCATGGCCGTAGGCCTGCTCGACGGTGAGGTCCCTGCCCACGATCCCGGCGACGCCGCCGGCGGGACCCTTGCCCGCCAGGAACAGGAGGTTGCCGGTGCGCACCGCGTTCACGTAGTTCGCCACCGGCGGCGTGACCGGGCCGAGCCGGATGCCGAGCTCCTTCAGTTTCCGCTCTGCGCTCACTGGATGGTTACGATCTTCCCCGGGTTCATCAGGTTCTCGGGGTCGAAGGTCTGCTTGAGGTCGCGCATCAGGGAGATCACGTCCTCGCCCAGCTCCTGGCGCAGGTACTGCTGCTTGCCGATGCCGATGCCGTGCTCGCCGGTGCAGGTGCCTTCCATGGCGAGCGCGCGCTCGACCACGCGCACGTTGAGCGCCTTCGCCTCCTCGATCTCGGCCTCGCTCTTCGGGTCGATCAGGATCACCAGGTGGAAGTTGCCGTCGCCGACGTGGCCGAACAGCGGGATCGGCAGCGACGCCTTTTCGATGTCCTTCGCGGTCTCGGTGACGCACTCGGCGAGGCGCGAGATCGGCACGCACACGTCGGTGGACAGCGCCCGCGAGCCGGGCTTGAGCTGCAGGCAGGCGAAGTAGGCGTTGTGGCGCGCGTCCCAGAGCTTCGAGCGCTCCTCCTGCCGCGTGGCCCACTGGAAATCGAGCCCGCCGTGCTCGCGCGCGATCTCCTGCACCGCCTGCGCCTGCTCGACCACCGCCGCCGCGCTGCCGTGGAACTCGAGGAACAGCGTCGGCGACTCGCGGTACGAAGTCTTGCTGTGGCGGTTGAGCGCGCCCATGGTGGTCGCGCAAAGGAGCTCGCTGCGCGCGATCGGGATGCCGGCCTGCAGCGTCTGGATGACGGTGTTGGCGGCGCCTTCGATGCTGGGGAACGAGCACACCGCGGCAGACATCGCTTCCTGCACCGGGTGCAGCTTGACCGTCACCTCGGTGATGATGCCGAGCGTGCCTTCGGAGCCGACGAACAGCCGCGTCAGGTCGTAGCCCGCGGCCGACTTCTTCGCGCGGCGCGAGGTCTGGATGACGCGAGCGTCGGGCAGCACCACCTTCAGCGACAGCACGTTCTCGCGCATGGTGCCGTAGCGCACCGCATTGGTGCCCGAAGCGCGCGTCGCAGTCATGCCGCCGAGGGTCGCGTCGGCGCCGGGATCGATCGGGAAGAAAAGCCCGGTGTGCTTGATGAACTCGTTGAGCTGCTTGCGCGTCACGCCCGCCTGCACCACCGCGTCGAGGTCCTCCTCGTGCACCGCGAGCACCTGGTTCATCTGCGACAGGTCGATCGACACGCCGCCCGCGATCGCGAGGATGTGGCCCTCGAGCGAGGTGCCGACGCCGTAGGGGATCATCGGCACGCGGTGCCGGCGGCAGATGTTGACCACGTCGCGCACTTCTTCAGTGGTTCTTACAAAGACCACTGCATCCGGCGGTGCATAGGGAAAGTACGACTCGTCCTTGCCGTGGTGCTCGCGCACCGCGGCGGCGGTCGACACCCGGTCGCCGAGCAGCGCCTTCAGCTCGTCGAGCACCGACTGGTCGAATTCGCGCGCCTTGTTCATGGGGTCATTTTAGTCTTATCTCGCCGTCGAACGGCACCTTGAGACCCAGCGCCGGGATCTCGAGCGTCACCTTGGCGGGCAAGGTCTCGCCCCCGGAGATCTTTTTGCTTTGAAGCGCGTGCTGCACCGCCTGCTCGATCTCGCGCTGCGAGTTCACGCCGACCATCTTGAGGAACTTGCGGATGCTGAGGTTGAAGGTTTCCTGGTCCATTTAGCGCTCTCCTGTAAGGTTTTTCCTGGCAAGTTCTTTTCCGAGCTCGACGCCCCATTGGTCGAAGCTGTTGATGTTCCAGATCACGCCCTGCGTGAACACCTTGTGCTCGTAAAGGGCGATCAGGCGGCCCAGGTTCCGCGCGTTCACCTTCTCGAAATGCAGGATGCTGGACGGCCGGTTTCCCGGGTATTGCCTGTGCGGGGACAGCCCGGCGTCGTCGGTGCCGTGGGCCAGGGCGTCCGCCTGCGCCCGCAGGTTCGCCGTGAGCACTTTATCCTCGTCGACGTCGATGAAATCGGCCGGAACGACCTGCGTGCCCTGGTGGAGCATCTGGTGGAAGGAGTGCTGGCTCACCGCGCCTTCGCCGCCCCACAGCACCGGCACGCTCGAGTAGTCGAGCGCCTTGCCCTCGCGGTCGACGCGCTTGCCGTTCGACTCCATCTCGAGCTGCTGCAGGTACGCGGGCAGCAGGCGCAGCGCGTTGGAGTAGGGCAGCACGGCGTGGGTCGCGGCGCCGAGGAAGTTCGTGTTCCACACGCCGATCAGCGCCATCAGCGCGGGCAGGTTCTTCTCGAGCGGCGCCTTGGCGAAGTGCTCGTCGATATCCCTGGCGCCACCCAGGAAATCCTGGAAGGCATCGCCGCCGATCGCGCAGGCCGCCGCAAAGCCGACCGCCGACCAGACCGAAAAGCGCCCGCCGACCCAGTCCCACATCGGCAGGACCTCGCTTGCGCCGAAGGCCTTCGCCGCCGCCGCGTTCGCGGTGACCGCGAAGAAAGCCTTGCCGCCCCACTGCCGCGCCGCCGCGGCGTTGGCCATCGTTTCCTGCGTGGTGAAGGTCTTTGAGGCGACGACGAACAGCGTGCTCGCCGGCTCGGCGCCCTCGAGCGCGCGCCCGAGATCGCGCGGATCGGCGTTCGCGGCGAAGCGCACGTCCAGCCTGCCGTCGCCCAAGGCGTCGGCCAGCAGGCGCGGCCCGAGGTCCGAGCCGCCGGTACCGAGGTTGACTATGTGTTTGTATTTTTTTTCTGCCCGGAGTTTTTCCGCCAGGCCGCGCATTTTCGCCAGCGTCTCCTTCACTTCCGCCGGCGCCGAATCTCCCGCCCGCAGCGCGGTATGCCACGCGGCGCGGTTCTCGGTCGAGTTGACCGCGCTGCCGGCGAGCAGCGCCTCGCGCCACTCGGCGAAGCCGCGCTCGGCGGCCAGGTGGGTGAGCAGGCGCAGGGTCATCGCGCCCAGGCGCTGGCGCGAATAGTCCAGCCGCACGCCCGGGGCCTCGGCGGCGAACTGCCGGCCGCGCGCCGCGTCGCCGGCGAACAGCTCGCGCAGGTGCACCGCGCGCCAGGTCTCGGCGTGCTGCGCGAGCTTCGCCCAGGAGGGACACTGGACAGGGGAGGCGGTATTCAAGAAAGAAGAATCTACTTCGAAAGGCGATAGAGCCGATACCGCTCGCCCCGGTCGCCGGGCCGGCCGACGTCGGCGAGCTTCACCCAGCCGGCGCCGGGGCCGTCGAACTCGTGCTTCGGAGTGCCCTGCACGAGCAGCAGCGGGCAGGCGTTCGGTCTTACGATGTCGAAGGGACGCGCGCGGATGCCCGCATGGTAGTCGAGCGCCGCTCTCTGCGATACGCCGAGCGATTTCTGCGCGATGCAGTCTGCGCCGACCGGGATCTTCGAGCGCAGCTGCAGCGCCACCGAGCGGTAGCTCCTCTGGTGGTCGACCCACGGCATCAGCAAGCTTGCGAACAGCCCCCACGCCAGCACCATGCCCGCCGCCCAGCGCAGCAGGCTGCGCATCGGCGAGCGCGTAGTGAAGAATATGAGGTACAGCCAGCCGAGCACGAGGACCAGGGCGAAGGCGGCATACAGGATCCTGAACTCAAGCACGAAGCCGGGCGCCGCCCTGGAGAAATTGCTGGCGAAGCGCGCAGGCACGCCGGTGAGCATGGCGAAGTAGCAGAACCACGCCGCCACGCCGACGACGCCAAAGCCGAGGACGCCGAAATAATCGAGCGCGCCGGCGGCGCCGCGGCGCAGGATGAGCGCGCCCTGGTAGGCGAGCAGCGCGAGCGGCGCGAGCAGCGGGATCAGGTGCACGTCCTGCGGCGGCCCCCAGTAGGCCGCAGCCGCGAGCATCAGCACCCCGGCGAGCGCCGGGACGAAAAGGCGCGGCTCGTTCCAGCGCCGGCGCAGGACCCACGCGCCCCACAGCGCGAGCGGCCAGGCCGGCCAGGCGAACCAGCTTCCGGTGACGAGGAAGTAGCGCAGGTTAGCGAGCGGGTTGCCGGCCGGCTGCCAGGCGTCCCTGAGCCAAAGGGCGAATATCTCGGGCGCGCGCCAGGCGAGCGCGAGCGGCCAGCTCGCCGCCATGACAAAACAGACGACCAGCGAAAGGACAACAAACACAAAACCGCTACGCGTGCGCCACTCCGGACAGGCAACATGCGCGGCGATCACCGCCACGAGCAGCGATGCGGGCGCGATCCACACCGCCGACAGCGCAGCGCAGCCGAGCGCGGCGCCGAACAGCGCCCCCGCCTCGAGCGGGCGGCGCGCCGCGTGCGGCAGCGCCGCGAGCGCGCCGCACAGCGCGCACAGCGCCGCGAGCTCCGGCAGCGCCTCGTGCGCGTGAACGATCAGCCCGACCGAGCCCAGCAGCACGAGCAGCGCCGCGGCGGCGCTGGTGCGCCGGTCCTCGTGCTCCGCCGCCCAGTCGCGCGCCGCCAGGTAGATCAGCCACAAGGCGGCGAGCACCAGCACGCCGCTGGCGAGGCGCGCGGCGGACTGGAACTCGAGGAAGTACTGGAAGACCTTGCCGAACCCGGCCGCCAGCCAGTGATAGAGCGGCGGATCGAACAGCCAGGGATCGCCCGCGATGCGCGGCACGAGCGGCGTGCCGCTGGTGGCCATGTCGTGCACGATGCCAATCCCGATGGCGTCGTGCGTCTTCCACAGGTCGTGGCCGGCGAGGCCGGGGAGCGCGAACGCCAGCGCGATCAGCGCCAGCGTCCCGGGTTTCGGCGGTAAGGTTAGGCGGGGAAGCATACCCCGCGAAGGCCGCTAGGCCTTCTCCTGCACCGCTAGGCCTTCTTCTCCGTGGTCTTCTTGGTGTAGCGCCGCCTGAACCTCTCGACGCGGCCGGCGGTGTCGACGAGCTTCTGCTTGCCGGTGTAGAAGGCGTGCGACTCCGACGACACCTCGACCTTGACCACCGGGTACTCCTTGCCGTCCGCCCACTTCATCACCTCGCGGCCCTTGGTGTCGATCGTCGAGCGCGTGAGGAAGGAATGGTTCGACGCGGTGTCGAGGAAGATCACCGCCTTGTATTCGGGATGGATGCCGGGTTTCATAGGGCGCGAATTATAAAGGAGAAGCTGCCAAAAATCTTTTTGGGTCTTACAGCCGGCCTTCCCGTTTCAACTCCAGATAGCGGTTAACGAGCGAGATGGCCAGCCGCTCGGGCTCGACGTCCAGGCAGACCGCGCCGGAGGCGCCGATGCGGCGGAAGGTGCGCTCGCGCTGGGCGAGATACTCCGCGGCGGCGGCGTGGGTGACGGCGCGGTCGAAACTGTCGACCCGCGCCGCGAGCGCGCGCGAGATGATGGCTTCGCGTAGCGAGGCGAGCACCACGAGGTGGCGCGTGCGCAGCAGCTTGAGCGCGGGCAGCAGGGTCTCGTCGTCCTCGTCGCGCAGGTTGGTGAGCAGGATCACGAGCGCGCGGCGGCGCAGGTTGCGCATCACGTCGCGCGCCGCGAGGTGGTAGTCGGGCACGGCGAGCGTCGGCTCGATGTCGTAGACGCGGTTCAGGATGGCGTTTACCGCGGCGACCGACTTGCGCGGCTCGCTGTAGCGGTTGACGCCCGCCATGGTCATCATGCCGACCGCGTCGCCCTGGCGCAGCGCGACGTGCGCGAGCAGCAGCGACGCGTTGAGCGCGTGGTCGAAGTGCGACAGCTCGTCGTCCTTCGACGCCATGCGCCGGCCGCAGTCGATCACCAGCAGCACGCGCTGGTCCTTCTCCTCCTCGTACTCGCGCGCGATCAGGCGCTGGGTGCGCGAGGTCGCCTTCCAGTCGATGGCGCGCTGCGCGTCGCCCTGGCGGTACTCGCGCAGCTGGTGGAACTCCATGCCCTCGCCGCGCCGGCGCACCTGCAGCACGCCGATCTGCGAGAGGCGATTGTCGGTCGCGAGCAGCGTGTACTTCGCGAGCGCCCGGAAGTTCGGATACACCCGGACTTCGCTCGGCTTGCCGGAGAATTTCCTGATCAGCCACAGGCCCAATGGCGAATGCAGCCGGACCTCGGCGGCGCCGAACTGCGCATCGCCGCGCGCCACCGGCCGCACCTGGTAGGCGACCTCGGTCCACTGCTCGCGCGCGAGCTCGAGGCGCCGGGGCAAGCCCTCCGACTCGAAGCTCAGCGGGTGGTGGTCGTGCAGCTCGAGTCGCACGCGAGCGCCGGCGGCGTTGGCGATGCGCAGCCGCACCTCGGAGCGCACGCCGAGCGCGAGCGAGCCGGGCACGTGGCGCGCGAGCGCGGGCGCGGGCAGCCGCAGGCCGGCGAACGCATCGAGCAGCGCGAGCAGGAGAAATCCTCCCGCCATGGCGGTCCAGGGAAACTGGTAGTCGGGGAAAACCGAAACCGCCATGGCGAAGGCGGCCAGGACCAGAATGGTCCACAACAGCCGGCTCGACGGGACAATCACTTGCGCGGCGCCTCGATCTTCTCGAGCAGTCCCTTGAGGATCGCATCGGTATCCCTGCCCTCGAGCTCGAGCTCGGGCGAGGGCATGATGCGGTGGCGCAGCGCGGGCAGCGCCATCTTCTTCACGTCGTCGGGCGTCACGAAATCGCGGCCCTCGATGAGCGCGGCAGCGCGCGCCGCGCGCACGATCGAGATCGCGCCGCGCGGCCCGGCGCCGGCCACCACGCCCGCCCAGGTGCGCGTCGCGCGCACCAGGCGGATCGCGTAGTCGAGCACCGCGTCGTCGGCGCGCAGCGCCGCCGCGATCGCCTGCAGCGAGACCACAGTCGAGGGCTTGACCAGCGCCGCCACCTGCTCGACCTCGAGCCGGTCGCCGACCTTGCCCTCGGTGACGTGGCGCACCAGCGCGAGCTCGTCGGCCTGCACCGGGTAGTCGATCTTCACCTTGAGGAGGAAGCGGTCGAGCTGCGCCTCGGGCAGCGCGTAGGTGCCCTCCTGCTCGATCGGGTTCTGCGTCGCGAGCACCATGAAGGGCGGCTCGAGCTTGTGCGCCTCGCCTTCGATCGTCACCTGCGCCTCCTGCATCACTTCCAGCAGCGCGGCCTGCGTCTTCGCCGGCGCGCGGTTGATCTCGTCGGCGAGCAGCAGGTTGACGAACACCGGCCCGCGGCGCGTGGTGAACACCTGGTTCTTCGGGTCGTAGAGCGTGTGGCCGGTGACGTCGGCGGGCATCAGGTCGGGCGTGAACTGGATGCGGCCGAAGCTACCGGAGATGGTGCGCGCGAGCGCCTTGACCAGCAGCGTCTTGCCGAGGCCCGGCACGCCCTCGACCAGGACGTGGCCGCCGGCGAGCAGCGCGCACAGCACCGCGTCGATCACCTCGGGCTGGCCGATGAGCGCCTTGCCGATCTCGGCGCGCATCGCGGCCGCGACCTTGGCCGCCTGGGCGAATTGTTCGGATGAGGGTTTGTTCATGTCTTCATTTCTCCCTATTTGCTTCCTTTTTCTAGTGCGCTGTGAACGCGCTGGGCATGCTGGGCCAGCTTGATGAAATCGGCGCCGCGCATCGCGCCGCCTGCGTGCATGAAACGCGCGGCCTCTTCCTTGGAACTTTGCATCAGGGAAGAAAGCCGAACCGCGCGCTCGGCCTCCGGCGCGACGGCGAAGTCCGGCTGCACGCGCGCGATGCGGCGCAGCGCGGCGTCGCGCGCCGCGACCACCAGGCGCGCGCGCAGGCCCCTGGTCCAGTAGTAGCGGCCGCTCGCGCGCAGGTGGTCGAGGAGGCGCCGGCGCCCGGGTAGGGCGTCGGGCGCGACCGGCCCGAAGCGCGGCATGATGCTCCACAGCCAGAGCGCGAGCAGCAGCAGGCTCGCGGCCAGCGCGGGCGCCGCGTTCTCCTTGAGGAACTCCCACAGCGAGAGGCGCGCCGGCGCCCAGAATACCTTGAGGTCGCGCCCCGGCGTGACGCTGAGCAGGTGCCAGAGGAGCTCGGCGTGGTCGTTCGCTCCGATGTTCCGGTTGCGCGCGAAGTTGAGGCTGGCCGCCACGGTGACCACGCCCCGCTGCCGCTGGAAGGAAGCGAGCTTGAGGTTGTCCGGCGCGCCCGCGCGCAGCCGCAGCTCGCCCGCGGGCATCACCAGCCGCATCGAGCCTTGCAGCGCGACGTTCAGCGCGCGGCCGCCTTGCGGCAGCTCGACCTGCAGCGGCTTGAGCGCCGGCGTGCCCTCGGCGCGCCCGACGCCCAGCAGGTCGAGCAGCGGGTCCTTCACGCCAGAGAACTCGGCCTCGGCGAAGAGGTGCCCGCCGCCTTCGACCCAGCGCACGATCTGCGCCGCCTTGCCCGGCGGCAGCGACTGCCTGCGGTTCGGCAGCAGCAGCACACCGCTCGGCGGCAGGGTGTCGAGCTCGGGCAGCGAGCGCAGCTCGGCCGCGCCCCACCCCATGCGCTGGGCGAAGCGCTCGGCGGCGAGGAAATGGCGCAGCCGCGCCTCGCCCGAGGCGCCCACCCATTCCTTCACCTGCACGCGCTCGAAGTTGGTCCTGAACCAGATCACCGCGAGCGCGACGAGGAGCGCGACGCCGGCGCCGACGATCAGCCGCCCCTTCATGCGAATGCCGCCTTGTAGTCCTGCGCCAGGCGCTCCACGTCGCCCGCCTGGGGAATGCGGCGTGCGTAGGCGCACTGGCGCCACGCAACGACCAGATTTTTCAGATAAGCCTGCTCTCCCGAAAGACGCAGTACGTCACCCTCGGTGTGACTCGTGAGGAGCCGCACGCCGCGCTTGTGCACCAGCTCGGAAAGCGCGCCGCGGTAGAGAAGGCTGAGCGCTTCGCGCAGCCTGCCCTCGCGCGCGAGCGCAGCAGCGGCCGCGGCCACATCGGGCGGCAGCGTCTCGGGCGCGAGCTCCATGCCGAAAAGCGCGGCCGGCGGGCGGTAGGGCTCGGCGGGCGGCGCGGCGCCGTGCCGCGGCAGCATGCGCGCCGCCCACCACAGCGCGTAGGCGATGAGCGCGCCGGCGGCCACCCAGAGCAGCACCTCGAGCGCCTTCGCGAGCGCCTTGATGATGGCAAGCCAGGTGCTGCCGTCGCCGCGCGATGGGGCCTTCGCCTCGGGCGCAGGGCGCTCCTTCGGCCGCCAGCGCTCCGCCATGCGGTGGTAGCCGAATTCCTTCGCTTTCAGGACTTCCGCGATTTCCTTCTTGGGATCCTTGGCCTGCGCGAGGGCTGGAACGGGCATTGCGAAGCAAACGAACAGCGCCGCAAGAACCATCGCCGGTGCCGCGTATCTTTCCGCGATGCGGCGCAGCGCGACCTCGATGTCCCAGCCTTCGAGCAGCGTGCGGCGGTTGAGATAGAGCGCGAAGCCGGCGGCGACATAGAAGGGCTCGAGCAGGAAGATCACCGCGGCGTAGGCCAGCGCGTCGTCCCAGGTGACGCTCCCCAGCATCTCCATCAGGCCGTTGAAGAACGCCTCCTCGTCGCCGCGCGCGCGCTCGGCCTGCGCCGGTAGCAGCAGCCCCGCCATCCCGGCCGCCGACCACAGCAGGATCGCCTCGAAATTCACCCAGACGAAGGTGAGCCAGACGGCGTAGCTGCGCGTGCGGCGCCCGAGGACGCCCTTGCGCGCGCGCCGCGCGCGCCCGCGGCTGCCCTCGAGCTGGCGCACCGCGAGGTTGAACGAGCGCGCGAGGTCGAAGCGATCGAACGTGAGCGCCCAGAAGAGACCGGTGGACAGCCACTGGCCGCGCTCCCGCATCACCCTTCCTGTGCTGGGAACTTCGCCGAACACCGCGCGCGAGAGCACGTGCAGGATCAAGCGGTCGTACAGCGGCTCGAGCCACCACACGATCAGCATCGCAGCCCAGAGGACCTCGTAGGCCCAGCACACCGCCGTGACGGCGAGCGCCAGCGGCACGAAGACCAGCGCATGCGCGGCGTATACCGTGCGCCACCAGCGCTGCAGCATGGTGAAGCCGAGGTCCATCGCCTCCCACGGCGAGCGCCGGCGCAGCGTGATCGCGATGTTAGCCGGCTGCACGCGCGCGCCCGGCGAGCGCTAGGTAGCCGAGCAATACCACCCACCCGGAAATTCCTGCGCCGATCTTCACGTTGAAGGGGATCTCCGTGAGCGGCGACCAGAACGCCTCGACGAAGGCGGCGGCGAAGAACATCACCGCGGCGCCGTACATGATGCGCACCGCGGGCCGCGCCGCGGCGATCAGCGCGGTTTTACGGCTGACGTTGCCCGGGGCGATCACCGCCAGGCCGAGCTTGAAACCGGCCGCGCCGGAAAGCACGATCGCGAGCAGCTCGAGCGCCGAGTGGCCGGCGACGAACGACCAGAACTGCTCGCTGAAGCCGGCGTGCGTGAGGTAGCCCGCGACCGCGCCGATGATCACGCCGTTCGCGCCCAGGAACCAAGCCGAGCCGACGCCGGCGAGCATGCCGCCGGCGAAGGTCTGGAAGCCGATGCGCACGTTGTTCCAGATGTAGAAGCCGAACATCATCACGTTGGTGTCGGCCTCGCGCATGCCGAGGCGCTTGTTCGCCGGGTCGTACATCGAGTGGAAGCTGGCGATCTGCTCGGGCGTGAGCAGGTAGTAGGCGAAATCCGGGTAGAGCTGCAGCAGCCCGGTGAGCGCGGCGAGCGGCCCGAAGAAGAGCAGCGCCGCCGCGGCCACCAGGCGCCATTCCTGGCGCACCAGGCGCGGGAAGCCGGCGAGCATGAAATCCAGCACCTGCTGCGACTCGCGGCGGCGGTTGACGTACAGCGCGTGGTGGCCGCGCAGCGCGAGCCGGTTCAGCCGGTCGACCAGGTCGGCGCTGTAGCGCCGCTCGGCGGCGAGCGCGAGGCTCTGGCAGACGCGGCGGAAGCGCTCGGGCATCTCGGCGGGATCGAACGGAGGCTTTTCCGCCTTGTCGAGGAATTTCTCGAACGCGTCCCATTCCGCCGCGTGCGCAGCTTCGAACGGCGCCTGCCTCATTGGCGGCCTGCCAGGTAATTCGCCATGCCGATGAGCCGCGCCGTCGCGCGCCCGCCCTCGAGGCGGCCGACGAGCGGCGTGGGCAGCCCGGCGAGCTCCTCGACGCGCTCCTGCGTCAGGCTCGCCGAGCGCTCGGCGAGCTCGAGCACCGCGCGCTGGTCCTCGAGCGACAGGGGCACCGGCGGCGGGATCGGCGCCGCCGCGGGAATCTGCCGCGCGGGGTCCGGCTTTTCGGCCTGGTACACCACCACGGTCCCCGCAGCGAGGTCGCCCAGGCGCTTGAAGTCGCGGTTGAGCAGCATCGCCGCCAGGCCGATGCCGTAGAGGAACGGTAGGAAGTCCACCGCGCGAAGAAGGTTGCGGGTCAGGGCGCCCGGCCAGCGCAGCGGCGTGCCGTCGTCGTTCAGCACCGCGATGCGGAACAGGCGCTTGCCGGGGGTCTGGCCGCCCCACATCGCCTCGAAGCACGCCGGCAGCAGCCACTCGAGGAAGAACGCGGCGAGCAGCACCATGCCCATGCCGGCGCGCCCGAAGTACCCCGCCAGGATCATCACCGCGAACAGGATCGCACCGCGGATCGCCAGGTCGATCGCCCACGCGAGCGCGCGCGGCACCGGGCCGGCGAGGCGCAGCGTGAGCTCGATTCCTTCAGGTGTCGCGACTCGACGGGTGGTGTCGAGCATTCCCTGGTTTCCCCCCTGAGGGACCACGGGAAGTTTACAAAAGAATCGGGGTCAGACCCCGATTTATCCGCGACGCATCGAGTCGAAGAACTCGGCGTTCGACTTGGTGGCCTTCAGCTTGTCGATCAGGAATTCGGCGGCTTCCAGCTCGTCCATCGGGAACAGGAGCTTGCGCAGCACCCAGACCTTCTGCAGGATCGGCTGCTCGATCAGCAGCTCCTCGCGGCGCGTGCCCGAGCGGTTGACGTTGATCGCCGGGTAGATGCGCTTCTCGTGCATGCGCCGGTCGAGGTGCACTTCTAGGTTGCCGGTGCCCTTGAACTCCTCGTAGATCACGTCGTCCATGCGGCTGCCGGTGTCGATCAGCGCGGTGGCGATGATGGTGAGCGAGCCGCCTTCCTCGACGTTGCGCGCGGCGCCGAAGAAGCGCTTGGGCTTCTGCAGCGCGTTGGCGTCGACGCCGCCGGTGAGCACCTTGCCGGAGGCTGGAACCACCGTGTTATACGCACGGGCCAGCCTGGTTATGGAGTCAAGAAGGATCACGACATCTTTCTTGTGTTCCACCAGGCGCTTCGCCTTCTCGATGACCATCTCGGCGACCTGCACGTGGCGCGACGCCGGCTCGTCGAAGGTGGAGGCGACCACCTCGCCGCGCACCGAGCGCGACATCTCGGTCACTTCCTCGGGCCGCTCGTCGATCAGCAGCACGATCAGCACGATCTCGGGATGGTTCGCCACCAGGGCGTGGGCGATGTGCTGCAGCATCACCGTCTTGCCGGCCTTGGGCGGGCTCACGATCAGCCCTCTCTGACCTTTCCCTACGGGCGCGACGATGTCGAGCACCCGGCCGGTGATGTTCTCCTCGGCCTTGATCTCGCGCTCGAGCTTGAACGCCTTGTCGGGATGCAGCGGCGTCAGGTTCTCGAACAGGATCTTGCTCTTCGCCGCCTCCGGGGCCTCGCCGTTGACCTTGTCGACCTTGACCAGCGCGAAGTAGCGCTCGCCGTCCTTCGGCGTGCGGATCTCGCCCTCGATCGAGTCGCCGGTGTGCAGGTTGAAGCGCCGGATCTGCGAGGGCGAGACGTAGATGTCGTCGGTGCTCGCGAGGTAGGAGGTGTCGGGCGAGCGCAGGAAGCCGAAGCCGTCGGGCAGCACCTCCAGGGTGCCGTCGCCGTAGATCGATTCGCCCTTCTTCGCCTGGCTCTTGAGCAGCGCGAAGATCAGGTCCTGCTTGCGCATGCGGCTCGCGTTCTCGATGCCGGTCGACACGGCCATGTCGACCAGCTGGCTGACGTGGTTGGTCTTCAGTTCCGAGAGATGCATAGGGATCGCTGGAGGGACGGGTGCGGGACCCGACTCGGGGCCAGCGGACGCCGGCGCCGACTCGGGGCGTGGGGTGGATGAACGGACTGCTTCCGGCTGGACTGCCTGGGGCTTGCTGCTCATTCTCGGGAAGTGCGCTCCTTGAATTTCTTGAGCGCTGGAACTTGCCACCGCGCCGGGACATCCGGCGCGGCTGTCAGAACAGGGTAAGGCGTTTAAATATTGCTGTCAAGAAAGGCGGTCAGCTGGGACTTGGACAGCGCGCCGACGCGGGTCGCCTCGACGTTGCCGTTCTTGAACAGCATCAGCGTCGGGATGCCGCGGATGCCGAACTTCGCCGGCGTCACCTGGTTCTCGTCGACGTTGATCTTCGCGATCTTCAGGCGCCCCTGGTACTCCTGCGCCACCTCGTCGAGGATCGGCGCGATCGACTTGCAGGGCCCGCACCACTCGGCCCAGTAATCCACCAGCACCGGGGTGTCGGCCTTCAGCACCTCGGGTTCAAAAGTGTCATCGGTGACGCGGTGGATGCTGATGCTCGCCATGGGTCCTCGGGGGGATGTTGCGGGAAGGTCCCTATTATGGGGGCGCCCAGTTGGCTTCCCAAGGGGCTGTGCTGCGGGGGTGCTAAACTGTTGATTCTAATGACGTACGTAGTCACCGAGTCGTGCATCAAGTGCAAGTACACGGACTGCGTCGACGTCTGCCCGGTCGACTGCTTCCGCGAGGGCCCCAACATGCTGGTGATCGACCCCGACGAGTGCATCGACTGCACGCTGTGCGTGCCCGAGTGCCCGGTCGAGGCGATCTTCGCCGAGGACGACGTGCCCGATGCGCAGCAGGCCTTCACCGCGCTGAACGCCGAGCTGGCGAAAATCTGGAAGCCGATCATCGAGCGCAAGCCCGCGCCGGACGACGCCGACCAGTGGAAGAAGGTCAAGGAAAAAAAGCATCTGCTGGAGAAGTAGGCACCGCAGCAATTGCTGCACCAGCAAATTTCCTGTCCTGCCGTACACCGATGCACCGCAGCATATGCATATGAGTTCGTCTCGCAGGCGATGCGGGCGTAAGATGCGCCATAGAAGGAAAAATACGCACGGGAGGGATTGCGCATGGCTGCCAAAAGCTGGCGTACCGAAGACTGGGTTGCGGTCTACCTGGGGTTTTTCATCATCGCTCTGATTCTCGCGGCGTTCAGCGGGAAGTGGTTCGATCTGGGCGCGCTGCGCCCGACGTTCCGCTGGACCGCGGACGCGCAGATCACGTCCTCGGCGCCGGGCTGGCGCGCCGCGCTCGACGGCGTCGCGAAGGACGCCGACGCCAAGGGCAGGAAGGAGGTCGCCGCCAAGGCCGACAGCCTGAAGGCCGCGCTCGACAAAGGCGAGCGCAAGAGCATCGACAAGGCGGCGGCAGACCTGTCCAAGGCCGGCGGCCGCAACACCGTACCGGGCGCGCTCGGCGCCGAGATCCGCGGCCACGCGGCGGCGACCGCGGACAAGGTGTTCGCCGGCGGCAATCTGATGAAAGTGCTCACCGTCGGCATCGCCGGGCTGGTGATCGGCGCGGCGGGCATCGCGCTGATCGGCGGCAACGTCGGCGCGTTCATGATCGGCTTCCCGGTGGTGTTCATCCTCGCCTGGCTCGCGCGGGTGATCGCCGGCAACGGCCTGTTCGTCGACTACGGCGTCGAGTACGTGATCTTCGCCCTGCTCATGGGGCTGTTGATCAGCAACACCGTCGGCACGCCGCAGTGGCTGAAGAACGCGGTGCAGACCGAGTACTTCATCAAGACCGGCCTGGTGATCCTCGGCGCGGGGCTGCTCTTCATGGAGGTGATCCAGGCGGGCGCGCTCGGCATCCTGCAGGCAGTGCTGGTGGTACTGGTGATCTGGTACGTCTGCTTCTGGATGGCGCGCAAGCTGCGCGTCGACGACGACTTCGCCGCCATGCTGTCCTCGTCGGTGGCGATCTGCGGCGTGTCGGCGGCTATCGCCACCTGCGGCGCGATCCAGGGCGACAAGAAGAAGCTCTCCTACGTCACCTCGCTCGTGCTGATCTGCGCGGTGCCGATGATGATCCTCATGCCCTGGATCGTGAAGGCGACTGGCATGAACGACATCGTCGCCGGCGCCTGGCTCGGCGGCACGCTCGACACCAGCGCCTCCGTGGTCGCGGCGGGCGCGCTGATCAGCGACGTGGCGATGAAGACCGGCGTCATCGTCAAGTTTTCCCAGAACGCGCTCATCGGCGTCGCCGCCTTCATCCTGGTGGTGTGGTGGACATATAAGGCAGGCGCCGCGGCAGGCGCTGCGGCCGGCGGCCCGGCGGGAGGGCAGAAGCCGAGCGCCGGCATCATCTGGGAGCGCTTCCCGAAGTTCGTGCTCGGCTTCCTGGTGGCCTCCGCGGTGTTCTCCTTCTTCTTGCCGAACGACCTGGTGTCCGGCACGCGCTCGGTGCTCGGCGAGCTGCGCACCTGGTGGTTTGCGCTCGCTTTCGTGTGCATCGGCCTCGAGACCCGGTTCGTCGATCTCGCCACGATGGAAGGCGGGCGGCCGGCGGTCGCGTTCCTCGGCGCACAGGCGGTCAACGTTATCTGGACGCTGCTCCTCGCTTGGCTGATCTTCGGCGGAGTCATCTTCCCGGTGCCCGATATCAAGTAGGCTCAGAATGGTGTGGGAGGTCGAGCGCCGGGGCTCAGACCCGGGCTGCCGCTCGACTCCTCATTCGACCCTGATTGGCGCGGCGCACTTCTTTCGCCGCCACTTCCGCCGCGACCTCAGCCGCCTGATCGGCGGCGCGCGCGTCGTCGTCCTCGAAGGACCGCTCGACGACGCGGCAACGCGCAAAGTGCTCGAAGCCGGCCGCGGCACCGGCGGGTCTCATCTCTATTCTTCAGCAAAAAACATTATCAACGCCAGGCTCGGCATCTACTCCGCGCCGCTCGACGTGCACCGGATATTCCGGGACCTGATCTTCGGGCGGCAGGAGGAGTGGCTGGAGCAGGAGCTGCGCACGCTCAAGCCCTGGGCCGCGTTCTTCGGCATCTGGACGCGCTATCGCGCGCGCGAGGATTGGGTGCACAAGCTCGACCTCGATGCCGCGCAGATCGCCGCGAAGCTCGGCAAGGAAGTGCGCTATCTCGAGACGATCGAGGAGCAGATCGCCGCGCTCGATGCCGTGCCGGTCGAGCGCTTCAGGCGCTTCCTCGCGGCCGGGGACTGGGCGGGCTACAACGAAGGCTACGAGCGCCATTACCTCGCGGGCGACCTCGAGGGGCTGACCGCGGCGGCGCAGGCGTTTCCGACCTACTGCGAGCCGGTCATCGGGCGGCGCGATCCCCTGCTCGCCGAACGCATGGCGGGCGAGCTCGAGCGCGGCGGCGCGTGCGTGGTCATCGGCGTCGCGCACTGCCGCGGCGTAGTCGCCTGGCTGGCGCGGCACGGCTATGCCGTGGCTCAGGTGTCGTAGCCGGCTTTCACCTTGCCGCTGAAGACGCGGTAGGCATAGATCGTGTAACCGATGATGAAGGGCAGGACGATGCTGGTGCCGACCAGCACGAACGCGAGCGCGCTCGGGTGCGCCGCCGCCTCCCAGATCGTCAGCCGGTCCAGCACTACGTAGGGGAACAGGCTGTAGGCGAGCCCGATGAAGGCGAGCACGTAGATCGCCACGCTGCCCGCGAACGGCTTCCAGTCCGATTTGCCGAGGGTGACCCACACCCACAGCCAGATCGCCAGCGTGGACGCCGGCAGGACCATCAGGGCGAGGGTGCGCGGGAAGTCGAACCACTTGTCGCGCACCGTTTCGCTTACGAGCGGCGTGCCGAGGCTCACCAGCGCCACGCCGAGCGCCACCCACAACAGGCCCCAGCGGGCCCACGCGACCGCCTTCTCCTGCAGCGGGCCATCGGTGCGCAGCACGAGCCAGGTCGCGCCGAGCAGCACGTAGCCGCCGCACACGCCGCCGGCGACCACCAGCGCGAACAGCCAGTAGCCGAAGCCGGGCGCGAAGCCGGTGATGTAGCGCCCGAGCATGAAGCCCTGCGCGAGGCTGGCGAGCGTCGAGCCGGCCCAGAACAGCCAGTTCCACAGCTCGCGGTGCCAGCCCTCGGCCTTGATGCGGAACTCGAACGCGACCCCGCGCAGCATCAGCCCGAACAGCATCGCCGCCACCGGCAGGTAAAGCGCGCCGAGGATCTCGCCGTGCGCCACGGGGAACGCGACCAGCAGCAGGCCGACGCCGAGCACGAGCCAGGTCTCGTTCGCGTCCCAGAACGGGCCGATGGAGGCCACCATGCGGTTCTGCTCTTCCCGCGTCGCCGCCGGCATCAGCATGCCGACGCCGAGGTCGTAGCCGTCGAGCACCACGTAGGCGAGGATCGCAACGCCCATCAAGATCGTGAAGATGACCGGCAGGTCCATCACGAGGCTCCTTTGCCCGCGAGGTGCGTGAGCACCACCATATAAGAGACCAGCAGCACGAAGTAGACCAGCACATAGGCCGTCAGGCTCGCGCCGAGCTCGGCGCCGCTCGCGGCCCCGGCCGCGTCCGCGGTGCGCAGGATGCCGGTAACCAGCCAGGGCTGGCGCCCGATCTCGGTCACCATCCAGCCGGCGAGCGTCGCCACCCAGCCCGAGAAAGTGAAGCCGGCGAAGGCCCACAACAGGATCCTTGGAGGGTTCTTCAGGAAAAAGAGGCTTGTCCAGGCGAGGCCGAGCATCAGCACGCCCATCCCGACCATGATGCGGAAGCTCCAGAACACCGGCGCGACCGGCGGGTGATCCTTGAAGGCGCCGATGCCCTTCACCTCGCCGTCGAGCTCGTGCGTGAGGATCAGCGACGCGCCCTTGGGGATCTCCAGGGAAAAATCATTCCGGCGCTGTTTTTCGTTTATGACCGCAAATAACACCAGGGGAGCGCCGCGCTCGGTCTGCCACAGCGCCTCCATCGCGGCGATCTTCGCCGGCTGGTGCTTGAGCGTGTTGAGGCCGTGCAGGTCGCCGACGATCACCTGCAGCGGCACCAGCACCGCGGCGATGTGCGCGCCGAAGCGCAGTGTCTTCTGCGCCGAGGGATCCTGCGGCGCCTGGAGAAGCCGCCACGCGGAAAGCCCGGCGACGACGAACGCGGCGGTGATCCCCGACGCAAGCAGCATGTGCACCAGGCGGTACGGGAACGAGGGATTGAAGATCACCGCGAGCCAGCTCCCCGCGACCAGCACGTTGCCCTCGTAGACGTGCCCGGTGGGCGTCTGCATCCAGGAGTTAAGCGCCAGGATCCAGAACGCCGACACCGTGGTGCCGAAGGCGACGATGATCGTCGAAGCGACATGCACGCGCCCGGAAACGCGGTTCATGCCGAAGAGCATCACTCCGAGGAACGTCGCCTCGAGGAAAAAGGCGGTCAGCACTTCGTAGGCGAGAAGCGGGCCGGCGACGTTGCCCACCTTGTTCATGTAACCCGGCCAGTTGGTGCCGAACTGGAAGCTCATCGTGATGCCCGACACCACGCCCATCGCGAACGACAGCGCGAACACCTTCACCCACAGCTTGTAGGTGCCGAGCCACGCCGGGTCGCGCGTGCGCTCGTAGCGGATCCTGAAGACCACCAGCAGCCAGGCGAGGCCGATGGTGATGGTGGGAAACAGGATGTGGAAGGCGATGTTCAGCCCGAACTGCACCCGCGCGAGCAGCAGCGCCTCTTCCATACCACCTTAATATACGGCATGGACGGCGGCGACGTGTCGGCGGCGCTGTTCAGCGACGACCGCACGCGCGGCATCCCGGTGCTGTTCCTGAGCGTGCTGGTGTCGGCGCAGAAGGAGGTCGGCGGGCGGCACGCGGTCTCCAAGAGCGCGCCGATCGGCGAGCTGATCGCCAAGATAGAATCGCTGCTGAAATAGCATGGCCGACACTCCACGGCGGGTCGCGATACTGGGAGGCGCGCGCATCCCGTTCGCGCGCGCCTGGAGCGCCTACGCCCAGGCGAGCAACCAGGACATGCTGACGGCTGCTTTTCGTGCCCTGGTCGAAAAGTTCTCCCTCAAGAATGAAAAACTGGGCGAGGTGGCCGCGGGCGCGGTGATCAAGCACTCGCGCGACTGGAACCTGGCGCGCGAGTGCGCGCTCGGCGCGGGGCTCGATCCGGCGACGCCGGCCTACGACCTGCAGCGCGCCTGCGGCACCAGCCTGTCCGCAGTCGCGCAGCTCGCCAACCGCATCGCGCTCGGCGAGATCGAAGCCGCGATCGCCGGCGGCGCCGACAGCACGAGCGACATCCCGCTCGGCTACGGCACCAGGCTGCAGCGGGCGGTGCTGAAGCTGTCCCGGAGCAGATCCCTCGGCGAGAAGCTGGGCACCATCGGCTCGATCCGGCTGCGCGACCTCAAGCCCGTGCACCCGGGCATCGCCGAGCCGCGCACCGGCCTGTCGATGGGCCAGCACTGCGAGGAGATGGCGAAGGAGTGGAGCATCGGCCGCCGCGAGCAGGACGAGCTCGCGCTCGCCAGCCACAGGAACGCGGCTGCGGCGTGGTCTGCCGGTTTTTTCGCGGATCTCGTCGTTCCCTTCGCGGACCTGAAACACGACAACAACGTGCGCGGCGACACCTCGCTCGAGAAGCTGGGCGCGCTGAAAACCTCCTTCGACCCGGGCCCGGCCGGCACGCTCACCGCCGGCAACAGCTCGCCGCTCACCGACGGCGCCGCCTGCGTCCTGCTCGCATCCGAGGAATGGGCCAGGTCACGCGGTCTGGAAATTCAATGCTTCATTACCCATTCCGAAACCGCCGCGGTGGACTTCGTCGGCATGGCCGGCCCGAAGGAAGGCATGCTGATGGCGCCGGCCTACGCGGTGCCGCGCATGCTCGACCGCGCCGGGCTCAAGCTGCAGGACTTCGACATCTACGAGATCCACGAGGCTTTCGCCGCGCAGGTGCTGTGCACGCTCAAGGCGTGGGAGTGTGCGGACTATTGTCGCGATCGCCTTGGAAGAAAAAATCCTTTGGGAAAAATCGACCGCACGAAGCTCAACCCCAAAGGTTCCAGCGTCGCCATCGGCCATCCCTTCGCCGCGACCGGCGCGCGCATCGTCGCCACGCTCGCCAAGCAGCTCGCCGAGCGCGGCTCGGGCCGCGGCCTGATCTCGATCTGCGCCGCCGGCGGGATGGGCGTTACGGCGATCCTGGAACGCTAGAACGCGAGGTCGAAGCCCAGCGTCGGCCCGGAGAACTTGACCTTGACCGGCGAGCCGTCGCTGTACTCGCGCTCGGAGTCGATGCGCCAGAAGACATAGCCGGCGCGCAGCGCCGCATGGCGCCAGACCGACTGGACGAGCGACAACTCGAAGCGCTGCGCGCTGCTGATGTTGCTGTCGCTGCCGGTGCCGAACAGCATGACGCGGCCCTGCACGCTGGTGCCCGGCCGCAGGCGCCCGATGATGCCGAAACCCAGGGTGAACCCCGCGGAATCCATCGCTTCGCTTGCGAGCTGCGCGCCGGAAGCCACCGTGAGATCCAGGTTGGCATGGGCGAAGCCGAAGAGCGCTTCGATGCCGACGTCGCCGCCGAAGAAATGGCGGAAGCGGTACGCGACTTCGAGGAAGCCGAAATCGAAGTCGTGCTGCAGCTGCGCCGGGCCGGAGAAGACCTGGGTGCCGAAGCGCACCGGCGCCTGGCCGGAGGCGAGCGACTGCTGGCCCCCGCCGCTGGCCCTCGACCAGTTGACTTCGGCCGCGTGCCCGTCGCGCGCCTCGGAAGGCTCGCCCGGTCCCTGTCCGCCGACGCTGGCGCGGATCGCCGGCACGAGCACGCCGCTGTCGGACGCGGTAATCGTGCTCGAAGGCGGGCCGGAGTAGGTGAAGCAGCCCGCCAGCAGGAAGGCGGCGAGTACTCCGGAGAGGCCGGCAAGCTTGCTTGGCATGCGGCGATCATGCTCCCGAAGCGCCGCGCCCGCCCATCCCGCGATCATGGGACTCAGAACATCAGGTCGAGCCCGAGCGCCGGGCCGGAGAAGCGCACCCGGATCGTCGACAGGAGCGACGGCGAGACGTCGTAGTAATCGCGCTCGGAGCGCACGTTCCACCCGGCGAAGCCCGCGCGCAGCGCGGCGTGGCGCCCGATCGCCTGCGCGACGTAGACGTCGAGGCGCGAGGCGTAGGTCACGCCCTCGTCGTCCCCCGAGCCGAAGAACATGATGCGCGACTGCAGGCTGGTGCTCGGGCGGAACTTCCACACGACGCCGAAGCCGCCGACGATGCCGCCGCTCTGCAGGCTCTCGCTCGCGCGCTGCCCCGGAGATGCGACGGTCAGGTCGAGGTCGGCGTAGGCCAGGCCGCCGAGCGCCTCGATGCCGAAGACCTGGGTGCTGCCGAAGAACTTGCGGTAGCGGTACGCGAGCTCGACGAACCTGAAGTCGAACTCGTGCGCGAGCGTGACCGGCGTCGTGCTGAACGTCTGTCCGCCGAACACCACCGGCAGCGCGCCGCTGGCCAGCCCCTGGGTATCGTCGCCCGAGCCTCCGGAGAGCCCGAGCTCGATGCCGTGCGAGCTGTGCGGGTGCGACGGCGTCTCGCCCTTCGGCGAAATATCGACCGCGAAGCGGCCCGAGGGGATGAAAACGCTGCGATCGGTGATGCTGATGCCGCTGGTGGTGTCGCTCACGCAGCCTGCGGCGAGGGCGGCGAGCAAGGCGATGGCGAGAAGCCTGATAGTCGGAAGAAGGCTCATAGGCGAAATACCTCCCTGGCGTTGGCATGATAGAGCTTGTGCCGGTCGGTGTCGCTGACCGGTAGCTCGTCCGTGACCTTTACCTCCTCGGGCACGAACTGGTACGGATAGTCCATCGCGTACAGGACCCGATCCACCCCCAGCATCTGCTGTGAAAAGAGAATCGCGGGCGCCCACTGCATGCCGCTCGTGGTGACCCAGACGTTTTCCTTCAGGTATTCGCTGGGTTTTCTCTTCAGCTCCCCAACCCCCGGGTAACGCTTTGCGGCCACCATCGCGCGGTGCATGAAGTCGATGCGGAACAGCCAGAACGGCAGTCCTTCGCCGAGATGTCCCAGGACGATTTTCAGCCGCGGGAACCGGTCGAACACGCCCGCCACGACGATGCGCGCAGCATGTGGAGCGCCGTCTCGACCGCGAAGCCGTAGATCGCGCCCTCCAGGCCGCGCGGCAGGAACGGCCCGATCATCGCCGGCGGCGGCGTGTTCGGGTGCAGGTAGAGCGGCACGTCGAGCGCCTGCGCCGCCTCGAAGATCTCCCAGTACTTCGGATCGTCGAGATACTCGCCCTGCGTGTGCGAGTTGATCACCGCGCCTTTCATTCCCAATGCGACGGCTCTTTGAAGTTCCTTTACGGCATTGGCCGGGTCCTGCGGCGCGATCGCCGCGAGCCCCGCGTAGCGCTCGGGATGCTTTTTGATTTCTTGGGAGAGCTGGTCGTTGCATTCCCTGGTGAGCGCAACGGCAGTCCCCGCGTCAAAGACCTGCACCCCGGGCGCGGTGAGGAACACGATCTGCCTTGCGATGCCGCAGGAATCCATGTCGGCGAGGCGCTGCGCGCCCATGTCCTGGATGCGCGCGACGAGGCTCGTTGCGCGCGGCGTGCTGCCCAGGAAGAAGCCCCACAGGCTGCGGAAGCCCGGGTCCCAGGACTCGGGCTTTTCTTCGAGGAGCTTGCGGTAGCGCGCGAGGATCTCGGGCGGCGCCCAGGCCTCCTCCGCGGCGATTCTCATGGGCGTAAGATAACCGCACATCGCCCGACCAAGGAACACGAAGGAGGCATGCATGAACAAGTTGATCTTGACGCTCGCCGCCGCCTGTCTCTGGAGCCCGCTTCTCGCGCAGTCTCCGCCCGTGGGCCTGAAAGGGCACGATCCCGTTTCGTACTTCACCGACGGCCGTCCGGTGAAAGGGTCCGCCGGCATCAACTATGACTTCGACGAGGCGCGCTACCTCTTCTCCAGCCAGAAGAACCGCGAGCGCTTTGCCGCGAGCCCGGACCGCTACACGCCGCAGTTCGCCGGCCTGTGCGCCACCGGCTTGAGCATGGGCATGAAGGCCGAGGCCGATCCGAGCGTGTTCAAGATCATCGACGGCAAGCTCTATGTGTTTTCCTCGACGCGGGCGCGCGACATGGTCGACCAGGACCCGTCGCTGCTCGCGAAGTCGCACCAGAGCTGGCCGCCGCGCAAGTAGCCTAGAGCCCCGCCTGGCGCAGGCCCTCCTGCGCCTTGTCGCGCTGCGCCGGGTTCACCAGGCGCTGGCCGAAGAGCTTCACGTCGAAGAAGGGATGCAGCCGCCGCACCTCGCCGGCGGCGCGCCGCGCGCCTTCCGCGTCGCCGAGCTGCGCCAGCGCCGCGGCGTGCACCGCGTGCAGGAAGGGGGTGCGGGCGTTCGGCTCCACCGCTGCGCTCGCCTGCGCCGCATCGCGATAGCGGCCTGCGAGGTAGTAGGCGAGCGCGAGGTTGAACATGCCCTCGGAGGGCAGCCGCGGGTCGAAGCGCCGCGCCGCCTCGCTCGCCGCGATCGATTCGTCGATCTTCCCGGTCCACAGCAGGATGCCGCCGCGCAGCGAGTGGGCGATGGCGTCGCTGCCGTTCAGCTCGAGGGCGCGCTTGGCGTCGACGAGCGCCGCCTCGTAGTTTCCGGTGAACGTATGCAGGTTGCCGAGGATGGCATGCGCGCGCGCGTTCGCGCCCGGGTCGTCGATGGCGAGCGCGCGCCGCGCCGCCTCCTCGGCGCGGCGCAGCCCGTCCGCGGGATCCTCCATCCAGCCGAACACCGCGCGCTGGAACTCGGCGTACGCGCGCGCGGCGTGGGCTTCGGCATAGCTCGGCGAGAGCTTGATCGCCTGCGCGATCAGGCCGCGCGCCTCGCGGTTCGCCGGGCGCTCCACCGCACGCAGCAGCTCCCGGGCGCGCAGCACGAGTTCGTAGGCTTCCAGGTTCTCGGGCGGCTTGGCCGCGGCGCGCTGCTGCTCGAACGCGGTCAGCTTCACGGCGAGCGCCCCGACAATGTCGCGCACGATGCGGTCCTGGATCTCGAACACTTCCCTGCCCTCGCCCTCGTAGCGCTCGGACCATAGCAGCGTGCCCTTCATCGCGTCGCTCAGCTCGACGCCGACGCGCAGCCGCCCGACCGCCTGGCGCACGCTGCCCTGCACCACGTAGCGCACGCCGAGCTCGCGGCTGATCTGGTCGGGAGCGATGGTGCGGTGCTTGTAGGCCTGCACCGTGTTGTGCGCGATGACGCGGATGCCGGAGAAGCGTCCCAGCGCGTTGATCATGTCCTCGGTGAGGCCGTCGCTGAAGTACTCGCGCTTCGAGTCGGCGCTGTGGTTGGCGAAAGGCAGCACCGCGATGGTCGCCGCCTGCGGCTGCGGTTCCCTTTGGACCAGCCTGGGAAAAGCGAGCAGCGCCGCCACCGCAAGCACGAGAACGGCTGCCGTCCAGAGCGCTCTGCGCCGCGGGAAGGCCCTTGCGCGCGGCACCACGCCGCTCGCGCTCATGTCGATGGCGTACACGCGCACCGGCCGCGCGATGTTCTTCACCTGCTGCTCACCGCGGTCGACGAAGCGGTAGGCGGGCTTGTCACGCACCTGGTCGTAGGCGCTCGCCGAGAGGGCGACGCCGCCGTAGTCGGCGAGGCTCTCGAGGCGCGCCGCGATGTTGACGCCGTCGCCGTAGATGCCGTCGCCCTCGACGATGACGTCGCCGAGGTTGACGCCGATACGGAACTGCATGCGCTCGTCCGGGTCGGGCACGGCGGCGTTGCGCGCCGCGATCTCCCTCTGGACTTCGACCGCGCACTCGACCGCGTCGACCACGGAAGGGAACTCGGCGAGGATCGAGTCGCCCGGCGCGTTGACGATGCGCCCGCGGCGCGCCGCCACGCGCCCGGCGAAGATCGCGCGCCGCTCGGTGAGCGCGCGCACCGTCGCCTGGTCGTCGCGCTGCATCAGCCGGCTGTAGCCGACGACGTCGGCGGCGAGGATCGCCGACAGCCGCCGCTCGGAACTCACTGCGGCTGGATCTTGGCGAGCTTGACGAACCCGCCCCAGCGCTCGGTTTCGCTCTTGAGGAGCGCGGCCATCTGCTCGGGCGAGCCGGGGAAGGGATCGAGCGCCGCGCGCGCGAGGAACTGCCTGGTCTCGTCGCTCGCGGTGATCTGGTTGAACCAGCCGGCGAGCCGGTCGATGACCGGCTTGGGCGTGCCGGCGGGAACCACCACGCCCCACCACGGCGCAATGTCGATGCCGGGAACGCCGGCCTCGGCGAGCGTCGGCACATCGGGCAGCGAGGCCGAGCGCCTGGCCGCAGTCACGGCGAGGATGCGCACCCTGGACTGGCTGCGCGCCCAGGTCGAGTCCACCGACATGAAGTCGATCTGCCCGGAGAGCAGGTTGGCGAACGCGTCGCCGGTCGCCTTGAAGTTCACGTACACGGTGTCGAGGCCGGTCTTCGACTTCAGCAGCTCGGCCGCGATCTGGCCGCTGTTCGACTGGGTGCCGTAGAAGCCATGCCCTGGCTTTGCCTTTAGAAAAGAAACCAAGTCAGAAATATTTCGGAAGGGCTTGCTCGCATCCACCGCCACTACGAAGGTGAGCGAGTTGATGGTGGTCACGGTGGCGAAGTCCTTCAGCGGGTCGAACGGCAGCTGCTTCCAGATGTGCGGCGCCGAGGCGAGGGTGGAGCTCGCCGGGGTGATGTGGATGGTGTAGCCGTCGGGCGCGCTCTTGGCGACGAAGGCGCTCGCGAGCGAGCCCTGCGCGCCGGGCCGGTTCTCGACGATCACCGGTCTTCCGGCGAGCCGCGCGAGCTGGTCGCTGTAGTAGCGCACGATGATGTCGGCGCCCGAGCCGGGGGCGAAGTTGCAGATCGAGCGGATCTCGCGCGCGGGATACTCCTGTGCCCAGGCACTTGAAAGAAGACATGTCAGGAATACGGCGAGCAGGGTCTTCATGCGCCTAGTCTAGCTAAGATGCAGGAGCAGATGCTCTCCAAAGCAGACCTCTTCGCCCGCCTCGCCGAGGGGCACGCGGCGCGCGTCACCGTGGTCACGCCCAACAAGCGCCTGTCCCAGGCGCTGATGGCGGAGTTCGATGCCTTTCAGATTCAAAAGGACCTGAAGGCTTGGGAGGCGCCCGACATCCTGCCCTTCGGCGCCTTCGTCGAGCGGCTGTGGGAGGACGCGCTCTACTCCCCGATAGCAGAAATGAGCGGGGAAAGCTTCCCACTGCTCCTCACGCCGGCGCAGGAGCAGCACCTGTGGCAGGAGATCCTCCAGGAGCACAGCTTCCTCCTCAGGGAAGCCGCGGCCGCGCAGTGCCGCGAGGCCTGGCGCCTCGCGCACCAGTGGCGCATCGCGCCCGGCGGCGGCTCCGAGGATGCCGCGGCCTTTTCTGCCTGGGTCGCCAAATACAGGAGGAGAACCGCGGCGGAGGTCGACGCCGCGCGCCTGCCGGACCTCATGGCGCAGCACCTCGCCAGCCTCAAGACGCCGAAGCTCACGGTGGCCTATGCCTTCGACGTCATGCCGCCGCAGACCAGGGAGTTCCTCGAGAAGCTCGGCTACCAGGAATGCGCGCCCGAGGCCGCCCGCGCGTCCCTCGCGCGGACTTCGTTCCCGTCCGCGAAGCACGAGATCGAGGCCGCGGCAAAGTGGGCGAGGGCGCGGCTCGAGGAGGGGAAGACGCGCATCGGCGTGGTGGTGCCCGACCTCGGCAAGCGCAGGGCGGAGGTGGTGCGCGTCTTCTCGCGCGTCATGCAGCCGGGCTACAACCTGCCGGGCGCGGCCCGCACGCCGATGCCGTTCAACGTCTCGCTCGGCCGCCCGCTCGCCGCCTATCCATTGGTTGATTTTGCGTTGAGCTTCATCGAATTCGCCTTCCAAAGCGTGGAATTTGCGAAGGCGAGCCACCTCGTGCGCTCCCCCTTCCTCGGCCACGCCGACAGCGAGCTCGCGCGCCGCGGCGCGCTCGACGCGAGGCTGCGCAAGGATGCGGACGACACGATTGGTTTGGGAAAACTCATTGGGTTTACCGAACCTGCCCCTCTCCTGCGCAAGGCGCTCGAGAAGGTGTTCGAGATCACGCGCACGAAGCCCGAATCGCCCGCCGAATGGGCGCGCCACTTCTCCGCGGTCCTCGAGGCGGCCGGCTTCCCCGGCGAGCGCGCGCCCGACTCGGAGGAGTTCCAGACCCGCGCCAAGTGGCACGAGGCGCTGTCGGAGCTGGCGAAGCTCGAGCGCATCGCCGACAGATTCTCGTTTTTGCAAGCCCTGTCCTTCTTGAAGCGCCATTGCGCGGACACGTTGTTCCAGCCCGCTCATTTTGCACATGGGCCCGACGCGCCGATCCAGATCCTCGGCGTGCTCGAGTCGGCGGGGCTGCGCTTCGACTGCCTGTGGGTGAGCGGCCTCACCGACGAGCAATGGCCGCTAGCCGCCGTTCCGAATCCCTTCATCCCGATCGCGGCGCAGAAGAAGGCCGGCATCCCGCAGGCGAGCGCCGAGGCCTCGGCCGCGCTCGACCGCCGCATCACCGAGGACTGGAAGCGCGCCGCCGCCGAAGTGGTGTTTTCCCATCCGCTCAAGGAGGAGGACCGCGCCTTCGCGCCCTCGCCTCTCATCCTCGACGTCGCGGAAGCGCCCGTCGCGGTCCCCGACTCCCCGCGCTACCGCGACCTGATTTTCCAGTCGAGAAAGATCGAGTCTTTCGAAGACTCGAAAGCGCCGCCCGTGCCGCCGGGCAAGGTGCGCGGCGGCACGCGGGTGCTCGCCGACCAGGCTGCGTGTCCCTTTCGAGCCTTCGCCAAGTACCGCCTCGGCGCCGAGCCGCTGGAAGAGCCCGCCGCCGGCCTCGACCCGCGCGACCGCGGCAAGCTGCTGCACGCCTTGATGAAGGAGCTCTGGACTCGCCTCAAGAGCAGCTCCGCTCTGAAAAAAGATCTCACCGGCGCCATTTCCCAGGCCGCCGCCGCCGCGGTGAAGGAGATGGGCCTCGACGGCCGCTTCGCCGAGCTCGAGCGCGAGCGGCTGGCGAAGCTCGCGCGCGAATGGCTCGAGGTCGAGTCGCGCCGCGCGCCCTTCGAGGTCGTCGCGACCGAGGAAAAACGCGACCTGAAGGTTGCCGGCCTCGAATTCCAGTCGCGCATCGACCGCATGGACAGGCTGAAAGGCGGCGGCCACGTGCTCATCGACTACAAGTCGGGCCGCATGCTCTCGACGCGGCAGTGGGAAGGGCCGCGCCCCGACGACCCGCAGCTCCCGCTCTACGCCGTCGCCGCGCCCGAGGAGCTCGCCGCGGTCACCTTCGCCAGGCTCGTCCCGGGCGAGATGCGCTTCATCGGCTTTTCGCGGGAAGAGAAGCTGATCCCGCAGGTCGCTCCGCCGAAGCAGCCGTGGCCCGCGCTGCTCGCCGCGTGGAAGAAGGACGCCGAGGCGCTTGGCGCCGCGTTCGCCGCGGGCGACGCGCAGGTCGATCCGAAGGAAGAGCTGAAGACCTGCCGCAACTGCGGGCTGCACACCCTGTGCAGGGTTTACGAGAAGTTCTCGGTCCTGCAGGACCGGGAGGGGGAAGGGTGACGCTAGGTCGCGACTTCCACGTACTCGACGCGGCTGCTTGGCTCGGGAATGGGGAGACCGTCAGCGCGCAGGCCGTCGAGATGGAATTCGATCGCTTCTTGAATTTCTCGCTGGGTCTCTTCAACGGTGTCCCCGACGGCCACACAGCCCGGGAGGTCGGGCACGTAAGCAGCGTAGTTGCCTTCTCCCTTTTCAATCACGACGGCATAGCGCATCGCGGCCCCTGTCACTTTAGTCCAGCCTGCTTAAGGATACTGTTAAGAGTGCCCGGAGGTAAATCTTTGCTCGGTTTCCCCGGTACGGTAACGCAGCCGGGCTTTGCCGGGTGCCTGAACTGGCGATGGCTGCCTCTCATTCGCACCTGCGCCCATCCATCGCGCCGAAGGATCTCCAGGATTTCCGAAACTTTCACGTCGTTCTCCCCGATTGGAGAACGAGCGATTGTTGCGGACGTTGACGCAGATCGCAGGAATTTCCAGTCCGTCGCTGGACAACGAGCTGTCAGACGGGACTACCGTGGTAGTCCTGATCTCGGATGGCGATGCAGGTTCGGACGCGATGGCTAGAGCTACAGTCATCGCCGACCAATCCGCCCGCGAAACGGCCCTCGACCCGCGGCGCTCGTTCATCGTCCAGGCGCCCGCCGGTTCCGGCAAGACCGATCTCCTCGTAAAGCGTTACGGCGCGCTCCTCAAGACCGTGCAGAAGCCCGAGGAGATCGTCGCCATCACCTTCACCATCAAGGCCGCCGCGGAGATGCGCGAGCGCGTCCTCGAGAACATCCCGAACCCCGGCGAGGTCGCGCACCGCCTGCGCATCCAGACCATCGACGCCTTCTGCGCCTCGCTCACGCGCCAGATGCCGGTGGTGTCGGGCTTCGGCGCCCAGCCCGGCATCATCGAGGAGGCCGACGAGTACTACCGCGACGCCGCGCAAAGAATCCTCGCCGAGCTTTCGCCCGCGGCTTGCCGCCTGCTCCTGCACCTCGACAACAACGTCGAGACTGCAACCAGTCTGATCGCGACCATGCTCGCGAAGCGCGACCAGTGGCTGCGCAAGACCGGCCTCGCTCCCACGCGCGCCGAGCTGGAGGCCAACCTGCAGCGCGAGCGCAGCCGCATCCTCGCCCACGCGCGCTCGCTGCATCCGAAAGCATCGATCGCTTTTTCCGAATCATCCCTTACCAAGAGCTACACCTGGCGCAAGCAGGGAAATCCCGTCCCGCCGGCGCAGCAGACCGAGCCGCTGCGCCAGGCGCTCGAAGCGCTCCTGCGCATGCCCGACGAGCGCTACACCGGCGAGCAGTGGGAAACCCTCGGCGCGATCCTCGGGCTCCTGCCGCTCGCCGCCGCGCAGCTCAAGGTGGTGTTCGCCGAGCGCGGCGAGACCGACTTCACCGAGATCGCGCAAGGCGCGGTGCGCGCGCTCGGCACCCCCGACGCCCCGACCGACCTCCTGCTCGCGCTCGACACGAGGATCAAGCACATCCTGGTCGACGAATTCCAGGACACCTCCTACTCGCAGTTCGAGCTTTTGGAGAGGTTAACTTCGGGGTGGCAACGAGATGATGGGCGAACCCTCTTCCTCGTCGGCGACCCGATGCAGTCGATCTACAGATTCCGCGAGGCGAAGGTCGCGCTCTTCCTCCAGGCCTGGGAGAGCGGCCTCGGCAGCGTCGCGCTCGAGCGCCTCACGCTCACCACCAACTTCCGTTCGCAGGCCGGCCTCGTCGGCTGGTACAACGCCGTGTTCCCGGGGATCATGCCGCGCGAGGCCGACCCGGCGCTCGGCGCCGTGCCCTACACGCCGGCGACGCCGCACCCGGACAGGCCCGCCGGCGGCATGGGCGCCACGCAGGGCTACCTCCTTCCCGATCGGCAGGCCGAGGCGCGCAAGGTCGTCGACCTCGTGCGCCAGGTCGGAAGCGACGTGGCGATCCTGGTGCGCAACCGCCTCGCGCTCGCCGACATCGTGCCCGCGCTGAAAGCACACGGAATCCGCTACCGCGCGATCGAGATCGAGCACCTCGGCGAGAAGCAGGTCGTGCAGGACCTCTACGCGCTCACGCGCGCGCTCCTGCACCCCGGCGACCGCATCGCCTGGCTCTCCCTCCTGCGCGCGCCCTGGCTCGCCCTGCCGCTCGCCAAGCTGCTGGAGTTCGCCGGCGAGGAGAAAAACCGCTTCAAGACCGTCTGGGAGCTGATCAAGGACGACCTCTTCCTCGCCGACTTCAGCCGCATCCTCGCCCCCGCCGTCGCCAACCGCGAGCGCGGCAGCCTGCGCGACCGCGTCGAAGGCGTCTGGCTTGCCCTCGGCGGCCCGGCCTGCGTCGCCGACAAGACCGAGCTCGAGGACGCCGAGCGCTACCTCGACGAGCTGGAGAAACTGGAAGAGCAGGGCCCCATCACCGACCTCGCGCGCCTGCACGACGCCCTCGAGCTCCTCTACGCCCTCCCCGACGTCGACGCGACCGACGACGACCTCCAGATCATGACCATCCACAAGGCCAAGGGCCTCGAGTTCGGCACCGTCATCGTGCCCGGCCTCGACATGGGCCCCGGCGGCGGCGACCCCGATCTGCTTCTTTTCAACGAAGTGGTTTCTTCGTCTCGCCCCCCTGTTAAGGGGGGAAGCGAGCCTTCAGCGAGCGGGGGGTTGCTTCTCGCCCCCATCAAAGCCACCGGCGCCGAAACCGACCCCACCTACCGCTACCTCCGCGACCTCAACACCGACGCCGAGGACGTCGAGTCCTCGCGCCTCCTCTATGTCGCCGCCACCCGCGCCGAGAACCGCCTGCACCTCCTCGCGTGCCTAGGCTGCGACAAGGACGGCGAGCTCAAGAAACCGACCGCGCGCTCCTTGCTGTCCCGCGCCTGGCCTGCGGCCGAAGGATCCTTCCACGCCGAGGTCGCGACCGCGGCGCCCCATGTCGTCCCCGCGAAGGCGGGGACCCAGTTCCTCGTCAATCGCCTCGCGCGAGGATTCAGAGTCCCGGGGTTGCCGGCCGCAGTGCGATGGACCGCGCTGCCAGAGGGACGCGAGGAAGAAGAGATCGAATTCTCGTGGGCCGGAGAGACCGCGCGGCACGTCGGCACCGTGGTCCATCATTGGCTGCAATGCATCGCCGACGACGCCCTGCGCGGCTGGGACGCCAGGCGCGTCGATGCCCTGCGCCCCCTCTTCGCGCGCGAGCTCGCGCGCCGCGGAATCCAGCGCTCGCGCTCCAAAGAGGCCGCGGAGCTCGTTGCGGGCGCATTGAAGAACTCGCTTGCCGACGAGCGAGGACGCTGGCTGCTCGGCCCTCACCCGGAGGCGCGCAGCGAGCATCGCCTGCGTGTCTGCCGCAAAGATGGGGTGCGGAGCTACGTAATCGACCGCCTGATCCGCGACGCCGCAGGCGAGCGATGGATCGTGGACTTCAAGACCAGCCGGCATGAAGGCGGGGGCCTCGAGCAGTTTCTTGATGAGCAGCGCACGCGCTACGAGTCCCAGCTCAACGCCTACGCAGCAGCGTTCGACAAGGCGCGGCTGGGACTCTACTTCCCGCTGCTGCGCGGCTGGCGGGAATGGCGGCGCTGAACTTCCTGTAGGGGAATCCTGTTCGCGCGGCCTGCCCCGGCTAGCGGCGGCTGCGCTATCTTTGCAGGCAAGAAACGGAAGGACGGGGGAACAATCATGCGCTGGGTCGCACCCACGGAGAGGGACGAGTCGAATCACGCCCTGGAAAAGCGCTTTTGGGCCGTCGCCGACCAGTTTCGCGCCAACTCCGGCCTGAAGGCCGGCCAGTACTCGACGCCGGTCCTCGGCCTCATCTTTCTGCGCCTCGCCGAAGCGCGCTTCGCGATTTGAGGCAAATTCAGCTCCGAGGCCAGGCTTGGCGCGTCCGCGAGAAGGTGGCGCTCGGCCCTCGCACGCGGTTTGTACTGGAAGATCCCGCGAGCGGCGAGACGGTCGAGGCGCTTTGCCCGCCGGATGAGTTTCTCCCGCTTCCGGAACCGGCCCCCTCGCTCGACAAGCGGTCGCTGACGCCCTACGGCGTCTGGCAGTCTCAGCACGCAGCGCTTCGGATACAGACGCCCCCCGAAGGCCGCTATGCTGCCTTTGTCTCCGGACGGCTCTCGCCCGAGCCGTACCAATTCGCCCCGCTTGCGCGGCTCCTGACTGGGCCGCGCCGCAGCCTCCTCATCGCCGACGACGTGGGCCTCGGCAAGACGATCGAGGCTGGAATCTGCCTTCTGGAGTTGATCGCGCGCGGTATTGGCAACCGCATCCTGATTGTGGTCCCACCGGGTTTGATCCCGCAGTGGATTGACGAAATGCACGACAAGTTCGGCCTCGAGTTCCGGCCGATCGAGAATTCCGCGGCGCTCGAGAGGGCTCAAACAGACCTCTCCGAAGGGCTCCAGCCGTGGGCCTACTTCGACCGGGTGATCACTTCCACCGAGTATCTCAAGCGGCGCGAGATCAACGCCGCCGCGCTGGCGCATCCCTGGGACGTCGTCGTCGTGGACGAAGCGCACTACGTCGCCGAATCGGGCACCGCTGCGAATCCGTATTCCACCGCGCGCACGCGCCTCGGTCCGAAACTGCGCGAAGCATCGCGGGCGCTGATTCTTCTGACCGCGACGCCGCACAACGGATTCCGGCATAGTTTCCGCTCGCTGCTCGAGCTGGTCGAGCCGACGAACGCGACCCTGCACGGGCGCAACGAGGACATTCAGCGGCGCGTCTCGCGGTCGATGATCCGGCGGCTCAAGCCGCAGATCGTGAAATCCGCCGCCGACGGCAGCCCGGCGCCGGCGTTTCCGCTGCGCGAGCCGGTGCAGCGGATCGAGGTGGCCGGACTGAGCCCGGACGAGAAGGAGATCTTCAGGCTCGTCACCGAGTATTGCTCCAAGACCATCAAGGCCGCGACCGGCACGCAGGAATCGGACCTCGTGTCCTTCGCCATGCAGATCATCAAGAAACGCATGCTCTCCAGCCGCAACGCCCTAAAGGAAACGGTGAAGAACCGGCTCGAAGCGGTTTCCAGCCGGCAGGCCGAGGAGCCGCCGCCGCGCTCCGAGGTGCGCGAGCTTCAGGGAGATCTTCAGTTGACCGAAGCGCTCGCCGAGCGCACGGCCAACCGTGTCCTACGCGCCGCGGTGGCGCGCGATGCGAAGAGGCGAGCTGCCGAAAAGAAGCAGCTCAAGACCATCCAGGCGCTCATAGACCGGGTCGCCGGCCGGCCGGATCCCAAGGTCTCCGCGCTGCTTGCCGACCTTGAGCGCGACGTCCTGTCGACGCCCGGAGAGAAAGCCATCGTCTTCACGGAATACCGGGACACGCTGTCGGCCCTTCGCGATGCTTTTGCCGCGCACCCGCAGCTTCGCGAGAGCTTCTGCGAGCTGACGGGAGGTCTTTCGGCGCGGCAGCGCAAAGCGCGCATCGCGCGCTTTCATGAGCCGGACTGCCGCGTGCTGCTCGCGACCGATGCCGCGAGCGAAGGCCTGAACCTGCAGCATCAGTGCCGCCGGCTGTACCACTTCGAGCTGCCCTGGAACCCCAATCGCCTCGAGCAGCGCAACGGGCGCATCGACCGCCACGGGCAGACGCGCGCGCCGGTCATCCGCTACCTCTTCTACCCGGACTCGCCCGAAGACCGGGTGCTCGACCGCCTCGTGCAGCGCATTGCGACCATGCACGACGATCGCGTGTCCACGCCCGACATCCTCGGCATCCTCGAAGGCAGCCGGCTGGAGGAAGTGCTCGGGCGCATCGAGTCCGCGCAGGACGGCGAGGCGCAAAGCCAGTCGCTGATGCGGCTTTTCGAGGCGCGGCAGGAGGAGTTTGCCTATCAGATCGCGCCTTTTCTCGTCGCCGGCGCGAAGAGCGACTCGACCCTGCCCTTCGCGAATGCCGTCACCGCCGATCCCATGATCGAGGACGATCTCGCGTTCGAGCGCGCCATGCTCGATGCGCTGCGCGGCGGCACACGCCCGGGACCGCTCGCGGACACCTGGAAGATCGAAGTGCCGCGGCACCTGCAGGGCGCCGGCGTCGCGCCGCGATACGCCTGCGCGACCTTTCGCCGCTCGGTGGCGGCGCGGCTGCCCGCCTCGGACGCCGAGTTCATCCATCGCCTGCACCCGCTCGCCCGCGAACTGGGCGTACACGCGCTCGACCAGCTCACCCTGGAGCCGGCGCGCAACAATCTTGCTTCGCGCATCGCGGTCCGCCGTCACGCGGCGGCGGCAAAGCTCCCATTTGTCCTGTTCACCTTCCTCGAGCGCCAGAGCCACCCGGCGGGCGTCGTGTTTGGAATCGCGATTGACGCGAAAGGAACCGTGCTCGACCGGAGGGTCGTGGATGCCGTGCTCTCCGACGACGGCCAGGCGCCAGGCGAGGCGGACTGGAAGGATTGCGAGCGGGCGTTCGCCAAGGATTTTCCGGCCCTTCAGTCGAAGGCTGCCGCAGCCGCGCGCGAGCAGATCGAGAAGGTGGTGGAGAAGCTGCGTTCCGAGCGCGCCGCGCTCGCCGCGGTCCTGCGCGAGGAGGCTTCGCTCTACAAGGTCGACCGGGTCGCGGAAATCGACGAGGACGAGCGCACCGAGCGCGCGGGAGCGCGCGAGCAGATGGAGCTCTTTCGCGAGGCGGCGACCAACTGGCAGGCGCGCCGCGCCGCGGTCGAGACCCACTACAGCCGGCGCCTCGCCGAGATCGACCGCTTCACCGAGCTTCCCACGCCGCCCGAGCCGCAGCCGCTCGGCGTGCTGCTCGTCTTCCCGCCCGCCTGACCATGGCGCTCGCCTCGATCCAGAACCGCAAGGGATTTTTCTCCGACTACTGGCTGGGGTCGCTCCTCTCCGCTCGCGGCGCCGCCGGCGCGCGCCTCACGACGGCGCAGGCGCGCAAGGCCCTCTGGCGCGTGGGCCAGCTGGTCGACATCTTCGGCAGCGCCGAGACGCCGGAGCTGACGCCGTTTCGCGAGCGGTTCGCCCGCCCGGTTCTCGAAGAGATCCTCGGCTACGCGTTGCTGGAGAACGCGGCGAAACCGCGCCTGCGCCCGCTCAAAGCGGAGGGCAACGGCGGCGCGCCGGTGGCCCTCGCCTGGCTCCTCCCGGAAGCCGAGGATTTCGACTCCGCGAAGGCGCGGCGACAGCTCGAGGCCGGGCTCATCGCGCAGAACCTCGACTACGGCCTGATGCTCACGCCGCAGGCCCTGCGCCTCGTGCGCAGCCCGAAGCACGCGCCGCGCGGCGCCTCGTTCGACGTGAGCCTCGCCTCCATCGCGGACTCGGGGGATGTCGATTCGCTGGCGGCGGCCTATCGCGTGCTCGCGGCGCAGAACTTCGTTCCGGACGCCTCCGGCAAGCGGCCCATCGACACGCTGGAACTGGAGAGCCGCCGCCACAGCGCCAGGGTCTCGAACGACCTGAAGGACGCGGTGTTCGAAGCCGCCGAGCGCATCGTCGGCGGCTTCCTCGCGGACGTGCGCTCGCGGCCGGGCGACTTCGCCTCGCCGCCCCCGGTTTCGGACCTGCGCGACGCAGGCTTTCTCGCGCTCTATCGCCTGCTCTTCATCCTTTATGCGGAGGCGCGCGACGCACGCCTCATCGGCCACACCCTCTACCAGCGCAGTTACTCCCTCGACAGCATCGTCGCAAAGCTCCTGCGCACGCCGCCGGAACGCATCGCCGCGAACCGCACCGCACTCTGGTCGCACCTCCAGGCGATCTTCCGCATCTTCAACGAAGGCATGGCGCCCAACCTGCCGGAGCTGGAGAACATCCCGCCGCGCGGCGGGCGGCTGTTCAGCGAGGAGACGGCCGAAGGGCGCCTGCTGCATTCGCTCCGCCTGCACGACCGCGACACCGCCGCGATTCTGCTCGCCCTCGCCACCACCCGCCCGCGCCGCGGCGTCGGTCGCGAGCGGGTGTCGTTCCGCGAGCTGGAGATCGAGCAGCTCGGCCACGTGTACGAGGGCCTGCTCGAATACGAGCCGGGAGAGGCGAGCCAGTTGATGATCGAGGTGAGCGTCGGCGGCCGCGACCTGGCGCTGACGCCGGATGAGATCGTCCGCCTTTGCGCACAGAAGCAGCTGCATCTGCGCGGCGACGCCGCCCTGGTCGAAGGCACCACGGCAGCAGAACTGCATCCCGAGCTTGTGGCCGACGACGAGGAAGACGAGGCGGAGGACGAAGAGGGTGGTGAGGAGGAGTCCTCCGATGACGCCGAGGAGGAAGAACCGAGCATCAAGCGCGGCGCGGCCCTGAAGCTCCTGCGCCGGATCGAGCCGGGCGAGTTCTTCTTCAAGCCCGGCGCGGCGCGCAAATCGAGCGGTTCGTACTACACGCCGACCGCCATGGTCGACGACCTCGCGCGGCATGCGCTGAGGCCGCTCGTTGAGGGCCGCGGCGCGGCGGAGATCGAGCGACTGCGCGTCATCGACATCGCCTGCGGCTCGGGCCACTTCCTCGTCGGGGCGGCCCGGTTCCTCGGCGCGAGGCTCTTAGAAGCCTATCGGCGCGAGCACGGCGGGAACCCGCCGCCCGACTTCCACGCGGACCGGGCGCTTTCGGGAGAGGTCAGGGCGCGCTGGGATGCCGAGGGCCAGGACTGGTGCCGGCGCCGCATCGTCGAGAAGTGCCTCTTCGGCGTGGACCTGAACCCCGCCGCGGTGCAGCTCGCGCAGGTGGCGCTCTGGATCGAGTCGCTCGCCGGCGACCGGCCTCTGTCCTTTTTCTCGCATCACATCCGCTGCGGCAACTCGCTCCTCGGCAGCTCGCTCGCGCGTTTCGACGCCCCGCCCGATCCCCAGCTCGGCAAGCCGGGCGATCGCATGACGCGCGGGCTCTTCGAAACCGAGCTGCGCAGCACGCTCGATCGCGCGCTCGCCGAGCGGCGCCTCATCGACGCGCCGCTGCCGCCGGAAATCCGGCGCGACACGCCCGAGGAGTACGCCTACAAGGAGGACCGCCTGCGCCGCGCCGATGCCGCGCTCGCCCAGGCGAAGCTGCTGCTCGACCTGCGCAGCGCGTCGCCCTTCCTTCCCGCGATCTGGAAGGAACTGCCGATGCTCATGTCCTCCTTCGACCTCGACACCGACGCGCGCCAGCGCCCCTGGTGGGCGCAGTTCGAGGACGTGCGAAGCCGCGAGCGGTTCTTCCACTGGGAACTCGAGTTCCCCGAGGTCTTCCTCGACACCGAGCGCCCCGGCTTCGACGCGGTGCTCGGCAATCCGCCTTGGGACAAGGTGCTACCGTCCAAGCACGAGTTCTACGGCCAGTTCGACGCACTTATCCGGGCCTACAAGGGCAACGACCTGAAGCGCCGCATCGGCGAACTGAATGCCGAGCACGAAGGACTCGCCCAGCGCTTCGACGCCTACAGCGCGCGCGCGACAACCTTCGCGCGCGTGTTGCGCGCCGGGGGCGACTTCCCGCTCGCCGAAGCGCGCTCGCAGGCGGCGCACGAGGACGTCGCCAAGTACTTCGTCGACCGCGCCATCGCCCTCGTCGCCAAGAGCGGCGCAGCCGGTTTGGTCGTGCCTTCAGTCTTCTACAACGGCGATGGCTGGGTCGGAGTCCGGCGCTATCTGTTGCAGGAAGCCTCGATTGAGCGTTTCTACGGCTTCGAGAACCGAAGAAAGGTCTTCCCGATCGACTCGCGCTACAAGTTCGTCAACCTCGTTGCGAGAAAGGACGGCGCGAACGCGGGGAAATTCACCGCCGCGTTCATGCGGCACGACATGGAGGAGCTGCAAGGAACAGGGGTGAAGCCGTGGCAGGTACAGATTGCTTGGGAGGAAATCGCAAAGCTCTCGCCCGATACGCTCGCGTTCCTCGAGTATCGGAATGCGCGTGATCAGGAGATTGTTCAGAGAATGGGCGCGGGTCGTCCGACTCTAGGAGGTACGGGGCCGGAAGCGTGGGGAGCCAATCTAGTCACCGATCTCGCGCATAGCTCCGTCTACAACTCGGCTCGGGACAAAGATCTTTTTACGCATCCGTCTACTGGAAAGCTCTATAGCCCCTTGTCAGTGCTAGGGGATCTGCCGCGGGACGTGGGCGAGACGATTTCCAGAATGAGGGACCGGGGATTCTGGCCGGTATTTGAAGGCAAACAGATTGATCAGTATGTGCTCGGCACGAAGCCAATTCGTTGGTGGCTTTCGGTTGAGCAGGCTGAGAGAAAGTATCGGAAGGCACCGAATTCGCAGACGAAATTGGCTCTTCGCAGAATCGCGAGCAATACGAATGAACGGACTGCAATTGCCGTGGTGTTGCCAACGAATTCTGCTTCGAGCGAGCAACTTCCATTACTTTCGCTCGCGAATTTGGAGCCAACCAATGCTGTTCAGGTCGTCAATTCAATTTGCTTTGATTTCCTGCTTCGTTTACGAAGTGCGGGAACAACGCTCGCGTTTACTTATTTGCGATCAGTTCCGGTTCCGCCAGTTGACGTTGTTCGACGGCTTCCACGAATCGAGACGCGACTTGCTTGGCACGACAGCGTCGCGCACATCACGGACGACGTGGCGGGGTGGGAGTCCCTGTGGCGAGTCGAACAGGCCGTTGCTGAGGCCTACGGCCTGACCGCTGGCGACCTAGCCCACATACTTAGCACCTTCCCAGTCTTCGCCCGTAAGCGCTCTGAATTTATGGAGTTTTTTACCTCTAAGATAGAAGAATGGGGATAAATTAAAATCATATAAGCAACATAATCTTGCAAACTATACTTTGCAATGTTATTCTCCCGGTATCAATTCTTTCGTACCGAGCCATGACTTATTCGAAGGATCAGATCATCGCGGGACTGACCGAGTACGCGCAGAAGAGCGGTGCCAAGCACTGGAGCGAGTGGTACGTCGGGATCAGCAAAGACGCGAGGAATCGCATGTTCAACGAGCACAGCGTGAAGGAGAGCGGAGATTGGTGGATCTTCCGGCAAGCTACATCGTCGTCGGTTGCGCGGGAGGTCGAGTCGCATTTCGTCAATACCCTGGGCGCCGACGGCGGCACGGGCGGCGGCGATCACACCGCCGACATGGTGTACGCGTACATGAAGGGCCGTCACACGAATCCCTAGAGGTGAACCAGTGAGCGAACTCATTTCCAGGCGCTTGAAGTACGCCCGCGAACAGCGCGGCCTCACGCAGGCGCAGCTCACGGAAAAGCTCGGCTTCAAGGACCGCCAGACGCTGGCGGCGATCGAGGCGGGCCAGCGCAAGCTCTCTGCCGACGAGCTGGTGCGGGCGATGGGGGTGCTCGGGGTCGATCTGGATTTCCTCACAGACGGCTTCCGGCTCGTCGGCGAGGGCAGCTTCAACTGGCGCGCGGATCCGAAGGTGGCCGCAAACCGGCTGGATGACTTCGAGCAGCGCGCCGGGCGCTGGATCGCGACGTACCGCCAGCTGGGGCAGGATCAGGAGCTGAAGACGAAGCTCCTGCAGAAGACGCTGCCGCTCAACGCGGAGAACACGTTCGAAGAAGCGATGGCGGCGGCCGAGGCGCTGGGCGCGGAGTGGCGGCTGGGCGAGCGGCCCGCGCAAGAGCTGGAGCGCGCGATCCAGCGCGAGCTTGACGCGCTGATCCTGTATGTGGATGCGCCCAAGGGGGTTTCCGGGGCGGCGTGCCAGCTTCCGGGGCTGAACACGATCCTCATCAACCGCACCGAGCCGGAGGGCCGACGCAATTACGACCTCGCGCACGAGCTGTTTCATGTGCTCAGTTGGGAGCAGATGCCCCCGGAGCACACCGAGCCCATCGAAGGCAGCTACAAGGGCAAGGGCAAGCACAAGCGCGTCGAGCAACTCGCCAACTCCTTCGCCTCGGCGCTGCTGATGCCGGAGCGTGCGCTGAAACCGTTGTGGGAGTCGCGCGGGAATCAGGATATCCACGATTGTCTCAACCGGATCGCGAGCACGTTCCTCGTGAGCGCGAAGGCGCTCAAGTGGCGGCTGACCAACCTCGACTGGATCTCGAAGGCGGACCACTTCGATATTCAGGACGCGAGGCTGACCGCGAACGGGCGCCCGGAGGCGGAGCAGAGGAAGCCGCGCCTATTCAGCGAGGAGTTCGTCAGGCGCATCCAAACCGCGATCGAGCGCGGCGATATCTCCGTGCGCCGTACCGCGTCGCTGCTGGAACTCACCATCGAAGACCTCGCGGACCTGTTCCGGGACTACACGCTCCCCGTCCCGTTCGATCTTTGAGCCGGGGCGAGTGCCATGCAGCCCGGACAGGTCGTGCTCGTGGACACCAATATCATTATCGAATGCGTGCGCGTGGGCTGCTGGGACGCGCTCAGGGCGCGCTTCAGCGTGGAAACCGTGGAGAAGTGCTGTGAAGAAGCCCGCACGGGAGACTTGCACCGTCACGGGTATGTGCTCGTTGAGGAAAAGGCGTTGCGCGAGAAGCTGACGGCCCACAAGGTCGCACCGCCTGAAATCGCGGCGCTCGTCGCACGCGATCCTGATGCGAGACGATTGGATGCGGGAGAGCTGCACTTGTGGGCTCACGCATTCACGCGAAGCGATGCGTGGATCGCCTCCTGTTGCGACGCCGCCGCGGTGCAGGCGGCGGTGAGACTGGGGTGGGAGGATCGGCTCAAATCGCTGGAGGAGCTGACGCGGGCGGCGGGCGCGAATCCTGCGGCGGGCAGACTTAAGGAACAGTTCGGTACGGCACGGCTCTCGGCTTGGCGCACCGCGGCGCTCCTCAGGCGAGGACTCAAGTGATGCGCTTCTCGGTCGTCGAAAGCGTCCGCCACCTGATCGCGCAGTACCGCCGCTTCATCCAGAGCTCCTACCGCCTCGCGGACCCGAAGTTGCGCGCGCAGTTCGAGGAGCACGTGAATCGCGCCGAGGTTCTCGTCAAGGGCCCTTACGTGACGCTGGCCCGCGATTTCGCGCTCGGCAAGCCGCTCCGCGAGGTGGTGGTGGCCGGTTGCGGGCATGCGCAGCTCGCGCGGCTCAAGTGGGCCTTCGGGCAGGGGCCGCTCTTCGCACATCAGGAAGCGGCGCTGCGCTCGGCCGAAGCCGGGCGCAATGTGATCGTCAAGACGGGCACCGGCAGCGGCAAGACGGAAGCCTTCCTGCTTGCGGTGCTCTCCGCGGTCCTCAGGCAGCGCGAGCAGAGCGTGCCGGGGACCAAGGCGATCCTGCTCTACCCCATGAACGCGCTCGCCAACGACCAGCTCGTGCGCCTGCGCGAGCTGATCCGCGGCTCGGGCACCGGAATTACCTTCGCGCTCTACACCGGCGACAGCCAGACGGTCACCGCCGCGCTCGGCGAGCCGGTCGCCGGGAACGAGGTCACGCAGCGCGAGAGCATCCGCCGCAACCCGCCCGACATCCTGCTCACGAACTACAAGCAGCTCGAGTTCCTGCTGGTGCGCAAGGCCGACCGGGCGATCTTCTCGCCCGCCCTGCGCCACGTGGTGCTGGACGAGATCCACAGCTACCGCGGCGCGCTCGCCACCGAAGTCGCCTGCCTGCTGCGGCGGCTCAAGGCGCGCTGCGGCCTGAAGGCGGGCGAGCTGCGCGCGATCGGCACTTCCGCCACGGTGTCGCAGGACGCCGGCGGCGACGAGGCGCTGGCGAGGTTCGCCTCGGAACTGTTCGATGAGCCCTTCGAGACGCGCGACATCATCGGCGAGCGCTACGTCGCAGCGCCGAAATCGCAGGCGCCCTACGATCCGCCCGCGGTGCCGCTCTCGGACGCCGAAGCCGGCTTCTACCGCCACGAGAACGAAGCGGCGCTGATCCGCCTCGCGGAGCGGCTCTGCGGCCGCAAGGCTTCCGCGACCGGCAGCACGAACGAGAAGCTGCGCGCCCTCATCGACGGCAACCGGTTCGTCGAGGCGCTTACCGAAGTCGCGGTCTTGCCGCGGTCGCTGGACGAGCTCGCGCAGGAGCTTCGTGGCCGCATCCCGGCGCTGGGCGAAGCACCCGTTCGCGAGGTTGCACGGCTCCTCGAGGCCTACCTGCTCGTGGGCAGCTTCGGCGACGACACCGAGCCGCCGATGCTGCGGCCGAAGCTCCACACTTTTTTTCACGGCGTGTACGACGTGGGCCTTTGCATGAACCCTTCCTGCCGGACGCTCTCGACTGACGGCTCCGACCGCTGCAAGTGCGGCGCGGCGGTGCGGCCCGCGGTGCTCTGCCGCACCTGCGGCCAGGACTTCGTCAAGGTGCGCTTCGAGCCCGAGCACCCCGAGCAGACGGTCGCCAACGACGACTTCATGAGCGACGAGGAAACGGCGTTCATCACGCCGGAACTCGTGGGAGAGCGCGACGACAGCGCGGACGAGGACACCGGCGAGAACGCCGAGGAAGCGCCGCCGCCCCGGCGCCGTCGCGCCACCGCGGCCCAGCGGCGGTTGCAGCGCCAGCACGTCGATCACGTCAAGGGCGCGGTCTACGAGCTGCTCCCCGACGGCGTCCCGAAAGAGAACCTGAGCCTGCAGCACGTCCTGCGCGGGCGCGGCACGACCTGCCCGGTCTGCAACACCCGCTACCCGCGAGGGGATGTCCTCTCGCTTCTGCGTACCGGCGTCGCCTCCAGCGTTTCGGTGCTCGGGACCCATCACCTGGACCGGGTCCCGGAGAGCGAGCGGAAGCTCCTCGTCTTCGCGGACAACCGGCAGGACGCGGCGCACCAGGCCGGCTACATGAGCGACCGTCACCGCCAGTTCGCGCTGCGCCACGCGATCGAGGCGGCGGTCACGCAAGCGGGCGCCGCTGGCATCGCGCTGCAGGACCTGCCCGTCCAGGTCCTGGAGATCTTCAAGAACATCGGTCTCGCCAAGCGCAACCTGACGCGCGACGAGGAGAAGTACTGGCGGCACACGCTGGAGTACGAGGTCGCGGCGGAGTTCTGCCGCGCGACGCATCAGCGGATCGCGCTGGAGAACCTGGCGCTGGTCGAGGTGCAGTACGAGTTCCTGGACAAGCTGGTCGCCGACAAGCGCTTCGCCGAGCGCTGCCAGCGTGCCCGCATCACGGTGGAAAAGGGCGCGACCCTGGTGCGCGCGATCCTCGACTTCATGCGGCGGCGGCGGGCGGTGTCGTTCGAGTTCTACCAGCGCTACCTCGACCCGCGACGGGTGCCGTGGAGCTACCTCACGGTGGAACCGTACGGACTCTCCGTCGGCGAGCACGAGCGCGGCGCCACCTTCTTCATGTTCGACCGCCCGGAGGCGCTGCGCAGCCGCGCAGTGTCAGGGATCAAGTTCGACCCGCTTGCGAAGGATGTCGAGCGCGGCGCGCCCGGCGGCATCGCGAAGCTCGTATGCGACAAGATGGGCCTCGGGGACACCGTCGGGCAGGAATGGACGCGCAGCGTCTTTGAGCTGCTGCGCGAGTACGAGCTGGTCGAATCCCCGCAGAGCCTGCCCGACAACGTGCGCCGGCACCTCTCCGCGGCGCGGCCGATGCAGGTGTCGAAGCGCGTCGTCCGCCTGACGAAAGCCGACTCGGGCTGGCGCTGCCGCAAGTGCTCGATCTGGCGCCCCTATCACGCGGACGCCTGCCTCGCCTCGACCGGCTGCTCGGGCCGCGGCGACGACATCCGGGAGAACAAGGCGGACACGGAGAACTACTACGTCGATCTCTACACCGCCGACCGGCCGCGGCGGCTGCGGTCACTGGAGCACACCGCGCAGATCGACCAGGAGGAGCGCGCCAAGCGCGAGCAGAGTTTCAAGGCGGGCTATGTCGAAACCCTGGTGTGCAGCCCGACGCTGGAGCTCGGCGTCGACATCGGCAGCCTCTACAGCGTGCTGCTGCGCAACGCGCCGCACGGCCCTGCGAACTACGTGCAGCGGGCGGGCCGCGCTGGGCGGCGGCTGCGGATCGGTTTCGTCACGACCTTCTGCAGCACCGGCCCGCATGACAGGCACTGCTTCGAGGATCCCGCGTGGCTCGTGCGCGGCGAATTCCGCCCGCCGATCGTGCGGCTCGCGAACGACAAGATCCTCGCCCGCCATGTACGCTCGTTCGCGCTCGAAGAGCTGAACCAGGACTTCTCATGGCTGATGGGCGACCTGCTGGAAGACGAGCAGAACCCGGCCACGCTGAAAAACGACCTCTACGCACCCCTCGTCGAAGTGCTCAGGTCGAAGGGGCCGGAGATCGCCTCCAAGGCGGCGGAGGTCTTCAGGGGAAGAGAGTCGGTCGGCGCGGTGATCACTTCCTTCCCGGCGGATCTCGAAACGACGATCCGCGACTGGCACGCGCTGGTGATGCGCCTGCACGAGGAGTTTCACCAGTACTCGCAGATCGTGCGCACGCGCGAGAGCGACCAGAAGGCGCGCGCGCGGCAGCGCGCCTACCGGGAACTGACAACCGACCGCGAGAAGGCTTTCGTCCTGTCGTATCTCTCCGATACGGGAATCCTGCCCTCCTACCAGTTCCCGACCGACACCTTCTCGCTCGACCCCGGCGTGGGCGACACGCCGACGTTGCGCCGGCCGGCGTGGATCGCGCTCTTCGAGTTCGCACCCGGCAACATGGTGTACGCGAACGGCCACAAGCTGAAGAGCATCCGTGCGTTCTTCGAGGGCAGCCGCCGCGGCGGGCCGGCCGAGCGCGGCGCCGACCAGTCCGGCCAGGTCGAGCGCTTCTGCTTCTGCAACCAGTGCGGATTCGCCGCGCGCGAGACACGGAACAACTGCCCGCGCTGTGCCAGCCTGATCGACAACCAGGCCGAGGTCGCGCTGATCGACTCGTTCGAAGCCGAGGAGAACACGCAGATCACGTCGGCCGAGGACAGCCGGCAGCGCCTGAGCTTCAAGCGCGAGGAGCACCTTCTCGACGCCGAAGCGGCGGAAGCCACGCTCTATCCCTACGAGATCGCCGCGCTGGAGTTCAGGTCGAGAGCGCATCTGCTCGTCACCAACTGGGGCAGGCAGACACGCCGTGGCGACAGCGACAAGTTCGATCTTTGCCCCAACTGCGGCAGGCACCAGCCGCACGGGCTGGCGGACAAGAAGCTGGCAGCGTGGGAGGAGAACCACCGCGGCATCTGCACCGGTACGCCCAAGCCGTTCATCCTGGGTTACGAGTTCTCGGCCGACGTGCTGGTCCTTCCGATCCCGGCGGGAATCGCCCCGGCGGACAAGGACGAGGGACGTGCGTTCTGCCGCACGCTCGGCAAGGCGCTGGTGGTCGGCGCGCAGGAGGTGCTGGAGATCGAAGCTGACGAGGTCGCGTATTTCCAGCATCCCGACGGCGCCGGGGGCTGGACGATGGTGTTCTACGAAACCGCGCCTGGAGGGGCCGGGTACCTCGAGCAACTCGCCAGAAACCTCGGCGCATGGGCCGGCGCGGCCCAGGAGCGCCTCTTCAACCACGACTGCGAGCGTGCCTGCTATCGCTGCCTCAAGTCAGCGCGCAACCAGTTCGATCACGCCATGCTGAACAAGGAGCTGGTGCGAAGCCTGCTCTTCCAATTGAGCGAAGCGCAACCGACCGGGGCTCCCGGAGCGGGTCGCGCCGGAGATGCGAAAGCGCTGTCGGCGAAGTGGCTCGCCAGCCTGCAGGTCTCGCCGACTCCTACTCCGACCTCCGGAACCGTGATCGAGCAGGAGCTGCTAGAGGCAATCCGGAAGGCCAGCCGTCTCCCTGAGCCGATTGCGCAACACGAGATCCGCGGAGAATCCGGGGAGCTCCTGACGATTCCGGATTTCGCCTATCCGGACCGGAAGATTGCGATCTATTGCGACGGCTTCGCGTACCATAGCAACAAGGAAACCTTGGAGAGCGATTCGCGCAAGCGCAACACCTTGCAGGGCCAGGGCTGGGCCGTGCTGACCTTCTGGGGCCGGCAAATCCTCAGAAACCCGAGTGCATGCGAAACGCAAGTCTGGCGGTGTTTCCAGTTTCGCAAGTAGAGTGCGCGCCGGTTGGTACCAAGCCCGCTCTGCCGCGTTGAGTAAGAATACTCAAGGCATTGAGTAAAGCGTGGCGGGCAATGGGTTTCCAGTTCGAGGCTTAAAAGGCAAAGGCCAGAGCGTCTTTAACGGTGCCGCGTAATGCGAAGATTGCCCTAGCACGCATTTCGCCGGCAAACGCGTCCAAATGGAAGAGCTCAAGCCCTTAGAGCAGGTAACTGAGCCGGACTTTAGGAACAGTATTCGGCGGATTACCCTGCCACTACTTCACAGGATTGCCAATGAAACTCACCTCAGCGCGACTGTCCCCGCGAATGTCCAATCCCAATTTGCCATCGCCAAGAATGCCTACGTGTACTCTTGGTTTTACTATCCATTCCAGACCGTCGCGCTCCTCTTTTCTTTCCTCGCGATCGAGCTAGCCCTGTCAATAAGGGTCAGGGAGGCAAATCAAGAAATGTTCGACTCCGCGCGCGAACCGACGCTTTATCCATTGCTACGCTACGCGCTTCAACAGCGCTGGCTGCTAGACGATGGATTCGATCTCGAAGCCCGAGGGGATCTCGCGGTTTCTGAAAAGATCGCGAAGCAGTATCCGAACATCCCTCGCGACCAGCGCTATTCCTACAATCTCCTTGATGTGCTTGTGGGACTGCGGAACGACTTGGCTCACGGAGAGCTCATGATTGGCCCGGGCATGGGGCCGCTCCTTGCGAGAGGTGCGGAACTGATAAACCAGCTCTTTCCAACTCCCGGCGGCAAGAGCCTTCAAGTCTGAGTCGGCGTCCTTCACTTGATTCCTGCCTGCATAAACGACTGCATAAACTGCCTCTGAAATAGCAGGAACGCCACTAGCAGCGGAGCGACAGCGATTAGAGTGCCGGCACTAATCACCGACCAATCGACGCCGGACTCCGGCGCGCCGAAGATGGCGAGGCCGACGGTGAGGGGGCGGGTGTTGACGGAGTTGGTGACGATGAGCGGCCAGAGGAAGTTGTTCCAGTGGTAGCTCACGGAGACGAGGGCGTAGGCGAGGTAGGTGGGGCGGGCGAGGGGGACGTAGACGCGCCACAGCACGCCCATCCATGAGCAGCCCTCGACGCGAGCGGCTTCCTCGAGCTCGCGCGGGATGGTCTTGAAGGTCTGGCGCAGCAGAAAAATTCCGAACGCGCTCGCCATGTAGGGCAGGCCGATGCCGAGGATGGTGTCGACCAGGCCGAGGCGGGCCATGGTGCGGTAGTTCTCGACGATCAGCACCTCGGGCATGATCATGAGCTGCACCAGCACGAGCGCGAAGGCGAGGTCGCGGCCGGCGAAGTCGAAGCGCGCGAAGGCGAAGCCGGCGAGGGTGCAGAGGACAAGCTGGGCGCCGAGGATCATGGTCACCAGGATCACGGTGTTCAGGAAGTGGCGCGGGAAGGGCGCGTAGCCCCAGGCTTTCTCGAAGTTGGCGAGGGTGAGGGGCGCGAGCGGGTCGAAGGTGGTGGCGAACTCCGGCGGGTGGAAGGCGGCCCAGAAGGCGTAGAGGAGCGGCGAGAGCCACAGGATGGCGAGCAGCCAGGCGGCGATTTTCTCGACGGTGGTCATCGGCTCATTTACCTGTAGTGCACGCGGCGCTCGATGAGCTGGAACTGCAGGACCGCGAAGGCGGCGAGCAGGGCGAGGAGGATGACGGTCAAGGTCGCCGCGTACGCGGTGTCGAAGAAGCTGAACGCCACCTGGTAGATGTAGTAGAGGAGCAGGTTGGAGGCGTTGTCCGGGCCGCCCTTGGTCAGGATGAAGAGGTGGTCGACCAGCTTGAAGGAGTTGATGGTGGCGTTCACCAGCACGAAGAGCGTGGTCGGCATGAGGAGCGGGAAGGTGACGCGCCAGAAGAAGTAGCTGCGCGAGGCGCCCTCGATGCGCGCCGCCTCCTCGAGCTCGGGCGGCAGCGACTGCAGCGCGGCGAGGTAGAAGATCATGAAGAACCCCGCCTCCTTCCAGATCGTCATGGCGATGACGCAGCCCATCACGGTGTCGGGATTGCCGAGCCAGTTGTGGGAGGGCGCGCCGAAGAGGCCGGCGACCTTGTCCAGGAGCCCGATCTGCGGGGTGTAGAAGTAGAGCCACAGGTTCGCCACCGCGATCATCGGCAGCACGGTGGGGGTGAAGTAGGACAGGCGCACCAGCGCCCGCGCGGGAAGGCGCGCGTTCACCCAGAGCGCCATCAATAGCGCGAGCGCGATCGAGGTCGGGATGGTGCCGAGCGCGAACCAGAAGTTGTTACGCAGCACCTGCCAGAACACCGGGTCGGCGGCGAGCGCGGCGTAGTTGTCCAGGCCGACGAAGCGCGAGGGGCGCACCGCGGTGCCGGCGGAGAAGAAGCTGTCCGCCAGCGTCGCGACCGCCGGGTAGTGCGTGAAGGCGACGAGCAGGATGGCTGCCGGTGTCAGCAGCAGCCATCCATACACGTGCCTCATTTATACGGCTTGAGGAGCCTGTCCGATTCGGCCTGAGCGGCCTTCAACGCCTCGGCCGGGGTCTTCGAGCCGGTGAGCGAGGCCTGGATCGCGTCGTCGAGCGCTTTCCGCACGCGGCCGGTCTGGAAGGTGGAGAGCTCGGCGGTGGCGAACCTGAACTGGTCGCGCGCGACCGCCGCCGCCGGGAAGCCCGAGACGTAGGTCTTGAGCTTCGGCGTGTCGTAGGAGGCGGGGCTCACCGCGACGTAGCCGGTGGCGATGCTCCAGTCGGCGGCGCGCTCGGGCGCGGTGATCCACTTGATGAACTGGAACGCGGCCTGGCGCTCGGCGGGCGTCGACTTCTTGAACAGGTACCAGTTGCCGCCGCCGGTGGGCGAGCCGCGCTGCTTGGAGGAGGGCAGCATGGTCACGCCGAACGGGAACTTGGCGCTGTCCTTCACCGCGGTGAGGTTGCCGGTGGTGTGCCACATCATCGCAGTCTTGCCCTCGACGAAGTTCTGCCTGAGCGTTCCCCACTCGACCGTGCCGGAGGGCATCACCGCGTGTTTTCTTCCCAAATCAACCCAATATTGGAGAGAAGCAACGACATCTGGGTGCGCGAAGTTGGTGCTGTTGCCCTCGCGGCTCATCAGGTCCTGGCCGTTCTGGCGCGAGAACGCCTGGAACATCCAGTACGGGTAGCCGGTCGAGGGCACCATCACGCCCCAGCGCGTGACGTTGCCGGAGCCGTCCTTCTTCACGAGCTTCGCCGCCATCGAGCGCATCTCGTCCCAGTTGGCGGGCGCCTTCTCGGGATCGAGGCCGGCTTCCTTGAACGCGTCCTTGTTCCAGTAGAGGACGATCGTCGAGCGCTGAAACGGGATGCCGTAGGTCTTGCCCTTGTAGGTGCCGTTCATCATCAGCGCCGGGTAGAAGCTCTTGAGCCACGCCTTGTCGGCGTCGCTCTTCGCCATGTCGTCGAACGGCACGATCAGGTCCTGCTCGAGCAGCTCGTAGATGTCGATCGAGAACAGCACCGACATCTGCGCCGGCTGCCCGGCCTTCTGCGCCGCGAGCGCCTTGATGCGCGCGTCGTCGTAGTTGCCGGCGTAGACCGCGTTCACCTTGATGCCCGGGTTCTCCTTCTCGAACCCGGCCACGTAGCCGTCGATCACCCTGGTGAGCGGGCCGCCCACCGCGATCGGGTAGTAGAAGGTGAGTTCTGTCTTGGCCTGCGCGTGCGCGGTACCGGCAAGGGCTGCGAAAAGTAGACCGATCAGTGCTCTCATGATTTCCTCCCTTCGGAATCGAAAATATGCACCGCTTGCGGCTCCCAGCCAAGCCTTACCTGCGAGCCGGCGGCGAGCTCGACCTGCCCGGGCGCCCGCACGAGGAGCGAGGCGCCGTTCACCAGCGCCGTGACGATGGTGTCGGCGCCGTGGTATTCGGCGCTCGCCACCGTGGCGGCAACCCCTTCATTGCCAATGCGAATGTGCTCGGGGCGGATGCCCAGGGTCCGCCCCGCGCGCTCGCCGGGCTGCACGGCTTCCAGCGGCACCAGGTTCATCGCCGGCGTGCCGATGAAGCGCGCGGCGAAGGTGGTGGCCGGGCGGGCGTAGAGCTCGGCGGGCGTGCCTTCCTGCTCGATCTTCCCCTCGCGCAGCAGCACCACGTGGTCGGCCATGCTCATCGCCTCGACCTGGTCGTGGGTGACGTACATCACCGTTATGCCCAAACGGCGCTGCAGCGCGCGGATCTCGACCCGCATCTCGTGCCGGAGCTGCGCGTCGAGGTTGGAGAGCGGCTCGTCCATCAGGCAGATCGGGTTCTGCGACACGATGGCGCGCGCGAGCGCGACGCGCTGGCGCTGGCCGCCGGAGAGCTGCTGGGGTTTTCGATCCAATTGCTTCGCGAGGCCGACCATATCTGCGACCTTTTTCAAACGCTCACTTCGCTCGGGGGTGGGTGTTTTTCGGACCTTCAAACCGAAGACGATGTTCTCGGCGACCGTCAAGTGCGGGAAGAGGGCGTAGGACTGGAACACCATCGAGATGCGCCGCTTGGTCGGATCGAGCGCCGTAACATCGCGGCCCTCGATGAAGATCCTGCCCTCGCTCACTTCCTCGAGGCCGGCGATCAGGCGAAGGAGCGTCGATTTCCCGCAGCCCGACGGGCCGAGGAGGACGACGAACTTGCCCTTTTCGGCGCGGAAGGAGACGGTGTCGACCGCCTGCACCGCGCCGAAGCGCTTGGTGACGTTCTCGAGGACGATCATTCAAGTGCACACATTACAGGCCACGGCAGCATTATTCCCCATGGACCGCGGCGCGGCGCAGGGGGTAAGCTGCCGGCTTCCAAAACGGGGAGGTTTCAATGACACGCGTTCTCGTCGGTTTGCCGGCGTCCTTTGCCCTGCTTGCCGGTGCTGCCCTGGCCGATGGAGGGCTCGGCAAGGTCCACTTCCAGAACTCCTGCAGCCCCGCCGTGCAGGCCAAGCTGCAGACCGGGGTCGCGATGCTGCATTCGTTCTACTACACCGCGACGCGGCGCACCTTCGAGGAAGTCGCGCAGGAGGACTCGGGCTGCGGCGTCGCGGCCTGGGGCTTCGCCTCGATCCTGATGGGCAACCCGCTCGCCGGCGCCGGCGCCTCGCCGAAGGACGTGGAGGCGGCGCAAGCGGCGATCGAGAAGGGCCGCAAGATGGGCGCGAAGACCGAGCGCGAGCGCGACTACCTCGAGGCGGTCGCCGCGTACTACGAGGACTTCGCCAAGCGCTCCGAGCGCGAGCGCCAGGTGGCGCGCGCCAAGGCGTACGAGGCGCTCGCGGCCAGGTACCCGGGCGACGACGAGGCGCAGATCTTCTACGCGGTCTACCTCGCCGGCACGCAGCTCCAGACCGACCAGACCTACGCCGCGTACCTCAAGGCGGCGAAGATCCTGGAAGAGCAGTTCCGCAAGCACCCGCAGCACCCCGGCGTCGCGCACTATCTCATCCACAGCTACGACGCGCCGCCGATCGCGAAGCAGGGCATCCCGGCGGCGCGGCGCTACGCGCAGATCGCGCCCGAGGCGCCGCACGCGCTGCACATGCCCTCGCACATCTTCACGCGCGTGGGCGAGTGGGCCGACTCGGCCGCGACCAACCGGCGCTCGGCGGCCGCCGCGCTGAAGAACAAGGAATACGACGAGGCGGCGCACGCGCTCGACTACGCGGCGTACGCCTACCTGCAGCTCGCGCGCGACAGCGAGGCGAGCAGGATCACCGAGGAAGCGCTGACGTTCACCGCGTTCAACCCGGCGCGCTTTACGGCGCCGTACGCACTCGCGGCGATGCCGGCGCGCTACGCGCTCGAGCGCGCCGACTGGCGCGCCGCGGCGCGCCTGGAGCCGCGGCAGGACAAGTACCCGTTCACGGTGGCGATGACGCACTTCGCGCGCGCCATCGGCGCGGCGCGCAGCGGCGACGCGGCCGCGGCACAGAGCGACCTCGCGCGCGTCACGGCGCTGGGTGAGCAGCTCAAGGAGGCCAAGAACGCCTACTGGGGTGGCGAGGTCGAGGTGATGCGGCTCGCCGCGGCGGCGTGGGCCGCGCTGGCGCAGAAGAACGCCGAAGCGGCGCTCGAATCGATGCGGCGCGCCGCCGACCTCGAAGATAAGAGCGAGAAGCACATCGTCACGCCGGCGCGGCTGCTGCCGGCGCGCGAGCTCCTCGGCGACATGCTGCTCGAGCTCAAGCGCCCGGCCGAGGCGCTCAAGGAGTACGAGAGCTCGCACGTGCGCGAGCCCAACCGGCTGCGCGGCTACTACGGCGCCGCGCTCGCCGCCTCGCAGGCGGGCGATCGCGCGAAGGCGAAGCTCTATTACACGCGGCTCGTGGAGCTGGCAGGCAAAGGTGAGCCGCGCGCGGAAGTCACCGCTGCCCGCGCCTGGCTATCGAACTAGGCGAGCTTAGGCGCTAGTTGATCTTGATGCCGGCGTCCCGGATGATCCGCCCCCACTTTTCCTGGTCGGCGCGGATGAATTCGGCGGCGCGCTCCGGCGTCCCGCCTAGCGGTTCCGCTCCAAGGTCCGCGAACTTCGCGACGATCTGAGGCTTGGCGATCATCTTGTTCAGCTCGGTGTTGAGGAGCTGGACGATGCTCGCGGGCGTCTTGGCGGGAGCGAGGAGGGCGAACCAGCCCAGGACTTCGAAGCCCTCGAGGCCCATGCCGGTTTCGGAGACGGTGGGGACTTCGGGCATGAGGTGGGTGCGCTTCGCGCTCGAGACTGCGAGCGGGCGCAGGGAGCCCTTCCTGATATGAGGCGTCATGACGGCGAGGTTCTCGAACATCATGGGGACGCGGCCGGAGAGGAGGTCGGGCATGACGGCGCCGGTGCCCTTGTAGGCGATGTGCACCATGTCGACGCCGGCCATTTTCTTCACCAGCTCGCCGCCGAGGTGCTGGGCGGTGCCGGGGCTGGTGGAAGCGTAGTTGTACTTGCCCGGGCTCGCCTTGAGGAGCCGGATCAGCTCGGGAAAGCTCTTCGCCGGGAAGTCGGGGTGGACGACGAAGACGTAGGGCGTGCTGGCGATGAGGCCGATCGCGACGAAGTCGGATTCCTCGTAGGGGAGCGACGCATACAAGGCGCGCGCGGTGCCGTGCGTGCTCGGCACCAGGATCAGGCTGTGGCCGTCGGGCGCGCTCTTGGCGACGGCGCCGGCGCCGATGGTGCCGCTCGCGCCGCCGCGGTTCTCGACCACGAAGGGCTTGCCGAGCTGCTCGGAGAGCTCGTTCGCTGTTAGCCGGCCGATCACGTCGGTGGTGCCGCCGGGCGGGAAGCCGACCATGACGCGCACCGGCTGGGTGGGCCATTGGGCAAGGGCCGCAAAGGGCGCGGCGAGAAGCAGGGCGAAGGCGAAAAGCGGGCAGCACAGGGATCGAATTCGCATGCGCGGAGCATAACGCCGATACACTTCCCGCAACCGTGCCGGACGCATCTCAACTCGAAGCGGTGATGCGCTACCACGAGCGCACCAAGCATCACTTCAACCGCTTCGCCCCCGGGCCCGGCCGGCTCGACTGGGCGAACCAGCCCGATCCGTTCCGGCGCTACGCGGGAGCGCGGCTCACGCGGCTGCCGGTCCTCGGGCCGGGCGAGGAGCCGGTCTCGCCCGCGTACGAGAGCCTGTATGCGCGCGGCGCGGTGCCCGCCGCGACGCTGACAATCCGGGCGCTTTCGCGGCTGCTCGAATACGCGCTCGCGCTGTCGGCGTGGAAGCAGGCCGGCGGCGCGCGTTGGGCGCTGCGCGCGAACCCGTCGAGCGGCAATCTGCATCCCACGGAGGGCTACGTGCTGGTCGGCGGGATCGCGGAGCTTGGCGAGGCGCCGGGCCTGTTCCACTACGCGCCGAGGGAGCACGGCCTCGAGCGGCGCGCCGATTGCCCGCCGGCGCTGTTCGAGCGATTGCTGCGCGGGTTTGCGCCCCGCGCATTCCTGGTGGGCTTGTCGTCCGTGTACTGGCGCGAGGCCTGGAAGTACGGCGAGCGCGCCTTCCGCTACTGCCAGCACGACGCGGGCCACGCCATCGGCGCGGTGCGCATCGCGGCGGCGACGCTCGGCTGGTCGGCGCTGGTGCTGGACCGCGTGGCGGACGAGACCATCGACGCGCTGCTCGGCCTCGACCGCAGCGCGGACTTCGACGGCGCCGAGCGCGAAAGCGCCGAGCTCGTGATGGCGGTATGGCCGGGAGATGCCGCGGCAAGCGCTTCGAGTCTCGACGCCGAAGCGGTGCAGGAGCTGAAAGGACAACGCTGGTACGGGAAGGCGAACCGGCTCAGCCCACAAGATCCCGTGCACTGGGAGATCATCGATACCGTTTCGGCCGCGTCCCGGAAGGCATGAATTCCGCGGGGCAAATCATCCACCAGCGACGCAGCCTTCTCGCCTGCGATGGGAAGACCTCGATTCCGGCCGGGCGTTTCTACCGCATGCTGGCCCGGGCGATGCCGGTGCCCTGGGACGCGATCCCGTGGGAGCCGGCGATCCACTTCGGCCTGTTCGTGCACCGCGTGGAGGGGATCGATCCGGGCTTGTACGCGCTCGCGCGCGACCCCGCCAAGGTGGAGAAGCTGAAGAGCGCCATGCACGCGCACTTTGCCTGGGAAGCGCCCCCGGGCCGTCCCGAGAGCCTCCCGCTCTATCTTCTCGAGCGCGGCGACGCGCGGCAGCTCGCGACCCAGGTGAGCTGCCGCCAGGAGATCGCGGGCGAGGGCGCTTTTTCCCTCGGCATGATCGCCGAGTACCAGGCGAGCCTGGTCGCGCGCGGGCCGTCGTTCTACCGGCGCCTGTTCTGGGAGGCGGGCGCGATCGGGCAGGTGCTGTACCTCGAGGCGGAGGCGGCCGGGGTGCGCGCGACCGGCATCGGCTGCTTCTTCGACGACCCGGTGCACCAGGTCTTCGGCTTCAGGGACCTCACCTTCCAGTCGCTGTATCACTTCACCGTCGGCGGCGCCGTCGACGATCCGCGCCTCACCACGCTGCCGGCCTACGGCGCCCGGGTGAAGGCGCGGCCGCGCGGGATGGACCTGCCGTAGAGGGGCGCTTGTGGTACATTCGGCGCCGCAGGATCTCAAGCAAGTGAATGCTCGTCCCTTCTAACACCGCCAAAAGCGGTCTCCCTAGTGGCAGTCAATTCCTTCCCTTGACCATCGTGCCCGCAGCGAGGCTCGGACAGCCGCGCGCAACAGCAGTATTTTCAGGAATGAAACGACATGGCTACAGGTACCGTGAAGTGGTTCAACGACGCGAAGGGCTTCGGATTCATCACGCCGGATGACGGCGGCAAGGATCTGTTCGCCCATCACAGCTCGATCCAGGGCTCGGGCTTCAAGTCGCTGAAAGACGGCCAGAAGGTCTCTTTCGACGTGACGCAGGGGCAGAAAGGTCCGGCCGCGGCGAACATCAAGCCGCTCTAAGGAGCTACGAAGCGCCCACGGAAAACGCGGGCGCCAACGTTCAAGCCGGCTCCGGCCGGCTTTTTCTTTAGAATCGTTGCACCCCGCAAACCATCACGAGGAGCACCCGCAATGCTGACGCTTTTCTATGCCCCCGGCGCCTGCTCGATGGCACCCCACGTCGCCCTCGAGGAGGGCGGCGAGAAGTACGAGGCGAAGCGCATGGATCTCGCGAAAGGCGAGCAAAAGACCGCCGAGTACATGAAGATCCATCCGCTCGGCCGCGTGCCGGCGCTCAAGCTCGACGACGGCTCGCCGCTCACGGAGAACACCGCGATCCTGCCGTTCCTGGGCAAGCGCTTCGGCCTGTGGCCCACGGACCCGGTGAAGGAGGCCCAGTCGCTTTCCATCATCGGCTTTTTCGCCGCCAGCGTGCATCCCGCGCACGCGCACATCGGCCGGCCCGAGCGCTACACCGAGGACAAGTCTGCCTTTCCCGGCCTTCAGGCCATGGGCAAGAAGACCTACCACGAATACATGAAGCAGATCGACGGTATGTACGCGCGGCGCGAATGGCTGTCCGACAAGTACTCGGTGCTGGACCCCTACGCCTTCGTGTTCTACGTCTGGGGGGTGCGGCGCGAGCTGCCGATGGCGGAGCTGAAGCACTACAGCGCGTTCAAGGACCGGATGCTCAAGCGCCCGGCGGTGCAGCGCGTGGTCGCGGACGAGGGCGTCAAGCTCTAGGAAGGTCTCCAGCTCACATCAGGCTACAACGCCCAGGAGCTCGAAGACGCCATCAAGCGCCTTTAAGGACTTCCTCGCCGGGCTGGTCTTTGCCGCCTTCGGCGCGGCGGCGATCGCCGTCGCGCGCGGCTATCCGATGGGCACGCCGGTGCGCATGGGCGCGGGCTATTTCCCGACGCTGCTCGGCTGGATCCTGGTGGCTTTCGGCGTGTTCCTGCTCGGGCGCGGCGTCTGGCAGATGGCGCGCCGGGCTCCGCGCGAAGAGAAGGAGACGCTCGACTTTTCGCGGGCCGACGGCGGCGGCGGGGCGTCGCTGCCGCTGGGGTTGCGGGCGATCGCCTGCATCGTGGCGTCGATGCTGCTCTTCGGCTTCCTGCTGCCGCGGCTCGGGCTGGTGGCGGCGCTGGTGGCGATGTTCTTCGCCGCGGCGCTCGGCGGGCGCGAGTTCCGCTGGCGCGAGGTGGCGGTGCTCACCGCGGTGATGACGGCGCTCGCCGTGGTGGTGTTCGTCTACCTCCTCAAGCTGCCGTTCCAGCTCGTTCCCGGGATCTATCTCGCTTGATCGATAACCTCGCATTGGGCTTGGCGGTCGCGCTCTCGATGCAGAACCTCGCGTACTGCTTCGCCGGCGTGGCGCTCGGCACGCTGATCGGAGTGCTGCCCGGGATCACGCCGCTGGTGGCGATCGGGATGCTGTTCCCGCTCATCACCTTCACGCTGCCGCCGATCCCCTCGCTCATCATGCTCGCCGGCATCTACTACGGCGCGCAGTACGGCGGCTCGACCACCGCGATCCTCGTCAACCTGCCGGGCGAGACGGCCTCGGCGGTGACCTGCATCGACGGCTACCAGATGGCGCGCCAGGGGCGCGCCGGGCCGGCGCTCGCGATCGCGGCGCTCGCGTCGTTCTTCGCCGGCTGCGTCGGCGTGCTCTTGATCGCGCTGGTCGGCCCGCCGCTCGGGGAATGGGCGCTGAAGTTCGGCCCCTGGGAGTACTGCGCCCTCATGCTGATGGGCCTCGTCGCCTCGGCGGTGCTCGCGCACGGCGACGCGGTGAAGGGCCTGGCGATGGTGGCGCTCGGCCTGCTCTTCGGCATCGTCGGCACCGACGTCAACTCGGGCATGCCGCGCTTCACCTTCGACGTGCCCGAGCTCTACGACGGCATCGGCTTCACTGTGATCGCGGTCGGTCTCTTTGCGGTGGCGGAGATCGCGATGAACCTCGAGTCGCGCGAGCGGCGCGAGGTGTTCACCGGCGCGATCCCGCAGCTGATGCCGAGCCGCCACGACCTCGCCGACTCGGCGTGGCCGGCGGTGCGCGGCACCGGCGTGGGCGCGCTGTTCGGCGTGCTGCCGGGCACCGGCCCGGCGCTGTCCTCGTTCGCCGCCTACCTGCTGGAGAAGAAAGTGGCGCACGACCCTGACCGCTTCGGCAAGGGCGCGGTCGAGGGCGTGGCGGCGCCCGAGGCGGCGAACAACGCCGCGGCGCAGACCGGGTTCATCCCGACGCTCACGCTCGGCATCCCGGGCAGCGCGGTGATGACGCTGATGGTCGGGGCGATGATGATGCACGGCTTCGCGCCGGGGCCGCAGGCGATGGCCGAGAAGCCCGAGCTCTTCTGGGGGATCGTGGTCAGCATGTGGATCGGCAATCTGATGCTGGTGGTGCTGAACCTGCCGCTGATCGGGCTGTGGGTGCGGCTCCTGCGGGTGCCGTACCGCTGGCTCTTCCCTTCGATCGTCATGTTCTGCTGCATCGGCAACTACAGCGTGAACAACAACCCGGTCGACGTGTACCTGTGCGCGGCGCTCGGCGCGCTCGGCTACCTGCTCGCCAGGCTCGAGTGCGAGCCGGCGCCGCTGCTGCTGGGCTACGTGCTCGGGCCGCTCTTCGAGGAGCACCTGCGGCGCGCGATGCTGCTCGCGCGCGGCGACGCCACGCAGTTCTTCACGCGGCCGATCAGCCTCGCGTTCATGCTGGGCACCGCGCTGATGCTCGCCGTCATGGTCTGGCCGGCATTGCGTCGCCGTAAGGCCGGGTGATGATCTCGAGCAGGTGCCCGCTCGGGTCCTGGAAGTACACGCCGCGGCCGCCGAAGTGGCGGTTGATTTTGCCCTTTTCGGCGCGGCCGGGATCGGCCCAGTAGTCGAGCTTGCGCGCCTTGACGCGGCCGAAGATCTGGTCGAATTCGGCGTCGCTCACGAGGAAGGCGTAGTGCTGCACCTGGATCTCCATGCCGCCGGCGTCGAGGAAGGCGAGGGTCACTTCGTTGCCGGTCTCGACGTCGAGGAACGGGCCGAAGGGCTTGGGCGCGGGCAGGCCGAACAGCGCGGCGAACCACTCGGCGGCGGCGCGCTTGTCCTTCGAGTGGACGATGGTGTGGTTGAGCTTGACGGTCATGGGTCTTTTTGCAGCGCCTTGTTGAAGCTGGTTCCGCTGATGCGCACCACGCGCCCGTCGTTGGTGAGCTCGACTGCCTCGCCGGCGAGGAAGCGGCTGCTGTCGATGTCGACGGTCTGAAAGCCGGAGTCCATCTGCAGGTACAGCCGGTAGAGGTTGCGGTCGGGATATGGGCCTTTGGCATCGGCGCCGGTGCCCGGCTCGCGCGCGCCCGGGAGGACGCCGACGGACTGGATCACCCCCAAGCCGGCCCTGAAATTGCCCGGCGCGACGATGTTAGCCTCGTCCAGCCCTTCTCCCACCGACGTGCTGCAGGCAGGCAGAAGGAGAAGCAGGGCGGACAGGAGGAAAAATGGGGACAGATCCCAAAATGGGGACAGACCCCATTTTCCGTTGCTTCGCGTAGCGCGCAGGAAAATGGGGTCTGTCCCCATTTTCAGGCGCCGCCGGCCTTCAGCAGGGCGAGGAACTCGCGCCGGGTCTTCGGGCCGTAGGTCAGGAAATCGGGCTCGGGATGCCGGGAATACGCTTCGCGTTCACGGGAGACCGAATCACGGCTGGTGTATTTCTTCAGTTCCGCAGCGCTCAGGCCGTACACCTTCGCGCCGTTCAGGCCGAAGATCTTGGCGCGCAGCTGCGGGGTGATCTCCGCGTAGCCGTAGCGGCTGCGGAACTCGCGCGAGATCTGGAATACCCGGAACGCCTGGATCTGGTCCTGCGGCGAGCCGTACCAGATGGAGTCGGTGCCCCACAGGACGTTTTCTTCGCCACAAAAGCGAATTAATTTTCCCAGGGCGTGGGCCGCCTGCTCGGGATCGCGCATCAGGAAGCGCCAGGTGCTGCCGAGCTCGGCATAGACGTTCGATCCGGGAGGAACGGAATTTTCCTGTAAAGAGCGAATAAGCGTGTCGATGCCGTCCTTCTGACCGTAAGGCCCTTCCTTCACGCTCGACACGAAGCCCGAGTGGTAGATCAGGAACTTGACGTCGGGGAAGCGCTTGGCGACGACGCCGACGTCGCTGCACTGGCTGTGCTCGTAGGAGCGCGCGCCGAAGGGCAGGCCCTTGTGGACGCAGATCACCTTGACGCCGAGCGCGCGCGCCTTCTCGATGAAGCGCACGCCGACGTCGTCGGACAGGAAGTAGCCCCTGCCGCCGGGGCCGTACTGCGTGTAGGTCTTCCACGCGCTCACGCCCCACTTCTCCTTCAGCTCGTCCATGGTCTCGAGGTCGCCCGGCTGGTTCGGGTTGACGCGGCCGTGGAGCAGGAGCCGGTGCGTGCCCTCGAGCCTGTCCACGATGCGGCGCACCGCGTCGGCGGCCTGGATCGTCACCGGCTCGGCCTCGCGCGTGGACGGGACGAACGACAGCACCATCAGGTCGGTGTCGCTGTCCATGAACACGTCCTTGATGAATACCTCGTGGTTGCGCGGGTTGACTGAAGTAGCGGGCTTTGGCCCGCGGGGCGTGTCCACGAAGTGGCCCTGCACGTCGAAGATGAGCTCGTCCTTCGCCGGCCCGAGCTGCACGCGCGCCAACTGCGGGTCGAGCGCAGCTTCCTTTTGCACTTCGAAAAACCCCCCCGTGGTCCCATGAGCGGAGTTGAAAGCGAGCAGGGTGCTGGCGGCGCCGCAGGAAGAGACGAGAAATTGGCGGCGGGAGAGGCCTAGCCGCTTCGCGTTCGACGAGGCGGACTCGTGGGCAAGCCTGTTGGCGGCGCGGTTGGCGGGCGACAGCGGCACCGGGACGAATTCGCCGTTCGAGGCGGTGTCGAGCTTTATCGGGAGGCGGCGGCCTTCGGGGTCGACAGAGATTGTCATGAGGTAAGTATGGCACTCCCGCGGTGTGACATCCGGCAGCCTTGCCGCGCCGCTCGTCGAAAAATGCGCTCCGCCCGTCGGGGGCGTGAGTAATACCCCGTCAGGAACGGCATTCCTCCATAGCCTGCAAATGCCTCCGAGGCGCACTGTCAAGGCGTCAGGGACGGGAGGTGCACATGAATGCGCTTCACGACGAAGTCAACGATGTGATGCAGACGCTGTTCCAGCGCTACCCCGCGCTGTGCGGCTTCTCGGTCAGGGAGGACCTCGGCTTCCAGCACCTCGCCTGCAACCCGCCGCTGTACGGCGACGACGCCAAGCTGCTGCAGGAGGAAATCTCCTCGGCGCTGAGCGAGCTGTTCGAGCAGCGGCCCGAAGCGGCCGAGCTCCTGCGCGGCCGCACCCTGGCGAGGGCCTTCCATTGAAAAAGATCCTGATCGCCGGGCTGCTCCTCGCGGCGGCCTGCGCCGCGCGCGCCCAGGGCCCCGACCGGCCGCTTCTGCTGGTGGCCGCGCCGGAGCTGCAGGGCCTCTACAGCCACACCACGCTCCTCGTGGTGCCCGCGGCCGGCGGGCAGCACCTCGGCTTCATCCTCAACCGCGCGACCGACGTCAAGCTGGCGACGCTGTTTCCCGACCACCCGCCGTCGGCGAAGGTGGCCGACCCGGTCTACTTCGGCGGCCCCGAGATGGTCGAGGCGATCTTCGCCATCGTGCGGCGCGACCCGGGCGGGCCGGCGCTGCACCTCTTCGGCGAGCTGTTCGTCACCGGCAACGCGGTGGCGGTGGACCAAATCATCGAGCAGACGCCGAACGACGCGCGCTACTTCGCGGGTTTCGTCGGCTGGCAGCCGGGCGAGCTGGCGAAGGAGCTCGAGGCCGGCTACTGGTACGCGGCCGAGCCCGACGAGAAGCTGCTGTTCCGCAAAGACACGGCGGAGATGTGGGAAGAGCTGGTAAAGCGCCTGCGGCCGCGCGCCCCGGGCGGGCGCTTGATCGAAACGCGGCTCGCGCCTAGTAGCGCTGCTGGCCTTTGATGGTCCAGGGGATGCGCGGCCCGCTCTCGGGCTCCCCGGTGTTGTTGTTCGCCTGCGAGGCGTTCTTTTTCGGGCGGCCGGGCCGGTAGGTCACCTGGAAGATCTTGAGCGGCGGCACCTTCGGCGGGCTCTCGAGGAAGCGGCAGTCGGACTCGGTCGGCATGCTGAGCAGCGCGCCCAGGCGCCTGCCGTTGAGCAGCACGGTGTAGCGCAGCATGTGGGCCGAGCCGTTCGCCGGCCGGGCGTGGATGTCGTACTTGCCGATCTTGAACTGCCGGGGCTCTAGCGATGGCAGCGCCATGGGTCTCCTCGGGAATCCGGCATTTTACATGACGCCGGCTGATTACGGGGTGCCGATGAAGTCGCGCTTGCCGAGCTCGACCCCGTTGGCGCGCAGGATGTTGTAGGCGGTCGTGAGGTGGAAGTAGAAGTTGGGGCAGGCCTGGCCGAACAGGTACTGCAGGCCGCTGAACTTCACGTCCTCGCCGCGCATCTTGAGCACCACCTCGCGCTCCTCCGAGCCGTCGAGCTTCGCCGCCGGCACCGACGCGATGAATTCGATCGTCCTGGCGATGCGCGCCTTGAGCTCCGGGATGGTCTGCTCGACATCAGGGTGCTGCGGGACCTCCACGCCGGCGAGCCGCGCCACCGCTCCCTTCGCGGTGTCGCAGGCGATCTGCACCTGGCGCGCGAGCGGGAACATGTCAGCGATCAGCCGCAGGCCGCCGGGCACCTTGGGATCGAGCTTCTTCGCCTCGGCCCAGGCCTGCGCCTTGTCGAGGATCGCCGAGAGGTTTTTCAGGGCGTGGGCAAAGCGCGGTGCGCTCGCCTGATACATGGAGAGCTTCATTGCAGGCGCTGGGTAAGGAATTGCAGCCGCTGAGCGAGCGAGGACAGCACGCCCGAGGCGAACTGCGGGCTGGTCTTGACCAGGGTGAGAAATGCCGTGCGGTTTATCGGCTGCAGCTCGCAGTCGGTTTCGGCCACCGCGCTCGCGAGGCGCGGCGAGGGGTCGACGAGCGCCGCTTCGCCGAAGGCGCCGCCGGGCCCGAGGCGCTCGACCACCTTGCCGCCGATCGACACCGCGACGCGCCCCTTCACCACCGCGTACATCAGCACCGCCTTCGAGCCCTCGGCCACGATCTGCCGCCCCTGCTGGTAGTAGATCGGCGGGTCGTTGGCCATGCCGCTCACCAGCTCGGCGAGGCGCTCGGCGTCGAACGTCGCCGACTCGTGCAGCCCGGCGCCGTCGCCCAGCTCACCGGCGGCGGTGAGGCGCGCGATAGTCTCGCGCAGCCGCGCGATCAGCAGGCTCATCAGCATCAGCGCGAAGCCGGGCTTGCTGGCGAGCCCGCGATCGAACTCGTCGTGGTCGAGGGCGATCAAGGTGCAGTCGACCTTTGCCGTCGCGGTAGCGGTGCGCGGTGCGTTGGTGATCGCCGCGAGCTCGCCGAAGATCTCGCCCTTCTTCACGCTGCCGATCGGCCTCTTGCCATGGAGCAGGTCGACCTCGCCGTCCAGCACGAAGTAGATCTTGTGGTTGGCCTTGCCGAAAAGCGAGCGCCCCTCCTTCTCGGAGAAGATCACCTTCGACTTCGGCACGCTGACCGGCTTGCCGGCGGAGCGGAAGAAATCGAGCGCGACTGTCGGGTCGTAGCTCATAGCTGCTTGAACGGCGCGCCGAGCTGCTCGCACTGGGAGCGCGCGTACTGCGCGCCGATGCCGAAATCGTCCGGGCCGCTGTTCACCTGGACGATCTTCTCGTGGCGCAAGAAGAACGTCATGGGGTAGAAGCCGGCGTAGGCGCCGGAGCGGTTCTTGTCGTTCACCCACACGCACACCGCCCAGCCGTAGTGCATCGCGCGCGCCGGGGTGCCGCGCTGGTACATCTGCTGCGGCTCGGTGCGGAACTCGATGATCGCGTCCTTGGGATCGGTGAGCCGGATCTTAAGGTAGCTCTTCACCTCGTCCTGCCAGCGCACCGGCTTGTCGCCGTAGCTCAGCCCGGCGGTCTCTTCCTTGGTCACGGGACGCGGGCAGCCGGCGAGAACGAGGGCCAGCGCGAGGGCGAGCATGGTTACGGCAAGGCGCATCGAAATCTCCATCGGGTAAAAGGCGGATTATGCAATCGAGCGGCCGGAGGCCTCAGGACTTTTCGTACATTTTCTTGTAGTGGCGGTACCACTCGCTCTGGAACAGCTCCTGCGGGTCGTGCTTGCGCTTGAGCCTGAGGAACTCGGGAAGCTGCGGGAAGCAGGCCTCGACCTGCCGGCGCAGCGCGTAGCGGTTGTAGGTCGGGTAGTAGCTGCCGCCGTGCTTGATGCCGATGTCGACCAAGCGCCGCAGCACGTCGCCCGCCTTGATCAGGCCGCTGGTGGTGTGCTCGACGTGGATGTTGAAGAGCACGCAGGCATACGAGCGCCGCGCCCACGGCAGGAAGGTCTCGCGGTCCTGCTCGATCAGCCGCACGCTGCCGTAGATGATGTCGACCTTGTCGCGGCGCGCGTAGTCGCGCACCTCGCCCAGGAAGCGCTCGAGCGCGTCGCGCTCGCAGCAGATCTCGGTCATCGTCTCGCTCGCGCGCACCTGCGCGCCGAGGCGCTGGTCGAGCGCGCGGTGGTAGTTCTCGGGGTACGCGCTCATCTGCTGCTCGTCCGACCAGTACACCTGGCCGTGGGTCGAGAGCTGGAAGCCGGCGTAGCGCCTGAACGCCTCGCCCTTGGCGGCGTGCGCGAGGTGTAGCAGCTCCACCAGGTCGCGCTCGTGCAGCTCCTTCTGGTTTGCCGGGACCGGCGTCGCGGGATCGACCGGCCGGTAGCACGAGAACACGCCGCGGTTCAGGAAGTCGGCCGAGGCCTCGTCGATCGAGAACTGGAACTCGCCGTACACGAAGCCGTCGCGGATGCGCTCGGCGAACCCCTTGGCGAGCGAGTCGACCTGGCGCACCTCGACCACGCGCTCCACCTTGCGCCGCTCGACCAGGCGCAGCGTCACCGCGGTGATCAGGCCGAAAAGCCCGTAGCCGCCGATCGCCAGCCTGAACAGCTCCGGGTTTTCGCTGCGGCTGCACTGCACCACGTCGCCGTTGGCGTTCAGCAGCTTGAACGACTCGACGTCGCCGACGAAGGGCGGCAGCTTGAGGCCGCGGCCGTGGATGTTCGCGGAGAGGCAGCCGCCGAGCGTCAGGCGGTCGGCGCCGCCCTGCTTCTGCGCAAAGGTCCACTGCTTCTCGCGCCCCTTCTGGGCGGCGGCCAGCTGCTGCAGGAGCTGCGGCCAATGCACGCCGGCCTCGACCTCGACATGGCCGCGCTCCGGGTCGAAGCCGAGCACCCGGTTCATCCGGCGCGTGTCGATCATCAGGCCGTCCATGAGGAACTGCTGCCCGCCCATGGCGTGGCGGCTGCCCGAGATGCACACCGCCTTTTCCTCCTTCTGCGCGGCCTTAATCGCGTTGCGCACCGCGTCGAGCGTGTCGGGCTGGACGATGCGCCAGACGCGCGCCGAGTTGAGCTGCGAGTGGACGTCGTTGACCAGGATGCCGGGCGGCGGTTTTTCTTTTTTGGCGAATTGAGGCCATGCGCTCGCCGGCCAGGCAAGCGCCAAGGTCTTCAGGAAATTCCGCCGGTTAAGCACGAACGATGAGCAGGCCTAAAGCTCCTCGGGGCGCGGCCTTATCACGCCCTTCTTCGGCCGGCCGGGCCGGTTGGTGAGCGCGAAGATGCGCAGCGGCGGCACCGGCGGCGGGGCTTCCATGAAGCGGCAGTCGGACTCGTTCGGCACGCTCATCAGCGCGCCCAGGCGCCGGCCGTTGAGCATGACGGTGTAGCGCAGCATGTGGGCCGAGCCGAGCACCGGCTGCGCCACGATGTCGTATTTGCCGAGCTTGTACTGCTTGCGTTCCAGCGCAGGCAAAGCCATGTCCAGGCCGCTGCGGCTTATTTCTTGGTGCTCTGGAACACGCTCGACAGGTCGACCTCGTCGAGCTTGACCGCGGCCTTGTTCGCCGCCTCGATCGAGGCCTTCATGCGGTCGGTCTCCCTGGTGGCCTGCTCGAAGGCGTCGGCCAGCTTGAAGCTGAAGGCGGCGAGCGCCTTGGGGTCGGGCTTCTTCTGCTCCGAGCCGGCGAGGGTGCCGTACACCCGGCTCGAGAGCTGCACGAAGATGCGCTCGGCGAGGTCGATGTAGTCTTTCTGGTGCGATGCCGCCGACGGCTTCGCCGGCGGCGCTTCCTTGGCGGGTGCGCTCATGGCCTTTCCGGTTTGGTTACCGCAATCCTACGCTGATCCTCGCTCAGCGTGCGCGCGAGCTGGTCGCGCAGCTCGTTGGACACCGTGACGTGGGCGTCGGGCCGGTCGCGGTGCACCTCGTAGAGCTTGGCCACCACCTCGATGTCGTGCTGCGCGAAGGTCTCGGCCGTGCGGCGCGCGCGGCCGGGGTCGCCGCTCACCTGGGTCAGGGCGATCTGCGCCAGCTTCAGCGCCGAGAGCCAGGTTTCGCGTTCCACGAACTCGACCCCCCGGTCGCGCAGCTCGAACAGGTGGCGCATGTCGTGCGCGCGCGAGATCACGCGCAGCTTCGGGAAGTGCGTGCGCGCGATCTCCGCCAGGCGCGTGATGGCGTCGGTGTCGTCGAGCGCGATGATCAGGAACTCGGCGGTCTCGGCGCCCGCGGCGTGCAGCAGATCCAGGCGCGTGGCGTCGCCGTAGAACACGCGGAAGCCGAACTTGCGCGACTGCTCGACATGGTCCGGGTCGTCGTCGAGCACGGTGGGCTCGTAGCCGCTCGCGTGCAGCATGCGCGCCACCACCTGGCCGACGCGCCCGAGCCCGGCGACGATCACCTTGCCCGCCTCGGGGACGTCGGCGGCGCGCTCCTCGGCCGGCGCGCTGAACCAGCGCGGCGCGAGGCGATCGTGCGCCCACAGCATGAACGGCGTGGCGAGCATCGAGATCGCCACCGCCAGCGTGATCGTGGGCGCCGCCTCGATGCCCATGCCGCCCTGGCCGCTCGCCGCGCCGAGCAGCACGAAGGCGAACTCGCCGCCCTGCGCGAGCAGCAGGATGAACAGCGGCCGCTCGGCGCGCGGAAAGCGCGCAAAGCGCGCGATGCAGTAAAGCACCGCGCCCTTCACCAGGAATAACCCCAGAATCAACGCAAAGACAACCAGCGGCCGCGCGATCAGCACCGCGAAGTCCACGCTCATCCCCACCGCGATGAAGAACAGGCCGAGCAGCAGGCCCTTGAACGGCTGGATCGCCGCCTCGATCTCGTGGCGGTACTCCGACTCGGCGAGCAGCACGCCGCCGAGGAAGGCGCCGAGCGCCATCGACAGCCCGGCGTGCTCGAAGGCGAGGGCGATGCCGAGCACCAGCAGCAGCGCGAAGGCGGTGAAGATCTCGCGCAGGCGCGTGCGCGCGATGTGGCGGAACACCGGCCGCGCCACCAGGCGGCCGCCGAGGAGCGTAGCCGCGATCACCGCCACGGCGATGCCGAGCCCCTGCCAACTGAAGCTCGACTTGCCCGCGCTCGCGCCGAGCAGCGGCAGCAGCGCGAGCATCGGGATCACCGCGATGTCCTGGAACAGCAGCACCGCGAAAGTGCCCTGGCCGCCCTGCGTGGCGAGCGCGCCGCGCTCCGTCAGCGGGGCGAGCGCCAGCGCCGTGGAGGACAGCGAAAGCGCCATCGCCGCGACCAGCGCGATGCGCAGCTCGAAGCCGAGCGCCCAGCCGACCAGCGCGAGCGCCGCGATCGATCCCAGCACCTGCGACAGGCCGAGCCCGAGCAGCCGCGCGCGCATGCTCCACAGCCGCTTGGGCTCGAGCTCCAGGCCGATGACGAAGAGCAGGAATACCACGCCGAGCTCGGCGAACGCCCGCACGTGATCGGCGGTGTCGACGAACCTGAAGCCCCAGGGGCCGATGGCGACGCCGGCGAGCAGGTACCCCGCCACCGACCCCAGGCCGAGGCGATGCGACGCCATTACCGCGATCACCGCGGCCGCGAAATACAGGCTCGCCTGGACGAGGAAATCGTTGCCGTGCTCCATCGCCGAAGTATAGTTGGCCGCCGGGGCGGGACCAGGACGGAATCCGCCGGGACCGGACTTCAGGCCCGGGCCGCGCGACTTTTCGCACGCGCGCTGCGTTAGACTTGGCCGACAGATCGACGAAAATGCAGGCCGGCATCCACTACACCGTCCCGGGCGGCGAGCCGCTGGTCAACGAGACCTTCGGGCCGAACAACATCCGCCGCAAGACCAGCGGCGCGCAGCATGTCCATGAAGTGGAAGTGCGCGATGGCCGCCCGCTCGCGCCCACCTTGTCGCTCGACCGGAACGGCTTCGTGTTCGTCGGGCACCAGACCGCGGTCAGGGATTTCTTCGATGCGAACGAGCTGAAAAGCGTCTACTACGCCGAAGTCGCGACGCTGGTCGAGCAGCTCTCCGGAGCGAAGCGGGTCCACGTATTCGACCATACGCTGCGCTCGGGCGACGAGGCCGAGCGCGAGGCGCGCCTGGTCCGCGAGCCGGTGCTCTCGGCGCACAACGACTACACCGAGTGGTCGGGACCCAACAGGGTCAGGGAATTGATGGGCGAGGAGGCTGAGTCCCTGCTCGCGCGTCGCTTCGCGATCATTCAGGTCTGGCGCGCGATCGATCAGCCGATCAGGTCGAACCCGCTGGCGATCGCCGACGCGTCCAGCATCGCGGCCGGGGACCTGCTGCTCGCCGAGCGGCGCTACCCGCACCGCGTCGGGCAGACCTACCGCCTGCGGTACTCGCCCGCCCACCGCTGGTTCTACTTCCCCGAGATGCGCCGCGACGAGGCGCTGGTGTTCAAGGTGTTCGACTCGGCGAAGGACGGCCGCGCGCGCTTCACGCCGCACACCTCGTTCGACGACCCGGCGACGCCGCCGGGCGCGCCGCCGCGGCAGAGCATCGAGGCAAGGGCATTAGCTTTCTACTAGAGGTCTTTTGGGTTTTCTCGCGAGCAGGAAGAAGCCCGAGCCCAGGCCGGCGAGGATCGCGAGGATGGTGAAGCCGAGGCGGTAGTCGCCGGTCATGTCGGCGAAGATGCCGGGGATGATCGGCCCGCCGACCTGGCCGACGACGATGACCATGAAGGACAGGCCGAGGATCATGCCGATGGCGCTGCGGCCGAAGTAGTCGGCGCGCATCGCCTGCATGAAAGGCCCGCGCAGCCCCCAGGCAGTGCCGTGCAGCGCGGCGAAGGCGATCACCATGGGTAGCGAGACCGCGTAGGTGAGCAGCAGCAGGCCGAGCGCGTGCGCCAGCATGCACCCGGCGGCGATGACGCGCTTCTTGTAGCGATCGCCGATCGCCCAGCCGAGGGCCACGCCGACGATCTGGAACAGCGTCACCAGGCTGATGACCAGCGACGCGCCCGCGACCGAGTAGCCGAGGCCCTCCTTGAGGTGGGTGATGGCGTGCACCGAAACCGCGTGCACCACGAACAGCGCGAAGCCGTGGCCGAGCGCGATCAGCCAGAAGGCCTGGGTGCGCAGCGCCTCGCGCGCGGTGAAGTCACGGGTTGCATCGGGAACATCCCCGCCCGGCGCCTGCGGTGAAGACTCTTCGGGCGCGATGCCGTCGGGCACTTCCCCATGCTCGCGCGGGCTGTTGCGGATCACCAGGGCGAGCGGCAGGCCGACCGCGATGGCGAGGATGCCGGAGGCGAGGGCGGTCTGGCGCCAGCCGAAGGTGGTCAGCGACGAGGCGACCAGCGGCACCATGATGCCGCCGAAAGCGAGCCCGATCGACATCGCGGAGAGCGCGCGGGCGCGCTTGCGCTCGAACCAGTGGATCAGCGCGACGTTGAGCGGGAAGAAACCGCACAGGCTCGAGCCGAGCGCGATGACGATGAAGGCGCCGTAGAACGCGGGCAGCGACTGCACCTGGCTGAGGAGGCACAGCCCCGCGCCGAAAATCACCACGCCGGCGCGCACGAAGACCTTGGGCCCGAAGCGGTCGAGCAGCCAGCCGAGCACCGGCCCGAGCAGCGCGACCTCCATCTGCTGCAGCGCCGCCGCGCCCGAGAGCGCGGTCTTGCTCCAGCCCTGCTCCTCGGCGAGCACCGCGAGGTAGGCGCCGAACGCCTGGCTCACGAGCCCGGCTTGGAGGAACTGCAGGCCCACGGCGGCGCCCACCATCCACCAGCCGTAGAAGATGCGCGGCCTAGGACTGTGGTTCATCACTGAGAAAAACAGGGACAGACCACGTTTTTCTCAATGCGAAGCTAACGAAAAACGTGGTCTGTCCCTGTTTTTCTATTCACGTGAGAGAAATGCAGGCCTCCTCGTAGCGCCCCGATCCCATCGCCTTGGGGTCGAAGATCTCGCGCTCGGCGATCCACTTGAACGACTCCTCGAACACCTCGCGCGTGTAGGGCTCGAACACGATGCGCTCGCCCGGCCCCCAGCGCCGCACGTCGATCTCGCCGAGAAAGCGCGCCGGGAACTCCCTGCGGTAGTGGTGCGTGTGCAGCTCGGGGCGCAGGTCGATGTCGCGCTGCGCGCGGCGCAGCGCGCGGAAATATTTGCGCACGTCCTCGGGATCGGGATCGCCGGTGAGCATGGTCGCGATCATGAAGGTGGTATCGATGACCTTGCGGAAGCCGAGCTGCTCGAGGAAGTAGTACGGGCCGCTGAACACCGCGGCCGCCGGCACCTGGCGGTCGATCAGCCTCTCCATGCGCCCGAACAGGATGCCGTCGGCGAAGGAGAGCTTGATGTCCTCGCGCGGCAGGTACTGCTCGAGCGCCTGAATCGTCGAATAGTGGCTGCCCGACTGGTGTCCGACCGAGACCGGCACCCCCTTGAGATCCTTCGGCTCGCGGATCGGCGACTCGGGCGGCACGAACACGCCGCCCGGCGACACCGAGTAGGCGTCGGTCACCATCTTGCCCAGGCCCTTCGACGCCGCCACGTTGACCGTCCAGTGGCAGGCGCAGCTGACGTTCGCTTCGCGCCCTTTCTCGAAGCTGGTATAGGCGCCGACCTTGTCGGGGGTGGCGTGGGTCTCGAAGGCCGCGCGGAACTCGTAGTCGAGGCCCTCGTCGCGGAAGTAGCCCTTCTCTTCGGCCACCCACTCGTGCAGCCGGAAATGCGGAGAAATCACGAACCTGGCCATGCCTGCCCTCCTTCGAACACAGCATGATACTGGGCCTGCCAAAAAGTTGGCGCAACTCACAGTTGCTGACCATCTTGCCCCGCCGTGCCGGGAAAATACCTGGACCGATGAAAGCCCAGCGCCAACTCCAGGACCAGCTGCAGTCGCTGTTCGCGCGCTGCCCCGACCTGTGCGGCTTCGCCGTGCGGGCCGAGGCCGAGGAGCTCTACGTGAGCGACATCGGCATCTCGCCGCGGCTCTCGGCCGAGCACTACGGCGAGATCTACCAGGACATCGCGCAGACGCTGGCCGAGCTGCTGGAAGAGAGCCCCGACCTGGGCGAGTGGCTGCGCGGCCGCACCTTCGCCAGGACCCTGCACTGAGAAAATCGGGGTCAGAGCCCGATTTCCGAATCGCAGTGCGATTCGGCCAAATCGCCCTTGGCGATTTGGCCCGCCGCTCCCGCTATGGGAAATCGGGCTCTGACCCCGATTTTCTCCCTCTAGGGGTTCGGCTGTAGTCGTTTCAGGGATTCCCCGATTGGCCTTTCGGCTGCAGGCCGATAGTCTGGGACCCATGAAGACCCCCCCGCCCGGCAGCCCGCCCGGCAGGCTCGAGGCCGACGTCGAGGCGCGCATCCGCACGCTTTTCGCCCGCTGCCCCACCCTGCACGGCTTCGCCGTGCACACCGAGCTCTTCGTCACCGACATCGGCGTCTATCCGAAAGTCGACGCGCTGTACGACGAGATCCACGACGAGATCACGCACGCGATCTCCGCTCTCGTGCACGACCGGCCGCACGCCTGCGATTACCTTCGCGGGCGCACGTTCGCGCGCGCGCTGCACTGACCGTCGATAAACCCGTACCGGGTTCGACAAACTGATAAAGGGTTTGACAAACCCTTACCCCCCCGGCGCGCGCCGCGGGACTACCTTAACGCCATGGGCTACTGCATCGAGTTCGCGGTCGGCGGCGGAGTGCTCCGGGCGATCGTCTCGGGCAGGTCCAGGTTCGCCGACGCCATCGCGAGCGACATCGGCACGCAGGCGCGGAAGAACTCGGTGCGGCGCGTGCTGATCGACGTGCGCGCGCTGCACGACCGCCTCGGCCGGCTGCGCGTGCTGCTCGCGGACAAGCACGTTCCCGAGCGCATCGCGGTGGTCGACAAGGATTCCAACGACCGCCATTACGTGTTCGCCGAGCTCGCCGCGCAAGCCAAGGGCTACGCCCTGCGCCGCTTCGACGGTCACGCCGCCGCGCTGAACTGGCTCTACACCCCCGCAGACTGACACCGCGGCCGGTGTTACGCTGTGACGCGTAATGCCGGCCAACCTCTCGCCGGAATACAAGAAGGCTGAGCAGGCCTACCGCGCCGCGCGCGAGCCGCGCGAGCGCCTGACGTTGCTGAAGGAGATGCTGCGCACGATCCCCAAGCACAAGGGGACCGAGCACCTCCAGGCCGACATCAAGTCGCGCATCAAGGGGCTCTCCGACGAGCTCGCGGGCCCGAAGAAGGGCGGCGCGCGCAGCGCCCAGGGCTACGCGCTGCGCCGCGAAGGCGCGGCGCAGGTCTGCCTCGTCGGCCCGCCCAACTCGGGCAAGTCGACGCTGCACGCGGTGCTCACCGGCTCGAGAAGCGAGGCCGGACCTTTTCCCTACACCACCCAGCACCCGGTGCCCGGCATGCTGCTCTACGAGGACGTCGCCTTCCAGCTCGTCGACCTGCCGCCGGTGTCGCGCGAGCACATGGACCCGGCGCTCATCGGCGCGCTGCAGGGCACCGACGCCGCCTGGCTGGTGGTCGATCTCGCCGATCCGGCATGCACCGACCACGTCTCGCTCATCATCGAGGAGCTCTCGCGGCGCAAGATCACCCTGGATGAGAAATGGCCGTCGACGGGGCAGGCCGAGGAAGATGGCGACCTGTTCCGCGTGCGCCTGCCGACGCTTCTCGTGGCGAACAAGAGCGACCTCGACCCCGATCCCGACGAGGTCAAGGTGCTCGAGGAGCTGCTCGGCATCCGCTATCCCGCGCTCGCGGTGTCGGCCGCGCGCGGCGACCGCCTCGGCGAGCTCGCGCCGTTCCTGTTCCGCGCGCTCGGCATCGTGCGCGTGTACTCGAAAGTCCCCGGGAAGCCGTCCGACAAGCAGCGGCCGTTCACCGTGCGCGCCGGCGACCGCGTCAGCGACGTCGCGCGCCTGGTGCACCAGGACGTCGCCGCGACCCTCAAGTACGCGCGCGTCTGGGGCAGCGGCGAGTTCGACGGCCAGCAGGTCGGGCCCGAGCACCGCGTCGCCGACGGCGACGTGCTCGAGCTGCACGCGCGCTAGCGCAGGCGCTCGAGCGCCTCGCGCGTCGCCGCGGTATCCGGATGCGCTTCCCCGAGCGCTCGGCTGCGGATGGCGAGGCTGCGTTCATAGAGCGCTCGCGCGGGCTCGAGCCGCCCGCGCGAGCGCTCGATCTCGGCGAGCGCCTGCAGCGCGATGGCGCAATGCGGGTGCTCGGGACCGAGCGCCTCCTCGTAGATCGCGAGCGCGCGCCGCGCGCTGCGCTCGGCGGCGGCGCGGCGTCCCTGGCCGGCCTGGGACCTGGCAAGCACGATCATCGCCGCCGCGACGCCAGGATGCTGCGGCCCGAGCACCTGCTCGGCGATCGCCAGGCCGCGCTTCGCGAGCGGCTCGGCCTCGGCATAGCGCTGCTGCGCGACGTGGAGCCGCGCCAGGTTGATGAGCGCCGCCGCGGTGCCGGCATGGCCTTCGCCGAACGCATGCCGGTACAGGGCAAGTGCGCGCCGGTAGAGCGGCTCGGCTTCGCGGTAGCGTCCCTGGAGCTCGATCACCACCGCCAGGTTGTTGAGCGCGGTCGCAACATTCGAATCTGTTTTCTCGTAGATCTCGAGGCTGCGGCGATAAAGCGGTTCGGCTTCGCCGTAGCGGCCGAGCGCGCGGTACACGGCGGCGAGATTGTTCGCCGTGTCGGCGATGCGGCGGTCGTGCGCGGCGAAATCGCGCGTCTCGGCGAGCGCGGCTTCGAGCGCCGCGGCCGCGGCGGCGTAGTCGCCAGCCTGGTGCGCGGCAAGGCCGTCGTGCATCTGCCTTTCCCACTCCACCTCGCCAGCCCGGGCAGCGGCCGCGAGAGAAAGCAGAAGGGCGAGCGTTACTTGTAGCGGTAGACGACGATCTTGTCGGCCGCCGATTCCGGCGTCCACACTTCACCCTTCCGGCCGTGGATCTGGCGCACGTTGGGCCGCGAGCTCGACGATTTGAAGCTCTCGAATTTTTCGGTGGCCGGATCGAAACGCAGCATCACCTGGGCCGTCCACTCGGCAGCCCACACCTTGTCGGTCTCGTCGACATAGACGGCGTAGACGTGCGGGTCGTCGCCCGGCGCCTGCCATTTGGACCATTTGCCGCTCTTCGGCTCGTAGCGGCTGAGGTTGCCCGAGTTCCACTCCGCAACCCACACGTGGCCCTTGGAGTCCGACCACACGCGGCGCGCCCCCTGCCGCGGCGTCGGCGGCTCGATGACCGTCGTGGTGCCGTCTGCATTGATTTTTCCTACAAAAGAACCCGCAAGCGACGCGTAATACACCGTGCCGTCGGGCGTGGCATGGATGCCGTAAGGGCCGCGGCCTTTCGGCGCTTCGAACACCTTCATCTCACCCGAGCGCGGGTCGAGCCGGCCGTAGATGCCGCTCTGGCCAGTAAACCAATGCACGCCCTTCGCGTCGAAGATCGCGGTGTTGAGATTGGCGTAGCCGCTGCCTTCCGGCAGCGGCCAGACCTTCACGGCGCGGGTCTTCGGGTCGACGCGCACGATCGCGTTCTGGCCGCCGTCGGTAAGCCACGGCGCGCCGTCCGAACCGGCAATGACCCCATGGGGAGAGGAGCCGCGGCCGAGCGGCACGAATTCGATCTTGCCGCTCTTCGGGTCGAGGATGCCGAGATTGCCGCTGCCCTGCGCCGAGATCCACACCGGGCCACCGGGCGCCGCGTCGGCCCAGACATCGTGCACGCGGTGCCCGCGCGGCACCGGGTATTCCTGCACCGTGACCTGCGCGAGCACCTGTCCGGAAAGAATCAGCAGCAGGAACGCGAGATTTCTCATGATTTGGCGATCGCTTTTTTCGGATCGATAAAGGGCATGCCGACGACTTTTGCCGGGCGTATGCGACCCGGCGCCTCGATCTGCAAACGGGTCCCCGGCGCTGCGTATTCCAACGGCACCATGGCGTAGCCGATGTTCTTCTTCAGCCGCGGCGAGTGCACGCAGGAAGTCACGAAACCTGCCGTTTTCCCCTCTGCGCGCACCGGGTAGCGCGTCATGTTCAGGTCCATCCTGCCGCCCGCGATTTCCACGCCAACCAGCTTCCTTTTCACTCCTTCTTTCTGAATTCTGCGCAGCGCGTCGCGGCCGATGAATTCCGCCGCCTTGTCCAGGTTCACCAGCCGCTCGAGCCCGAGCTCGTAGGGGTTGTTCTCGAGCGTCATGTCGATGCCGTAGTTGAGGATGCCGGCCTCGATGCGGCGGATGTCGGACGGGCCGGTGGGCGCGATCTTGTAGCGCTTGCCGGCCTTGAGCACGCGGTTCCACAGGTCGACGCCGCGCGCCGAGTCGAGCAGGTAGAGCTCGTAGCCGAGCTCGCCGGTCCAGCCGGTGCGCGTGACGATGACGGGGATGCCTTGCAGTTCAGTTTTCCTGAATTCGTAGTACTTCAGTTGGCAAACCCAATGGCCGAACATGTCCGCCACCAGCTCCCTCGATCTCGGCCCCTGGATCTGCAGCGGCGCGACGTCGAGCTCGCGCACCGCGACGTCCAGGCCGGCGCCGCGCGCGACGCCCTTCGCCCACAGCAGCACGTCGCTGTCGGCGCAGGCGAGCCAGAAGCGGTTCTCCTCGAGCCGCAGCAGCACCGGGTCGTTGACGATGCCGCCGGCGTCGTCGGTGAGGAGCACATAGCGCCCTTCGCCGACCCGGCACTTCGAAAGATCCCGCGGCGTCAGCAGCTCGGCGAGCTTGAGACCGTCGCGCCCCGCGATCTCGACGTTGCGCTCGACGGACACGTCCCACAGGGTCACCCCGGCGAGCAGGCTCCGGTATTCGGCCTCGAAGCTGTCGTAGCGGATCGGCAGCAGCATGTGGTTGTAGACGGTGTAGCCGCGGCAGCCGGCGCGCTGCGTCGCCTCGAAATAGGGCGAACGTTTGAGGCGCGCGCCGCGTTGGATCAGGGCGGGATCGAATATCATTGGGCTCTCATGGGTGTGCACCAGAATTTCATCAACGGGGACTGGGCGCAGGCGCGCAGCCAGGCGCCGAATATTAACCCCTCGAACCTCGCCGACGTGGTGGGCGAATTCGCCCGCGCCGACGAGGCGCAGGCGCGCGCGGCGATCGCCGCGGCGCGCGCCGCCTTCGCGGCCTGGTCGCGCGGGCCGATCCAGGCGCGCGCCGACATGCTCGACAAGATCGGATCCGAGATCCTGGCGCGCAAGGACGAGCTCGGCACGCTGCTCGCGCGCGAGGAGGGCAAGACGAAGGCCGAGGCCGTCGGCGAGGCGACGCGCGCCGGCTACCTGTTCCGCTTCTTCGCCGGCGAGGTGGTGCGCCAGGCGGGCGAGGTGCTGCCCTCGGTGCGGCCGGGCATCAAGGTCGAGATCACGCGCGAGCCGCTCGGCGTGGTCGGCCTGATCACGCCCTGGAATTTCCCGCTCGCGATCCCGGCGTGGAAGATCGCGCCCGCGCTCGCCTACGGCAACTGCGTGGTGTTCAAGCCCGCCGACCTGGTGCCGGGCTGCGCCTGGGCGCTCACCGAGATCATCGCGCGCGCCGGCGTGCCGGCGGGCGTGTTCAACCTGGTGATGGGCCGCGGCGCGGTGCTCGGCGAGATCCTCTCCAAGTCGCCCGACATCGACGCCGTGAGCTTCACCGGCTCTCAGGCGGTCGGCAAGACGGTGGCGCAGAACTGCGCCGCGCGCCTCGCCAAGGTGCAGCTCGAGATGGGCGGCAAGAACCCGCAGGTGGTGCTCGACGACGCCGACCTCGACACCGCGGTGAACCTGTCGGCGCAGAGCGCGTTCTTCTCCACCGGCCAGCGCTGCACGGCTTCGAGCCGGCTGATTGTCACGCAGGGCATTCATGACCGTTTTGTAAAAGCGCTGACCGAGAAAATGCAGAAGCTGAAAGTCGACGATGCTCTCAAAGAGGGCACCGACATCGGCCCGGTGGTGGACGAGCGCCAGCTCGAGCAGGACCTGAAGTACATCGAGCTCGGCCGCAGGGAAGGCGCGAAGCTCGCCGCCGGCGGCAAGCGCCTCGAGCGCGAGAAGCAGGGCTACTATCTCGAGCCCGCGTTGTTTGTCGACAGCACGCCGCAGATGACCATCAACCGCGACGAGATCTTCGGCCCGGTCGCCGCGGTGATCCGCGTCAAGGACTACGAAGAGGCGCTCGCGGTGGCGAACGACACGCCGTTCGGCCTGTCCTCGGGCATCGCCACGACCTCGCTCAAGCACGCCGAGCACTTCAAGCGCAACTCCGCCGCCGGGATGGTGATGGTCAACCTGCCGACCGCGGGGGTCGACTACCACGTGCCCTTCGGCGGCCGCAAGGGCTCGAGCTACGGCCCGCGCGAGCAGGGCCGCTATGCCGCCGAGTTCTACACCAGCGTGAAGACGAGCTACGTCAATGCCTGACGCCAAGCCGGTCTTCGAGATGGACCTGAAGGTCGGGAAGTACGACGTGCAGAAACTGCTCGGCAAGGGCGCTACCGGAACCGTGTACCTGGCGAAGGACACGTTCACCGGCAAGGAGGTCGCGCTCAAGACCATCGAGCCCGAGGTGTTCCGCGACCCCGAGTTCGGCACGGTGTACCGCTCGCAGTTCCTGAACGAGGCCTCGCTCGCCGGCAAGCTGCGCCACCCCTACATCGTCAGCATCCTCGACGCGGTGGTGGGCGAGGAGTCGGGCTACATCGCGATGGAGCTGGTCACCGGCGGCGAGCTGTCGAAGCACGCCACGCCCGGCACGCTGCTGCCGGTTCCCGACGTGCTGCAGATCGGCTTCAAGTGCTGCGGCGCGCTCGAATACGCGGCGAAGGAGGGCATCGTCCACCGCGACATCAAGCCGGCGAACATCATGATCGCCGACGGCACCGAGGTGAAGATCGCCGACTTCGGCGCCGCCGTCCTGAAGAAGAGCCAAGTGGTGCAGACCGCGGCGCTCGGCTCGCCCTACTACATGTCGCCCGAGCAGATCGAGGGAGCCAAGCCGCTCACCTTCCACAGCGACATGTACTCGCTCGGCGTGGTGCTCTACGAGCTGCTCACCGGCAAGCGGCCGTTCTCCGGCGCGAACCTCGAGGAGCTGATCGCCAAGATCCTGAAGCACGAGCCGCTGCCGCCGAGCGAGTTGCGCAGCGAGCTGCCCAAGTCGATCGACGCGGCGGTGCTGCGCGCGCTGAAGAAGGACCCGGCGCAGCGCTACGCGAGCTGGCCCGAGTTCGCGCTCGAGCTGTCCAAGGCGGGCGAGCAGGTGCTGCCGCCGGGGTCGATTCCCGACAGCGAGAAGTATGTGACGTTGAAGGCGGTGCCGATGCTGGCGAACCTCGCCGACTCCGAGCTGTGGGAGCTGGCGCGCGCCGGCCGCTGGCGGCGCGTGCCCAAGGGCAGGGCGATCGTGCAGGAAGACCAGAAGGGCAAGAGCTTCTTCTTCCTCGCCAAAGGCGAGGCCAAGGTGACCAAGAAGAAGAAGCTGCTCAACATGGTGAACGGCGGCGAGTGCTTCGGCGAGATGGCCTACATCGGCGGCGGCGAGCAGCCGCGCCACGCCACCGTCGAGGCGGTGACCGAGCTGCTGATCGCCGAGTTCGACCCCGCGGCGCTCGAGAAAATGAGCCTCGGCGCGCAGCTCCAGCTCACGCGCGCGCTGGTGCGCAACGTCACCGACCGGCTCGCCCTCGCCAACGTCCGCCTGGCGCGCTGACTCCCGAAAAGCCCGTATCGGCCTGGGTGCTGGTGGCGGCGAACCTGGTGCCGCTCGCCGGGGTGCTCCTCTGGGGCTGGGACGCATTCGCGCTGATCGCGCTCTTCTGGATGGAGAACGTGGTGGTGGGAGTGTTCTTCATCCTGCGCATGCTGTGCGCGCAGCCCAGGGAGCCCGCACTGTGGGCCGGCAAGCTCTTCATGGTGCCGTTCTTCTGCTTCCACTACGGCATGTTCACCGCGATCCACGGCGTGTTCGTGTTCTCCATGCTCGGCGGCAGGCGCTACGACATGCGGGGATACGACGTGCTCGAGCCCGCCATCCGAGCGGCCGCGGACTACGGCCTGTGGCTGCCGCTCGCCGTGCTGGTCGCGAGCCACTTCTTTTCTTTCGCGTGGAACTATCTTTATCGCGGAGAGTTCCGCCGAGCGAGCCTTCCCGAGCTGATGGCCAAGCCCTATGGGCGCGTGGTCGTGCTGCATCTCGCCATCATCCTCGGCGGCTTCGGCGCGGCGGCGCTCGGCTCGCCGGTCTGGGCGCTGGTCCTGCTCCTGGTCCTCAAGATCGGGCTTGACTTGAAGGCGCACCTCAAAGAACACTCCCCGAAAGCGCCCGTCAAGGAATACCCGGATTGGAAGTCATGAAGGCGAAAACCATCGCGATCCTGGAAAGCCGCCTGGGCAAGCAGCTCGCCGATCTGGTGGCGCAGCGCGGCGGCGTGCCGATGCATGCGCCCGCGCTCACGGAGCTGCCCGACCTCGAGCCGCAGAAGATCGCCGCGCTGGTGCGCTCGCTGGAGGGACAACCGCCAAAGCTCGTGATCTTCCAGACCGGCGTCGGCACGCGGGCGCTGTTCGCCGCGACCGATTCCCTGGGGTTGACGGCGAAGCTTCTTCAGCTTCTCGAGAACACCGCCGTCGCCGCGCGCGGGCCCAAGCCGACCGGAGCGCTGCGCTCGCGCGGCGTGCGCATCGACCGCAGCGCCGCGGAACCGTATACGACGAAAGAGGTCCTGGATGCGATCAGGGACGTGGATGTGAAAGGCAGCCGCGTCATCGTTCAGCGCTACGGCGTGGCCAACGTCGAGCTCGACCGCGCGCTCGAGGCGCACGGCGCGCAGGTGACCGAGATCCCGACCTACCGCTGGTCGCTGCCCGAGGACACGCGCCCGCTCGAGAGCCTGATCGGCGCGCTCGAGCGCGGCGAGATCCACGCCGCGGTGTTCACCAACGCCGAGCAGGCGAGGAATCTTTTCGCGGTTGCAGAGAAGCTCAACAAGGCGCAGGAGCTGAAAGACTCCCTGAACCGGACCCTCGTCGCCTCGATCGGCCCGGTGGCCTCGGCCGCATTGCGCGACTTCAGCGTCAAGGTAGGCCTCGAATCCAGCCCGCCGAAGCTCGGCGCCCTCATGTCCGCTCTCGATTCGGCCCTGTCATGAGAATTTTTCTGGTTCTGCTGCTGTTCGCAACGCAGGCGTTTGCCCAGCCGTACCCGTCGCGGCCGATCCGCCTGGTGCTCGGGTTTCCGCCGGGCGGCGCGGCGGACTTCGTGTCGCGCGCGTTCCAGGAGCCGCTGTCGAAGGCGCTCGGCCAGCCGATCGTGGTCGAGAACCGGCCGGGCGCGGGCTCGAGCATCGCCGCCGAGCACGCGGCGAAAAGCGCGCCCGACGGCTACACCATGCTGATCGCCAGCCCTTCGAGCATCCTGGTGAACCCGCTGATCTCGCCGAAGGCCGGCTTCCAGCCCACTCGCGACCTGGTGCCGATCAGCAAGGTGAGCTCCTCGCCGCTGATCCTGGCGGTGAACCCCGGCATCGGCGTGAATTCAGTGAAGGAGCTGATCGCGCACGCGCAGAAGAACCCGGGCAAGCTCAACTTCGCCACCTCGGGCAACGGCTCGGCGCCGCACCTCGCCGCGGTGCTGTTCCTGAAGCTCGCGAACGTCGACATGGTGCACGTGCCGTACAAGGGCGGCGCGCCCGCGGTGCAATCGGTGCTCGCCGGCGATACCCAGCTCTCGTTCGCCACCCCGCCCTCGGTGCTGCCGCTGGTGCAGGGCGGGCGCCTGCGCGCGCTGGCGACGACCAGCCGCGCGGCGACGCCGCTGATCCCGGGCGTGCCGGGGATGGGCGAAGCCGGGCTGCCGGACTACGAGATCTCGTTCTGGTACGGGTTCTTCGTGCCGGCGGGAACGCCGCCCGAGGTGGTGCGCAGGCTGTTCGACGCGACCAGCCATGTTCTCAGGCAGCCGGAGGTCGCGGGCATCCTGGCGCGCGAGGGCACCGAGACCTCGGGCTCGGCCTCGCCGGCGGACTTCACGGCGTTCATCGCCATAGACGCCGCGCTGTGGGCGCGCCTGGTGAAGGACTCGGGCGCCAAGGCGGACTGACCATGGAATTGGGCATTCGCGGCCGCACGGCGCTGGTCACCGGGGCGAGCATGGGCATCGGCAGGGGAATCGCGGCCGCGCTGGCGAAGGAGGGGGTGCGCCTTGCCGTTGTTGCCAGGAGAAAAAAGCTTCTCGAGGAACTGCAGGCGGAAACCGGCTCGAAGCTGGTCATCATCGAGCAGGATTTCATGGCCGATGGCGCGCCGGAGGCGATCGCCAAGGCTGCGCTCGAAGGCCTGGGCTCGGTGGAGATCCTGGTGAACAACGCCGGCGGCAGCCGCAGGTTCACGCTGGACGCGAGCGAGGCGCAGTGGGACGAGGCGCTGACGCTCAACTTCACGCGCCAGCGCCAGCTCGCGCACCGCCTGCTGCCGCAGATGATCGCGCGCAAGTGGGGCCGCATCGTCAACATCACCGGCAAGTCCGAGCCCGAGGGCCTCAACGGCGCGTTCGCCGCCAAGGCGGCGATGCATTCGTGGGCCAAGGGCCTGTCGCGCGAGGTCGGCAGGCACGGCATCACGGTGAACTGCGTGCCCCCAGGCCGCATCATCAGCGAGCAGATCCTGCGCAACTACAGTCCCGAGTGGCGAGCGCGCGAAAGCGAGGAGGACATCCCGGTGGGCGAGTACGGCCAGCCCGCCGACATCGCCAACCTGGTGTGCTTCCTCGCCTCGCCGCTCGCGCGCTACATCACCGGCGCGGTCATTCCCGTCGATGGCGGCTTAAGGAGATATCAATTTTGAAGATCTTCGCACTCATCCTGGCGCTGGCGGCGACGCCGGCCCTCGCGCAGACCTACCCCCAGAAACCGATCCGCCTCGTGGTGCCGTTCGCGCCGGGCGGCTCGAGCACCATCGTCGCGCGCAGCGTCGCCGCCGAGATGTCGAAGGCGCTCGGCCAGGAGATCTACATCGAGAACAAGGGCGGTGGCGGCGGCAACCTCGCGATGCACGACGTGGCGCGCGCCGACCCCGACGGCTACACGCTGATCATCGGCCACGTCGGCAGCCTGGCGATGACGCCGTTCATCACGCCGAACCTGGGCTACGATGTGAACCGCGACTTCGCGCCGGTCTCGCTGCTCGCCAAGGTGCCGAACATCTTCGTGGTGCACGCCGACGTGCCGGCGAAGGACCTGCGCGAGTTCGTGAAGCTGGCGAAGAGCAGGCCCGGGCAGCTCTATTACGGCTCGGCGGGCAACGGCAGCGCCGGCCACCTCGCGATGGAGTACCTGAAGCTCGTCTCCGGGATGGATCTGCAGCACGTGCCCTACAAGGGCACCGGCCCGAACCTCGTCGACCTGGTCGCCGGCCGCACGCAGGCCACTTCGGCGGGCACGCCGCCACTCATGTCGCACGTCAAGTCGGGCAGGCTGCGCGTGATCGCGGTCGGCACGCCGCAGCGCCTGGCGACGCTGCCCGAGATCGCCACCGTCGCCGAGCAGGGCTATCCCGGCTTCGAAACCAGCCAGTGGTACGGCCTCAACGCGCCGGCGAAAACGCCGCCGGCGATCGTCAAGCGGCTCTCCGACGAAGCGGCGAGGGCGGTGAAGGCGGCTTCCGTGATCGAGCGCTTCAAGGCCGACGACGCCGAGTCGGTCGGCTCGACGCCGCAGCAGTACGGCGAGTTCATCGCCAGGGAGCAGGCGCGCTGGAAAGAAGTGATCCAGAAAGCCGGCATCAAGGCGGACTGATGGTCGACGCGGTTCTGCCATGACGTATGACGTCATAGTCGTCGGCGGGGGAAACGCGGCGCTGTGCGCTGCGCTCTCCGCTTCCGAATTTTCGAAAAAAATACTCGTACTGGAACGGGCGCCGGAGGAGGAGTCGGGCGGCAACTCGCGCTTCACCGCCGGCCTGCTGCGCGTGGTGTACAACGGCGTCGACGACCTCAGGCAGGTGATCGAGCTCTCCGCCGACGAGGTCGCGCGCAGCGACTTCGGCACCTACACCGAAGAGCAGTTCTTCGACGACATGGCGAGGGTCACGGAATATCGCTGCGACCCCGATTTGACCGAAGTTCTGGTGAAAAACAGCTTTCCGACCGTGGTATGGATGCGCAAGCACGGCGTGCGCTTCACCGCGGCGTGGGGCCGGCAGGCGTTCAACGTCGGCGGCAAGTTCAAGTTCTGGGGCGGGCTCACCGTCGAGGCGGTGGGCGGCGGGCCGGGGCTGGTCGATTCGCTCACGCAGATCGCGCGCAAGAAGGGCGTCGAGATCTGGTATCGCGCGCGCGCCGTGTCGCTGGTCGCCGATGATTCGGGCGTCCACGGGGTCGTGGTGAAGCACGAGGGCAAGACCAGGACCGTTTCCTCCCGCTCGGTGGTCCTCGCCGCCGGCGGCTTCCAGGCGAACACCGAGTGGCGCACGCGCTACCTCGGGCCGGGCTGGGAGCTCGCCAAGGTGCGCGGCACGCGCTTCAACACCGGCGACGCGATCGGCATGGCGCTCGACATCGGCGCGGCGCCGTGGGGCAACTGGTCGGGCTGCCATGCCGTGGCCTGGGACCGCAACGCGCCCGAGTTCGGCGACCTCGCGGTCGGCGACCAGTTCCAGAAGCACTCCTACCCCTGGGGCATCTACCTCAACGCCGAGGGCAGGCGCTTCGTCGACGAGGGCGCGGACTTCCGCAACTACACCTACGCCAAGTACGGCCGCGTGATCCTCGCGCAGCCGGGGCAGTTCGCCTGGCAGATCTTCGACGCGAAGGTGAAGGCGCAGCTGCGCGACGAATACCGCATCAAGCAGGTGACGAAGCGGGTGGCGAACTCGCTGGAAGAGCTGGTGAAGCAGCTCGAGGACACCGACGCCGAAACCGCCCTGAAGGAGATCCAGGCCTACAACCGCGCGGTACGTACCGACATTCCGTTCAATCCCAACGTGAAGGACGGAAGATGTACAGAGAATCTGAAAATCAATAAATCCAATTGGGCCAACACCATCGATACCCCACCGTTCGAGGCCTACGCGGTCACCTGCGGCATCACGTTCTCGTTCGGCGGCCTGAAGATCAACACCGATGCCCAGGTGATGAACACCGACGGCGAACCGGTCCCGGGCCTCTATGCTGCCGGCGAGCTGGTGGGCGGGATCTTCTGGTTCAACTACCCGGGCGGCTCGGGACTGACGAACGGCGCGGTGTTCGGGCGCCTCGCCGGGAGGAACGCGGCTACGGCTTCGGCGGGCTGACCTGGATGCGGATCGCCACGCGATCCTTGTCCATCGTCAGGTTGACCGGCGCCCCGGCGACGAGGTGCGTGCGGTTGCCGGGGACCTGGGTCGAGATCGAAGCGCTTGCCGGCACGCCGATCTTCTGCGAGCCGCCGTCGTAGGTCATGGTGAGCTCGCGGCCGGCCGCCGCCTGCACGATGGCCGTGACCGTGGCGTTGGTCATGGTCTGGTCGTCGCGGCCGTCCAGCGGCCCGTGGCGCGGGTTGAGCGGCTTCGGAAAGCGGCGCACCTCGTAGGCGGTCAGCGTGCCGTCGGCGCGCTTCATCGAGCTGATGGCGAGGAACTCGCCGGGCCTGATGTCGGAGAGCGCGATCGGCCGCGGGAACACGATCTCGCTCTTGTCGCCGAGCAGCACCTGTGTTTTCCCGTCCACGGTGAAGCCCTTTGCATCGACGGCCGTGATCATGCCGCGCACGCGCGTCTGCGCCTGGAGGGCGGTACTCGCCAGCGCGAGCACGAGTGCGGCGAAGAGAAAGCTACTGCGGCGGCCTGACGCCATCTTTGCTCACCGTAATGCGTTGTACCACGAGCTTGTCGCCCTTTTGCGCGGCGCTGGTGAAGATCCATTCGCCGGGTTTGAGATCGGCGTGCGTGCCCGGCGCGAAGGTGTAGTACTCGGTTTGCGGCGTCACCAGGATCTTCTGCTCGCCGTCCTTGTTCTTGAGCACGAGCTCCGTGCCGGCGCCGACCTGCGCGGTGCTCTCCAGCGTCGCATTCGTCATCATTGAATCGGGAATCGAATCCCAGCGCGCATGCATCTGCGGCACCTGCGGTCCCAGGGCGTGAATGCGCCGCGCAACGAGGCGGCCATCGGGTCCCTTGACCGAGGTGACGCCGACGTAGGCGCCGGGCTTGAAATCCGCCGCCGACCCCTTCTTTGTCGTCGACACCTGCGCGTCGGGGGCGAGCTGGTTCAGCCGGTCCAGGATCGGGCGCGGCAGGCCCGCCGGCGCGATCACGCCGCTCCACACGTCCACCTCGTAGCCCGGTACTCCGGCCTCGGCGAGGGTCGGCACCTCGGGCAGGCTGAGCGAGCGCTTCGCCCCGCTGACCGCGAGCGCGCGCACGCGGCCGTTGCGCACGTGCTGCGCGATCGAGTTGGTGCTCTCGAACATGAGCTGCACGTTGCCGGCGATGAGGTCGGCGATCGCCGGCGCGCCGCCCTTGTAGGGGATGTGCACGATGTCGGTGCCGGTCATGTGCTTGAACAGCTCGCCGCTCACGTGCCCGGGAGAGCCATTGCTCGAGGAAGCGTTCGACAGCTTGCCGGGATGCTTTCTTGCGTAGTCGATCAATTCGGCGACGGTCTGGAAGGTCGCTTTTGGAGATGCTGCCAAAAGCATGTAGCCGGTGGTGACCACTGCAACCGGCTGCAGGTCGCGCTCGATGTCGTAGGGCAGCTTCGCCACCATGTGGCGCGTGATGGCGAGCGCGCCCACCGGGCCCTGGCCGAGGGTGTAGCCGTCGGGCGCGGCCTTCGCCACCGCGTCGATGCCGATGGTGAGCGCGCCGCCGGGGCGGTTCTCGACCACCACGTTGCCGCCGAGCTGGCGCCCGAGCTCGAGCGCGAGCAGCCGCGCCACGTTGTCGGTGGCGCTGCCCGCCGCCTGCGGCACGATCAGCCGGATCGGCCGCTCGGGGTATTGGGCAAGAGCCGTCTGTGCCAGGGCGGCACAGGCGATTCCTGCGATTAGCTTCCCTTTCAGGGCTGCAGCTGGCCGCGCACTTCGCCGCCCTTGTAGCGGTTGGTGTGCACGTTCACGTACAGGTTGCCGGCCTTGAGGTCCTGGATCTGCGCCGGGGTCAGCTTGCGCCCGGCCGGGACGGTGTAGGTGTCGCCGCTCTTGTCGAGCGGCACGATCACCGGGCCGTTGGCGCCTTTGCCGGCGCGGTGGATGTGCGCCATCGTTCCCTGCACGTCCTTGGTGCTGACGCTGCCGGTGATAGTGCCGTCCTCCGCGACGCGGAAGCTGCCTCCGCCCGACCCCGGGACGGTGACCGGCGGCACTTGCTCGGCGCCGGCGAGGCTCACCTTAATAGCGCCGCTGCCCGGCATCCAGTCGGGCATCACGCCTTGCACGGTCGAGCACGCTGCAAGGCCCACAACCGCGATCAGCAGAACGATCTTCAATGCGTTTATTTTCATGGTTCGCTCCTCCTCGATAAATCGAAACACGGAGACAGCTAGAATATTCCCATGCCAGGCATCGCCGCGTCATGAGAATTTCCGCATCCTCCGCTCTTTCGCGCCTGCGGGTCCTCGACTTCTCGCGCGTGCGGGCGGGGCCGACCTGCGTGCGCCAGTTCGCCGACTTCGGCGCCGACGTGATCAAGGTCGAGTCGCCGCCCGGGGTCGACCCGAACGAGGGCATGGGCGGGCCGCGCCACGGCCCCGACATGCAGAACCTGCACCGCAACAAGCGCTCGATGACGCTCAACCTCAAGCTGCCCGCGTCGCGCGAGGTGCTCGAGCGCCTGGTGAAGAGCGCCGACGTGGTGGTCGAGAACTACCGTCCCGACGTCAAGTATCGCCTTGGCATCGATTACGAGTCGCTCTCCAGGATCAATGCGCGGATCATCCTTGCGAGCATCTCGGGCTTCGGCCAGGACGGTCCCTACCGCGACCGGCCGGGCTTTGACCAGATCGCCCAGGGCATGAGCGGCCTCATGTCGGTGACCGGCATTCCCGGCCAGGGCCCGGTGCGCACCGGCGCGGCGATCGCCGACCTGGCGGCAGGCCTGTTCGCCGCGCTCGGCGTGATGACCGCGCTGCTCGAGCGCGAGACCTCCGGCAAGGGGCAGTGGGTGCAGAGCTCGCTGCTGCAGGCGGGCATCGCGCTGCTCGATTTCCAGGCGGCGCGCTTCCTCATGAAGGGCGAGGTGCCGCCGCAGGTCGGCAACGACCACCCCACCAGCATGCCGACCTCGGCGTACCGCACGCGGGACGGGCATATCAACGTCGCCGCCTCCGGCGAGGGCATGTGGGCGAAGCTGTGCAAGGTGATCGAGCGCGAGGACCTGCTGCGCTCGCCCGACTTCAAGGGCCAGGCGAAGCGCGCCGAGAACCGGGCGAAGCTGAATTCGATTTTGAATGAAAGTCTTTCCAGGAAGACCAGCGCCGAATGGATCGAGATCCTGAACGGGATCGGTGTGCCCTGCGGGCCGATCTACAGCGTCGACCAGGTGTTCTCCGACCCGCAGGTGCGCCACCTCGGCGCCGCCACCGAGGTCGAGCATGCCAGGCTCGGCCGCTACAAGGTGCTCGCCCAGGCCGCGCGGCTGTCGCGCACGCCCGCCACCGTGGCCGCGCCGACCCCCGAGGTCGGCGAGCATACCGACGAGATCCTGAAAGAGCTCGACTACGACGCGGCGCAGATCGCGAAACTAAGACAAGGAGGAGTGGTGTGAAGAACCTGATTACGTTGGCAGCGATACTTTTCTCGGGAATCTGCGTCGCCCAGTACCCGAACAAGCCGATCACCATCGTGGTCGGCTTCGAGCCCGGCGGCGGCACCGACACGACCGCGCGCATCCTGCAGCCCGTGCTCGGCGAGCAGGTGGGGCAGCAGATCGTGGTCGAGAACCGCACCGGCGCCGGCGGCAATATCGCCGTCGACCACGTCGCGAAGGCGGCGCCCGACGGCTACACCATGGTGCTCGCCAACGTCGGCGCGCTGGCGGTGAACCCGCATATCCTGAAGACGCCGTACGACCCCCTGAAGGACCTGGTGCCGATCAGCATGGCCGCGGAGTTCGCCAACGTGCTCGTGGTGCAGCCCGGCCTCGGCATCAACAGCGTGGCCGACTTCGTGAAAGCCGCGAAGGACAAACCCGGCACGATCACCTACGCGTCCTCAGGCATCGGCGGCGCCGGACATCTCTCCGGCGAGCTGCTGAGGGGAATGGCGAAGATCGACATCGTGCACGTGCCCTACAAGGGCGGCGGGCCGGCGATGCAGGGCTTCCTCGGCGGCCAGGTGGCGTCGTTCTTCGCCACGCCGATCTCGTCCATCTCGCAGATCCGCGCCGGCAAGGCGAAGGCGGTGGCCACGACCGGCGCGAAGCGCGCGGCGCTCATGCCCGACGTGCCGACCGTAGCCGAGGCGGGCTACCCGGGCTACGAGGCGCTCAACTGGTACGGATTCCTGGCGCCGCGCGGCACGTCGAAGGAGATCGTCGAGCGCCTGAACCGCGAGCTGGTGAAAGCGCTCGCGCACCCTCAGGTGGTAGCGGCGCTGCACAAGACCGGCACCGAGCCCAAGTCGAGCACGCCGGGCGAGTTCGCGGCCTACATCAAGCGCGAGTACGACACCTGGGGCAAGGTGGTGAAGGAAGCGGGCATCAAGGCACAGTAACGACGATCTTGCCGAAGTGCGCATCGGCTTCCATGCGCGCCTTGGCCTGGGGCAGGTCCTTGAAGTCGTAGACGCGGTCGATCACCGGTCTTAGCCTTCCCGCGGCGAACAGGGGTAGAAAATCCCTGATAAACCCTTGCACCGTCACCGCGCGCTGCGCGGCGTTGCGCATCTTGTTCGAGACACCGAAGAGCTTCAGGCGCTTGGAATGCAGCGCCTCGATGTCGATCTCGCTCTTCATCACGCCGTCCACGTAGCCTACCGTCGCCAGGCGGCCCTCGTAGCCGAGCGATTTCACGCACTCCGCGAACATCGAGCCGCCGACGTTGTTGACGACGAGATCCACGCCCTTGCCCGCCGTGGCTTCGAGCACTTTGGCGGAAAAGTCGGGATTGCGCGTCCGGAGGGCCACATCGAGGCCGAGCGCCTTGAGCCTGCTCAGCTTCTCTTCCGAGCCCGAAGTGCCGACGACTTTTGCGCCGAGCGCCTTCGCGGCGAGGAGGGCGGCGACGCCGACCCCGGCCGAGACGCCGGTGACGAGGAGCCACTCGCCCGATTTCAGATTTCCCTGCTGCACCAGCATGTCGTAGACGACGAGGAAGGTGATCGGGATCGCCGCGGCTTCTTCCCACGACAGGTTGGGCGGCACGGGGATGGCGTCGGCGGAATCCATCAGCGCGTACTCGGCGAACGAGCCGGGCAGGCGGCCCATGACTCGAGCGCCGGTTCCCTCGACCTCGCCCGCGCCTTCGGTGCCGCCGATCTTCGCCGCGCCCGGCTTGATGAGGCCGTGACGCAGCAGCTCGCCGCGATTGAGGCCCGCGGCGCGCACGCGCACCAGGAGCTGCGCGGGGCCTGGCTTCGGCTGCGGGGCATCGCGCAGCTCGATCTGGGTGTCGTGTTCGCTTGCCCGGAAAAAATACGCACGCACGCAGCGAGTATACTTTCCGCAGGAGGTAACGCTGATGCAGCGCAGACTTCTTGCAGGGTTCTGGATCGTGCTCGCTTTCGGCGTGGCGGCGGCGCTGGCGGTGCCGCAGGCGCAGGCCGGCATGATCGCCACCGACGAAGTGCAGGCGCAGGACGAGCGCGCCCGGGTCAAGGCGATGCTCGAGCGCCCCGAGCTCGCGCGCGACCTGGAGAAGCGCGGGATCGCGCCGCAGGAAGCGCTCGCGCGCGTCAACGCGATGTCCGACGTCGAAGTGCTTCAGCTCGCCGGGCGGCTCGACGCCGCCCTGGCGGGCGGACAGATCAGCAACGAAAGCCTGCTGCTGATCATCATCATCATCCTGCTGCTGATCATTCTTCTTTAAGCAGCCGGCGCTGCCGGCTTACGCAGGGCCAGCCGGCAGCGCCGAGCGGCTTCGCAGGCTTTGTACGACAATCTCCCGGCGAGGAGAAAACCGGAGGGAACAGTCCATGAAACCAGAACTGATGTGGCTGCTGTGGGCGGCAGCGCTGGCCTTCGCCCAGATGCTGGTGGCGGTGAGCGGCGCGACGCTGCAGGTGGGGCTGCCGATGCTCGCGGGCAACCGCGAGGCGCTGCCCGCGTTCGGCGGCTGGGTCGGGCGCGCGCAGCGCGCGCACTACAACATGCTCGAGAGCCTGGTGCTGTTCGCCGCCCTCGTCCTGGTCGCGGTCCTGGCGGGGAAGACAAACGCAACGACGCTGTTCGGCGCGCAGCTGTTCTTCTGGGCGCGCCTCGCCTACGCCGTGATCTACGTGGCGGGCATTCCGTGGCTGCGCACCACGGTATGGTTGTTCTCGGTGGTCGGCCTGGCGCTCATTTTCTGGCAGGTCTTGTAGGCGCGGGCGCGCCGATGGCGACGGGGCGCACCGCCGAGCCGGCGGCGCCCTTGTCGCGCAGCGGCAGGATCATGGTGCACGCGGTCCACACGCGGTCGGCCGCCAGCTCGTCGAGCCTGGCGTTCTCGACGAGGTGGATCCCCGCCTGGGCGAGCATGTGGTGGTGCACCGCGAACGGCAGCCCGGGCGGCGTGCCCGGCGCCGGCCCGGCCTTCCCCATGAGCATGCCTTCGGCGACCGTGTCGACGAACGGCGTGTCGAGCGCGATCACGACCACGCGGCGCTCGGCGAGCCACTGCGCGGCGTCGTACGAGAGGCCCGGCGCCTTGGTGTAGTAGAACTTCTCGGTGTCCGGGTCGCGCCAGTGATCGCCCCAGCCGGTGCGCACGTACACTACGTCGCCGGGCAGCACGCCGCGCCTGGACAGCCCTTGCGCCTTGAGCATGGCTTCCAGATCCTTTGAAGAAACCAATTCACCGGCCTTCATCGATTCCTTCTTGTAGGCCTTGGCGTCGAGCAGCACCGCGCTGGTGACGATCGGCGGCACCTTGTCCATGCCGAGCCTGAGGAGCGGCGAGTCGGGCGTGGGCTTCACGTCCTGCTGGGTGAAGCCGCCGTAGTAGAGCGCGGCTTCGGCGGGGAAGGCGGACTTGCCGTCCCAGGGCTGGCGGAAAAACCCGAAGTGCCCGAGCGCGTCCATCTGCGTTCCCTGCTGGGCGGGCTCTGCGCCTTCATTCAGGGATTCGCTGTTGAAGGCGTGAGCCGTTCCGGGGATTCCCGCCGTCGCCTTGGGCTTCGCCTGCGTCGGCCCGGCGAACGGCGAGGCCGGCATGGTGTTGCTGCGCACGTGCGACAGCTCGTAGGACTTCGCGCCCGGCTGCTGCATGTGCCACGCGCAGCGCGCGAACGTCGCCGGGCCGATCTGGTTCGCCATGCCGCGCTCGTCGGCCTGCGGCCAGGGCGGCGGCGGTACCTTGAGCCTTCGCAGCTTTTCCGGTTCCGCGGCGTGAACGAGAAAGGGCAAGAAGAACAGAAGCGAGTAGGCGCGCATGGTTACTTTCTCCCGATTCCTTGTTGAGCGAAGCCTGCCAGCGTTTCCCGGCCCTTCAGCATGTCGTCGAGGCTGCCGAAGGCCTGCATGTAGTGGCCGCGGTAGCCGCTCGCCTCGATCGCGGCGAACATCGCGGGGAAGTCGATGCTGCCTTCGCCGGGGCGCAGGTGCTCCTCGTGCGTGCCGCGGCAGTCGGCGAGCCGCACCTCGCCGCAGCGCTCCATGTCGAGCGTCGCCATGAACGCGTCGATCCGGTTGGGCTTGATGTGGGCGTGGTTGACGGTGAAGCTCCAGCCGAGCGCCGGCGAATCGAGCCGCTCGAAGTAGTAGCGGCACTCCTCGAGGTCGTTGCAGAGGTAGTGCACCTCTGCTTGCTCGGGCTCCGGGTTCAGGTTCTCGAGCAGCAGCTTCACCTTCTTCTTCTCGGCCGCCCTCGCCGCCCGGGCGATGCGCGCGACCGCGGCGTCCATGCGCGCGCGCTTGTCAGAGCCGAAGTGATAGCCGCCGTGCACCACGATCCAGCCCGCGCCGAGCTTTTTCGCCGCGTCCATGTAGGCCGCCAGGTAGGCATCCGCGGCGCTGGTCACGAAAGGCGAGGTCTCGGCGATGTTGACCGCGGAAAGAGTATGCAGCCCGAGCCTGATGCCGGCGCCTTCGAGCTTTTCCCTGGCCGCGGCCAGGCGCCGCGAGCCGCGCTCCAGCAGTTCCGGCGTCTGGTCGAGGCACAGGTCGATGGTGGGCACTCGATGTTTGATCGCCCACTCGACGGCGGGCTCGAGCGCGAGCTTCTGGTTGATGTCGATGCCTATCCTGTCTTTCATGACGGGATCGGTTTCTTTCTAAGCAGGAGCGGCGCCAGGACCGCGAGCAGCGCGAACTATACTCGGGCCCATGGGCATGCTGATAGAGGGCGTCTGGCGCGACATCGCGCGCGACACCAAGTCGACTGGCGGGGCGTTCGTCAGGCCGGAAAGCGCGTTCCGCGACTGGGTGCGCGAGCCCGAGCCTGGCCGCTACCGGCTCTACGTCTCGAGGAGCTGCCCCTGGGCGCATCGGACCCTGGTCGTCCGGGCAATGAAAGGGCTGGAGAAGGCGATCCCGGTGTCCTACGCCGACCCGTACATGGGAGAGAACGGCTGGCAGTTCCCCGATGGTTATCTGCATGAGCTTTACACAAAGGCGAAACCCGGCTACACGGGCCGCGCCACCGTCCCGGTGCTCTGGGACGAAAGCGAGCGCCGCATCGTCAACAACGAATCCTCGGAGATCATCCGCATGCTCAACCGGGACTTCGACGCCTTCGCCCGGCGCAGGCTCGACGATCTCTACCCGGAAAAACTGAGAAGGGAAATCGATTGGCTCAACGAACGCATCTACCGCACGGTCAACAACGGCGTGTACCGCGCGGGCTTCGCCACCGCGCAGGACAAGCACGAGCAGGCGGTGACCGAGCTGTTCCGCACGCTCGACTGGCTGGAGCAGCGGATGGCGAAGCGTCGCTGGCTGTGCGGCAGGCGCTTCACCGAGGCGGACGTGCGGCTTTTTACCACCCTGGTGCGCTTCGACGCGGTGTACTACTCGCACTTCAAGTGCAACCTGCGGCGGCTCGTCGACTACCCCAACCTGTGGCGCTGGACGCGCCGCGTGTACGCGCTGCCCGGAGTGAAGTCCACAACCAACCTAAAGGAAATAAAAGACCACTATTACCGCAGCATGGAGCACATCAACCCGACGCAGATCGTGCCAAAAGGGCCTGTGCTCGACTTCTCGCTGCCCTAGGTTTTCTTGTTGTACTCAACGCCTACGCCACCAGTGACCCTCTTGATGGCGTGCTCGCCCCGGGCGAGTCCGGGGTCGGCTTTACCTGGCGCCACGAGCCGCCGCTTTACCGCGGCTCGGACCGCAACACCGACCTGCAGCCGCAGTTCCGGTACGACAGCCAGTTCTTCTACCTCCAGTCCGATCGCATCGGGCTGAAGCTCGAGAGCGACGGCACGCGCTACGAGCTGTTCCTGCGGCGCCGCACCGAGGGGTTCGCCTCGAACCTCGTTCCCGAGAGCATGACCGGCATGGAGAAGCGCGCCGGCGGCGACGACCTCGGCGTCGCCGCGCGCTGGCGTCTCGGCGCGGGCGCGGTCTACGCCGAAGCGATGCGCAACGTGAGCGAGGAGTCGGAAGGGCGCGAGCTGCGCCTGGGCTATCGCCATGAAGCCTGGTGGAGCGGCCGCTTCCGCTGGCGCCCTTATGCAACGCTCGCCTGGCGCGACGCAAAGCTGAACAACTACTACTACGGCGTGCGGCCGCAAGAGGCGAGCGCCGCGCGGCCGGCTTACGAGCCCGGCGTCGGCCTCAACCTCGAGCTCGGCGCCCTCGCGGCGTACCGGCTGACCGAAAGCTGGCAGGTCCTCGCCGGCCTCGGTGCGACGCGCTGGGCGAGCGGCGTGCGCGCGAGCCCGGTGGTCGACGTCGACGGCTTCGCGCCCTACGCGATGCTCGCCCTGATGTACGGCTTCAAGCCCGACCAGCCGAGCGAATGGGAGCGCCGGCCGCTCATCGTGCGCCTCGCGTACGGCCAGTCGAGCGACTGCGACCTGCTGCCGATCCTCGGCTGGGGGTGCACCAGCACCCACACCCAGGACAGCACCAGCATCGTGGCGCTCGACGTCGGCCAGATCCTCGTCAAGCGCGTGAACGGCTGGCCGCTCGACCTCGCCGGGTTCATCGGCTTTACCCGGCACCTGGAGGACGGCCAGCAGCCCGACTTCTGGCAGATCAACGCCTACTTCAAGCCCTACTACTACTTCGGCCCCTGGTGGCGCGACTGGCTGCGCACCCGCTTCGGCTTCGGCGCCGGCATCTCCTACGCGAGCCGCATCCCGTTCACCGAGCAGCGCGACCAGGCGGTGCGCGGCCGCGACACCTCGAAGCTGCTGCTCTATCTCGATCCGACCATCGACATCAACGTCGGCGACGTCTTGCGCTCGAGCTCGCTGCGCGAGACCTACGTCGGCATCGGCGTCTCGCACCGCTCGGGCATCTTCGGCGCCTCGCGGCTGTTCAACAGCGTCGACGGCGGCTCGAACTACATCTACGCCTTCGTCGAGACCGCCTTCTAGCCCTGCGAGGAGTAGCCGCCGTCCACCGGAATCGCCGTGCCGGTGATGAAATCCGAAGCCGGCGAGCACAGGAAGACCGCTATTCCCGCAAGGTCGCCCGGCTCGCCCCAGCGGCCCGCGGGCGTGCGCGCCAGCACGCGCTCGTGCAGCCCGGCGATGTCCTTGCGGGCGCGCTGGGTGAGCGCGGTGTCGATCCAGCCGGGCAGCACCGCGTTCACCTGGATGTTGTCCCTCGCCCATGCGCAGGCGAGCGCGCGCGTGAGCTGGACGATGCCGCCCTTGCTCGCGCCGTAGGCGGCGACGAACGACGCGCCGAAGATCGACATCATCGAGCCGATGTTGACGATCTTGCCGCCGCCGCGCTTCAGGTGGGGGTAGGCGGCCTGCGAGGCGACGAAGGCGCTGGTGAGGTTGGTGTCCATCACCAGCTTCCACTCCTCGAGGCTGTAGTCTTGCGGCGGCTTGCGGATGTTGGTGCCGGCGTTGTTGACCAGGATGTCGAGCCGCCCGAGCTTCCGTGCCGCTTCCTCCACCATCGCGCGGCACGCCTTCTCGTCCTTGATGTCGGCTTCGACCGCGATGCCCTGTCCGCCGAGCTCTTTCAACGCTGCCGCGTTTTTCGCCCGGTCGCGCCCGGCGATCGCGACCGTCGCGCCTGCTGCCGCCAGGCCGCGCGCCATGCCCAGGCCGATGCCGCCGTTGCCGCCGGTGACGAGCGCGCTCTTGCCCGTGAGGTCGAACAGGTTCATGCTGCGATTATGCAATACTTGCCAAAGTCAAGTAGTTTGCGGTCGGGCGTATTCGCGGTGCGGCGCTTCAACCGCTTCTACACGCGGCGCATCGGCGCGCTGCACGAGCGCTTCCTCGGCGGGCCGTACTCGCTGCCGCAGGCGCGCGTGCTCTACGAGCTCGGGCAGCGCGGCGCGTGCACCGCGAGCGAGCTCGGCGCCGAGCTCGACCTCGACCTCGGCTACCTCAGCCGGCTGCTGCAGGCCCTGAAGCGCCACGGCCTGCTGCAGGGCGAGGCGGCGAAGGAGGACGCGCGCCGCGTGCGGCTCTCCCTTACGGTCAGGGGCCGGAAGGCCTACCTGCAGCTCGACGCCCGCTCGCGCGAGGAGGTCGCAGCCATGCTGGCGAAGCTCGCCGCGCCCGAGCAGGCGCGGCTCGTGGGGGCGCTGCAGGCGGTGGAGTCCGTGCTCGAGAACGAGGCGCTCTCCAAGAACAGCATTTCTTTGCGACCCCATCGGCCCGGCGACATGGGCTGGGTGATCCAGCGCCACGGCGTGCTGTACGCGCAGGAATATGGATGGGGCGCGCGCTTCGAGGCGCTGGTCGCCGGAATAGCGAAGGACTTTGCCGAAAACCTCGACCCGGACCGCGAGCGCTGCTGGATCGCGGAAATGGACGGCGAGCCGGTCGGATCGGTTTTCGTCGTCAAGCAAGCGCGCACCGTAGCCAAGCTCCGTCTGCTGCTGGTCGAGCCCAGGACCCGCGGTCTTGGCCTGGGCCGGCGGCTGGTCGAGGAATGCATCGCATTCTCGCGCGCCAAGGGCTACCGCAAGCTCGTGCTCTGGACGCAATCAAACCTCGCCGAGGCGAGGCGCATCTACAAGGCCGTGGGATTTTCGTTGGTTAAAAAGCAGCTCCACCAGGACTTCGGGGTCAAGCTGACCGGCGAGTACTGGGAGCTCAGGCTGTAGCGGGCTGGTAGCGCACCACGCGGTTGCGGCCTTCCTGCTTCGCCTGGTAGAGCGCGCGGTCGGCGCGCGCCGCGAGCGCGTCGAGCGTGCGGCCGTCCTCCGGGTAGCAGGCGATCCCGATGCTGACCGTGCAGGCGACCTGCTGCCCGTTGATGGCGAGCGGGCGCGCGCCGATCGCGGCGCGGATGCGCTCGGCCACGTCGAGCGCGCCCTTCGGCGGCGTCTCGGGGAGCAGCACGATGAACTCGTCGCCGCCGTAGCGCGCCGGCACGTCGGTGGCGCGCAGCTCGGCCTGCACCGCGTTCGCCACCTGGCGCAGCAGCCGGTTGCCGGCGTCGTGGCCGTGGCCGTCGTTCACCGGCTTCAGGTTGTCGCAGTCGATCATCAGCACGCTGCCCGGCCGGCCGTAGCGCTGCGCCTGGCTGAACAGGCGGTTGGCGGCGATGGCGAAGCCGCGGGTGTTGAATAGCCCGGTGAGCTCGTCGGTCTCGGCAAGCAGCTTCGCCTGCTGCAGCCCGTAGCGGATGTCGGCCGAGAACATGGTGGTGATGTAGGCGACCAGCAGCACCGGCGCGAGCTGGGCGACGAAACCGGCGGCGAAGCGCAGCGAGGCGAGCTCGGCCGGAGCGACGCCGCCGCCGAGGAAGATGGTGCACGCGGCGATCAGCCCGACGTTGGCGAGCGTGGTGAGCTTGCCGAGGGTGAGCGCCGAGGTGATGACCGGCAGCAGGTAGGCGTTGGCCAGCGGGCTCGCCAGGCGCTCGCTGTACCACAGCACCCAGGTGATCAGCGCGATCATGCCGAGCGTCTCGAGCGCGATCTTCCAGCGCGTCTCGCGCTTGTAGAAGTTGGCGTAGCGGAAGCTCATCACCAGAGCCGCGTAGAAGAACAGGCCCGCCGACACCGCGGCGTCGGCCTCGAGGTCGCCGCGCTCGCCGCCGAACACGAGATACAGCAGCACCAGGATCAGCAGCAGCCAATGGATCTCGGCCACGGTGCGCGAGATGCCCCGCAGCTCCTCCTGCTCGATCGACACCGCCGGCCTGCGTTCTGCCTGCGCCACGGCTGCCCCCGGGAAAGCTGCGTGTATTATGCGGCGCCATGGAATTCTCCGCCAAAGGGCTGCGCGTCCTGGTCACCGCCGGCGCCGCGGGCATCGGCCGCGTCATCGCCCGCACCTTCGTCGAGCACGGCGCGCGGGTGCATATATGCGACATCGACGAAAAGGCGCTGGCGAGCACGAAGAAGCAGCTCCCCGCGGTCACCCAGACGGTGGCCGACGTCTCCAGGCTCGACGATGTCGAGCGCCTGTTCGCCGACGTGAAGAAGCACCTGCACGGCCTCGACGTGCTGGTCAACAACGCCGGCATCGCCGGCCCCACCGGCAAGGTCGAGGACATCCGGCCCGAGGACTGGGACCGCTGCATCGCCATCGACCTGAACGGCATGTTCTACGTCACGCGCAAGGCGATGCCGCTGATCAAGGAGGCGGGCGGGGGCAGCATCGTCAACCTGTCGTCGATCGCCGGGCGCTTCGGCTTCCCGATGCGCACGCCGTACTCGGCCGCGAAGTGGGCGGTGGTCGGGTTCACCCAGAGCCTCGCGGTCGAGGCCGGCCCCGACAAGGTGCGCGTCAACTGCATCCAGCCGGGAATCGTCGAGGGCGACCGCATCGACCGGGTGATCGAAGCCAAGGCGAAGGGTCTGGGAATCCCCCGGGAGGAAGTAAGGCAGCGCATGCTCGCGGGCACCAGCCTCAACACCACCGTCACGGCGCAGGACATCGCCAACATGGCGCTCTACCTCGCCACCGCGCCGGGCCGGCACATCTCGGGGCAGGACATCGCCGTCTGCGGCGGCTCCCGGTATCTGGTTTAGCTAGAATCCCACCATGATGAATTCGGAGTAGGATCGAATCTCCTTCAGAGGAGGAGGAGATGAGACCGATCCTGGCAATGGCGGCGCTCGTCGCCGCTCTCGTCGTTCCCGAGGCCCAGGCGCAGAAGGTGATCCGCGTCTGGCACACCGAGACGCAACCCAACTCGCAGCAGGCGATGAGGAACATCGCCGCGCGCTTCGAGGCGAAGAACCCCGGGGTCAAGGTCGAGCTCGAAGCGCTCGCCTGGACCGACCTCGAGGGCAAGATCATGGCCTCGCTCGCCGCCGGCACGCCGCCCGAACTGTCGCACGGCCAGCCGATCACCTGCACCGCGCTGCAGTCGAAAGGCCTGCTGCTGCCGCTCGACGACGTGGTGAAGGCGCTCGGCGAAGACAACATCTTCGACCAGATCAAGCGCGTCTGCCGCGTCGAGGGCAAGCAGTACGGCCTGGTGCATGCTGCCGGGACTTCGCTCCTGATCTACCGGAAGGATCTGGTGCGCAAGCTCGGGCTCAAGCCGCCCAAGACCTGGGCCGACCTCGTCGCCAACGCCAAGGCCCTGGCCCGGCCCGGCATGTACGGCATCACCATTCCCGGCGACAACCTGTTCATCAACATCCTGCTCGGCGAGCTGATCGCCTCGAACGGCGGCATGCTGTTCGACAAGTCGAACCGGCCACAGGTGACGTCGAAGCAGATGGTCGAGACGCTGGAATTCCTCAAGGAGCTCACGCGCTACGCGCCGCCCGGATGGGAAGGCCATGGCTACCGCGAGACCTTCACCAATCTGTACGGCCAGAAGGCGGCGATGATGTTCCAGGGCTACGGCCGCGGCGCATCGCTGATCGAAGCCAACGCGCCGAAGGACATGGCGAACGCGGACTTCTTCGACGTCTGGGTGAAGCCGCACGGACCGAGCGGCAAAGCGCCGGTGGCGCAGGTCGACGAGGAGCCGTGGATGCTGTTCAAGGGCGCGAGAAACACCCGCGAGGCCATCGAGTTCTTGAAGTTCTTCTACCAGAAGGACAACTACCTCGAGTACATCCAGACGGTGCCGATCCACTTCTTCCCGATCACCAAGTCGATGCGCGGCGACAGGGACTACCAGTCGACGCCGATGATCCAGCGCTGGAAGGGCTGGCTCGACGCGCAGGAGCACTACCTGTCGCGCGACCTCGGCCGGCCGACGCTGGTGGTGGACTGGGCCGACATGAACAACAAGCCCTATCTCATGGAAGTGCTCGGCAGCGGCATCCTGCGCGACATGGTGATGGACGTGCTGCTCGAGAACAAAGCGCCGAAAGAGGCGACCGGCCGCGCGCAGAGGCGGCTGGAAGATCTCCTGAAGTCCAAGGGTTATCTGAAATAATGAATCAGGGCAGGGCGGGGTGGCTCCTCGTCCTGCCGGCCCTGCTGCTGCTTTGCGCGCTGACCGTCTATCCCGTCGCCTACGGGATCTGGATCAGCTTCTTCAACAAGCACTCGTTCTTCCCCGAGCAGAGCTTCATCGGCTTTGCGAACTATCTCGCGGTGTTTGCCGACGAGGAGTTCTGGCAGGCGCTGCGGCTGGGCCTGGTCTACTCGGCTTCGACGATCGCGCTGCAGCTGGTGCTCGGCGTCGGCGCGGCGCTGCTCCTCAACGAGGCCTTCGCCGGCCGCGCCCTGGTGCGCGCGGTCGCGATCTTCCCGTACGTTATCCCAACCGTAGTGGCGGTGATCGTGTGGAAATGGCTGCTCAACAGCCAGTTCGGGCTGGTCAATCACCTGCTGGGCAGCCCCATCAGCTGGATGGGACGCGACTGGATCATGGTGTCGCTGATCGTCGTCAGCGTGTGGCAGTTCTTCCCGTTCGTGTTGCTGGCGGTGCTCGCCCGCCTGCAGACCATCCCGCAGGACCTGTACGACGCGGCCAAGGTCGACGGCGCCGGCGCGCTGCGCCGCTTCATCGACGTCACGCTGCCGCAGCTCGCGGGCGTGCTGTTCGTGGTGGTGCTGCTGCGCTCGATCTGGATGTTCACCAAGTTCGACACGCCCTGGCTCATGATCCAGGGCGGTGGCGCCGAGACCTATATCCGCACCCTGCCGATCTACACCTACCTGCGCACCTTCGGCTACTACGAGGCGGGCCGCGGCTCGGCGATGGCGGTGCTGATGTTCCTCATGCTGGTCGCCGCCGCGGCGCTCTACTTCCGCCTGTGGCGGCGCGAGGAGCAGCTTTGAGGCGCGCCTTCATCGCCTGCGGCGCGCTGGCGCTCGTGTTCTTCGCCGCGGCGCCGCTCGCCTGGATGATGCTCACCGCGTTCAAGCCGCCGCCGGAGATCTTCGTCTCGCCGCCGACGTTTCTCCCGGGGGAATGGACAATGGCGAACGTGCAGCGCCTGTTCGCGGAAACGCGCTTCGCCACCTATCTCGTCAACAGCGCGCTGGTGGCTGCCGGCACCGTGGCGCTGACCCTCGCCGTGGCGATTCCCGGCGCCTACGGCCTGACCCGCTTCCGCTGGCGCGGGCGCGAGGCCGTCTCGATGACGGTGCTTTTCACCTACATGTTCGCGCCGATCATGGTGATCATCCCGTTCTACGTGCTGATGCGGGCCCTTGAATTGACCAACACCCGCGTCGGCCTAGTGCTTGCCTACACCGCCTTCTGCCTGCCGTTCGCCCTGTGGCTTCTGCGCAGCTTCTTCCAGAGCATCCCGCTCGAGCTCGAGGAAGCGGCGCTGACCGACGGGGCGAGCCGCCTGCAGGCGATGCGCGACGTGCTTCTGCCGCTCGCGGCTCCGGGGCTGATCGCGACCGGCACCTTCACGTTCATCCTGGCGTGGAACGACTACATCTTCGCCCGGGTGCTGCTGTCGGCCGACGAGCTGAAAACGCTGCCGGTGGGGATCGCCGACCTGTACAACGCCTCGGTGGTCGATTGGGGCATGATCATGTCGGCGGGCACGCTGGTACTGGTGCCGGTGTTCGTGGTTTTTCTCTTCATTCAAAAATACCTCGTCGAAGGATGGGGTTCGGGAGGCATCAAGGGATGAGACTCGAGGGCAAGACCGCACTCGTCACCGGCGGCGGCCGCGGCATCGGGCAGGCGATCGCGCTGTGCTTCGCGCGCGAGGGCGCGCGCGTGGCGATCGTCGGGCCGCGCCGCGAAACGCTCGCCGATACCGTGGCGAAGTGCCCGGGGATCGAACCGATCGTCGGCGATGTGACGAAACAGGCCGATGTCGACCGCGCGATGGAAATCTTTCTGAAAAAATTCGGCCGCATCGACGTGCTGGTGAACAATGCCGGCGGCACCGACCCGAAGCCCTTCTTCGAGAAGACCGGGGCCGACTGGATGCGCGTCTGGGAGCTCAACGTGGTAAGCGCGTTCCTGTGCGCGCAGGCGGCGGCGAGACCGATGCTCGCCGCGAAATCCGGCAAGATCGTCAACATCGCCTCGGTGCGCGGCGTCGGGCACCTCGGCCGCGAGCCGATCATGGACTACTCCGCGGCCAAGGCCGGGATGGTGAGCTTCACCATGACGCTCGCGAAGCAGCTCGCCCCGCACGTCAACGTCAACGCGGTGGGGCCCGGCCATACCAAGACCGACATCTGGAAGAAGCTGCCGCAGGAGGTGAAGGACAAGATGCTCGCCGGCACCTACCTGCAGCGCTTCGCCGAGGTCGAAGACATCGCCACCGCGGTGCTATTCTTCGCCTCCTCGGAGTCCGACTTCATCACCGGCCAGCACCTCGTGGTGGACGGCGGCTTCTCTTTGAAGTCAGGCTAACCGAATAGAATCGGACGATGGCAGCGGCGCAAGGCAAGGTGATCATCACCTGCGCGGTCACGGGCTCGATCCACACGCCGAGCATGTCGCCGTACCTGCCGGTGACGCCGGAGGAGATTGCCGACGCCGCGATCGGCGCGGCGCAGGCGGGCGCGGCGATCGTGCACCTGCACGCGCGCGACCCGAAGGACGGCAGCCCGACGCAGGACCCGGAGCTGTTCCGGCAGTTCGCCACCCGGATCAAGGCGGCAGCCGACGTGGTGCTCAACTTCACCACCGGCGGCGCGGCGACCATGACGATCGAGGAGCGGCTGCAGCCCGCGCTCAAGCTCAAGCCCGAGGTCGCCTCGCTCAACATGGGCTCGATGAACTTCGGCCTGTACGAGATGCTCGCGCGCTACAAGGAGCTCAAGCACGCCTGGGAGCGGCCCTACCTCGCGGGCTCGGACGAGCGCATCTTCAGGAACACCTTCAAGGACATCGCCGCGATTCTGGAGAGTTGCAGGGAGAATGAAACCCGGTTCGAGGTCGAGTGCTACGACATCGGCCACCTCTATACGGCCGCGCACTTCCTCGACCGCGGGCTGCTCAAGCCGCCGCTCTTCATCCAGTCGGTGTTCGGCATCCGCGGCGGCATCGGCCCGCACCCGGAGGACGTGCTGCACATGAAGCGCACCGCGGATCGCCTGTTCGGCGACGCCTACTACTGGTCGGTGCTCGGCGCCGGCCGCAACCAGATGTTCGTCGCCGCGATGTCGGCGGTGATGGGCGGCAACGTGCGCGTCGGCCTGGAGGACAGCCTGTGGCTCGGCCGCGGCCAGCTCGCGAAATCCAACGCCGAGCAGGTGGCGAAGGCGAAGCGCATGCTGGATGAGCTGGGGCTCGTCGCCGCCACGGCGGACGACGCGCGCCAGATGCTGAAATTGAAAGGAGGACGCAATGTGGGCTTCTAGGATTTTTCTGACGTTGGTTGTCGCGCTTCTCTCCTTCAATTCCCATTCCCAGGCGTGGCCGGCGAAGGCGGTGAAATTCATCGTGCCGTACCCGCCGGGCGGCACGGTCGATCCGCTGGCGCGGCTGCTGGGTGGCAAGCTGCAGGAATCCCTCGGGCAGCCCTTCGTGGTCGAGAACCGGCCCGGGGCAGGCGGCCTGGTCGGCACCGGCGTGGCGGCCAAGGCGGCGCCCGACGGCTACACCTTCCTCTTCGTGTTCGACAACCATTCGGTCAACCCGGCGCTGGTCGCGAACGTGCCGTTCGACACCCTGAAGGACTTCGCCCCGGTGATGCTGGTCGACACCGCGCCGTACGCGATTGCCGCGCATCCCTCGAGGCCGTACCGCAGCTTCGCCGAGGTGGTGCAGGCGGCGAAGGCGAAGCCCGATGCGATCAGCATCGGCTCGATCGGCAACGGCACGCTCGCGCACTTGACGATCGCGCTTGCGCAGCAGGCGGGCGGCTTCCGCATCAACCACATCCCGTACAAGGGCGGCGGGCCGATGACCCAGGACCTGATGGGCGGGCAGGTCGATCTCGGCATCGGCTCGGCGGCGCTGCTCACGCCGCACGTGCGCAGCGGGAAGGTGCGGGCGGTGGCGACCACCGGCGAGAAACGCTGGCCCACCCTGCCCGACGTGCCGACGCTGGTGGAGCAAGGCATTCCCGGGGTCACGGTGTATGCCTGGTGGGGCATCCTCGCGATTGCCGGCACGCCGAAGCCGGTGGTGGACAAGTTCCACGCGGAGCTGCAGAAGGCCTTGAGCCTGCCCGACGTGCGCAAGACGCTCACCGAGAACATCGGCATGGAGCTCATCGTCAGCTCGCCGGACGCGCTGCAGAAATGGATCGTCGCCGAGATGCAACGCTGGGGCAAGGTCGTCAGGGACAACAACATCAAAGCCGACTGACTTTGAAGCTCGCGATCCTCGACGACTATCAGCGCCTGGCGCTGGGGTACGCCGACTGGAAGTCGCTGAAGGGCGTCGAGGTCGTCGTTTTTGACAAACCCCTGGAAGAAGCAGCAAGGCAGCTCGCACCTTTCGACATCGTCTGCCTGATGCGCGAGCGCACGCCGTTCCCGCGCGCGCTGATCGAGAAGCTGCCCAACCTCAAGTTCGTGAGCCTCACCGGCGCGCGCTCGCCCAGCCTCGACACGCAGGCGCTCAAGGAGCGCGGCATCCCGGTGAGCAATACGCGCTCGGCCGGTGGAGGTCTCTCCACCGTCGAGCTGACTTGGGGCCTGATCATCGCCGCGAGCCGCGGCCTGGCGAAGGGCAAGCGCAACATGCGCGCCGGGCGCTGGCACGAGGCCTCGGCGCCGGGATCTCGCTCGCCGGGAAGCGCCTGGGCGTGCTCGGCCTGGGCAACATCGGCGCCCGCGTCGCCGCGATCGGAAGCGCGTTCGGCATGGAGTGCGCGGCTTGGAGCAGTAATTTGACGCCTGAGAAAGCGGAAAGCGCTGGGGCGCGCTTCGTTTCCAAAAACGAATTGTTTGAGAAGAGCGACGTTGTGACCATCCACCTCGTGCTCAGTGATCGCACGCGCGGCTTGGTGGGCGCGGCCGATCTCGCGCGCATGAAGCCCGGCGCGCTGCTGGTGAACACCTCGCGCGGGCCGATCGTGGTCGAGAAGGATCTTCTAAGTGCGTTGAAAACGGGAAAGCTGCATGCGGCCCTCGACGTCTACGAGCGCGAGCCGCTGCCGGCGGGCCACCCGCTGCGCTCGATGGACAACGTGACGCTCTCGCCGCACCTCGGCTACGTGCACCAGGACAACTACCGCATCTTCTACGGCGACACGGTGGAGAACGTCGCCGCCTGGCTCGCGGGCAAGGCGATCCGCGTCATCAACGCGTGAAGCTTTCCTATCTCCCGCCGCTGATGGTGTACGCGGCGTACGGGGTATCGGGCCTGACCGGAATAGTCGCCACCTTCTTCGTCAAGGACTATCTCGACCTGTCGGCGGAGTTCCTCGCCGCGCTGCTCTTCTGGGCGGGTATCCCGTGGGCGCTGAAGATGCCGGTCGGGCACCTCGTGGACCTGATCTGGCGCTGGAAGGCGGCGCTGGTGTGGCTCGGCGCGGCGCTGCTCGCGGCGAGCCTGCTCATCATGGTGGGGCTGATCAGCCACACCGAGGCGATGCGCGCGGTGATGAGCGCCGAACGCTGGTACGTGCTCTCGGCGCTGCTCGCGCCTACCGGCTACATGATCCAGGACGCGGTCGCCGATGCGATGACGGTGGAGGCCGTGCCGCGCGTGGACGAAACGGGCAAGGCGTACGACGAGGCGACGCGCAAGAGCATGCATACCACGATGCAGACGCTCGGGCGCGTCGCGCTGATCGGCGGGCTGGCGCTGGTCGCCCTGGTCAACGTCTTTCTGTTTCATGGGACAGAACAGCTGACGAAGGAAGACAAGGCCGCGCTGTATGCCGACGTATATGCCTGGGCGCTGGTGATCCCGGTGATCTCGGTGCTCGGCGTGATCCTGCACCGCTTTCTCAGGCACGAGCGCGAGGCGCTGGAGAAGATCCGGCCGAACTGGACCGTGCTCGGTGGCAGCCTCGCTTTCGTCGCCGTGGTTCTCGCGGTCGGCCTCGGCGGCGTGCCCTACGCCGAGGAGCTGGTGTTCGCCGCCTCGGCCGCGATCATCGTGTTCCTGCTGTGGCGCCTCGCGCGCGAGCTCGAGCCCCGCGCGCGCGAGGTGCTGGTGGCGACTGCGCTGGTGATATTCCTGTACCGGGCAGTGCCGCTCACCGGCGAAGGCTCGAGCTGGTGGATGATCGACGTGCTGAAGTTCGACGAGGGGTTCTTCGCGCAGCTCCAGCTCGTGACCTACGCGCTGACGCTCGCCGGCATGTTCGCCCTGCGCCGCTTCATGGCCGAGCACTCGATCGCGACCATCGTGGTGGTGCTGAGCGTCGCGGCGGCGGTCCTTTCGCTGCCCATGGTCGGCATGTTCTACGGCCTGCACGAATGGACCGCGGCGCGCACCGGAGGCCTGGTCGATGCGCGCGCCATCGCGCTCGTCAACACCGCGCTCGAGTCGCCGCTCGGCCAGATCGCCATGATCCCGATGCTCGCCTGGATCGCCAGCTCGGCGCCGGCGAACCTCAAGGCGACCTATTTCGCGGTGATGGCGTCGTTCTCCAACCTGGCGCTCGCCGCCTCCCAGCTCGGCACGGCATACCTCAACCGCGCGTTTGAAGTGAAGCGCGGTGACTACAGCGAGCTCGGCGCCCTTATGATCACGGCGGCGGTGCTAACGCTGCTCCTGCCGCTCGCCGCGGTGGCCGGGGTGCGCCTCCTGCGGCTGAGGACAGCCTAGGTCACATGCAGAAGCGGGAGTTGTAGGGGAACGGCGGGGTGGGCTCGTCGATGAGCGGCGAGCCGCCGGTCGCCGCGCTTTGCGTGACGCCGCACGAGGCCAGCGCCAGCAGCAGGGCAAGGCAGATCAGTCTGATGGAAAGCATGGGTCTCCCTCCAGTACATAATACAGTTTATCCGATGAAGAAATTCCTTGCGCCCCAGCGGTAGCGCTATTCGACCGCGAGCGGCTCCTCCTGCATCAGCGCGATCTGCTCGCGCAGCTCGAGGATCCGGTCCTGCCAGTAGCGCTGGGTGTTGAACCAGGGGAACGCGGCGGGAAAGGCCGGATCGTCCCAGCGCCGCGCGATCCACGCCGAGTAATGAATCAGCCGTAGCGTGCGCAACGCCTCGAGCAGGTGCAGCTCGCTTCGCTCGAAGCGCATGAACAGCTCGTAGCCCTTGAGCACCTCGTGCAACTGGCGCGACATCGCCGTGCGGTCGCCCGACAGCAGCATCCACAGGTCCTGCATCGCCGGTCCCATGCGCGCGTCGTCGAGGTCGACGAAGTGCGGGCCATCCTCGGTCCACAGGATGTTTCCAGGATGGCAGTCCCCGTGCAGGCGGATCGCCCTTACGCCTCCTGCTCGCCCGTAGCATGCATCGACCAGCTGCAAGGCCTGCTCGGTGACTGCCTTCCAGGCATCGAGCAGGTCGGGCGGGACCAGCGAGGTTTGGAGCAGGTAGGCGCGCGCGTCGTGGCCGAAGCTTTGAGCGGTAAGCGCGTCGCGGTGGCTGAATTCTTTCGTCGCGCCCACTGCATGAATGCGTCCCAGGAAGCGGCCGATCCACTCCAGCGTCTTCGGGTCGCCGAGCTCGGGGGTGCGCCCGCCGCGGCGCGGGTACACCGCGTATATGAAGTCGGAAAACTTGCCCTGGTGTATCGGCGCCACGACGGGAATCTCGCGCTCGGCGAGCTCATGCGCGAATGCATGCTCCTCGTCGATCTGCGCCTCGCTCCAGCGCCCGGGGCGGTAGAACTTGGCGACTACACAGGAGCCGACTGCAGGCGCGTCCTCTTCCAGCCACACCTGGTAGACGCGGTTCTCGTAGCTGGACAGCGCGAGCAGGCGGCCGTCGGGCCGCAGTCCGAGCGCGGCGACGGCGTCGAGCACGACTTCGGGCGTGAGCGCCGCGTACGGGTGCATTGGGCGTATAGTAGTTCCATGTCGAAGGACGTCGTCGACATCAGGGATTTGCATTTCTCCTACGGTGATCTGCAGGTGCTGCGCGGGCTGTCGCTCGGCATTCTTCGCGGCCAGGTGGTGGCGATCCTCGGCGGCAGCGGCTCGGGCAAGTCCACGCTGCTGAAGATCATCGGCGGGCAGCTCTATCCGCAGCAGGGCTCGGTCACGGTCGAAGGCAAGAACGTGCACCAGCTCTCGGCCGACGAGCTCTACCAGCTGCGCCTCGAGATGGGGATGATGTTCCAGACCTCCGGGCTGTTCAGCGACCTCACGGTGTACGAGAACGTCGCGTTCCCGATCCGCGAGAACTTCGAGATGCCCGAGGACCTGGTGCGGCGCCTCGTGCTGATGAAGCTGCACGCGGTCGGGTTGCGCGGCGCGCAGGCGATGATGCCCGCCGACCTGTCGGGCGGCATGACGCGCCGCGTGGCGCTCGCGCGCGCCATCGCCACCGACCCGAAGCTGATGATGTACGACGAGCCCTTCGCCGGGCTCGACCCGATCTCGCTCAACCAGATCGTCGAGCTGATCCGCAGCCTGAACCAGGCGCTCGGCCTGACGTCGATCGTCGTGACCTACGACGTGCAGGAGGCATTGAAGGTCGCCGACTACATCTACGTGATCGGCGACGGCGTGATCCTCGGCAGCGGAACCTCGGAGGAGGTCGCCGCCTCGGAGGACCCGTACCTGAAACAGTTCGTCAACGCGCTGCCCGACGGGCCGGTGCGCTTCCACTTCCCCGGGCCGCCACTCGAGAAGGACCTGCGCATCCATGGCTGAAAAACGCTCGAAAGACACGATCCGGCAGGCCGCCGCCGACGCGATGAAGGCGGGCGAGGACGTCGGCCGGCGCGTGCGCGACCTCACGCTCGAGGCGCTCAGGAACCGGCGCTTCGACCGCGAGGGCATACGCGAGACGGTGCGCTCGGTGACCGAGGGAATCGCGGCCGCCGCGCCGGCGAGCGCCGGCAGCATGCGCCACGCCATGGGCCAGGCGTTCCGCGGCATGGACGAGGCGCTCACCAAGTCGGTGCAGGCCGGCGAGGCGGCGCTGCGCCAGATCGTCGCCACCGGCCGCAGCATCTCGGACAACGAGGTGAAGGAAGCGCTCGCCGGGCTGAAGAAGATCGAGGAGGACTTCATCGCCACGGTGAGCAAGGTCGCCGAGTCGGCGAACGCGCGCGTGCAGCCCGAGCTGCACGCGCTGGTGGAGCGCGCGACCCACGCCGGCACCGAGACCGGGCGCCAGACCGCGCACCTGATGAAGGAGTTCACCTTCACGGGCATCGAGCTCGCCGGGCAGTTCAGCGTGCGCTTCGCTCAAATGGCGAGCGGCGTGCTCGCCGGCATGGCGGACGCGCTCGAAAAGTCCGCCGCCGAGAAGAAGAAGAAGGCCTAAAAGCCGGCCTTGATTCGTATTCGCCTCTAACCCACCCGATGCTGCGGCAAACCCTCGGCATCATGCGCGAGCTGCCGCGGCTGCACGAGATCGCCGCGGTGTTCATCCGGCACGGCCTGGGCGACTTCGTGCAGCGCATCGGCGTCGCCGGGGTGCTCGAGCGCGCCGGCCAGATCGTGCACTGGGGCGCGGCCGCCGAGGCGGTGAAGCTCGACACCGCGCAGCGCATGCGCATGGCGCTTGAGGAGCTAGGCCCGACCTTCGTCAAGCTCGGGCAGGTGATGGCGACGCGGGTGGATCTGTTCCCGCCGCGCTGGATCGCGGAATTCGAGAAGCTGCACGCCCACGTGCCGTCGGTGCCGTTCGAGGAGCTGCTGCCCGATCTGGAGCGCGCGCTGGGACGCTCGCCGTTCGAGGTGTTTCGCGACATCGATACCAAGGCGCAGGCGGCGGCGTCGATCGCGCAAGTACACCGCGCGAAGCTGCAGGACGGCACCCCGGTGGTGCTCAAGGTGAGGCGGCCGGGCGTGCGCGAGAAGATCGAGGCCGACCTGCGCCTGCTGCGGCGCGTGTCGGAGCTGATCGAGTCCGAGATCCCCGAGGCGCGGCGCTACCGCCCGGCCGAGATCGCGGCGCAGTTCGCGCGCTCGCTCGAGCGCGAGGTGGATTTCGGCACCGAGACGCGCAACATCGAGCGCTTCGCCAAGAACTTCGCCGGCGACCCGCACATCGTCATCCCGCGCATCTACCCCGAGTGGACCAGCGACGTGCTGCTGGTGCAGGAGCATGTGGAAGGGATACCGGCAACGGATCTTCCTGCTGTAGAAAAATCTGGTCTAGATAGAAAACTCCTCGCTGCGCGGGGCGTCGACGCTTTCCTCAAGATGATCCTGAGCGACGGCTTCTTCCACGCCGACCCGCACCCCGGCAACGTGTTCTACCTGCCCGACCACCGCATCGTGATCATCGACTTCGGCATGGTCGGCCGGCTCTCGCCGCAGCGGCGCCAGCAGGTGATCGACCTGCTCGCGGGGCTGGCGCGCATGGCCGAGGACCCGATGCTCGATGTGCTGCTCGACTGGGCGGGCGACGCCTACGTCGACGAGGTGAAGCTCGCCGCCGACGTGAACGAGTTCGTGTTCGATTACGAGGGCATGGCGCTCAAGGACATCCGCATCGGCCCCCTGATCCGCCAGTTCGCCGGCATCATGCGCGAGCACTCGATCGTGCTGCCCTCCGACCTGTCGCTGATGTTCAAGGCGCTGATCACGCTCGAGGGCCTGGGCCGCCAGTACGACCCCGACTTCCACATCATCGATCACCTGGCGCCGCTGGTGAAGAACGCCCTCGCCGAGCGCTACCGGCCGGGGGAACTGGCGCGGCGCGGGCGCAGCGCGCTGAGCGACGTTTTCAACCTGGTCAGCAGCGTGCCGCGCGACTTCGCGCGGCTGCTGCGCGAGGCGCGCCGCGGCAAGACGCGCGTCGACCTGGACCTGAAGCGCCTCGACAGCTTCGGCCGCCAGCTCGACCGGACACTGGACCGCGTCACCGTCGGCATCATGACGGCGTCGCTCGTCATCGGCTCGGCGATCGTGCTCACCGTGCGCGAAGGGCCGGAGCTGCTCGGCATCCCGGTGCTGCCGGCAATCGGCCTCGCCGGCTACATTCTCGCCTTCGTCAACAGCCTCTGGATCGTCTACGGTATCTGGAGGTCAGGAAGAGAATGAGAAAAATAGGGTCTGTCCCTATTTTTAATTTTTAAGCTTTGCCGTCCTTTGGAATGAACTTCAAGGCCGCGCCGTTGTTGCACCAGCGCTGGTTGGTGGGCGGCGGGCCGTCGTCGAACACGTGGCCGTGGTGGCCGCCGCAGCGGATGCAGTGGTACTCGGTGCGCGGGTAGATGAGGTAGAAGTCCTTCTTCAGCGCGAACACGCCCGGGATGGTGGTGAAGAAGCTCGGCCAGCCGGTGCCGGACTCGAATTTCATCTCGGAGGTGAAAACCGGCAGGCCGCAGCCGGCGCAGGCGAAGATCCCGGGGCGCTTCTCGTTGTTGAGCGGGCTGGTGCCGGCGCGCTCGGTGGCCTCCTCGCGCAGCACGCGGTAGGCCATGGAATCGGGCAGGCGCTTGCGCCACTCGTCCTTGGAGAGCTTGAGCGCCTCGCTCGCGGCGGGGACCGTGGCGCCCGCAGGGAGGAAGCTTTTCCAGTTTTTCTGCAGCGCTTCGATGTCTTTCATCGTCCTGGGCTGAGCGTGGGCGCAGAACGGTGCCGCAGCCAGGGCAAGTAGAAATTTTCGTCGTTCCATGGGCTCCTCATCGGTTCTGCCTTGGTCGAGCTAACGCGCAAAACCTAACACGAATTCCGCTAGGATGCGGGCAGGGAGGATGCAAACATGAAACGCTTGATTTCGGCCGCGCTTCTGGCCGCGGCATCGCTTGGCGCCGGAGCGCAGCAGTTCCCGGTGAAGGGCAAGCCGATCCACCTCGTCGTCAACTTCGCCGCCGGCGGAGCCATGGACCTCACCGCGCGCTCGATGGCGGCGGTGATGTCGGAGAGCTTCGGCCAGGTGGTGGTCGAAAACCGCACCGGCGGGGGCGGGATGATCGGCACCGACTACGTGGCGCGCGCGGCGCCCGACGGCTACACGCTGCTGATGTACGCCGACGTGAACGTGATCGCGCCGTTCGTCTACAAGAAGCTGAACCACGACCCGATCAAGGACTTCGCGCCGATCACCAACGCCATCAACGGCACGCACCTGATCGTCGGCCACCCCTCGGTGAAGGCCGCGAACCTGCGCGAGTTGATCGAGCTGGCGAAGCGCGAGCCGGGCAAGCTCGCCTTCGGCTCGCCCGGCACCGCGACGCCGCAGCACCTCGCCGGCGAGCTGTTCAAGCAGCAGGCGGGCGGCCTCGACATCCAGCACGTGCCCTACCGCGGCGGCGGGCAGCTCATCGGCGACCTCATCGGCGGGCAGGTGCCGCTCGGCCTGATCGGGCTGCCGCCGACGCTGCCGCACATCAAGGCGGGCAAGCTGAAGGTATTCGCGGTCACGGCGCGCAAGCGCTGGCCTTCGCTGCCCGACGTCCCGACCGTGGAGGAGGCCGGGCTTCCCGGCTACGAGACCGTGCAGTGGCTCGGGCCGGCCGCGCCCGCGGGCACGCCGCGCGCGGTCGTCGAGCGCCTGCACGCCGAGTTCACCAAGGCGCTGCGCAATCCCGTGGTGGCCGAGCGGCTGAGCGCGGCAGGGCTGGAAGTCGCGCCGAGCGCCTCTCCCGAGGCCTACGCGCAGTTCATCCGCGCCGAGCACGCGCGCTGGCCGGCGATCGTGAAGGCGGCCGGAGTAAAGCCGGAGTAAAGCGCCCGCAGTGAGCAAGCCCAATATTCTCTTCATCACCTCGGATCAGCAGCGCGGCGACTGCTACGGCTTCGAAGGGCGCAAGGTCCGCACGCCGCACCTGGACCGCATGGCGCGCGAAGGCACGCGCTTCTCGGCGTGCGTCACGCCGAACCTGGTGTGCCAGCCCTCGCGCGCCTCGATCCTCACCGGCCTGCTGCCGTACACGCACGGCGTGTCCGACAACGGCATCGACCTCGAGCGCGCCGTAGGCGAGGCGGGCTACGCCGGCGCGTTCGCGCGCGCCGGGTATCGCACCGCGTACATCGGCAAGGCGCACTTCGCCACTTCGCACACCTTCAAAGCGACCGGCACGCCCGAATGCCGCAACACCGACCAGGACCCGGGCTGGTGCGGCCCGTACATGGGCTTCCAGCACGTCGAGCTGGTGGTCGAGGGCCACAACCACTGGCCGCCGATGAAACCGCCGCGCGGCCAGCACTACGAGCGCTGGTTCCACCAGGACGGCCGCGGCGAGGAGCTGCAGCGGCTCTACGAGACGCAGCTCGAGCCGCGCTCGAGCGCGATGCAGACCTTCCACTCGGCGCTGCCGGTGGCGTTCCACAACTCAACGTGGGTGGGCGACCGGACCATAGACTTTCTAAAAAACAACGCCCACACCAGTTTCTGCCTGTGGGCCTCCTTCCCCGACCCGCACCATCCCTTCGACGCGCCCGAGCCCTGGAGCCGGCTGCACCACCCGGACGAGGTCGACCTGCCGCCCCAGCGCGCGCTCGACCTCGAGCGCCGGCCCTGGTGGCACCGGCAGAGCCTCGAAGGCAAGCCGCAGATCGTCGAGCACCTGCGCAGGATCCGCGAGCAGTACTCGCGCATCCCGGTGCACAGCGACCGGCAGCTGCGCGAGCTGATCGCCAACTACTACGGGATGATCTCGCTCATCGATCACAACGTCGGCAGGATTCTTCTCGAACTACAAAATCTTCAACTGGAAAAAAATACCTTGGTGGCGTACTCCAGCGACCACGGCGACTGGCTCGGCGACCATGGCCTGATCCTCAAGGGGCCGATGGCCTACGAGGGTTTGCTGCGCGTGGGGCTGCTGCTGCAGGGACCCGGCATCCCGGCCGGGAAGGTGGTCGGCGATCCCGTCTCCACGATAGACCTGCCGGCGACCTTCGCCGATTTCGCGGGGGTCGGCTTTTCCGCCCCGCACAGCAGGAGCCTGCGAAAACTCATTCAAGACAAGGACAGCCGCGACTTCGCCTACAGCGAATGGGACCTGCGCGCGTCGCGCTCGGGCGTGGACCTCGACCTGCGCACCGTGCGCACAAAGCGGCACAAGCTGACGCTCGACCTGCGCTCCGGAGCGGGCGAGCTCTACGATCTGCGCGACGATCCTCATGAAATGAAGAATCTCTTCGGTCAGGTGGATACGGTGCAAAGGCAGCTGACCGACATGATCCGCAGCCGCCCCGACGATGCGGTGCCGCGGCGCGCGCAGGTCGGCATGGCATGAAGCCCGCGAACTTCCTCGCCATCATGTCGGACGAGCACGACCCGCGCTGGATGGGCTGCTCGGGCATGCGGCTCATGCACACGCCGAACCTCGACCGCCTCGCCGCGCGCGGCCTGCGCTTCACCGACGCCTACACCGCTTGCCCGATCTGCGTGCCGGCGCGCGCCGCGTTCGCGGTGGGCAAGTACACCCACCAGATCGGCTACTGGGACAACGCCGATCCCTACGACGGCGCGATCCCGAGCTGGCACCACCGCCTGCGCGACCGGGGGCACCGCGTGGTGTCGGTCGGCAAGCTCCACTTCCGCTCGACCGACGACGACAACGGCTTCTCCGAAGAGATCGCGCCGATGAACGTGTTCGAGCGCAAAGGCGATCTCTACGGCCTGCTGCGCGGCGACGACATGCCGCCGCGCGCCGACGGAAGCAAGCTCGCCGGCCTCGCCGGCCCGGGCGAGTCGGAGTACACCTGGTACGACCGCGAGATCGCCGCGCGCGCGCAGATCTGGCTGCGCGAGCAGGCGCCGAAGCACCGCGACAAGCCCTGGGTGCTGTTCGTGTCGTTCGTCGCGCCGCACTTTCCGCTCACCGCGCCGCCGCACTGGTATTACAGGTACCCGTTCGACCGCGTGCCGATGCCAAAGCTTTATCGCGAAGAAAATCTTCATCCTTATGTGCGCGACCAGGCGGAGAACACGGGCTACGACAAGTACTTCGAGGACCAAGCGGCGGTGAAGCGCGCCCGCGCCGGCTACCTCGGTCTGATCTCATCGTTGGACGAGAACATCGGCCACATTCTGGAGACCTTGGAAGATTCAAAACTCACCTCCAGCACGCGAATCCTCTACACCTCCGACCACGGCGACAACATGGGTGCGCGCGGCCTGTGGGGCAAGCAGGTGCTGTACGAGGAAGCCGCCAAGGTGCCGATGATCGTCGCCGGGCCCGGCATTCCGGTCGACGTGCGCCGCGAGCCGGTGAGCCACGTCGACGTCTATCCCACGCTGATGCAATGCCTCGGCGCCCAGGCGCCCGAGGCGTCCGGGGTTTCGCTGCTCGGAAAAATTCCGGAAAGAACCGTGCTCTCGGAGTACCACGCGTCCTCGTCGCGCGCGGGCGAGTTCATGATCCGTCACGGCAAGTGGAAGTACGTCTACTTCGTGCACTACCCGCAACAGCCGCAGCTATTCGACCTCGAGGCCGATCCCGAGGAGCTGCGGGACCTCGGCACCGACAGAGCCTTTTCCAAAGAAAGAAAAACCTGTCATGAAAGGCTGCGTGCGATGCTGGACCCGGAAGAGGTGGACCGGAAAGCGAAGCGGCGACAAGCCGAGCTGGTCGCCGCCAACGGCGGCCGGGAGGCGGTGATCCGGCGCGGGAGTTTCGCCTACTCGCCGCCCCCCGGCTTCAAGGCCGAGTTCGATCAGTAGCCGGTGATGGCGTGGTGCACGATGGCGGCGCCGATGACCGCGCCGACCAGGAGCGCTGCGCCGGTGTGCGGGTGCGAGTAGTGGTAGACCGGGCGCGGCTGATGCACGACGTAGACCGGGCGCGGCGCCGGACGGTAGTAAGGGCCGTAGTGGTAGTGGTGCACCGCAGACTGGTGATGGAAGTAATGATGCTGGTGTACTGCGCGATGCCCGTGCCTGTAGTCACGATGGCCATGGTCGGCAAACGCGGGCGCGGAGACCGCTGCGGCGGCGACCAGGACGGCGAGCTTCTTGGCAAACATGGCAGCTCCTTTCAATTTAAGTTGCCATTGCATTTCACGCGCCCGGGCGCCGCAAGTGAACCGATAAAGTGCAAGATCTGTAACATGGTGTAACTTCGCGCGGCAGGAGGAGATCTATGTCACGGATTCTGGGTTTCGTGCTATGGAGTGTCGTGGCCTCCACGGGGTTTGCGCAGGACAGCTACCCCTCCAAACCCGTCACCATGATCGTGCCGTTCCCGCCGGGCGGCGTGGCCGATATCGTCGGACGCCCGCTTGCGGCGCAGATGGAGAAGGCGCTCAGGCAGCCGGTGGTGGTGGTAAACCGCACCGGCGCCGGCGGCGCGGTCGGCATGGCCGCGGTCGCGAAGAGCGCGCCCGACGGCTACACCATACTGATGGGACTGTCGTCGATCTCGATCTTCCCGGTGTCGGACCGCATCATGGGCAAGGCCCCGTCCTACGAGATGAAGGACTTCGCGCCGATCGCGCTGATCACCGCGGACCCCACGGTGCTGGTGGTGAGCGCTGACAGCCCCTGGAAGACGCTGAAGGACTTCGTCGCCACGGCGAAGGCCTATCCGGGCCAGATCAACTATTCCTCTTCGGGGGTGTACGGCACGCTGCACGTGGCGATGGAAATCTTCGCCAATGCGGCGGGCGTGAAGCTGTTCCACGTGCCTTACCAGGGCGGCGGGCCCGCGGTAACCGCGCTGCTCGGCGGACAGGTGCACGCCCTCGCCTCGGGGCCGGCGGCCGCGATCGGCCAGATCAGGGGCGGCAAGATGCGCGCGCTCGCGAGCTGGAGCACCGAGCGTCTGCCTTTGCTGCCCGACATCCCCACCTTCAAGGAGCTCGGCTACGACGCCGAGTTCTACATCTGGTCGGGCGTGTTCGCCCCCGCGGCGGCGCCGGCGCCGGTGGTCGACCGCCTGCGCGCCGCGGTGCGCGAGGCGGCGAACAGCGCTGAATTCAAGGGCGCCATGGAAAAGGTCTCGACCCCGGTGAGCTACCTCGACGCGCCCGCGTTCCGCACCTACTGGGAGCGCGACGCGGCGCGGCTCAAGGTCGCGCTGGAGAAGATCGGCAAAGTCGTGGACAAGTAGCTACCGCCGGCGCTTCTTCTTCAACCGGGCCAGCTTTTCGAGCAGCACGCGCGGCCGTCGGTACTGGAGCAGCCCGCCGGCGCGGCGCTCGAACGGGTCGCGCCGCGTCACCGCCCTGAGGTGGTGTCCGCTCACCAGCGGGAAATGGCGCAGCGCGTCGAGCGCCTCGGGCACCGGCCAGGCGTTCTTTTCGCCGACCGCCCAGATCGCGGGATCGACTCGGCGCAGGTCGAACGGCAGCGAGAACTCGCGCAGCGTCTTGTGCTCGCGCCTGTTGGTGTACTCGTGGAAGTAGGACATCGCGAGCTCGCGCAGGCTGCGGTACACCGGGTCGCGCCAGCGCAGCCCCAGGCCGTTGGTCTTCGAGATCGCCCCCCAGCGGCCGCGCCGGCGGAACAGCGCCACCACGTGGTCGAAGTCGCGCTCGGCGCGCATGTCCATGAGCAGCGGCGGCTCGCCGTGGATCCACAGCGCGCACGCCGCCAGCATCGCGCCCTCGATGCAGTGCGCGCTGCCCCGGCGCAGCACCTGCCGCACCGGGCGGCAGGTGTCGCCGTGCAGCTCGAAGTTCTGCCGCAGCGCGTAGACGAAGGCCTGGATCTTCTGCGGCGTGTCCAGGCGCTCGAGCGCGGCGAACTCGGCCGGGGTCAGGCCGAGATGCTCGCGCCTCGCAAAACGCGCTCTCATCGGTCGGTGAATTGTTACAAAAGCGAAACCGAAAAGCACCAGCCGCGCAACCTCCGGCGCTGCAGACGCCAGGGTGGCGACTCCCCTACCGGGGTTCTTAGCTAGGGGAAGTCAGGCACTTAGTTGAAGACGTACGCGTCCATCGCCAGCACCCCGCTGTCGATGGCGTCGTAGACGCGCTCGGGCTTCGCTTTCTCCCCGGCCGCGCCGAGCGCGAGGAACAGCGGCAGGAAATGCTCGTCGGTCGGATGCGCGCGCACGCCGTGCGGCGAGCGCGAGCGGTAATCGACCAGGCTTTCCACGTCTTTGTTTCTTAGTTTTTCGAAAACCCAAGCCTGGAACTCGCGCGCATAAGCCGCAGGCTGACCCTGGCCGCGCGCCCAGTCGCGCAGGTTGTGGGTCATGTGGCCCGAGCCGATGATGAGCACGTCTTCCCTCGACAGAGGCTTCAGGGCATTTCCGACGGCAACGTGGTGCCGCGGTCCCAGGGCGGGCTGCACCGAGATCTGCACCACCGGCACGTCGGCGTCGGGATACATATAGAGGAGCGGCGACCAGGCGCCGTGGTCGAGGCCACGGCAGCCGTCGATGGCGGCCGTGTAGCCGGCGTCCTTGAGGAGCGTCTGCGCGTGGCCCGCGACCTCGGGCGCGCCCGGCGCCGGGTAGCGCAGGCGATACAGCGGCTCCGGGAAGTTGCTGAAGTCGTGGATGGTCTGCGGCCTGGCCGAGCCGGTGAGCATCGGCAGGTTGGTCTCCCAGTGCGCCGATGCGATCAGGATCGCCTTCGGGCGCGGCAGGCGCCGAGCGAGCGCCTTCCAGGCCTCGCCGGCCGCGCCCGGTTCGAGCGCGTGCATCGGCGAGCCGTGGGAGATGAAGACGCTCGGTAGCAAACCTAGGCCGCCTTCTTCAGGAGACCTTCCGCCTGGAGGGCTTCCTGCACTTTCGGCCGCGCGCCGACGCGCTGGTGGAAGGCGGCGAGGTTGGGCCAGCGGGACAGATCGATCTGCGTGGGCTGGGTCCAGCCGAGCAGCACGAAGGCATACGCGTCGGCCACGGTGAACTGCTTGCCCATCAGGTAGTCCTTGTCGGCGAGCTGCTTGTCGAGCCAGTCGAAGCGCGTCGCGAGGTTCTCCTTCGCGATCTTCTTGTACTCCTCGGGCGTGTTCGGCTTGAACAGCGGCGAGAACTGCTTGTGGACTTTCGAGGTGAGGAAGTTGAGCCACTCCTGCAGGCGGTAGCGCTCGAGGCTGCCCGCCTTCGGCGCGAGGCCCGCCTCGGGCTTCTGGTCGGCCAGGTACTGCACGATCGCCGGGCCTTCGGTGAGGATCTCGCCGCTGTCGAGCTCGAGCGCGGGCACGTAGCCGCGGCCGTTCACCTTCCAGTAGTCGGCTCCGCCTTCGACGGTCTTGTCCTTGGTGTTGACTTTCTTCAGCTCTACCGGGATGCCGAGCTCGCGCGACACGATGTGCGGCGACAGCGAGCAGGCTCCGGGAGCGTAATACAGTTTCATGCGAGTTTCTCCTTTGTGGGAATGGTGCCGAGGCGTCCGGCGTTGAAGTCGGCGTACGCCTGCTGAATTTCGCGCGAGGTGTTCATGACGAAGGGGCCGTAGCCGGCGACCGGCTCGTCGATCGGCGCGCCGTTCATGACGAACACGATCGCGTCGCCCGCCGCCTCGATCTGCACTTCCTCGCCATGGCGGTCGAGCACGACGAGCTCGCCTTCGCCGGCGGCCTCGCCGTTCACGACGGCCTTCCCGCTCACGATGTAGAGACCTGTGCTGGAGCCGTCCGGCAGGCTCAGCCGGAGCGAATTCTTTTGCAAACGAACTTCCAGGAGATTGACCGGGGTAAACGTCTGCGCCGGACCTTTCGCCCCGCGGTACTCCCCGGCGATGACTCTCACGCCGTCGACCACCGGAATGTCCCCGGCGAGCAGGGTCTGATAGCGCGGCGCGTTCATCTTGGATTTCGCCGGCAGGTTCACCCAGAGCTGCAGGGCGTGGAAGCGCCCGCCGCGGCGCGTGAACTCCGGGCTGTGCATTTCCTTGTGCAGCAGGCCCGAGCCCGCGGTCATCCATTGCACGTCGCCGGGGCCGATGCGGCCGCCGTTGCCGGCGGTGTCTTCGTGGTCGACCTCGCCGTCGAGCACCACGGTCACGGTCTCGAAGCCGCGGTGCGGATGCCAGCCGACGCCGCGCGGCTTGTCGGCGGGCGCGAAGTCCGCGGGGCCGGCGTGGTCGAGCAGGAGGAAGGGCGAGAGCTCCGGATGGCGCTGGTAGTCGAGCACCGTATGCACCGGGAAGCCGTCGCCGACCCAGTGGCCTTCGGGCTGGCGATGAACGCGGAGGACGGTTTTCATGGGTGCAGTATGGCTGTGTGGAAATTTGGGATAAAGTGTCATCCTAGTAATAGATAGTCCCATATGAAGGGATAATGGATCGGCTCTCGGCAATTCAGGTTTTCGCCCAAGTCGTTGAATCGGGGAGCTTTGCCAAGGCTGCGGACCGGCTTGGGCTGTCGACTTCAGCGACTTCGCGCCATGTAGCCGAGCTCGAGGCGCACCTCCAGACCCGGCTTCTCAACCGCACCACGCGCCGCGTCAGCCTCACCGAGAGCGGACAGGCGTTCTACGAGCGCGCGGTGCAGCTGCTCGCCGACCTAGCCGAGGCCGAGCAGGAGGCGGCGCGCGCCGCAGTGGTGCCGCGCGGCACGATCCGGCTGACTACGTCGGTCAATTTCGGGGTGCGCCACCTCGCGCCGGCGATCGCCGAGTTCCTCGCGGCGCACGCCGAGGTACGCTTCGACGTCTCGCTGTCGGACCGGGTGGTCGACCTGGTCGAGGAGGGGTTCGACCTGGGGGTGCGCATCGGCACCGCAGGCTCGGGCAACCTGGTGGCGCGCAAGCTGGGCGAGACCCGCCTCGTGCCCTGCGCCTCCCCGCAGTACCTTTCCGCGCATCCCCACCCGAAAACGCCGGAGGATCTGGCCGCGCACAATTGCTTCACCTACGAGTACGTCACACCGCGCAACGTGTGGCGCTTCCGGGATGCCTCCGGGCGCGAGCGCGCGGTGCGGGTGACCGGCACCCTGCACACGAACAACGGCGACCTGCTGGCCGAGGTCGCCGCGCGGGGCGCCGGCATAGTGTTCGAGCCGGCTTTCATCGTCGGGCCCGACGTGCGGGCGGGGCGCCTGGTTCCCCTGCTGCAGGAGTTCACGCCGCCGCCGGTGCCGATCTACGCCGTGTACCCGAGCCGCAAGCACCTCTCCGCGAAGGTGCGGCGCTTCGTCGACTTACTCGTCGAGCGCTTCGCCGAGGGGCAGGACTGGAGCGCGCCGTGACTTCCTATGTGTCTTCGGTCTTCGGCGGGCGCCAGGTGTACGGCACCGGCCCCGGCGTTCTGAGAACGCGCAGCATGCGCAGCGCGCCTTCCTTGCGGCCCTCGCCGCTGCGGTAGTAGCCCGGCACCAGCACCGTTTCGTAGAACCCCATCGCGCGGTAGAAGCGGCGCGCGGCGTCGTTGCCGGCGCGCATCTCGAGGTGGATGCTCGCGATCCCGGCGGCGCGTGCCGACTCGAGCAGCCAGTCGAGCAGCCGCTGCCCGATGCCGAGCCTGCGGTGCGAAGGACGCACCGCGAGCAGCATCAGGTGCGCGCGCTCGTCGCCGAACTCCATGATGGCGAATCCCGCGACGGCGGCTCGCGCCGCGGGCGCGGCAGCGCTCTTACCGCCTTCGCACGCGACCACCGCGAGCGTGTCGCGGTCGCGCAGCGCGCGCAGCACGCGCGCGGCGTCGTACTTCCAGCCCATGCCCGACTCGATGAAGTCGCGCGACATCGCCGCGATCGCCTGCGCGTCGCGCGGCTCGGCGAGCCGGATGGTGATGGCGCGGGAAGTCATGAAAGGCATTGTGCCATGAGAAAATGGCCGCTGTAAGAGCATGAAACGCGCCATCAAGCCCAACCTCATCGTCATCCTGGTGGACGACCTGCGCTTCGACGAAACCGGCGCGTCGGGCCATCCTTACATGAAGACGCCGCACATCGACCGGCTGGCGGCCGAAGGGGCGCGGTGCGCGAACGCGTTCCACACCACGCCGCTGTGCTCGCCGAACCGCGCCTGCATCCTTACCGGGCAATACGCCTCGCGCCACGGCATCATCGACAACGTCGGCCGCGAAGCGATGAGCCACCGCCTCGCCAACTACCACCTCGAGCTCCAGCGCCTCGGCTACGACACCGCGCACATCGGCAAGTGGCACATGGGCAACGACGCCGCGCCGCGGCCGGGCTACGACACCTGGATCAGCTTCCGCGGACAAGGAACCATCCGGGACCCCGTTTTTTTTGAGCACGGAAAAGAGACCCAGGTTCGCGGCTACGTCACCGACCTCCTGAATGAACGCGCAGCGCAGTTTGTTTCCCGTCGCCGGGAAAAGCCCTTTGCGCTGTTCTTCGCCCACAAGGCGGTGCATCCCGACGTCCAGCAAAGGCAGGACGGCACCATCGACCTCGCGACGATGCAAGGTTACGTGCTGCCGGAGCGCCACCGGGACCTGTACCGGGGCTGCGTCTACCCGCCGCGGCCCAACGTGCTGCCGATCGACAGGGTGCTGAAGCAGAAGCCGGCATGGAAGGATGTGTTCGAGCTGCGCAGCCGCCCCGGCATGCGCGCGTTCCTCGACGCCATCCACGTCGGCTCGCAGGAAGAGATCCGCAGCCGCGCCGCGATGATGGCTTCCGTGGACGAAGGGGTGGGCCTGATTCTGCAAGCCCTGGAGAGGAACGGCACGCTGGACGACACCCTCATCCTGTTTCTCGGCGACAACGGCTTCTTCTTCGGCGAGCACGGCCTCGGCGCCGAGCGGCGCTTCGCGTACGAGGAAGGCATCCGCACCGCGTTCTTCGTGCGCTACCCGCGGCTGGTGAAGCCCGGCACGGTGATCGGGCCGATGGTGCTCGCGCTCGACATCGCGCCGACCCTGATCGAGCTCGGCGGCGGCAGGCCCGGCGGCCAGATTCAAGGGCTTTCATTGGTACCGCTGTTCCGTGGGCGTTCCCGGTGGAGAAAGTCTTTCCTGATCGAGTACTACAACGAGTCGGCCTGGCCCTGGATCGTCGGCATGAGCTACAAGGCGGTGCGCACCGAGCGCGCCAAGCTGATCCACTGGGTGCACAAGGAAGGGGTGGACGAGCTCTACGACCTGGCGCGCGACCCCTACGAGATCCGCAACGTGATCGGCAGGCCTGCCTACGGTAGAGTGCGCGCGCGGCTGTACGGGGAGCTGAGGAAACTGGTCGCGAACGCGGCCGGGCTGTAAGGGAGAGAAAAATGGAAACCAACGCGCTCGATCTTGCTGACGAAGTCAAGGCGCGCAACGCCGCCGGGGTGGCCGGGAAGCTGGCGAACCTGCAAGGCGCCGAGATCGTCGCGGAGCTCACGCGCCTGAACCCGGGCTTCGCGCAAGACGTGCTCGCGGCGCTGCCGAACGACGCGCGCGAGCGCGCGACCTCGGCCGCGCCCGAGGACATCGCGCGGCAGTGGCAGCGCAACGGGCTCTACGACCCCGGGACCGTCGGCCGCATGATGGAGCCGGTGGTCGCCGCGTTTCCGCCGGCGTTCACCGTCGGCGACACGATCGAGGAGCTGCGCGAGCTGGTGACGCGCGCGCTCATCACCTACGCCTACGTGGTCGACGGGGAGGCGCACCTCCTCGGCATCGTCACGATGCGCGACCTGCTGTTCAGCGACCGCGAACGCACGCTCGAGCAGGTGATGCTGCGCGGCGCGTTCGCGCTGCACGCGGCGATGCCGCTGCAGGACGCGATGAAGCTGGTGCTCGACCGGCACTACCCGGTGTACCCGGTGATCGACGCCGAGGCCCACCTGATCGGCCTGGTGCGCGGCCAGACCATGTTCGAGGCGCAGGCGATCGAGATCACGCTGCAGGCGGGCAGCATGGTGGGCGTCGAGAAGGAGGAGCGCCTCGCCACGCCCTGGCTGCACAGCCTGAAGCTGCGCCATCCGTGGCTGCAGCTCAACCTGCTGACCGCCTTCCTCGCCGCGGCGGTGGTGGGCCTGTTCCAGGACACGATCGACCGGCTGGTGATCCTGGCGCTGTTCCTGCCGGTGCTCGCCGGCCAGTCGGGCAACACCGGCTGCCAGGCGCTCGCGGTCACGCTGCGCGGCATGACGCTGGGCGAGCTCAAGCCCGGCGCCGAGCGGCCGCTGATGATGAAGGAAACCTGGGTCGGCTGCCTGAACGGCATCGGCGTCGGCATCGCCGCGGCGGTGGGGATGTACATCACCGCCACCGGGCAGGCGCAGGAGCAGCCGGTGATGCTCGCGTTCGTCGTGTTCCTCGCCATGATCGCCTCGTGCATGGCGAGCGGCATCTCGGGCACGATCATCCCGCTCACGCTGAAGCGCTTCGGCCTGGATCCGGCGACCGCTTCGAGCATCTTCCTGACCACCGCGACCGACGTGGTGAGCATGGGGATGCTGCTGGGACTCGCGACTATCCTGGTCCGCTAAGATCGAAAATCAGGGACAGACCACGTTTTCGCTTCTCGGGAATCCGGAAAACGTGGTCTGTCCCTGATTTTCAGGGCGTCGAGCCGCCCGGCCGGCGAGCCAGCTCGGCGATGGCCCTGCCGATTCCCTGCGCGCCGCCGGTGACGAGAGCAGTCTTTTCCAACCGGAAAATTGTAGACTAGACCCCTTGTAGGAGGTCTGCCATGCAAGTGAAGGAGATCCTGCGCGTCAAGGGGAGCCGGCTGCTCAGCATCGAGCCGTCCGGCCGTGCGGTGGATGCGGTCGCGACCATGGCGAAGGAGAACCTCGGCTCGCTGGTGGTGCTGGAGCAAGGCGGCATGGTCGGCATGCTGACCTTCCACGAGCTGCTGCGCGCGCTCGCCTCGCGCGGCGGCGCGCTCGGCGAGCTCAAGGTGTCCGACATCATGCACCGCAACCCGGTGACCGCGACGCCCGAGATGGAGGTCAACGACCTGCGGCGCACCATGATCGACAGCGGCGCGCGCTACCTGCCGGTGATGCAGGACGGCAAGCTGCTCGGCGTCATCTCCTTCCGCGATGTGGCCAAAGCGGTGCTCGAGGAGCAGGACTTCGAGAACAAGATGCTCAAGGGCTACATCAAGAACTGGCCTGCGTAGAAGGGTTTTTCTAGCAACCGCAGCCCTCACGGGCATCGCCGGCGCGGCGGCCTGGCGCTATTGGCCGGAGCAGGGCGTCTGGAACCCCTGCGAAGCACCGCTACCGCGACACCTCGCGACGCACGAGCTGGTCGAAGCGGCGTGGGCCGGCATCGACGCGCGGCAGGTCTGGGACGCGCATGCGCACCTCGCCGGCACCGGCGACGCCGGCAGCGGCATCACCATCAACCCGGCGATGCAGAGCCTGCTCAGCCCGGGCCAGTACGCGCGGCGGATGTTCTTCATGAACGCCGGCTGCGCGCACGACGCGCGCGACAGCGTCGACCGCGCCTACGTCGAACGGCTGCGCAGCCTCGTCGAGGGCATGAACGGGGGCAAGCGGCAGGGCGTGAAGCTGCTGCTGTTCGCCTTCGACCGCACGCACGACGAGCGCGGCGAGCCCGACCTTGGGCGCACCGGCTTCTACGTGCCCGACGCCTACGCGCGCGACATCGCGGCCCGCTACCCGGACTATTTCGAGTGGGTGGCGTCGATTCATCCCTACCGGCCCGATGCGCAAGAAGCAGTTGAAAAAGCGCGGCGCGAGGGCGCGCGGGCGGTGAAATGGCTGCCTTCCGCGATGGCGATCGATCCGCTTTCCTCCCGGTGCGGGAAGTTCTATGAGGCGATGAAGAAAGCCGGCCTGCCTCTGATCTCGCACGCGGGCGAGGAGCGCGCGGTGCCCGGCGCCGGCGCGCACGACTACAGCAACCCGCTGCGCCTGCGCCGCGCGCTCGACGCCGGCGTGCGCGTGGTGATCGCGCATTGCGCGTCGCTCGGCGAGGACCGCGACCTCGACCGCGGCGCGAACGGGCCGTACGTGGAGAGCTTCGCCCTGTTCTCCCGTCTATTCGACGACCCGAAGTACCAGCGGCTGCTGTTCGGCGACATCTCGGCGATCACGCAGATCAACCGCGCCGGGCCGGCGCTGGTGCGTGTGATCGAGGAGCAGGCGTGGCACGCGCGCCTCCTCAACGGCTCCGACTACCCGCTGCCCGGCGTGATGCCGCTGTTCTCGGTGCAGTACCTGGTTTCCCTGAAGCTCCTGGAGGAGAAAGCGGCGCCCATCCTGACCGAGATCCGGCGACGCAACCCGCTGCTGTTCGACTTCGTGCTGAAGCGCCATCTGCGCTCGAACGGAAACGCGCTCGCTACCGGGGTGTTCGAGACGCGCCCATTTTTCATGAGATGATTTCCCCATGTCGGGGAACAGCTTCGGGCTGCTGTACTGCGTCACCTCGTTCGGCGAGTCGCACGGGCCCGCCTATGGCGGGGTGGTCGACGGCTGTCCGCCCGGTCTGGAGCTGAAGAATGAGGATATTCAGAGAGAGCTCGATCGCCGCAAACCGGGCTCTTCGCGCCACGTCACGCAGCGCCGCGAGACCGACACGGTCGAGATCCTCTCCGGCGTGTACCAGGGCCGCACCACCGGCACCGCGATCGGCTTCCTGATCCGCAACGAGGACCAGCGCCCCAAGGATTACTCGGCGATCGCCGAGAAATTCCGCCCCGGGCACGCCGACTACACGTACTGGCAGAAATACGGCGTGCGCGACGCGCGCGGCGGCGGGCGCGCTTCCGCGCGCGAGACCGTGATCCGCGTCGCCGCCGGCGCGATCGCGAAGAAGTGGCTGAGGGAGCGCTACGGCGTGGTGGTGCGCGGATACCTGGCGCAGCTGGGTTCGCGGAAGCTGGCGTTCAAGTCGTGGGATGCGGTGGACCAGAACCCGTTTTTCTCACCCGATGCCGGAATCGTCCCCGAACTCGAGAAATTCATGGACCAGCTGCGCGACGGCGGCGACTCGTGCGGCGCGCGCGTCAACGTGGTGGCGCAGGGCGTGCCGGTCGGCTGGGGCGAGCCGGTGTACGGGCGGCTCGACGCCGACATCGCCGGCGCGATGATGTCGATCAACGCGGTGAAGGGCGTCGAGATCGGCGCCGGCTTCGCCGCGATCGGGCAGAAGGGCAGCGAGCACGGCGACGAGATGACGCCCGAGGGCTTTCTCTCCAACAACAACGGCGGCGTGCTCGGCGGCATCTCCACCGGGCAGGACGTCACCGTGTCGCTCGCGCTCAAGCCCACCTCGAGCATCCGCCTGCCGCGGCGCACGATCGACGTCAGGGGAAACGCCACGACCATCGAAACCACGGGCCGCCATGATCCTTGCGTGGGTATTCGCGCCACGCCGATCGCGGAAGCGATGCTCGCATGCGTGCTCGCCGATCACGCGCTGCGCCACCGCGCGCAATGCGGCGACGTGACGCCGCCCACGAAGGTGGGCGCGACGGTAGTAAAGGCGAGGAAAATCAATTAAAGTATGGCCATAAGCCAGGCGACAAAACCTCCAAGAGAGAAGAACATGAGCAACAAGGGCCAGCTGCTACAAGACCCGTTTCTGAACACCCTGCGCAAGGAGCACGTTCCGGTATCGATCTACCTGGTGAACGGGATCAAGCTGCAGGGCCAGATCGAATCCTTCGACCAATACGTGGTGCTGCTGAAGAACTCGGTCACCCAGATGGTGTACAAGCACGCCATCTCCACCGTCGTGCCGTCGCGCCCCA
>Ga0247727_10000049_pt1 | contig 241953 bp, 234 predicted proteins | sample WisWelCaveWW1625_FD_202498 | JGI IMG/M metagenome (GOLD analysis project Ga0247727, IMG submission 202498) | Biofilm microbial communities from Wishing Well Cave, Virginia, United States - WW16-25 | ecosystem: Environmental > Aquatic > Deep subsurface > Groundwater > Cave microbial mat... | reverse complement strand
AGCACGAGCAATTGATCAGCAACATGCTTGAGTTCGCCAAGCACCTTGAGCTTTTCTGTACGGATCATCTTGTACTGTTCATACCGCTTAAGCGCATCAAGAATGTCTTTGGTAGACATAAGCACATCCCTGCGTAATGCCGAAGGATCCTTGAGTTCGACAAACAACAAATCCTGCTGCTGGGCACGTTTCATACTTGCGGCTCCATGAGCGTTTTATCCATGGCAGCAAGGCGTTCCTCAACATCTTCGAGGTCGCGTGTCCAGTTCTCGATCTGCGCGTCTTCCTGTTGCTTGAGCTCAGTCGCGCGTGCAAGCAGGGTCTTTGCCTGATCAAGACGCTTCTTGATGGCGTCCATGAGCTCGAGAATAGTCTTGTACTCGTCGACCTTGATGAATACCGGCGCACGTTCATTCATGCGTTTCACCCTTTTTTGCCTTCGCTATGACGCGATCGATATGGCTAAGTTTGCGCTCGACTTCTTCGAGCTGGACACGCCAGCGCTCAAAGGTCTTTTCTTCTTCGGTCTTGAGTTCGTTCAGGCGGTGCATGATTTCATCAGTCTCGGTGAGCTTGGCACGCACGCGGTTCGAGCCTTCCATGATGGCACGATAATCATCCATTGAGACAAAGACCGGCCCTACATGTTTGCGCACGATCTCGCGGCCTGCGATGGTGCGATCAAAGACTGCTTCAGGAGGCGCCTCTTCTACTGGCGCGAGCTCAACAGCCTCCTCCTTCTCGTACGACTCAGGCACTTCAATCCCTTCCTCGTCGGGTTGGGGAAGCTCAGGCAACTCAGGCGCAGGAGCCTCAGGCAGTTCAACCGCGCTCTCGGCCTCGTGCTCAAAGGACGGAGCAGCAGGAAGTTCGGGTATCTCAGGAAAAGAAATCGGCGCAAAATCACCTTCAGGTTTCATCAGCGAAGGAGGAGCAGGCGGCGGGGGCAATTCAGGAAGCGAGACCCTTTTTTTCTTGAACAAGCCAAACATTGTTTCCACACCCGCATGGTGACGCGCATATTCGCATTCAAAAACTTTTATGCGCATTTGGGAATAGTGACAAAATGCCTTTTGTAGACGTAAGCATTATATACTGCCCTGCCTCTGTAAGTATTTTCTGATGGGAACGATCATAACATCATCCCGCACTACTCTTGACATTGCGTTTGATCTTGCACGTGCTTCTTCCGATTCTGGTGCCCGAGCGAGCGCGGCCTTTGTGCTCTGGGTGAACCTCTACCATCTGCTTTCCACGCTTGATTACACGACCAAAGGCGTGATCGAGGTCCCTTTAGGCACGAATGGAGCGACCGAGCATGTGGAAAAACGTGGTCATCCTGATCCGTATGCCGCACTGGTCGAGCACCTGCACCAGAAAAACTTCCCACAACGCCTCGCGACAGAGAAATTGGTGCGTCCAACATACTGGTGCTGCTTGGAAAACCACATCCTCGTGCCCTATGCACGGGTAGACGCCCTTGGTACCCTCTGGACATTTGAGGATGATGCCTCTGGCCGCGAGAACTACAAGAATTCTTTTGAGCGTTTCCAGGGCTATCTTCTCGCCAATCTCGAGCATGCTCTTCTTGACAAAACTTATAAATAGCCCGTTGGTGCAGAAGAAGCTATGGACAAACCTGTTCTTGCACGCATCATCATCGAAATGCTCGGCGCACCGAAAGACCATATCGAACAGACCATGCGGACGTACGTCGACAAGCTCAAGAAAACCCAAACCGTGCTCAAGGCAGACATCGCCGACGCCGAGGAAACGAGTAAGATCTTCTCGATTTATACCGAACTCGAAATGCGCTTCACCGACCTTGCAGCCTTGCTGGACTTCTGCTTCGAGAGCATGCCCAGCTCGGTGGAAGTCGTCGAGCCTGCGACCTTTTCCATCACCCTTGATAAGCTCAATGCATTCCTCAATGATTTGCAGGCACGCTTGCACGAGGCTGATGCCATCATCAAGACCGAACGCACGCGCAAACAAATCCTCGACATGAATGCCACGAACATCTTCCGCAGATTCCTCATCTATCTTGTCGAACGCGGGCACGTGACTGCAAGTGAGATGTCGCATTATGTCGGTGTCCATCCCCAATCGCTCGTTCCCTTCCTAGACAAGCTTGTTGAAGAAAAGAAATTGAAAAAAGATGGTGAACAGTACGCAATCATATGACTGAACTCAAGAACCAAGTTGAGTCCCTGCTCTTTTCTGCAGGCAAACGCCTCACGCTCGAAGAACTCGGCAGGCTGTGCAAGGAAGAAAACCTTGACGCAATCAAGGCAGCGCTCGAATTGCTCAAGAAAGAACTCGATGACAAGCAGAGTTCGCTCATGCTCGTGCAGGAAGGCGATGCCTACAAGCTCACGGTCCGCGAGAAATACATTTCTATGGTCAAGAAGGTCGTCACCACGCCTGAATTGCCCAAGAGCATTCTCGAGACCCTCGCAGTTGTCGCGTACAAAGCACCCGTGTTGCAAAGCCACGTCATCAAGATCCGCACCAATAAGGCATACCGACATTTTGATGAGCTCGAGGAATTGGGATACATCACGCGCGAAAAAAAAGGACGGAGCAAGCTCATCAGGCTCACGCCAAAATTCTTTGACTACTTTGATGTTCCGCCAGAAAAACTCAGGGAGAAATTCAAGAACGTCGCAGCCCTCGAAAAGGTCATCGAGCAAAAAGAAACAGCCATAGAACAAGCACAGCAAGCCATTGTCCATGCAGCTGCCGACACGACACCGCGGACAGAAATCGTGACTGACGAACTACCCAAACTCGCTCCTGAGATCGAAATCGTCGGAGACAAGCTCGACGGGCTTGAAACCTATGGCGAGGCGCCCAAGCCCAAAAAGAAACACAAGAAGAAAAAGCATGCAGCCGAGGAAGCGCCGAGCCCTGAGACGCGCGAAGAAGCAGCCGAAGCCCTCGCAGCAAAAATTCTTGGCGAAGCAGGACTTGAACCAACTCCTGAGGAAGAAGCAGCCATGGAGGAAGAAGGACGATTAACCGTCGAGAAGATCAAGGCAGAAGCCGCAAAGACAAAACCCAAAAAGACAGAATACGTCCCCAAAGGCATATTTGCCGAAGGCATCCCTGAAGAAATCAAGGAACGCATCGAACACCGCGTTGCAGAAATCCTCGAAGGCGAAAAGCCTATCGCAGAAGAAGGAGAAGAAACTGCGGAAATGCCTGCAGTGATTCCTGCTCCTGAAACCGAGGAAGAAACTCCTGCAGAAGAGCAGGCATCCGACGAAGAAGCGCCTGCAGAGGAAGTCCCTGAGCCTGAACATGAAGCGCCTGCTCCTGAAGAACGTCCCAAGAAGCACAAGAGGCACCACTGATGCTCCGCTTCGAGCTCAAATGCCCGCAGTGCAATCATCACATGAAGTACGAGGCACGAGATAGCATCCTCACGAACAAGATCAAGAAATGCGTGTATTGCGGCAAGAATTACCGCGTCAAGAACAGCATCATCAAGCAATTATTTTGATTGAATAGCCCTATGTTTTTCTCGGTCGAAGAGACATATACAATTGCTGCGCAAGAGAATATAAATGCCCGGCAATTTCATGTTGCCGACTCTGCCCACTTCTTCTATAGGTATATGCCATTTCTTCCAAGTTTCTGGCGATGGTTCGTGTCGGAACCCTATTATCAAAAAGTCTGCCACATTGAAGGACGAGCTCAATTGCTTTGTGCACCTCTTTTCTCATTTGCTTCGTCTGTTGTGGATTCCGATAAGCAGAAGGTGTAATATCATCAAGAGGTGCAGAGAGAATTCTTCGGGCTCGTTGGGAAATCTGATCAGCACTGAAATCATAGAGTTCCATACGTACTTTTCAAAAACAGGCAATTATTAAATCTTCACTAATCTTAATCTTCGTCGAGCCAAAAATGCTTAAATCATGAGTTTTAAGCTCTATAAACGCATTTTAGGAAAGAAAGGCTTATAAAGCGGGCGCGTTTCTGTTTTATCGACGAGAAAAGGGGAGTTTCTCGACGAAAACAATGACTGAAGCACAGAGCCCTGTCAAAACACCAGCGAACAGAATCGTCACTCGCGTGATCGAGGACGAGATGAAGCAGGCCTATTTAGACTACGCGATGTCCGTCATCGTGGGCCGGGCCTTGCCCGACGTTCGCGATGGATTGAAGCCCGTCCATCGGCGTATTCTGTATGCGATGTACGAGATGGGCTTATCGCACAACAAGCCTCACAAGAAGAGTGCGCGTGTGGTCGGAGATGTGCTCGGTAAGTATCACCCGCATGGCGATCTCGCGGTCTATGATGCGATGGTCCGATTGGCGCAGTCCTTTTCGATGCGTTATCCCTTAGTGGACGGCCAGGGCAACTGGGGTAGCGTCGACGGAGACAATGCGGCAGCCCAGCGATACACCGAAGCCCGGCTCAAGAAGCTCGCCGAGGAAATGCTGCAGGATATTGATAAAGAAACTGTTGCCTTTGTGCCCAACTACGATCAATCACTCAAAGAACCTGCAGTCTTGCCGAGCAAAGTCCCGAGTTTACTCATCAATGGCGCAGCAGGCATTGCCGTGGGCATGGCAACGAACATCCCGCCGCACAACCTCAAGGAAGTCTGCGCTGCCATCATGCAGTACATTGATCATCCTGAATGCACGGTTGCAGACCTCATGCACAACATTCCTGCGCCAGACTTCCCGACCGGCGGTATCATCATGGGTACGCAAGGTCTCAAAGGAGCATACGAGACCGGCCGTGGCAAGATCACGGTCCGAGCAAGAACGACCATTGAGGATATCAGGAATCGACAACGCATCATCGTCACCGAGATTCCCTATCTCGTCAACAAGGCACAACTCATCGAGGAAATCGCCGAGCTTGTCAAGGACAAGAAAGTCCAAGGCATCTCTGACCTGCGCGACGAATCAGACCGCGACGGCATGCGCATCGTCATCGAGCTCAAGACCGGCGCGAATTCTGACATCGTTCTGAACCAGCTTTTCCAGCACTCCCGCATGCAGACCACGTTCGGCATCATCATGCTTGCACTTGCAGACAACGAGCCGCACGTGCTCTCGCTCAAGCTGCTTATCGAACATTTTGTCAAACACCGTCAAGAAGTCGTCACGAAACGCACTGCCTTTGATCTCAAGGAAGCAGAACACAAAGCCCACCTTCTCGAAGGACTCATTGTCGCCCTGAACAATATCGATCCAATCGTTGCATTCCTCAAGAAGTCCAAGGACACAGCAACTGCAAAAGCAGGATTGGTTCAGGACTACAAGCTCTCAGACATCCAAGCACAAGCAATCCTCGAAATGCGGCTCTCACGCTTGACATCCTTGGAACAGAACAAGATCAAGGACGAGCATGCAGACTTGCTGATACTCATTGCCGAACTCAAGTCCGTCCTTGCTGATCCGCAGAAGATCCTGAACATCATCAAGAATGAGCTCACCGAGCTCTCCAGTGCGTACGGCGATAATCGAAGGACACAAATCATCCACACTGAAGCAGAAGCCATTGCTGAAGAGCACCTCATCAAGCCCGAGGACATGGTGGTCACGTTGACGCATGCAGGCTATGTCAAGCGCTTGCCTGTGGACACGTACCAAGCCCAGCGCCGCGGAGGCAAAGGCATCATCGCAGCCGAGACAAAGGAAGAAGACTATGTCGAAGACCTCTTCATCGCGAACACGCACGAATCTCTTTTACTCTTTACCAATCTCGGCAAGGTCCACTGGCTTAAGGTCTACCAAATCCCTGAAGCAGGACGGTATGCCAAAGGCACAGCCATGGTCAATGTACTCCAGCTCGAACAAGGAGAAAAGGTCGCGACGTGTATCCCTGTTAAGGCGTTCCCTGAGGACCGCTATCTCTTCCTCGTCACCAAGCAAGGCATCGTCAAGAAAACACCCCTGAGCGAATTCTCCAATCCCCGCAAAGGAGGCATCATCGCAGTCACGCTCGGTGAAGGTGATGAACTCATGGCTGTCGAACTCACCGACGGCAAGCAGGATATCATCATCGCCACTGCAAGCGGACTCGCAATCAGATTCAATGAACAAGACGTGCGGCCCATGGGTCGCACTGCTCAAGGAGTCATCGGCATCAGGCTCAGGGAGAAAGATGCAGTCATTGGTGCAGTCCTTGCCCAGACCGGCAAAACATTGCTCACTGTCACCGAACTTGGCTATGGCAAGCGATCAGCGTTCGAGGAATACAGCACAATCAAACGTGGTGGCATCGGCGTCATCAGCATCAAGGTCACGGACAAGAACGGCCCTGCAGTCGCGATCCAAACCGTCAAGGACGATGACGAGCTTCTTTTGATCACACAAAGCGGTATTGCCATCAGGGTTCCTGCAAACCAAATCTCTGTCATCGGCAGGAACACCCAAGGCGTTCGCATCATCAAGCTTGGTGAAGGAGATCGCGTGACCTCGGTTGCAGTTGTGCAGGAAAAAGAGAATGGCTCAGCATAAGGCGCTCGCGCTCACTTTCCCTGGCATGACTGATGTCTGCGCTGCAGAGATCAAGGAGCTCACCACTATTTCTGGTAACTTACTGCAGGAAGGAGTTCTCTTTGAAGCAAAACTCGAAGACATTTTCACTGTGTGTTATCGTGGCCAAAGCGTGAGCCGTGTGCTGTTGGTTGTGAGCGAAGGAAAAATTGACGAACTTGCAATCCCTAAGGAGTATCTCGTCGGTACGATATCCATCACCGGCAAGAGCTCAAGCAAAGCGCAAGAACTTGCCGAGCGCATTTCCGGAACCAAAGTGTACAAAAACGCTGATATTCCATTCTATCTTCACTTTGAAAATGATCATTGCTGGCTTGGCATCGACCTCACGGATGACATCAGCAAGCGCGATTATCGTATTTTCGTCGGTTCCGAAACACTCAAAGGCGGCACGGCCTATGCTGCCCTCAAACTTTCTGGCTACGAACCCAAGCACACACTTCTCGATCCTTTCTGTCGTGCAGGAAGCATGGTGATTGAGGCAGCACTCTCTGCGTTGCAGATGCCGGTGCGGTATTATTCCAAAGACAAACTGCATCTGCGCAAGATTTTCAAGGACGTCGATTTCGAGAAATTCTTTGCAGTGCAGGACAAGAAAATAAAAGAAAAGATTCCTGGAAGTATTATCGCATTATCCGAACAGTTCCCGTCAATACAGGCAACACGCAAGAACGCCAAGATCGCAGGTGTCGTGAAGGCCATTGATTTCTCCCGCACTGAGTTTGATTGGCTTGACATCAAGTTCGACAAAGCCTCAATCGACTGCATCGTGACCCAGCCGCCAGAACTTCGCAAGATGTTCTCGCCTGAAAAATTCAAACAACAGGCCATGCTCTTCTTTGAGCGCGCAAAAGTCATTCTCGCCAAGAACGGCAAGATAGGGTTCGTGCTTAGGCAAGGCATTGAAGCATACATCACCGCAGCACAACAGCACGGCTTTATCCCCGAACACCAGCGCACGATCATGCAAGGAAAAGAAGCATGGAACGTGCTTGTGTTCGCACTCAAAGCTTTATAAATCGGCAGCAAGTAGCATTCTCATGAGCACTCTTGAACTCGAGATCTACAAAACTGCGCTCAAAGGAGCTGATTGCCTGCGCAAGAAACTGCAGCGTGAAGGGCATTACCTCGCTGACAGCATTGATGATGAAATCCAGTACACGGAACGCCAACAAGGAAACCAGCATATCCATCTCATTGGAGAACCGAGATATTCACGGAAATCAATCGAATATGTTCATCAGCACGTAGCAAGCAAAATCAAGCAGGATCCACCCTCATGGTTATTCCTTATTGAAAATTGCACTGATCCTGCGCACCCTGACGTTTCACCATCCAGATTCTATTTTCAAAAACTTGCGGCCATGTATCGACTCCCTTGTCTGGATGCACTGGCTGATCTTTGTTCGCGCACAACTAGGGCTTATATCACGAAGAAAGCAAGTCAAGATCCAAAAGCCGTTGATCAATTGTTGCTCACGTACGCAACCGATACTGTCGATTTTGCCAAGGCTATCAGGCATTTTATACGCCTGCAAAAAGCATCAGACTCTCCACGTGAACTATTGGACGCAGGATCTGCCAATATGATTCGTTTCGAAGATAATATTGGAAAATACTGGGACGAATGCTCCAAACCGCGATTTACCAAGATCTGCACACAGTATGCTGACAAGTCCAACATTCTTATCAGCGTGAGGAAGAATCATTTGTTTCCATTCGCCGTATAAACATTTAACCAAAAGTAAAGGTGTACAATCTGAATCCTTGATTCTCGACGGTCATGACGAGCGTGTGCTCACCATATTCTTCACTTGAGATGATTGTGTATAGGTCCTCTTCCCTGATGGTGCTCACACATTTCTTCTCAGGACTCACGCTGCACCACGAGCCAACCGGCTTGTCATCACGTGTCACCGTGACGTTGCTTCCCGGATCTGCCGCAGCAACGATATTTACATTCTTAGCATCATATTTCAGCACGATCTTTCCGGTCTTGCTAACCAATTTGACATGATCCTTGTCCACAAACCACGAACCCTCAAGATATACCTGATTGGCCGCGAAAGTCTTAGGCAGCGTATAATTCACGGTCTGCCGAGCAGGAAGGTTTTCCTTGTTGCCGAAATTGCCGCGCGTGAATGCATATCCAAGATAGATTTCTGGCGTGCGAATCCTGCCGAATTCTGGCGTTTCTGCCTTGACCTCTGCCATCTCTTCGGGCATGGTTTCTTTCATGCCAAGACGTTCGGCACGCTCCTGAAGCAATTCCTGGATTTTCTGCTCAGCCTCGTCATAGCCGCCCTCGCCAAAATGCTTCCACACCACATAGCCATTGATGTCAATGAGATATTTTGCAGGCCAGTAGCGATTCTGGTACGCATTCCACGTTCCATGATCATTGTCCAAAACAACAGGATACGTGATGCCGAATTTCTTGACCGCCCGCTCGACATTCTCGCGCTTTTTCTCAAAATCAAATTCAGGCGAGTGCACGCCAATGATCTCCAAACCCTTGTCATTGTACTTCTCATACCACTTCGTGATATACGGCAGGGTGCGTTGGCAATTAATGCAGCTGTACGTCCAGATATCTACGAGCACGACCTTTTTGCCGACAAGTTCCTTGAGCGTGATCTTGTCGGTGTTGATGTATCCCGAAATGCCCGCGAGTTCAGGTGCTGGAATGCCAGACTTTTTTTGTGCAGGAGTCACGCGTTCCACCTCGGTCTTGGGCGCTGGTTCCTGCAGCACGACAATGGCTGCGATGATCAGCGCAATGACACTGATGAGCACGATGGGCTTGTTCATGACAATAAAAGCTTATTCAGGAAACTGAAGCTGCCTGCGATCAGAGCAAGCTTGCCCGTGAACACAAGTACGCCCAACACGAGCACAAGAGTGCCCACGACCACGTTGAAATACTTCAGCCACGAACCATTGCGTTGCATCCAGCGCAAGAATGGTTGGGCAAAGAGTCCAACAAGCAGGAAGGGAATGCCCAAGCCCAGCGAATATCCGAGCAGTAAGACAAAACTCTCACCTGGCATTGATGCAGCAAGCGCGAGGACGCTGCCCAGCACTGCTCCAACGCACGGCGTCCAGCCCACGGCAAACGCAGCACCAAAGACAAAACTCGTCAGGGCACGACTCTTGAACTTTGTGACTTTGAGTCTATGCTCTTCCTGCAGGAATTTCGGCTTTATGAGGCCGAGCAAATACAAACCAAAGAGGATAATGATGATGCCGGCAATTCTGCCCAGCCAAATTTGAGCGGTGTATGCAATATTCGAGAGAATGCTGTTCAACAGTACGCCGAGCGCGGCAAAGACTGTGCCAAAACCAAGCACGAACAAGAAACTATGCCCGAACAACACCCAGCGCGAGGCCTTTTCCACGCTCGTGCCTGCCAAATAGCCGAGGAACGCCGGAACAAGCGGAATCACGCAGGGCGCCAGAAAGGACACAATCCCTGCAAAAAAGGCAATAAAAAAAGAAATTTCAACCAAGCTTCTTCATCTCCTTGAGGAACCGCATCGCTTCCCAAGCTTCAGGGCTCTTCAAGACAACTTTGCCGTTCTTGAGAATCACTTTGGTATGCTGGTAGGCAACCTGGTATTCCTTGGCCAATCCTTCCATTTCAGGCGTGGTCTTGCTGTCCTTGTAATGGATCTTGAAGCCTACGACATTCGGATTGTCCAATTCAGCAAACGCGGCCTTGAGATGTGGTTCCTGCTTCTGGCAGATGCCACACCAGTCAGCCGAAAACTCAAGGTAGACGGTCTTGCCGTCCTTGACTGCCTGGTCAAACTTCGCCCGGTCCCAGTCATAATACTTTGAGATGTCGCCACCGATGAGACCCTTCTCCATCATGTGCGTGTCGTCCATCATTCCTTCCTTTTTCATCGCAGCCATCTCTTCCTTGGTCCACCCGCCTTTCATCTCGCCTTCCTTTTTCATCGCATCTTTCTGCATCATTGCGTCTTTCGTTTCCATGACGGTATCTTTTTCCATCATCTTGTCTTCTGTCATTGCCTTTTCTGGCGCGCAACCTGCAAGAATTGCAAGCACAGCAACCAAACTAATCACAAACATTGTTTTCATGGTTTTTCCTCCGGTTCATTTCCATGAGATGCCATTGAGGATCGCGAACGCGATCGTTTGGAGCAACGTTAGGATGAGCACGTGCATGCTGACCATGTCCACAAAATAGTCCATGTTCGTGACGTAAAAATAAAACGAAGTCACATACTGCGCCAAGAACGCGATGGTGAACAACAGGAGTCCTGCAGTGAATCCTGACTTGAACCGCATCCAGTTCTTGCCATACACGTACGCCAGTGCCAACAGCAGTACGATATTGACCACGGTCAGCACAAACGTTGCCTGCATCTCAAATTCCATGTTCACCACCATCCTTCAATGCTTTAAGACTTTTTTCCCAACTTTCTCCCAAATTGATCGGAAATCATCCCAGAATCCTTCCATCTCGGGAGAAACAAAATATACTGCGCCATAACTCCCTTTCTTGATCACTGCAAGAACATTGTTTTCTGTCAGGATCCTGAGGTGATGCTGGATTGTCTTGTAATCAAGCCTCAAAGCCGTAGAAAGCTGGTGGGCATTCATCGGACGATGTTTGAGCGTCACCAGGATGCGGGCTCGTGTCTCGCCGCCTCGTGTCCCAACCAGAAGGTACCACACCAGATTCTTCATGCAAGCAGACAAAGCGCAGGTTGTTTTAAAATATGCTCGATTTCTCACGATACCTTTATAAACTACAGTGTCACTACTTTTATTGGGTTGGGACTGCACTTGGCCGTCGGTATGTGCGCAAGCACGTGCTGAGGAAAGTCTCCCCACCACCTCTGCGCCTGCAAGGGCGTATGGGTAAGGTGCCACTCACGGAAGTGAGTTCCAGTAATGGAAGGCAACCGCACAGAAACGAGACCGCCCACGAGGAGGATGATGGCTGTGAAGCCCTTGGCGACAAGGGTCAGATGTCGGGAATGGTGACATTCCCGAGCATGCTCGACAACGCAATGCGTTGTCGACATAACCGCCAGACGTTCTTGTGGGAATGGGTGAAACGGCGAGGACTGGCTGGTGCAAGTCGGATTTCCGACGCTCAGTCGAATGCCAAGAACGCCTTTCCCTCGGGGTTCAATTCCCTGTCTCCTGGTCGCTATCAGGAGTGTGGAGGCGTACAGAAGGGAGCTTATGCGGGCCCAACCCACTTTTTTACTTCGTGAGGCGTGTGACTGATGGCTGACAAGAACCGCGTATCGATGCCGGCATCGACGGCAGGACTGACGCGTTATTTCGAGGACTACCGCAGCAAGATCGCACTCAAACCCGCGTACGTGCTTGTGCTCGCGATTGCAATCATGGTTATTCTTATCATTTTGAACGCATACGGCAGCGCGCTGCTCGGATAATCCCATGCTTCCTGGAATGAATCCCCGCGATCTTGCCAAGGCAATGAAACGCCTCGGCATTGAGCAAGAAGAACTCGAAGCCCACGAGGTCATCATCAAGCTCGCGGATAAAGAGCTCGTGTTCAGCGATCCCCACGTGACCAAAGTCAATGCGATGGGTCAAGTCTCCTTCCAGATTACCGGAACGCCTGAAGAGCGTTCCAAAGAAATGCCCATCACCGAAGAAGACGTGAAGACAGTGATGGCGCAAGCCAACGTCGATCGTGAGCAGGCGATGGCCGCGATTAAGAAACACCGCGGTGATCTTGCCGCAGCCATCCTTGAATTGAGTGGTGCATGAACGCAACGCGCGAAGCACTCGAACGTGCCCTGCAGGAAGTGAAACGAGCAGACCATCTCACCTACGTCAGTCTCAAATACACGCGCACCGTCGACGTTCTCAAGAGCATCATCGAGCGCCTCATCGCGACCATCGATGCAGGATTTGACGCGTTGCTCCATACAGCCAAAGCCGAAGGCAAGATTCCTGCAGTCCCGACCCTGCCGCGGCTCAAGGTCGAAGCGCTCAAGAAAATCTATGCCGAACACGAACAACTCAAATCCTACATTGACTTCTACCTGTTGTTGCGCAAGCTCGACAAGGCACGTTTCGAGCGCGCGCAGGAATACCGCCGGCACGTCACCATGAAGGCCGCAGTAGACGAACAACACATCGAAATCACCATTGACATCATCAATGATTACTTCCACAAAACCAAAGAATTTTTGAGCTTAATCGAACAACTCATCGAAGAAGAAGCATGAAGGACCTCGCACGCGCGCTCATAGGCAAAGGCTGGGGTAGGACTGATGTCCAGAAGACCGCAGACATCCTTGCGCACGCCGAGGCATTCAAGAGTTCTTCGATGCGATTTCTTGAAGGAGCAGCATTCTGGATTTCGCTCCTCATCGCGATCATCGGCAACTTCTTACTCAGCATCGTTATCGTTCCCTTATTGCTCTTGTTGCACGGAATTGGGTTGTACTTCACGGTCTTTGTCGTCGGTGTCGCGTTCGGGGCACTGTTCAACGTACTCATCAAGTACATCGAGGACCTCGGCCAAGGCCAGCACATCATTGCCGGAGCATTCATCCCTGCGCTCGGACTCATCAACATCTACCTCATCACCTTTTTCTCGAATAGGCTCGAACTCTTGCTCGGTTTGACAACGCCCGCGCATAGTCCTGCAGGCATCAGCGTCACGTATGTCATCGCCTTCGTGCTGCCGTATTTATTGCAACACTTCAGCCATTTGCGCAGCAAGCGATTGTAAAGATAGTTTTTTAAAGACAATAAGTGAGAATTCTCTTCATGGCAGCCGTAGTATAGTGGTAGTACAGGGGACTGTGGCTCCCCAAGCCCGGGTTCGATTCCCGGCGGCCGCCTTCTATGTACAACACGTACAAACCCACACGTAAGGAAAAATAGCTTCTCGAAAATCTCAAAGGATTGCCCTTAACCTCAATTGATGAAGTCCTGTATGACTCGCGTCAATCAGCAAACGTCGTTGCTGACTGGTGGGATTTGGTTCTGAAATTCTCCCCACAAGGAGGAGGCGCAATCTACACCTCAGAATTTCCATCTGAACGCCAAGAAAAATGGAAACGAGCGTTGGACACGCTGCAAAAGATGGACGATAATAATCCTGAAAAAAGAAAATACAATCATGAGTGCATCAAAAGACTCGCTTCCATGTTCTACATCCCCTACAACGTACAGCCTTTCTCAAAACCTTTATAAAAATCCGACGCTAGCACGTGCTTATGGCAGCAGAACAGACCCATCCGATCAGCAGAAAGGAACTGAGCGACCTGTTGGCGCGCACCAAACTGAACACGATCCTCTCAGTCATGTACGAAAACGGCAACGGACCATCCCATTATATTGGCTTCTTCGTCACCATGGACGAAGATGTTGCACAATTGTCGTCCTACTTCATCAGCCAAGGATTGAGAATGCCCTACGAACACCACATGACTCGTATTCCAATCCACGAAATCGAAGGCGTGGGAGTGCACGCAGATGGCAAGCAACTCCAGCATTACTACATCCCGCCCTCGAAGAACACCATCAGTCGCCGGAAGAAACCGCAGGTCGAGTCGACGCGAAACCTTTATAAATAGTCCCCTTTCTTTTCTCGATTAGTAGCCCGAGTCCAGACACATCATTGTTTGGGCGTTGGTAGGGTTAGACCATTTATGGTTTAATTCTCTCGGGATAATGTCTGTTATGGCAACACCACTACCTGCAAAGCCGTTAGAACCTACAGCTCCTGCTGCGAAGCAGCCCGAGCTCAAACACCTTGTTCGCATCGTGAACACCGACCTCGATGGCAAAAAGACCATCGCTTTCGCACTGAGCAAGATCAAAGGAGTCGGTATCCCTTTCGCTCACGCAGCCTGCCGCGCAGCAAATGTTGATGTCAGCAAGAAATCAGGCGCCCTCACCGATGCGGAAGTCAAGCGTATCGAGGACGTCATCAAGGACCCGATCAAAGCAGGATTCCCCGGCTGGCTCGTCAACCGCCAGCGCGATGCCGAGACCGGTCAGAACAAGCACGTCTTGGCAGGCGATTTGCAATTCTCGACTGAAAACGACATGAAGATCATGAAGAAGATCAAGTCCTACAAGGGCATCCGGCACATGCTCGGACAGCCGGCGCGAGGACAACGCACGCGCAGCAACTTCCGCAAGAACAAGGGCAAAGTCATGGGCGTGCGCCGCTCTGCAACCGCCAAGGCCTCATCGGGCGGAACTACCTAAAGGTGAATATGTATGGGTGATCCACGAACAATCAAAAGCAAGTACAGCAGGCCAAGCCACCCTTGGCAGCGGGAGCGCATCGAAGAAGAGCGCACGCTCGTCCGCGACTACGGCTTGAAAAACAAGACCGAGATTTACCGCACCCGATCACGCCTCAAGACCGTCGCAGATCTTGCCAAGAAGCTCATCGCCGCACGTGGCGCACAAGCAGAAAAAGAACGCCAGCAACTGCTCAGCAGGCTAGCACGCCTCGGCCTTGTCAAGGCAGGAGCACAGCTGGATGACGTGCTCGGCCTGCAGCTCAAGAACCTGCTCGAACGCCGCCTCCAGACCATGCTCGTGCGGAAAGGACTTGCGCGCAGCATGAACCAAGCACGCCAATTCGTCGTCCACGAACACGTCACGGTCGGCAGCCGTGTCGTCTCAGCGCCAGGCTATAACGTGCCGGTCGAGGAAGAGACCAGCCTTGCATTCATACCCACGTCACCATACGCCCAAGCAAGTCATCCTGAACGCTCATTGCCGCCAAAGAAACCCGAAGCTCCACGGCCGCCCAGGGATGACCGCCGTAGGGGACGCGGTCCTCGCGGTCCGCCGCGCCGAGGTGGACGCAGATGAATTACGCACCCATCCGTTGGGGAGTCGCGCACATCTACGCAAGCTACAATGATACGATCATCCATATCACTGACGTTTCCGGCACCGAGACCCTTGCGGTCGCGTCCGGAGGCATGATGGTCAAGCGCGATTGCATGGAAAGCTCACCTACGGCAGCCATGATGGCAGCCAAACGCGCAGCTGAGATCGCCCGTGACAAAGGCATTGGCGGACTGCACGTCAAAGTCCGTGCTTCCGGCGGGCACAACGGCCCGTACAATCCCGGACCCGGAGCGCAGGCAGCAATCCGCGCGCTCAGCAGAATGGGACTCCGCATCGGCATCATTGAAGACGTCACGCCCACACCGCACGGCGGCTGCAGGAAGAAAGGCGGCAAGCGCGGCAGGAGAGTGTAAACATGAACATCGAATTCCTCAACGAAGACAAGAAAACCAGCAAAGTAACATTCCTGCTCAAAGGAGCAACGCCCGCATTTGCCAACGTGCTGCGCAGGGCGATGATTGAAAGCGTGCCGACCATGGCGATCCACGACGTCGAATTCAAGCAAAACAGTTCTGCCCTGTACGACGAGATCATTGCGCACAGGCTCGGACTGCTGCCATTGAAGACAGATCTCAAGAGTTATGTCTTGCAAACGCAATGCAAATGCAAGGGCGAAGGATGCGCTCGATGCACGCTCAAGCTCACGCTCAAAGCAAAAGGGCCTTGCACGGTGTACGCTTCTGACATCAAGAGCAAGGATCCCAAGGTCAAGCCTTTCTTCGGTGATATGCCCATCGTCAAGCTCCTCAAAGGACAAGAACTCGAACTCGAAGCAACTGCGGTGCTTGGCCAAGGCAAACAGCACGTCAAGTGGAGTCCCTGCCTGGCATGGTATGTGTACGAGCCAACCATCACGGTAAATAACGATTCGCCGAAGCTCGCCGAATGCAAGAACAAGTATCCGCCGCAGATCTTTGACAAGAATGGTAAGATCGACAAGAAGCTGATTGTCGGAAACCTTGTGGACGCGTGCGACGGCGTCTGCCCAGAAGTTATCAAGATCGACTACAATCCCAATAATTTCCTGTTCAGCATTGAACCCTGGGGCCAACTCTCGGCCAAGGAAATCGCAACCGCTGCTGCTGACATGCTCCTCGAATCCCTCAATGAATTTGAGGAGAACCTCGAAAAATGATATTTTTCGATGGTCCATCGAAATCACGAAGTGATTTCGAGGAGAAGCTCGGCAAGTGAGCCGGGCAACATCCCATATTTTGGCGGGGTGGCAGAGCCTGGTCAAATGCGCTAGGTTGAGGGCCTAGTCCCTTAGTGGGTGCGAGGGTTCAAATCCCTTCCCCGCCATTCACAGTAACATGAAACGAACCGGACCAACCAACGAGCACACGCGCACACTCATCGCGAACTTGCGCAAAGAAAGTACTACACAGAAGGCTGGAATCTGGTCAAGGATTGCAGAAGACCTCGCGTTGCCCACACGCAAACGCCGCGTCATCAACCTCTCACGCTTGAACCGGTTCACCAAGGCGAATGAAACAGTCATCGTGCCCGGCAAGGTCCTCGGCTCAGGAAACATTGAACACAGCATTGTCATCGCGGCCTTTGCCTTCTCAGAAGGCGCGCGCGAACGTATCGAGCAAGTCAAAGGCAAATGCCTCACGATTCCCGAACTCCTCAAACAAAATCCAAAAGGAAAGGACGTACGCATCATCGGATAATCACCATGGCAGAACTCCTCATCGACGCAACAGACATCATTGTCGGACGCTTGGGTAGCTATGCTGCCAAGCAAGCCATGCTCGGTCACACAATAAACATCGTCAACAGCGAAAAGGCAGTGATCACCGGCAGCAAGGAATTCACCATCGAGACCTACCGTTACCTCATCAAGGAAACCGGACAACCCCAAAAAGGACCCTTCCTTTCCCGACAGCCTGACCGGTTCCTGCGACGCTGCATCAGAGGAATGCTGCCGCACAAGAAATCCCGCGGCGCAGACGCATTCGCGCGCATCATGTGCTACCAAGGCATGCCAGAAGAATTCAAAAGCAAGAAAACTCAGACCTTGGACTGGGCACACCTCAAGCATAAGCGTACCATGAAGTTCATCACGCTCAAAGAGCTCTGCATCAGACTCGGAGGCAAACAGGCATGAAGGTCATTCACGTATCCGGAAGTCGCAAGAGCGCGGTCGCACGCGCGACGTTATCATTGGGAGTAGGCATTGTCCGCGTAAACTCCCAGATCCTTCAGGCATACGAGCCATCCATGAGCCGTCTCAAGATCCAAGAACCCTTACTCATCGCAGGCGACAAGGCAAAAGCAGTCAACATCGATGTGAACGTCCGCGGCGGAGGCATCAGCAGCCAAGCCGAAGCAGTCCGTCTTGCGGTTGCCCGAGCCCTTGCGCAGTACGACAAAACCCTGCAAAAGGCATTCCTCGAATACGATCGCGCGCTCCTCGTCGCTGACGTGCGGCGCAAGGAAACGCACAAGCCCAACTGTCACGGAAAGGCACGGGCAATGAGGCAAAAATCGTACAGGTGATCCTATGATTATACCCATCCGATGCTGGAGTTGCGGAAAACCCATTGCCCACTTGTGGGAAAAATACAAGGAACGCTTGGACAAGGGAGAAAACCGCAAGAACGTCCTGGACGATCTCGGCGTTGAGCGCTACTGCTGCCGCGCCATGTTCCTCGGCCAAGTCGACCTCATCGACATCGCAGGACAATTCAAGAAGTTCTGAACCAATGTGACCCATTTTCATCATCGAGCACATGGAACCTCGAGTGTGGAAATGGTGCCTGTTCGAGTACAAGCACATGTCTCCGTACACGTATGTGTTCACGAACGGCAAGCCTGTGCTCGCGCCCGGATTGGTCGAGATGCTCCGTCGCCAGAAAGGTTTTTAAACGACTCACTTTCTGTTTAAGACAATGGACCAACGCGCAATTGTTCCCAAATGGCAGGCTCGATGGGCAGAAAAAGGAATCTTCAAAGCCCGCGACAAGTCCACGAAGCCCAAGTTCTACAATCTCGAAATGTTCCCCTATCCTTCTGCGTATGGCTTGCACATGGGGCACGTCAGAAATTATTCCATCGGCGACACGATCGCGCGCTACAAGCGTATGTGCGGCTTCAATGTCTTGTATCCGATGGGCTTTGACGCCTTCGGACTGCCGGCAGAGAACGCAGCCATCAAGCAAGGAATCCATCCCAAGGAATACACGGAAAAAGCAATCGCGAGCATCGAGAACAGCCTCAAGCGCATCGGTCTCAGTTATGACTGGGACCGCAAGGTCGCGACCTGTTATCCTGAGTATTACAAATGGAACCAATACTTCTTCCTCAAATTCCTTGAGAAAGGACTTGCGTACCGCAAGAAGGCGCCCATCAACTGGTGCCCGAGCTGTAATACCGTGCTTGCAAACGAACAAGTCGTTGACGGCGCATGCTGGCGATGCGAAAGCAAAGTCGAGATCCGAGACCTCGAACAATGGTTCTTCAAGATCACCCAGTATGCCGACGAACTCCTCAGGGATATTGACAAGCTCAACTGGCCCGAACGCATCAAGGCGATGCAGCGCAACTGGATCGGCAGGAGCACCGGCACGCTCATCGAGTTCGCAGTCAAGGGGTTTGAGAAGAAAATCCCTGTCTTCACCACACGTCCTGACACGCTCTTTGGCGTCACCTTCATGGTCATCGCGCCCGAGCATCCCATCGTACACGAACTCGTGCACGGCACTGCGCATGAAGAAGAAGTCAAGAAATTCGTGAACAAAGTTGTACTCGAAGAAAAATTCTCACGTACCGCAGAAGACAAGGAAAAAGAAGGTGTGTTCATCGGTCGCTACGCGATTCACCCGTTCACCGGCAAAGAAATCCCGATCTACATCGCAAACTTTGTCTTGATGGATTATGGAACAGGCGCAGTCATGGCAGTGCCAGCCCATGACGAACGCGACCATGCTTTTGCCAAGAAGTACAACATTCCCATCAAGCGCGTCATCAAGCCCAAAGACCGCGAGCCGGAACTGCCGTACATCGAAGACGGCATACTTGCGGATTCAGGAGAATTCAACGGCATGACGAATCGTCAGGCAATGCATGAGATCACGGTCGCCCTGGATAAGAAAAGAATGGGCAAAGAAACCGTGAACTACAAACTTCGCGACTGGTTGATTTCCCGGCAGCGCTATTGGGGAACACCCATTCCCATCGTCTATTGTCCGCAATGCGGCATGGTGCCTGTGCCTGAAAAAGACCTGCCGGTCAAACTTCCGCCAGATGTCACGTTTACTGGTAAAGGTAATCCACTCGCAAATACGCCACGCTTCGTGAACACCAAATGCCCGAAGTGCAAAGGCAAAGCAAAGCGCGAAACTGACACCATGGACACGTTCGTAGACAGCTCGTGGTATTTCCTGCGCTACTGCTCGAATAAGGAAAAGAAACGGCCATTTGATCCTGATAAAATGCATTACTGGATGCCTGTAGACCAGTACATCGGCGGAGCAGAACACGCAGTCATGCACTTGCTCTATGCACGTTTCTTCACCAAAGTCCTCCGCGACCTCGGCTTTGTCAAGTTCGGCGAACCCTTCAAAGCCTTGTTCAACCAAGGCATTGTGCACAAGGGTGGCGAACGCATGACCAAAAGCAAAGGCAACATTGTCTCGCAAGAAGAAGTCGAACAGAAATACGGCATTGATACTGCACGATTATTCATGCTCTTTGTTGCCTCACCAGGCAAGGACATCGAGTGGAGCGAAGAAGGAGCGCAAGGAAGCTTCAGGTTTTTGCAACGTCTCGATGTGCTCTTTGCCAAGCCCAAAACAGAGAAAACAGACAAGGCAGTTGAGAGTAAAGTCCATTCCACACTCAAAGCAGTAACTGCATATCTGGAAAACTTTGAACTCAACAAGGCAATCATTGCACTCATGGACTGCGTCGAATTCCTTGAGCACAAGCCGAGCGTGCATACCAAGGCGCTCGAATTGCTTACGCTCATGCTTGCACCCTTCGTGCCTCACGTCGCTGAAGAACTCTGGGAAAAGCTCGGCAAGAAGCCCTTTGCGTGCACGCAAAAATGGCCCAAACATGATGAACGCAAGATTGATGCCGAGCTCGAATACCAGCACGTGCTTTACGAGAACCTCAAGGCAGACATCAACGACGTTCTGAAACTGACAAAAATCCTCAAGCCCATGGCGATCAAACTCTTTATTGCAGACCAATGGAAGCACGCGTTCTTCAAGGAAGTCAAGACGCAGTTCGAGAAGACCAGGAATCCTGGCGACATCATCAAGCACCTCATGCAGACAGACTTGAGGAAACACGGCGATGCCATCAGCAAGCTCGTGCCCAAGCTCATAGCAGAACCAAGTAAGGTTCCACCAGTCATCCTTGGCCAGAAGAAAGAGCTCGCAGCCTTCCAAGCCATGAAAGACGAACTCGCCAAGACCTACAGTTGTTCTGTTGAGATTGTAAGAGAACAGGACAGCCAAGAACCCAAAGCAAGAAATGCACTTCCGGGAAAGCCAGCACTCGTCATTGTGTGATGAATTCTCAAATCACGATTTGAATAAAGCGCACTACGAATCATCCGAAGAGGTGAAGTTCTAAATCTTGCCTTAGAAGTCATTCAAGGCTCCACATCTCCACGACGTGATCGACAAGCTTGTCGAAAAAGCTCTCTTGGTATGTTATGAGCAGATCCTTGATTTCCTGCTTGTCGCAGGCGAGGCGATAAAATGTTTTCCGTCCTTCTCTCTGAGCGTGCACTATGCCGCGGGCTTGCAGGATCTTGAGGTGCCAGGAGACAGTGCTGGGTGAGAGGTTGACCAACTTCACAATTTCCTCATTGGTGCGCGGTTCCTGAATGATAAGGATGAGAAGGATATTTCTTATGCTCTCCTGGCGCAAAGCACTAAGGACGCGCTCGTTGCCGGCAGGGAGCTCGCGTGGAAAATAAATGCTGTACTGACCCTGTTTTGTTTCTCGTACCAAGCCGTGCTTCACCAATGCGTGAAGATGATGCTGCACAGTGCCGGTAGCAAGCCCGCTGCGGCGCTGGATTTCCCGGAAATGACTCCCTGCGAACTGCCTGACAATATCGTAGATTCGCTTGCGCAGCTTAATCTCTAGGATCTTCTTTTCGTGTTCGAATGGTGCAGTAAATGACATTCTCCAGAACCTACTTTTTCAGCAGTCCAGCGAAAAAACTGAGCAGTATAGCGAAGTCCATGGCTGCTGATACAGGATCAACCCAAGGCCACTCGCCGAAGAACAGCTCCGCTGATGTAAAGTATCCTTTCACCGCGAACAGCAGGAATGCTGCAGCGACGTAGAGCAGCCTGCTCCGCTTAGTCCGCTGGTAAGCAACAACCGCCAGCACGAACAGCAGTGTCGAAAGGATACCGCTCAAGAGATTGAATGCTTTCTCGCCTTCAACCCCTGGGAGGACTTCCCAATCTCCGTTGTCTTCTTCTGCTGCAACCAGCGGCGTCAAGAACAGCGCGAACACCGCAAGCAACAATAATGGGCTTGTCCAGTCTTTCATGCATACCTCCACGCAAATGTATTTTTAAGAAAAAAAGAAAAAGGGCATTTTTAAGTCTTCTGCCTAGTCGTCATCGTCCGCGCGCTCATGCTCGATGCCGATAACAGATCCGGTCTCCATATCGACGAGTACCTCGGTCTCAATATCGCCATCGATGAACTCGACTGCGTACACGAGGACGCCTGTCTCGCTTTCCAGCTCGACTTCCACAAGAGTGCCGCGCGTGACAACCTCTCTCGCGATGGCGATCGCTTCTTCTTCGCTGATTGGCATTGGTCCTACATCAGATGCCTTGACTTCTGTTTCTGTGCCAAGAACCACGCCAGTTATTGCGTCAATCCTCACTTCTGTCTCAGCGCCATGATCCTCGATCTCGACCTCGTAAATACCCTTCTCTTTATTCAGTTTGACTTCTGTCACCGTGCCTTTAAACAGGTTTTGGGCGATCTCAACCGCACGCGTCTCTCCTATGTATGTCGGCTGCGTGGCCGTTGCGGTCGCTACGCGGAGCGGCTCGATTACGACGGGCGCTAGTCTTGGACGGTCTTGTTCGACCACGGCACTGACAAATAATGCCGCAGTGCCTGCCAGCAGCACAACAAAAATTCCCAATAATCCTTTGATTGCAGTTATGTTCATTGTTGAACACCTCCATTATGATCTCCTGCGAGCACTCAGAATCATATAAATCAAATAGTTCAACCATAGAACAATAGTACAATCTTCGAAAGGTTAAACAAGCTCTACCTTCTTGAAGGGTTTTGGAGAGAAAAGTGGGCGGACGTGCAACCCGGTGGACATAAGAACGAACAAACGGTTTGATCCCGTACCTTCCTCGGTTCCGCTACCCCGCAAGCATCCACTCTTGCAGTGAGCGCTGCTCGGTTCCCCGCCTGACGCGATTCCTACAAAAGCGACCCTGCAGGACAGAACGTCAACGTCCGGCACGAGACCGCCTGCCCATTCCTAGGCCGCTCGGACTGCTTCTCCCCGCCATGAAGCCGATGTGCGGTAACAGGAGACGGCTAACCTCCCGGAAGAGCCCGCCCAATACAAATCATGACGATAACGTTTTTAAACCTGTTGGTTTCCTGTCTGAAGCATGCCCACCCCGCTCCATGTCGCTGATCGCGTGCTCACGAACGTCAGCAGGGCGACGCATCTCGTTGCATTTCTCAATCCCCTGAACCTGCATGAGGAAGAACAAGCATTCTCGAATCACCTGTTTGGCTGCCTCGATTCTGAAGTTGCTCAACAACGCTAGCAAAGCTGGCGAGCTTAGTAACCTCTACTGAGGTTGCTAAATCTTAATAAAATGTGAGCACCATCACAAGTATATGCGTTCACGCATTGTTTTTCTGGGGACTGCGGGGAATCTGAGCGTGGTGAGCAAGCAAGCAAGAAGTTCTGGGGGGTTTGTGGTGCAGGTGGATGACTTCCAGATGCATATCGATCCTGGACCAGGCGCATTGACCAATGCGGCACTGTGCGGTATCAATGTTCGCGGTCACACTGCGATACTTGTCAGCCACGCGCACCTCAACCACTGCAATGACCTGAACGCACTCATCACTGCCATGACGCTCAATGGTCTTGACAATCACGGCGTGCTTATCGCGCCAGAAAGCGTCGTGCACGGAACCGCGCATCTCAAGCCGATGCTCCAGGACCATTTCGCGCACCATCTTGAGAAAATCATCATCGCCCAGCCGCATAAGAAGATCGCGGTAGAAAACATTGAGATCCACCCATTGCCTGCAACACACGCTGATCCAAACGCACTCGGCTACAAGCTCTTCACACCCGAATTTGTCCTCGCATACTCTGGAGACACGTCGTACACACCCGAACTCGGAGAACACTATGCTGGCGCCGATATCCTCGTCCTCAATTGCCCGCATCCGGGCAAGAGTAAGGAAGGAATGTGCACGCAGGACGCCATCAAAATCGTGAACAAAGTAAAACCCAAGCTCTGCATCCTCACCCATTTCTCACAAAAAATGCTTGATGCAAAGCCTTTGTACGAGGCACGTGAGATCCAGAAGCAAACCGGCGTCCAAGTCATCGCTGCAGAAGACGGCATGATCATCGATCCGGTCTCATATGCTGTCCAGCTCCAGCAGAAAACACTTAATCTGTTCGCATCAGACAATCAGGAATAGTGATTCAGAGCAGCAGCACGAGCGCATACCCGACCAAACACCCTGCTGTCAGGAAAGGCATTGCAGGATAGAATTTCTTTTTCTGACCCCAGTACAACAACGCGAACAACGCCGCAGCCGCGCCTAATGAAATAATCGTTGCCTGTTGCAGTCCCACTTCCTTCATAACCACGCCGGCAAAAATGAGCGGGAAACCAATATCGCCGCCACCAAGAATCGCCGTGCGCACTAGCGCTGGCCTGGCTGGTCTCTTGAACACGATCTTCTGCGGCACATAGGGCAGCAACAAGCCAGCAAAAATACCGCTCTTTGCTTGGAATTGCGCCATCTGTGCCATGTGCTGCGACCGCCACACTGCATACATGTCATACACGGAGATCAGCGCGAGCAAGACAATAGCTGTGAGCGGCGTCAGGATTGGCACAAAGATGACCGCAAGCCCGCCATAAATGAATAGCTCAGTGAAGTTATGGACGATCACGCCCGGACGGAAGATCTTGAGCGTGGCAAGCACGAGCGCAAGACTGAACGCCCAACCGCTGGACACGAATGCGCCAAACGCAATGTGTAGACAAAGCAGAACTGCGAGCCAGAACCAAATCTTCCACACCAGCACTTTCTGCCATTTGATAATAAGCAGGATCAGTACAGTTCCGAGCAACAGCGCGATCAGGATGTACACGACCGAGAACCGCGGCGCAACATCAGGGCGCTGCAAGCCATAGCCTGCAATGGACGGTAATTCCTTCCACATGGCCACTCCTGCCTCATCGGTCTTCGTGATATCAATATACTTGCTCAAAACTGTGAGTCCGATAACTTGGGCGAGCACGAACAGGCTCACGAGCAACAACGTGACTGACCAGTTATGCTTCATGAACTTTTGCTGCAGCAAAAGCTTATATAAACTCTCCGGTTGGTCACGAGCATGAAATATCTCAATACCGTGACGCTGACGGTCTTTGTCAAACCCCAAGAAGAAAATCGTGATGCCATCAAACAGGCGCTCATCGATCTTGTCCCCTTCGATCTTGACGAGAAAAAAATCACGGTCAAGGAAGAAAACGCGCTTGGATTCAACGAACAGCCCATCACCATTTTGAGTATCACTCTCATCAAGCAATCGCACACAACTGCTTTCCTCAACGCGTTGCTCGAAAGGCTTGCGCATGAGCAGCGAGAGTTGCTTGTCCAACAACGTGAATTGCGGATGGACAACGACTTTCATTTCTTCATCCGCTTGGACAAAGATCGATGGCTAGCCAATCGAGAGCTATCCATCACTGACTCGGGCAGGTGTTTCCACGTTAGGCTCCAGCTTGCTGTGTATCCTGCACGACGTCCTGAAGCCCTTGAACTCGTGGAGAAGATTTTTAAACCCGAATAAGCCCCTTGGGGAGCATGGCGCTCATCATCGATCCATGGGGAGCAGAACTCCATACGGACTATGAAAAAATCGTGAAGCAGTTCGGGCTCGAAGTATTTGACTCTGCCCTTTTTCCCCAACCCAACCGTCTCATGCGCCGCAAGACCGTCTTTGCCGCGCGCGACCAAAAAATCATTGCTGATTGCATCAAGCGCAAAAAACCATACTATGCCCTTACCGGCATCATGCCCACGGCAGACAAGGTGCACTTCGGCACCCGAATGGTCGTGGAACAATTGCGCTACTTCCAAGAACACGGCGCAAAAACATACATTTTGGTCGCAGACCTCGAAGCAGCGACGACACGCGGCGTCTCGCTCGAAACCGCGCGCAAGCGTGCCCTGGACTTCCACATCCCTGCCTATCTCGCTCTTGGTCTTGATCCCAAGAAAACCACGTTCTACTTCCAAAGCGAGAACAAAAACGTCCTGCACCTTGCCTACGAAGCAGCAAAGCACGTGACACTCAACGAGTTCAAGGCAGTGTACGGCAGCGCAGACCCTGCACGCATCATGGCAGCAGTCACGCAAGTCGGCGACATCCTCTTCCCGCAGCTCGAAGAGCCCATGCCTGGCGTGATTCCCGTTGGCATCGACCAGGACCCGCACATCAGGATCACCCGCGATGTCGTGGCACGCACCAAATCAGCGCACAACTTCTTCCCACCTGCAGGCATCTATCACAAATTCACGCCCAGCCTGGACGGCTCGCTCAAGATGAGCAAAAGCAAGCCCGGAAGCTGCATCGAACTCCCAGAAGATCCCCAAGAAGCATGCAAGAAGATCATGAAAGCCGTGAGCGGCGGACGCAAGACGATCGACGAACATCGCAAGCTCGGTGCCGAAGTCGAAAAAGACATGGTCTTCGAACTCCTCAAGATGCACCTCATCGAGAACGACAACAAGCTCGACATGATTTATCAGCAATACAAGACCGGTGCGATGCTCACGTCTGAACTCAAGCAGATCGCGTGTGAAAAAATGACTGCTTTCCTTAATGATTTTACGAAGGAGCTCGAGAAAGCGCGCAGCCATGTGGACAAATTGAAGTTTATTTCGTTCTAGAGAAACATTTATATAATAATCAGTCCACGATCAATCTATGGCAAAGCGGCGTGCACAACGCGGTCACGAGCATGGGTCCGTGCGGCAGGACGTTCCCCGGGAACTCCCTGCAGGAGCACGGACATGGGCTCCGCTCACCACAGGATTCCTCATCACATCTATCATCGGCTTCTTTGTCTCAGTCCTCTATGTCAGGAAGTTCTCGATCAGCCTCGCGATTTCGTTCGCGGTTGTGTTCTTCTGCATGTTCCTCGCATCCATGATCTCAATGGCTCGCGCATCACCTGATGCGCAGCTCGCAGCACGACCAGTCAAATAATCAAGGGGTAATGATGAAACACGTTTTGACGATTATCGCGCTTCTGCTCGTGCTGGTCGCATGCGCTCCCGTACAACCGCCAGCTCCTGCAGCACCCGTGCCTGCAGCACAGCCTGCTCAGCCAGTAGTTCAGCCAGCTGCTCCTGCAGAAATCCCTCCTGCACCAATCGCTGTTCCGGCAGAGCCCACTCCGGTGATCTCACGCGAACTCGAAGACCTCCTCAAACGAGCAGACCAACGCCTCAAGAGCTACCAGTACCTCGAACTCATCATCCCAACAAAAAAACAACCTGACATGATTTACGTCAAGGGCACCAAGATCAAGATCAAGCTCTACGAGTACGACCCATACATTCCTGAAAACTATCTGGACCACATCTATCTTGACACGGCCACGAAATCGATCGTTGGCAGGTGTGAGAATCGCAAGCGCTGCACGTGGCCGCAAGGCGACAACACCAAGAAAGACTACACTGACCTGAACTACGCGAACTACAAGCCCAAGACGCCGTACGAATGGCTCAAGGAAATCCCACCCACGGCACGCATCCTCGGGCCAGAAGTGCATGAGAACCGCGAAACCACCAAGCTCGAATATGACCGTGGCGGCGTCAAAACGCAGATGTGGGTGGACAACAGTTATGGCGTGCCGCTTGAGATCCAACTCACCCCGAGTGCCGGCCAGAAAGTCACGTATAAGTTCAACGACATGCAATTCAACACGATTGCTGACCGCGACGTGACGCCAGTGTCGTTGACCTGATCAGAATTCAAGCGCTTTTTTCTTTTCTTCCACGATCTTTGGAGCTCCGCCGCCGTGCCAGCTGAACCTTGGCCGGATCTGCATCGGATACATGCGCTCATTCACATCATCTACCGCAATGCATGAACCTGCGACACGGGGAAGCACAGCAAGCTCCTTATCTAAACTCACGCGCAAATAGCTCTGGATGATGCTTCCCATGGCATCAGTATCGACTTTTGCCGTGAGCCGGTGCGCTAAGACAATGTCTGCTTGTGTCATGGCATCAGTGTTGATCTTGCCTGGTTGCTGGGTTGCCATCACAATCGCGATACCTGGCTGACGGCCCTCGCGGAGCAACGTGATCAAGGCGTCTGTTGCCGCAGTCTTGCCTTGGGCAGGCAAAAATTCATGTGCCTCATCAATCATCAACCAGATGATGGGCATGTCTTTTCCCCGCAGACGTTCTTCTTCCTCTTCTTCCTGCGTGATCAAGTAATGCATTGCAGAATGAATGGACTGGAATTCTTCGTTCTTGCGCACCACCATGCGCTCCATGAACAATCGCTCGGCAACCAAGCCGATGACCAAATGCTTGATCTTCCACCCATTCGGCATGACTGCATACGGACTCAGGTCGAGAATGGAGATCTGGCCGCTCCTGATGATTTCCTTGAGCGGCGTTGCCTCGCGTGAAAAAACACCCCATGCTTCGACGCTCTTGAACCGGTTCAGGGCAGCATTCTTCACATGCTCTTCCTCACGGGCATCTGCCTGAATCGCCTCAAGAATATCATCAACATCATAGTCATCACGCTCCTTCTGCAAGGTCAGAATGATCCGCGCGATGAACACTGCCAACGGCTCATTCGGCAAGAGGTCAAACGTCAAGTTCCAGTCTTCAGGCGAAAGTTCATACGGACGGATCGAGAACGGCACATCGGTCGGAATGCCTTCGGCCTTGTATTTCTTGAAGAAACCAGTTGGCGTAAAGATCCTGACCGGGATGCCCTTGCCCTCAAAGCCCCACTGCTTGAGCAATGCCTCGTCCTTATGATTTGGATACTTCATGGTCCAATAAATGCCCATGGTATCCAGCAGCACCACCGCGAGACGAGAGCGCTGTTCCTCAGGCAGTGTAGCAATGCCCTCAGCAATGACGCCGAGCGTGTACGATTTTCCTGATCCACGCTTGCCGCACACGAACACCACATGCGCCCGGTTCAAGTCAAGATAGATATTCTGCGCAAGCGCGGTCGTTTGGCCCATCTGCACATAATGCTTGCCGAGCAAAATCGTGCCCAGCGTGCCGAACTTCTCGCGCTCGGCTTCCTCACGTCCCAGAATAATCTCGTATGCCATCCTCTTTTCGGGAAGGACTGACGAAGGAGAGTATAAAAATGTTTATGCCAAGAAAAAAATGAAAAGAAAAAAGAATGCTTACAGCTCAGCTGCGGTCACGACATTGATTGCCGTGTCCTTGACCTTGCTGTCCATGGCGACGATGTGCTTGACGCCTGCCTTCTCTGCGACCTCGGTAAGGTCCTTGTCCGCAGCACCGTCAAAGACCACTGCATACACGCCGGTATTGAGGCTCTTGAGCGTGCTGCCGAGCTCGGTGAACGGAACCTTGCCCAAGACATTCATCTTGGTATCCAGCAAATATGCGCCGCGCGTGCCGATGAGGTTCTCCAGCATGCTGCCGAAGCGCTTGCGCTCTTCGGTATTCAGCTTGCCTGGTATCCCTCCAGGAACGCTTGCAGGCACAGCCGCGGGAGCGGCAGGACGAGCTAACGGCTGCAGGCGCTGCTGCGGCATCGCTCGCTGAATTGGAGCAGGCTGAACCCGCGCAGGCAGCTCACGGATGAGCGGCTTGCGGATGGACTGCGACGTATCATTCGCCGCGAGCTCCATCTTTGCCTGCTCGATCGTGATCCTGCTGCGCAATGCCTTGTGGAGCTCCTTCTTCGTGAGTTCCTCGACTTCCTTGCCGTCCGGAGCACGGGCGACAAAGTCAATCTCGGCAATGATCACGAGTTCCTTCAGGATCAAGTTGCCGCCACGGTCACCGTCCAAGAAGACCACAATATCCTTCTTCCTGCTCAGGTCGCAGATGGTCTGCGGCACCTGGGTGCCGTTCATGGCGATGACGTTCTTGAAGCCGTTCTTCAAGAGGGTCAGGACGTCTGCACGGCCTTCCACGACGATAACTTCCTCAGCCTCTTCAATACCTGGGCCAGCAGGGCACCGGTCACGGCCGTACTCGGTGATTTCCATGACACGCACTGAGTGTGCGACCTCTTCTGCGAGTTCCTGGCTGTCCGGCATGACCGAATCAACCATGGTACGCAGGAGTTCCTTCGCACGCTCGACCACGAAGCTCCTCTTGCTGATACGGACGTCTTCGATGTTCAAGACCTTGAGCTTGGCATTACACGGGCCAATACGCTGGATAATCTCGAGCGAAGCCGCGACGATCGCGGTTTCTGCCTTGTCCAACGAAGAAGGAACGACAATACTTCCCTGCGTCTTGCCTCCACGCGTTTCGGTATTGACCTCGATACGGCCAATACGACCTGAGCGCTGGAGCTCCCTTAATTCAAGATCTGCGCCGAGCAATCCCTCAGTCTGGCCGAAAATGGCTCCGATGACGTCAGGACGATCAACGACACCTTCGATTTCGATGTTTGCGTTGACAATATATTTTGATGAAACTGGGCTGATCTTTCCCATGGTACACCCTCCCTCATTGTGATATCCCTTGTTGGAGGGACTGCAGAACCAGTTCTGGCCAGTAATGGCTGAAAAAAGCCTTTTCAGGTATTTTCCGGCAACTTCTGGCTTTCTTCCTCCTTCAAATGAAGGAAAATGATTGGATGATAATGAATGGTTCTGTTCAGTCCCGCTTTGGTTATTATGACCTAAATAAAAGGTCTGTAGCCACGGCACTAACCCCTCGGCTTCATCGCTTGGTTTCCCGTACGCTTCGCCGGGTTCTCTCGATGCCGGGCCGTTAATATGACCTTTTATCTAGTGGAAACTATAGGTTCCCGGTCTATATAAAGGTTCGCTTTTGATTTAAAAAGACTCGGCGGATAGGTATAAATAGACAGCCTTGTTCTTTTAAACCATGGTTAGAATCCGCAGGCCTGAAGACATTACCAAGACATACAAAGCAGTCTTTGACAACTTCACGAATACCACCATTCTCAAGCTCATCAGCAAGGGTGCTTTGGACGGCCTCGAAAGCCCGATCCGTATTGGCAAGGAAGCCAATATCTTTAGCGGACTGATTGGCTCGGAGCGGGTGGCGGTCAAGATCTACCGCATGATGACGTGTGACTTCAACAGGATGTATGACTACATCCGGGCAGACCCACGCTTTCCCCAGCTCAACAGAAACAGACGAAAAGTCGTGCTCTTGTGGGCGCAGCGCGAATACCGGAATTTGCTCAAAGCCCGTGAGGCTGGTGTTCGGGTGCCCACTCCCCGCGCAGTGCTGAACAATGTCCTCGTTATGGAATTCATCGGCGATGACCGGCAACCAGCGCCGCGGCTCAAAGATGCCTGGCCCGAGAAACCCCAAGAGTTCTTTGACACCATCGTCAAGAGCATGCAGAAACTCTACAAGGCAGGGCTCGTGCATACTGATCTCAGTCATTTCAATATCCTCAACCACCACGAAGAACCAGTCTTCATCGACTTCAGTCAAGCGACGATCTTAGAGAATCCCAACGCACAGGACTATCTTACCCGAGACATCAAGAATGTTTGCACATTTTTCAAGAAGAAAGGGCTGGATGTCGACGAGGAAATGGTCAAGAAGCAGATCACCCGCGCGAAATCCATGCGCAACATTTAAAAGGGAATCGCATTCCACAAAAATTTCAGGCACATGACCTCCCCAGACATTGAGGAATTTGCCTATGAGCTGAAAATACCCAAAGACCGCGTGGCTGTGCTCATAGGAAAGAAAGGCGAATTCAAGCGGCAGTTAGAGCACGCTACGAAGACCAAGATCACCATTGATTCCGACGAAGGCGACGTGCACATCCGGGGCAAAGATCCCTTGCTCCTGTACAGTTGCCGTGAGGTCATCCGGGCCATCGGACGCGGTTTCAATCCCGAAATCGCCATGCTCCTGCTCAAGCAGGACTATGGCATGGAACTCGTCAACATCCAAGACTATTCCCGCTCAGCCAACGACCTCGAACGCCTCAGGGGCAGGGTCATCGGCGAAGGTGGCAAAAGCCGCAGGACCATCGAAGAACTCACGTTCACCAATCTCAGCGTGTACGGCAAGACCGTCGGAATCATCGGCCAGCTCGAACACCTCCAGAACGCCCGCAAGGCCGTCGAGGCATTGCTCAGCGGCCGCAAGCACGGCACGGTCTACAAGTTCCTCGAACGCAAACGCAAGGAACTCCGGACACGCGTACTGGCAAACGAGTGAAGACCATGGCAGAACCTATTGCAGTCAAACTGGCAGAGAAACAACGCGCAGTCTCGGTAGCTGAATTCTTCGAACGCAACCGGCACTTGCTCGGTTTTGACAACAAGCGCAAAGCACTGCTCACCGTGGTCAAGGAAGCTGTCGACAACTCGCTCGATGCCTGCGAAGAAGCACGGATCCTACCTGAGATCTCGGTGGAAATCATCGAGATGGGCAATGAACGCTTCCGCATTGTGGTTGAGGACAACGGGCCGGGCATTGTCAAAAAACAGATTCCGAACATCTTTGCCAAGCTTTTGTACGGCTCCAAATTCCACTCGCTCAAACAGGCACGTGGCCAGCAGGGCATCGGCATCTCTGCAGCCGTGCTTTATGCGCAATTGACGACCGGCAGGCCTGCACGCATCACGTCACGCATCGATGCCAAGCACCCTGCACATTATTTCGAACTCCACCTGAATACGCAAAAAAACGAACCTGAGATTATCAAGGACGAAGAAATCAGCTGGAAAAAGGAGCGCGGTACCAAGGTCGAGCTGGATATCGAAGCCAGCTATCAGAAAGGCGACCAGAGCGTGGACAGCTATCTCAAAGAGACTGCAATCGTGAACCCTCACGCAACGATTGTGTACACGAATCCCAAGGCAGAACAATCAATTTTCCCGCGAGCGACAGACAAACTTCCAAAGGAACCAGCAGAGATCAAACCGCACCCGTACGGCATCGAGCTCGGCATCATGCTCAAGATGATCAAGGCAACCGAGAGCAGAACACTACAGTCGTTCCTGACCAACGAGTTCTCACGGGTCGGAAGCCAGACTGCCAAGGAAATCTGTGCTGCAGCAGGCCTGCAGACCGACATGAAACCACGCGAGCTCGAGCTCGCCCATGTTGAGAAACTCATGGAAGGAATCAAGAAGACCAAGATTATCGCTCCACCGACAGACTGCATTGTGCCCATCGGTGAAGAACTGCTCGAGAAGGGTTTGCGCAAGGAAGTTGCTGCAGAATTCTACACTTCCGTGACCCGTTCGCCTGAAGTCTATCGTGGCATTCCGTTTGTCGTTGAGGTCGCGCTCGCGTACGGCGGACAACAGCCTGCAGACCAGCCTGTCCGCATCCTGCGCTTCGCGAACCGCGTGCCATTGCTGTATCAACAGAGTGCATGCTCGTCATTCAAGAGCGTCCTCCAGACCAACTGGAAGCCCTATGGTCTGCAGCAGAGCTCAGGAGCTGCTCCGAATGGTCCCCTCACGGTCATTATCCACCTGGCATCTGTGTGGCCGCCGTTCACCTCAGAGGCAAAAGAAGCCATCGCGCACTATCCTGAAATCATCAAGGAAATGAAACTTGCCTTGCAGGAAGCAGGCAGACGCTTGGGCATGTATGTGAATAAGAAGCGTCGCGTAGCAAGCGAGCGCGAGCGTGTCAATATCTTCGAACGTTACATTCCAGAGGTCGCTGATGCACTCGCACAACTCTCGGGCGAGAACAAAAAAGTCATTGAAGACCAGCTGACTTCAATGCTTGCCAAGAACAAGGAATTCATCCAGGCCAACGTGGCCGCGGCCAGCGAACGAGAAGAACCTGAGGATGATATCAAGCTCACCGGCAATGCGGAGCGTGATGAGGAATGAGCGAAGCAAAGAAAAAACTCCAAACGCTTGGCAAGGAACTTGTCGAAGGAGTCAAGAAAGGCAAACAACCAAAACTTGACGTTCCCATCCGCGCGCTGAGCAACATCAAGTACAACGAAAAGACCAAAACGCTAGAGCTCGGCGGCAAATCATCCGAGCGCCTGTTCTTCAACGTCGGACACGTCAAGAAATTCGCGCAAACCTTGGAAGTCGCTAAGATTTCCAAGCAATTGCTTGATCTGCAAAAGCACGCCTCGCTCAGGGATATGTTCTACATGGCAAAAAGAACGCTGCCTGGGACAAACACCAACCTTGTTGACGAGCAGTCAGAATCAGACAATGCCATTGAAGACCTGGAAGTCGTGACCGGATTTTCCCGCGAGCAATTGAATGTCAACGCCAACAAGAACGGCTCGGTCGCCGGGCACGTCGTGATTGAGGACAAGGGCGACACGATTGACTGGGCACGCATGGGCTCAGGGGGATGGAGCATTCCCTCAAACGTGGAAGAGATCAAGTTCAAGAAAGTGGATGCCAAGTATGTTTTGTACATGGAAAAAGCAGCGGTCTGGGAGCGTTTGCACGAGGATAAGTTCTGGGACAAGCAAAAATGCATCATCATGAGCTCGCAAGGACAAACCACGCGAGGACTTCGTCGGCTTTTGCAGCGCCTGAGTTCTGAGCACAAGCTGCCCATTTACGTCCTGTGCGACTACGACCCGTATGGCGCGTACATTTACTCGGTTTTGAAGTACGGCTCCATCAACCTCGCGCACATGGCAGAATCATTAACGCTCAAAGACGCTAAATACCTGGGCATCACGTCCAACGACATCGAGAAATACGGGCTCAAAAAGCATTTCATCAAGCTCAAGGATGTGGACGTCGCACGACTCAAGCAAATTTCCGAATACGACTGGTTCAAGAACAATAAAGCATGGCAACGCGAATTCAAGGCAATGAAAGCGTTTGGCGCCAAGGCAGAAATCCAAGCACTGAGCGCGCGAGGCATCACCTTCATTTCTGACCAGTATCTGCCGGAAAAGATCAAGAACAAGGACTGGATTGAGTAATCCATAAACATTTATAAGCCGAATAATGCTCGATATTCTCATGGCCCTGTAGCTCAGCTTGGATAGAGCAGCCGCCTTCTAAGCGGAAGATCGGGGGTTCAAATCCTCCCAGGGCCGTCGTGCGGATACTTTTTTAAAGACTGCAACGTAACATACGATCATTGCGGAGGTAGCCAAACCCGGCAAGGCAATCGCCTGCAGAGCGATCACGTGTGGGTTCAAATCCCACCCTCCGCTTCCTCATGCCCAAACGTAAACTTCTCATCCGGAAGGAAGAACGGCAGTATGTTCCCGAGCTCAAACGTGAAGTCACGACTGCCAAAGGCTGGCAGTATTATGTCCGCGATCCGACCAAGCCGGTGCAGACACCGTGGGGCATGATTTCCGCGAGCGAGCTCAAGAAAAAATCAGGCAGCTTGGTCGTGAGCAAGCAAGGCAAGAAGTTCTGCCTGCTCGATGCTGATTTTATCGACGACTTCCAACGCATCACGCGCGCAGCACAAGTCATGCTGCCCAAGGAAATCGGACACATCATTGCCACAACCGGCATCAGCAAAAGTAGCATTATCATTGATGCAGGAACAGGTTCGGGAATGCTTGCGTGCTTCCTCGCGCACCTGTGCAAGAACGTCATCACGTACGATACTGAAGAAAAGAACACCACGGTCGCCAAGCAGAATGCAGCAACGCTCGGGCTCAAAAATATCACGTTCAAGAAAGGAAGCATCTACACCAAGATTCCCGAGAAGAACGTCGATGTGGTTGTCCTGGATGTTTCTGAGCCTTGGAAAGCGGTCGAGACCGCAGCTCGTGCGCTCAGAATCGGAGGCTTTGTGGTGGCATACACCCTCCAAGCCACCCAACTCCAGCAGGTCGCCAATGCGATCCAGCAGGACAAACGGTTCCTACTCCTCAAGAACTGCGAGCTGCTTGAGCGCCAGTGGAAAGTCGCTGGCGACATCGTGCGGCCGCACAACATCCCCATCGGTCACACCGGCTTCCTGACCTTTGCGAGAAAAATATGCTGAAAATAGGCATCATCACGTGCGCACATGGTAATGGTAAGGCTGCAGAACGCTTGCGTAAAGCATACGAGTATGACAAGGTCGATGCGATCATCCTCTCAGGAGATCTCGGCGATGATTTCAAAGAAATAACTGCTGTCCTCAAGGCAGTCGCTCCTGCACGCGTGCCAATCATTGCGTTCCCCGGCAGCCACGAACCAGCACACGACTATGACCGTGCGATAAAGAGCTCCAAGAACATCATTGATGGAACCAAGAAACGCAGAATCACGATCAAGGGGCATGACCTCATCACGCTGCCGGGCTCAAGCGTCAATGTTCCTCACGCAGGGTTCAGAATTGCAGAAAGCAAGCAGGGGCTCAAGGCATTCCGCCTATTCTCCGTCAAGGACCTCGCGCCATTGGTCAGAAACCCTTCACGAACGGTTGTCCTCTGCCATGATCCACCACGCTGTTCAACAAAAGCAGGCATCGATGTTGCGTATTCCGGAATCGTCCAACGCACGTTCTTCATTGCGACCAAGAAAGAAATCACGGCCTATGGCCGCGGCGAAATTGTCGCTCAACCCCTGGCGCGCCATCTGGCACGAAAAGGATGCCCGGTCAAGGTCGCGTATCGCAATGTCGGCATCAAAGAACTCAAGCAATTCCTCAAGCACAAACGCATCCCTTTCTTTGCCTGCGGCCACATTCACGAAGCAGGTCAGCGTGCGATCACCGCAACAGGCAAACGTCTTGTTCCGGGCGCGTGGAGTCAAAGCGTTTGGTACAACGCAGCCCCTGCAATTGAAGGAAAAGGCGGCATTCTGCTCATCGACGGCAAAGGAACGTTCAAAAATATCATTGTGAAACCATGAACATCAATCAATGGTGCACCAAGGATGAACAGATCAGCACTGGCCTCAAGAAAGAATACTGGAAGATGGAAGTCGGCCAGAAATTCTCTGAGCAACGCATTGCACAATCAGAACACCAGTCTGCAGACCACGCACGCCTCTTCCTCAAACAGTTCCGCCAGCCTCAAGAGCTGTACGAAAGCGCAGTCGGAAGCTTGGTCTCGGAACAAACCTATCCGCTCCATCTCGCCCTGACTAAGGCGCGCAAAGAACAGATCTGCTCGAACAAGCACCGCTTCCGCGGCAAACCGGTCTGCTGGTCCACCTGGCGACAATTTGTGGTCAAGGCAACTGATGCACAGCGCAAACAAGTCTTTGATGAATTTATCCGTAAAGCACACGCCCTCGATGCAGTCGTCCAAAAGCGCTTCGAGCTTGCCAAAGACATCTATGCGCATTACGATCTCGAACCGTTGCAGTGCTATCTTGATGACCACCACCTCGGTCTCGGAAAGCTCAAAGCAGTGATCACCGAGCTCAGCAACGGCACACGTTCTGCTTTCCAGAAGCAATGGAAACATTATAGCCAGCACTTCCTCGGCAGGAATCAACGCTATTACGATGACCTCTATTTCATGCGTAACCTTGTGTACGAAGACCTCGTGCCTGCATTCAAAACAATACGACCATTGCCTATCCTCTTACGCACCATGAAAACCCTCGGCTTCTCAAACAAGTACATCACGGTAGACGATGCAGACAGGTCAGGCAAGTATGCAAGCCCATTCTGCTCAGCAATCGTAGTTCCCACAGACGTCAGAGTTTCGTTCAAGCCTGAGAACCCCTTGCAGACAACCGAATCACTCTATCACGAATTCGGCCACGCAATCCACGAATCCCACATTGACCGCACGCTTCCGTACTGGGTCAAATATCAGTGTTCTGAAGGACTTGCCGAGACTTTCTCAACCCTGTTTGAATACCTCCTGCAGGACGAACGCTACCTCACCGAAATGCTCGGCTTGCCTGAACGCGTTGCAAAAACACTCGTAGAACGAGCCCGCTTCATCGAGCTTTTCGCAATACACTTTTACTCGGCAAATTCCTTCTTCCGCATTGACTATTGGGAAAAAAATGTTCCATTCGAGAAGTGCGATGCGCTCTATGCAAAGCACATGAAGCGATTCATGGACATCCCCATGCCTGGAGCGTACTGGAAACTCCATCACATCCTGCCTGAAAGCCTCATGTACGTGCCCAGCTATCTCCTTGCCATGACGAACTCCTTTAACGTCATTCAAGAACTCACGCATGATTTTGGCGAGCGATGGTGGAATGAACCCGGAGCAGGCAAGCGCATCAAGGCATTTATGCAGCCCGGCAGCAGATCACCCCTCGCCGACTTTTCCCGGCTCAACACCAAACATTTTGTCAAACACTTCAGCAGATGAAACTCGAAGCACGCATCATCGGCATCGATGACGGACCATTTCTCAAGCACAAGGACAAAAAAGTCCTGATTGTGGGCGTTGTGTACCGAGGAGGCAACTTTCCTGACGGCGTCCTCAGCACGACAGCCACCGTTGACGGAACCGATGCCACGCAACAGATCGCGCGCATGATCAACAAAAGCAAATTCAGATCCCAACTCCAAGCAATCCTCCTCAAAGGCGTTGCAGTCGGAGGATTCAATGTCATAGATCTCGACCAACTCCACCACCTCACCAAACGCCCAGTGATTGTTGTCGTGCGGGACTATCCGGATTTCAAGAAAATCTTTCGTGCGTTAACGATGCTCAGGAAACAGAAAGCACTTGCACTCATCAAGAAACTTCCCTTGCCCGTCAAAGTCGGACATGTGTATGTCCAGTATGTCGGCACTGATCTGGACACAGTCAAGGAAATCCTTCGCGTCACCAGCACCCGAGCACTCATTCCTGAACCTCTGCGTGTCGCGCACCTCATTGCTGCAGGCATTGTAAAAGGAGAAAGCAGGGGACGGGCCTAAGTATAATACAATTTGCCACTTTCCTTCTGCTCACGGTCGATCCGCGAGCCAGGCTTGTTGATTCTCGGACGCTTGCTCTCCTCATCCCGTCTCAGCGTGATGTCAATCTCGCGCAAGAACGCATTCATGCCCTGTTCCATGTTAAACGGACCCTGCGCTGTGCCCGAGCGCGCTGGCATTCCGGTAAAAACCATAAGCTCATCTGCGAGATAGTCCAAGAACAACAGATCGTGATCAACAACGAGCACGGAAATACCGCGCTGCTCCACAATCTCCTTGATCGCCTTGGCAACAGCCATGCGTTGTTCAACGTCCAAATACGCAGACGGCTCGTCAAGCAGGAACAAATCAGCGTCCTGCGACAAGCAGTGCGCGATCGCAACACGCTGCAACTCACCGCCTGACAAAGTATTGACCTGCTTGAGCAACAACCGCTTGAGGTCAAGAGGACGGATGAGTGCGATCTCGTACGTACCGATCGCCTCCTGCAACAAAATGCTCACTACCTCTGTGCTTTCTCCTTCAAGATATTGCGGTTTGTATGCAACCCGCACTGGAATTTCCACTGTTCCTTGATCAGGCTTGAAAACATTCGCGAGCATCTTCACAAACGTGGTCTTGCCAATGCCATTTTCACCCAGCACGCCAATAACCGAGCGTGCGTGCACGCCACCTGCATCAATCTTCAGCATGAACTTGTCCAGTTTCTTCTGCAAGGGATTCCAACCGGTAAGTTTGGCAGCGAACTTCTTCTGTCCTGGCGGCCGGGCAAAAAACGTGATTGCGTGATCGCGGAAACGCATATTCTGCTCCTTGAGATAGCCTTCAAGATACGCATTGATGCCATTGCGTGTGGCCTTCGGCAGGCTCACAATGCCATACACGCCTTCATCGCCGAACATGATGTGTGTCAGATCAGTCATGAAATCCAGAACGATCAGGTCGTGCTCGACCACGAGCACAGAAGTGTCAGGAGTCGCAAGCTCGCGAATGAATTGTGCCACGCGGATGCGCTGTTTGATGTCCAAGTACGAAGTTGGTTCATCGAAAATATACAACTGGGCTTTCTTGAGCACGGTTGCAGCGATAGCAATGCGCTGCATCTCACCACCAGAGACCGTGGCAAGATCATTATTGAGCACGTTATCGAGATCCAATGCTTTCACCACAGCATCCATCTTGCCAGTCTCGTCCACTTTCTTGAGCAGGTCACTCACCTTGCCTTTGGCGGTCTTCTGCATGAGGTCGACCTGCTGAGGCTTGTAACTTACCTTGATCTCTCCCCGCGCAAGCTTTTCGAAAAACACCTGTGATTCTGTTCCCTTGAAATACTGCAGCAATTCCTGCATGCTCGCTTCTGTTTCCTTGCCCAAATTGGGCTTGAGTGCGCCCGCAAGAATCCTGATAGCTGTGCTCTTGCCGATGCCGTTCCTACCCAGAATTCCAACGACTTTGCCAAATATTGGCGTGGGCAGATTGTACAAATGGAAACCATTGACGCCGTACTGGTGGACGGGCTGCTTCGTGAGCTCTTCCGGCAGATTGACCAGGCTGATCGCGCCGAACGGGCAGCAATTCTGGTCGATGCTGCACGCATCTGACGTCAGTTCTGGATTGATCCTGATCTTTTGGTCTACAGGGTCAATCGTAATGCATTCCAAACCCTGACGGTTCATCGGACACATCCGCATGCACAAATAACCACCGCAGCCCTTTGGGTTACAACGTTCCTTGTGCACAATCGCGATTCGTGGCATAGTCTTACTATGAAATCGTGAGATTTATAAATGCTTGCGGATGTCAATCGACTATGAAGTGCGAGTTATGCAAGAAAGCAATCGAACAGACCTTCCTCGGCAAAATCATTGGCACGCACGTCAAGGACGCCAAAGGAAAACTGCACACGATCTGCTTTGAATGCCAAAAAAAGTTCCAAGCAAAGGAAGCGCTGCTCGCACAAATCAAATAATTTGCCCCTGTAGCTTCAGTAGCCAGAGCGCCTGCCTCGTAAGCAGGAGGTCGCGGGTGCAACTCCCGCCGGGGGCTTCACATGATATTGGACAAAAAGACATGGATGTCGCTCTTTATCGCGGTCATCATGATAGTCAGCGTTATCGGCTTCTCGCTCAGTTTTGCCCAGCCTGCAGAAAAGCTCGAATACAACGATTACACGTTCGTCAGGACAGCCCAAGGCTTGCAGACTAAGGTCAACAACATCAAACTGTACTTTTATCATTTTCCGCGCGATCTTGAAGACATTCCTTTTGCTGATGGCGCAAAAACAGCACTCGGAAATGCACGGGTCCTCTGGTTTTCGTATGACTCAAACGACCTGTTTGGTCAGGAAAGCGCTGATGCACTTTATTATATTGAAGAAGTCCTCGGAACGCTTGACAAAACCTATGTCCAACGAGGCCTCGTGAACAATACTGGATATCAACTGCCTGAAATCACGTGCGCGAATGCAAGCGCAGCAGTACCAGTGCTCATTCTGAAATCCGGCAACGAAACTGCCATTTCTTTTGAAAGCAATTGCATCATTGGGACTGCAGCAAGCGACAAAGAAGTCTATCAAGTCGGTGACCGATTATTGTACCAGGCGCTTGGGGTGATGCACTGATGGATGAGCCAAGTCCGCTGCCATCGTGGAAAGTATTGCTTGTCATTGTTGCAGTCCTCGTACTCATCGTGATCGGCATCTTCCAAGCATCAAAATTCTACACGCCGAGCGAGCCCTCACGACTCGTCTACAACAATTTTGAATTCAAGAAAAGCGAAGGATTTTGGCACACACAATGGCAACAGAACGAGCAAGTGTACAATGTCAGCCTTCGCTTTAATCCCAAAGAAGTCGAAACAGTGACCGTAAGCGGCAGACTCAATGATACCTTCCGGCGCCAACCGTTCTATCTCACCTTTGATCCAGACGCGAACCAGTCAGACTTCAAGTATCTTGCTCTCGGATTCTCAGAGTTCGGCCTGAGCATTGTCCGCGCCTTCGGCGGAACAGTCGAAAGCGCGTGCACCAAGAACATGACTGGCGTGTGCGATGATCATGCCATCGTGACATGTGCTGATGACGATAAAGCAGTCGTGTACTTCCGCAGCGCGCCTGAGCCGCGCGTGACCTTGGACGGCAATTGTTTGACCCTTGAGGGCAAGGAACTTGATCTGATCAAGGCAATCGACCGCGTCTTGTACCACTTCTACAAAATCATGCCGTAAGTTTAAATATCACGATTGCTTCTATTCCTTCATGCACGTCGTCTACTGTTCTCCACAGCTGGACGGTCTTGCCGCCGCAGCCATTCTCTTCCGTGCAGCACATCTCCGCAGTACCATCGCACGGCTCGGCGGACTCCTCACGCACGAAAACACCACTGAACAATTCACTGCGATGACCTCGCTGAGCGGTGATCTCATCTTCATCATTGACTTCCTGCCCAACTCCCTTGCCGCCATCGCGCCGCAACTCAAAGCGATCACCGTGCGGAACCGCATCGCGTACTGGAACAGCCATCATCCTCACGACGCCTCGACCGAGGATTTTCTCAAGCGATACGCACACACGATTGATTTGTCTGGTCCGGAACATTATGCAGCGGTGCCCAAACAAAAGCGGTGCGCTGCAGAGCTTGCCCAGCAGCGCTTCCTGCCCAATGATACGGTCGCGAGAGAACTCGCGCGCATGGCGCACGACATTGAATTCTGGGAACGCACAGACAAGAACGCCCTCAAGCTCGCAGACCTCATCGCCTCAGGACATGATCCTAAGGAGCTCGTGCAATCTCTTGCGCGCGGCGTTTTCTGGTCAGACCATTTCGAACAATTGCGCAAAGACTATCTCATCAAGAAGCAGGAGGCACTACAGGACATCATGCGCCACCTCGCGATCAAGAACATCCTCAACCACCGCTTTGGCTTCACGCTCGCACCCACACTCCTTGCATCCGCTGACGCAGGACAACACATCCTTGACAATCATGCAGGCGTTGATGTCTCGGTTGTGCTCTACCGCAATGGCAAGATCAGTTTTCGCAAGCGCGATGACTGTCCGGTGAACCTAGCTGAGCTTGCAAAGCTCTTCGGCGGCGGAGGGCATTCGTATGCTGCAGGCGCACGGCTTGCGCACTTCCCCTCGATCACGCGCGAACACTTTGACAAGGTTGTCTTCGCACTTGATCAGAAATTGAAGGAATATCTCCTCTGAGAAAGTATTATATAGATACCGCTGTGCTTGCAGGCCATGATTTCCCTGCGCGAACTCTTTGACATCGTGGTCATGACTGTTGCGGTGGGCTACATCTTCATGGACATGTTCCGCGCACGGTTTCTCCGCGCAGGCTTTGATTGGCGCACGCTTGGTTTTGCATGCCTCGTGACCGCTCCTGCATTGATCGCGCACGAACTCGCGCACAAGTTCACAGCAATCCTTACAGGACTCCAGGCGACGTTTCACGCTGCCTATGTTTGGCTTGCAATTGGTGTCGGGCTCAAGCTCATCCATGCGCCGTTCATCTTCTTTATTCCTGGCTATGTCTCTATCGGCTGCGCGAGTCTGCCGTGCACCCTAGATCCTCTTGTGCATGCAGGAGTCGCGTTCGCAGGACCTGCCTTGAACCTCGCATTGTTCCTAACGTCATTGGTTGTCCTCAAGAATTACCGCATCAGGAACAAGATGTGGTTTGCCTTCTGGTACGTCACGCAGCGCATCAACCTCTTCCTCTTCATCCTGAACATGCTTCCCATCCCAGGATTTGACGGGTTCAAGGTCTATACCGGGCTCTGGCAAGCATTCTTCCCGTAGTCAAAAGGTTTAAAAGCAGACCGGCTTCTCTCGTCGTCGGTGATGATGTGGGAATAAAGACTGTATTGTTAGGCATCTATGACCGCCACTACAAGGCGTTGCTCGCACTGAGCCTGCTTATCCTGCTTGCAAGCATCGGCGTCATTGTGATGAGCAAAGTCCAGACTGGTGAATACTTTCAGAAAGGTGTTTCGCTCAAAGGCGGACTCACCCTCACCATCCCTGTGCGCGAAGTACATGTCGATGCGCTTGAAGCAGCCCTCTCCAACCAATTCCCCCGCGCAGATGTCAGTGTTCGCGGCATCACTGAAGCAGGAGAACTCAAGGCACTTATTGTTGAGGCATCAGACATCCAGGAAGACGATCTCATTACTGCCTTGCGCGGACAAGGATTGCCGCTCGAACCAGGCACGTACTCGGTCGAAGTCATGGGTTCCACCCTCGGCCAGAGCTTCTACCGCCAGACCATCATCGCAGTCCTGCTCGCATTCCTCTTCATGAGCATTGTGGTCTTCATTACCTTCCGCTCGCCCCTGCCCAGCCTGTTCATCATTCTCGCAGCCGCATCCGAAATCATCAGCACCGTTGCTGTAGTGAACTTGCTCGGCGTCAAGCTCTCCACTGCCGGTGTCGCGGCATTCCTCATGATCATCGGCTATTCGGTAGACACCAACATCCTCCTCACGGTCAAGGTGCTCAAGCACCAGGGCAGCACGGTCTTCGAGCGTACCGTGCAGACCATGCGCACCGGTGTGCTCATGTCCCTCACGGCTTTTGCAGCCACGATGGTTGGTTATGTCTTCATCCAATCAGACGTGGTCAAGCAGATCATGCTCATCATTTCCATCGGACTGCTCTTTGACATCATCTACACGTGGCTCCAGAACGCAGGAATCCTGCGCTGGTATTTCGAACGCAAGCACAAGCATGCGGAAGGTGAGCATCGTGGGTAAGCTCAAGCGGATGCTCACCAATGTACGTATCATTATCTTCCTCGTCTTCGTACTCTTCATGCTTTTCGCCATCATGCCCACACCCTGGAATGAGGGTGTGATGATCAAGAACGTCATCAAGAACAGTTCAGCAGCAATCGCAGGCATCCAGAATCCCAAAGCCAATGCGCCTCCGCTGAGCAAGGAAATCATCCTCAACATCAACAACAAACCAATAAATGACATACAAAATTATTATACATTCGTCAAGGGCCTCCGCATCAACCAGACCATTCAAGTGCGGACGAACAAGGGTTTGTACAAGCTCGTGACCAAGGAAGCATTCCAAATCATCGAGCTCAATACCACTCAAGAAATCACTGTTCAGGAAGAGCGTGAGGTCAACGAAACTGTCAATGGCACGGTCCTGCTTGTGAACAAGACCATGCCAGTCAGGAAGCTTGTGGAAGTCACAGCTCGCAAATCCATTGGCTTGGAAGACCTCGGATTACGCGTGGACAATGCTCCCACAACCAATCTCCGGAAAGGGCTTGATTTGCAAGGCGGAACACGCGTCCTGCTCAAACCTGCAGAGCAGGTCAGCGAGGATACCCTGAACCTCATGATTGACAGTCTCAAGGAGCGCCTGAACGTGTATGGCGTCAGCGATATTGTGGTCGCGCCAGTGCAGGATAAGCCTGGCTTCCTTGGCGAACCCAATCGGTTCATCCTCGTGGAGATCGCTGGAGCGACTGAGGAAGAGGTCAAGGAACTCCTCGCACGACAAGGCAAGTTTGAAGCTACTGTCGGTAACAAGACTGTTTTCCGTGGCGGGCAAGATGTTACGTACGTCTGCAGGACTGCTGAATGCTCTGGCATTGATCCCCAGCGGGGATGCGGGCCTGTCCAAGGAGGATTTGTCTGTGGATTCCTTTTCAGCATTTCCCTGAGCCCTGCGGCAGCACAACGTCAGGCAGACGCCACCAAGAATCTCAAGGTCATTACTGAGCGCGGTGGCGGATACCTCAGCGAGCCGCTCAAGCTCTATCTCGATGATCAGGAAGTTGATTCGCTCAACATTGCCGAGGACCTCAAGGGACGTGCAGTCACGGACATCGCGATTACCGGTTCTGGCTTTGGAGCATCACAGGAAGAGGCAGCTCGTTCGACACTTGAGAACATGAAACGCCTCCAGACAGTCCTCATCACTGGCTCGCTCCCTGTCAAGATCGATATCGTACGCATCGATATCATCTCGCCCACCCTTGGACTGCAGTTCCTCAAGAATGCATGGTGGGCAGGGTTGCTGGCGGTTGCAGCAGTTGCCCTCATCCTTGTCATCAATTATCGCAGGATCATGATTGCCATCCCGATTGCACTCACGTCCATGGCTGAGGTACTGCTCGCCATTGGTGTGTATGCCTTGTTCGGCTGGAGCTTTGATCTCGCAGCGATCGCAGGACTCATCGTGGCTGTCGGTACCGGCGTCAACGATCAGATCATCATTATTGATGAGACGCTCAAGAAACAGACGAGCGGCATCGTTTTTGGTTGGAAGGAACGCATCAAAAAGGCATTCTTCATCATTTTCAGCGGCTACTGCACTGAGGTCGTGGCCATGCTGCCCTTGCTCTTTGCCGGTGCAGGACTCCTCAAGGGTTTTGCGCTCACCACTATTATTGTGGTTTCCATTGGTGTGTTCATCACCCGGCCCGCATATGCAGCGATGATCCAGATCCTATACGAGGGCAAGGACTGATGACTAAGCTCGGCGCGATCGGCATGGTGGTGTTCTGCACCATTGTGACTTCGATCGGACAATTGCTCTGGAAATTCGGCGCAATGCGACTGCCTGAAGTCTTTACGAACTGGCCTTTGATCTTGGGATTTATCCTGCACATCATCGCTGCAGCCATCCTCATCACGTCCTTCAAGACAGGCGAAGTCTCTGTGCTCTTTCCCATGTACGCCACGAATTATGTCTGGGTGAGCCTGCTCTCGTACCTCTATTTTGCTGAACCGCTCAATGCATTCAAATGGGCAGGCATGGCCGCAGTCATGATCGGTGTCGTTCTGTTAAGCAAAGGTGCGCACAAACACACCGAGGTCGTGACTCCATGATGAAAATCATCGGATTTTCAGCATCGTCGCCAACCTCCTCACTTGTAATTGACTCTAGGAGGTTGGCGAGATGAGTACTAGTTGGTTTGCCATCGGTCTTGTTGCGTTCGCAACACTCATCTCTGCACTCGGACCAATCTTCATGAAGAAAGGCGCCGCAGCATTTACCCTCAATCCCAAGAAAATCCTCAAGAACCCTGCAGTACTGTTCAAAAACTACGGCGTCATCCTCGGATGTCTCTTCTTTGGCGTCTCTGCGATCATTTTTGTGATCGGGCTCAGGTTTGGCGAGCTTTCCGTGCTGTATCCTCTAACTTCGCTCTCGTACATCTGGGCTTGCCTGTTGTCAGTCAAGTTCCTGCATGAACGCATGAACAAGCCCAAATGGGCAGGCATAGCGTTCATCATCATTGGTGTCACCCTGATCGGCCTTGGCCGTTCCGTATGATGAAAACCGAAATCACATCATTCGATTTACATTTTCTTGTTCGCGAGCTGCAGCCCTGGATCAATGAGCGACTGGACAAGATCTACATCTTTGAGGACCGCGGCGTCCTGCTCACTTTCGGGAGCAAGCAATTCTTGCAGGCAGAGCCGGGCAAATGCTGGATGCCCCTGACCAAGCCTGAAACACCTGAACAAATCCATCCGTTTGCAGCACAATTGCGTAAACTCATCGGCAACAGCACGGTCGTGAAGATCGGACAAGTATGTTCCGAACGCATTCTCGCGATTCACGTGCTCAGGTCAAAGAAACTTTTTGTTCTTTTCCTCGAGCTCTTTGGCAGAGGCAATGTTGTGCTTTGCGACGGAACGAATGTTGTCCTGACTGCGCTTGCGTTGAACCAGCGTGTCCAGCGCAATGTTCCATATCAATTACCGGAAAGCATCGACACCTTCCATCTCGATGAGAAGACCTTTGTAGAAAAGTTCGTGCAGAGCACGGACAATGTTTCCAAGACTCTGGCAGTGCAATTCGGGCTGGGCAAAACACTTGCAGAAGAGCTCTGCGTACGTTCTGGCATCTCTTCAAGCGCTTCGGTGAGCGAAGAACACGGCCACGATGTATCTCATGCATTGAAGAAATTGCTTGACCAACGACTCAGCCCGCAACTCGTGTATGAAAACAGTATCATCATTGATGCGCTACCCCTTCCTTTTGATTGCTATGCCACCAAGAAACGCGAGAATGTCGAACGCTTTGGTGAAGCACTTGGACGCATCTTTGCGCTTCCTGCAACCGCGGCAAAAGAACAAAAGCTCGCTCCGGTCACAAAACAGCTCGAGAAAATCGAGACCATAATCGTAATGCAGCAGAAAAATCTCAGTGAACTCGAACGAAAATCAGTCGAGGAACGCAAAAAAGCAGAATATTTGTACGAACACTATCAGGAAGTCAAAATGCTTCTTGACGAAGTCAAATCAGCAAAGGAAAAACTCAGCTGGAAAGAAATCAAGGACAAGTTCAAACAGATCAAGGAGATCAACGAAGCCACCGGAGATATCACGGTTGAATTCTGAAAATAAAAGGTGGACAGCTTACCCTCCTTCCCGCGTAATGCAGTACAAGAGGGTACGGAGGCCGGTTTAACTGCTGAGTTCGAATGAGATCAGGTGGGACCCGGCCCCTCTGACCGTCCAAGAAGAAAACCGTGCAGGGTCTTTATAAAACTTTCGCACGTTTGCGAAAGCTCGTCGAACGCAGTTCGGCGTTGCTTACGTTCAACGGAAGCCATACAGCGCGACCGCTACCGTGATGCCCCAGAGCGCCATGCCGATAAGCATCCGCCAATCCCGGAAGACTTTTTCAGGATGCCGTGCGATCGGCGAGCCGATATAGACCAACGAGAAATACCGGAAGATGACGAACAATGCAAACGGCAATGAGAATGCAAGTCCATGACGTTCGCTCAGCAATGCATACGCGCTGTACGTTGCCACAAGCAGTGCTGTGGCAATGATCATGAATGCATTCGCCACTTCCTTTGTATATACGCGCAAGGTCTCCTTGTGTTCTGCTGCCTTGGAACCAAGGAAAATAAGGTCAGCATAACGCTTGCCTGCAAGCAGGAACAATGCGAAGAAGAACGTGCACAGCACAAGCCATGGCGAAACATATGTATTAATGAGGAATGCGCCCGAGCCTGCGCGCGCAACAAAATTCATCGCGACCGTGATGATATCAGCGAACGCGACGTTCTTCAAGAAGAAGGAATAGAGTTGGGTTAAGAGGACGAGGAAAATGACTGTCCCCAAGAATTCACGGTCAAGGACAAACGCCAATCGCAAGCCAAATACCAGCAGCACAACTGCAATGACGAGCGCAGCAGGAATGCCAACTTTGCCAGAGGCAATCGGCCTGCGGCGCTTTTCTGGATGCGCACGGTCCTTCTTTCGGTCAACAATGTCATTGATGATGTAATTGAAGGATGAAGACAAGCACAGGCTTACAAAGCCTAAGACTGTGATCCACACCAAGGATAGGTCAAGGGCCTTTCCTGCAAAAATCAATGGTAGAAAGACCAACAGGTTCTTGTACCATTGCTGCGGTCGGATCACTTTCAGATAATCAACGATGCCCATGCACAACGCGACTTGCAGGCGATTTATTAAGCTTTCGCGTACATTTTTTCTGACGATAGCTTTATAAATCGTTCGCCAGTGGGCAAATACATGCGCGTCATGATTTTAGGCGGTGGTCTTGCAGGTCTTACGGCAGCTGACAAGCTGCTCGATTCCGGCAAGGCAGACGTGACCATCCTTGAAAAAGCCCCTTTCCTTGGCGGACTCGCAAGCAGCTTTGAGGTGGACGGTGACCTCATCCCGAGGTTCAACCACCACATTGTCCGCACCAACACCAAGACCCTTGAATACCTCACGCGCTACGGCCTGCTCGGCAACAACACGTGGAAACGCATCAACCTCGCGGTCGCGCTCAACAACAAGGTCTACAACATCAACAAACCCTGGAAATACATCAGGTTCAGCTATCTTAATCTGATCGAGAAGATCCGCTTCGGGTTGTTTGGACTGTATGTCTCCTACCTATTCAATCCTGACACATTGCCAGACAATCTTGACGCAGAAACATGGCTTACGCGTGCCTGCGGAAAATCCGTGACGCAAAAGATGTACTACCAGCTCTACGGCAGGAACAAGTTCAACATCCCGCTCAGCCAGATCTCGGCAAAACAGTTCGCCCACCGCATGAAAGAACGTGAGTTCAACGATCTCTTCACGTATCCCATGAAAGGCATTCAAGGCATGATTGACGGCCTCGAACAGGATGTCCTCCGCAAGGGCGCAAAGATCTTCCTGCGCTCCACGATCACCAACCTTGATGTCCAGAAAAAAGTCATTTCGTACACCATTGGTGGCAAGGAACATACTGAAGTCTTCGATGTCCTCATCAATACCATTCCTGTCCCTGAACTCATCAAGTTCGTGAAAGGACTGCCTGAGGACTACGTTAGCAACATCAGGAAGCTTCGTTACACACCGGTGGTCGGATTGTTGTTCGGCACCAAGGACTATCTTAATGCCGAGAACTACTGGGTGAACTTCATCGGCGAGCGCGTCCACGTGCTCTACCAGCACTCGGTTCTTGTTGACAAGTACAAATCCAAGGTCTCGTGGGTTATCCGCTACGGCGGTTCAGCAGAAGATTTGCCCAAAAGCGATGAGGAAATCAAGGACTTGTACTTAGGCGTGCTCAGTAATTACTTCCCAGATATGGAGCTCAATTGGTGCTTTGTGTTCCGCGAGAAATACGCCGAGCCCATCTATGACAAGGACTATGCCACGTATGCACCAACCTACCGGACACCTGTCAAGGGATTCTACAACGCAGGCATCCAAGTCACGTTCCCCAAGATCCGCAACATGAACGTCGCGCTCGAAAGCGGCGAAAAAGTGGCGCAGTACATTCTTGAAGACTTTGCAGGATGAAAAAAACAATCGTGACCGGAGCAGCAGGACTCGTCGGACAAAACCTTATTCCGATGCTCGTCAAGGAAGGCTATCGTGTCATTGCACTTGACCGCAATCCTAACATTGCGCTCCTCCAACGGTTGAATCCTGCTGTGCAGTGCATCAGGACTGATGTCAGCGAACACGGCACGTGGGAAGAAGAATTCAAAGGAGCATACTGTGTAATTCAGTTGCATGCCCAGATTGCTTCGCCATTCCCTGAACCATTCGTGAAGAGCAATGTGGTTGGAGTGCAGCACATCCTCGATTTGTGCAAGAAATACAAGATCAAGAACCTCATCCACCTCAGCTCCTCTGTTGTCATTTCTGTCGCAAAAGACGAGTACACGCAAACCAAGCGCAAAGGCGAAGAGTTCGTGCGTGCCAGCAATGTGCCGCATACCATCCTCAGGCCGCCGTTGATGTACGGTTGCTTTGATGCTAAACACCTCGGCTGGATCACGCGCTTTATGGAACGCTGGCCTATTTTTCCTGTACCGGGCTCAGGCAACTATGTCCGGCAACCGTTGTACGTCAATGATTTGTGCAAGGTCGTTGTTGCGCTTACCAAACGCAAGCCGCAGAACAAGACATGGAACATTATCGGCAGGGAAAAAATTCGGTACATCGACCTGCTGCGGATCATTGCAAAGACGCGTGGCTGGAAACGCTGGTTCATTCCCATCCCCATATCCTTGTTTTCGCTCATGCTCAAAGTCTATGGCTGGTTCACAGGCAAACCGATGTTCACGCCAGAACAGCTCAAGGCGCTTGTGGCAGGCGATGAATTCCCCATCGAGCCCTGGTGTGAAGAATTCAACGTGCCCTATACTCCATTCAAAGAAGCGATGTGGAAGACGTGGCACAGTCCTTGCTCGAAATACGCGAAAGAAATGATGAGCCCGCACTAAGACTTTTGTTCCTTGTAGCAGTCTTTGATGGAGTTCAGATAACTGATGCCAAACGCTGTCTTTCTTCTCATTTCCGCAACAACATCCTGCCACGTTAGTGTTTGCGTGCCAAGCGCAAGACGCTCATCCTTATTGGTATAATTTGCCGTATATGCTTCACAAAGCGCAATGACGTCGTCATCCTTGTCTGCAAGGGATGCCTGCCGTATCTTATCAATAAGCGTTTCTTTGGCGTCCATGTAGAGATCAAGCGCATACTGTTATAAAAATGTTCTCAGAAAAACGCTCTGATAATTGAGAGAATACCTTGCTTCCATGGCACGCGGTGAGTGACTCCTGATGTCCCTTGGAATTCTTTGTAATGCTGGAGATACCAGTTGTAGCTGTCAATCAATGCATCAACATTGCTGTACTTCGGCTGGAAACCAAGAACTTTCTTTGCCTTCTCAATCGAGACAAAGGAATCCTTGCCTGCAGTCTCGTAGACCCACTTGTACAGCGGCGAGAGTTTGAGCTTTTCGAGAATACGAAGCATGAAGATCAAGGGCTGGGCAGGTGTTCCGATCACGTGCTTGCCAAAGCCGGCGTGATTCAATAGTGCCTGATAATCCTGCCGCATGGTTCCAAACTTTTCTGCGCCGATGTTAAATGTGTCATTCGCGATCCTTGCTGGCTTTGTTGCCGCAAGCCAGATCGCCTCATTCAAATCCTCGACATGGAGTAATTGGTACAAATTGTTGCCACGACCAATGATCGGAATATTCTTGCCTCGCCTAATCCAGTCGAACAAGACATCAAAGACACCTAAGCGTCCCGGACCGATGAACGATTTGGGCCTGAGCATGGGCACGCACATCCTGTTACGGTAGGACACGCAGATTTTCTCAGCGGCGATTTTTGATTTGCCATACGGACCAACACCATCAAGCAAGTCATCTTCGAGCAACGGATGATGATCAGGAATACCATAGACCGCAGTCGTCGAGATGTGAACCACGCGATCAATGCCAAGCTCATCGGCAACTTCAAGCACGGCCTTGACGCCATTGATATTCACCGAGATGATCTCGCGCGGCTTCCACAATGGCAAACCCGCAGCAGTATGGACAATCACATCAACGCCTGCTGCGGCCTTCCGCAAGACGTCCTTATTGCGGATATCTCCTTGAAAATGCTGTACCTTGTCCTTGAGCTCAGGATAATCAAATGGAGCGAGATCAACCGTGCGGACACGCTGGCCTTTGTTCAGCAAGAAACGTGCAAGATTGTGGCCGAGAAAACCCGCACCACCTGTGATGAGAAACGTCAAAGGTCGCTGTCTCATGTCTGAAAAAACACCCGTGGAAGGCTTTTAAAGGTTATGGACTACCTGCTCACGTTCAGGATCTGGATGAATGGCTGGTCTTTTGCCAGACGCAAATCCGCTACCACGGTCAAACGGTTCTCAAGCTCCTTGTTCAACCGCTGCCACGGCACGCTCAAGAGATCAAATGTGCGCGCATTCGGCGTTGCCAGGTCCTTGCGCTCCCGAACCTTCGTGAACGTCACATTGTTCTGCCGCAGATACTCCTCGAAACGCGTATCCACAAGAACCGGATGTTTCTGCATGTACGGATCAATAACGACAAAATCAACCTCGTATTGGTCCAGAAGCTTTTTGGTTCCTGTGCTGTCATTTCCATAAAGCATGACAACACCATCTGCAAAGCGCTGCTCGACATCAACAAAATAATTCGCATGCGTCCTGCGCACAAAGACACACTTGCGACCGCTGAAACCATTCATGGCAAAACACGTTTCATCATTAGTCAGCACCACGGCGTTCGGCGACGTGTGTTTCTGAAACCATGTGCCTGCCTCAAGCCATACGCGAGTCGGAGGATCCATGCGCTCGCCGAACTGCGCCCATGGATTAGTCTGGTATTCTTGATAGCGCTGCACGAACATCCCTGCTACGATCACGAGCACTGCAATGAGGATGACACGTTGGGCAGCCTCTGCAGGCCATCGTTTCTCAGCAAACTGCAGCACTGTCCGCACGCCATAGACTGCAAACACGAGCAACGCGATCCAAATCCCCCACAAGTGCGACGGCAACACCCAGCGGTCGAACAACGGCCTCGTCAGGAGGTGATGCATGGGCGCGAGAAAACCTGCGATATACCAAAGCACTGCATAGCGCGGAACTTTCTTGTTCCAATTCAGCACACACACAATCAAACCAAGGACGGTGAGAATGCTTACGATGGTCACGAACGTAGACGATGTATCAAGCGTGTACCGGAACAAGGTCGAGAGCCCCCAACCCGCGCCTAAGGTATCAATATTCGGGCCATTGTACTGGAACAAGGGATTCAGTGTCTTTGCATGATAGTTGACAATGATCGGACCGTAGAAAAGCAACGAAACCAGAAAGCCAACAACAAGCATTGGACCATAGAGTTTGCATGCATGCGCGAACTTTTTCTGGCGGATGGTCTCGACCACAATAGTGAATGCAAACACGGCCATTCCTGCGAGGAAAAAAGCAACGTGCGCGAGACTCGTGAGACCCATGAACAGTCCTGTGAGCACTTTGTCACGTAGTCTGTTTGTTTCTTCTGCCTTGAGCCAGAACGCAAACCAGAACGGAATCGTAATCATCCACGGCACAAGATTTGGCGAGCCGTCAGGAATGCCCCGTTGCACGATCGAAAACAGCAAAAACACAAGAGACCACGTATGGTTCTTGAAGAGTTGCCAGCCGAGGAAATAAAACGCGATTGCCGAGAGGATTGTTGTCAGAAGTCCGACAAACATCTCGGCTTGCATCAACGAAAGACTTGGCAACCAGCTCAGCGCAATGAACAAATAATTGCCCAACCATGGATAAAATGCATAATTATTGATGAAATACGGATCAGTCCAGACCCCATTGGCAATGTAATTCAGCGCGAACCCGTGATGCGCATACAAGTCACCGCCATAATACGGTCCGGGCAAATGCTTGAGCTGGATGTACTGCGAAAATGCAATGCCCAGAAAGACGAGCACGATAACAATGGCAAGCTTGATCTGCCACGGCCAGCCTGCACGTTCCCCCTGATGCGACGATTCCACGATGCAGTTTCTCGGAAAGACACTTTTAAGCTTTGTGGTCGCCTCATTCCGAAACGTTTAAATGACTCGTCTTGTGCGTTGTCTTCGTGAAGCAAGACTATATCACGATCGGCAAGAACATCAGTATTTCGTATTTCGCGTATTTCTTGGTGTTTCTTGCGAATCCCTTGCTTGTTGTCCTGCTGACGCGCTTTTTGTCTGTTGCTGATTATGGCGTGTTTGCCCTACTGAACGTCACGATCTCGGTCGGTGTCGTACTCCTCAATGTCGGATTCACGGACTATTTGCAGACAAAACTGCCGGGCGCGAACAAACGACACCGCATCGGCGTCTTCTTCACCCTGCTCGCATTCGAGATGCTCCTGATTTTTGCTTTTGCTTCAGTGCTCTTGATACCGCAACTCCGCGGACTCGCGCTGGGCATGCTGCGATTGCACGGCATGCTTCCTGAACTCCTCTTTGCAGTCGGAATCATCTTCATCAACAGCCTGCTCCGCATGTTCTATGCGTATCTTTATGCGCAGAAACGGATCATCCTGCTCAATGCATTGACCACATTCCACCAGATTGCTTGGATCATTGCGCTCGGCGCGTGGGTGCTCGGAACACAGGAGCTTACTGTGCGTACGGTCATGATGTTCTTTTTCCTCGGTATGGCAACATCCGGCGTGCTCAGCATCGGCGTGCTCTGGCGCGACCTGCTCACGTTCTTCCGCATCGGACTCCAAGCGCCCTGCATCAGGCACGCGCTCGCGTTTGGCCTGCCCCTGCTTGCCATGACGCTTAGCTCATGGACTATGGAAATCGGCGATCGTTATATCATCAATTACTTCTTGGGCAAGGAACAAGTGGGACTGTACAGTCTTGCGTACTCGCTCCTTGGCGTGGTCTTGAGCCTGAGCACAGTCCTTCCCACCACGCTCTATCCTTATCTCGCAGAGGCATGGAACAAGCGCGGCAACTACCAGCCATTTTTCAACATGGCCATAAAGTATACGCTCCTCATCACCATCCCGAGCTTCTTCGGATTTATCATCATGAGAAAAGAAATCATCACGCTCATTTCTGGAGAGGCGTATCTTGCTGCAGCAGGAGTCGTACCCGTGCTCGCATTCTACCCGCTCTTTGCCGCACTCAATTATCTTCTGTATCAACTCATGCTTTTGCGCGAAAAGACCGGCGCACTCGCAGGCATCTACATCGCAGGCGGAGTGCTCAATACAGTACTGAACTTTGTCTTGATTCCCCGTATCGGCATTGTCGGCGCTGCATGGGCGACCTCAATCAGCTTCGGACTGGTGTTCGTGTTCCTGCTCTGGAGCCTGCGTGATCAGCTGCGCGTCGATTTCCGCTTTGTTCGCTTCTGGCGCATCTTTTTTGCAGGAGTGCTCATGGCGGCAGTAGTGTTCTTCATTCGTCCGCACGTCTTCTGGACCAAGATCTTGACCATTGCTTTCGGAGCAGCACTGTACGGCATCCTCCTGCTCATCTTCAAGGTCTTTGAAGAAAAAGAACTTGCAGTTGCGAAACGGGTCCTACGTTTGCCTGCCTGGTTCGGCTAAGATCACCAAGACGGTCGCGTAAAGACCGTCTTGTTCTGCACGTCATACTTGTCGAATGGATTCTCATCGTTCTGCAAGTATTCCATGCCGATGGCGTCATCAAACCTGATGTTCAGCGTCCAACGCATGAACTGCGTCTTGTTGATATTTGAACCATGCAAAAGCATAGGTGAGAATGCCAGCACAGAGCCTTCCTTGAGGGCGCAGACTGCTTCTGGACATTTTTGTCGTACTTGTCTCAAAGTCTCTTCAGAAAATATTTGATAGCCGCTCTCATTGGTGCGCTCGGGCACAAGCGGGCCGAGCTTATGGCTTCCGGGAAAGAACTGCAACCCACCGCTTTCTATATCAACGTCGTGTAATGTGGTCCAGAAATTGATACAATTGAGAGCCCTGACTTCACGGATGTCCTGATGGAATGGCTGCAAAAACTTCTCCTCACCAGGAATGTCCATACGCACGGTCAAGTTCCTGAAGTTGGGGCATTGCAGTCCAAGCACGCTCATCACTTTCTTGAGTTCCTCGCTGTGTGAAAGGGCATACACGCTATGCAAATGCAAGAATACCTTGTACAAACGGGAACGATATGCAGGATCGTGCTGCATCAGTTCGACAATGTATTCATCAAAACCGCGCGATTGCTGCGGAGGCTGTTTGTCCAATCCAAGGCGCTTTGCTTCTGCCGCAGCAATGGCATGAACTTCCTGTTTCATCGCATCAAGCTGTTCTTTCCGCAGTAAATCACGAACGACCACGTAGCCGTGCTCGCGATAAAACGCCACGATCTGTTTTGGCTGGTCGATCGTGAATGATTCCATCATGCTGAAACACCCAAGCGTTGTATAAATGCTTTTGCGTTGCCGTACAAGAGCTTCTGATGCAATTCTGCAGGCAGTTTTTTCAGCAATTCTTCTGCATCAGTCCGCGCCTGCTTCCACTCGACATAGGGTGCGTCAGAGCCAAAGAAACACCGGTCAGGATAACGCTTGATGAGGAATGCAAGATCATCGATGACCGTACTGCCTTTCCAGAACGTGGTTGTGAACGAGGTATCCACGTACGTATTCGTGTTATCTTCCATCAAGAGGAATGCTTCGCGAACACGCGAGCCGCCTGCATGCGCCATGATCAACGGCGCGCTGAAACCTTTTTGCAGCAAGTATGATACCAACGCAATGGCATCATGCGCGTACATCTTCCTGCTGCCAAATGTGGAACAGATCGTGAGGAACATCCCCTGGCGTTCGACCTCCTGAGCCACGCGGAGAATTGCTGGATGATCATTCAAGGTGATTTCCTGCTCATACGTCAAGATCTTGATGCCCTTGATGCCTACTGCCTTTGCCTTCTTGACCATCTCATGAGCAGTCGATTTACGGAAATCCACCATTAACGAGAGCACTAATCGTGGAGGAATGTTAATGAGCTTGTCCACAGCACGCTCATCAAGCAGGATGACGTGGGCATGTTCAATGCCTTGTGCTGCAAGACGTTTGTCAAGCTCTTGCAGGTGTGCATTGACGTTACCGTCAGCGATTTTCAATTCTTGCTCCATCTTTGGTTGAGCTAGGATATGAGTGTGCATATCAATGATTGCCATCAGTCCTCCACGGCTGCTTGCGCATCACCAGCATACATTCGTGCTGCGGCTGGCCTTTGTAATCGTGAATAAGCGAGCAGAAAGGAGTAAGTGTTTGGGCAAATGCGAGCAATTCATTCGGTTTGTAGTAATGGATCGTTGGCTCGCGCGGGTACTCGTCATTGTGCACGTCTGAAATGACATTGACGACGAGCGTCTCGCGGACTGCGGCAAAGGCCTTCTTGATCATCTCTCGCGCGTACTGCTTATTGTCTGCAAGCTTGAAGTTCATCACGCCAAGCATGATACCGATATCGGCAACAGGTTCAGCATATGGGTCAAGCATGAGATCGCGTGGCTCAAACGTGCAGTCAGGATATCGCTGTTGCGCAATGGCAAGGAATTGGCTGTTGATGTCAGTGCCGACATAGTTCTTTAGCTCAAACCCTTGCTCTTTGAGGAATGAATACAGGTCTGCAAGCCCGCAGCCGATGTCAAGCACAGTCTTACCATTGATGTCTTCTGGTTTGAGCGCGTGCAGAAGATCATGGAAGCGCTTGCGCTGGTAGTCTTCAGTACCCCAGCCCAACGCATACGCGCCAGGCCCTTGTTCTGCGAGGCGCTTATTGTATCGCTCGAGCGTCTGTTTGTTGATGCCTTCGATTGATTGTTGATCAAGCGGTTCGCCATAGATGATTTTGACCAATGGCTTCAATTCCTGCAATGCTTTCTGACAGTCATCCTCATTCTTACCCTTGACGATGATTTGCGCCGGGCGTGAACAGTCATTCTGCCAGTGCTGAAGTTCTGCTCCTTTCTTGATGAGCATGCGGAAGTCAATCACGCGCGGATCACGCTCGATGAGTTCAGTGCCTGCCCAGTCCTTGACTTTACCGTGGTCGAACGTGAAGAAGCTCAAGATTGCAGAGCCTTTGCTCATGAAATAGTTCTTTGTTGGATCGATCTGCGTCTTGCCTTCGGTTGCGAGACGCACAAGGCATTCGTTCGTGTCTACTCCTGAGACTGCTGGGCAAATCTTGCTGTTGATGTGCACGCCTCCGCCACGATTATGGATCTCAACGAGGTAGACCTTGTTCTCTGGCGTGATCATATACTCGCCGTGCGTTGCCCCAAAGTCCAAGCCAAGAGCCTTCACTACCTCGTTATCCGTGCGCAACAATTCCGACAATGCGTCCTTGATGTGTTCGGTATCATATGTGTTCTCGATCGAGCTGCGCTTCTTGCCGCCATACATTTTCTTCCAGCTTGCCGCGAGCGGCTTGTACACGCCGCGCCGTACAAAGAATCCTTCTATCGTGCAGAGCGTGCCCTCGATGAATTTCTCCACGAGTACGACACGCGAATGGGCATTTGCGAGCGCAAGATGCCAGGATTCCTTGAGGTCCTCAGGATTGTCAGCCCGAGTCGAGCCAATATTGCCGCGATTGTCCACGGGCTTGACCATCACCGGATAACCGATGGTATCGGCTGCCGCAGCTGCTTGGTCAAACGTGAGGCACGCACGGTATTCTGGCTGGAGCACCGGAGCACCTGTAGCACTGATCCGGGCACGCATGTTCAACTTGTTTGTCACGAATTGCGCCTGATCGAGACGAATCGCTGGAAAGCCAAGATGTTCTCCAAGGAAAGCCACGGCATACATCGAATAATCGCACGCATCCGAAACTGCGGCATCGATCTTGTGCTTCTTGGCAATATCAAGCACTTTGGTAAGGTCACGCGGATCAACGATCTCAGTAGCATCAGCATACGCGAACCCTTCTGCGCCCTCGGATTGTGGGTGCGTGACGAGCACCCAATGACCGAGCCGCTTGGCTGCTTGAATCAACGGCATTTGTTCCCACCACGCTCCCAAAATCATCAATCTCACGAAAGCACCCCAAGATCAGTCCAGTGAATGATTTCGCCTCTGTGAACGTCCCGCATGAGCTGTTTGCCAAGCCATTGTTTTTCGTCCTCTGCAGAAATGCCTGCAGGGGCCTTCTTGAAGTCAACGTTGCCATCCAGGACTTCACCTTTTTTCAAATCACGCGCTGCTACTACACGACAAACAAAGTTGTATTTCGCAACAATCGCATCCTCAGCAGGAAGTACGCGTTTGATACCTGTGCCAATTGCCTTTTCTGTCTCCCGAATGGCCTGCACCATTGCCTTGAGTTCTGCTGGCTCGATGGCAAAGGCATGATCTGGTCCAGGAGACTTTCGGTCGAGCGTGAAATGCTTCTCAATCATGTTCGCGCCGCGCGCAACCGCAGCAACCGGGATGTGAATACCTGATGAGTGATCAGACAGACCAACTGGGCATCCATACCGCTCGCGCAACGTATCCATCATTGCAAGATTGATGTCCTCAGGCTTTGCCGGATACTGGGACGTGCACTGCAGCAAGGCATAGTTCTTGTTTCCAGCAGATTCGCACATCCTTACAGCACGGTCAATGCGCTCATCGTTACAATATCCTGTGGAAATGATGAGTGGTTTGCCGGTCTTTGCTGCAGCACGGATGATCTGCGGGAAGCCACGCGTCTGTGGCGAGGCAATCTTGTACAGTTTGACGCCAGTCTTCTCCATGACTTCAATAGAACGCAGATAGCACGGGCAGGAAAAGAATAGCACGCCATGCTCATCCGCACACTTCTTCAGTTCAGGATACCATGATTCATCAAGCTTGATCTGCTCATACATCGCCCGAAGCTCAGGATCATCATACGCGTGCATTTCGTCGTACTTCAAGGACTGGAATTTGACCGCATCAACACCGCATGATGCAGCAATAGCGATCATCTTCTTTGCCTGCTCCAAATTCTGGTTGTGATTCGAGCCGATCTCTGCAATGATGAAGCAAGGGTGCCCCTCACCGATGACCCTGTTGCCGATGGTGATTGTTCTCATCGCTTCCTCCGAAGCACATAGTGCAAGAAACGTGCATCCTTATCGAATTGTTTGAAACCAGCGTATTCGAATGCCTTGATGGACGATTCATTTTCAGGGTGGATTATTGCAGTGATCCGTTCTAAACTATACTGCTGGAATGCGTGTGCGCATCCTTGTCTCAATGCTTCCTGCCCAATTCCTTTGCCGTGATGAGACTGATCAACATAGATGCTGACTTCTGCCTCACGTCGGTTCTCAGCCAGTTCAAACAGGAGCGCACCGATGGTTTCTGGAGGTTCGCAGATCATCATTGCCCTTCGGTATGGATCAGAGTTTTCGAATGCCGAACCCCACTCTTGAAAATACTCTTCAGGAGTCAGCGCACGCTTGCGTTTGAAATACGGAATGCTTGCAGGGTCGTTCCGCAAGGCAAGCGTTTTCTCCAAATCCTCAGGTTGTGCAGGACGGAGCGTCATCATTTTATTTCACCCTTGGTTGTATGCGCGAGATATGCCTTGATTGCTGCAAGATTGCCCTGAATGAATTGCTTGCCATAAGCCGCAATAAATTCCTGAAGCGCAGCAAGATCAATCGCCTGTAACTCGCTTGCTTCATCCCGATCATGCGCATGAGCTTGTCGCGCAATCACTTCCTCTGCCGTCAACCCTGTTCTGATGCTGAACAATAATTCAGCACCCTTTGCATGCATTCCATCGTATCCGATTCCGTGAAAGGTAAGAGCTTGCACTTCATTTTCGATGATTCCGAGTTCTTCCTCGAGTTCTTTCAGCACTGTCCTCTCCACACTAACCATGCCGTCCTCCACACTGCAGGTGCCTCCAGGCAAGGTGTGCAACAAGCCCTCGCCAATCAGGTCTTTTCCGCGTTTTGCGATGATGATCTTCTGATCCTTGGTGATAAGGATGGCTGATGTTCCCAGAATCGCGATGCCATGATCAAAGAGGGTATAGAACGGCTGGGCATTGAGGAAAGTGTAGGTCTTGTAATCAGTGTAATTCGCGGTCAGACGGACTGCATCGTTGTCTTCTTCATACGCCAAAAGATTTGCAATTGTTCCGTTAAACAAATGAGGATGTTCTGCGCACTTCACCTTCCATACCTGTTCTGCTTGCTGTGCTAGCTCTTGAGGAATCGGTTGCATCCTGTTTTCGAATGCAAGCATGAGTTTTTTCACATCACACGGCTTTGCCCGCAAATGCAGGACGCACTCGCCTCGAGGCTTGAGGTCAATCATCAGAGTCTCCGGAACACCGGCTGTACTGGTGTTCCCTTGATGAATTTCCGCAGGTTGCCATCATCGAGCGCCTGCCGCATGATCCTGAATGCTTCCTCGAAGGCAACGATAGTCTTAGCGATGTCTTCATTGGTGTGCGCATAGCAGATGAAGTATGCGCCCGTGACGAGGATGCCGCGTAAGGACATCTCCTGCACAAAGATCGACTTCAGCAACAAGTCTTCCTTATCATCCTTGTCTTTGAAACTGAATGCTGCATGCGGCGGCAAGCCTTTGCACTCCACTGGAAGATCATATTTGCTCGCGAGCGCATTAAATGCATCCTTGAGTTTTGCTCCGAGGCTCCGCAGGTGCTGGAGAACGGGCTTGGACTGCATCTCCTTGATCGTCGCGATGGCAGCAGCAAGCGAGAGTGTCTCTCCACCATATGTCATGGAGAAAAAGACATCATCACACGTCTGCATGATTCTGCGCTTGCCTGCTACGATGGACAACGGCATGCCATTTGCAACACCCTTGCCAAATGCAGCAAGATCCGGAATGACTTTGTAAAATTCCTGTGCTCCACCCAATGCCAAACGGAAACCAGTCACGACCTCGTCAAAAATCAACAACGCACCATGCTTGGTGCACAGTTTCCTGATTTTCTGCAGGAAATTGTCACGTGGTTCCTCAACACTGATGGCTTCCATGATCACTGCCGCGACCTTTCCCTGATTCTCTGCAAAGATCCGCTCGAGCGTCTCGATATTGTTGTACTCAAACTTCCTCACAAGTTGTTTCATCAGTGCTGGCACGCCGCGATCACGCTCCGTTGTTGCGATATACCAGTCCTGCGCACCGTGATACCCGCAGACTGCGATCAGGTCACGCTTGGTGTATGCGCGTGCGATACGCACGCACGCAGCAGTCGCGTCAGAACCGTTCTTCGCATACCGTACCATTTCTGCGCACGGAATGATCTTCCTCAGAAGTTCTGCGAGTTCGACTTCAAGTGTGTGTGGCAAGGAGAACGTGATGCCCTGCTCGAGTTGCTTCTTGATAGCATCGTTCGTGGCAGGATCATTCCATCCGAGCGTGATCGGACCAAGACCAAGCAAATAATCGATGTATTCGTTCCCGTCCACATCCCAGACATGACTACCTTGACCGCGCTGCACAAATACCGGGCACACTCCTTGCACGAATTGCGTCGGACCCTTGCTCAAGGTTTGCGTTTGGGTCGGAATGAGCTTCTTCGCCCGCTCAAGCCAGCGCTGCGACTGGCGTATGCTTCGTGCCATGAATGCGTACCTCCTTGTGTGATTGTGCTGATTGATGAGCTGCGAGCGCGATTGCGAGCACCTGACGTGCCTCATCACCCTCAAGCAATGGTGGCAGGACGCGCGCGGCAGTAATGCTCAGCAGGAACGTCCTGAGTTCCTCGTGATAGGACTCATTGTAATCATACGTGCGATCATTGAATACACGCTTCCATTTGCCTCCCAAACGATCCTTCGGGTCGGGCTCAAAGATGTAGACTCCATCACGGATGCGCCATTGGGCAGTCGTGTGGTCGCCGATGACCTTGTAGCCGCGCGTATAATTCTGCTGCAGGTAGTCGAGATGCACGTCCGAGACCAGGTGTGGATGCGTGAGGAGAAGCTTTGCATAATCCTCAGTCTCAATATCCAACGTACTAACTTTACCTGCAGCGCAGAAGACCTGCAAGACTGGTCCGAACAGCCATTGCGCAATGTCCAATTCGTGAATCGTGTCAAAAATGACCCCGCCCTGTCCTTTCTGTGCGCTGTAGCTCCTCCGGTAGTCCTGATCAGGTCGCCAGAGTGGAAGGTAGTGACCGACCTCGATCCGCGCACTCAGCACCTTACCGAGCGCACCGTCATCAATGAACCGCTTGAGGAACGCGATGGCAGGATAGAACCGCATGTTGCATCCCACGACCACAAAACGATGGCATTCCCGGGCTGCTTTCAGCACACGGTCAGCGTCCTTCAACGTGGTAGCAATCGGTTTCTCAATGAAGACGTGATGACCAGTCTTGATAGCTGCTATCGCATGCTCAGCATGCAATGCTGTCGGCGTGCAGATGAGCGCTGCCTGAGCCCGTTGCGCAAGCGCTTCCTTGAGCGTCTCGACCACCAAAAAGCCTTCTTGCTGCGCGCGACTTGCTCGTTCGACAGACGGATCGTACACTACGATATCCTTCACGCCCAGCGCGCGCAAGTTCTGCGCATGGCGCTCTCCAATCGAACCGTAGCCGATGATTGCAATTTTCATTGCTTTTTGCCCTCTGCAAGTTTTTTCATGTCAAATAGCATACCTTCATTCCGCTTGAACCGTGCGTTCAGATCACGCAATTCAGGATGTTCCTCAATCGCGCTAATCATGTCTTTGAACGTAAAGTTTTCAGGAAGCAGGGAGCACAAGCGATTGACAAAGTCCAAATCTTCAGGATAGTCGACAGTGAACCTGTAGGATGACAAATCTTTCTCGTTGCGCACATTCCGCATCCTGAACTGGTCGGGATGATTCCAGATATGACCGGTCACGAGCGCCAGATTGGGTTTTTCGCGCGAGATTTTCCATGCTCGCTCGAGCGCATCAAACGAAAGCACCTCAACATCAAGGCCATCAGGATATGTTGGAGGTTTCACATTACACACGTAGTCAGCGCCGCCTTTCTCGAAATCAGCAATAACCTGATCAATAATTGAAGGATCGCTCAATGGACAATCGCCTGTGATGCGCACAATCACATCTGCATCAAATGTTTTGGCAGTCTGATAATATCGGTCGAGCACGTCTTCCTCCGAACCGCGGAAGAATTTCCATCCTCGTGCCGTACAGAATGTTGCCAGCTTGTCATCTTTCGGATTGTCGGTTGTTGCGATGATGATGTCAGTGATCTTCGAGACCTTCTGGAGCCGGCTGACAAGGAACTGCAGCATCGGAATCCCTCGGATATCTTTCAGAATCTTTTCAGGGAACCTGCTCGAGCCAAGACGGGCTTGCACAACAGCAACAACACGTGGTTTTGTGCTGATATGCTGAAACGCTTCATTGAGATTCGTGATAATTGCATTCGCATCTGCTAATGCATCAGCGGTAGTAGTATGCGTAATCGCAATGACCTTCATGCCTGCGCTCTTGGCTGCCTGAATGCCGACTGGACTGTCCTCAAGCACAATGCATTCGCTGGGCAGAACACCGAGCATCTCTGCTGCATGCAAGTAGACTTCAGGGTGTGGTTTGCCTTGGCGCACGTCTTCAGCAGTTACCACTGCATCCATCTGCAAATCATTCACGAGTTTTGCATCAATCTGCTTCCGCGGAGCTCCGCTCGCAATCGCAGTCTTCAGTCCTCGCGCTCGAAGTGCCTGAACGAGTTCTTGAGCGTGCGGGAACAAAGGCGCATTTCTCAATGCTTCATCCAAGAGTGCATCACGTTCGCGCACTGCTTCATTAACATCAAACGTAAGCTGCTGCTCCTTTTGCACAATCTCAAAGATTTCTCGGATGGTCGGACCATTGAAGCGGTGATAGTATTCAGGAAGGAATCGTGCTTTGTGATTTGCGAGCACCTTCTTGAAGGCAGCAAAATAGGATGGAACACTATTTACCAATACCCCATCCCAGTCAAAAATCACTGCTTTGATCATCGGAGCACCCTAAATACCTTGAATGCCTCTGCGGCATAGACTCCTGGAGTCATGCCTCGATATTTTGCGACTGTGGTAATCCCCTCAGGTGAGCGCGGGTGTGGATAGTCGCGCACTTCGTCCTTGTAGCACAAGAGTGCCTGAACCTTTTTTTCCAATTGATTTGTGATGTCGACATAGTACTGAGGCACAAAGCTTTGGGGAGACCATTCAGTGCTCGATGGTGTTTCCCAAAGATAGATCTCCTTGACCTCGGAATGAGAAGGACGGCACGCCCACATGGTTGCTTCTGATACGAGACGATGGTCCCAGTTCAAGTCCTGATCATTATGTGTGTACACGATCGAGGGCTTGACTCGCTTGATGTGCTTTGCGACCTTGTTGTACAAATCCAGCTTAGGAATAGTGTCAAGCTGTTGGTCTGGGAGGTCTTCCAGCGTGAGTTGCGTGACACCGAGCATTTCAACAGCTTTGTGTGCTTGGTTGTAGAGTGCTTTGAGCTCCTTCCGTGCGTTCTTGCCACCCCTGCTCATTGCGCCTTGCGCCATGATGACCACATAGACTTCATCCTTTTGCGCGATATGCCGCGCGATGGTTCCCCCAACGCCAAGCACTTCGTCATCAGGGTGTGCTGCGACAACCAGTACTTTTTTCATTCTGCTTCCTCCATATTCTGTTTGAGGGCAGTAACAACATCCTGTACATCCTGTTCGGTCATCTTTGAGAACAAGGGCAAGGTGATGAGACGCGCGAATACGTCCTCGGTGACTGGGTAGTGCTTCGGGTCTGTTGGGTGGTGTTGCTGATAGTACGAATGCCGATAGACAGGGATGTAATGCATGTTCACACCAATATTCTGCTGGCGCATACGCTTGAAAACTGCATCACGATTGACGCCCTTCGGCAAAAGCACTGGGAAGATGTGCCATGCTGAACTACGGTCAGGCAATTCGACAATCGGTTGCACTGGTGTAGGAAGAAGCTGACGATAACGATCGACTAGTTGCCTGCGCTTTTCCAAGAATTGGCCAAGCTTGCGGAATTGTGAAAGCCCGAGTGCACACTGGAAGTCAGTAATGCGGTAATTCCTGCCGAGCATTTTCATGTCATACGCCCAGCCAGCATCAGGACCGTAGCGTGCACGCGTGTCCTTGTCAATGCCGTGATTGCGCAACAGCACGAGTTTCTTGTACAATTCAGGATTGTTCGTGGTCACCATCCCACCTTCACCGGTTGTAATATGCTTGACCGGGTGGAAGGAAAAGATGGTCATGTCTGCAAAGCTGCCCACACGCTTGCCTTTGTAACTTGCTCCGAGCGCGTGCGCAGCATCCTCAATCAAGAAAAGTTTGTATTCTTGCGCGATTGCCTTGAGTTCATCAATGTCGCACGGTTGACCGCTGTAATCAACATAAATGATCGCCTTGGTCCGCGAGGTGATCTTCCGACGGACATCCAACGGGTCAATGTTCCATGTCTTAGGATTAATGTCTGCAAAGACCGGTTTCACGCCGTGGAATAACAATGCATTTGCAGTCGCTGCAAAGGTGATGGGTGTCGTGATTGCCTCATCGCCAGGTTTGAGTTCAAGCGCACCAACCGCAATGTCGAGCGCAGCTGTTCCTGAACTCACTGCAACAGCATGCGTTGCTCCGGCATAAGCTCCGACTGCTTGCTCAAATGCCGCGATCGCAGGACCAGTCGTGATCCAAGTGCCTTTCAAGATATCTGTGACTGCTGCGATGTCTGTCGCATCAATGTCATGCAGTCCGCTCGGCAAGAACGTGGTTCTCATTCTGAATCAAGCGCCCCTTCATTTGCCAGCAACACCTTCAGTTCTTCAGCAGTGAGCGGTGTTTCGCTGCGCGAATTATAGTGTTTTGCCCTGACTGACTCACCAGTATATTTGTGCACGCGTGCTGTTCCATGCAGCGTGCCTGCAAGCAAGGGCGGCACGACAAACATGTCCTTTGTTTCAACTGCACGACTCGCTTCTTCCTCAGTCATCAGTTCCTCATAGTGTGTCTCGCCGGGCTTTAGTCCGATGATTTTCGTCGCAATGTCCTCAGGTTTGTGGCCGTGGCGCGGTGCGACCTCGTTGATCAGCACTGATGCGAGATCTCCGATGCGGATGATGGGCATCTTCAGAATGAAGATCTCACCACCATTGGCAATACGGGTGCACTTGAAAATCAAAGAGATCGCTTGGCGCTGTGACATGACAAAGCGCGTCATCGTAGGATCGGTGACTGTCACAGGTCCGCCATTCTTGATCTGTCTGAGGAACAGCGGAACCACTGAGCCGCGCGAACCGATCACATTGCCAAAACGCACAGACGCAAAGACCGTGCGGCGACCGCCTTTGTAGTAGTTCGCCGACGTGATCAAGCGTTCTGCGAGCAGTTTTGTCGCGCCCATGGTATTGTTCGGATACGCTGCCTTGTCGCTCGAAGTGAAGATCACCCGCTCGACATTGTTGGCAAGCGCAGCATCAATGATATTCTGCGTGCCCAAGGCGTTGGTCTTGACTGCTTCAAAGGGATTGTATTCGCACGAGGCGACGTGCTTGAGCGCAGCCAAATGGAAGACGATATCGACGCGTTCCATGGCGCGCATTAGGCGTTCCTTTTCCTTGATATCACCCACTAAAAATCGCACCATTTCCTGCTTGATCGCCCACGGCATCTCGTGCTCGAATTCGTGTTCCATCTCAAAGAGCTTGGTCTCATCCAAATCATAAACGCGAACGACGCGTGGCTGGTAGTTCATCAATGTCTTCACCAATGCTTTGCCCAGCGAGCCTGTGCCGCCAGTGACGAGAATCACTTTTCCTTTGAATAGCGAGAGCAATTTCTTTTGCTCTTCACCTTCTGCCTTCTGGAACTGTTTGTGCATGCCGGTATGTTTTTTTAGCCACTGCAAAATAGACCACCTCGATACTTTTTTTGCGAATTGTTTTTCCAACGATTGTTGAATTTCAGCGAGAGAATTCCCCTGTTCACCCAGTACGACTGCAGCGCGGACGATATCAGGATGCACGCGCAATCGCTTGAGCGGATCAGGCGTGAACGTCCGACCGCAGGCGTTGCAACGAACGAGTTGTTTCGTGCCAGTCAGATTGCGGCGTTTGCCGCTATACACGACATCCGCACTTCCGCAGTAGGCGCAGGACTCCCCCATTCTTCTTGCACAGCAGAAGACGCTATATAAAACTTATGAATGAGGGGTATATAAATAAAACGATAACTTGACAGCTACTTGGTGAGGGTCGCTTCGATCACATCGCCGATGCGCAGGAAGTCAACAAGATAAGCAAGAGGCAAACAGAATGCGTGCGCGAGCCTGCTCGTGCAAAGCCAAGCACGCTCCATCGGCACCGAACGGTTGCGGGCGAACAAATACGCAAGGCTCACGTGGAACTGTGACGGAAAGGACAAATACCGGATGTTCTGCACACGCAATCCTGTTTTTCGTGCAAATGCACGCATCGCGTTCGGATTGGGAATCATGAGGTGGCGTGGCGTCTCCAGCGAAGCCCAATAACGGCCAAAGAGTTTTGCCGCAAGCGAACGTTCATTCGGAACACCGATGAATACCACACCATCAGGCTTCAGAATACGCTGCACCTCGCGAAGCATGCGTACGGGTTGGTGAACGTGCTCCAAGACGTGATTCAAGGTGATCACATCAAAATGCTGTGCTGGATAGCGCTGAGCTTCGAGCGTGCCGCACCGCACATTGAGACCGAGCTTGCACGCTCCTGCACATGCTTCGCGCGAAAGCTCTACACCATGCGCGTCCATGCCTGCGAGCTTCATCTTGTACAGGAATGACCCATTCCCACAGCCCACGTCAAGGATTCTGCCTCCGGGAATGATGCGCGTGCCGCGCAACAAGTGTTTGAAAGGAAGCAAGGCGAGTTTCAGCAACAGGTTTCCTCGTCCGAAGTAAAGCTTGTACAAAAAGACCGCAAAGCGCTCCTGCCAACTGCCTGGCTTGTAGTGCGCGTAGGCATAATACGTCTTCGGATAATACTTCTCAAGTTCTGTTTCCTTTGGCCGCGGATCAAGACTCATCAATCCGCAGCGCGTGCACCGCACAATACGAAACATGCCGGGAATCGCGTGCAAGCGATCACGATTCATGAACAACAAACGCTTTTGTCGCGAACCGCACAACAGACAAGGATTACTCATGCCATCAATCCCCGCATGACATCAACTGCACGCTCAGCTGCCTTACCATCGACCTTGAAACAATGAGCCTCAACAATCGCACGCGCATTCTTCAGCAACGCAGAGCGTGTCTTTGCATCAAACAAGGACTTTTTGAGCGCCGGAAGCACCTCTTCAGGCGTGTGCACGCCAAGCGCTGCATTCTCACGCACGAATGGTAAGCCTTCTGGCATGCTGCTGAAGTTCACGATGATGACTGGCTTGTCTAAAATCATGGCCTCGTAATCCAGCGTTGACTCAGGACCGATGAGGATATCGCTCGCTGTCAAGAGTTCGAGTGTTGGAGCTGTTTTTGTAATAATTGGCTTCAGGCCGAGCTCATTTGCAAGCCTGCGATAGAGCGCATCACTCGGCTCGGCAGGATGCTGCTTTACGATTAATGGCAGGCTGAGGTCCTTTGCCGCGGCAAAGATCGAGCGCGCGAGCTCCTCAGTCTCCTGTTCAGAGTGCAGGATCTGTGTCAAGAACATGATGCATTGCTTGCTTGGATCAATACCATACTTCTCTGCCATTGTCTTCTTCGAAAGATTTCGTGCTGCAGCGAAATGATCGTACCGTAGGTTGCCCACGACTGCAATGCTTTCTGGCGGAAGACGGGTGTGCTTGACCACGAATTCCTTGTAATACGGTCCGTGCACGAGCAACCGCGTCGGCCTAGGCACGCAGCGCGGCGAACCCACACAAGCCTCTTCAGGCAAATGCACAAGCGGCGGAGCATACGGTAATGAGCCATGTTGCAATGCCACACACGGAATGCCCCGCTTGGCGCACTGCGAGAAAAACACATACGCAAGATCATTTGATTCGCACGGATACACTGCAATATCAGGCTGCTCGCGGTCAAGCAAACTGCCCACGCAGACATAATCCATGACATGGCCCTCAAGCCGATGGCTGAAATAGCTCCTGAATTGTGGCGCGATCAACGGCCACAAGTCAATGCCTTCATAATTCCACGAAGCGAGAAATGCAGGTGAACGTTCGAGTTCTCGTGCAGCGAGTTGCAGCCTTCTTGTTATCTTCCGAATGGTCTGCCACGCCTTTCCTGAGAGGAATTGCTCAAGGAGCACGTGCCGTTGTTTTGTCCGAGCTTTCTGTCGCAATGCATTAAATCCCATGTAGAAGCGCTGTGTGCAATCAATGTACGTGACCGTGTCATTCGTGAATTGTTCGCCGATCGGCGTGGTGTACGGATCGCCGAGTATCGGTCGCGTCAAGGCAGGATGATCAACTGGTTTCCATTGGTAGGCGCACGCGATGAGTACCTTCTGACCGCCTTTGCTTTCTGGCGTGTAGCCCGCACGCCATCGCTGCCAGCGCCAGATCAACCGCCGTGCACGCGTATGCCAGCGCAAGAACTGCTTGATAAACGATGGTCGGAAGAATTCCCAGAAACGTTTACGGAGAGGTCTTCGCTGGACGATTGGTATCATGCGTGCTGATCCTGCAACCCTTGGAATGACCTTGCTGAACAGCGTTTTTTCATCGACGAATGCAATCTGTTCCGGATGCTCGATGTTGATGATAGTCTTGACCGCATCAACTGCATCAATAATCTTCTCGAGCTGATCGCGGTAATAGAAACTGTAAAACAACCAGTGTTCCATGCACCACCAAAACGAGAAGTCCTCGTACACAAGCACGTCTTTGATATTCCTCCCGTTCAGCAAAGACTTGCAGGACCACTCATTGAGCCAGTCCACACCACGCCTGCTGCTGTCCTGTGAAGGATATGCCGCGCGCGTCTTGTGCGCGATGCCTGCAGTCCTCAAAGCAAGGTCTGCGGCAAGATCCAATGCAACTATCTGCGCACCCTCACCTGCAAGAGCACGAATGCGCTTCACGGTCAGCGGCTGGAGCGTGCCATGCGCGAGCACGAGTGTTGTCATAGGTCGACGCACAAGAGGTCGGCTTAAAAAGATTCTGCACGAGCAGTCCAGCACCAAGCTTTTTAAACGCCGTCCCTGTCTGTAACGACGATGAGCATCACTGCTGCAGAACTCTTGAAGGCGTACGAGGGATTCGAAACAAGCTTTGCGAATGTCGAAGAAATCAAGCGTTATCGCGAAAGCAAGCTCGCGGAATCTGCACTTCAGGCAGCTTTCATATGTTCACATTGCCCAGGCGCCCAGTCCTTCTACGAGGTTGGAACAGGGAATGGCAGGCTCTTAGTCGCGCTCGCGCAGCAGGGAATCACTGGCGCCACCGGCATTGATGTTTCCCAGAGTCGCATCGCGTTCGCCCAGCGCTGGGCAAGTGAACTCAGCTTTACCAATATTCGTTTTACCGCAGCAGATGGTTTGCAGTTCCTTCCGCCACAGCCTGTGGATTGCTCACTGTGCATCACCGGCGCGCTCGGCTATTTTGACGTGCTCACGCCCAACGGCGGACTCCAACTCCTCAAGAACTTTGCTGCCGCGACAAGGAAAGGCGGCTGGCTCGTGCTTGAGCTCTACACGCATCCGCGCGACCTCGGACTCATGCGCGCGCAGAACAGCACTGAACTGCGTGTCTGGCGCGAATTGGCACCTAGTGATCCCTGGCGCTACTACCTCTCGCATCTTGTGTTCTCACCTGAGACCAAGATCCTTGTGCATCATAAGACCTTCATCCGGCGCTCAGATAGCTTTATCGACCAGAAAAAAGAAGCCATCCGCATTTATACCGAGGAAGAAATCCGCAAAGACCTGCAGATCGTAGGCTTTACGAATATCCAGGTCTTTGGCAACTGGAAAGGCGAGCAGTACCAGCCTGAGATTGACGAAACTCCGATTATTGTCGCGCAAAAAACATAAGGCATGCACAATCTTTAAATAACACCTTTCTGGCAACAGGCGCATGTCAACGATCTCTGCATGTCTTGTCGTGTGGAACGGCGAAAAACTCATCCGCGATTGCCTCGAGAGTATCAAGGACGTCGTGGACGAGATCATCGTGGTGCACGATGGGCCCTGTAGTGACCGCACGCTTGAAATCTGCCGCGAGTACACCAGAAAGATCTGGGTGCGTCCCCGCGTTGGCGAGGCAGAACCGCACCGGCCATTCACCTTTGCCAAGGCAACCAGCGACTGGATCTTGTGGTTCGACCAGGACGAGCGCTTGACGCCGCGCCTGCACAAAGACATCCGCAAACTGATTATGCGCGACGATGTCGACGCCTACAGCTTCCTCTGGCCCGTCAAATACGGCAACAAAAACCTCACCAAAGGATTCTTCTCGCGCGTGCAGAAAGCGATTCTGTTCCGCAAAAAGTCGCTCGTGGGCTTCCGCGGGCTGCCGAATGAGATGATCCGCGTCAAAGGCAAGATCGTTGCTACTGATTACAAGCTTATCCACTTGCAGGAAGGCGAGCGGTGCACGCTCAAGGTGTTCTTCACCAAGACCTTGCGCATCGTCAGAATTCATGCTGACCAAATGCTCAAGAAAAAACTTGTGACCAATCCCGGCGTCTGGTATTTCTTCAAGGCATTCCTTTGGTTCTTGCTCTATTGCGGCTATTATTACATCCTCCACCTGACGATCTTCAGGAAATCAGATATCAGCATTGCATTCCAGCTCGCACTCTACAACTTCTTCTTGTATTGGTACATCTTCCTCAACAAGATGAGATTGTGGAAGCACGTACCAGGACGTTAAAGGACACGAAGCTGGCTGATTTTCTGGAGAACACGCTCGACCGTGATGTCTTGTGCCCGTTGCGCCTTACTATGTTGGAATAAGTGCTCCCTGTACCCCCACTCGCGCGGATTCTCTACAGTAAATAATCCGATGAGGGGTGTATTCATCGCACGCGCAATGTGCATCGTGCCTGAATCAGGGCTTAACACCAGCACGCATTGCTTTACCAATGCAGCGAGTTGGGTCAATGATGTCTTGCCGCACACATCAATCGTCCTGTTCGCATGACGCATCATGCGCTTGATGCCACCGACCATCGCAGCCTCACGCTTGCTTCCGGTGAAAAGGATCGTGACACCATCCTGTTCGATCAGTGTGTCCGCGACTGTTGCCCAGCGCGCAGGAATCCAGTTCTTCTCCTCACGTCCTGAACCGGGCGCGATACAAACTACTTTGCCTAAATTCCGCAAGGTCTGTGTTGCAAAACGAACATCTGACTGGTTGGGTGATAATTCCATGTTGTTGTCACGCACGTCTGCTCCAAGTTCTCGCGCCACTGCAAGGTTGCGGTCAATCACGTGCTGCCTGCCATACGTCACAATCTTGTTCAACAAGAAACCAAAGCCGCGGACCCCGAAGCCAACACGATAGTGCGCGACGAGCGAAGCGAGAAGAATATTCCTCGGATCGCCATGGAAATCAATGGCAAGATCATATTTGTTCCTGCGCAATTGCGTGATGATTCGTACGCAATCGAACCACGAACTCCGCACTCCGAGCTTGGAAAGCCATGGTGCATTCCACACAATCACTTTGTTGATGTTTTTGTTGTATTGCAAAATCGGCGCAGTGAAATCCCGCACGAGGATGTCGATGCGTGCGCGCGGGAAGCGCTTGCGCAATGCGCGAATGGCGGGCGTTGTCAGCAACACATCACCAACGTGTTCGAGCCGGATGAGCAGGATCCGCTTTGGTTCAGACAACCGTCTGAATTTCAGCCAGAAAAAAAGCAGATAGCCCACAATATCAATCAGGAGCAGGAATGGTTGGATGAATGGATTGGTGCGATACATCATGCCTTCCTCCGATAGAGGTAGAACCCTTCTTTTTGTGATGTTCGGAATACGTGATGCACAGGATCAGCAGTATCGCCCCAACGCTCTGGCCCATACGGCACCCACGCACGCGTAAATGTTTGGCGGTCGACTTGAGTATTACGTTCATCGTCAGTTGAGAGCACGATCCAATCATATGTGCGTGTCTTGAAATTATTTGCATACGTCGCAGGACGCAAACCAGTGTAATAGCCAATCGTGTTCGCATCACCCACCCCCACAAAAAGCTCTTTTCCCTTCGTTGATGCGTTCAGAATCGCGTCCATGATTGCTTGCGTTGGAGAGACCACGTTATGCGTGATTTCAAACAAGTATTCTGCGGTCAACACCCGTGGTCTGATGGTTTTCTCGACAAACGAGGTTTGTGCTTCTGCACCCGTGCCCAGCACGTCCTGTGATCCTGCAGCCATGATCAGCAATGGTTTGAACGGTAGCAACGGAAGGACGTGCACAATATTGGTCGTGACGAGCAAGATGACGAGCATCACTGCACCAATTCTGTTCCACTTCCAGAACTTGTCAATGATTGTTGCATTCAGAATCATTGCCAACGGCAGGAGACCGTAATAATAGCGGATGGGTGTTCCTGTGTAATAGTTCAACGACGTGAACAACAAGGATAGCAGAATCGTCAACGCAAGCAACGCATACCCTTGATCAATCTTCCAGCGCCGCTTTCCAGAAACGATCAATCGCGGAACAAACACCAGCAATATGAGCGGAACAAACCAGAGCACAAAATGATACGCACTAATACTTAACAGTGAAAGATATTGCATCGGTGTGCTGAACGCACTTGTTTTTGCGAATTGGCCGGTCAGAACAAACCACGGGAATGTGAGTATGAAGATGCCTGCCAATGGCCGAGCAATGCGTTTGATGTCAGGAAGATTCCTATGGAAAATCACAAAATGCGCAGCAATGCCGAGCATCGTGCCCATGAAGACCAGCCATTGGCTATGGAACAGCATCGTTCCAACCAATGCGAACTGCCACCACGCGTGTCGAACATCTTCCAGCGTACGCAGATAACACAACAACACCGTAGGAACCGCGAACAGAATGAGTCCATAGTAGTTTGCATTCCGCAAGGCAAGCAAGTACGCGACCGAACCTGCGAGCAGAGCCGCGGACAAGAGTGCAACGCGACGCTTTTTGCTCAAGCACAACGCAAGCGCAAAGGTTATGGGAATTGCGAGCAGACCGATAAGGACGAAGGGCAAGCGGAGAAGGAATTCTTCATGAGGTCCAAATGCTGCGATCAGCGGAGCCACGACGTAACTCACCAGCCATGGGTGGAGACTATAGACATCCTTGCCTGCAATGCGAATACCGTACGTGAGGGTCTCGCTAAACGTCTTCTGCGTGAGATCATCAATCTCATACGTTGATTCAATTGCCTTGAGCTCGTCATCAACAACCGGCAAACCATGTTGTGCAATGGATTTTCCGAGATTGAGCAGATGAACTTCATCGCCCCAGAAGTGCCGGTCGCCAAGATTCGCCAGCGCGAGCACAGCTGCAGCCAACAGAATGGCCAGCAACACCTTGTCCTGATACCACGATTTCTGCATCTTAGGCCTTCTTGATTTCGATAACCTCAATCAATCCGAGGCGACGAATAAGCGGAAGCCGGTTGAAGATCTGATTCACGGGATTGCTGAAGAATGGAATGGAGACAGGCATACACACATAGAACTTCCGTAATACCACCTGGAGACCGAGCTCGCGAAGGATCTTCTTGAGCTCGCGATAGGAAATACGGTTGTGCGGTCCTTCTGGCATCTTCTTGCCCAGCTTTTCGCCAGCCATCAGGATAGGTTCCCAGATCGGGTTGATCATGGTCACGATTATTTTTGTTTTCTTGTCTGCGATATCGTACAAGCGCTTGAATGTCTCCCTGACATCAGCTAAATGCTCTATGATGTCAGGCATCAAGATGACATCAAACTGTTCATTCAGTTTCAGCGTTTCACCGGCACCGGTCATGAACTTCAGGTTTTTGTGCGAGCGGTATTTCTTTTTGGCAATCGTAATCATGTTCTCGCTGATATCAATGCCCAAACCGTATTTCGGATTCAAGAACGCGAGCACATCACCAGTCCCGCAGCCGAGTTCGAGAATGCGCTTGTGCTGTGCGAGCGGAATGTGGGTTTTGCAGACTTTCTTGAGCCAGTCGTAATAATACCACGCCCGTTCCTTATACCAATCGTACTTGAGCGCGACCTCTTCAAAATGCTCCTTGATGTTTTCCATCGTCGCTGCTTCGTGATCGTGACTCATTGCGCTCGAGAAGACCTAACGGGCATCCAATATAAAGCTTTCCCGGGAAAGCTTTTTAAACAAATCAAACCCTTAGGAAATGCATGGGGGAGTTTTGGGACACGCACAAACACGTCATCATTCTCGTTGCGCTGCTTGTGGTCGCATTCGTCATCCTGCACTTCCCCTTCAGCAAGGGCAATCTCGACAAGGACACCCTGCCAGTGAGCATCACATACGATAACTATTATCACCCTGTTGTCTCGAAGGGCGTGTTTGACCGCGAACAACAACAGACCTATGCGCCCTATCGTGCAATGGGCGTCACTAATGCGGTCATTGCAGACCCGCCCTTGCACTTCACGATTCCGGCAACCTTTACCAAGCTCACGACGCTACCCTTCTACCAAGGACACTTCTTTATCTCCGTTCTCATCCTGCTCTGGACTTCTGTGATTGCGTTCGTCTTGTTCCGCCGTGTGTTCTCACCAACCATTGCTATCATTGCTGCTGCATTTGCACTTGTTCCACCAGGCGTTGCATGGTTATTCCAATTGTACATTGGATTCACTAATTCCATAGAGGCATTCTTCTTCGCATTATTCATCCTTTTCCTGCTCGTGTATACCCTTGAGCACCCATCGATACTCGCGGCAGCACTCATGGGCGCAGGCTTTGCCGCGCAATTCCTCACGCACGGACCGATTGAGGCGGGCTATACCTTCCTCTTTGTAACCATAACTATGGGTGTTCTCTGGAAAAAGCGTCATGCAGCTTGGTTGCTCGGCCATTGGTTGGTGATATTTGGAACCGCAGCAGTGCTTTCCTTCTATCAATATGTCCTGCTGCGCATGGCACGCATCACCGGAGAAGGCATCCGCGAGACCCTCTTCGGCGGCAAACCCATTCCTGAATACTTTCCCCAGCCAGGACTCGGCTGGCTGATTACGATTCTCGTACTCATTGGTGCAGTGGTGCTGGTGCTCAGGGTAGTGTCCAAGAAGATGTCCAAGCAACAATTGGTCGTGGCCTCGTTCCTCGCGTTCATGCTTGCCGTGGCCTTCAGTTATGTGCTGGGCGTTGATGGTAGCAGATCCTTCAGGCAATTGTACAGCGCGTATCCCTTGCTCGCGCTGTTGCCTGCGATCGGTGTGGTTGCGCTCTGGAACCAAGTCAAGCGCCGCGTCTCAGACCGATTCGTGCCCTTGTTCGAGATTGCCGTGGTCGCGCTCATTGTCGGGTTTTCAATCTCGCCGATCTTTGCAGGCCTTGCAAGCATTGGTGCGAATGGCCAAGCAACACCTGAGCGTTGGCAAACATTGTCGTGGGTTCGCGAACACACTCCTCCTGATGCCCGCGTCTTTTACCTCTTCGGCTTTGAGCACGAATTCGGCATGCTTGCAGAACGCACCCCGTTCAAGGGTGATCTCGGATTGGGATACACGCAACGGAACATCCTTGAGTTGTGCAATGGCAGGTTCCCACAAAACTTCTCAGGCCAGTGGGGCTCTGCGATTACCGTGAGGGCAGACGAAGGACGCATGCTCGTGCCAACAAAGGAAGGGCTCTTCCGCACGAGTTGGCACGTGATCACCCGACCGGGCACAGACATCATCATTCCCAAGCCCGAGGACCAAGTGGCATTGTCAGGATTTGATTATGTTGTTGTCCAGCACGCAGGAACCCAAGCAGATTCTTGTATGGCCTTCTTCCTGAAGGAAGCGCTCGCGCAGAATGCAACAGTGGCATGGAAGAACAATCAATTCACGATCTTGGAGGTCGCATGAAAGAACACCTGAAGCCCCTGGCATGGACCGCAGGCATTCTTGCTGTGCTGGCGCTCGTTGGAGGACTCGTAACGCCAACAAGTATGATCACCATGCTGACCGTAGCGCTCGCAGTCTTCTTGTACTTTATCCTGCCTGGCTATAGTGTGCTCCTGTTCCTCAAGCTTGATGCAGTGGAAAGAATTCTGTTATCAGTGCCCACGAGCGCAATCCTTGTTCCTATTGTGCTCTATTTCGCAAACGTATTCGGACTGCCATTGTCACGCACGGTTGTGATCATGGTCTGTGCTGGCATTACTGCGCTTGCATTGGTGCTTTTCGTGCGCGCCAAAACAACAGCACCGCACTCACCACAAGAATAAGCGCGGGCAGCAGCCACGAATGTGTTCTGATGTGCAGGCCTGCAAGGCCGAGGTAATAACTCGTTATGGCAAGCATGCCTGCAGCAGCAAGCATTCCGACAACGACACGTTCGAGAAGCCCAAACTCTTTCTGCCACGGCAACATCACTGCATAACCTGGAAGCACGAACAGCCACACAACTCCACCCATCAGCTTTGCGACTGATCCGATGCTCGTGAGTGGGAAAAGAACTTTCAGTACAATTCCTATGCCAAGTGCAACCGCGAAGACCACGATGAGTTCGCGAACGAGCTTATTGAACAATGCACTCACCTCCGGGTTGCGGATTTTTGAGAACAAGCACGCCTCCATTCTCATAGGCTTTGGTAAAGTTCGCTTTCGTCATAAAATGATGTGCGATGGGCAGATTATAAGTGCTGATGTCAGGGTTGATCTCAGGAATCCGCTGATGCAGCAAAGGGATCATATAATAACTGATTTTATCTAACACATAATAATCAAATGAGCATAGATCAACAAGAACACGTGATTCAACAGCATCTTCCAGTTGGTGGAAGCCAAAAGAAAAGAGTCCTTTGCGGTACGGATACGCGTTGGTTCTGTCAGAGACCCGTTCCACCTTCACCATTCTGCGAAGCTGGTTGCTTCGGATGAGCGAGATATACTCGTCAGGAAGAATGACACTCGTCAAACGCTGAGTATTAAATAATACTCCTGCTTGGTCATAGGCATCACCCAAAAAGTAGAAGATAGTTGCATTGCGCGGAGTCTCATGCCCAACCCACTCCATCGCTTGCCATGATTCCTTTGGCAACAAACCATGACTGGAAATAGGTAAATAATATTGATGTGCAAAAAACACGGTGAATGCAATACTGATCAGTGCACAGACTCTTAATGATAACCGGTGCTTTAAGATCCATGACAAGATGAGATACAACAGCAATCCAAAGAACACACTCAAATAGATCGGCCAGAGGAAGCGCGTCTCTAAACCACGCTTGCCTGTACCGATATAGTTTGTGAAGCCAATGAGAAGCAGCACGAATGCGATTTGCAGGACACGATGCTTGCGCAGCATGAGCACGCCAATGGCGGCGCCGATACCGACTGCAACTGCAAGGAGTACGCCGGGAGTCGTTATTGAAACAAACAGGCTTAATCCCTGCGATTTCGGCGTGAGGAATTGCGCCTGTGCGTGATGCAAGAATGTGCCTGAAAAAATGATGAGATAGTAACCTGCAATCAGCACCGAGCCGAGCACCATGCCTGCAATGCGCTTCCACTCCTGCCACTGAAACGTCCTACTGACAACATCAACGAGCAGGATGAACCCGAGCAATGGCGCGATGAAAATGTATTCTGACGTGTGCCCGAAGGCGATCGCGGCCATCGTAAGAGATCCCAGTGCAGGGACCAAACGCTTTTTGATATTATTCAAGCACCAGAAGAAGAGCACGAACATGGATGAGCCAACGAAAAACGGCCAGTTGCCCCACGTGAATGCCTGAATGAAGATTGCAGAGAATATCAACACATTCAATGGCAGCGATAATAGCGCAACCTTCGGGTTGAACGATCGAACAAGGAAATAAAAGCAAAACACCGCGAGCAAAACCAACAACATCACAATCACATATATCGTCATGAAGAATCCAAGACCCGTGGCTTGCGCGAGCAACACGCTCAAAATCTCAAGCACAGACGGCTGCGACTGAATGATATCAGTATACCCGCGCGCGAGATAGGGCGCGAGCTGATGCCAATTGCCTGATTCAGACAAATAATACTGATAACTCGTAAAGATAAACGCGTCCTGTGCAAAGAGCCCATACGGGTGCGTATGATCAATCTTCTTGTCCCAGATGTTCGCAGGGCCCATCACAAGCAAAGTCACGAACAACACAAGGAGTGCAAGATGTTCCCACACCTTGCTCTCTGCAGAAAGATCAACCATGTGCCTTCACCGCCTCGCGCACTGCCTTCAGCACGTGCTTTGGCTGGACTTTCAGGATATTCTTGATCAAGCGAGGCTCAGTATACGTGCCGTACATCTCTGCGCGTACGCAATTAATCGGCTTCCACACCCAGCGGTGCTGTGTCCCACGCGGTGCTTTGCGATGCGGATCAGTCGCGCCAAAGACCGAGACTGTTGGTGTTCCCGCTGCTGCCGCAACGTGCATGATCCCGCTATCATTGCAGATGACTGCCTTGCATTGTTGCATCAGTGCAGCAGATTGTTTCAGGGCGAGCTTGCCAATCGCATTAACTCCTTGCGGGACTGCTGCGCGCAAGGCAGGCAAGACATCATCATCTTCTGGCGACTTGCCGAGCCAGAGCAATTGCAAGCCTTCACGCGCCAACGCACGTGCCACTACTGCAAAACCTTGCACCGGCCACCGTCTGATTGCCATGCGCTGGCCCGGATTCCTCGCACCACCAGCCGCAATGCCAATGGTCTTTCGTGGATCAAGCTTGTGCTTCCTGAAGAATTGTTGTGCAAAACGCTTGTCCGCAGCACTCAATGCGAGTTCCAATTTCGGCTGCCTCGGTGACGTTGCACCTGCACGATATGCAAGATCAAGATAATAATCCACTTCATGCTTGACCGGACCATACTGCACTGCATTCGTGTGGGCAAAACCCTCGCCCTCGCGGTCAAAGCCGATCCTCACCGGAACACCGCAAAGCCTGCCAAACACGCCCAACGACCAATGCTTATCAAGAATGAACATCAGATCATACCGCTGCGCTGCCACCTGTCGTGCAAGTTTGAAGACAAGATCAGGACGTTTTCGGTAAAAGGTTGCATCATCAAATGCGACAACCGCGTTCAGGTCGTGATTTCCTGAGATAACAGTGGCTGACCATTGTCCAGTCCAATAATCGATTCTTGCCTTAGGAAACAGTTGACGCAAGGCATGCACCATGGGTGTGGACATCAAGACATCACCGATCGCACCGATCTTGAAGATGCAGATACGCTTCACCTGAGGAAGAACAAATGGTTGAGGCCTGTTCACCAGTCTGCCGAACCGCATTACCCACTGTTTGATCATTGTTCGAGATCCTTCTTCAATTCTGCAGCACTCACAGGCACTGCCCCAACCTTGCCAACCTTGATGCCTGCTGCATGATTTGCCACGAGCACCGCGTCCTCAAGGCGCGCATTATTGAGGTGGGCGAGTGTGAGCGCGGCAAGGAACGTGTCCCCTGCTCCAGAAACATCAGAAACCTGCCGAGCCTTGGTCTCGATGGTGGCGTGTCCGCCCCCCTTGTAAAAAATGCTTACCCCCTTCTCGGCGCGCGTGACGATAATGTGTGACTGCAGTTTTTTGGCAAGTCCTTCGCCGATTTCCTTGAGCGCATCACCATTCTGCTCTTGTGCATCTGCAAGTTCGCATGCTTCCTTATGATTCAGCTTGATCATGGTCGCCCCTGCATACGCGATCTTGTTTGCAGGTTTCGGGTCGATAATCAGCGGGATTCCTTTATTTGCTGCAGCAGTCTTTGCGAGATCATACACGCTTTGTGTGATCGTGCCTTTTGCATAATCCGAGAGCGCTATGGCATCATATGACTTCCTCAAGAGAACGTTTACGAAGGATTTATTGATTTCCTCATCAACCGGGTGCCTGTCTTCGATATCGTACCGAAGCAATTGTTGCTTCTGGGCCATCACGCGTACCTTTGTGGGAGTACGACGGCTATTGTCGCGAATCAAGAACGCCTCGATGCCCTGATCATGCAGTTTGGGCATCAAGAGCTGAGCACCATTGTCATTCCCTGAGACACCAACCAAAATTACCTTTCCTCCAAGTGCTGCGATGTTTGCGGCAACATTTGCCGCGCCGCCAGGATTCACATTCTCTTCGTATACGTCCACGAGTGGCACAGGCGCTTCAGGATTGATGCGCGTTACGCGGCCCCAAATGTACCTGTCTACCATGACATCACCAAGCACGAGCACGGTCTTGGTTGCAAACCCATCAATCATGTGTTTGTCCATCTCTACCCCCTGTTCACGAGTAGTGACTCGTTTAAAAATCTATGTTGCTCGCGCGAGCATTCTCCTTGCCATGTCAAGAACATCCTTGGTCGTAATCAAGCTCATGTGCTTGTGATCTTTGCAATCAGGCACTTGTCCCTTGTGCACGTTAATGCACGGCTTGGGCAGGACAGGCTTGTAGACAAAATCATTTCCCGGACCATACGGCGCAAAACGGACTGGCGTGTTTGGACAAAACAAGCCCAAGGTCTTCGTGCCCATTGCTGCAGCGAGATGCATGGGACCGGTATCATTGCTGATCGTGAGCGTGCAGCGCTTGAGCAAGGCCGCGAGCTCCTTGACTGACGTTTCTCCAGCAGCATTGATTCCTGTATATTGCATTGCCTTTGCGACTTCTTCTGCGAGCGGGCGCTCGCTCTTCGAACCGATCAGAATTATTTTCACGAGAAACTCCTTCACCAATGCATCCGCGACTTTGGCAAAACGCTTGGGTGACCAGATCCTGCCACGTGATGATTCTGCAGCACCCGGACAGATGCACACCAACCGATCACCTTTCTTGATGCCCCATTCCTTGCACACGGCATCGATTTTCTTCTCATCCACGCGGCTTGTCTCAACAGGCACGAGACGCTCAGGCGTTTCGGTAATACCCAATGGTTGTGCCATCTCCAGGTAGGTGAGCACTTCATGTTGTTGATCATTAAATAGGATTTTGTCAGTATAGAGAAGGCTTCTGACACCGTGCAAGAAACCAATGCGGCGCCTGCCTAACCACCACGCAAATAATGCGGAAATGTTCAGATAGGGCTCGCAATCGATAACAAGATCATATTTCCGCAATCTCGGAATCAAGGAAAACAAGGCAAAGGGCTCAGCGCTGAGGAGGTGCGTGACATCTTTGTTGTCTTCATACACCGCTCGAACACGATTGCGCGCGAGCACGGTGATTGTTGCCTTGGGATAGCGTTTCTTGATCGCATGGATGAGGGGCAGGGTAAGAATGCTTTCGCCCATCGCCCATAACTTGATCACCAGAATCCGCCTCGGCTCGAGTTTTGCTTTTGGAAACGGCAACGAAAAAAGCCAGAGTGGAATAATGATGAGCGTGCCCACAATCCGGTCAAACCAGCGAAGGAGAGGAATCATTTGCGCTTGGGATGTTTGATAGCGATGGTGCGGACGAGTTTGGTAGTTTCCTGTACCTGCTGTTCTTGCTTGACATACAACCGAAAGACTAAGTACAGGAGCAAGAGGATGCTCACGTAGACTGCGAGGTCAATCGGTCGGCTCACGCCGAAGAAATCAGACACGATATCTGCGGTCTGTGGGAGCAACGAGGTCACGGCTACTGCAGCCCAGATGATCGTCCAGAAGACAAATTCCCAAAAGGAGATCTTGCGGTCGCGCAGCCGGAGCAGGGCGCGGCTCCACGCGAATACTGCGAAAATGACAACAACAATCTGCAGCGCTGAGAGTTGGAAGGGCATTGTTTCACCTTAGGAAAAACTTCTTCATGAGCATGGTCGTGAGGATGCGCACGCTCTCGCTGAACGATCCATGACCGTGTTTGAGAGTCTCATCAGTATAACGGATCACAACAGGAACTTCCTTGAAGCGCAAGTTCAGACGGTGAACCTCCTCGACGATCTCAGAGGCGTGTGCCATCCGGTCAGCAGTGATCCTGATCTGTTGGGCTGCCTCGTGCGAAAGCGCACGGAAACCATTGTGGGCGTCAGTCATGCGGACGCCGTAGAACAGCCAGAGCACCAGAATGCTTCCTTTGAGCAATATTTTTCGCACGAGCGGGATATGCTTTGGCTTGCCAATGAACCGCGAACCAAAAGTCACGTCCACCTTGCCTTCAGCAACAGGAGTGATGATTGCAGGAAGGTCCTCGACCCGGTGCTGGCCATCGGCATCAAACGTCACAATGACATCTGCATCTTCGTTCACTGCGTAATCAATGCCTGTCTTGAGCGAAGCTCCCTGACCACGGTTGATCGCATGCTGGAGCACGGTCGCACCTGCAGCCGATGCTTTCTGGACGGTCGCATCTTTGCTGCCGTCATCAACCACAACCACGTTGTCATAGCCTGCTTTGTGGAGCTCAGCAATCACATCTCCAATGCAACGCTCTTCATTATACGCGGCAATGACGATAACGACCTTCTTGTCCATAGACCATATGCCTTGCGCAGGGTTTATTAATATTATGGATGATAGCGAAGGACATTAAGTTATAGGACAAATTGTGTCCTTCGCTAAATAGCAAAGTGTGTTTCAAAAGTTCAATTATCTACGCACTTGGCTATAAGAAATCTCACACCTTGGGCTCGATCGTGACCAGGAGGATCTTGAAGCGGAGTGTCTGGTTGCCGAGGAAGTGCTTCTTCGGATCAAAGCCATAGGCAGCATTGGGTGGAATCTGGACAATCTGTTCCTCCCCCACATCCATGCCGAGCACCGCAGCATCAAAGCCTTCGATCACCTGCTTTGTGCCGATGGTGAATGTCAGGGCAGAATGCTCATGACCGTCAAATGAAGAGTCGATCGTGACGTTCTTTTTCTTCCAGTCCTTGATGCTGGAATCGAAGACCGAGCCGTTCACGAGCGCGCCAGTGTACTGCACGGTTACTTGGTCACCTTCTTTTGCACCGCTTTTCTCCTTCTCTTGTGTTGCCTTGCCTTCCTTGAGCGCTTTCAGACCACTGAATTCGTGGGGATCGCTGCCCTTCCAATTAACTTTATACGTAATAATTTGTCCGCCGGTGATGAGCTGCTGGCGGTTGAATTCCTTGAAGTGCCTCAAGCCATGACCTTCAAGGAAATATTGGCGCACGAACATGCTTGTGATGAGTTCAGGCGAGGCGATCACGTTCTTGTACGTTCCTGGTCCGGTCGGGTACAGCAGAGCTGCAACGCCGACGGTGGTGTCATTGTACTTGGTCTCGGCAAAGCGACCGTCTTCGAGCAGTCGTACGAGCTTCACCGGCTTTGCCGTTGTGCCTTGGATGACGATGGTTGTCTCACCACTGGTGGTATTATGCGTGAATCCGTTGCCGCACCGCACGACTTTGTCTTTCTCGCTGCAATCTGTAGCGCCACCAAGAATACCCGGCCATGGTGATATCCATGCATTGGCTGCATTCTCGTCTGTGATGGATTGGACTTCGAAGTATGCCTGTTCTGCCTGTTCCTCGGTATAATTCCATTCGCGCATCATGGTCTGCACTGCAGTGGTTTGGTCCTGATTGCGCAGCACAATCCAGAGTTTGGCGCGCTCAAAATCCCACAAGCCAAAATGCGACCACACACCTGACTTGCCAATCATGTCATCCGAAGCGATAAAGTAATTCTCTGGCGGATCGCAATGCGTATATTTGAGTACGAGCTCCTGTTCGTTCACACCCTCACGTGCGAGGATGGCGAGCGCTGCCTTCTTGTCCACACCGATAATCTTGTACAGGAGTTTGACGGACTTGACAGGGTCATTGAATTGCTTGTTCAGGACCTCAAACGCGCTGTTCGAACCACAATCGAGCATGCGCAGGATTCCGACAGCTTCAGTCTCGTTGGACGTCGCCAAAGCCCTGCCAATCCAGTGCGCCATCGGCGTATTCTGCGATGCACCATCAAAGGTCACGGCACGATCAGCAATGTACTTGAAATGGTGACCAAAGTCCCACCATGAATTGATGATTGCATTCTGCTTGGAATCATCCTTGATAGCAGTGAGCGCAGCCCACCATGCGTCATTCACAAGCGGGAGGTCACCTACTCCAGCGCCATGCGAGGCATGCGCTGGATTAGAAAGCAAGAATGCCAACACCACAATCATCACACCATGCGCCAGCTTGGCATGCACCTTCAAGTCTTTGGTCATAATCACCGTTGCCCAGCGGTAGAATTTACCGAGCGCGATGCCAAAGACGACCGCGAAGGCTGGCGCAAGGATCAGGGTGAAACGCACGCCCTTGGTGCTCGCGTACATGCCGCCAATGAACCACAATACAAACAAGGGAGCATACTTGAGATCGAGCTTCCACGCGCTGTCTGAACGCTTGAACAGGAGGAATGCAATGCCCGCGATCGCGATCCAGAAGTACAACCCGCCGCCCATCGAACTCACCACGCCTGCAATGTTCGTAGGGTTCAGCTCGGCAACGGTTGTGTACACGTTCGGCCAGAGCGTGGGATGCGCGGCTGCCTTGATGACCGCAAACCTGATGGGCTGGAGCACGGCAACAAAAAAGTCGTGCGATGTCATGAACAGACTCACGAAGATGCCGCTGGAGGCAACGAATGCGATGCCCTGGGTTGCACGACGCTTCACGACATCAACGAGTTTGTGCGGTTGACGGAAATGCTGAAGGAGTTCGCTGAGCACGAGGATGCCGAATGCGCCAAGCAAGCTATCAAAGGTATACCAGTAACCGCCCCGCCACGCAAAGGCATACAAACCCGTGACAAAGCCTGCCAGCGCGCCCCAGCCAAGCATGCGTTTCCAGCTCTCGCTCTCGATGAGGATGAAGTACAACCACGTGAGGAGCAGAGGGAAGAATACGTTCCACGGGTCAGTGTCAGGATGGCCCCACGTCGTTCGGACAAGGATGGAGGGCATCACTGCGATCATGGTTGCTGCAGCAATTCCTCCTGCTGTGCCTGCAAACCGTCGACCAATGAAGAACGCAGGAATGAGCGAGAGCAGGATGATGACGATCGGGAAATACGTTACTGCCTGCATAATCGGAATCTTCGAATCAAAGACGTGCATGACCTTGTACAGCCAGAACATTACGAATGGCTGAAGTTCAGGAACAATCTCGCCACCGAGCGGCGCGAGGACGTGCCAGTCCCACGGTTTGCCGTTCTTCAACTCATCGCCGAGAATGCCTTTTTGATCGAGATTACGGACGTACCGCAGCCATTGATATGGGTCGATATCTGGCATGTGCGTGTATGTGCGGCCATCTACTTCGTACTGGAAGTATGACTTGATTTGCTGCGCGACGATTTGCACCTGCTGCTCGATCTGGGGACCTTGTTGTTTGTAGAGTTTTTGCCATTCATCCTCAATGATCTTGTTCTTGCGCTCGTCCGGCAGGTTCGGGTATTGCTGGTTCACGGCGTTCGAAAGCTGGCCCTTGAGAATGCCATAGACATGATTTGTCGCCCAGCCGTCCACGCCAGGTAGGCCCTGATTGCGCATGCGCATGTGCATGCCACCCCATGGCATGTACCAGTCCTTGCCGCCAAGAATCACCTGATTCGGAACAAATTGTAAAATGAGCAAAACAGCAAGCACGATAAACACAGGATGTTTCTTGATCCATCCCCATACTGAGCCGAACTCAAAACTCAGTTCGTCCTTGCCTGCGACGTCATGCACGTTGTGCGGCGATGCGCCCTTTTTAGAAAACCAACCCGCGATCTTCTTAAAATCGATCGCAATGTCCTCGTCATTCTTCTCAACAGAAGCAGGAGGGTGAGCGTGATGCTCTTCATGCGTTGGTGTGTGCGGCGCAGTTGCGTGCTTGTCCGCGAGCATGCTCTTCTTTGCAGGATCTGCCTTCGGCTCAGTCTTTTTCTTACGCGTAAACCAGTCTCCTACCTTGCTGAAATCAACACTGAGTTCGTCGTCTCCAGGCATGCCTTCCCCCGTCAATGGCTGAACGTGGTCGGCTTAAAAACCTTGTGGTTCGCTTCACTCTTTCTCGAGAAGAAGATTCGTCGCCCAGTCAGGCTGGATCTGGATTAATCGTGTGACATCAGTCACGGGAATGATCTTGCGCTTGCCATCATCAAGAACAGAAATGCGAAAACCAGCGTCCCGCACGAATTGCAAGATGTCACGCGGTTCTGATCCCATATTCCTCAACGCAAACGGCCAGAATTCCATGATGATCTTCAAGTGCTTGTTCTTCGCAATGACATCACGCATGCCCTTGAGGATGAGTCCTTCAGCACCCTGCGCATCAATCTTGATCACGTCCACGTTGCGCATGTTTCTGAGGAAATCATCCAACCGCACGGTCTGGATGCGCACTGCCTTTTTGCCATCCACATTCTGCGCTGCGAGCGAGTGCGCGCCCCAATTGCATGCATCAAGATACAATTGCGTCGTTCCGTTCTTGTCCGAGAGTGCCTTGTTGACGGGTATGCAGTTCGGGAACTTATTGAACGCGATATTCTTGGAAAGCAATGCAAAATTATGTGGTTCAGGCTCAAAAGCATAGACTTTTCCTGCAGGACCAACAAGCTTTGCTGCGAGCACAGAAAAATATCCAATGTTCGCGCCCACGTCAATGACGGTCATTCCCTTTTTGACGATGCGCGAAAAAATGCTCGTGATGAAGGGCTCGTACTCGCCATACTGCAGCAACGGCGGCGCCACGCCAGTAGTATCACGCGGATCAACCCAAAGTGTGAGGCCGTTCACGTGCACAGGCATGATGCGCTTGGGCACGAGCACGCGATGGGCAAGCCTGCTCAAAGCGAGCACGCCGGGAACGCGTTCGAGCCCTTTGCCTGCAAGCTTTTTCTTCAGTTTCACCAATCGTTTGAACAATGCTTCACGCATACAAACCTCAGGCAAGCGCGTACTTGCCGAAATAGGCTAACCGCGGCTCTGCGAGCAACAGTTTGAACAGGAAACGTGAAGGGAATTCGCGTGGGTATGTATATAATATACGCTGGACACGGGGATTGTTCATCCATCGGATGAGTCTTGTGTAATCCGCATTCGTGAATTTGTTCAGCATATTCCTCAGCTTGGAATGGATCCAGAGTTCCTTGCGGAGCTTTTTCACATTCTTGGAATAGCTCGTGCCGGTGCGGATGCTTTCTGCAAGGATCTTGCTCGAGAGCATTCCGGTAATGATGCCGCCACCGGTGGTGTCCTTGACGAGCCCTGCAGCATCACCGACCAGGAAGGTGTTGTCCTTCTCGATGACGCTGTGGTGATTATAAATTGGGATAGGTGCACCCTGGCGGTCAATAATCTCACCGCCCACCATTTTCATCAATTGCTGGAAGCATTGCGCGCAATTCTTGTCATTCGTCACAGCAACGCCCACGCGCGAGAACTGCTCGTTCTCGGGAACGCTCCACGCAAAAAAGCCAGGTGCGATGTCGCCGAACCACGTGGTGAAGACCTTGGGATTAAACGTGCTCTTGATCGTCGCCTGCATTCCCACCCAAAACGGGTGCTTGTTGCCGATGCCAGTGGTCTGAGCAACTTTGCTCAATGGCCCGTCAGCACCAATGAGGATGTCTGTTTCCTTCTTGACGATCTCTCCATTGTGACGGAACATGAGCGTGTTGCCCTCTCGGTTGATGTAGCGATGATTGAGCAGAATCTTGGCTCCGGCTTCTCGTGCCTTATTCGCGACATAATTATCAAACTTGATCCTGCAGATGACATATTCCTTGAGCGGGATGTGTGTTTTTTCTCCTTGCGGACCCATCACGTCAACGCCGTCAAGCTCATTGATGATGTATTTCTTGTCATACTCGATGACGTCAAACAAGGCCTTGGTCACGATGCCGGTGCAGGCAACCGGCTTGCCGATCTCGGCGTTGTCTTCGTAGATGGTCACGTCATGGCCGTCCTTGGCCAGAAGGTAGCCTGCATAGCTGCCTGACGGTCCTGCTCCGACGATGCTGACACGCATGGACTCTCTCAGCCAGCGTCGTGTTAAAAAACTTGTGAACATTAAGTTTACTCCTGTAAAGTAGTGATAAATACGAAGCTTTATAAGGAGGTCACAACTGCTCGTTTTCCATGGCAGGCTACGCAACTGCAGCAAAGACAGTTCTCGGTGAAAAATACCAGGCTAATCTCAGCCTTCTTGATCACGCCCAGCAGCGCGACCTCGCTACTGACGATTTCGCGTACTTCCACCAGACTGCCCAGAATATGGTTCGCAATCTCAAGAAGATGCCTCATGAACGACGTGAAGCCATCCAACGCAACGAAAACATTTCCTACCAATCACTCGTCGACCGAGCGCGCGCAATCGCGAAGACCTATGATGCTACAGCACAGCGCACTGCATCAGACATCGCGTGCCTGACGTCCACATTCACCACGCTCGAGAACGAAGTCCAACAGCACAGCCTCACACCTGCACGTGCTGAAATGATCGCAGCAGTGTACGACCAAGCGCACAAACTCGGCGCAAACGAACTCTTGTACCGCATGGATGCAGCCATGACAAAAGCAGATCTTGCTCCTGACACGACCATCGATGCTCCTGTTGTTCCAGCACCCAAAGGGTTGTTCACCAGGATTGCGCAGTACGCCAAGAACATGGCACGCACTGCAGCACTCGTCGGACTAACCTACACACTGTCGTGTAGTCCTGAACCTGACTACAAGCTTCCATGCAAGCACGAACCAGCACACCAGGTCACGCTTCCTGCAGCACAACCAATTGCATACGAACCTGTTACTCCAGTTCTCGCTCCTATTCAAGCTGAGCCAGTCAAATCAGAAGCACCTGTTGCTCCACAATCTGCACCAGCTGTCGAGCCCGTGCAGCCAAAGCCTGAGCCTGCTCCTGCAGTCCAGCCTGTGCAAGAAACAATCAAGCCTGTTGAAACTCATGTTCAGCAAGTCCAGCCTGAAAAGACTGAACCAGTCGCACGTGCTCCTGCGCGGCAAGAATACGAAACACCGCGCACGTATGAACGCATGCCTGCATCTCGTTCGGAAAGCACTGTCTCGATCAAAGACATCCTGCGTGGCGAGGCTTATTTTGATTCAGAAACCCGTCGCTATGGCGGAACCAACAAGCTCATTGCTGACTTCGGCAATTTCGGCATCGACGCATACGTCAGCGCTTTTGACCAAGAACAAGACTTTGACACCACTGACGTCAGTGCTGATGGCAAGCGCTTCTGGGCAGGAGCACACGGTTACCTGCCTTTGTCCAGCAATCTCCTCGGTTACGGAGAAGTAACTGGCGGAGTCGAGCAGCGCGATTTCACCATCGCATTCGAAAGCGGCATTCCTGATTTTGAATTCGGCAATTCCAGCCCTTTCCTCAACATCAAGCTCGGCCTGACCGATGGCAATGTCGGAGATCCTGACGACCATGGTGTGGGCAACAAGCACAATTATGCTCTCGCACAATTCACCCGACACTGGGGCGACGTCAAGGGCGATGTTGATGATTTCGGCTTTGAGGATGACTACGACTCGTTCCGTTTCCTGCTCAATAGCCAGTTGATGGTTGGAGAGAATACTGCAGTCCGTGCAGGCATCTCGACTATCGACGAGCAATTCGGCGATTTCCTCGAACAAAAGAACTGGTACGCTCAAGGAGGCGTGCGGCAATTCTTCACGATCAATGATAATCCTGTCTATGTTGACGCAAGCATCCTCTATCAGGACATGAACGGCGAGCTTGCTGGCAATGACAGCGATGACAAGCGCTGGGCGCCACAGCTCAGTGTAGGTCTGCGCGCCATCCAAGCAGAACATTTTGACTTCGACATTGAAGGATTTGTCGGCTCATGGAATGGCAGCGAGGACAACGACGGTGGGTATGGCGGTATCGGCGGAACGCTTTACCTCGGCGGCAGCAAGAAGAAGCAGCACTAACACGAACATTTAAAAATACCACTCACTAGGAGTTACAATAACAAGCAGGGGGTAATGAATATGAACAAACTCACGAAATTGGTCGGAACCGGTGCATTGGCACTCGGAATGCTCAGCGGATGCAACTACATGAAGAAGGGTGAACAAGCATACGTTCAGCCTCAGCAACCGCAGGCAGTACAGGTCACCGACGATTCCTTGACTATGGCTCGCGCAGGCTACATCCAGATGCGTGAAGACAAGCAATGGTCTCGCGAGGACCTCACAAAGGTCATCGACACCTACCAGACCTTGAAGTTGTCAAAGCCTGACGAAACCGCTCCTGAGGACGTCAAAATCCTCTACAACAAGATTGTCGGCGAGCATGAAAAGGTCATCACTGATGCCTTCAACGAAGCAGATATCTCTGCCTATGTTGGCATTGTCACCGACAATGCCTCAGGCAACCGCCGCGGCAATTATGGTGGCGGAAAGCAGCTCTACGTCGGAAAAGGCAAGGACGTTGCTGACCAGTTCAGCATCGACCAAAAGATCACCCTGCTCCGTACGTCACGCCCTGCATGGGTACCGTACAATGCGAAGGACGACGTAATCGGCGAAGCAGACGTCTATGGCACGTCCATGCCTGTTGACCGCGCACACTTCGAGAACGTCTTGAAGGCACGCAAGGCATTCGGCAAGAAGAATGACCCTGCCTCTGGCTATCTTGACGAGAGGGTGTATGCTGCATTGAATGACGGCAAGGCAGACTTCAACGGAGAAATCCGTGACGAGCACTTCCTTTTCAGTGCTGCCTACAACGGACACAAGGCTGACTAAGCCTTTTTTTATTTATTCATTTAACTCTCACAGGTGAACCATGAACGCCCGCAAATGGAACAGCACATTGTTTTCTGCACTTGCGGTTCTGGTCATTGTCGTGATTCCATTCCTCGCCCTCGCACAAAGCTTTGGCGACTTTGACAGTTTTGGCTTTGGCGACGTTGACAGCTTCGGCTTCGGCGATTTTGACAGTTTTGGCTTTGGCGATTTTAACACGTTCAGCTTCGGCGATTTCAGCACGTTCACTCCAGGCGACATCGGTTCGCCGAGCGGTGACACGAGCGGACCTTCCACGACAGGAACAACGCCAGGCACTGGCACGACTGGTCCGGGATTTGATCCTTTTGACGATGATTTGGGACCTTTCGGCGGCCTGCCAGGCAATCCTCCAGGTGGTGACACGATTCCCCAGCCTCCGATCACGATTCCGCCTGTGACTCCTCCGACGACTCCGCCGACCACGCCGCCAAGCACTCCTCCTGTTGGCACTGTTCCGACGGGTGGATCATCCAGCCCAAGCGAGGACTCCTTGAAGATTTTCATTCACAACATTTTCCTGAATAATCCATTCGAACAATCTCCTGGGGCAATGATTCCGTTGCGCATCACGTTAGAGAACGACGGCACGCGCGACTTGGACAACACCAAAGTCATCGTGATGATTCCTGACCTTGCTGTCCGGGCTTCGGCAGGACCGTTTGACCTTGACTCGGGCAAGAAAACCACGCAGACCATGTTTTTGCAGCTCAGCGACGATGTCAGGCCGGGCACGTATGCTGTGCGTGTCCAAGTATATAATGAGGCCAAGGACCGCATCGTCCACCGCGAGATCGACGTAATTGACCACTCATAAATAGTATTTCACTACTATAGAATAGATAATAATCGAAAGCTTTATAAAAGGGGCACACGTAGCGCATTCCAGAACACCAAAAAATCAATGGGGGTTATCCAACGATGAATACGTTCAAAATTGCAGCAATCCTGGTGATGGTCATTGCATTGGCCACCACTGCTCTTGCCTTGCCCATGACTGTGGACAAGGTCGAAGTTGACGACGTTCAGCTCAGCCCGAACGCAGTGAACCGCTTTGACGTCCTGCGCGGCGACGAGATTGAAGTCGAAGTCATCTTTACCGCACAACAGAATATCGACGACATGCAGATCGATGCCTTCTTCAGCGGCGACGAACACAATGATGTCATGCCTTCATATGACGTGACTCCCACGTTCGACGCAGACGCAAACGTCACCTACCGCAAGAAGCTCAATTTGGACATTCACCAGTTCTTTGAAGAGGACGACTACAAGCTCCGCTTGATTTTCTCTGACCGCTTCGGCCAGGAGATCGTCCAGAACTACAACATCAAGATCGACGTTCCGCGCCACGGCATGATGATCCGTGACGTCATCTTCAATCCTGAAGGCCGCGTGAAGGCTGGCAGCGCTCTCCTGAGTGTTGTGCGCCTCCGCAATATAGGCGAAAGGGACGAAGAGGATGTCAAGGTCACCGTAAGCATGCCGAGCCTCGGCGTGAGCGCCTCTGACTTCGTCGAAGAGATCCAGAATAACGACGACGAGGAAGAGACTGAAGAGCTCTACTTGCGTATTCCTAAGTGCGCCAAGCCCGGAGTCACGAACGTGGACATCGAAGTCTCGTTTGACGACGGCTTCCGCAAGGAACGCGCCACCAAGCAGATCGAGATCCTTCCGGACGAGACCTGCGAGGACGGCGTCTCACTGAGCAAGCCCAAGACGACCATCTCGGTCGGCTCGCAGCTCGAGAACCTGCCTCAAGGCAGCACTGCAGTCTACCCGCTTACCATCACGAACTCAGGCAGGACGAGCAAGTCCTACACCGTGAGCGTTAACGCAGGCGACTGGGCAAGCATCAAGATCTCGCCAACCAGCACCTTGGTTCTTGACGGCGGCAAGACGCAAACCGTCTATGTCTTCGTCAGCGCATCCAAGGACGCACCGGTCGGAGCACAGGTCTTGACAGCCACGATCAGCTCGGGCGGACAGAAGCTTGAGGACATCGCATTGACAGCCAATGTCGCAAAGAGCGGCAAGGGCGTCCTGCGCAGCACCCTCGAATGGGGACTTATCATCCTCGTGGTTTTGCTCGTCATCCTGGGCCTGATCATCGGTTTCAGCCGGCTCAAGGGCGATGAGGAAGACGTTCCCCAACCACAAGCCTATTACTAAGCTTGTGTCATTTCCTTTCTTTTTTTGATCGCTTGTTTTGACCGCATGGCACTGATGGACTGAAAGCATGGGAACAAGCAGAATAATACTGACATTGTTTATCGTGTTCTTCTCAGTACTCTCCTTTGCTGCCGCAGCAGAAGATTTTACTGCCACGGGCACTGCCCGCATTCTGAGCTCGGCGTGCAGCCCTGCAGCAGGCACGATTACGGTCACGAACACCGGCGACCTGCCCAGCACGTACACACTGACTCCTGAAGGAGAAGCCAAAGACTGGGTTGTGTTTGTTCCTGATGCGTTCTCCTTATTCCCTGGCAAGAGCCAGACGGTCGAGGAATACTTTGCAATTCCCTGTGATGCAGAAGACCAATTCCTTGATGTCGTCATCGCAACGCCTGACCTCGAACTCATCCTGAACCAAGACATTATTGTCCAGCCGCCGAACAATCTCGTGCTCCTTCCCCAAGTGTATTCGCAGGCAATCCTGCCATGCGAAACAGCCCTGTTCTCCTTCCTCCTGCATAATCCTGCTGACTTCCCGGAAACATACATGATGAAGGTCATGGATGCTCCTCAGCAGACCACGCTCAGCGACGAAGAACTCACGCTCCTGCCTGAGACCAACCAAACCATCGAAATCGCAGTCAGACCCAAGGACTGCACACTTGCAGGCGAATTCGCTCCTGTCTTGGTCGTGAAGACCGAGAAGAGCAGGCTCGCTGCAGAGATTGAGATGTTCCTGCGCATCAACGACACACACATTCCTGAAATCGCAGAAGGCATCAACCGAATCCGCGCAGGCCTTGCGCCTCAAGAAGCGCCTTTTGAGATCTTTAACCGCGGCGACCGCATCACGACCTACACGCTCCGGGTCGATGGCCCTGACTGGGCGCGCGTCCAGCCTGACCAGATCACTGTTGATCCGCGCGACAGCGAAACAGTCAAATTTGTCATCCAGCCTACTTCAACTACCGCTCAAGGCAGTTATCAAGTCGCGCTCACGGCACGCGTCGAAGCAACCGGCAGGGAATACACCAAGGACTTCACCCTTGTCCTGCGGGAACCTAACCTTATGGACAAGCTCTTCCGCGACTATCTGGTGTACACGATCGCAGGCATTGTCATCATCATCGCACTTATCCTCCTGATTATTGCAGGTGTCAAGAAATACAATTCGCCTGCATTCCAGGCAAAGCTTGCAGAACGCAGCGCAGCGCGCGAGCGGCTCAGGCAGGAACGGATTGCCCTCAAGGAAGCACGACGCAAGGAACACGAAGAAAAACGTGCACGCGAAGAAGAACGCGAGCGTAAGGAAGAAGAAGTAGAAGCACGCGACGCTGAACGCCAAGAACGCCAGCTCGAACGCGAACGCCTCAAGGCACAGCGCGACTACGACAAACAGCTCCGCAAAGAACACCTCGTCATCCCCAAGGACGACATCATCGCAGGATTCAAGCTTCCCGGCAAACGGCTTTGGAAGCTCGCATTGCTTGTCCTTGTTTTGATCATTCTCGGTATCGTCCTTTCCTTCCGTCAGGCATTCACCCAGAACAGCAATGCAGTGCTGACCGGAATCATCGTCCTGCTCGCCCTCCTCGTCATCCACCGCATCAGGCGGCGCAGATCAGTCCGCAAGCGCTGGAAGCTCGCGCTCGCCAACCAAGACCTACATTTCCTGACGTCGTGGAAGAAAGGACTCACGAACCTCTCCTTCAGACTCAACACAGTCATCAAGAAGCTTGTGGTGCGCGTGAAGCGATGCAAGCCCAGCGTGCCTTCCCCTTCCAAACATACCTATCGCACGTTTGCAATCACTGCAAATGTTGATACAAACGTTGTCTCTGATGCTCGTCTCACGTTCAGCATCAAGAAATCCTGGCTCCTCCGGCGCCGCATTGCACCAAGCGATGTCAAGCTCGTGCGCCTTGAAGACGGCCGTTGGCAAAACATCGCGGTTGAGCCAGTCAGTGCCGACGGCAAATACGTGCATTTCGTTGCTGATGCCGACGGCTTTGGTGAATATGCAATCGTCGGCAAGCCTGGCAGGCAAGTGGCGAAGCCTGCACGACCATGGGGACGCTGGATCGGCCTCACTGTGTTTGGTGCAATCGCCGTGGTCGCACTCATCGCACTGCTCGTGCTCGTTCCTGACCGCACACCAACGGTCGGTATTCCTGCGCAGGTGTGGAAGCAGGACGACCAGCACACACTCAACCTAGGAGAGTATTTCAAGGACCCGGACAATGACAAGCTCACATTCAGCGCAACACGCACCGAGAACATTGATATCCAGTTCCTCGGCGACAAGGCACTTCTCGTGCCCAGCTATGGCTGGAGCGGTCGTGAACGCGCAGTCTTCATCGCTGATGACGGCAAGGGTGGAGTTGTGAAATCTAACCCGGTTGATCTCGTCGTTGAAGCGCCAGTCATTCCGAGCGTCTGGAAGCGCTACGCCCATGTCATCCTTGTTTTGGCAGTTCCCTTTTTGATCATTTTCGGCCTTATGCTGTTCGGCAAGCCACTCAAGAAATTGATAGGGTTAGAATAACACCAAATCTCATTAATTATTGAACTTTTGTTAGATTTGGTAGAATAGCAAATCACAAGTAAAAAGTTGATAAATTTTTGTGATTTGCTATAAGTTCTTTCTGATGGGGGTGGCGGGATTTGAACCCGAACTTGCCGCTCTGGAGGCGGCAGTACTACCAGGTTATACTACACCCCCGTAAGAGAAAAATCTTTTCTGCGCTTATTTAAAGCTTGCGATGGTCCTGGGCGGCGACGTCAACAACGGTCGCGGTCCAGACGGTCCCGTTGTACGTGCCGTCGATGCGGATGGCGCGCAGGGGTATTTTGTAGTGGAATTCGAGGAATGATTTTGCCGCGAGCAGTTTGGCGTTTTTGCGCGAGCGTTCGCGCTTGCGCGTTTTTTTCTCGGCTGCAGGATTGAGGACGTGCAGTTTTGTGATGAGCCCTTCCTGGACGAATTCGACGCAGCCGTGGTCTTGGCTGCGCTCATCCTGGAGCAGCACGTCAAGGTAGAGCTCTCTCGTTGAATCAAAGAAGGCGCTGCGCTGCTGGCTGACGTAGGCGAAAAACTCGTTTTGGAACTGGTCGCGCGACGTTTCCTGGCTCTTCCGGTACTCGCGACAGTAACGATGGAAGAGGGTGCGGTAGTTCTTGTCATTCGCGCTGACAATGGGCATGCTCATAAGTACGATGCCTGCGCGCTCTATTTAAAGTTGATGACAACACCGACCGCGGTCGGCAAGCCGTTCACAGGAAGTTCACGACGTCCCCGACTTTTGTCTTAGATTGGGTAATCGTACCCTCAGGAAGCTCAATCACAAACATCGCTCTCTTCTTGGGTGCATAAAACCGCCATGGTCTGAGACCCTGCACGAGTTCGACCACCTGCCAATGATCGTTCAGGAAGACTACATCCAGATAATGCCGCACGAAACACGTGTGAATATCTGCTGTGGTTTCATACGGAAAGGCAAGCACGGTTGGCGTCATGTGCTTGGCAAACATGAGCCCGATGCAGCGCGAGAAAAGACTCCTGCGGATTCTGCAGCGCTGCGCGAGCACAGTGTTCTTGGTCGCATTACGGATCATGGGAGATACGGGAGAATCTTTGTCTGAACAAGTTGCAGCAGGTCCATGCGTTCCACACACCGCACGCGTTTCCGATTCGTCGTTGAGCCTGCCTTGTTGAATTCTTTCAGGTCAGTCTTGCACTTTGCCTGCTCGACCGCAAGCCAATGTCGCAAGCTCTCCGGGCCTGAGATCTTTGCCTGCGCGAGCAACTTCAGAATAATAGGGAATTCGGGCGTCTGCTGCAAGTGCTCGGGCACACGGTCCTTGAGAACATCTTTGAAGCTCATTGCTGCTCTTGGGATATCATCGTCTTATATACTTTTCGAACTTCTTCCACGGCAGGGTGTTGATGACGTCCTTGGTTTCTGCCCAGCCTCTTCGTGCTTGTGCGATGCCGAACGTGATGAACTTCATGTGGTTTTCATTGTGCGCGTCTGTATCGATCACGAACTTCACGCCTTTTTCCACACCTGCTTTGATATGAGTGTCCTTGAGGTCCAAACGTTCAGGATACGCATTGATCTCGAGAGCGACATTGTTTGCTTTTGCCGCGGCAAAGACCCTGTCAAATGCAACGTCATAGGGCTCACGGGCATTGATCAGCCTGCCGGTCGGGTGACCGATGGCGCAAACGTACGGATTCTCTATCGCCTTCACGATGCGCTTGGTCATTTCTGCAGAAGATTGCTTGAAGCGCGAATGCACGCTTGCCACGACCCAGTCTAACTCCTTCAGGTATTTGTCTGCGTAGTCCAGCGAGCCATCAGCCATGATGCTCACTTCTGAGCCTGCGAGCACGACAATTTTGCCAGCATATTTTTTCTTGAGCTTCCTGATCTCCTCAACGTGCTTCAGGAGTCGTTTCTCATCCAGCCCTCGAGCGACATGCTCGCTGGTGCTGTGGTCTGTAATCGCGATGTAATCATATCCCATCCTGATGGCTGCCTGAATCATTTCCTCAGTCGTGTTCGTGCCATCACTCCATTTGGTATGCGTGTGCAGGTCTCCACGGATGGAATCGTACGGAATGAGGTCAGGAAGCGTTCCTGTCTTCGATGCCTGGATCTCGCCGAGATTTTCGCGGATCTCTGGCGGCATCACGCGGAGACCCAGCACCTTGTAGATTTCTTCCTCGGTCTTGCCTGCGATCAACCGGGAGCCCTTGAACAAGCCGTATTCGTTAAGTTTGTAGCCTTTCTTGATCGCGATCTGGCGCACGGCAATATTGTGCTCCTTGTTGCCGGTGAAGTACTGCAGCGCAGCGCCAAAACTCTTCGGCTCGAGCACGCGAATATCTGCAGGAATGCCTTCCCGGAGCAGGACTGAGCTCTTGGTCATTCCTTTGGCAAGCACGCGCTCGACATTCGGCAGCGTGGTGAAGGTGTCCATGACTTTCTTGGGATTGGTCGAGATCACCAGCACGTCTATATCACCGATCGTCTCCTTCATCCTCCGCAAGGAGCCTGCAGGTTCGATCTTGGTGATTTCCTTGAGCTTCTTGAGCTGGCCAATGATTTCCTGACCAAGCTGCCATGCTCTGCCGAGCAGCATGCGCCCCTGTCCTTTCTTCAACGTCTCGATGCCTTTGAGGATATCTCCCTCGCTCTTTGCTCCAAAGCCCGCGAGTTTCCTGAGCTTTCCTGCCTTTGCGGCCTGCTCGAGCTGGGCGATGGACTTGATTTTGAGTTCTTTGTGCAACCGCCATGCCTTTTTGGGACCAACGCCCATGATGTGCATCATGTCGTGGACACCAGACGGCAGTTTCTTGGTTAATTGGTCGTACTCCTTGATCTTGCCCCTCTTGAGGTATTCGATGATCTTCTCTGCCAAAGACTCGCCGATCCCCGGAATATCCATCAATGCCTTCTTGCCGCCTTCCTTGAAAATCTTCTCGACATCCTCAGCAGCCTCCACAGCACGTGCAGCATTCTGGTACGCGCGCGGCTTCCATTGAACACCCTGCATTTCGAGCAGGTCAGCCATTTCTGAGAAGATTTCCGCAATTTCAGCGTTTTTGCTCATAGGAACTTTGACAAACTCTCTTTTTCACGTTTTTCAAGAAAGGCTTGCGCCTTCCTCAGGAGTTCCTTGGTGTCCTTGTGCTTTAATACTTTTTCTGCCTCTTGCAGCGTGAACCAGCCGGGCTTCAAGTGCTCGTATGAAATCTTCACCTTCTTGGTTTTTGTTTCTGCGAGGAAGTATGTCACGGTCTTGAAGCGCAGCTGACCTTCAAAGCGATAAAACCATTTCATCTTCTGCTCAAAACCAGTAATGAATTTTAGGTCAGTAATGCCTGCCTCTTCTTTTGCTTCTCGCTTCGCAGCCTCGTGCGCATCCTCGCCCTTCTCATAATGACCCTTAACCAAATCCCAGTATTCAGTCTTGAATTTCTTGAACAACAGCAAATACTTGACTTTCTTGTCTTCACGACGGAAAACAACCACGCCGGCGCTTTTCTCCTGCTCAGCCATTGCCCTGCTTTAGGATGCACACATTTATAAATTCTGCCGTGCTGATATCGCGTATGCGTTGGCAATGTGTTGCGTTCATTCTTATGTTTGTGGCAGCCTGCGCTCCTGCAGAAGAAGCAGCGCCTGTTGCACCTCAACCACAGCCCGCAGTTCCAGCCCCACCAACACCAGTTACCGAGCCAAGTCCAGCTGCGCCTGAACCAAGCCCTGCTCCTGCAAACGTCACGGTCACGCCGCCTGCGCCTGCACCGTCTCCTAACGAAAGCACGTATGAGCGTACGCCTGAACAAGGCCCCACCATTGTGGGCTTCCTTCAAAAGTTCACGAATGAGATCAAGGATTATGCATTCACGTATCGCGGCGACCAGTGGTTTGTGGCAGGCACCAAGGCAAAAATCAAGCTCAATCGTGTGCTGGAAAACCAGTATCACGCACAATTCATTGATACTATTTATATCGACCTTGAACGCAGGACTGCTATCGGCGTGTGCGAAGGCAGGGACACGAACATCAAGAAACAATGCACGCTGCGCAAGACGCTTGATGAAAAATACGCACTGCCCTACGTCCAGTTCAAGATCATCCTTCCCGAAGATTGGTTGCGCGAGATGCAAAACCTCTATGTTTCGGTCTCAGACACGCCTCGCTTGGTGACCGACCGGAAAACCGTGCACCTCAAGCACAGCAGCCAAATCCGACAGACTGATCTCTTCATTGAGCCCTCCAGCGGCCTGCCAATTGCAGTCATTGACAATGGCATTGAATACCAGTATGATCATTTGAACAAGAACCAGCTCGGCCGCGAAAGGGTCGCGCTGGAGTAACATTAATATAGGAAATACCTTCGAGGGAACTGCATGAGAAAGGCGTTGACTATCCTTGTTCTGATGGCATTCCTCGTAGCCTGCACTGTCGCGCCTGCTCCTAAAGAGCCAGCAGCACCTGCAGCTGACGTTGCTCCTGCTCCCGAGCCTGTGAAGTCTATGGAAGAAGAACGCAAGCCTGTGCTCGAAGACGATACCGCAGCGCGCCTTGCCAAGGAACAAGAACAAAAGATCATTGAAACCCTTGAGAGTCCACCCAAACTGCCTCCCCGCGACCGAACAACCGCGGTTGAGCAAATGTGGAACACGTTCACGACCCTGAGCTCGTACCAGTTCAAGACGCCTCAGGGAGCGTACTTCGTGCGCGGCGACAAGATAAAGAGCGTACCCTTCAACGCCATAGTCAAGCACGACTTTTCGCAAGGCAGTCAGTTCTGGCGGCAGATCTACATTGATGAAATCATTCTCGACCGTGGCGCAAAGACTGCCACAGGATATTGTGCTGGTCTTTCCCAAGATGTCAACCGACAATGCGCAAACCTCCAATTACACGACGTTCCGTTTACTTTATCATATGATGAATTTGCGACCAAGCTACCTGAAGACTGGGTCAAGGAATACATCAATCAGATTCCGACACACGAGGAAGCAGAGAAATACTACTTGAAGAGCCTGCTCACGACGCGCGTGCAGTTCAAGGACGGCACAGAAATGTCCTTTTTCCCCAAGGCAGGCCTGCCTGTCCAAATCATTCCGCAAGGCAGGAACCTAGACAAGATCATCTTTGATGATATCGTTGTGAATCAGGTCCGGCCTGAAGACATCGCGCACCGGTCCAAGAAGGACATCCCTGTGGAAGAACAATTCTACAAGCCCAGATACTGAAGATGGCGCGACTTTCAGTAACACTGCCGCCTGAGATTCTCGCAGTACTCAAGAAAGAAGCAAAACAGAAAGACCTGCCTCTGTCCACACTCGTACGCTTTGTCCTTGCCCAACGCATCTGGCGCAAAAAAAGCAAGAAAGACAAACAACACTGGCTCGAACAAATCTACGCAGGCAAAGCACGACGGAAGATCAAGAAATTCGAAGACTGGTTCAGCGACTAGCCATCTCAAGCACTGCGTCGCGGACTGACGGCAGCTCAGTGACGCCTTCGTCCTTGCAAAAATGCCCTTTGTTCTCCTCAACGATCAGCTGTGCGCCCAACTGCTGCTGGAATTTCTTGCCAATCTCCAACGGGACTACATCATCATTAGTTGAGAAGATTGTCACGAAGTTGCGCGTGTGTCGCTTCACCTTGACGAAATCCGGCAGCGGGGCGTAGAATGGTGTGAGCTCGTGGTACTTCAGGCCTCCGCCGAAGCCCGCGACAAAGACACAGCCGCCAACCTTTGCATTCGGCGGTAGCTGCTCCAAATAATGGGCAATCGTGATGCATCCCAGACTGTGACCGACAAAATACGTGTCTTGGTCTGGCGCACCGACAATCTCGCGGAGCTTTCCGACCCACGCATCACGTTTCGGGTGCTCGGTGTCCGGCATTGCAGGAACCTGGACGTGAAATCCTGCATCCTGCAGTTGTTTCTTTAACCAGGGAAACCAATGGTTCTCAGGAAAACCGGTCCAGCCATGAACGATGAAGACGCGTTTCATTTGATTTCTACAGGGATGATCTTAATGATCTTGCCGAGGCCTTCGAGAATGTCTGTACCGCTGTAGCCTGCGAGGAAGGAAATGGGTCGGCTCACGGCAGTAAGCGTGCCGAGTACGAGGCCGATGATAACTGCGAGGATCACAGTGATAAAAAAATAACCCCAACGGATGCGGCGTTTTGCCGCGATGCTTTTTCCGAGCCCGACTAAGGATCTGAGCAGGCCGCCAGCACCGCCGAGCAAGGCTCCGATGAGCAAGTGTTCCATGCCTTGCTGGTTGCAAAGGAATGTTTATAAACTTTATCTGACGAAAGACCATCAATGCGCATAACGCTCTTGAGCATTTCTGATCAAGTCAAACGATGCCAGCTCTGTCCGTTATCAAAGACCGCGCATAAGGGTGTGCCGGGCGAGGGAAATCCGCACGCCAAGATTTTTCTCATCGGGCAAGCGCCCGGAGCAGAAGAAGACAAGACTGGCAAGCCCTTTGTCGGAAGGTCGGGCAAATTCCTGACTGAGCAACTTGATGCGCTTGGCATCCGGCGCAAAGACGTCTTCATTACAAGTATGGTCAAACACTTTCCGCCCGGCAACCGCATGCCGACCAAGGACGAAGTCAATGCATGCCTGCCGTACTTACTCGAACAAATCTCGTTAATGAATCCAAGCGTTGTTGTCTTAATGGGCAACCTTGCTCAATCGCTCAAAAACCACCCTGCCCTGCAAGGCAAAAGGGTTGTTTTGACCCCGCATCCTGCTGCGGCGATGCGTTTTCCCAAGCTTCAGAAGACATTCCAAGCCAAAATAGCTTCTTTGAAATAGAGTATTTAGTACTCAATTCTCTATTTATAATACGTAGAAGATGCCTTTGGCAAGGCTACACAAACATTAATATACCGAAACGTTCCCATAAAACAAGGGATGACAAGGGGAGAATTCGAGAGAGAGCTGGAGCAGTATCTCGCACAACGCCGCCGCGGAACACCGCGGTTCACCTTTGCGCGGCTCACGCGCTCCTTCCGAAACTACCTCAAATCGTCTCCCAAAAAGAAAATGCCTGAACCTGAACTTCCGCCAGAAATCCAAAAGTACGAAGAAGGAACACCTCCTGAGCCTTTAGAGATGCCGGGCGAAGAGGACATTCCTGCCCAGAAGGGATTCTTCACCAAGATCTTGGAGTCCATGGGCCTGATCTCGGTCGAGCCCAAGAAGCACGAAGAGATCCCTGCAGAACAGGTCCAGCAGATGCTCGTCAAGGATGAGCTCAATCAAGACATGAAAGAAATAGCCAAGATCGCGCTCACGGCCATCAAACACATGCCGCCCGAACAGCTCGCTTCATTCAAGGCAAGCACCGAATTCTCGCGGCTCAAGGCCTTGCTCAAGAAATACAGCCTCATCAAGTGAGCATCTCGAATTCCTCAAGGAATTTCTTCGCGACCAGAGGATCATGGATGATCAGGATGTTCTCATCATTACGCTCATTGCCATTCCTCGTCGGGTTATAGGAACCGGTGATGACGGTTTTTCCGTCGATAATGAAGACCTTGTGATGGATGCTGCCTGAGGCAGCAAAGTGCAATGCCTTGAGGGCTTCCTTCTCTGCTTTGTCAATGACGCCTGTGACCGGAATGTCTGTCCGTTGCAATGTCTCAATGATGTCCTTGTCGGTAATGTCTGCGAGCATAAAAACAATCTCCTGCCGCGCCCCTTGAAGCTGCTCCAGCACGTGCTCCTTGCAGTCGTCCTCAGGACAGAAATAATTCTCAACCAGCTTGTTGTTATAGCTCATGTGGGGATACAGCACCCGACGATAGCCGCCAGGCAGCTCCTCGAATTCGCGTAAGTAATTGCCTGCCAGTACTGTGGAATGCACGATCACGACGTTATTTGCGCGCGTGCTCTTGGTCGGATTCCACGAGCCAGTCCAGACCATGCTCTCGTTGATCACGCAGAACTTGTTGTGCATCAACGGGCTTTTGCCGTCCTCAGTCACCCAGTCCACACCACGAAGAGCATCAAGGACTTCAGGTTGGCTCACGTCGTAGAGCGCGCATTTAGCATCCTCGGCATGATCGAGCAGACTGACCAGCAGGGTAGTGCAATTTTCGCGCTCGCAGAAATGTGCTTCAATCGGCAGACCTTGTTCGAACGGGATTTCCCGAGTGCAGCCGACGAGTAGGAATGCACTCACGACGACAAGCAGAGGGACGATTTTCATTCTTTCGTGAAGGATTCTTTGCTTTTTTGGAGGGCGAACACGGTGCCGGGATAGCGTTGTTCCAATGTATCGAGATGCTTTCGCAGCGCTGACTTCTCAAGAGATGTACTGGTGATGCTCATGAATTCGCAATATTTCTCAAGCTCTGCAGCTGAGATGTTCGCAAGCACATTCAGCACGGTGCGTTTCTCGACGAGTCTGCCGGCAAACAACTCGTGCAGAAAGTCCTCTGCCTCCGCGTCTGCGGTCTTGCCGACGACGATGACTTCTGCCTGCTCGGCAGGAACGTAGTCGAGTGGCAGGCCCTTGATGACGGCCAAAAACAAAGCCTCAGCGGCCCTGCCCAAAGCAGTTTCGTCGAAAGCAAAATGTACTTTTTGCCGCGGCTGCAGCCAGCCAGCATCCTTGAGAGCCTTGCGGGCCCGGCGCTGCAGCACGTCCAGAAAACAGGTCTTGCACAAGGGCCCCAGATGGCTGAAATTGGTCTCTGCAGGGGTGCCGCAGGTGCACTGTGGAACGTCCATAATATTTATATAGGAGAACGTCTTAATAAGGCTTCTGGGGGTTAGGAGTACGTTTGAAGGCGCATTTTGGAGCGCTCTCCGGACGTTTTGTGCTACTACTCCCCAGTAGCAGAAAACCGAAAAGTTTATAAACTGCAAACACCAGAAGAAGGCTATCGGGGTGGTTCTAGAGACCACTTACGACAATCACTATCACCTCTTTTTCCCGCGCAGGTGCCGCAAGGTGCCTGCGTGGGTTTGTCTTCACGAACAGCGGAAGCGCTGTCAGTTGATCTGTCTGCCGTTCTCGAACACACGCATCCTGCGTTTTGCCAAGGCTTTGAAGAACGGCTGCACAGGAACAAAGAATTCCGGACTCCGTGAACCCGTAGCAGTGATGACTCCTTCTTTGACCATCATCGCCATGATTGAACAAGGCAAGCCAGTGTCAATATTGCACCCGCTCTCTTCCCAGCCCGGCAGGGTAGGTGCCAAACAACTCATTTTGATGGTCTTGCGGCGGCCGTTCTTCGTGCCGGTCAGCTCGACCCAAAGATTCTCCTTTTCCGTGTAGCCGCGCGGCGGCGTCTTGCCCTTGAGCGCTTCTGCAAGCATCTCGACCGGCTTGACCCCATCCTTGTTCGGAATCTGAGAGCCCAGGCCGGCAGTGATGAAGGACATGATCGTGGTATAGGAGAATTCTGGGAAGCCTGCGTAGAAGAGGATATCCTTGACGCCCTTTGCCTTGAGGTAACGATAGAAGGTGTACGGCTCAGGATGCCGCACGAGGAAGATCTCCTGCTTCCCGATATCAGTGAACGTCTCGACATGCGCATCGCTCTGCGGCGCGACCTTCCTGAACCGGCCGTTCTCGACAATCGTCGGATGCTCGGTGAACTCCTCAGTTATGCTGATGATCGAGAACGGCATGATAAATACCGGCTTGCTCGCAGCCCAGGCAAATCCTGCGCGCACAAAACTCACCCGGTCAAGCTTCTCGGCAGCATACCTGAGCATCACGTTGCCGATGCCCGGTACTGAGCCGCAGCCTGTAATCGCGCACAAGCGCTTGCGCTGGAATGCCTCATGCAGCTTGAACTGCTTGGTCGTCATAGGCACATCAGACCCCAGATCCAAATAATGCGCGCCAATCCGCAAACAGATCTTCTGTACGTTGAGATTGAAATCGCCTTCGGCGCAATTGACCACGACTGATGCCCCGGAGTTCCTCAGGAGCTGAGCCGTGTGCGCAGTGTTTGTGAGGTCAACATGATGGAATGCAGTCTTGTGGTCATGCTTCAGCAATTGCTCGATGCGCTTCCGCCTCCGACCGCACAGCAGCACGCGGTAACCGTGTTCGAGCAGGTCGCGCGACACAATCCTGCCCTGCGCGCCAGTCGCTCCGAGCACGACAAAATCGTAAGACGACATCACTCACCGCCGAGCTGCTTTCCTTTATATTTGTTTCTCCACGCCCACTGGACAACCGGACGCCACCAATTTAAATCCCGCCTTTCTCTTCTACGCTCATGAAACCCATGAAGATCATCCTGCATGTTGACCTTGACGCGTTCTACGCTGCAGTTGAAGAGCGCGAGCATCCGGAATACAAAGGCAAGCCTGTGGTTGTTGGCGCAGATCCCAAAGGCGGCGCTGGCAGAGGCGTAGTGAGCACGTGCAATTATGAAGCCAGGAAGTATGGCATCCGCTCGGGAATGCCTATCTCTATCGCATACCGCAAATGCCCCAGCGCCATCTTCGTGCCCGTGCACATGGAAGAATATGTTGCCGTCTCTGCCCGCGTGATGGAGATTCTCCAGAATCATGCAGCAGTATTTGAACAAGTCTCGGTCGATGAAGCATATCTCGATGTCTCCGAGCTGAAGAGCTACGATAAGGCACGCGAGCTCGCGCTGCGCATCAAACAAGAGGTCAAGGAGAAGGAGCAGCTCACGTGCAGCGTTGGCATCGGACCGAACAAGCTCATTGCAAAAGTAGCCTCGGATTTCAAGAAACCAGATGGTCTCACTGTGGTGAAGCCTGATGATGTGCTTGATTTTCTCGCGCCGCAGAGCGTCCGGATGCTCCGAGGAGTCGGGCCAAAGACAGAGCTCATTCTCAACACATACGGAATCAAGACCATCGCAGACCTCAGGAAACTCAGCCACGAACAACTCAGTGCTGCCTTTGGCTCATTCGGGAACGAGCTGTACGAACAAGCGCGCGGTAATTATACTGCAGAACTCATCCAACACTGGCAGATCAAAAGCATCGGCAGACAGATCACTTTTGAGCATGACACCAAGGACAAGCAGGTCATTCTTGATACGCTTGAGTCAATGATTCGTGATGTCTGGGAACAGCTCAAAGCAGAAGGATTCATGTTCAAGACTGTCACGATCAAGGTCCGTTATGAGGATTTTGACACGCACACTAAGCAGAAGAGTCTCATTGAGATAACGGACAGCATAGATGCGATAAAGACTGTTAGCAAAGAATTGCTTGAAGGATTTCTCAAGGACACCCGCAAGATCAGGCTCATCGGTGTGAGCCTGCACCAGCTTGCGCAGTGATCAGCGGCGACGCTTTGTTGCTTTCTGGTCACGTGCACGAGCGATTGTTTCAAACAAAACCATCAAGAAGATCCCGATCAGAATTCCCACACCGATCCACGGAACATGCGGCTCAATCACATCCCAAAGTTTGCGTTCGCGCGTCTTGTCTTTCGCGAAATACAGGTCGAGATTCGAGAATTCCAGCGCGTATTCCGAGAAGAGCAGTGTGGAATAGCGGTCAAAGCTCTTCAATGATTGCGCATACTCGTAATAACTGTAGCCGATGATCGGAAAGATGCCCTTCTGCTGGCTTTTGACGATGGTGTCCTTGACAATCCCGAGCTTGAGACCGATAAGATTGTCCAGCTTGTTCTCCTCGACGCCTATGATACCAAGAATGACATCAGCCTCAGCCTTCACTTTTGATGCCTTGTAGAGGCAGAGCGTGAAATTGTTCGTCGAGAGATCCTGATATGATTTATCGAGTTCACGCCGTGCCTCACCGAGACTTGTGGGCAGGAAGGAACGGACATAATTGATGCGTTCCTCTGCCTCAGAGATCTTTGCGATGCAGGAATCCCTCAGGCTCGCAGTATCGATGACGAACTTCTTGTCATCGCCATTGAAGAAACGCGCCCACGTCACTGCAGAAAACAATCGTTCCTCGGCATAGGCCAAGCGCTCAGCATTCTGCTTGGTCTCGTTCAGCTTGCTCACGATCTCTAAAAACGTGTCCTCGACCTCAAACACGCGCTCCTTCACTGCCATATATGTCTGCAAATCAGTGATTGTCGTAATCGGTCGCGCATCAATCTGATTGGAAATATTCACTGCCATGCCCTTGATCTCAAGCAATGCCTTGGCGATCTGGTGTTCGGTCCATGGGCGCTGCAGGGCGAGCGCGCGCTTGTATTGCACATTGCTCCGGAAACAGAATGATGCTGCAGCATAATATTGGCCTGCAGCCATGGCTTCCCGGGAACGCATACTCATGTTCACTGCAGTCTGCTCAAGCTCGGTCGTGTTGGACAGATTGGTGCGGCGCTCGTCGAGGAGCTCCTTGATTTCTGTCGTGCGATTGCACAAGTCCTGCGCGACCTCCTGCATAGTCGTGAGATAGCGGGGCTCAATCACGAGCTCACCAGTCACCCGAGGGAATGTCTTTCCGGTGTATTGCTCCAAAGCTTCGAGGAACGTTGAAACTTCAATGACCTCCACACCACGCTCGCTGCCATACACAACCAGATCAATGGACTTGTTGGTGGTATTGTCCTTGAGCTCGCGCGTGCCGCGCGGAATAAGCATGCGCGTCAAGCCCGCCTTAGCTGCGGCTTCTAGTTTCTCCTTGATGCCACCTACTGGCCCGATGACACCTCCAGAATTGATCGTGCCCGTAATTGCAGTATCATTGCGGAGTTGCACGTTTGCAATCAACGAACCCACGAGCATCGCAGCTGCCGAGCCTGCGCTCGGACCACCGACAATTCCCGGCAAGGCTCTGATAGTGAAGAAGAAATCCTTATCTGAACAATCAATGTCCAATTCCTTGCACGCGACCTGCTGGGCAAACCGCATCGAGATCTGTGTCGTGATCTTGGTCAGCGGAAACGTCTCAAGAAAAACGCGGTTCTTGCCCGGTTCGATGCGCACGTCAAGGTCAGCAACAGCGCCTGCCTGTGAGCCATCTGCCCGCTCGGACAAGGCGAGCAAGGTAATGCTGCCTTCTTGCGCGAACACTGCAGGAACCAGCACTGCTGCTAGTACCCACACGAGCCATTTCATCGACGAGATGGACACGTATGCGCTATATTAAGCTTATGGACGCTTTTTCTGCTCAGTTCACGTGATAGATGAATCAGGACTTTTTCCGTCGAGATTTCTTTGGTTTTTCTTTTTGCGCAGGTTTTGCTTTCGCACTTTCAGAATGAGCTGCTTTTTTCTCAGTGGGAGGTACGACCGTGCTCTCGTCTTTCTTTCTTTTCTCAATATAATGACATTTGGGAAACTTGTTGCATGCCGCGAATTGACCATACACGCTCTTTCTGAGCACAAGCTCTCCTTCATTGCACTTCGGACATTTCCTGCCGGCCTCGAAGGGAATTTTCTTGTTCGGGCAATCAGGGTTGATGCAGACCTGTTGTGGCCGCTTTGCTTTACGGATCATGAGAATCATCGGATAGTTACAGTGTGTACAGGTCTCCTTCGTCACCTCAACAAGACCGGTCGCAGGCAATTTGAACGTGGCCGTGCATGCAGGATAGGTGTTGCATGCCGCGAACCTGCCGAACTTGCCTTTCTTGAGCACGATCATACCCTTCTTGCAGACCAGACACGGACCGAGCGTCGTCATGGCAGCACGCGTTTCGGTAAACGTCGACCTGAGTTCCTCGCCTACGGCCTTTTCCTTCTTCTTGAAATCACCGAGGATCTCGAGCAACACATGCTTGGCCTCATCGAGCACCTGCTCCTTTTTCTTCACGCGCTCGCGAATTGACTCCATGTCAAGCTCAAAATGACGCGTCAATTCTTCATCGATGATCTTTGGAGCGTGCTTCTCCAGGATATCGATCACCCGGATGCCGAAATCCGTGGCCGTGATCGGTTCGCCTAAAACGTAATTGCGTCTGAAGAGCGTGTCAACGATCTCTGCACGCGTTGACTTGGTGCCGAGATTGCGTTTCTCAAGCTCACGGATGATGGACGAAGGAGTATACCGCTTGGGCGGCTGGGTCTCGCGGTCATGCAAAGTGATCTTCTTTACCTTGATGACATCTTTTTCCTTCACATCTGGCAGTTCGATTTCCTCAAGTCGCACGTATGGCTCGTAGAGCTTGTGCCACCTTGCCTCGATTGTGCGCGTGCCTGTCGCAGCAAAGGGCTCCTTGTTGACCTCGATGCCTATATGCATGCTCTCGCGGACTGCTGGTTCGCCAAACGTGCTCAGGAAACGTTTGACGACAAGATCATAGATCTTGGCTTCGCGATCCTCCAAACCTTTGGGCGCGATGCCGGTGGGGTAAATTGCGGGGTGTGCAGGATCAGTCTTCTTGCCATTATACGGCACGAGTTTTCCTTGCCCGAGCACTTGTTTGCACAAGGCGGCAAACTGTTTTTGCCCGCTCAATTGATTGATGATCTTCGTATAGCCGATGGCGGGAGGCAATTGTTGCGAGGATGTGCGCGGATAGGAAATGCATCCTTCTGTGTACAATCCCTGCGCAATAGCGAGTGTGGCTTTCGGACTGATGCCAAAACAGCGATAGGCCTCGGTCTGCAGGGTCGTGAGATCAAATGGATTTGGTGGATTCTGTTTGAACGTCTTGCGTTCCATACTCGTGACCGTGCCTTCCTTTGCTCCGTGCACGTGTTTCATCACTGTATCTGCCTGCTTTTTCTCCCAGAATTTCTCAGTCATATGCCAGGCAGTGATCGGTTCCTTCTTAGCTTCACCCGTGAGTTCGATTTCCCAGAACGGTACCGGCTTGAATGCCTTGATATCCTTTTCCCGTTCGACGATGATCTTGAGCGAAGGACCTTGCACGCGGCCGGTCGAGAGAATCTTGAACATACCTGCAGCCTTGATCGCCGAAGTCAGTGCGCGCGAGATATTGATACCATAATAATAGTCAAGGAAATGCCGGGTCTCGCCGGCTTCTGCCTGCCCCCAGTCCAAATGCGGCGAGACAGCTGCATATGCCGCACGCAGATCCTCCTTGGTCAGTGTCGAGAACTTCATCCTGCGCGCGTCATTGCGATGACAGATGTAGCGGATGATATTCAGACCAATGACTTCTCCCTCGACGTCATAGTCGCACGCGACCGTGTAGCTGTCTGCATCCTTGGCGAGCTTCTTAAGGGCATCTGCGTACTTCACGCTGAACGAAGCATCCTTTGAGATGTCTGCTATGGGCACCCACTCGATATCAAAGGTCGGATAGACAAAGCCATGTTTTTCCTTCTCGGCAAGCCCGAACAAATGGCCGACTGCGCTTCCCACGACGATATCCTGCTTGCCGTGCGTGACCTTGTAGTACGGCACGCCCTTGTACTGTTCCTTGATCGGCTTGCCGTCTGCCAATGCCTCTGCCAGTTTCTTGGCCGCATTCGGCTTCTCGGTGATGATGAGTTCGTAACCCATGCAAGGGGGTGGAGTGCAGCCCGGTTTTAAAAAGGATGTGGTCTGCCTTCTTATTCATATGAAAATTAATATGTAAATTCATAGTAAAATTTATAAGCCCGAACAAGCCCCTGCTGGTAAAAACGGGGAATAATGGTCGTAAAGAGGAAGCTACAGCGAACCAGTAAAGATCAGTATACGTTGACGATTCCCAAATCAATCGTTGAACTTCTCGGCTGGAAAGAGCACGAGCCTATCGAATTCGGGCTTGACCACGACAAGATAACCCTCAAGCGGGTCAAGCGATCGCGAGGTGAGAAGCATGCGTAAGCTTGCAATCACGCTCAGCCTCGCCATGCTTGCACTGCTTGGCCTCGTCCTCTTCCACGCAGGCAGCATTCCGCCGACCGGACTCGTGACCGGCAACTTTACCGCGCCAGTGCAAAACCAGCCACCGCAGTGGAATGCCTCGAGCACTCGGTTTATCGTCGACCAGAATGCTACATTGCTCGTCAATCTGGGTGAGCTCTTCCACGATCCAGAAGGCCAGCCGTTAACGTTCCTCACAACGAGAACTGAGAATATCACAATCGAACTTATAGGAGACCAATTACGCATCCTCCCTGAGCCTGGTTTTGTCGGTGAACGCGTCATCACAATTTATGCATCTGATGAAGGCAGCGTTACTGAGCAGCGGGTCAGGATTGAAGTGCCGGTAATGCTTTCTGATAGCAATGAGACTGTAGTCATCAATGAAACATTGCCTGCCAATGCATCGATCAATGCAACTCCTCCTCTTGCCAGCAATGTAACCAATACGACGACAATCCTCAATCAGACGAGTAATGAAACAACGATCGTCCTGCCTGAGAATCAGACCACAACGAGTTTTGCAAGTCAAGATTTCAGCACGCAGACCACGATCAATGGTTGTGCGGTTGTCAATGTCAGTGCTTCTTTGACTTCGAACATCTCAAGCACCGGCAGATGCATTGTCATCAATGGCAATAATCTTGTCTTCAACTGTTCTGGTTTCACTATTGTTTATGCGAATTCCAGTACCAGTGATGCGATTGGCATCAATGCCACACACCGGAATAATATCACGATCAAAGACTGCATTATTCACAGGGTCAATAACAGTGGCCTGAGAAACTATGGCATTGGGCTATTCAACGTCTCGGGTGCCTCGCTGATTAATAATACTATTATTACCAATGGTTCTGGAGAAAGCGAGGGCATTCATGCTGCAGGTACTGGTCTCGTCCGCAGGAGAATTGTCAACAACGATGGCAACCTGAATAATGCATTCTGCGCCAATACCACGCCTAATGTGGGACCGTGTCGGGTCTGCTTCATCGGTGGTGGCGTTGACTGCGCGTTCCTCGGACAAGGCGGATGCACAGACACCAAAGGAATCCAATTCTTCGAGACCATTGTGAGTTTCAACCTCACTGCCGCAGACGTGGCGACTGGAGGCAGCTTTGCAGTCATCGGCGGAGAAGGAGTATCCTGTAGTTTCAACAATGTCGTGCATATCAGCTTCTTCGCGAAGAACAATTGCGGCACGTACTCAGCGGCAACCATTTCTGCCTCACGATTCATCACTGGCCAGAACAACCTCTCCTGTGGCGCTGGAGGTAGTGGCAAGGATCCTGACGCAGGCTTCAAGCTCACTGAGTTCTCACTCGACGTTATCACGCTCTCTGAGAATGTCTCTGCAGTCAATAATACGATCACCGCTGACGGAGGCAATGCAAGCCATGGCATCTTCCTCGCAGTCCTGAATGCGACCATCACTGCGAACAATGTCACCACGACCGGCGCTCGCGACAGTCACGGCATCTTCCTCGAACGAGGAACCACCCGAAGCACGATCATCGATAATGCCCTTGTTGCAGAGGGACCGACTGCTGATGCCATCCACGTCTCGCGCGCCACTGGCAATGTCTTTACGAACAATTCGATCAATAATGCGACCAATGCAGGTATTCGCGTGGACCGGGCACTCATCAATGTTTTCAATCTGAGTTTCATCCCTGCCCGGCCGACTTCCCTCTTTATTGAAGAAGACAATGGCACGATCAATTATACCGAATCGGTAAACCTCAGTTCGACGACTAACCTCTCGCAGGTCGTCAATATCAGATTCAACAGCACCTTTGTGAATACGGTTGATGCTGCTGGCAATCAGCTCAACCGTTCTGCCACTCTCACTTTCTTCGGACTGGTGTTCTCCTTCGAACAAGCCCAATCCATTGTTGATGTTGAGGATGACGCCACATTTGCAGGATGCATCGCACCCCGCTGCACCAACCAAAGCTATCAGAATGCGAGCGGCATCTTCACATATAATGTCTCCTCCTTTACGACCTATTCTGCCCGCGAACAAATCGAATGCGCAACGCTTGACTCTGATGTTGACCTCGGCGTCTCGCGAACGAATTACACGTTGGGAAACAATGTTTCTTCCAGCGGCACGTGCTTTACAATTATCGGTGACAATATCACGCTTGACTGCAACGGATTCCCGATCGAGTTTGACCGTTCAGGCCAAGGCGGTGCTGCAGGGATTTTGGTTGACAGCGCAAGGAATGTGATTATCCGGAACTGCATCATCCGCGATATCAATGCATCAGGAGCCTTTGGCATTGGCATTAATTTCTCCAACTCAACCAATCATCAAGCGATCAACAACACCATTGATACCAATGGCACGAGCAATAATTACGGAATTCTCATTGATGTGGCAAACCAGTCCAGAATCGAAAATAATACCATTCGTACCACAGCCAATGAAAGCAACAATGATGGCATCAGAAACGATGATACGATTGGCGTGATCAATGATGTGGGAAATGTTTCCATACGTTTCAATCTTATTAATACGAGTAATGGGACGGGCTTCAGGAAAATGATTGGGTTAGGTGATGGCTATTTTGTCCAGGATAATACAATCCGTGCCCTGGGTGGCCAGGGTGGAATCCTTTTGCCTGTTGGCGATAGGGTGAATGTTTCAGGAAATAGCATCAGTACCAATAGTACTAGTGTTTCTGACGGAACTGGAATTAGTGTCTCTGGTTCAGGCAGTGGGCAGCACAATTATTCCATCACGAACAATTACATCGTTACTGATGGTGTTAGTTCAGGTGATGTGGGCATAACCCAAGTAGGGAATAATTTCTTTATCGCCAACAATCATATCAATACGTCAGGACTCGGAACCAATAATCACGGAATCAGTGTTACGACAGGAATTGATGGACAAATTCTCAATAATCTTATCAGAATAAGCTCAAATTCCTCAGTTCTCCATACGGCAGGGATTAGCCATGGAGGGAGTTTCAACAACATCACTAATAATACCATTATCAACGGAACAGGAACAGGAATCCCTTCATTCCGTGGCATCTCGGTTGATTGCGTGTGCACTTCGAACACCACAATCACGAACAACAGCATCAGGATAGGAAATGGGTCGAGTTTGAATAGGGGTATGTTTATTGGACGAGGCAATTATTTTGTCAGAAGAAATTTCGTGAACACAAGCGGTATTGGTGCTGACCTCGGAGGCAGCGTCTTTGCAGAACAGATTTTCTTTGAAAACAACACCATTGAGGTTTCCGGCTTCTTCAGTAGCCAGCGAGGAGTTTCTCTTTCTGATGGATTTGGCAATAGAGTCAGTGACAATGACATCAATGTACGAGGCACGAGTTCAGGAATTGGAATCATCCTTAGTTCAACACACAACAATTCTGCCTTTTACAATCGTATTTCAGTCAATGGCACATCGAGCAGCAATATCGGATTTGAACTTTCCGTCGCGCGAGAAAATAATGTCACCGGCAACAACATCACTGTCAATGGCACTTCAGGAAACACTGGCTTCCTCTTTGAATCAGGTTCCATCAACAATAACGTGCGCAACAATACGATCCTCTCGAGCGGTGATTCGACCGACAATGCTGGAGCAATTATCGGCACATCTACTGGTGCTGCGCATGGGAATAACCTTACCAACAACATCATCAACAGCAGCAGCATACCATCGTTCGTATTCGGAGAAGTCACGGATGGTCGTGGCGTTGTCGTTCAGCGTTCATCACAAAACAACACTGTACAGAACAACACGATCAGGGTCTTTGGCAATGGAAGCAATAACTTCGGCGTCTACTTGTTCCTGAGCATTTCAGGCAACAATGTCACTGGCAATCTTATCGTAACGAACGGTACTGGCCATAATCACGGCATTTTCCTTGACAGCAGTGCAAACGGAAGCGGCATCACGCACAACAGAATCAATACATCAGGGAATGAGACTGATGCAATTCGGTCAACGCTTTCAGGAACAAACACGTACATCAACAATACCATCATGAATTTCACGCGCTACGCAGTCTATCTCAATCGTTCCCTTGCGAGCGTGTTCAACAACAGCTTCATCCCAACACTCCTGAATTCCTCGCTCGTCATCGAAGAAAGCGGAGGCATCCTCGCATTTGCCCAGCCCATTAACTTCAGTAACCGAACCAATCTTTCCTTTGTTGTCAACATTTCCGCATTGAGAATCCGCGTGAATACCACGGATACAAACGGCAGTCAGATGAATCGTTCTGCTCAACTGACTTTCAATAACGTGCCGTCCTTCTCTGACCCGCAAGCGATTATTGACTTTAATGATGATGGCATCTTTGACAACTGCACAGCACCACAATGCGTTATCCATAGGTTTGCCCGAAGCGAAGCCATCTTTGTCTACAACGTGAGTTCATTCACATCCTACAGCATCAATGGCAGCGCCTGCTTTACGGTCAATGTCTCAACCAACCTGACCAATAACCTGATCGGCACAGGAACGTGCATCAACATCAACAATGACAGCATTGAACTTGACTGCTCGAACTTCACTATTGTTTACGCCACTGCAGGTGGCAATAATGTTTATGGCATCAATGTAACCAATCGTAGGAATGTCACAGTCAGGAATTGCATCATCGCCAAAGGCAATGACACGGGCACTGATGGCTATGCAATCAATGTAGACAATACATCGTCATCATTCTTCATCAATAATACGATGTTTACCAATGGCAGCTCAAATAACTTCGGCATCAGGCTGCTGAATGCAAACCACAGTAATTTCACGAGCAATAGGATCACAGCTCGCGGCACTTCCACCAATAATGACGGTATCTCGCTCACCGGCAGTTCCAGCAACATCATCATCTACACCATTTCCTCAAGTAATGGCACAACAAGCAGTAACGGCATCTCGTTCGCAACGAATTCGACAAACAACACCATCATCTTCAACAACCTCTCGACACAAGGAACGTCTACGAACAATGACGGCATCTCGCTGTCCTTGAGCTCGAATAACAACATCTCAGGCAACATCATTCATGCCAATGGCACTACCGGCAATGACGGCATCTCCCTGGCCACAAGCATGAACATCACCATCGAAGCAAACACGATCGCTCCGCGAGGCACGTCAACCAATGACGGTGTCACCCTTACCACGAGCTCGAACAGCAACCGCATCCTTGCGAATACCATCACGACCAACGGCACCACTGGCAGTGACGGCATTTCCTTGAGCGCGAGCCTCCACAACAACATCAGCGGTAACACGATTACTGGCAATATTACAGGCACAGGCACTGGGGTCATCTTTACCTCGAATGCGAACAACAACACGATCGGTTCCAACAGCATTACCATCCGCGGCACGTCAAGCAATAATGACGGCATCTCCATTACCACAAGTGGGAACAACAACATCACCAATAACACCATCCTTGTGAATGGCACCACAGGCAACGATGCAATTCTTCTGACTACCAGTGCGAACAACAACACCATCATTGGCGCAAACATCACTGTGCAGGGCAATGGTACTGGCATTTCAGTTCTGGCATCATCAAACAACTTCATCAGCAATGCGAGCTTCTTGATTCCTGCCGCAGGAGTTGCTTCAATGCTTTTCAGAGGTGTCTTCAACAATACGGTGAATGAGACTACTGCTCCGCCCCAGCTCGTCTTTGACAACACCACGTTTGGTCTCATTAACTACACGGCAACGGTCAACCTGACCAATACCACGTTCTTTGCCTCAGTTGTCAGGATATCGAACAACACGATCTTTGTGAACAGCAGTCAGACCGGCCACCTCAATGCGTCTGCCATCCTTACCTTCCGCTTCACGAGCGTCATGAACCCACGGGCGCTCGTTGACTTTGAGGATGATGGAACGAATGCCTCGTGCAACACGCCCCAGTGTGTCGTGGTCTTTTCGTCCAGTACGCTCTTCATCTACAATGTGAGCAGCTTCACCACGTACTCATCCACTGCAGGCGACGTGAATGTTACGTTGACCAAGACGGATAATCCTGATCCTGTCAATCCAAACAGCATTTTGAATTACACCATTGTCATCAATGATACCGCAAGCAATGCGAGCAACATTACACTCACAGATACCTATCCGCCGCAAGTCATCTTTGTCAGTTCGCAACCAGCCGCATTGTCTGGGACAAATAACACGTTCATTATCGGCAACCTGACACAGGGACAATTCTTCATCGTCAACATCACGGTTATTGTCCTCAACGGTACTGCAGGCATCACCATCAACAACACTGCAAACATCACCTTCCAGAACACCACTGGCGCCATCTTTACGCTCAATGTGACCGAGAACACAACAGTTGCAGCGCTCCTCAACGCGAGCAACATCAGCGTGAACAAATCAGACAATCCTGATCCGGTCAACACGAGCAGCAACCTGAGTTATACCATTGTCGTCAGAAGCACGGGCAATGCAACTGCATTCAACGTGACTGTCAATGACACCTATCCGAATGAAGTCATCTTCCTCACGGCACAACCAACACCACTTTCAGGAACCAACAACACCTTCATCCTCGGCAATCTGACTTCAGGCACGAACGTCACGGTCAACATCACCGTGCTCGTGCTGAATATCTCCAATGGCACGCTCATCAACAATACGGTCAATGTTACCTTCCATAATGAGACCAGTACGCTTTTCGGCGTCTTTGACACAGAAAATACTACGGTCGAGAACGTCACTGCTGCTGCGCCTGATGCCGGAGCACCCCCAGGACCTGGCGGACCCAATCCACCTGCGCCGCCGGCTCCGCCTGCGCCGCCAGCACCACCTGCGCCACCGGCTCCGCCAGCGCCTCCAGCACCGCCAGCTCCTGCAGTGGAAGCTCCTGCCATTGCTGCAGTCGATACCACGCGTAGCGATGTAGTCTGCGCGAACTTCATCGAACAATTCCTTTCCAATGTCTCATTGCAGTCTGCAACCATTGATCCCACCCTCATTCCCGAAGGTTACGAGATCATCGCCGGACCAATCAGGGGACAATGCGCAGGAGACTCCATGGCATTGACGTTCTCGGTGCCTGAAACCATCGCGACCGAAAGCATCCAGGCATTGCGTGTCCGACAGGAGTTTGTCACCGAACTCGCCCACCAGGTCAGCGACTATGATCTTGCGAACTGCACGGTTGCTGTCAATATCACGCGGCCGGTCGTTACCGTTGCGCCATTGACGTACGAGCTCGTCAGCGAAGCAAAAGAAATCACGACAACCGACAATGTGCTTGTCTCCGAGCAGCACCAGATTGTCTTCTCGGTGCAACCAGGAACACGCTTCCTCGCACGGCTTGGCAAGCCAACGACAGATATTGCCCTGCCCAAGAATCCCAGCTTCAACCTGATCGGTCCACCCGTCGAACTCACGCTCACCAGACCACCACTGTCGCTCGGAATGAGAATCCGCATCCCTGTGCTCGTGCCTCAAGGATTCGACAAAGAGAGCTTTGGCATCTATGCCCTCAGGCCTGATGGTGGATGGCGGTATATTGATAGCAGGCTGGAGGGCTCTGCCATGGTTGCGGACATTGAGAACATCATCCCCTTGCTCAACACCGCGGGCAAGGCATATTTCGCAGTCATGGGACTCCGTTGCGAGGCATGCATTGAATCCAAGCTTGCCAAGGTCTATGATGGTGGGGGAACACCGCGCCGGGCACTCATCCTCGTGCACGGTCTCACGGTCAACCACGCACGTTGGGCACCATTGATCAACGCATTCATGCTGACCAAGCAACCCTTCCAGATCTGGGTCCTCGCGTATCCGACCAGCAAGAACATTTCTGTACTCGGACAGGAATTCGCGCAACTCCTTGAACAGCACTCCCACGAGTTTGATAATGCATACATTGTCGCACACTCGCTCGGCTCGTTCGTCTCGCAAGAGGCGCTCCGCTACGGCAAGGAGTCTGGCTACAGCTTTGTGCCAAAGGTACAACGGATGATCCTCGCAGGCAACCCTGGCCATGGCAGCCCTGCGCGCGAAGTATACTTGAGATTCTTCGAATACCTCCTCAATGCCCGGGAGGCGACTGAGAGCTTCAACATCAATGCCCAGATCATCGATGCGATCAGCAAGGGTTACCAGACCGAACACATCCCGACAACAGACTACTTTGTTGTTGCCGGGCGTGAACCCTTCCTCTTCACCCAGCACCTCTTCCGACGAGAACCAAATGACGGAGTTGTGAACACCACCAGTGCGCAATACGTCACGTACCAGTACATCAACAATTCCTGCCAGGACTATTTCGAAGTCGATCTCACGCATATTGAGCTTACCACGCACCCGCTCGCACGCAGAATCATTGAGCGCTTGGTCACACATGATTTTGCTGAAGCACAACCAGACCGAGCCGTGCTCGGCTACAACAAGTACGTCCTGGTTTCGCTCACGAACTGCCGCGAGGACGAGAAATACCTTGTTATCGGCAAGCGGCAAGCGCGCGCCAAGGCATCTGCTCCTGTGCAGTGCAATTGCGGAAACGGCGTGTGCGGCGAAGACGAGAACGAAATCACGTGCCCACAGGACTGCGTCCGCATCCCCTCGTGGGCAAACTTCTGCCTCGTCACACCCTTTGTGATCTACGGACTCCTCTTGGTCATCCTCATTGCAAGCGCAGTCTATGTCTATCGCACGATCAAGACCCACCGCAGGAGCAGGACCACTCACATCGTGCTCTTCACCGGGCTCGGCATCTGCGTCGGACTCATGATTGCGATCTGGCTGCTCTGCGGAGTCATCCTGCCATTGGCAGTACTCCTTGTGGTATTCCTCTCGATGCTCTTGATCTTGACACTCTTGCACGTCACCCGCACAGCACCGCCGCATGCGCCTGCTCCGCCGCCTGCACCCACGCGACCAAACTTCTTGACAAGGCTCCTCCGCAGGATGCATGTCATCGCAGTCCGCAAGACGCTCAGCACGAAGCTTAAGGAGATCGATGCATCAGTTGATGCTCGCCTCAGACGGGTCCAGAATATTGATGCAACCCTCAGACGTTTCCAGCGGCATGAGCCAACCGTTCTGCGGCGCCTCCAGAGGAATGCTGCTGCGCAGCTGAGACACAGTGCTGCTGGCCGCGAGAAGAAACACGTGCGCGCTGAACAAGCTGTAACCCGCGAATTCCTGGAAATCAAAAAAGGTGCGACTGCTGATGCCCAACGCGCAAGATATACAGAAGCTGCGTTGCGACGCATGCAACGCCATGAGGAAATAGAGCAGCGCCGCAAGAACCTTGCATTGCGACGGCTGCGCCATGAAGAAGCGCTGAGGCGCCGCCGGGAAGCAGATGCGCGACGCAAGCGTCGTGAGGAAGATGCCTTGCGTCGTCGCAGAGAAGCAGAAGCCCGGCGCATGCAGCACAAGGAAGAAACAGCGCGGCGTCGAAGCGAGGGAGAGTCGCAACGCATGCGTCAGGAAGAAGAAACCCTGCGTGATGTGGAAACTGACTTGCGGGGCAAGGATCGCGATGAAAAGGATGTGCTGCGTCGCATGGAAACTCGTGCGCGACGTATTGACCGCGATGAGGAAGACACCCTGCGCCGCGTCGAAGAACGCGACGATGCAGTACTCCAACGTCAGACCGAGGATGCAGACGTGCAGCTGGAAAAGGTGAACAAGCTCCTCCAACGTTCCAATCGTAAATATAAAACCCTGAGAAGAAGGTATAAATAGGCGGTCGCCTCCGAGAATGCCATGAACACCCGCTGGAAACGCATCGGACAGGTCGTGAATGTGCTCTTCAGTTCGGGCTTGGGTTACTTTGTCCGCGAGCTCGGCCTTAAATGGCACCTGCCCTTCCTGAAAAAGCTCACTCCTGCAGGTGCGCCGCCAAGCGATCTGCCGGTGCGATTACGCAAAGCCATGGAAGAACTCGGTGGTGCATATCTGAAGCTCGGACAATTCCTCGCACTCAGACCAGACCTCTTGCCTCCTGCGTACTGCGATGAGTTCAAGAAACTCCTTGATCAAGTACCGCCCCTTCCCTTTGCAACAGTCAAGCAGGTCATCGAGACCAGCCTGCGCGCGCCCATCCGCATGTTCTTCAGTTCTGTTGATCCGAATCCGGTCGGTTCGGCAAGCATCGCCCAAGTGCATCGGGCAACGCTCAAGAACGGCAAACAGGTCGTGATCAAGGTCCAGCGGCCTGAGGCAAAAGAACAATTCAAGGCAGACATCGAGATCATGCATTATCTTGCGCAGAAGATTGAAGCCCGGTTCCGGGACCGCGCGATCTCGCCCTTGACCATCGTCAAGGAATTTGAGCGATACACTGCGCAGGAACTGAATTTTGTTCTGGAAGGCAGGACCATCGACCGCTTTGTCAATTACTTCGCGAAGTCCAAGACCGCAATCATCCCGAATGTCCACTGGCCGGCAACCACGAACAATATCCTGACCATGGATTATCTCGATGGCATCAAGCTCACTGACGTGCTCAGGAATCCGGAACAGTACCCGCGCACACTGCTCGCGCAACGGATCGCAGACGCAGGCGTCGATCAAGTTCTCAGGCTCGGCCTCTTCCACGCAGACCTCCATCCGGGCAATATCCTTGTCATGCCCGGCAACCGGATCGGCATCCTTGACTTCGGCATTGTCGGAATGCTCACTGAAGACCTTATCAAGCAGACACTTGCATTGTATTCTGCGCTGGTGGCCAAGAATCCTGCTGTAGTACGAGCTGTGTTGCTCAGGGTTGGCGTGCCTGCACCCGAGGCGGATCTGGATGTGTTTGCGCGCGATGTGGAACGGATCGTCAATGGGTGGTATGGCACTGAAGCAGGACAGGCGCGTGTCAGTGAAATGCTCCAAGAATTGTTCGAAAGCGCGGTCATGCACCACATCGCCATGCCTGTCAACCTCATCCTGTTGGGCAAGGCGCTCGTGACATTGGAAGGAACATGTCTTGCCCTTGATCCTGGCTTCAATCTCGTCCAACACACCCAGTCTGCAGTCACGCAATTGCTCCGTGCGCAACGCCAACCTGCCGCCCTGCTCAATCGGTTCACGAAGATGTCCAAACAATATACGCAACTCCTCGCAGAACTCCCCCAGCAGGCATCTGATGTGCTCGAGCGTGTCAAGCGTGGCTCAGTAAGCCTGACGATCCACGACACCGATATCAAACATATTGGCATGGACGTCAACCGCAGCAGCAACAGGCTCGCATACGCACTCATCATCGCATCCCTCTTGGTCAGCGGCGCGCTCCTCATCGAAGTGCCGCCCAAGATCGGCACGTATTCCCTCTTCACCCTGATTAGTTTGATGTTTGCGGGATGTCTGCTCCTTGTTTTGCTTGTCAGCGTTGTTCGCGAAGGAACATCTCCCTTTGATACTCATGCAGAACGGAGGTAGCGCGAAACCTGAGGGTTTCGCGGGTCTCCTTTTTGGAGACCAAAAAGGAGGTAATAACCATGGGTAAGAACATCAACCGTATCCTGAAAGTCGCAGAAAAAGTCACGGCATTGGCGCAGCAGCGCATCAGAAAGGAACTTCGCGCGCTCGCGAAGAGCGGCGTGATCAGCACCAAGGAAGCACGCCAATTGCTCAAAGTAGCAGTCAAGGAAGCAGCGCAAGAACAAACACGTGTCAGGCGATTCATCGCTGCAGAACTTAAACGCGAGCTTGCAAAGGCCAAGCCGGTAATTCGGAAAGCACTTGCACACAAGAAAAAACAGTTTGCCAGCTACCGGAAGGCAAGGAAACACTGAAGATTTATAAATTCCCGACGGGAATAACTGTGCATGGATGCCGCATTCCAGCACGCGCTGCTCGCAAAGGATCCGTTTCAGGATATTCTCGGACTTGCAGCGACCAAGGAACAATTGAAATCAGCATTGCTCACCAGCAGACACGTTCTCATCATCGGGCCACCTGGCATTGGCAAGACAACGTTGGCCAAGAACGTGGCAAGACTCCTGCCATCCATTCCCGGCAAAACGCCTGAAGAACAATTTGTCCGCGTGCAAGGCTCGCCGGATCTCACGGTTGAAGATCTGCTTGGTGATATCGATCCGATCAAGGCATTGCAGTATGGTCCAACGAGCAAGGAGGCATTCACGCCCGGCAAGATTTTCAAGGCGCATGGAGGCATCCTTTTCTTTGACGAACTCAACCGGTGTCCGGAAAAAGTCCAGAACGCCTTGCTCCAAGTGCTTGAAGAAGGCAAGGCAACCATTGCTAGTTATCTCGTTGATTTCCCTGCGAACTTCATCTTCATCGGCACCATGAATCCTGAAGAGACCGCAGCCACTGAGAAACTCAGCGATGTCCTCATGGACCGCTTTGACATCGTCCACATGACGTATCCTGATACTGTCGAGATCGAACGCAAGATTGTTCTCGAGAAAGGCAAAAAGCTCCCTGTCACGTTTTCGCACGAACTCATTGACGCAGCAATCCTTTTTGTCCGGACATTGCGCGAGCACAAGAACATCCAAAAGAAACCTTCAGTCAGGGCGTCGCTCGGGCTGTACGAACGCGCACAGGCGAACGCTCTACTCAGGAAGTCCAAGAATGTTGCTCCGGAAGACATCGCGAACGCCATCGTGAGCGTGCTCTCCCACCGCATCGAACTCAAGCCATCAGTCAAATACCTCCAGACCACTGAAGAATTCATCGCCCAAGAATATGCCCAGTTCGTGCACCAGCACGACGAGCTCGAGCGGGGTGGTGGCCTTTAGCGTTGAGGCACCACAGCTCGAAGATGTCGAACGCGCCGAAGAAGCAAGCGGAAAACTCGCCAGCCAATTTCTCGATGACAAACTCATGCATTCGGTGCTCGCTGCAGATCCGAAGACGATCGAGCACGGCAAACTCATCGAAGAAGCCTTTAACCATTCCATCGGCACCTTTGTGCCGGATATGATCTTTGCGAATCTCATCAGGAATTTCTCCATCGCACGCCAATTGTACGGCGAGACCATGCTTCGACTCCTCACAAGCTACAGTCCAAACTATCTTCAACGAAATCTGGGCATTCCTGAATTCCGCAAAGAACTGCAAAAGGCGATCACTGAACGCATCGAACAGATGAAACAACAAGGACTGCTCACCGAGGACGGAAGCATCCCGCAGAAAGGCGTTGAGCTCGCCAGCATCGTGGTCTATGTCGAAGAGCTCGACCGGCTCATTGCGCACGGCCTACTCGGCCAGAAAGGCATCAAGCAGCATGCCGCGTACGGAGAACCGGGGGTGACCAAGCCGTTCCGCAGAGGGGACCGGTACAAGGATCTTGCGCTGCGGCCAAGCATCAGGCGGGCAGTTGTGCGCGGCCATCGCCAATTGCTCGTACAAGACCTCCAGAGCCGCGAACACCAGTCCAAAGGCACAATGCACATTGTATATGCCCTTGACGCGAGCGCAAGCATGCGCGGCAAGAAACTCGAGACCTGCAAGAAGGCAGGCGTGGCACTCGCGTACAAAGCAATCGCTGAGAAGGACAAGGTCGGGCTAGTCGTGTTTGGTACCGAGGTCAAGGACGCGGTCCGGCCGACTGACGATTTCGGATTCCTGCTCCAACACATCACGCAAATCACTGCGAGCAGGCAGACTGACTTCGCCAGCATGATCCGCAAGGCAATTGAGCTTTTTCCTCCTGGGCACGGAACAAAGCACCTCATCGTCCTCACCGACGCCTTGCCTACAGTAGGAGAGGAGCCTGAACGCCAGACACTCGAAGCCGTGAGCGCCGCGCGGGCACAAGGCATCACGATATCCCTCATCGGCATCCAGCTCGATGCCAAAGGAACTGCGCTCGCTGAACAAATGGCACGGCTCGGCGAAGGCACATTCACTGTCGTGCACGACCTCGAAGAACTCGATCGCTTGGTCTTGCTGGACTATTATACCCTTGCTGCCCGATAAATTTATATAGGCACGAAGTCATTCTCGTCTTAAACATCAGGTTCAAAAGAGGTGAATATCGATGGCTCAGCAAAACTCAACCAAGCTGCTGGTCGGAGTCATAGTTCTCCTGGCAATTATCGGAGTCGTGTTCTTGATCCGCGGAGGCGGCTATTCATACAAGATGGCTGGACGCGAGAGTCCAGGACAGTACGGATGGAGCGGCGAGTGCTGCACGTGCTCACGCCTCGTCATGAACTTGCAAGGAACGATTGTGCCAAATGGCAACCAAGTGCTCTTCCGCAATGAGCACGTGGATAACTGCGCAGCAGCCTGTACAGAAGCGCACGACTACACCAAGCAGCGCGGCGTCAAGTATCAAGTGACTTCGTTCGTGAGCAACGATGCCGAATGCAGGACAAGCCTTCCTGCATCACGCACGTATGCAGGCGCAGGCGGCTTTGACGACCAGCCCACGAGCGACAAATACTATATCGCCAGCTAAGGCTGGTTTTTTTCCTTGAAGCACCGCAGTGCGAGAGGTGCTCGGCAACCGCAGTTGCCGACATTTCCTTTTTTGATGTGACCTACTCATGAAGCTGAGCCACGACCAGAAACGGTTAATGCAGAGCGGCGCCATCTGGGCGCTCTATGAAGCCTTCACTGCAGGATTCCTCATTGTCTACGCGCTCGCACTGGGCGCTTCGAATACAATTGTGGGCATTCTCGGAGCATTGCCCTACATTGCCACGCTATTGAGCGAAATTCCCGGAGCAAAGCTCGTAGAATTCTTTCCGCGCAAGACCATCTTTGTGATAACCACGGGCGTATCGCGTTTCTTCTGGCTTTTGATCATCCTTGTTCCCTATCTCTTCACCAGACAACCATTGTGGTTCCTGGGCGGATTCTTCCTGCTCCTGCGGTCACTCGAATACCTTGCTGACCCTGCATGGGCATCCTGGGCTGCAGACCTTGTGCCTGACCGCATCCGTGGTGCATTTTGGGGCAGACGGAACATGATTGTGAGTTTTGCAGGCATGATTGCATCGGTTGCGGCAGGAGCGTATCTGGATTTGTTCCCCAAGGAAAGTTTCTTCGGGTTCACAACACTCTTTGGCGCAGGCATCGTAGTCGGATTGCTCGCGACGCTCACCATGGCCAAGGCAAAAGAGCCTGAGTATCGCGACCACAATCACTACAGGATCAAGGACTTCTTCAGGGTCGACGGCCAGTTCAGGACTTTTGTCTGGATCATGGTCGCGTTCAACTTCGCAGTCATGATTGCCTCACCCTTCTTCACGGTGTACATGCTCCAGAACCTCAAGCTCAGTTATACGATGTTCGTTATTGTCGGAGCCATTGCCACAGTGAGCAGGATCCTTGCGCATCCCCACTTTGGATATATTTCAGATAGGTTTGGCGACAAACCTGTGGCGCTCATCTGCATGCTCGGAACTGCGTTCGTGCCCCTTGCTTTTATCTTCGTAACTCCCTCGACCTTGTGGCTTGTCGTGCCTGCGCAAATCCTTTCAGGTATTGTGTGGGCTGGTGCTGAGTTGAGCACCTGGAACCTCTTGCTTGACCTGACCGATCGGGAGAAACGGGCAATGCAAATTGCTGAGTACAACTTGCTCAACAGCATTCCCATGATCGTCGCACCGGTGATCGGAGGACTTATTGCAGACAATGTTCAGTTTATTCTGACGGGCATCCCGCTTGTCTTCCTTGTGGCAGGCGTGCTCCGCGCCGCAAGCGCACTTTTGCTCACCAAAATCCACGAGGCACGCACGGGCAAAGAACATTCAGTGAGCGAGGTCTTCCCACACGTCATCACCGTGCACCCATTCCATGGCATGGAACGCGCAGTCAAGATCGTGGTCAAGCGTGTACGAGAGGAATTCGGCCACGTGCGCGCGCCCTATCCTATCCGAGGCCGCGGGCCAAAATTCCAGCCGCGCGGATAATCTGCATATCTTAATAAAGAGTCTTTCTTCTCGACCGTGCATGGAATTGCAGAACGTTCTGGAATCGCTGGAAAAAACTCAGGAATATCAGGCGTGGCGCACAACACACGAACAAGCTTTTCTCGCGCACGCCTTTGTCATGCTGGACGAGCCGAACAAGAATACATGGCAAGTCGGGTATTTTGACGAAGCCAAGAACCTGATGAGCACATTCGTCGTGCAAGGAACGACGATTGAACTCATTCCTGACCAAGAGGTTCTCAAAGCAGAACAGCACATCCTCGCGCTTGATCCTGCTGCTGTCCAACTTCCTGTCGCAGAAGCACTCGCGATCGCACAAAAAACAAAAATGGAACACTATCCACGCGAGATGCCTGCAAAGACTTTTTTCATCATCCAGAACATTGAGGCGCACGGGACTGTGTTCAACATCACGTACTTTACCGTGAGCTTCAAGACCATCAACGTCAAAATCTCGACGAGAAACGGCGAGGTCGTGCATCACAGCATGCAAGCACTCGCGGCGTTCGGTTGATTTTTTGCAACGCACACTTTTGAGTAATACCAACTCATTGCGCTCGTTGGTAAACTCAAAAGTGTTAGCACACTTTTGAGTAACAACACACGCACTCAAGCATATACTTCTCAAAATACTATTTTTGATTGCAGTAGTGTTTAAATACCTGCACCAACTTCTAGATTTTCAGTTGCGCGGGAAAAAGAGGCGAAATTCAGGCATTCGGGCAATGCCCGTATGCCTCGCGCATTCGCGCTCAGTGTCACAGCAGCAAAAGAGGTGTGAGTGATGACAGTCAAATACCACGAGGGACGCAGAAACCGACAACTCGGCGATTTTTTCATCGTTGACGAAGAATCTGACGATTACATTGAAATTCCCGCGTGACTTTTTTTATTCTTTATTCTTTTCTTGACGAAGAAGTAAGTCGACATAATTCTTGATTGTGTGGAAGACATCTTCTTTTGGCCGATTACCATCAACAACAATGATCTTCTCATCCTTATGTTTCTCAACGAGTGCTTCATACTGTCTATCAAGCTGTTGCTGGAAATCTTTATCTTTGTCAAAAATCTCTTCGTACGGCCGTTCACGCGCAGCAGCCTTTCTCCGCATGCGTTCTTCCAATGATACCTTAATGAAAAAAGTCACGTCAGGAACCGGCATCCCGCGATGCATCCCGATGAGCGTGTCCAGATCAAGACCTTGCGCTGATTGATATGCTTCTGTCGAGTACTTATAGCGATCGGACACGACGACAAAGCCTTTTGCGACATCGGGAATGATGGTCGTTGCGATGTGAATCTTGCGGTCGTTGACGAATAATTCTGCAAGCCGCTCAGCCTTCGCGCGCGGATCCATGCTTTCCTTGAGGATTTTCCTGATCTCTTTCTGATAGTGCGTGTTGAACGGTTCACGTGTCGCAACCACATTCATGAGTTTCTGGTCACGGTCTTGCGGGTGGTCGAGCAAATAACTCACGAGCATGCGATGTTGGGTTCCCTTGCCGCAATAGTCCGGGCCATCAATGACGATGAATTTTCCAGTAAAGGGTTTACGCGGTATTTTCTCAAGGAACTCACGCGTGAGCGCAACCGCTTCCTCCTGCGTCGCGTACGTTTTATGCGTCACGTTCGGCAAGACTGCAGGCATGTCATTCACATACCACGAGCCGCGTGTGTCCTGGTGATGGAGCACGAGCAACGGCTTGCCCTGAGTTGCGAGACGCTCGATCTCTCCTCCACCGCCGGTCGTTGCGGTCGAGATCTCTGCGACGCCTGCAATTGCGAGATCAGTTAAACCCGTGTCGTGAGCATAGATATTGATGCCTTTCTTTTTCATTTCATCTGCGATTGCCAATGCATTGTCCCGCGCAACATGATCATCAAGAACACAGCCGTATTCCTGCATTGCGCGCACAATCGCCTTGCGCACCGGCAAATAAGTCGTATCGTTGGCGCTGATGCTGCCGGTGAAATACAGCGGAAGGTTGGGATTCGTCATTCTTCCTCGTGCTTCATGCCCATCTTGAGGCGTTTCCTGCTTTGGTTTGCCTCTGCTTTGGCACGGCTCCAGAAGTAATCATTGTGGTCGACAAACTTCGCCATCTTCGCGCGCCATGGAGCACGCTCTTCCAGCAGCTCGTGCTTCTTCTGGCATACTGCACGATAGCTCGGATGCCCCTGCTTGCCGGTTCTGAGCTCCCAGTAGAATACTGCCTGGCGATCGTTGTAGCCCTGCGCGAACCTAATATTGTGCCCGAATAGGACAGGGTATTGTGCAATCTCCTTGCCTTGGTCAGCACGAACTTTCTCGTACAGGTCTGCGGAGATGTCAGCGCACTCCTTGACCAAGGGACCTGCGCTGATTTCTTCCAACATGGGGTGCAACTCAACAAAACCGTTCCGGGAGCTCAGCAATTGACGTTCCATCGTGAGCATCCGCTGCCGGTGCAGGTCACGGAAGATACCGAAATCTCCGATGATGTCAAAAAAGAGGTCGTAGCCGTATTCTAGTGCGCGACCTGGCTTTTGGCGGCGGTGCTGCCGGTTGCCCACGTACGTGTCGATGATCTGCTGGCGTTTCTCTTCAGGCAGCAGCCGCATAACCTCGCGAATCTGGCGCATCGGATGCTCGGCATATTTGTACAGCATATATGCGATCATTCCTGTTTGGAACTCCTGCTGCTGCATCTGCGGAAGCTGCTTGGGATCAAACACTCCTTCATCCATTTGGCGATCCACAAGTTTCGCGATTTCCTCAATGCCGTTATCCAGTAAGACCACGTCGTCCTCAAGGCGCACAGGAATTTTCATGAACAATCCATCAGCGAGCCTCTGCATATTCCCGTTGGTCTCAACGATATAGTCGTCGCGCTTCGCGCGCTCAACAAACCGCTTGATAACGTGATTCAATGCCTTGTGTGATTGCTCTGCAAGCACCTGAAGCTCAGGCAAATCAGAAGAATACAATCGAGTCAGGATATTCTGATATGCCCTGCCGTTGCAAAACGTGCCCACATTCGTGAGGGTCGCTGCAGGCAGCAGGACACGTGTGATGTCGCACGCCTTGCTTCTGATATCGAACGTGTACGTGCGCTTGAATGCCGCACGCTCTTGATCATCCGCGAGATCAGCCCATTTCGATGGCTTGCCATCCGGTCTGATAGTGTATTCAGTCTCTTCCAGCGGCTTAACCCTCTTGAGATGCTCTTGCAAGTCCTTGACGATTCCACAGTACACATCAAACACGCGGTCCATGCCCTTGACAAAATCATCGCGGTGCCTGGATGTCATGATCGGATTCTTCTTTTGGTCCTGAAGGTAACGATAGCGTCCCTCGGTATCCTTCTGGTCATACACGACGTACCGCGAAGATTGCTCGATGTATGCGACACCGATGCGGGCATCCTCGACTGCCTTTGTCGCAAGATTGCTGATGTTTTCCAGCGAGAGGTGCGCGCCTTCCAGCTCGCCTACCGAGTCGTCCCCGTAGCCTACGAGCACACGCGCGATAAGATCATCCGCTTTGGCAGGGTCGAGCTTGCCCTCAGAAACGAACTCCTTGAGGAATGTTTTCTTCCAGCCGCCTTTCGCCCTGCTGTAGCGCGCGAACGTCGCTCCTGCCATGCCTGCAGGAAGCTTGACCGTGAACACATCGCTCTGCGGGTCACTGATGTAGTTCGACAAGATTTCAATCTCTGACGGAGTCAAAATATCAAACACTTGCTCTTCAGCCATTGTGTATAAATCATTCTCGTATTTTATTTAAGCACTGTGGTGGCTTAATCTATAGCATCAAGCTCATATAAGAAATCATCACCGACTCTTGACGAAGACGCTGTGGCAAAATATAAATAGCAGTGAGGCACAACGTTGAGCGCATGATTGTGGGGGTTACGGGAAGTTATTGTGCGGGAAAAGACACTGCAGCACAACACCTTGAAAAGCGAGGGTTCACTCACATCTCGCTCTCTGATATTCTTCGTTCAGAACTGCGCACGCGCCAACAAGAAATAACACGGGACAATCTTATCGCTGTCGGCAATGAGCTTCGTGAAACGTATGGTCATGGTGCGCTTGCGTTTATGGCATGGGAAACACTCGAACCTGACCGCAAGTATGTCGTGAGTTCAATCAGGCACCCTGCAGAAGTCAAGGTGCTTGATCGCCGCGGAAATTTTGTCATGTCGTACATTGATGCTCCTGCAGAACTCCGTTACCAACGTATGCAAGAACGCAACCGAGCCGGCGACAACATGAAGACGTTGGAAGAGTTCCTTGCAAGTGAGCAACGCGAACAAAGTTCGAATCCTGCAGGACAACAACTCCACAAGATGAAGGACCTTGCAAAAGTCATCATCGAGAATACCGGAACGCCTGAAGAATTCACAAAAAAGCTCGAAGATTTCCTGAACGAATGGCAACCCCAACTCTACAAAAGGCCTACTTTGGATGAATACTTCATCAACCTCGCCCGCGTTGTCGGAAGCAGAGGCACATGTGACCGCGGCAAGGCAGGCTCGGTCATCGTCAGGAACAAGCACGTGCTCTCGACCGGCTATGTCGGAGCTCCGGCAGGAATTGCTCACTGCGACGAGGTCGAGCATGAAATGCAAGGCGTGCTCAATACGGATGGTTCAACGTCACAACACTGCGTCCGCACCACGCACGCAGAGCAAAATGCCATAGCGCAGGCAGCACGCAACGGAACTGCCATTGAAGGATCCACTCTTTATTGTAAAATGGAACCTTGTTATGTTTGCGCAAAAATGATCATCAATGCAGGAATCAAGCGTGTGGTCTGTGAGAAACGCTACCACCGTTCACAACGCAGTCGTGAGATCTTCAAAGAAGCAGGAATCGAACTCAAGGTTGTTCATGACGAGTTTGAAAAATATGCCAATCAAAAATAAACAATGTTCCAACTCTCTGACTATATCACGCTCTTGAGCGACGCGCTCAAGCGCAATGAGACGATCGTGTTCGGATGCACGTGCACGATTAGGTATTCTGGAAGGGCAGAGAGTCTTCTCGGCGAAGGAGATCGAGTGATTATGATCAAGGCAGACAATGCCCTGCTCGTGCACCAACCGACCGGCAATGCGCCGATCAATTACATGAAACCAGGAACAGGATATACTATGCGCTTGGACGATATGACGCTTGTCCTCAAAGCAACAAATATCCTTGAAAAAGAGAATATGGAAATCACTATCTCACGTGTCCACTTTTTTAACGCGCACAAATTGCAGGACGGTCAAGTCATCATTGTTGCGGGAACTGAAGAAGACATGTCCAACATGATTTACAAGAACCCTGAACTCATCGAGCCGGGATTCACGCCAGTCTCGCAGGAAGAACAGACTACGTACGGTTTCATCGACGTGCTCGGCACAGACAAGAACGGCACGCTCACTGTTGTTGAATGCAAACGCTATGTGGCAGACCTCTCTGCAGTCACGCAACTGCGCAGATATGTCGAAAAGCTGATGACCAGCAAAGGCATTACCAAGGTCCGCGGCATCATTGCAGCTCCGAAAATAACGCCCAATGCCGAACAAATGCTCAACGATTGGGGATTCTCCTTTGTTTCGATCAAACCGCCGAAATACTTGGAGGATTTCGATAAGAAACAGACGCGACTTGAGGGATTCTATGAGCCTTAACATTCTCATCATGGGCGTTCAAGGCGCAGGCAAGGGAACACAAGGAAAGCGTCTTGCTGAACATTTTCACCTCACGCATATTTCCACAGGAGACATGTTCCGCGAGGAATATTACATCAAACAGAGCGAGTTCGGTAAACAAGCATATTCCCACTGGGGAACAGGCGGACTTGTGCCAGATGACCTCACCATCATGATGATCCAGCAGCGCCTTGAATATGCGCAAGGCTGCGTCTTGGACGGATTTCCCCGGACCATCGGCCAAGCCCAAGCATTGGACGCAGCGAAATTTCCCATCTACCACGTCATTGATCTCCAGCTTCATGATGACGTTGCCATCACACGTCTCTCGCACCGGAGACTCTGTTCGTGCGGGCAAGAATATGGTCTTGCGCGGGTGCCCAAGACCGCAGGGTTTTGTGATGCATGCAATACACCATTAAAGATTCGTGAAGACGATGCACCAGAGAAGATCGCAAAGCGCGTCGCAGACTATCACACGAAAACTCAACCGATCCTTGATTTTTACCGGCCGCGAGGCATCGTGTACGAAGTCAACGCGCATCAGGAACCGAATAATGTCTTCTCAGACATTGTCAATCATTGGCAGAAGGGAACGACCAGGCGTTACGCTAGCGAATCTCAATGATTTCCAAATCAAACTTCGATGGAATCGCAAACGCATCCTGACCATTGACAATCATCTTCTTATCATAATCGACAATGAGATATCCTGCATCGCGATATTTGCCGGGCAGGAACCTGAATGCAGGCGGACCTTGCTCAAGCAACTGCAATGCAGTGCGGTAGTGCACGTAGAGCGGGTAAACGGTGTTGTTGTGGATGATGGTCAGATGAACAAAGGACATGCTTGCAAGAAAGTATCTGGGTTTAACATGCGTTGCGGTGCAAAACCCGGAAATCTTCCGGCAGTCAGTCAAGAATTTCCAGAATTTTTGTAGAACTTCCGAACCCAGACACGATTCTGACTGGTTTTTTCAGTTTTTTCGAAAGAAATTTGATGAGTTCACGATTCGCCTTGCCTTCTTCAGCAGGAGCAGCGATCGCGACCGTCAGCACACCATTCGCGTCAGCAAGAACTACATTTTCTCGCGCACCTGCTTTGACCTTCACTTGTAATCGCGCCATGTATGCTTGCACTTCGTGCACTGCAAGAACTTGGTCGGCGGTTCGTCACCAGCACGCGTCTGGACTTCCCATGTGAATGCCTCGCCATTCTTGCACTTCAGGCACTCGGCTTCGGTCTTGGGATGCACTTCGACTTCCTTTTCCACGACAGCGATCTCGCGCTTCTCCTCCTTGCGCGCGGTCTCAGAAATTTTCACCGTTTCAGCAGCGCAACGATACCCACACGAGCACGCCAGCACATGCTTGCCCTTTTCGTGCTTGGGCATCATGATTGACTTGCACTCTGGACAGAATAACATCAGCCGCCCACCCCTGCCAGTTTCAACAATTCCACAAATCCAATCTTGATCCAGCCCAGCAATGGAATTCGGATGAGTGTCTTACCGATCATTTTTTCAGAACCAATGCTTTGTTCAAACGCAGCAGAACCGCAATTATGATCTCCCTTTGTTTTGAACACCCGTCCATCCGGCAGGCCTTTCACTTGTACAATCCGGTGGATGATTGGCTCAGTGCGCGTGTCTGCCCAAAACACGAGAATGTCTCCGATGGCCAATTCCTTCGGTGAAGTCAAAAGCATGATGTCACCCTTGTTGAAACCGTTCGAGAACTGATACTCTTTGAAATCCTCAGGCGTGATGCCATACTTGATGTAGAGCTCTCCTTGTGCCAAGCGTTTGGAGCACGATGTATCCACACAGCATTGTTCGCGCGCCCACCATTGATCGAACGAACCCTCGTGGTCCATGCTTCCCGAGACCACTGCCACGATCGGATGCGTTGTGCCCAGCAGAAAACCCAGCCCAGGATAAATGACAAACTTGATGAGGATAAATGCGAGGACAATGTTCGCGATCCAACTCCAGATGCTCGTGTCCTCCCACAAAAACCACCAGAGTTTTCTCCAGAAGCTCTTGTGCTGTGGTTTGTCCATCGCACGAGAACACCTGTTGCAAGGTTTAAAAGCTTTTGTTTTTGACGCCAACTTTATAAACGCGCCTGAGGAAATGAGATCCATGGCAGAAAAACCACCCTCGTACTTTGAAGGCGTCCTCCAACTCAGGGATACCACTGACGAAGTGCTGGACTGGGTGTATAAGGAAATCGAACGCGCAGGCAGGACGCAGATCGCCATGTCGAAAGAGGTTCGTGGCGGGGTTGATCTCTATCTCTCCTCGCAGCACTACATGCAGTCGCTCGGCAGGCAGCTCCAGCAGCGCTTCGGCGGCATCCTTAAGATCACTGGCAGGCTGTATACCAAGGACAAGATGACCAGCCGCGACGTCTACCGCATGACCGTGCTGTTCAAGCAATTGCCCTGCAAGACCGGCGATGTCATCACACTGCACGGCGAGCAATGGAAAGTCACGGGCGTGGGCAATCAGATCGCGCTGCAGAATGTCAGCTCAGGAAAGAAGATGCGGATGCTTGCGGATAAATTAGCAAACCATCTGCGTGAGTAATGACCAGTCATGGCAGGACAAGGATATTGCCGCGGCCCTTCTTGATCTTCCTGAGCTTCCCTTGCGATTCAAGCTCGGCAATCATGAGCGAGATCTTTGCTTCAGAATACGGAATCGCCTTGCGAAGCTCCTTCTGAGTGGCCCGACCGCCTTCCTTGCGCACAAACGCAAGGATTTCCTCAAGGTCCACCTTCGGTGCGGTCTTTTTTCCTTCCTTTGGCTGATGTTTTCTCCAATACCACCACCCAAGTCCTGCGAGAATGACGAGCGCAAGAACACTCACCACTGCCTTCCAAGGCAATGGTGGTGCAGGCTCGTCATACTCTGGAACATCGAGCGTCTCATTCAACAGCTCTTCTTCTGCTTCGAGGTCAGGGAAAAGGATGAGATCAAGCACAAAACTTCCTTCGTTCTGGACGCGAATGCGTTCGCGCGCGACCAGATCAAGCTTGGCATGACGCGCAGTAATGACATATTCGCCCGGCGCAACCGTGAATTGGTACGTGCCATTGCGCGACACCATCACCTGCTTGGGCACGGTATCAATCTCCACCACTGCTTGGCTTAAGGTGTTCAACTCAAGATCATAGACGCTTCCATGGATGACTGCAGCATGGGTAGCACTGGCTAAAACAAGCATGAATACAATATATACAGGCCAATACCTTCCCATTCTACAGGATTACTTCTTCGACCTATAAAAAACTTTGCTCATCAAAAGGAGGCAGAATCAAGCCCTGTAAAGTGTTACGAGGCAAAATAAAGCTTTATTTTTCCAGCGCAGAAAGTGTCTTTATAAGATACTCTTGCCTTAGGAGGAACATGCTCGTGCGCAAGCGCACACGGGTAGAAGATCAAAAAATAAATGGAGGAAATACCATGAACAAAACCCGATGGTCAGCATTGGTTGTGCTTGCTTTGTTTGTCGTGAGCATCATCCCTGCTGTCGCCGCAAATGGCGATGAAGTGGATGGCAATGACACAAAAGTCGTGACAGGCGAAGCAACCGCTGCCAAGGATACTAAGAAGGAGATAACAGATACTAAGAAGGAGATCACGCAAGAACGCTATCATGAAGCGCGTGAAGAATTGAAACAGCGCGCAGAAGAACAGCGTGACGCATTGAAGATGAAGCGCGAAGAAGCGCGCACTGCGCACAAGGAACAGAAGGAGGAATGGAAAGCCCGCCATGAGCGCGTCAAGGAAGAAATCAAGGTAGACAAGGAACGCCTGAAAGAATTCCGCACAGAATTCAAGGAGAAGCGCGACCAGATCAAGTCAGAGCGCGAAGCAGCACGCACTGCGCTCGGCGAAGTCCGCCAGAAGATCCGCGAATGTGCAGGCGATAAGAGCGAGGAATGCCAAGACGCCAGAAAGAAGGCACGTGGACACTCCCGCACGTTCTTGAACCGCGCTTCAGAACACATCATCACCGTGCTCGAGCGAGCTCGTGAACGCGTTGAAGGCTCAGAAATGAGTGCTGACGAGAAGGCAAAGGTCCTCGCTGAGATCGAAGCAGCATTCGCAGACGTTGCCGCAGCCAAGGAATCCAGCGCAACACTGGGTGAGAATGCGAGCAAGCAGGACATCCAGGAAGTGAGCGCCCTGATCAAGAGTTCGTGGCACGAGTCCAAGAGCATCATTAAGAAGGGTATTGGCAAGACTGCCAGCCACCGCATCGGCGGAGTGGTCCAGAAGATGGAACACCTCGCGACCAAGTTTGACCGCGTGATTGCACGCCTCGAAAAGGCAGGCAAGGACACTGGCGCGGCAAAGGCAAAGAAGGACGACTACAATGCCAAGCTGGCTGCTGCGAAGAAGCTGCACGAGGAAGCAAAGGCATTGTTCGAGGCCGGCAACCATCCTGCTGCGGCTGAGAAGATCCGCATGGCCCACAAGGAACTCAAGGCAGCGCATGAGATCCTGAAGGGAGTCGTGCAGGAAATCCGCGGCATCGGCGGCGGCAAGGACCTCGAGTCTGAATCAGGAGAAGCTGCAGAGCCGGCTCAAACGCCAGCTCCCAGCACTCCTGCAACAGGCAACGAGACTGCAACAGGGGTGAGCGCATGATGAAAATCAGCGGATACTTGAGGAATGCGCAGCATTCTCAAGTTCATCGACAATCGAAGATTGTCGAGATTTCATCATCGTCGACAACCTCCTCAGTAAGTATAGCTGAAAGGAGGTTGTCGAGATGAGCCCGAAAGGGTTATATAGCTCTCACGCCATGCACAAGGTGATTCCATGAAATACATCCTTGGCATCATTGCAGTGCTCGTGGTGCTTGTGATTGCTGGCTGCGCACCCAAAGTCATGCCTGCATCGAGCGCGCCCACAGCAACCGACAAGGCAGTTACTGATGTCGGTGGCGCGGTCTCAGACCTCGATGCATTGGCACAGGAATTGGACACCGCAGACCTCAATTCGCTGGACCAAGAACTCGCAGACATTGAGAGCCTTGAACTGCAGTAACTCTTTTATACTTTCTTTTTTTTCTTTTTCTTCTATGATTGAACTTGACGGCACGTTTGGCGAGGGCGGCGGCCAGATTGTCCGCACTGCGCTCGCATTGTCCACTCTGACCCAGCAAGGCTTTCACGTCACCGGCATCCGCACAGGCAGAAAGGATGCAGGGCTCAAGATGCAGCATCTTCACTGCATCAAGACCTTGCAAAAGCTCACCAATGCTCAAGCAGAGGGGGCAGTCCTCGGATCAACCGAGCTCACATTTCTCCCACAGCTATTGAAAGGCAAATCACTCTCGATTGATATCGAGACCGCAGGCTCAATCACTCTCTTTTTGCAGGCCCTGCTCGTGCCCTGCTGCTTCGCAGACAAGCCGATGAAGCTCGAAATCGTGGGCGGCACTGATGTCGCATGGGCAATGCCCATTGATTATTTCCGCGAAGTACTTGTCCCGCAGCTGAAGCGCTGGGCAGATATTACTGTACAGCTGGACAAGCGTGGTTATTATCCCAAAGGCAATGGCAAGGTCACTGTGCGGATCAAACCACGTATTTCTCGTAATGCATTTCCCTCGATTGAGGAGTTCCTGAAGCATCTCTCCCAACAAGGTCCGCGGTTAGACTTGCGCGAACAGCATCATCTTGTGTACATCAAGGGCGTCTCGCATGCGTCCAAGAGCCTTGAAGAAGCGCGCGTGGCAGAACGACAAGCACATGCAGCACAGCAGGTCCTTTCACGCCTCAATTGCCCAATCTCCATCCGGAGCGAATACGCCGACACGCTCTCACCAGGTTCTGGCATAACACTCTGGGCAGTTTTCTCCAAGAATAAGGAGGATCTTGATCCTGCGAATCCGATCATCATCGGCGAAGACCAGCTCGGCGAAAAAGGCAGGCCTGCAGAAGACATCGGCAAGGCTGCCGCGGCAGCGCTCCAGAAAAGCATCGCTTCAGGCGCGTCGGTCGATGCGCACCTCATGGACAATCTCATTCCCTGGATGGCATTATTCCCACCGAGCACGGTCAAGACAGCAGCAATAACGCCACATACCACCACGAATATCTACGTCGTCAAGAAATTCATACCTGTCAAGTTCAACATCCAAGAAACCACTATTCAAAGCACGCTTTAAACCAATAATCCTCTTCATTTGCTGAAAAGGTGAGATTATTCTACAATGAGCGAGATATTTTTCCGCGCGTATTCCGCTGTTTTTGCTTTTAAATATGCCTGAAGCTGTTCGTTGTATAAGAAATTCTTGTCGGTAAATTTTATTTGGAGTCTTACATCTAAGACACCCTCTAGTATTCCCCCGCCCGGTAATCCTTCGCGCTCGATTATAGCGCTACCTATAATTTTAATAATGGGTTTACTCGGTTTAGCGCCTAATCCAAAGAATCCTTTTCTGCCAGGAAAGAAAATGGTGCATCCATGTTCACAAACAGCTTGTGCACCGAGAATCCGAGCAATGTCCTTTGCAACCTGCTCCATACCTTCAACGTCGAAAATTGCCATAAATCCAACAATTAAGTTCAATTATATATTTCTTTCGTCAATAATGAACATGATAAGACTTCCTCTACCTTTTCTAAGGGTTTGATATGGTCTATGAGGATGGGATAGAATACTAAAGCATTGCCAGCTTGATGCTCGTGCGCAAGTCCTTGATCTCATACGATATCTGCTTACGATCATCCTCGCTTAGCTTGCGCGCAGCTGCCTCGAGATCATCAATGATCTTGAGCGCTGCAGGAACATCTCCTGACTGAATACTTGCACGTGCGCCCTCAATCATGACTTGCAATTCATCAGGCGTTGTCTTGACAGGTTTTGATACAACAGGTCGTGGGTGTGCAACAGCACGCCGCATGCGTTCGACATGCCTTGCCGCATGGACCGAATGCATTGCAACCTGCGGCGCTTCTTCCTGTAGTGCCGGACGCTCGAGCTTTCTGACTTCGCGCTTCAACCGTGCGGCCTCGCTTCGCAGTGTCGGGATTGCCGCCTTGAGCGTCTTTGCCTTTTCTGCAGCAGCAAGGATCTTCTTGGCAGTCTTTTCCTGCTGGGCAATCCGTGACTCTCGGATCGCGATGTCTTTGCGCAATTGTTCGACACGGCGTTGCTCCTTCTCAAGTTCGCGTACGCGCGCAATCACTGCCCGTTCTTCCTTTGACAAATGTTCCTGATCTCGTTCGAGCTCTTTCACGAGCTGTATGATCTCTTGTTCCTTTTCCTTGAGTGCTGCAATGTCTCCTTTCACGAGGCGACTGAGTTCACCCTTCTGTGTGCTCATGAATTCCTTCGTGTCTTTGAAGGCAGCAATGCGGGATTCCCAATCCTGTTCATGACTTGCGAGTTCGCCCTTGGACGAGCCTGCCATTTCTTCGAGTTGCCGCTTGGATGCCTCGATCTCTTCGAGAATTGCCTGACGTTCTTTTTGGTGGCCAAGCCAGTCCATCTCGCGCTTGAGCGAGGCTTTTTCCTTGCGGTCGACTTCCTCTAATTTTTCCCGAATTGATTTTTGCATCTGCTCAGACTGGCGTTGGACTGCTGCTAAGCGTTTCTCCACCACACGCACAGCCTCAAGCTTCTGATTGTTCTCTGCGATTAAGCGGCGTGCCTCATCAACATAGCGTTGTTTCTCCTTCTTCGCACGCTCGGCTTCTGCCTTGGCATGCTCTGCCTGTGCAATGACGTGCTGCGAGTGTTCAATCGTCCTCAACCGGCGCTCTGTCATGATCTTTTGGTTTGTAAGCGCCTTCTCGCGCTCAGCAAGCTCTTGCTCATGTGTCTTGAGTGCAACAGCCTTTGTGTTGAGCATGGCACGCGTGCGATCAATTTTTTTTGATACTCCTGCCAGTTCGCGGATTTTGCCTTGCAGGTGAATGAGTTTCCGCTCGCGCGCCGCATGTTCGTGTGCTGCAGCTGCTGAAGCAGTTTTGAGATCGCGTAATCGTTTTTCTTCTTTTACGCTCTGGGCAGCGACGCGCTTGCGTCTCCGTTCGAGCGGCATATCCGCACGCTGGAGATGGTGCTCGAGCTGTTCTGCATGGTGCTTGCGCTCATTGATGACTTGTTCACGTTGCTTGAGAGCTTCTTCTTTTTCCTTGAGCAGCTTGCGTTTTTCATCGAGGGCAGCCATTCCTTCCCGAATCGGTTCCTCTGCAGCGCGTGCTTCTGCTTCGCGCTTGCGGAATTCTCCCTCAGCGCTCTTGAGTGCAGCAAGCTTCTGCTCTGCCTGTGTCTGTACTTCATCAAGCACCCGTCGTTGTTCACGGATGCGTTCCTCAAGCTCTTCTGAAACAACTGCCTTGCGCTTCAGTTCATCGAGAATGCGTTCAACCTCGCGCAGTTCACGCTGTTTTTGCTTGAGCATGCGATCGAGGTCTTCGAGTTGTGCCTTCTGCTGCGAAGCATTGCTGCCAAAGAGTCCGAATACTGCTGTCGTGCCATCCCCCCGGGGCGGCTGAATCTTCACAACCATCGACGATGCAAGGAGCGGCTGGCTTTAAGTATTTTTGTTGTTCCTTTATGATAGAGACGGCTTACCGGCTTCTGGATGTGAAAACCATAAGCTTTTTAAGCGCTCTCCGTTCCGCAGATTGCATGACCTCGACGCAATCCGAGCGCTGCAGTTCGTGCAAGACCGCGATCATCAACTTCCAAGGGACCGCGCGGTTCACGTGCCCGAGCTGCACCAAATACACGCTTGTGCGCTGCGAACGCTGCAGGCGTCTCGCTGCACGCTATACCTGCCCGGGTTGCGGATTCGACGGTCCGAACTGATGGCCCGCGTTGTCGTGACCATCACGATCAATCCAGACAGCCCGGATGTCGATCTGGCAGCGCTCGAACAGGCAGCGAAGAAGGAAGTCGTGGCCTATGGCGGCGATGTCGGCAAGGTCGAGCACGAACCGATCGGTTTCGGCATCAAGGCGCTTAAGATCATTTTCATCATGGATGAATCCAAAGGCAGCCCAGACGAACTCGAGCAGAAGCTCGCAGGCATGACTGGAGTTGCCTCTGCGCGCGTCACCGACGTGCGCCGCACTATTGGGTGAAACTGTGGCAAAAAAGAAGGAAGCACCACCAAGGAATACTGCAGTTTTCGTTCTTCTCGCACTGCTCATCCTCGCAGGTGCATGGTATCTTCTCCAGACCAAGCAACAGCCTGCGATACCTCCTGCAAATATCACCCCCGTGCCCACAGAACCGGGCGTGGAAAAAGAAGACTTGGTTGCAATCAATTTCGTTCTTACCCTTCCGAACGGAAGCGTTGTGGACACCAATAATGAGACACTCGCCCGTCAATACAATGTTACTCGTTATGTCAAAGGACCATACCGGTTCGTCGTGAGCGAGAGCGGCAAGGTCAAGGGCTTTGATGAAGCAATCCTCGGCATGAAGCTCGGTGAGAAACGCACACGCGTGATTGCGCCCAGCGAGCAAGTTCTCACGTACGTCCTCAATCGCACAAGGAGCATCTCACGCAACCAACCCATTGCTCGTTTCCAGCCCATTCCCAAGAAGGCATTTGAGAACATCTTCAAGCGCAAACCAGTCATCAATGATGTCGTTTCCAATCCTGGATTTGCATGGCCGTTCAAGGTCATCAATCTCACCGAAAGGCACGTCATCACCGAGCCCTTGGTCGAAGAAGGAAAGTCCTACCAGCTGCCCGGCATGGAATGGAAGTCCACACTGCTCGTCAAGACATACGATGACCTGTTGTTCCGCCACAATCCTCAAGAAGGCCAAATCATCACAACTGACCTTGGCAAGGCAGTCGTCATGCCCGGAATTGGAAGAATAAACATCACCTATCAAGCAGCCATCGGCGACATCGTCACGCACAGCATTCCACTCCAAGGCGGAACCGCCGCACAACTGCCTTCACCCTTCCGCGTGACCGAGGCAGGCAATACCACGTTCACCATCACACGCATCAATTATCTGCCCCAAGAAACATTGGTGCTCACTGCCGAGCTTCTCGAATGGGAATCAGAGGTCAGCAAACCCAAGCAAGTTCCTGCTCAAGAGAACTGATTATTTTTTCTTCGCGTGCTTCAGACCATTGGTTGCACACACAGTCGAACAGAACAAATAGGTCGTGTGATCGATCTCGCGCTCAATGAGCTTTGATTCATCCTGACCGAGCACCTTACCACAGTGCGCGCAATGCGCAATTTCAGGCGCATCCTCACCACGTGCGAAACCTTCTTCCCATCCTGCGACTTCGTCTTCTTCCACAAGCTCTTCCCGGCCTTCCTCAGTGTAGACATCGATCTCTGCGCCGCCCACACGCATTTTTGTCTTGAACTCATCAGGCGTTTCAGGGTGTTCCTCATGTTCGCGGAACCCCTCAGGCTGCTCTTCGATTTTCTCTTCTTCTGCAGCACGCTTGGGCTTCTCGAAAATACTTGGTTTTGGTTTCTTTGCCATCGTGTAGGACGCGCTGGTGTGAGTTTATTAATTTTTCGCGAAGAATGCTGCAATATCATGCAGCGGCTGATTCGTAATCTTAGGCTTGTTGTCGCGCGGAAAATACTGGAGATATCGCGGCCACGCATAGCGTTCGTCCAAGAAGATGATCACGCCGCGATCAGTCTCTGAACGGATGCACCTGCCTGCATTTTGCAGGCACTTGGTCAGCGCAGGCATGGTATAGCCGTATTCCCAGCCATTGCCAAACTTCTTATCATAATATTCGATGAGTTGCTGTGTCTCAAGGTCAGGCCTATCAAGCGGTAACCCGACGACAATCACTCCTTTGAGCACGCCGGGAAGATCAATCCCTTCACCAAAACTCCCTGAGGCAACGGCGAGCAGCACCGCTCCTGAGCCCTGATATTTCTTGAAGCGCTCGAGAAAGTCCTGCTTTTGTTCCTTAGTCATGTTCGGCTGTTCCAAGAATAGCGTCTTCGTGTAGCGCGGCGCGAATGTGGCATTGACGGTGTCTCTGATCTGATAGCTCGGGAAGAAGATCGCCACGCATCCTGGAATCGCATTCGCGAGCTCAGCACAGTATTCGCCAATGCGCTGGAATTGCGCTTCTGAGCGCTGGGAAAATTTGGTCGTGGTACGCGGCACGACGAGCATAGCCTTGTTCTGTATGGGAAAAGGCGAAGGATATTCTCTCGCAATCCGTTTTTGCGGAGGGATGCCGAGCAGGTCTGCGAACATCTGCACGGGTGAGAGCGTGCCTGACATGGTGATCGTGCAATACGCCTGTTCAACGATGTCCTTGACCGCGAGCGATGGATCAAGGCAACGATAGTTGAGCAGAATCGTGTTCTGCTGCTTGGTCAGGATGCGCGCAAATCCCTCATCACCTTCAGGCCAATGTTCAAGAAATTCTGCGACAGCGCCGAGACTGCTCTTCTTCTGATCCTCACGGATAGCCTCTGCGGCAATCTCCAGTTTTGCACCGAACTCATCCAGATCGGTGAATGCAGCGATCGCCTCGAGGAGTGTTTCCTTCTTGACGAGTTTTTCTTTTCCGTACTGCAGCGGTTCTGCAAGCCGTTGGAGTACTGCTTCGAACTCGACGAGCAGGAGTGCGAGGTCATCGTAGTGGTATTTCTTTGCCTCGCGGATTGCCGCCTGAATGCTCCGTGTCGAGATGCGTTGTGTGAGTAGTTCGCGCGCCCTGCTTGGCAGATTGTGGCCCTCGTCGAAAATAATGATTGCCTGCTCGAGCTTCTTATTGATCTTCTTGAGAAAGGACTCGCGGATGCGCGGATGAAGCAGATAATAATAATCCGTGACAATGACTTTTGATTTCTCTGCGAGCATGAGTGCCATTTCATACGGGCAAAGCGTGGCATTGCTGCTGCGCGCCACGACCTGCTCGGTCGGCAGCGGTGACTCGTTCTCGAATTCCTTCAGCACGATATCGCACTGAATATTCTTGGGATTGCGCGCGTTCGTGTAATAATCGCATTTATTGGACTCCCGCAATGCCTTGCAGTACGCGAAAAAATCATTCGCGTACATATTCGTGACATTCGGCTGGGCACACATCCATTTCTTCCCAATGATCGACGTCGCGATGAAGTTGGTGCTATGTCTTTTCTTTATTGCCTGCAAGGTATCCAGGACGATCTTGTGCTGCGTGTGGCGCGAAGTCAGGAAGAAAACAACCAGATCACGCTCCATCGCCAACGAAAGCGCAGGAGCGAGCGTCGCAGCAGTCTTGCCCAAGCCTGTTGGCGCGTGCACGATGAGATGGGTGCGCTGCTGGAGCGCTGTCGTGACATCATCCATTAATTGTTGTTGGACATCACGCACACGCTCGTGCGGAAAGAGAATCTGCATACAGCAGTGCAAGTCTGCGCGACTTTATATGATTTGTGATGCTGATTTTCTCGACGAGAAAAGCGATGCACTATACGCATTTCCCAACCGTGTGCGAAAGATTTAAATACAAACTAGATTTCAATAAAACTCGTGTGAGCGAATCATTTTCGCTTGCATCGTTGGGGTTGTCATCACCGTTTCAGATTTTGCAAAGCCGAAACCTTTAAATATCTCCTACATCATAACGATTCCAAAATACACGAACAAGACACCAGGTGGGTGGGTTAGTAGTGAACAAAAACAAGGAAATCTTCAAGGTCTTCTTCCGCGAGAAACCAGCGATGATGCTGGTCGAGCTCAGGAATGCCAAAGCAGAAGTCTATGCCTCGTCGCTCGCCAAGCAGATCGACTGCACGTATTCTCACGTTGTCAAGATCCTCCAAGAGATGGAACGCGAGGGATTGGTCAATTTCGACAAGCAAGGCCGATTGAAACTCCTTGCGCTGACCAAGAAAGGCCACGAAATTGCAGGACGCATCGATGACGTACGCGGTCTGCTCTGATTCTTGAGAATCTGTCTATTCTTTCGAAAAAAGAAGAGAACGAAAAATCTGAAAAGAAAGAACAATTACTCTGTATACATCTTCAGCTTTGCAGGGTCATACTTCCAATCCACTGCAAGACGGCCGATGCGCTTGTAATACTTGAGAAGGCGCCGGATCTTGGACTCAGTCAAGAGCAGTCCGCGCTTGGCAGCCTCATCCTTCTTGTTCGCTTCCAGATGCTTCCGAATAGCGATTGATTTCTTCATCAGTGCGATCAAATCATCAGGGAGTTCTGGTGTCAATTTCTTCTCGGCAAGCATCTGCGAAATAGACTTGCCGGTGAGTGATTTCACATCAGGCACGCCATACGTGTCGCGCAGCACGAGCCCGATCTCTGAACTAGTCTTGCCTTCCTTGGCAAGCTTGATCACCAGCATCTCAATCTCCTTTGGATTATAGCGCAACCACGTCGGCTTGGAAGGCTTCAGCGGCCTCTTTGAACCAGATTTTCCCTTCTTGCGGGAATGCATTTTTGCCATGTGTGAACTCCAATCGAGCGAGAAGCGGATCTTCTCCAGCATGCGCGAGCTGTGAACCAACGCATCTCTCGAATACGTCGTGAAACCAAGAAGCCCTTTAAAAAACTTTGCCTAATCAGGCTCTTCGCGGCAAATGCCGCCAAAGACCTGCAAGGACTCGACATAAACGCTCAGATTGCCAGGGATACCCACGGTTTGGTTGACCGCAATGCGCTTGGCTGTCGCATTATTCACGCGCAGGTCAAACTTCTCTCCTTCAAAGATATTCTGGATTTGCACGTTGACACGGCCGCTGGGGAAGAAAAACTCGCCGATCCTGCCCTCGTGCACGACTTGGCATTTCTTGCTGTCAGACCTCAGGCAGACCGTGGGTGAATAACTCGTGGGAGCACAGCGTTGATCATTGTCACACACCGTATACGTGCAACAGGCCGTACGCGGAATGCACTTGCCCTGCTCTGCGCAGAACTTCGCATTATCGTCACACACGCATTCCTTGCGGTCAGGATCCCATTGTTCCATGAATTTGCACAACGGCTGCTCGACGCACGCGCCCGACTGGCACCACCTGCCTGTGCTACAGTCCTTGTCTGTGCAGCATGCGCGTTCACCGATGCAGCTTGCGCCGCACTTTTTGAATCCAGTCGTGCACACACAGCTGCCTGCATCGCATTGCATGTTCGCGCCGCACTGGACGTCTGTGCACGGATCCTTTGGTGGCGTGATGTTCAACGGCTGCGCCTGCAAAGTGGATTGTGCGCAGGCTGCAAGCGTGATAAGAAGGACAAATACTCCTGTGACAAGCAATCGCTGTGACATAGAATTTCGACGTGAGGGCTATTTTTAAAGCTTATGACGATAGCCCCGGGCGGATTCGAACCGCCGTCAACAGGTCCAGAGCCTGTTATCCTTGGCCACTAGACGACGGGGCTATACACTCAAGAAGGAACGATAATGCCTTTTAAACATTGCGTTCAGAATGCAGCGAGAACAAATGGCGTGATTAGCAACGTGAGCCAGCCAATGACTGCACCGATGACAACGCCGCCAATGGTATCGCTCAAGTAATGTCGCTTGAGCAGGATGCGTGTCACGAGCACCCCAAGCACGCTGACTACGAGCAATCCTCGCACCACTGGTTGCGTGAAGAATTGCGCGAGAATGATTGCCAAAACTGTTGCACGCGCGCTGTGCATGCTCGGGAACGAGCCGGCATCGATCTTGGTGAAGACACCGCTGAACTTCTGTTTGTCAGGTCGTACACGAAAGAAAATCATCCGGAGCGGCGCGATAAGCCCATAACACAACACCAGTCCGACTACCAATTGTGTGAACAGCATCACATTGCCAAGGACCAAGAACAGCACCGCAACAAAAACATACACTGCAAGCCCGCCCAAGGCAGTCGTGTCGCGCATCACTTCGTCTAATGGCATTCAGTCACCTCGCAAGATCGTCTGCGCTTTGGTCGTGTACTTCAGCAAGTCGCTGCTCACCACATTCTTCACATTGATGTACGGCTCAAGATCATCCCTGACGCGCTCAAACAGCTTCTGCCCTCGCGGCGTCAACGCGAGGTTCTTGTTATCATACGTGATGAGCTTCAAGTCCTCGAGCGCCTCGAGATTCTTGTACAAGGCGCGCTCCTTCTTGCTCGTGATCTGCGCCTTCCGCGCGAGCTCGATAAATGCAACCTTGTTCATCGACACTGCTAAGGGCTTGTCTGCAAAGCGCCTACTGCATTCGGTATAACACGTGCCCAGCGCAAACAAGATGAATGCCTGGACTTTCGTCGCGCGCATAACGACAAATAAGCAGAACTCAGCATATAAAGATTTCTGAATAGCCCCGGCCGGATTCGAACCGGCATCAACGGGTCCAAAGCCCGCTATCCTTAGCCGTTAGACGACGGGGCTAATGTTCTTTCTTACAGAAGGACGGTATAAAAAGCTTACTTGAATTGTTGGAGTATCTCCTCTTCCATGAAATGCAGCGGGCCCGGAACGATAAGGCAGTGCACTGGCTTGCCGAAGTCGGTCGTGAGCAGATCTTTTGCCTTGCCTGCTTTGATGAGCTGGTCTTTGGCTCCGAGACGAGCGCAGCCAATGCAGAACGTATCGCGGGTAAAGACTTTTGCATTAACCTGCATTTCGAGCTTCAGGAGGTAGTCGATTGCGTCATTCACGGTCATGAACTTCTTCTGTTCCGGCCTCAGGTCGAGCAAAAGTAAAGTGTGTGCGCTGATTTTCCGGTTGTCTGCAAGAATCTTATACGGAGTCTCTGCAAGCCTGTCTTTGTCCGGGAACGGAATGCTCGCGGTCTTGCCGAACTTGTACACCTGCAATCCTGTGGAACCAATGGCTGAAACAATGCTTGCATTGTGCACGACGTGCACAGGGATCTTTGCCTTGGTCGCACGCTGGACAAGGTCGACATGCGTTGTTGCCACGAGAGGATCGCCCAGCACGAGCACGGCAGCATCGCCATCAGCAGCAGCCTGCAGGATCGTGGTCTCGGCATGCTGTTCAACCATATCGCGGTTCGCTAGCTCAATCTTCTTGCCAATGACTTCCTCAAGCTCTGCAAGCGAGCACTGGATGACAGACGTATAGTTTTCCAAATAGATCTTGTCTGCATTCTGTGCGAGTTCCAAGCCTTTGAGCGTGATGTCTTTTGCATCACTCAGTCCGAGCCCAATGATGTATAATGCCATGAAGAAATCAGAGCAAATGACCGTTTAAAAACCTACTTCTTCGGTAAGGACGTGTGTGGAAGGAGCTCTTTTTCAAGCCTGCCGAACCAGAGAATCAGCATCACCAGCACAGCAGTGACTGTTGCGATCGTGTACTCGCCAATGCCGACCATGAGTCCGATTGCAGCAGCAACCCACATGCTGGCGGCAGTCGTGAGGCCGTGCACCGTATCCTTCAATTGGAAAATGACACCACCGCCGATGAAGCCAATGCCGACCACGATCTGGGCAGCGATCCGCGTAATGTCCGTGCCCGGGCCGGTCAAGGTCAATGAAGCAAGCGTGAACAACGTCGCTCCCAACGAGACCAAGGAGATCGTCCGCAGCCCTGCAGGTGAGCGATGGATTTCCCGTTCGAGGCCGATGAGGCCGCCAAGCACGAGGCTCACCAGCAAACGCGTCAATCCAACATCAAGCGGAATGGGCATAGGTTACCTCACAAGGGATAAAAAGAAAAAAACCCTCCCGTTGTGGGAGGGCCGGTTTTTTTTGCCTTCATATACGATGGGGGTGGTATGAATGAAGGCAAAGAATGTACACCACCAAAGACCAAAGGGGGTGTAATCATCAGTTGATGAGCTCGATACCGAGCGCATCCTCAATCTCGTGTTTCTTGGTCTCTTTCAACTGCTTGCGACCAATGATCCACGGCGAGGTCACGCCGGTGATGATTGTCATCACCATGATCTTGCCCTTCATGCTATCATCGACACGCGCGCCCCAGATGACGTTCGCGTCCTCATCCAGTTCAGCCGTGACGAGCTCACCCACACGGTTGATCTCGTCCAGTGTCATGTCTGGACCGCCGATCACGTGGATAAGCGCTCCGATCGCGCCGGCATAATTGATGTCCAGCAGCGGGTTCTCCAGTGCGCCCTTTACGGCTTCATCGACACGGTTCGTCGTGTCCGAGCTTCCCACGCCGATGGCAGCTACCCCACCATTCGTCATGATTGCCCGGACGTCTGCGAAGTCGAGATTCACAAGACTCGGAATCGCAATAGTCTCAACAATGCCCTTGATCATGGTCGCGACCAGCTCATTCGCAACGGCAAAGGCCTGCTGGATGGGCAGGTTGCCTGCGATCTGCACGAGCCTGTTGTTGTCGATCACGATCACGGTGTCAGAATGCTTGCGCAGTTGTTCGAGTCCGAATTCGGCTTTCTCAATGCGCGCACGCTCAATGTTGAATGGCATCGTCACGGTTCCAATCACAATCGCACCGATGTCCTTTGCCAGATTCGCGATGACCGGCGCCGAGCCTGTGCCTGTGCCGCCGCCCATGCCTGCACACACGAAAACCATGTCTGCCTCATGGAGCGCAGCCTTGAGGTCCATCATGCTCTCTTGTGCTGCCTCAGCTCCCTTCTGCGGGAAGCCTCCGCAGCCCAGACCGCGCGTCACATCTCTTCCAATGATGAATTTCTTGTCTGCTTCAGAAATCTGCAAATGTTGTTTGTCGGTGTTCACGGCGATGATCTCAGCGCCTTTGATGCCGCGCTTGTAGAGCCAGCTCACCATATTGTTGCCTGCTCCACCGGCACCAATCACCTTGATATTCGCCTGGCCCACTCTCAGGTCATCGACCTGCAACTGGTTGTTCTCCGCCGCCTTCTGTACGATTAAATCCATCGGTCATCCCCCCTTTTTGGTTGGTCTTTTTTGTAGTATGCGACATACACATTCCATCGCAAGCATCCCACATTCGAAAAGCTTAAATGGAAGTGCTGCCTCTCTCCTCTCAGAAGTCGCGCGATACGATTGCGTCAACAATCGTCTCACCAACGCCAAACAGACTTCAACGTAAGAACGTCAAACTTACGGAACCAAACACATTCGCAAACACAATTTTAAACTCGAGTTCGTCAAAACTCTTGTTTAAACCCACTTTTCTTTTATTATAATCATCTGATATATAAATAATTCTGTGCTTGAATATAAATATTAGAGTAGATAAATGGCTACTATTATATTATATGCAGTTTCTGTCAGTACAGTGATTACTTACTCCACTTTTCCAAGAATTGCTGCAGTGCCTCGCGTCCGGCAACCGCTGCTTGAGCGACATGCTGGGAATAATACCCGACATACGCGGCAAAGTCTCGGAGCCGATTGCCCCACCGCTCAATGAACGTCACATTCTCGACCGTCAACTTGCTTGGCGGCATCGGCGCTTCATCTGCATAGCCGACCACAATAACGGCCAGTGGTTGCGCATCATCTGACATGGTCAGGATACGACGGATCGCATGGTCCTCAAAAGCACCCACCCAGCACGCTCCCAAGCCTTGGGCATGGGCTGCGAGCAGCATGTTCTGCGCTGCAGCTGCACAGTTCTGGATCGTGTATAATTCCTCACCACGCTTGCCATAGAAGCGTTCAGTTTTTGCAGGCTGCGAACAGATCACGATGTGAATGGGCGCGGTCTCCATCCAATACTGCTGGGAGCACGCCTCTGCGAGTTGTTTCCTGAGATCGCGCTCGGTGACAAGAATGAATTTCCAATCCTGCAGGTTGCCTGCGCTCGGAGCCAAGCGGCCAGCATTCAGAATGTTTCCGACTTTCTCGAACTCCACAGTTTTGTCCTGGTATTTGCGAATGCTCCGACGTGATTCAATGCATTCCAGCGCGTCCATGCTGCAAGTTTTTAAAAAGGATGCATATATAATGTTTTCTATGCAGTATCGTGCATTGGTGGGAGTGTATGAACAGCTCGAGCAGACCACGAAACGGCTCGAAAAGACAAGCATCCTGTCACGCTTTCTCTCAATGGTCGCTGATGACGAACTCAACCATGTCCTACTCTTGCTCCAAGGCAGAGTGTTTCCTTTGTGGGACTCGCGCGAAGTCGGCATGTCCAGCCAACTCTTGCTCCGCGCGATCGCACTGGCCACTGGCATTGACCAACAGCAGGTCGAAACACACTGGGCGCAGACAGGTGATCTTGGAACAACAGCAGCCACACTCGTGAGCAAAAAAACCCAAGCAACTCTCTTCTCCCAAGAACTCACCACCAACAAGGTCTTTGACAATCTCTTCAAGCTCGCCGAGCAAGAAGGACAAGGCACTGTGGACAAGAAGATCAAGCTCGTTGCCGAACTGCTCACGAGCTCGACTCCTGACGAGGCAAAATACTTGGTGAGAACGGTATTGTCCGAGCTCCGCATTGGGCTCGGCGAAGGAACGCTCCGCGATGCCATCGCTTGGTCGGTGTTCGGCGACCAGCTTGGCATCACCTATGATGCAACGAAGAACGAGCTCGTTCTGCCTGAGGATAACGCCGACCAGAGGTCGGCGAGCCTTGCTACGCAAGGTAACCGTGAGCCATATAAGAAAATCATCAATGCAGTGCAAGGGGCTATCGACATCGCCAATGATTTTGCAGTCGTTGCCTCGATTGCCCGAAGCAAAGGCCTTGCTGGGCTCGACACCATCACGCTCCAGCCCGGAAGGCCGGTCAAGGTGATGATGTACCAGAAGGCCCTTGATATTCCTGATGCGTTTGCTACGGTCGGCAGTCCTGCAGCAGCAGAATACAAGTACGACGGCTTTTTGATGCAGATCCACAAGCACGATGGCAAGATCACACTATTCACACGTCGCTTGGAGAATGTCACTGCGCAATTCCCCGATGTCGTCGAACGCGTTGCAGCGCATATAGCAGGCGACAGCTTCATCATCGAAGCAGAAGCAGTCGGCATCGATCTCGCAACCGGCAAATACCGACCATTTCAGAATATCTCTCAGCGCATCAAGCGCAAATACGATATCCATGAGCTTGCTCAGGAATTCCCTGTCGAAGTAAATGTCTTTGACGTGCTCTTTTACAATGGTGAGAACCATCTCAAGACGCCTTTTGCCGAACGCAGGAAAATCGTCGAACAGATCGTACAATCTGAAGCAGGAAAGATTGCACCAGCAATGCAAGCCATTGTCGCGGCTCCTCCTGAGACTGAAACATTCTACCAACAGTCTCTTGCCGCAGGCAATGAGGGCATCATGATGAAAAACCTCTCAAGCATCTACAAGCCCGGCTCGCGTGTTGGTTATGGAGTCAAGATCAAGCCTGTCATGGAACCGTTGGATGTCGTGATTGTCGGAGCAGAAAAAGGCGAAGGCAAACGCGCTGCATGGTTTGCGAGCTTCATCATCGCGGTCAAGGATGCTGAGACCAATGAATTCGTCGAGATTGGGCGAGTGGGAACAGGAATCAAGGAAAAGGAAGAGGAAGGCATGAGCTTCCAGAAACTCACAGACTTACTCATGCCGCTCGTTACTCAGGATCTCGGCAAAGAAATCAAAGTCAAACCGTTTCTCGTCATCGAGGTCAATTACGAAGAAATCCAGGCCTCGCCCAGCTACAGCTCAGGTTATGCCCTACGATTCCCGCGATTCGTCAAGCTCCGTGAAGACAGAAGTCCAGAGGAAATAAGCACCGTTGAGGATGTCGAGAAGCTGTATGAAGGGCAGCGTGGCAGGAAAATAAACGCCCCCGCGGGGATTTGAACCCCGGTCGACGGGAGTTTGCAGCGCTTCTTCACTACCGCAACCCGCCAGTCTATCCAAGCTAGCCTACGGGGGCAATACGCTCTTTTTACACCACCTGCTTTAAATAGGTTCTGTTCGTTCCCCACACCAGAGCAACGCCCCTTTATTATAGTCACTAATAAGTGACAATGATAGAAAACTTTATAAAGGGGTTGCGGGTGTATCGTCGGTATGAGCACAGATCCGAACAACCTTGAACTACGGCTTTCCAAGCTTCAGGATGATCATGAAGCCTTAAGGAAACAAAACCGTGCTAATCACGAGGCACTTACGTTTTTGCTCAAGCTGCGCAAAAGCATGTCGAACACGCCTGACGTCGTGGATGGCACATTCAAGGAGCCAGATCCCTACGAACGCACTGCCCGAGCGGCAGCTGAGGACTTGCAACGCCGCTTTAGCTGCAATGTCTATCTCCTCCTGAACGAGCCGGGAAGCGAGGATCCTGCAAGCCTCACCTGCTACGGCAGCACTCCCCACGCAGACCTCACGTTCGCACAACTCGAGGAACGCCTCTTGCAGTCGCCGAAATACGAGCGCAAGCTTACCCCTGACGAGGGCAAACCATTTGGCAAGTTGTACGTCCTCAAAGATCCCACGAGCGATGCTACGGACAGCTGGTATGAAGATCTTTTCTTGAATAATATTTCGTCAGGACTTGCAGAAGCACTCACGATCGCGTATGCATTCAAAAAACAAAATGATGTCATTCGCAAGCTCAGTCGTAAATTGGTGGCAAAGCTCGAAGACACAAATCTTGAGCGCAAATTCAAGATATCCTCATTGCTCCCTTTCTATTTTGAGAAGGAATCGGGTAAGGCATTGCTGGACAAGTACATCGCGCGTGCACGAAATGAAAGCACAGACCTCTCGCTGATGTTCATCGACATCGATGAATTCGGCCTCTACAACAACACCTTTGGACATCTTCAAGGCGATTACGCGATCAAGGCAACTGCTGATGAGATTTTTGGTCATGTCCGTCACGCAGATAAAAATCTCTATAAGAATCCTGCAGCTATTGGTAAATCGCTCCAGGAAGTTCCCAAGGACTTCGGCATCCATTTTGGAGGCGATGAGATCTGTCTCATCCTGTACGGTGCTGGAAAAAAGAAAGCAGTCGAGATTGCAGAACGTATCATGTATTCAGTCACCAAGTTATCCATTTCTCAGCACTCCCAAAACAAAGACCCCGACGCAACGTACCGCGAACAAGGTTTGCCATACGCACACGTCACTATCTCGATGGGCATCGACAGTTTGGGACTTGAGACTGCCAAGACCCGCGACGAACTGATGGGCAATGCAAATATTGCCGAGCAATGGAGCAAGAGCCACGGCCGCGATTGCTTCGGTGTCTACGATTCCAGCATGCGCCCGTCCTGAGGCCGAACCTTTAAATAGCGCAGATTCCTCTTCTTGCACTGTTGGGGGCGTGTGTATGCCGTACTTGTGTGATGGCACTGATGAACCTGAGATTTCTGTTCTTGCTTCAGTATGTGCTGCCCTTGAAGATAGGATTGAAACACTCACCCGGAAAGAGCATTACCTAATCCATCTCGATATCAACGATTTCAGCAAGTTCTACAACGAATTCGGACCAGAACAGCGCGGCGGCGTTATCCGTGGCATTCACTGGTATTTCAACCAGCTCGCAGACATGACAAAAATCCAGTATTACGATCGCGTATTGCACGACCAATATGTCATTCTCACTGATGACCGCGACCTTGGCAAAATGATCAAAGACAGCATTGAAACCGAAACCTTTCCCAAAATAAAACCCGATCTGGATAATGCGTACAATGGTCTTGATCCCCAAAGGATCAAGGTGCATCTTGGCATCATCAGCTTCTTCCCGTCAGATACTGTCAATGTCACGACAATGCTCGATCGGCTTCTCGACGTGACCAAGGAAGCAAAAGCAGAAAATCCCCAAATCAAATACGAACGCTGGCAATAATCATTCCTTCTCCCATTGCGCGAACTGGTTTGATCCCGGCTCAGGCAATTCCGGTGTTTCAGGAATGTTCTCGCCGACCTGTTTCTTGATGCTCAGAGTGATCTTCTTGCCAAGAAGCTGTTCGAGCTTGCCGAGCTCGACTTTACGGATATCGCCGAGGTCCTTGATTCCATTACGGTGAAGCAAGCGTGCCCTGACCCTGCCGATACCCTCGAGGCGGAGCAAAGCAAGCAATTCTTCCTTGACGCCATACCTGAGACGATACCGCATCTTGGAGATTTCCTTGATGAGCGGCATCTGCTGCTTGATACGCGCGATCTCACCCAACGCATAGAGCAACCAGTTACCCGTGGTCAGCTTGGTGCGCGTCTCGCCCGGACGGACGTCATAATGCTCGAGCAAATATGCTTCGTCTTTTTCTTCGATCCACTCCTGCAGCATCAAGGCGGTCTTGAAGCCGTGCAGGTATTCTTCAAATTCAAGCTCGAACATCGACGGCTCGGGCATAAGCAATGATGCGCCATGGAGTGCAAGTTGTTCCTGAACTTGGTCGTATTCTTTGGCGCGCACACGCAAATGAGGCCGCATTTCCAAGGTCGAGGAAATCAGGTGCAGCCAAGACAATGGTGTAGGGTGCATGCTTGCGGCACGATTCAAACCAAGCATGAACTGGTGAGCGGTCAATGGGTCGATATAGAGCTCGGCAATGCGCTTGCCCAGCACGGTCGCACGGTACGCATCACCCATGTGTTGTAGGAATTCCCACTCCTCGAGCAGTTTCAGCATCTTCTCAATAATCCTCCCGAGCTTTTTGAGGTCCTTGAACTGGTGAGCCCAGAATGTTCGCGCAAAAAAGTCACGGATTTGCTCATCAGTCTGCACGACCTTTGCTGCGATCAAGGAAAGCACATACGTTCTCAGCACAGGCTCGACCGCGAGCTTGGAATAAATCTCCTCAGGAGAGCCGCGTATGTACTTCTCGAACAATGCATCACGTTCGCCTTCGCTCGACGCTATGACAATCGCCTCGCCATAGGGATCAAAGCTCGGTCTTCCCGCTCGTCCTGCCATCTGCAAAAATTCGAGTACAGGGATGTTGGTCATGCCTTGTCCTGAAAAGCGCTTGACGTCTCGAATGATGGTGCGGAAGGCAGGCAGATCAACACCTGCTGCCAAGGTGGGCGTGCAGCAGATGATCTTGACCGTGCCATTGCGAAAATGATCCTCGATAAGCTCTTTCTGTCGCGAATGAAGGCCTGCATGATGGAATGCAATGCCTTTTCTGACACATTTCGCGAGCCGTTCGCATTGCGGGGTTGGCTTGGGCAAGGCGTGCAGGACTTGTTCAGAGAGCTCAATCGTATGTTCGGTCTCATCAGCGATCTTCTTCGCAACGTCCTCAGCAGTCTTTTCTGCCGAACGCTTGGTATTTACGAACACAAATGCCTGTTTTTTCTTCGCCAGCGTATCCAAAACGAGATTCAGCGTAGGTTCTGCTGCCTTGTGTTCAATCGTAACCGTCTTCCCCATCACGGCATGTAACGAAGCATAACTTTAAAAAACCATCTGGGGTTTCTCGAGCACATACGGCCCTGTAGCTTAGTCCGGTTGAGCACTCGACTGATAATCGAGCGGTCCGCGGTTCAAATCCGCGCAGGGCCATTATTTTGCGGGTGAAGACATGGGAATAGAAACAATCATCGGCGTCGATGCAGAGGGCGGAGACACGCTTGAATCCTTGGATACGCAAGGCAGAATCATCAAGCAGTCGGTCCCTCAACGCATATTTCCTGCAGTCCGCACGCTTGCGAATAAATACCGCGACACACGTTTTGTTCTCGCAGGAAATGCAGATGCGATGCGCGACTATTTCGGAGTGATTTTACCAAAAAACATTGAAATCCTCTCCTGCCGTGAACGCCATGGCGCCTATACCCTTGCAGAGCTGTTACGCAAAGGAACGATTCATGGCCTTTACACCATGGGCAATACTATTTCGGTCGATGCCGCGGTCGCCAAAGTCGGTTTCGCGCCTGAACTCGCAGACTTTCTTCCTGAGCCGCCGGTGCCTCCGCTTCTCGCGGAATTGCCAAAAAGTCCGTGGTCGAAATGCTCTAAGACGTGGTATGTGCTCGATGCAGGCGCGCAATCCGAGCATATGGATATCCATGAATATGTCTGGCTCGCCCATCTTGGACAAGCCTATGCCAGTGTCATGGGCAGACCTATTCCACGTCTTGGTTTGAAGAACATCGGCCGCGAGCCGAACAAGGGATCAAAACTCCTCCAGGCAGTATTCAAGACTTTTCAAAAACTTGATGCACAAAATGTCATCCGTTTTGCAGGAAATGTCGAAAGCTATACTTGTGCGTATGGCTGGGAAAAAGGAACAGTGCAGCCATCACGAGAGATCGACGTTGTGGTGACCTCAGGCGAGCGGGGCAATGACACACTCAAAGACCTTGCGACCGGCGCAGCACTTGTTGGCGATTTCATCGCTTATAAAATCCGCCATGCAGGCTTATTTGACAAGGTCGCAGGATTGAAACTCAGGCGCTTATTCAAGGGCATCAAGCAAGACATCAGACAATACGGCGGTGCAGTGTTTCTTGGAACCAACATCATCAAGGACCATGGCACGACTGAATACCCGATTTATGGTCTCGAAAAATGCATCACGCACGTGAAGAACAACGTGCTCACACGCTTCCGCGAAGAACTCCACCGGAGCGCTCCTGTATTCAAGACTGCCTACCAAGGAATTCTCAGCGAGACGAAAGCTTAAAGAACCCTCCTTCTCACAAGTATTCCATGGACTACGACCTCGAACTGGATCGCGTTGTGAACGAGATCACGAAGAATAATGCGAAGACTGTCTGCATCCAACTGCCTGACGGCCTCAAGCCTGAAGCAAAACGCATCGCTGACGAGCTCGAACAGAAGACAGGCGCGAACATCCTTATTTGGATGGGCTCGTGCTACGGCGCATGCGATATTCCGCTGGTCGTGAAAGAACTCAATGTTGATTTGCTCGTGCAGTGGGGGCACAGCGCATGGGAACCTTAGACTCGCTCATTCCCCTTCTTCTCGCTCTTGCTCCTGTCATTGGTTACATGCTCGGACGATGCACCAAGGAAGAACTTGCGCCAGGCATGCCGTGGTTTATTGCAACCAAGCGCGTCCTTTTCACTGCAGTCATTGCAGTCTTTCTGTACGCACACAAATGGTCGCTCTGGCCCATGGTCATCGGGATCACTGCCCTCTTTGCTTATTTCGCATTCAAGCCATTCAGAATCTGGTGGCTCGTCCAAACTGAGCTTGCGCTTGCATTTGTCCTGAGCACATCAACGCCACAATCGTTCCTTGCGACTGCGCTTATCTTCCTCTATAGTCTTCCCACAGGATCAATTCTTGCACGAAAGAAAAAGTTGAAAGGAACACTGCTTTCGGGTGCGGTCTTTTTGATCGTAGTCGTTATCGCCCAATATTTCTTATAGCAAATCACAAAAATATATAAACTTTTTACTTGTGATTTGCTATTCTACCAAATCTCACAAAAGTTCAATTATTAATGAGATTTGGTATTATAAGAAATGTATCAATAGTTGGCCGACTGCGCCTGCAAAAAGTGGAATCGTGACAGCATCATCAATCTTTGTGACCAGGCACTCTGCCAATGTCGCCACAAGAGCCATCACAATGCCAATCCAACCGAGAATCGCCCAGCCAACGAGCGCGCTCACCACAAACATCGCCGCAGTGCCAGCCCAGGATTTCTTGCCCAGCTCACGCCTGCCCCATTTCTTTCCCACAAGTGCTGCAGCAGCATCGCCAAAAATGAACATGCTCACGCCTGCCAATGCGACCGGAAGGACAAAGAGCTTGAACGCGAAGAAACCAGCCAGCACCGCAAGCGTCACGGTATGGAACGTGCGTTCTTCATGCGGACGCTCGAGCCAAGAATAGACTGGAAGTTTTTGTTTGTAATCTGCGATGAGAACATCGCATAGCACAAGCACAAGGAGTAGAACTAGCGTGCTCGTTTCGAGCACATCCTGCCCGAACGTCTGTGCCACCCACCACGCACTGCCCAACACGAGCATTCCTAAGAAGACGTGCGCGATCTTCCTCCAGACTTCTCGTGCAGCGATCATGCGTATACGTATGCGTGCTTCTGTTATTATAAAAACATGTCGACAATCAGCGGATTGTCGAGCATGCTCGCCAACTTTGTTGGTGACATTTCTTCAGAAACATTTAAATAGGCAGTTGCGGAAAAATGCTGCAACAAAGAGGACGCATGGTACTCACGACATACGACTGGATCTACGGTAGCGGACAGATTGGTGCAGTCATCCTCTCTCTTCTTGCAGGATGCATTGCGCTCTCGATGTTCAAGCTCTCGCGCGAACGCAAGCTATTGCGTGCATGGCGTTACATGATCTGGGCGCTGGTGCTCTTTGTCGTTGTTGAGACCGTGGGCGCGCTGAGAACCTTTGGCATCTGGAGTTCGCCCTGGCTCACACACGTTCTCGCGGGCATCATACTCGCATTACTGATTACGGCACTCATTGTCCAGATCAACGTCACCCGAGGGATGAATGATGGTTGAATTAGGCGTCGCACTCGGGATGATTGCTCCCTACTACAATCTTGCTCTTGTTGTCGTGGCTATCGGGCTCTTCCTTGCACTTTTCAAAATCGAACCCAAGGCAAAGGTGTTCTTGTTCCCGTGGAAGTTGCTCTTTTTCGCAGTTCTGGTTTTCATTCTTGAGGAAGTGCTCACAGTCCTGCGCTCTGCAGGCATCATCGACATTCCCATTCATATCAATGCCTTTTTTGAGCTTGTCATCATCTCGGTTTTCATCTATGCCCTGCTCTTGCAGAAGGAGTACATCAAGAAGCGCTACGGGTAATAACAACCTGAATCTTCACATACTTCTGTGTGATCTGATTTCCGTTTGAGGCGCTCACGCTGATGACACGCTCACCGACAAATCTTGGGTTAGGGATGATTGTGAGCTGATTGTCATTGAGCTCGATGACTATATTCTCTGTTTCGGTGGTACGAAAGGTCAAGGGTTTGCCTTCAGGATCGCGGAAAAGTGTGTTGAGATCGAGCTGGAGCAACTCGCCTTGTTCGACCGTGAATGTCGTTGTGGTAGAGATCCATTCCGGAGGGAGGTTGATGGGCGCAACAGCAAGCGCAGTGATATTCGCATCCCTGAGAAAGACTGCTGCGCCGATAAGTGCTGCACACAGGATAACAGTCACCGCCAATCGTTCTTCAGGCTTGTTCATCTGTTCACCGTAGGGGAAGTCGACGGATGCATTTGCAGACTAGGCACGTGTATACCACGCGGCCTTTGGTAAGTCGCACGCGCACGGTTTTTGTCGGTACCCAGAGTGCACGGCACTTCCTGCAATATCGTCGCTTTAGGGCAGCAGGAAGCTTTACCTTGGACCTCAGCATGAGCTGATGCGCCTGTGCAACCAAGCGCTGCGCCTGTGCAGGGTCACGCACAAATGCAACTGCTGCGGCATCAAACAATGCACGAATCTGTTGCAGCGCGCTCGCTTGCTCCTTCTGCTTCCGAACCGCCCCGTTTTTCACGACGCCCCTGCCGTCACGAAGCTATAAAAACCTTTCGCGTCTCCTCCTGCATATGTTCAGGTTTTTGCGCACACTTTTCGGCAAAACTGCTTCTGCAGACCAACTGCCAGCATCAGCGGTCGTGCCATTGGTCGAGCTCGAGAACTGGTTCAAACAGGCACGCGCGCCAATCCATGCACGTCTTGTTGAACATCTTGTGGCGTCCAAAAGTCAGCTCGACCAGCTCGCAGCCACTGTCCGCGAACAGGTGCAGATACTTCAGACCGCACAGTTGATGAATCCCAACATCCCTGATCGCGCCAAGGACATCATGCAAGGCAATCGCGAGGAATACTGCAGGCGCGTCCTCAAGTATCTCGATACCATCACGCTGCCTGATGTCGCAGAAGATTTTCCACATTTCTTTGCTCAGCACCAAAAAGATGCTCACGCATTCACCCAAAGCATCTTCAGGCCATTCCAGATTCTGCAAGAATTCTTCGCCAATGAAAGCAAGCAAACAACGGCAACGCTTTCTGAGGTAGAGAAGGAACTCCTTGCGCTGCATGCACTCCATGAACAATCAAAACTTGATACCCATACTGCGCTTCAGAACGACATCCAAAGCGTGATCATCAAGCAACAACAGCTCCGCGGTCTCGAATCAGAACGCGTAGACCTCGAACGCCAACGCGTCGAGGCAGAACAATCCCTCCGCGTGCTCAATGCCGAGGAAGAACGCTTGCTCAAGAATCCTGAACGGCTCGCATTGCTGCAAAAACTCGGCGAAGCACAACAACGTCTCCGCGCGCACGAACAGAAGATGCGTGATATCTTCGCCAACTTCGAGCCGGCATTGCGCAAATTCAATCGTATGGCGACACGCAATTCCAAGCTCAGCGAACGCTACCTCCGCGATCCTGTCAACATGCTCATCGAGGACCTTCACTTAGAAATCCTTGAGGTCATTGCAGACATCCAGCGCCTCATTCAGTTCGATCGGATTGATCTCGGTGACAAGCGCGAATACGTCGTGGACGCGCTTGCGTTCCTGACGAAAGACTCGATCGGGACGTGGATGCGCGACTACGGCAAGCTTGCCAAGGCGGAGAAGGATTCCCAGCGCGCAATTGAGGAATGCGAAGCATCGCAGACCTTAGGACGCGTCCAACGCCTGCGCGAGGAAACCCGGCGCAACCGCCAACTTACTGAACAACGATTGGCGTACGTATCAAAGGATATCGAACGGATTGACTTGGAGTTGCTCAAGACAAAGCTCGAAACCAAACTAAAAGAAGTGACTGGCACCGCAGTCACGATCACATTCTAAGCAAACGATAGCGTCGCGCATTCTCTTCCAGCGCAGCTATGCCTGGCAAAGTCTTGCCTTCTAAAAATTCAAGCGATGCGCCTCCACCAGTCGAGACATGCGAGAACTTCTTCACGAGCTTCCATTGCTGCACTGCAGCAACACTGTCACCGCCACCAACGATGGTGGTTGCGTGGGATTGTGCGATGGCTTGCGCGATTGCTTTGGTTCCCTTGGCGAACGGCGCGAGCTCGCACATGCCCATCGGACCATTCCAGACTACGGTCTTGGCCTTCTTCAGTTCTGCACTGAAACGAGTGACGGTCTTTGAACCGATGTCCAGACCCATCCAGCCAGCAGGAATCCTGTCAGAAGCAACCGTCTTTCGTGCTGCTCGTGCAGTAGCACTCTTTGTCACAACCACATCATCAGGCAGCACGAGCTTATTCTTGAAGCGCATCAAGAGTTTCTTCGCGAGCTTGACTTTGTCTTGCTCAAGCTTGCTCTTTCCGACTGGCGTTCCGTGGGCTTTGAGGAACGTGAATGCCATGGCTCCGCCGATCAGGACGCGGTTTGCTTTTTTTGCGAGATGTTCAATCACGCCGATCTTATCGCTCACCTTTGCTCCGCCAAGCACGAGCACAAAAGGTTTTTTCGGCTGCAATGCCTTGCTCAGCATCGTGATTTCCTTGTTGAGCAGGAATCCTGCTGCACCAGGCAGATATTTCGGCACGCCCACGATGCTCGCGTGCGCACGATGCGAGCTCCCGAAGGCATCATTCACATACACATCGGCGATTTCTGCCAAGGAACGCGCGAATGCATCATTATTTGTTTCTTCCTCAGGATGGAAGCGTACGTTCTCGAGCACTGCCACATCACCGGTGTGCATCTCGTTGACTGCATCTTCCACCTCGGCGCCGATGCAGTCATCAAGCTTGAGCACATGCTGCTTCAAAAGTTGCTCGAGGCGTTCGGCAACAGAATCCATGCGCAAGGACTCGTCCACGCTCACAGGCCTGCCGAGATGCGAGAGCACAAGCACGATCGCCTTTTTCTTCCTCAGGAAATCAATCGTGGGAATGGACTCACGGATGCGCGTGTCGTCCGTGATCCTGCCGCGCGTGTCCAAAGGAACATTCATATCAGCACGGACAAGAACACGTTTGCCTTCACGTATGGGAAGATCGCGAAGCGTTGCAAGCGCAGGCATGCCGGAATGCGAGACACCGGGCTATTTAAGCTTTCTGCAGGTCACTTGAGGAGCTTGAGCACGTCGACCATGCGTTGCGAGAAGCCCCACTCGTTGTCATACCATCCGCTCACGGTCACGAGGTTGCCGATCACCTGTGTCATGGGCGCATCGAAGACGCACGAGTGCGGATCCTTGAGAATGTCGGTTGAGACAAGCGGTTCTTCACTGTAATGCAGGATGTTCTTGAGATGATACTTGCTGACCTCATCGAACAACCAATTGATCTTTTCCACGGTCGCGGATTTCTGGACTTGCACGAAGACTGACGCAAAACTCCCACAGACAACGGGCGCGCGCACCGCGATGCCGTTCAGTTTGCCCTTGAGTTGCGGGATGACTTCCTCGACGCTTGTCGCAGCGCCAGTGCTTGTGGGAACGAGATTCACTGCGGCTGCACGGCCTCGGCGCAAGTCCTTGGGATCAGGAGCATCCACGAGCTTTTGCGTCGCCGTGTAGGCATGCACAGTCTGCAGGAAGCCGCGCTCCACGACATAATTGTCATGGAGAACCTTGAACAATAATGCCGCACAGTTTGTGGTGCAACTTGCATTGCTGATGATATGATGTTTCTTCTTGTCATACAAATGTTCGTTCACGCCCTTGACGATCGTGATATCTGGCTTGGTTGCAGGGGCAGAAATCAATACTTTTTTCGCACCAGCTTTGAGATGAAGCTCTGCGCCCTCACGCTTTGTGAAGAACCCTGTGCTTTCCACCACGATATCAATGCCGAGTTTTTTCCATGGTAAAGCAGTGGGGTCTTTTTCCGCAAACACCTGAAGTTCTGTGCCGTCAACAACGATGCTCTTTTCCTTTGCGGTGATGGTGCCGGGAAACGTGCCATAGACCGAGTCGTGCTTCAAAAGATAGGCAAGCGTTTTGGTGTCGGTAAGGTCATTGACGGCGACCCATTCGATCTTGGGATCATGCAGGCCTGCTTGGAAAACTTGCCTACCGATACGCCCGAAGCCATTGATTGCAACACGGATGGCCATGGTGTCTTTCTGGCCGTGGACCTATAATAATTCTTCGTTACAACTCAAAAATAGAGTTGTTTAGTCCCGTTCCTCGCAGAGTTTGAGGATGGCTTCGTGTGCTTTGACAATGTCCTTTTCCTTGACGTACACGAGGAATTCTGGCGGGCACATGATGAGCTCGTGGATGTTGATGTTTGCCAGCGAAAGCTCATTGGCAATCCGGCCGAGCACGCCTTTGGTGTGGATTGCCTTGTCCGAGACCACCACGAGCAGCTCGCTGAGGTCCTTGTCAATCTGGAGGATATCCTTCTTGTCAAACCAGCCCTTGATCAGGTCGAGGTGGGGCTGGTCCACAATGACCTTGATCTCCTCGCTTCCTGATGTCACGCGGAACGGCACCAGATGGTCGCCGTTCGCGCACACCTTGTGGAAGAGGTCGATGGACCGCAAGGCGAGCGTGACGCACGCCATGTTGTTCTTGGTGCTCACGACGCTGTCCTGGAAGATGTGGAGAAGCCCTTTCTCGTCTTCGGCAAAATGCTCTGCACCCTGAAAGCGTCTGACCGAGGAGATGATCGAATCCAGCGAGGCAGGCAATTCGTACTTCTTCAAAAGGTGCTTGGCGAGCGCCCGCACATTCATGATGTTCCTGCTCAAGTCCCGCTGGATAGCAAGATCACTCGACAGAATTTTCCAAACGGTCTGATTAATGTTGATTTTGTGCACACTGTTCACCCCCGAATCACTATGAATAGCAGGATGTGTTCATGATATAAATATTTTTCGGATTTGTCAGTTTTGACATACTTATAGCTATCTTTCAGGTTTTTGTGCTAATGCGTCAGAGTGTTTATATACGCAGAATGGCTGTATACAACGTTATTACGCGTCTTGGCTTGACGTCATTGTGCGGGCCCGGGCAATTCGTGAGGGAGCAATGGACGACCGTCATAGTAACTGGCAGAACAATTCTCTAAACATTCCACACATCCCTGCCATCGACGAGAACATCGAGGCGATCATCCACGGAAAGGAGCGTCGTTCTCCGTTTTCAGGACCGCGCGGTTTCCTCATCAGCCATGTACCTGAGCCTGCACGAAAACAAGATTCCCGATACATCCAAAAAACACTTCCCTTTCCAAAAATTCCTGACTACCAAAAGCCATCTTGCAACCGTATTACTGATGCTCTGTACAAGAGCATCCTCACATCCCAATTTTATGCCGCGATGCATTATGACCACTCCTTGAAGCGTGTCGATCGGCTTGAACAACAGTTTGCCAAGTCCACCCGGGATGAGGACAAGCTCTCGCTCGCACGGCTCGCCCTGGATACCTTGCACCAACCTCACACGTTCTTTATGGACGCGCAGAGATTCATCGATCGCAACAGGCCATACTACGATAAGTTTATGCCAGAAGTCCGGGACGCATTAAGCAAGATCGATCCGAAAGTTCATCTGTATCACCTCAAGTATCACGATGCGCGAAGAGCCCTGAATGCGAAAGCAGATGAACGTACTCGTCGAAACGCTTAAATACACTTCTTCTTGCGAAACTCGACATGGCAACGATTGCTTTTATTGAACTCGAGCCTTGGGAAAAGACATACATGAAGAAATTGTTTTCCAAGCACCAGCTTATCTTTCTCGATCAAGCGCTTTCTGACAAGAACGTTGCCAAGGCAAAGGATGCGGACATTCTTGCGACCTTCATCTATTCCAAGATCACCAAGGACATTCTTGACAAGCTGCCCAAGCTCAAGCTCATCACGACTATGAGCACTGGTTTTGACCACATCGATCTCGCGGCCTGCGCTGCAAAAGGCATCACGGTGTGCAATGTGCCTGCCTATGGCGACAATACCGTCGCCGAGCACACCTTTGCGCTCATTTTGACTATCACGCGCAAGATCGTGGAAAGCGTCGAGCGGACGCGCAAGGGCAATTTCGAACTGGAAGGACTCATGGGCATCGACCTCAAGGGCAAGACGCTCGGCGTCGTCGGAACGGGAAAGATCGGTAGGAATGTCGCGCACATCGGCAGCGAAGGATTCGGCATGAAGGTCATCGCGTACGATGTCTTTCCGGACGAACAGCGCGCCAAGGAGTGCGGATTCACCTATGTTTCCTTTGATCAATTGCTTGCAGAATCAGACGTCATCACATTCCATGTGCCTTTAACCAAGGAGACAACGCACATGCTCAATACAAAAAACCTGAAGAACGTCAAGAAAGGAGCAATACTCATCAATACTGCACGCGGAGCAGTGATTCAGACCACAGCGATTGTGGAAGGCATCAAGAAAGGCATTTTTTCCGGTGTCGGACTGGACGTGCTCGAAGAAGAATGCACGATCAAGGAAGAAAAAGAAATCCTCACCGGAACATTCAAGGAAAAATGCGATCTCAAGACTTTGCTTGAGCAGCACGTCCTGCTTGAGCAACCCAACGTGATCATCACGCCGCACAGCGCATTCTATTCCAAGGAAGCATTACGGCGCATCATGGATACGACCGTGAACAATATCAACGCATTCTTTGCAGGCATACCGGTGAATACGGTCACGAAATAGTTAGCGTCGGTGATGGCGGCGAAGCAAGAAAATGATCCCAAACGGGATGAGCGCGAACATGATAATAGAGAGCGTCATGCTGAACACCTCCAGAGGCGTCGGGCGCGCAGAAACGATGACCAACAGGAAGAGGAGCACGAAAAATACCACGATCGTGCTGTACACGCCGAGCAAACGATGGACTGCTTTCATCCTGGCTTGTTAATCTTCGTGACGAAAAATCCTTCGGTATTGTTATCCTGTGGCCAAAGGCGCAAACAGTGTTTAACTTCTTTTCGGTACTGCGCGCCTTCGAATTCTTGGACTGCAGGAGAGCGTTTGAGCGGAAGCTCAATCGGCTCGAGCCGGGCATCAGTGCGGTCAAGCAAAGAACTCACCACCGCTTCGTTCTCATCCGGCTCTGTCGAACACGTGCTGTACACCAGCGTCCCTCCCTGAGCAACGAGCTGGTACGCTGCAAGAATCATCTTGCGCTGCATGGCCGCCAAGCGCTTGATCATCTCAGGATTCCACATCAGGATTGTCTTGAGCGACTTCCGAATCGTGCCTGTGCCTGAGCACGGCGCATCAAGCAAGACCTTATCGAATTCCATGTCGGAGATTCTCTCGCCCTGCATCTGTGTGGTGATCGCGTTCAGCACGCCGCAACGCTGGAGGTTAATGCCGAGCGCGGCAAGCCGAATGCCTGCAACGTCATTCGCGATAAGAATGCCCTCATTCTTCATCATTTGTGCAATCTGGGATGCCTTGCTGCCTGGCGCTGCAGCCACGTCCAGCACGCGGTCGCCCGGCTTGGGCTCGAGCACGAGCGGCGGAATCATCGACGCGGCTTCCTGCACATAATAATATCCGAGGCAGTGCTCAATTGTGTTGCCCACATCCAAGCGTCCTGCCTTGTGCTCAAGGTAAAATCCTTCCGGACACCAGGGAACCTGTTCGAGAACCCAGTCGTGCGATAGTCTTTTGGTTATCTCGTGAACTGGTCTCTTGAGTGTATTCACGCGAATGCTCTTCCGAAGAAAACTCAACGTGTATTTCTTGTAGGTTTCCCAGTCCGTAAGCTTGGAATAGCGCTCGATAAACTTCGGCTTGAATGCAAGTGCAACATTGGGGATGGGTTTCAGTTCAAACATGCGCGTGAGAAGTGAAGAACGGTTTAAAAACCCTGCTTAGACCGAGAGCAGCAATCGGATGAACTCAAAGAACAAATCGTGATAATTCAGGCACTTGCCGTCGCAGTAAACGACCTCCTGCCATTTGTTTGCGATGGGCTTGATCTGCAGGGATTCAATCTGGTCATTCGCAACACTCAATGCCTTGGAGAACTCGAGCAATTTCTCCGTGTTGCCCCAGTAGCGGTTTGCCGTGATGACATTTACGATGAGGTCTGCGTGCGGCACTTCCTTCTTGCGTTCAATCGCAATCATGAGCAGGAAATCAAAGTAATCGTCCTGCGTGCACGCATTTCCTGCGATGCAGCTCGTGAGGGTGAGCCATTGCGCACGGATGGCATCGTTCTTCAACCGCTTGACCATCTCGTCCATATCAGTGACGAGCTCGGCGCGCTGCACGGTGTCATTCGTCGAACGCAAGGTAATCGTGTTCATCATGAGTTCGGTCACGGATGGCTCACTGCCGAAAATCTCGCGGAAAAAGAACACCACACCGATCAGAAAAGCGATTGCAATGAGCCAGGTAAACACACGCTGCCAATTCATTGCCATACCGAGTGAGAACGAGCGTTCTTCTATTTAAACGTTTTGAGACGTTCACTTCTTGGCTTCGGCCTTCTTCTCTCCTGCAGCAGGAGCAGCTGCCTTGGAACCTGCAGCAGGCGCGGCGCCCGGAGCAGCAGCACCCTCAACCGGCAGTAATTCATCAATGAGCAGAGTCGGGATCTTGGCCTCGACAAGCTTGGCCTTGATTTCTCCACGCGGCTTGCCAGTCAGTTCAGCAATGATCTTCTTCGCGAGCGCTTCGAGTTCTGCGCGGCGCTTGGTGATTTCCTCTTGGAGGCGCTTCTTCTCCTCTTCGAGCTGCTTGAGTTCTTCTGCAGAAAGCTCTGTCTTTTCAGATTTGATTTCTTCAGCGAATGCGCCACCGTTAATCTCTGCGATGATTGCACGGGGCTCCTTGCCTTCCACGAGCACACCCATGCTCGTGCACGTGCCGATGACTTCCTTGACCTTTGCGAACATGTCCTTGCCCAGCAGGGCATCAGCTTTCATCTTGGCGATCTTGATGATCTGCTCGATCTTGAGGTCTGCGACCTTGTCCACATTCGGCGCTCCTGAACCCTTTTCGATATTCGCTTCCTTCTTGATGAGCGCAGAAACCGGAGGCGTGCCAACCTCAATGGTAAATGACTTGTCGTCGGTATCGACTGTGAGCTTGACCGGCACTTGCATGCCTTTGAAGACTGCTGTTTTCTTGTTGATCTCAGAAACAACCTGACCGATATTGACGCCCAGCGGTCCCAGTGCAGGACCCAATGGCGGAGCTGCTGTTGCCTTGCCGCCTTCCACGAGTTGTTCAATCGACTGCTTGGGCATGGTTTGTCACACCAATAAACGCTTTATAAGGCTTAGGGTCCTAATGGGCCGAGCGGACCACCGCCTCTCGGAGCCTCATGCTCTTCTTCAATTTCTTCGGTTTCTTCGGGCTTTTCGCCGCCTGCGGTCTCGCGCCGGATGACCTTGACCGCATCCATCTTGACCGTGATCGGAATGGGAACTGCAGCGCCAAGGAGTTCAACCACGACCTCTTCCTTAGCCTTATCGATGCGCGTGATCTTCGCCTGCTCGCGCTTGAATGGTCCTGCGATGATTTCAACAATGTCGTTCTTGCGGATGTCGACATCGCGCTTCACCTGCTCGAGCATGTGCTCGATCTCGCGATACTCAATCTCCTTCGGCAAAATGCCGCGCGCATACGGAACGTTAAACGCAGCCTGCTCTGCAGCCTGGCGGTCTGTCGCCTCAACAAAGATATAACCGCGCATGCCGTGCGGCCTGATGACTGAAAAGACCTCAAGATTGCGCTTCTTGACATTGCTCGCCACGAAGTCCATAACTTGGTCCTCGCGGTTTGCGGTCGTGCGCAATGCGAAAATGTGCGTTGCGATCCCCTTCTGTTCGTCTGCCATTGTCCCTTACCCTAGCTCAGAATTGTTCTGGCCAGAAGAATATCACGAGGGAACGAAGGCGGCTTTTTAAAGCTTTCGAAGTGACTTCGAAAGCTCGCAGACTCGTCGGCGTTGCTTGCGTTATCCAAACCCTCCAAGAAGCTAGAGCCATTAGGACAGTTTCTTTAATGCGTGTTGAAATTCATTAATGAGTTCTGGATTAGCATCGATAAGCAAGATTTTCTTCAGCGACCTTGGTCGATGTTCAAGGAGTATCTTCACGATAGTGTCTGCCGCTACATCTTTAGGAACTCGTCCAACGCCTGTACCAAGCCCAGGTATCGCTATCGATGTAAGGCCATGCTCTTCCGCACAGTTGAGTACCGCCAATGTTGCGGCTTGCACATTTTCAATCGTGGTAGGCTGGCTACCTTGTTCCATAGTTGGTGCGTGGATGATGAAACGCGCCGCAAGTTTTCCAGCAGAAGTAAGCACCGCATCTCCAATCCGCACGGGAACATATTTCTGCGCTTCTTGCTTTATTTCTTCGCCACCACGCTCTCGAATTACTTTTGCAAGACCCCCACCCATAGTCATATAGGAATTAGCGGGGTGAACAATTGCATCAACCTGCTCCTGAGTGATATCGCCTTGCTTTATAGCAATTTCCATACACTCTTGAAGAAACTAGAACAATATAAAATCTCACTTTTTCAAATAGTCTATTTGAGGCTTCTTTCAAATACGAGTTCAAAGCTTCGTCTTAGAAAAACAATTCCTTCACAAAATGCACGAGGAATCCGATCACACCAACGATCGCCATACCGATGCCTGAAATTTTCACAATCGTTGTGAATTCCACCCGGTCTGGTTTCTTGGTGATCCTGAGGACGCGCTTGCACTCGGTGACAAAGTCCTTGAATTTCTGCAGCTTACCATGCTTTGTTTCTGCAGCCTCGGTCTTGCGCGGCACATACACTTGTGTCGGCTCAGCGACCTGTTGTGGTTCCTGTTGAACACTCTGCGGAACTTCTTCACGTATTGCAGGCTGTTCAACAGGCTGCTCTGTAGGTTGTTCTGCTGGCTCTTCAGGCTTGTGCTGTTCGTCCATAATGCGACCGACCTGCTGCGGGTTTATATAGATTTCGAGAGCACGCGCTCCTACTCTATCTTCACGGGATTCGCATCATCTGAGCATTCAAAGATGCGCGTCAACTGATTGAGAATCTTCTGTTCCAATCCCCATTCCTTTATCTGCGGATGATCATTGAGCCAGGGGACGGTGAGGACGTATCGATTCGGGTTACCATTTGTGGTCACTTCTACGATCGGTGTGTACATCTTTCGCTCGTACAATTCCTTTGCGAATGCAGCAACATAAATCACGTCTTCATCAATAAGCTCGGTGCCGGTCTGCTGATTCCATGAATGCTCGGAGAGAGTATCTTTGACATCACGGTATGCCTTCAGCAACAGGTTCGGAAGCTTCCGCAGGTTATCGATCAGTTTTCCTGTTTGATCCCGATTAAAATCCCGCTGGACATATTCAAGACTGTATTCTCGCATCAGGTTCATTGACACGCAGGGCACTTATAAAACTTCTTCAGAATCAGTCCACGAACTCAATGCCTAATTCGTTCTCGATTTCCTTCTTTTGCACGCTGGACATCGTCTTGTTCGCGCCGAAGATCTGCGGGCTCTTGACACCGGTCACGATGAGCATGCACCTGAGCGAGCTGCCCAAGTCCTCATAGATCTGCGCACCCCAGATGATCTTGGCATCCTCAGAAAGCCTGCTGGAGACGGTCTCCACGACCTTGCGGGCCTCGTTCAGCGTGAGATCCTTCGCGCCTGAGATATTGATCAATGCACCTGTCGCACCGGTGATGTCCACATCAAGCAACGGGTTGCTGATCGCTTTTTCCACTGCTTCGGTCGCGCGGTTTTCGCTGTCGCTCTCGCCCACGCCGATGAGCGCAACGCCGCCATTCCGCATGACTGCGCGAATGTCTGCGAAGTCGAGATTAACCAGTCCTGCGCGCGTCACGAGCTCAGCAATGCCTTTGACTGCATTCGTGAGGATCTCATCTGCGACCTTGAATGCCGTGTGCAACGGTAAATCCGGAGCGAGTTCCAATAATTTATCATTCGGGATGACAATGAGTGTGTCGACCAACTGCTCGAGCTTTTCCAGACCAATGACTGCGTTCTCATAACGCCGATTGCCTTCCATGGTGAACGGCATTGTGACCACGCCCACAGTCAAACAACCCATTCTTTTTGCTACGTCTGCCACGACCGGAGCAGAGCCCGTGCCTGTTCCTCCACCGAGGCCGCACGTGATGAAGACCATGTCTGCTCCTTGCAAGGCATTCTTGATATCATGCTCATTCTCGCGCGCGGCTTCCTCACCGATCTTGGGATCAGCTCCGGCGCCAAGGCCTTTGGTGACCTCGCGGCCGATCAGAATCTTCTTGTCCGAGGTCGTGTAGAGCAAGTCCTGCGCATCAGTGTTCACGGCAATCGTCTCAGAACCCGCAATGCCGACTTCAGTGATGCGATTGATCGTGTTGTTGCCACCGCCACCGCAACCCACGACCTTGATTGTGGCGCGCTGGCGTGAAAGCAGTTCTTCGAGCTCTTGATCAGCATTGTTCGCTGCTTGGGCACGGCGCTGCGTGAGCTTGGGATCACTTGATGCAATAGAATTCATCGGTCGCGCCAAGTCCATGTCAGTCACCTCAAACCACTGACATAATTTAGCACGCTACACCTATATAAGTTTTATTGTGCTGCAGTTTTCTTCTCGGCAGGCTGCTTTTCCGCAGGTTTTTCCTTAGGCAGCTCGATGTCTGCGTCAATGCCGGTAAGCTCATTGATCTTCTTCTGGAGCTCAGGAATGATTTGCTCAGGAAGCTTTTGCGTGAGCACGACTTTTGCTTTGGTTCCCTCGACCGTGATGGTCGCGTCAGAGATGTTCAAGAACATGGCGAACAATGCTTTGAGCTGTTCTTTCTTGTCAGTCACGAGCTTGGTGATCTTGACTTCATACACAACATCCTTTCCTGCGAGCGGGTGGTTGAAGTCCGCCATGACGCGACCGCCGGTGACTTGGAGGATCGTGCAGTGCATGCTGTCGATGTTCAGCCTGAGGCCGGGTAGTGGCTGGATTTGTTGTTCCAAGAATTTTTTGGTTGGAATCATCTGGATGAGCTTGGCATTCTTCTTGCCGAATGCCTGCTCTGCGGTCAAAGAAATCGTGTACGAACCCGGATCCTTGCCCAACATATTTTCTTCAAGGCCCTTGAGCAACTGGCCTTGGCCGATGCACACCACAACCGGCCCGTAGTGTGACTTCGGCAAGCCCTGTGCCTTGGCCACGGCTGTATCGGTCGTGTCAAAGACGATATTGCCGTCCTTCAACTTACCAGTGTATTCGATTTCCACAAAATCATTCGCCTTGATGGGCATGAGAATAAGCGCACGAGGGACGTTCTTAAAGTTTGTGGTTGTTGCTATGATACTTCTGCACATTGCCGTAGCACTTGGCGGGATTGATAAGTCGCGCGCTGTGGACAAGGTACGTGCCGCGTTCTGCGTGTTCCAGGAAATCCTTGATCATGATCGCCTCAGGTGTATTCAAGGCACTGAGATCGTGGATGCGTTTGTCCAGCGTGTCGGTTTCGCATAGCACTGTGTACGCCTGCTTGATATTGGTGACCTGTTCTGGAGTCATTCTCATCCTGCGAAGGGCGATGGCATTCAGCCCATAAATGCTCGGCCGCTCGTTGCGTGCAAGCCATGCGTACGGGAGCACGTCCTTGCTCACGCCCATGTTCGCAGCGACGAATGCAGCATCACCGATAGAGACGAACTGATGGACACCGACATTTGCGCCCAAGTTCGCGTGATTGCCAATACGGACATAGCCTGCGAGCTTGACACCGTTCGTGAGGAAGACATCATTGCCCACGTGGGAATAGTGGCCGATGTGGACATCAGGACACACGAGTGTCCGCTCGCCAATCGTGGTGTATGTCTCAGGAAGACTTGCGCGCTCGATGGTCGACTTCTCACCGATAACGGTATTGTCCTTGATGATGACGCCGGTGTTTTCTGCGACATTGAATCCCTTGGGCAGGATGCCGATCTGCGCAGCTGCTTCGATCGAGCAGTTCGCACCGATCGTGGTGCCATCGCGGATGTAGCAGTACGGCCCGATACGCGTGCCCGGACCGATGTGGACATTGCCTTCGATGATCGCGTACGGAAAAATGACAACTTCGTTGCTGATATGCGCTTCCTTTGATACCACTGCCTGCTCGGCAATGCGCGGCGTGGACACCGTTGTCTGTTCTGCAATACTTGTCTCTACCATTGAGCAAAGGGGATAAATGGGGTTTTATTAAGGTTTTGACCGATGTGCGGGACCAAGCGCAAGTTTTATAAGCAGCTGGCAGTGAAATTTGTTCATTCTCGTGGGGCGATGTGCGATGACCAACCAAATCCAACCAATCTTCATTTTGCCTGAAGGAACACAACGAACTACGGGAAAGTCTGCGCAGCGCAACAACATCATGGCTGCCAGGCTCGTTGCCGAGACCGTCCGGACCACGCTCGGTCCAAAGGGCATGGACAAGATGATCGTTGATTCTCTCGGAGACGTCACGGTCACGAATGACGGCGTCACGATCCTTGAAGAGATGCAGATCGAGCATCCTGCGGCCAAGATGGTCGTCGAAGTCGCCAAGACGCAGGAAGACGAAGTCGGCGACGGCACGACCACAGCAGTTGTGATTGCTGGTGAGCTTCTCAAGCAGGCAGAACGCCTCCTTGACCAGGAAATCCATCCGACCGTGATCGTGCGCGGCTACCGCCTGGCAGAAGAAAAGGCAATGGAAATCCTGAACAGCATTGCCGAGAATGTCACGATCAAGGATGATGCCTTACTCAAGAAGATCGCGATGACCGCAATCACCGGCAAGAATGCCGAGATCGCAAAAGAACTGCTTGGCGACATCGCAGTCAAGGCAGTCAAGCGCGTGCTCGACAGCGAGAACGGACAAGTCGCCTTTGACAAGGACAACATCAAGATCGAGAAACGCGTCGGTGGCGCGATCGAGAACACCGAACTCATCGAAGGAGTTGTCTTGGAGAAGGAAGCAGTGCACCCTGGCATGCCTAAAGACATTCATGATGCCAGGATCGCACTTGTTGATTCTGCCATCGAGATTAAAGAAACGGAAATCGATGCAAAGATCCAAATCACCAATCCGTTGCAAATGCAGGAATTCATCGAGCAAGAAGAAAAAATGCTCCGTGACATGGTGGACAAGATCGCCACGTCAGGAGCCACGGTGGTGTTCTGCCAAAAAGGCATTGATGATGTCGCCCAACACTTCCTCGCCCAGCGAGGCATCTATGCTGCGCGCAGGGTCAAGAAGTCAGACATGGAAGCATTGGCACGCGCCTCAGGCGCGACCATTGTAACCAACCTCGATTCCTTGACCGCCAAAGACCTGGGCAAGGCAGGACACGTCATCGAACGCAAGATTGGCAACGAAGAAATGACCTTTGTCACGAACTGCAAGAATCCCAAGGCAGTCACGATTCTCTGTCGCGGCGGAACGAATCATGTTGTTGATGAATTGAAGCGCACGATGAGTGATGCTATTGGTGATGTGGCAGCGTCACTCAAGAACGGCAAGATCGTTGCCGGAGCAGGATCGCCAGAAATCGAAGTTGCACGCGGACTGCGCAAGTACGCAGACTCATTGTCTGGCCGCGAACAACTCGCAGTGCTTGCCTTTGCCGATGCCATCGAAGTCATTCCGCGCACGCTTGCCGAGAATGCAGGCATTGATCCCATCGACATCCTGACAGAACTCAAAGCAGCCCATGACAAGAAGCAGAAATGGGCTGGCGTGGACGTCTTCAAAGGCAAGGTCGTGGATTCCTGGGCAGCAGGCGTGATTGAGCCATTGAAGATCAAGACACAAGCCATTAGTTCTGCCAGTGAAGTCGCGCAGATGATTCTGCGCATTGACGACGTCATCGCCGGCGGCAAGAGGGAAGGCGGCTCAGGCGGCCACGGCGGCATGCCTCCAGGCATGGGCGGAATGGGCGGCGAGTATTGAATTCTTAGGAAGTAATCACCGTCTCCAGACGAAATGTTTATATACCTCTCAGTGCTCGTTTGTCCCGCATAAAGTGGTGATCATTCATGGCTGACGACAAAGCACGGTATGTTTCTTCTGAGGGTGATGACTATGAGATCCTGCCCCAGAAAGAAATCCAAGAATTAAAAGAAGAACTCCGCAAGCTCAAGGAATTTGAAATCACGCCCAGCAAGAAAATGCAGGTCTCGCTGGTCGAACTCAATACCAAGCTTGACAAATTGTTGAGCATCTTTGAAGAAGCCATGACTGCATTGCAGGTCGAAGAAGGCGGCATGAGCTTCAAGGACAAAATGAGGCCAGTCCTTGAGAGGATGAACAAGGTCCTCGAACAAAATTCTGAGATCGCACAAGGCATAGTCGCCGTTGCTGATCTTGTCAAGGATTTGCGCGAAGACCTCGGCAAAGGCGTCACGGTCAAGGAAAGCATGATTGAGGCACCGCAGCCAGCACCCATGCCGTTCACGCCACAAATGATGCCAGCTCCTGAGCGCACTATGCCGCAACTCATGCCTGGCATGATGCCACCCGGCATGCCTCCACCGCCACCGCCCCGCAGAAGGCGCTTTGGACTATGATTTCTGAACGGTATGACATTGACAGCGCACGTCTGATGCTTGCGCAGCTCGGCAAGGCTACGAAACAACTCCACGAGCGCGTATTCGCACGTCAAAAACTCAAGGTCGAACTCTCGCGGCTGAAAAAAATCAGCACGCACTCGATGAAGAAATACGTCCATCACCTCGAGCGCAGCATTGCCGAAGCCATTACCAAGGAACAACGCATCGTCAAGCACCAGAAGAAAGAAGATATCTTCCACGATGACATCCGACAACGCATCCAAGAACTTGAAGGCAGACTTGCACGCTACTTGACCATTCATGAAGCCCGGGCGCAACGCGTCAAAGTGCTCGAGGACGCGCTCACCACTGAGCAACAGACCAAGGGTGAACAGCTCACGCTCATCAAGAAATCACTCGCGCGCGTAGAACGCATCTACAAGAACGCACGAAAGGACAAAAAACATTCCAAGGATCAGCTCGCACACATCAAGGAACACTTGGTGACGATCCGTGCGAAAGTCAAGGAACTTGATAAGAAACGTTGATCAGATATCTTTAGGCATTACGGTTCGGCGGTTGTTGGCTTTTGCGCGCTCAATCGCGTCCTTGACCATTTGTTCGACCTTCTTGGCCAATGCGTCTGCGAAATCACCGGACACGTTGAACGTTCCTGCGATCTCCTTGATCTTCGCCTTCACCACGATGGACATGGTTTCCTCAGAGCGCTCAGGGTATATAAAGATTACTTACTTGTGAATGAACCAGAACACGAGCTTGTTCGGTTGTTTCTTGTCCAATCGGACAAACCCGAAGCGTTCGAACTGGACGATGGTCCCTTCCTTCAGCTGTTTGAGGCTGGGCTCGCCAAGGCCTTGTCGTGACGTCTTGTCCGGCATGACTACTTCGATTGTTGCGAGGTCCTTGGAGACGGGCAGCCAGTGCATGATGCGCGCACCCTTCTCGCGATATTCCTCAACGCCGCGCGAATGGAACATGAATGCATCATCTTTCTTCTCAAAGTTGCCGCACTCCATCAATCGATAGAGCTTACCCTCCTCCACTGCAGCAACATCATCCTTGGCAAGATAGAAATGCTCGTGCGTCTCAAACGTCCTTGTGCCGCGATCAGCATGGTCTGGATGCAGTGCGAGTTCGGTCGTCTGTTTCTGCGCGCCGACAATCCGCACCTCAACCGGATCGTTGACAAAGAAGTACCGGTTTGCGATCGGCTCAAGCAATTTGCGATTGTGCGAGTCGATGTTCTTGAAGAATTCCTCGATGGGCACGGTCTTGTCGTTCTCGCCGAGGCCCATGTCGATCGCCCACTGGATGAATGTCTCGGGTTGGTAACCGCGCCTGCGCAATGCAGCGATGAAGGGCAACCGGATGTCATCCCAGCCAGCATATTCGCCACGTTCGATCGCCTGGCGCGTCGCGGTCGTGCTGAGCTCAAAACCCTCAAAATTGATCCTGCCAACGTACAAGTGCACTGGTATCTTCCATCCAAAAGCGTCAAAAATGACTTTTTGGCGTTTCTCATTGTCCTTGTGGTCCTTGCCCCGGATGGTATGCGTGACGCCCAGCTCGTGGTCGTCGATGGCGACTGCGAAATTCATCAGGGGCCAGACCTTCTCGTTCGTGCCTTTGCGCGGATGCGTGTGGTGATTGATTCGCATTGCAGGCCAGTCCCGCATCGCAGGATTCGGATCATCAAGCTGTGTCTTGATTCTGAGCACTGCCTCACCTGGCTCGTAGCCTGAGAACATCTTGTCCCAGCGCGCGTGCTGCTCAGTCACGGTGAGATTTCTGCACGGGCATGCCTTTTTCTTCTGGATGAGCGCGCGGAAAACATCAGGATTGCACGTGCATACGTATGCCTTGCCTGCGGCAACGAGTTTTTCCGCATAATCATAATACGTGTGCAAACGATCTGACTGGATGACGACTTTCTTCACATTATTCTTGGTCAACCATTGCGCGTCCTCTTCAAGCAAGGTGTATGCCGGAGCGTAAATATTTTCAGGATTCGTGTCCTCAATGCGCAAGATGAGCGTGCCATTGTACTTCCGGCAGTATTCAGAATTCATGTTCAGGACATACGCGTGACCGATGTGCAACAGACCAGAAGGCGATGGCGCGATGCGCATAACGACCTTGCTCTGCACTGCATTCGGCAATTCCTTGAGCACGTGTTCTTGTTTTTCGTGCTTGACCTCGAGCAGTTCTGGAGCGGTCTTTTGTAATTCTGCGCGCTGGGCATCCACAGTCATCGCGCTGACTGCATCAACCACTGCCTTGATTTCCTTGCTCAACGTCTTGAGCTGATCCTTGAGTTCGGGCTGCACGGCGAGCAGCTTGCCAAGTACTGCGCCAAAGTTCGCCTTGCCTTCATACCGCACGGCATTTGCCAAGGCCCACTTGCGGATGAGTGATTCGAGTTCTTTCTCCATGGTTATTTCAGGAAGAAGCAGACTATATAAAGTTTACAGCCGGCCGAATGCTCGGAGTTTCTGCTTGGCAAGCTTCAGATGCTGGGGTGTACACTGCACAGCGACTGCGAATCTGTCAGCTGCACGTTCTTCTGCAGAGATACGTGCGTCCAAGGACGCGAAATGCGCGACCGGTGAGAAGAACCGCGCAAGCCATGTTGAGAATTTCACTGCTGACGATTTGTTCTTGAGATGACCAAGCTCGTGCAACAACACTGCATCCTGCTCGTGCTTGTTCAACAACTCAAACATACCGACACTCATCAGCACATCCTTGCCGAACGAGAACGCAATGGGCTTGGCAGTGTCCAACACCCAAAACCTCGTGACGGGAAGGCCTGCCTTGTCTGCGAGCTGGGCAAAACGAGGCTCATCAAGCTGTCGAGCGCGATAAAACTTCTTGTAAAGCATTGGTGCGATGTAATATCCGCCGATGACTGCGAGCAGGAGCGCGACCGGAATCAGGTAAATGATGAGTCGCGTCACCACAACACTACAGAACGTGAGCAAGCCCTGCACAAACGGCATCTGGCACGGGACTGCGATGGCAAAGTCGAGTAGGGGCACGAGCAAAAAGAACAAATGCGCGTACAGGAATTGTGCTTTTGGATGCTCACGCCAGTACAGAAAGCTGATAAGCGCAAGCGCCCACGAGATGATGAGCACGCTCAGATGCACAGGATTCTTGAAAAAGGAAAGAATTGTTTCGAGGAACATCTATTTCCTCCTCGCAAAGCGTTCATCGAAATAACTCACGGCAGTGCTGCCAAAATGCTTGATAAGCTTATTGACCGCGGTCTCCACGATGGATTTCTCAAAGGCCTTGCGGTCAGACTTCGGATAGTAAATGTACCGGATACCGCCTCGACCGTTCTCAATCTGACGGCCGACGACGCTGCGCTCGTGCAAACGATCAAGCAACACTGCGACTGAGCTCAGCGCGAGCTTGCGCCTGCTCTTGAGCTTATCGTAAATGGCACGCACGCGCATCTTCTTGTTCGGCCAGATGACCTTGAGAATGTCCCGTTCCAATGGGCTCAAGATGGAATTGAATTCCGTAACCGTGTTCTTCATATCTTCTCCGATAATTCCCTTCTATTAATACTTTGCGCTTGTTTTACACTTCACGTAATGGTTTTTCCTTGTGCAGTACGGCGCGCGCCACCAGCCACACAAGCACGGCAAGGATCAGGATACCGAGCACATTGCCCCACCAAGAGGTGAAAAATGGTGACTTGGCAAGGAGATCATTGACGTTCACGAACAATTCCATTGTCCACGGCAGATATTGCGGAATCGTGTTCATGAAAAAGAACGTCCCTGATTGTGCAATCATCAAACCGCCAACAACGATCAGGATGATGCCGCCAATGATGTTATAGGTGTGCGTGTGGATGGTCTTGCCGAACAGCCGGAATTGATAATGTTTGCCGCGGATCCACGATGCATTCGCCCAGTCAAACTTGTCTGCGAATGCCGAAATGAGCAACAGGGGAATAGCGACTCCCAATGCGTACGTGCCGAGCATGAGCGCACCCTTGACTGCCGTGCCAGTGTTGGCTGCGAGGATCATGATGCCGGTCAGGATCGGGCCAAGGCATGGCGTCCAGCCCACTGCGAAAAAGAACCCCATCAAGCCCGTGCTCCACGCGCTCGCAGCCTTCTTATGATCAAGCTTGAAGTAAAAGATACTGAAGCCGAGATTGAAGATGAGCAGGATACCGAAAAATACCAACGCAAAACCCGAGAGGAAGGCGAACGGCATCTTGTATTCATTGAAGAACTTCCCTGCGCTTCCTGCAAGCACACCGAGAAGAGTGAACGCGACTGTCATACCGAGGGCGAACGCCGCAGTCATCAGCACGGCACGCTTCTGTTCCTTGAACACGTACGTGAAAAACATGGGCAGCACGACAAAACCACACGGCGAGGTGAAGGTGAGCATGCCGGCGATGAGTGCAATCAGGAACGTGATCGAGACAGCGAGCTGCTGCTGGTATTCGCCCAGCTTGAGCAGACCGGGCGGAAGTTCGAGCGCGAATGCAGCAGGCACGACCAGCGCGAGAACAATGAGGAGCATTGCCGATTTCCGCATACTTTTACAAACTCTGTAGTTGTATAAATATCTTATGCTTCGGCAGCGTAAAGCTTATATACAACCATTACACTACTTGTAAAATAATGGGGCTGAAAGAAAAAGCAGTGGGTGTCGGTGGATGCGCGTCCGGCGGGCTGAGCATTCTTGGCGGAGCAAACGTCTGCCACAGTATGTGCATGTCCATCGCGACATTGCTCTCTACCATCGGCATCACTATCTCAGGAATGCCACTCATGTTCCTCCAGAAAGTCGCCATCCCGTTCTGGATTGCTGCAGTCATCATTTTGCTCGCCATGCTTGCATTCCACCAACGCATGCAGTTTTCGAAGAAGGCCATGCTTGCGAACATCGGACTCATCATTGCAGGCACACCGTTCCGGGCGTTGAGCGCATTCCAAATGTATTTCTGGATCGTCGGGGGAGCGCTCGTTGTTGGCAGCATTGCGTGGGCGTTGTGCGGACAAAAAGCCAAACACAACATTTATAAATCGACTGCATCTGCTCGCAAACGGGGGAATGGAAGATGACTGACGAACACCATACCAAAAAGCATCAGAAATCAATTGCAGACTCGCCTTTCTTTTTGGGCGCGGTCGCAGTTGTGACATTGCTTATCTTATTCAACATGTGGCAGATCGCGCAGCTCTCTGCACTCATCGGCGCTGGCGGTGTCCGCGCAGCAGGCGGTGGCGGCGCACTCTCTTTCGCAGGCGGAAGCAAAGGAACTGTACTCGCGCCTGTGCTGCTCGCACCCGGAGAACAAGCAGTCCTTCCCGGCCATGCCACCAAGGTCAAGGAACTGCCTACAATCTCATCTAATCCTGAAAAGGCAAAGACTGGCGATGCAGTACAGGATGCCATTAACAGCCTCGTTCCTGTCGGCATCCCGCAGTATGGCCAACAGGCAGGTGTGAGTTTTGATGATCCCATTACTGCTCAACGCGTGTGGGCAAATTACGAGGAAAGCATCTCATTGACGCCTGAGCTTGAGGCCCGCTGGAACAATATCGTTGGTAAGTTCACGTGCGATTATTGTTGCGGCAGTCCCAGCAGACCAACCATCATCACGCACTGCGGTTGCTCGCACGCAGCAGCATGGCGTGGCATGGCTAAGTGGTTCCTCGCCAACTTCGGCACGCAGTACACTGATGAGCAGATCTTTGGCGAGCTGAGCCGCTGGAAAGCATTGTGGTATCCGGGCCCGACCGTGCAGCGTGTGCTGCAGGAACAATCAGCAGGCACGGGTGGAGCGCAGGCAGCCGCGAGCTTGGACAGTTTACCATCAATGGTTGGCGGGTGCTGATGTTTACGAACGGAGGAATGTACCATGAATCAAAACGTTGTGATTGCAATCGTGCTCGGAGCACTCGTGCTCATCGCAGCCGTTGAAGCCTATCAATTAATGGGCATCAAGAACAAGATCGTCGCAGGAGGCGTTCAGGTTGCCGCAGCAGGCGCGCCAGCAGCACAAGTAGCAGGCGGCGGTGGCTCACCTACCTTGCCGACGTCGCTCCAGAACCTGCCTAGTATGGTCGGCGGCTGTTAAGTTTTTCATTTTTTATCAAAAAATCGTGTGGGGGATAAATATGAATAAAACAGTGATATTGACGTTGTTGGTTGTGGGTTTGTTGTTCATTGCTGGTTGCGGTTCAGGAGCAACAGGAGCAGTACCACGCGCACCACCGGCACCGAGCGGTGGCGGTTGTGGCATTGGCGCGCCAGCAGACGTCCAAGCAGAGATCGTGGCAGCAGCTGATGCAGTTGAAGCAAACAATGCCTTGTGATTAAGCACAAAAAAGGGAAAACATGACCAAGGATACACGGGTTGTTCTGAACGTACGAGCAGTCAATCTCTATCTCATGATCGGTCTGCTCCTCATTCTCATCTTCAGTGCGTACACCGTCCTGCAAGTGCAGAAGCAGTTCAAGGAAGTCAAGCCACCAGAACCGCCTAAGCTCGCCAAACTCATGATCACCATCATCACGCCGCCGCAATGTGATGACTGCTTTGATTCATCACTCTTTGTTGCTGCAGTGAAACAGGTTCCGCTTACGAATGTGACCTCGCAGAATGTTGTTTTTGACAGCATTGAAGGCCAGAAACTCATTGCCAAGCACCAGTTCAAACGACTGCCTGCCGCAGTCGTCACGGGAGAAATCGAGAACGTGACCATTCAGGGCTTTACTAAAGCAGATGGCGCCTACATCTTTACCGAAACGCCGCCACCATATTATGATATCAGCAAGGCTGGCGTGATCGGCCGTGTCTCAGTGACTTTCATCACAGACGCTGGCTGCCCGAAGTGTTTTGACATCTCCCAATTCGCTGACCAGCTCGAACAACTCGGAGTGAGTATGAGCTCGAAGAAAACACTTGATTTCGCAGACCATGATGCAAAAGCATTGATTGAGAAATACAAGATCACAACAGTTCCCACCATGCTATTGTCGCAGGACGCGCTCGCGTACGACATGCTCAAGCAGGCATGGCCGCAAGTCGGGAGCCAGGAATCAGACGGCATGCTTGTGTTGCGCAATGCCACTCCGCCGTACAAGGACCTCACCACGAAGCAGGTGCGCGGCTTCGTGACCATCACGTATCTCACTGATCCCTCGTGCACTGTCTGCTATAATGTCTCACTGCACAAACTCGTCCTGCAGCAGAGCTTTGGGATGCAGTTCAAAGATGAAAGGACTGTTGAGATCTCCAGCCCTGCAGGCCAACGCCTGATCGAGAAATACAAGATTACTGCAGTGCCCACCTTATTGTTGGATAAGGAGGCAGAAGCATATCCTTCCCTGATCCAGACATGGGCACAAGTGGGCAGTCACGAGCCAGACGGCACGTTCGTGTTCAAGCGCGTCGAACTCCTGCAAGGAGTGACCTATAAAGACTTGAGCACGAACACAATCAAGAACGCGACTGCAACTCCTTAAAGATTCTGCACCAACTGGTCAGCAGGAGGAATGATGTCCTCCTCAACCGTTGCCTTTCCACAATACGGGCATAATTGTGGTGAATAATTGCGCGAAAACTTCCAATTGCACGTGCCGCAACGGAATTTCTTCTTAACCCCAACCATGTGCTGAACAGAAGAATTTCACTATTTAAGCTTTTCTTCAAAATCGCGGAGCGATTTTGATGAACCATCAAAAACCGATGTTTTTGAGGTTTTATCTACTCGAGAACAACACGCGCGTCCACAATCTTGCCTTCCTGATCGTTCAGGATGAATGGATTGATGTCCAGCTCAGTGATCTTGGGTTGGCGCTCGGGCAAGTGTGAAAGCTTGACTATTGCGTCAATGAACGCCTGCTTCCTGAGTTTCTTGCCACGCACGCCTTCAAGGATTGCTTTGCCTTGAAGGTCATCAAGCAATGCCTCTGCTTCGCTTGCTGCAATGGGGCAGACGCGGAAGCTCACGTCCTTGTACACCTCGACATAAATGCCGCCAATGCCTGCGAGGATGACGTGGCCAAAGACAGGATCCTTCTTCAAACCAAGGATGAATTCGCTGCCTTTGACAAACTCCTGCGCCAAGATGGTGGGCGCGAGTTTTTTCAGCGCGGCAAACTCCTTGCTTAGCTGGTCTGCAGCATGGACGATGCTGACTGCTCCAACTTCAGTCTTATGAATGATTTTCGGCGAGAGCGCCTTCAGCACGAGCGGATAGCCTGTCTTCTTGGCGAATGTCTGGACTTCGTCGACTGTTTTTACGACCGTGTGCATCGCCAGAGGTGCAATGCCCTTCATGAGCTCTGCAGATGCGGCAGCATCAAGAACCCGCATGGTTCCTCCGCGCTGGCACGAATTGCAAGGCAATGAGACCGAGAATGAAAAACACGAACAAGGAAAGAAGGCCCACTTGGTCGCTATATGTGTGCGCAAGATAACCGTACACAATCGGACCAAGCACTCCTGAAAACTTGTCTGCGAGCTCAGAAAACCCAAAGAACTGTCCCACACCCTTCTTGGGACTCAAGGAGATGAGCAATGGCCGGGCAGAAGTCCAGACCGCGCCGAGCGCAACACCGCCGAGAAGTCCTGCGAAGACGAACATGGGCAAGGATTGGACAAAGAGCAGCACGCCGAGCACGGCAAGCCAGAGTACTCCTGCCAAGGTCAAGGTACGCTTCGGACCGATCTTGTCCGTGAGCCTGCCGAACCCATAACTGCCACCTACTGCCGAGAGCGCGAACAATGCATACACCACAATGAATGCCTGTGTTTCCAGACCGATCACGCTCCGGCCGTACAAATAAAGGAAGACAATCACTGCCGTGACCGCATCAACAAACATGAAGATCGCGATCAAGTAGGGAATAAGGCCGGGATGTTTCTTTAACTGACGCAGGGTCTTCAGCACGTCACCAATCGCGTGGTGCGTAGAGGTATGCCATGCCTCAGTGCTGTGATTCTTTCGCTCGCGCAAACTCAAGAAGGTGACGAGCGCGAATCCGAGGAAAATCACTGCAGTAACCGTGAACATCGCCTTGACACCCTCGACTGATTCCCATCCTAACATTTTGAGCGTAATTGCGGCAAGACCTAAGCTTATCAGCGTGCCGACATAGCCCAGCGCGACGCCGATGCCTGAGATCTTTCCATATTCCTCAGGCCTGCCCAGCGTCGGAATCATCGCATTATACGTCGTCAAGGCAGCATGATAGAAGAAATTCGCGATCATTCCGAGCAACAATGCGCTCTTCAACCCGACCAAAGGAACAAAGAGCGTTGCTGCACAGCAGAAAAACGTGAAGATCACGATAAACGGCATTCGACGCTTGGTGCGGTCAGACCACGCGCCAATGATCGGTACGAGCAACCCGACCAACAACATGGACAGACCGAAAACGAGACCGATTTGGAACTTGTTGCCGCCGAGGAATTCGGTCACGTATTTTGGGAAAAAGAACGTGACGAACAATGCCGAGAATGCGGTGTTCGCAAGATCATAGATGCCCCACGCTAACACCTCTTTCTTGTGCATGGTCTTTCTTGCGCATGGTTGTTTTAAATACTTTTCTCCGAAGAAACCTTTTTATACCCACCTTGGCTCGATTTAGAAAAAAGAGGCGGCTCATGGGTTTGTTGCAATACGTATTCGTTCCTTTCCTGAAGCTCTTTGTACGGGAAGCGCGCGGTTTTGACCGCATTCCTGCCAAAGGGCCTGTGATTCTCGTTGCCAATCACGCGAGCTACGTCGACGGACCGATGATCCTCTTTTTTACCGAATGGTACCGCAACCGGCTCGTGCATGGCATTCAACTTGAGCGGATTTTCAACAGGAACTGGTTCACGCGCTTCCTCTTTGGAACAATCTTCCGGCAGATTCCCACAGGTGGTTCTGTAGAAAAAGCGCTCGAACTCCTTAACAGGAATCACGTCCTCCTCTTGTTTCCTGAAGGCGGAAGGACGCATGATGGGAAGTTACAAAAAGCAACCCATACCGGCTTGGGTGTGCTTGCGTCCCAGAGCGGTGCTCCAGTGATTCCGATCGGCATCCAAGGAACATACGGTTGGTGGTCACGCCATCGCGCACTGCCCACTTTCAAGCCAAGATGCATCTCAGTGCGTGTGGGCAAGCAGATGCGCTACACAGGCACGGCAAGCAAGCAATCCCATCTCGCATTCCAACGCAAGGTCATGCAGGCAGTAGCACGCCTTGCCCATATGTCATATCCTTACTAACATGAAAGAATATCTCACCCTGCACCAATTGCGGCGCATGAACTGGGAAACGATCGAGCGCCTCCAACAGCAGCGTTTCCGCGCGACAGTGCGCTACCTGCTGCCTGCCGTCAAGGCCTATCGGGATCTCTTTGCACAACATCGTGTTGATCCCTTCTCGCTCAATCGCGTCGAAGACTGGAAAAAAGCAGGACTGCCCTTGCTCAAGAAGGCGTATTACAAGGAACATCCTGAAGATTTTTTGGTGAAAATGCATCCATCAGAGGCATTCCACGTCTACCGGTCATTCCTGCAAGCACAGGAAAGCGCGGCCACGATTGCACTGTTCCTGAAAGCGCTCACGCATCGCAAAGCACTTGAGAAAGAAATCAAACAATACTTCTTCCCAAAAATGCCTGCATTCTCTGGCGGAACCGAAAGCGGCAGGCCAACGCCGGTCTTTGTCACGGCAAAACAAAAAGAAACCATGGCAAAAATCCTGAACATTGCTGTGGAGATCATTTTCGAACGGTTCAGGCCCGGCGAGAACCTTGTGGGCATGAATCTCTTTCCGTACGCGCCCCACCTCGGCTGGCATGCCGTGCACGCGGCGCTCGAGATTGCTGCAGACCTCAACCTGTGCACTGCTGCAGGAGGAGCAATCCCTACGGAAAAACTCGTGGAATTCGCTGAGGCAACGCAGGCAAACATCTTTGCAGGCATGAGCGAATACCTCAGGAACCGCTGGCTCCCTGTCGCGATTGAAAAGAAAATAAAGCTCCCTTCACGTGCATTGTTCATCAACGGCGCTGCGAAAATGCACGAAGGCGAACGGCAAAAAATTGCGGAGCTTGCACGCAAGGTTGGCGTGCAGGAAACAGTCGTACTTGATTTCTTTGGTGCAAGCGAACTCAAGGAAGACCTTTTGCCCGAATGCACGCCCGGCACAGGATTCCACCACATCGCTCCGCTTTCCAATATTATCCGCACGGTCCGCACCAGTGATGCAGGTTCTAAGACTGGATGGATTGATAACTGGGATTTTGTGCCTCCCGAGAAGGGTGGGTATGGCGTGATTTGGAACATTGACGGCGGTGGAACATTACTCGAAGGATATCTTGTTGGCGATGTATACGAAAAGATCACGCGCGAACCATGCACAAAGTGCGGTCTCAAGGTCGAACGCATCTTCAACGTCAGCCGCATCAAGGAAGCAGAAGTCCAGTTTGCCCTCACCGGCATGGTTGAAGCAAAAGTCAAAGGCACACGCATCAATCTTGCAGCCATCCGCGAAGCCCTGCTCAAACTGCCTGAAATCGCCGAAGCCCAAGTCATCGGCCACAAAAGCCAGCTCATCCTGCGTATCGCTCCTGCAGTCTCACGATCACGTGCTGAACCCAAGCTCAAGGCGCTCCTCGAGCGTCTCGCTATTGAAGTCACGCCCAAGATTGAGTGGACAACTGTTGCGAAACTCGCCCCAGAGGATATGCTCAAATTCCGCGGAATCGTGATTGAGACATGAGCCTGGACGTCTTCTTCTCGGCTAAGAGTATTGCGGTGATCGGCGCGTCGCGCGAACCCGGCAGGGTCGGCAATGTCATCTTCACGAATTTTTTGCGGCCGGGCTTCAAGGGCAAAGTCTATCCGGTCAATCCTGCCGCGACAGAAATCATGGGCAGGAAATGCTACGCTTCAGTCAAAGACATTCCTGACGTGATCGACCTTGCAGTGATTGCTGTCCCCGGGCAGTTCGTGCCTAAGGTCATTGATGAATGTGGCAAGAAAAAAATCAGGCACGTCATTATTATTTCTTCAGGCTTCCGTGAAGTCGGCAATACCAAGTTAGATGACGAGCTCAAGAAGGCACTTGCGCGCACCAAGATCAGGGCAATCGGTCCGAATTGTCTTGGCGTGCTTGACACTGCCAGCCAGATTGACACCTTGTTTTTGCCACCTGATCGTCTCTTGCGGCCCAAGCAAGGAGGAATTTCGTTCATCTCGCAGTCTGGCGCGTTGAGCAGTGCGGTACTTGACCTTGCCGCGCAGGAAGGCTATGGTTTTGCCAAGTTTGTCAGTTACGGTAATGCCATTGATGTTGATGAGTCTGATTTCCTTGAGTATTTTGTTAATGACCCTGCGACAAAAGTCATCTGTATCTATATAGAGGGCGTGCATGACGGCAAGAAATTCCTTGCGGCGGCACAGAAAGCTTCTCGTGCAAAGCCAGTGATCGTGCTCAAAGGAGGCGTGACCGAGGCTGGCGGCAGGGCAACGCTCTCGCACACTGGTTCCCTTGCTGGCGCTGCAGAGATTTATCTTGGAGTGTTTCGACAGGCAAACCTCATTATTGCGCACGACCTTGAGGAAGTCTTTGATTACATGAAAATCTTCGAAAAACTCAAAGTGAAACCACGAGGCGATCGCGTACAAATCATCACGAACGGCGGCGGGTACGGCATCATTACTTCAGATGAAGTCGCACAATCACGACATCTCAGCATGGCTACGCTTGGCATAGAAGCCACAAAATTATTGAAAAAACAATTTCCGCCAATCGCAGTCATCAGCAATCCCTTGGACGTGCTTGGCGATGCCACCGAAGGACGCTATCAGTTAGCCATCGATGCTTGCCTCAAGGACAAGAACAACGACATCCTCCTTGTTATCATGCTACCCCAGACGCCGTTATTGAATCTTGAAAAGCTTGCTGTGCAGACAATTGAGGCCGCACAGAAAGCCAAGAAGCCAATTGTTGCGATCGTAACTGGCAGCGAGTTCGCCACGCGCTTTGCGCGCAGATTAGAAGATCACGGCATTCCCTGCTATGAATTCCCGGTCAGGGCCGTGAGGGCACTGGATGCGTTGGCAGCGCGGTCAACTTAACGCTTCTTACGTCCTGCCTTCTTTGTTCCGGCAACAGCATTTTTGTAGCTGACCTGGGCTTCAGGCTCTGCAGCATACGTCTCGAGCGGAACTGCTGTTGTGGGATCTGGGGCAGTCCATTGGTTCACGGCTTCTTCGACGTCCTCGATGGAAAGAACTGCGATGAGCATGCCGAAGACGTTCACGAGCAGCAGGAGCACGAACGTGACGAATGCACCGACATTTACCTGCAGGAAGATCGCGTTTGCGAGGCTGAGTGAGAAGAGCACGGTCGTGAACGACCATGCCCAGCGCGCATCAGTCGCGATACCAATCAGCGCCACAATCGAAAGCAGGATTCCTGCCACAATGATGGTGATTTCCAAGGATGCGTACTGCTGGAGCTTGTTCTCCAAGAAGATCGTGCCGATAAAGTTCAGCACGAACACGGCAAGCATGATGATCAAACGTCCTGTACCCATACGCAATACACCCCCAACAGTCTGCATTCGGGTTGCCGAGCTATAAATAGTTTTCTATTCTTGAGTAGTGACGAATCAGAATTCTTCTACTTCCAATGACTTGAGCATGCCCTTCCTTCTGAGCACCTCTGCCTGGTGCGGCTTGTACTTGAAAATCACATCACCCTTCGTATCACCCGAGAGCTCCCATGGCTCAATCAACAGAACATCCCCTTCACGGATCCAGAGCCTGCGCTTCAGCCGGCCCGGAATCCTGCAAATCCGTTTTTTGCCGTCCATGCAGCGCACTTTCATCCTGCTGCCGCCCACGCGTTGCTCGCAGATGCCGAGGACTTGCCGTCCCTTTGGGGCAGGAGTCCTACGAATGTCCTCTTCCATCTGTTGCTGCCGTTCCTCGGCACTGAGCGGCTTGCGCTGTCGCGGATCCATGTTCCTGACAAGGCAGGAAGCGGTTTAAAAGCTTTTGGGTGCATAATATTTATAAACAAATCCACCCCTGCAGAAACGCATGGCCAAGCAAGATCGCGGGAATTGGTTTGTCCGCTTCATCCAAGTCTTTGGCATGACGTTCGGCGCGCTCATGAGCTTCCTCTTCTTCCTTCTCATCTTGATCATCGTGATCGCACTTTTCATCCCTGCAGAGCAATTGGTCGGCGGCAATGTGGCAGTGATTCCCATCAAGGGCGCAATCACGACCGGTGATAATCGCGATTTCCTCGAAGACCACGGTCCATCCTCAGAAACCATTGTGGACTGGATCAAGGAAGCAGACAAGGATCAAGGTACACGTGCGATCCTGCTCGAGATTGATAGCCCGGGCGGCAGTCCTGTAGCCACTGATGAGGTCGCGCAGGCAGTCAAGGAAGCGAAGAAGACTGTTGTTGCAGTCATTCGCGAACGCGGCGCCTCAGGAGCATTCTGGATTGCAACTGCAGCTGATCATGTCATTGCAAACCGCATGTCCTTGACCGGCAGCATTGGCGTGGTCGGTTCACGGCTTGAATTCGCAGGCCTCCTCAAGGATTACAATATCACGTATCGCAGACTTGTGGCAGGACAATACAAGGATGCTGGCTCGCGCTGGAAGGAAATGACGCCAGAAGAACAAGAACTCTTCCAAAAATTACTCGATCAAGTGCACGCCGAATTCATCCAAGGCGTTGCAGCCAATCGCGATTTGCCGGTTGAACGCGTGCAAGAACTCGCCAATGGTTTCGTGCTTACCGGAGCTGAGGCAAAAGAACTCGGACTTATTGATGCCCTTGGTAACAAGGACGATGCGGTGAAGTACATTGAGCAGAAATTGAACATGACTGTTGATTTGTACGAGTTCAAGCCGACCAAAACATTCTTTGAAGAAATCATCGGCGTGAGCAGTTATCAGATTGGTCGAGGAATCGGGACTGCGTTGACGACACAGGCCGCTACCGACACAGTGCAGATAACGACGTGATTATTTCTCAATGCCTTCCCAGCTTGCGAACAAGTGCTTTGGCTTGATCGCGGTGTCCACGAGGAGCAGGAAACCGTGGTCGATGGAGTCCTTGGAGAATGCCATGTCATCAAACGTGTTGCCGAAATAGCGGAAGGTCACGAAATCAAGCACATCGCGATGGATAAGTGTGCAACCCAGATGACAGGCAAGCACTGATTTGAGTGCTGGCACTTCAAGTTCTTTCTCGTTGACGTACCAGAGTCCTGTCGGGTCATAAGGGTGCTGCGCAAAGAGCATAGGCAAGAGCTTGATTTCTGAACCATAGGGCATATGATTGTACACAACCCCTGTGACGATCTTTTTCCGGTGTGCGAGCATCTTTTGGAGCGTGTCTGGAGCAGGAATCACGTCCTGTTCGAGCGAGAACAAATAATCATAGCCTTCATTGAGGACTTTTTCTCTGAGGATGTTCCTGCTTGCGGCAATGCGATCACGCGCACTCGGAAGCCACGGTCCTTTGACTACGGGAAGGCCTGCAGTCTTGATTTTCTCAAAATACTCATTGCCCGCAGAATTATCCACTAGCAAAACGTCGACATCAAAACCATCGTGTTGGAGATTCTTGACTGCTTCAGCATAGTCCTTCAGTGCGTATTCCTTGTTTCGGTACGTTGGACAACCTACTAACACTTTCATTTTAACGACAACCCCTTGGTACCCATCCAGATCGGGACTTCGTATCCTTCAGGAATGTGCGGGAAACTCACCACTTTTGCCGCGACCAAGTCATTAATGCTCACGATGCCTGAGCGCTGGTCATCAATGCGCGGACAGGCAGTATTGACCCAGCAATCAATGAAGTTAAAGTCCTCGAGCCAACGAAAGTCCAGCGTGTCGCAGACAAATATATAGTATTCCTTGTCTCCTTTCTTCTTGAGCTGCAGTGCACGCTGCAGGTTTTTCTGGCCGATCTTGGTGCTCACGATAAGACCCACGCGCTTTGCAGTAAGGAATTTCAGGACTGCTCCCTTGCAGGATTTCTCGTACGTTTCGATTTCCTTTTGGTCCAGCTGTTTGAATTCATCAGTGTATGGATTGTAGCAGAATACTGGTTTCTTCGTCTGCAGCGCGACTTGGATCGGGTGGAATACGCCTGAGCCGACAAATACAAATGCGTCCACTTTCGAGACAAGCTTCGACGCCATGGCTGCATTGCAGCCAAGCACTTGTCCACCAGCCAGTGAGCTGGGAATCTGCTTGACAATATTAGAAATTTGGTGTGCAAACTGGATTGATGTAACAACACCGATTTTCTTCGGCAGCTTCTTGATCACGCGCTCAGGAATCATTACTTCTTTCTTGCTGTGTGCGTGGACAAAGAGGGTTTTCATTGATTTAGTCTTGAGAAGACTGATTTATAAAGGTTCTTTTCCACAATTCCCTAACAGCATAATCCGCGAGTGGTTTGAGGTTGATGATGTCTTCCTCGTTGTATTTGATGAGGGTATTGAGGTAGTCGGTATCTTTTGTCGCCCTGAACTGTTCCCAGAGATAAACCGCGTCTGCTCCTGATACGCCTTCCACCTCTTCAGCACGTTTAATGCCACGCTGTTTCTCTATTGCCTTGAGTCCGCCGTTGAGTCCGACACGAGCGCAGACGTGTCTGAGGTCAACGTGCGGTTTGTGCAGCCGCAATCCAAAGAACCGTTTAATCACCGGCAGGTCAAAGGACGAGCCATTGAACGTCACGATCATCTTGTATTTGTTCAACTCGCGCTCGAGTAGTCTGCGATCAAGATTGTAGCCACGGATGAACGTCTTGGTTTCGTTGCCATCATAGAGCCCGATCACGGTGATGCTGCCGTAATAGCCTGCAGTCTCGATATCCAAGAAGACCGCTTCCTCGCGGAAATGTTCATAGAGCCGCCAGTGTTCAGAATTGGGTACGTTTTTTGCAAGATAGTTCAGGTTTTCGTTCCAGAGCTCGCGCTTGAATTCGTGAATGTGCTCGTTTGCCTTACTTTTTCGTTCCTGCGAGAAACCTTTGATTTTCTTTGTTTCGACAAACGTATTCCAGTCAGGAATTCCTTGTTGCCAGATGTTTTGTTCGGTCGTTTGCCTGACCTTGGGCAGGAACAAGAACGTATTGCGCAGCATGACGCGCTCAGATATGCCGTGTCTTATAAGAATTGCGCACGTGTGGCGAGTGTCCAGTGAAGAGTAATGTTTAAATACTCAAGATATGCTCTTTCTCCCCAAGAGAGGTGTATGGTGAGAGAACGTAGTGTTTGGCTTTTGGTTCTTGTTGTACTACTTGTACCCACCGTCGTTTTTGCAGAATCAACCGCAACCCTGAACCAGCCCACGAACGATACGGCAGTTCTGGCTGGTCAAGTCATTGGTCTGAACGTTACTGTTACCGGCAACAATTCGGCATGGAATATCACGCTTCAGATCAATGGCATCTCGAACTCTACGCTCACTTCTGTTCCGAACAACACCAGGGCCGAATTCAATATCAGCTTCAATCCCGGCTCCTATAACTGGAGCGCTAACTCGAGTTACTTAGCCCTCGAGGCTACAAACTTTTCTACCAACTTCACCTTCCAAGCGATCGGTATCAATATTGTGTTGAATCAGCCTACGAATAATACGGATGTTCTTGCGGGGCAGCTTATTGGGTTGAATGCGACGATTACTGGTTCGAGTTCGTTTTATAATACTACGTTGGTGATTAATGGTGTCGCGAATGCGACGTTAAGTGGCATCTCGAATAATACGCGGGCAGAGTTTAATGTGAGCTTTAATTTGGGTGTGTATAATTGGAGTGTGAATGCGTCGGTGGGTAATGCGAGTAATGTGTCGGTGAATTCTACGTTCCGTGCAGTGGAGGTTCGTGTTGCGTTGAATCAGCCGACGAATAATACGGATGTTCTTGCGGGGCAGCTTACTGGGTTGAATGCGACGATTACTGGTTCGAGTTCGTTGTATAATGCTACGTTGGTGATTAATGGTGTCGCGAATGCGACGTTAAGTGGCATCTCGAATAATACGCGGGCAGAGTTTAATGTGAGCTTTAATCCAGGTACGTATACTTGGAATGTGAATGCTTCTTCAGGTAATGCGAGTAATACGTCGGTAAATTCTACATTCCGTGCGGTAGGGATCAGTATTGTGTTGAATCAGCCTGCCAACAGCTCATCCTTAATGCCCAACAGCCTGACAGGCTTCAACGCGACGTTTAATGGTTCGAGTTCGTCCTACAATGCCACATTTGTGCTCAACGGCACACCAAACACAACTATCAGCAATATCCCAAACAACACTCGTATCGAGTTTAATATAAGCGTCAAATCAGGAGTTTATAACTGGAGTGTCAACGCAACTGTGGGCAATGCCAGTAATTCATCCCTTACTTTCACTTTTGTCGTTCCGCTTTTCAACTTCAGCAACATCAGTGGAACCAAGCTTGATACGCCAGATCCGGTCAATGCGAGTTCGAATCTTACGTATCAAATCAATGTCTCGAGTTCAGGCAATGGAACTACATACAATGTGACCGTCAATGATACCTATCCAACACAAGCAATCTTCTTGACTTCCCAGCCCACGGCTGTGTCTGGAACGAACAATACCTTCATCCTCGGCAACCTGACGAACGGTACCAATATCACAATCAATATCACCCTTCTCATTCAGAACATCTCGAACAGTACCATTATCAATAATACGGTGAACATCACGTGGCACAATGAGACGAGTGGGTTATTGAGCATTAATCTCAGCGCGTCCACAACGATTGTAAATTTTGAAGCAATCAATAGCTCGCTCTTCAATGCGACCCTTAGTTTCAGCAATGTGACGAATAGCTACGTGGCGAACAGCACGATCACGCGCAGCAACGTGAGCAATAGTACTGTTATCGGGAGTACTGAAGTGACGAATAGCACAGTAACTAATACGACGTTTGTCAATTCGACTGCAAACAATATCACTGTCTCTCACAGCCTCGTGAATAATACTATTCCTGTTGCGAACAGTACGGTGTCGAGTAGTAACGTGAGCAATAGCACGGTTGCAGGAAGCATCATCACAGGCAGTCACGTGATCAATAGCACCCTCAGCAACGCGACGCTTACCAGTTCATCGTTCTTTAATAGCACGATTCTCAACAGCGTGGTCACGACGACACGAGTGACTACAGGAAGGATTACTGGCAGCAATGTCAGCACGAGCAACATCACCAACGCAACAATCGCCAATAGCTTCCAAACAATCATCAACAGCAACATCACGAACTGCAACGTCACGAACAGCACGATCATTGACTCAAACAAACTTGACTGTGCCCTCATCATTGACAGCGTCATCACGAATTCGACCAACCGCAATACCAGTCTTGTCAACGTCACTGAGGTCAATAGTACGATCAATGGCTCAAGTCTTGGCTCAAGCATCAATACCACCACCATTCGCAACAGCACATTCGTGAACGTGACTGCATCGAATTCCAACATCACCCGAAGCACGCTTACGAACTGCACAGTCATCAATTCGAGCATCACAAATATGGTCAGCAACAATTGCACGTTCACCAATGTCGTACTTCCATTCTTCAATCTCAGCAACATCAGTGTGACCAAATCCGATACTCCAGATCCTGTAATTACCCAACAGAGGCTGAATTACACCATCACAGTCAGGAGTACAGGAAATGGAACCGCGTTCAATGTCACGGTAAATGATACTTATCCGAATGGACTGACATTCCTTAGCTCGCAACCAACAGCAGTATCTGGCACGAACAACACCTTCATCCTCGGCAACTTGACTGCTGGCACAAACATCACTATTAACGTAACGCTCAATGTCACTGGCGCATTTGGCAGCGATACAGTCATCAACAACTCAGTCAACACCACATTCCAGAATGAGACGAGTGGCAATTTGAGCGTCGTAGCAACCCAATCAACGACGGTCTCAGTCCCGCCAGTCATCAGCGGAGGAAGCAGCGGACTTGGTGGCGGTGGCGGAGGAGGCGGTGCAGGAGCTGCCCAAACGCACAGCATGACGACGAATGCGCTTACTGTTGGGTTGAAGAGAAGCGATCGTGTCACGTTCAGCATCAAGAACATCCAGCACGTACTCACTGTTATGGATATCCTGACGAACAAGGTCTTGATCCGTGTTTCGAGCACACCGCAGGACTTCTCGCTCACCCGCGGAGGTGTTCAAGATGTTGACGTCGACCGCGATGGAACCATGGACATCCGCGTCATCGTCCGAGACATTACCTATGGCAAGACCACGCTGAGCATCGAGAAGATCGGCGCAGCAGCAACTGCATGCATTGAGAACTGGAACTGCGGTGCATGGAATGCGTGCGCGAATGGAAGCCAGACGCGTGAGTGTTCTGATGCCAACAAGTGCGGCACAATCATCCAGAAACCAAGTACGAAACAATTATGCGGCCAAGCACCAAAGCCATTGCCGCCTGCTAATGCTACCAAGACTGTTGACCAAGCTGCTGCAGGACCTGCAGAAGCAATGCCAAGCGAGACCGCAGAACGCACAGAATTACCTGAGGCCGAGCTAATGGGCATGTTCGGAGCCAAGCGCACCATGACATCCCTGTTCTATGGGCTCGGAGCGCTTATCGTTCTCATCGTGGTCATTTATTGGATTACAGCAGGACGCAAGAAGAAATCCTTCTAAACAAGAGTATAATACATTCTTCTGTTCGTTTTTCCCTTATTTTCTGCCTTCAAGACCTTGATTGTGCCGATTTCCTTGATATCATTGACATGCGTGCCGCCACAGGCCTGCGTGTCAATGCCAATAATTTCTACAACACGCAGTTCAGGAACGTTCGGTGGCATACGCTCAGCAAGCCGCACCATACCGGGGATCTTCAAGGCATCTTCGCGAGGAAGGAAATAGGTCTTTACCTGAGCTCCTGAAGCACACGTCTTGCTTGCTTCCTCGCCATACTGTTGAATCTTGTCCTTATCAAACTGTTCAAGCGAAAAATCAATCTTGCTCTGCTGCAAATCAAGCTGTTTGCCCGTGACGAGCGCACCAGTGAATTTGTTTACTGTGGCTGAAAGCACGTGTGCTGCCGTATGCATGCGCATGAAACGATATCTTCGTTCCCAATCAATCACTCCATGCACCCGGTCTCCGATCTTGAGCCCGGGCTCGGCAATGACATGAACAGTCCCTTGATCTGACTTTTTGACATCTGTAACCGCATAGTCCTTGCCGTTGCAGATGAGCTTGCCTGTATCGTTTGGTTGGCCGCCTCCTGTGGCATAAAAAGCAGTCTGGTCAAGAATTACGTTCGTGCCTTCCATAGCAACGACTGTGGAATCGAATTCCTTGAGATAACTGTCAGAGAAATATAATGATTTGTTCATCGCGAATACAATCCTTGCCCATTGCAGTCATCAGAAATAATGAACGGAGGGGACTGTTCGAGCACTTGCACTGCCTTGTGGGGTTGCATTAATTCACTGCATTCCTGAGGAAGCTGTCCTGTCATGGTGCCAAGGAGGGCAGCAATGCTGATTAACCCTGCTGCAGCGCGCAAAACAAACTTGTTTGGAATGCTTGGGATTGTGTCATGCGATGCACGCTGTGTTTTTCGCATGCTCATGTATTTATTCACCCCGTATGCGAGCACTGCAGTTCCTAGTGCCATACCATAGATCTCGGTAACAGGGAGCCCTCTTTTCTCAAGCATAAACCCAAGCTGCGCTGCTGCGAAACCGCCTGCTCCAGCCAACCAGTAGCCGATACCTGCCGGTTGTTCGATCGGTTGCGGAATTTCTTCGCGCTTTTCCACAATATATTGCTGCGTTTTGGCGCGATGTTGTTGCGGGAGCTTTAATGCATCTTCTTCAGCAAGATCAATGCCTTCACTAAGTGTGTCCAGATTTTCAAGGCTTTCTCCTGCATACGGATGATAACGAAGGTTCTGATAATCATAACAAATGAGTTCCTTTGCTCTCTTCGCAGGAAGACTGCCTGCTGCGACAGCATCCCAGAGCGTCAGGTAGTCCTTGCGGAAGGTCTGGTATTTCTCCAAGAAATCCTTACGCGTTCCACTATTTCCTTCTTCACCCAACCACCGACTCATGACACACCCACCCCTCAATAGAGGAAGGGAATCAACTTCTTGTTGGTACGCAGATAGTCTATATATTCTTTTCCGTACTTCTCCAGCAAGACGCGGTCTCTGGAGCTTGTGCGATACATCGTGGCCACAAGCAGGAGAACGATAAAGACCTGGGTGAATTGCAGTCCGAATGCCAACGCCAGCCCCTCAAGCACGAGCAGCAGACCAAGCTCACGAGGATTCCTCACAATACCATAAATGCCATTCGTCGAATACGGAGGCAGGGTCTCTTTCGGTGCAAGCACTTGGAAAAACCAGAAATACTGCTTGCGCGCATCCATTGCTGCGAGCCACGTCCATAAGCCCAGAATGACTGCGGCAAGGCCCAAATGTGTGCTTAGGACGAATCCTGTCCTGAGCAAAGGATTCCCTGCCTTCATATACTCACCGATTGCAATGACCACAGTCACGACCAGCGCAATGCGCCACACCCACAATGCTTCTGCACGAACAACATCCTTCTTGTGCTTTGCCCACTGCAAGACTTTGGTCGAGAACAATGCACGAGCGAACAACCATTTTGATACGATGATGAATACTAATGCGATAACCACCAATACTAACCACAGCATTATCATTTGGTCACCTTCCTGCAGGTTTTGCAGTAGCTTTTGAGCAGGCCTGTTGCATGGGGATGCTTCCGGATATTAATACTTTTGCCGTGTGCCACTAGTGTATCATTCACATCCTGCCAATACTGCCGGGGAATCAGCCGCATAAGGGCAATCTCGGTCTGTTCTGGGGTCTTGGTCTTGACCCAACCAAAATGATTGGAGAGTTTGTGCACATGCGTATCGACTGGTATTGCGGATTTGCCAAACGCATACACGAGCACGCAGTTCGCGACTTTCCTGCCCACACCACGAAGCTTCATGAGTTCCTCCAGCGTTTTGGGAACTTTATCCTTATATTTTCCACAAATGTCTTTTGCCGTGCTCATAATGCTCTTGGTTTTCTGGCGGAAGAAGCCGATGCGCCTGATGATTCTCTGCACGTCTTTCGGACGGGCGTGCGCGAGCGTATGGGATGTAGGATACCGTCTGAACAACGCATCAGTCACCGGCATCGTGACCTCATCCCTCGCCCGCGCGCTCAGGATCGTGCCGATCAGGATGCGATATGGACTGTAGTCACGCTCAGAAAACTCACCAAGCATGGTGCTCTTCTTCTGATGTCGCTTCAGGATACGCAGGACATCGATGATATCCTTCTGCTTCACCATGGGACCTCGAAGAAGTTCAATTGCCCTTTCACCGATTTCGGGGTGACGCGCTGCACGTTCTTCAGGATGAATCCATACCGCTTCTTGTCTAGGTTGTCGATCTTGAGACAATGTTGTTCTACATCAGCATCAAGTGCTTCCTTGGTCGTGTATTCCTTTACGTCTACAAGGTCTGCCTTACCCACTATGCAGCCTGTTGGCAAATCATCAAATCCTAGCTCTCGCATCTGTTTTTTGTCGATCTGGCGCGAGGCGTGGATGAGGAATGTGCCGCGAAAGTTCGTATTCCATTTCCTGGTCTCGATAGTCTTCCTGCCCTGCAGAATCAGTTCTGCCCAAGGCTGTTTAAGGGAGAGCGCCTTCATCCGTGCAGCCTCTGCCAATGATAGAGATACTGCTGCGCATATCCTGCGAATTTCCCCCACCGTTGCCTCCCGAATGCAGCCATGTTCTTGAACGAGACCTTCTTTCCCTTAAAATAGGTTTCCTTGAGTGCACGTTCCATCCAGACATCGACGGGAAAAGCCTCGGTAAAGCCAAGCGAGAATAAAAGAATGCAGTCAGCCACTTTTTCACCAATACCAGGAAGTTCTATGAGTTTTTCTTTTGCTCGTTCATAAGGCAAAGGGTGCAATCGCGTGAAAAAGGCATCGCTGACCTGTTCGTTTACTCCAAGGATATATTTTGCCCGGAAACCGACGGCACATGCCTTGAGTTTTGCAGTATCATTTATTTCGCCGGGCTTCGGGAATGTGAAGAACGATTTTCCCTTGAAAATAATAGGCTTGCCAAACTGTTGCGCAATGCATTCAAGGTTTTTCTTGATTTTTTTGATGTTGGAAAACTGCGAGCACAGAAAAGCAATCGTGCACTCCCACGGATCCTGTTTGAGGATGCGCAAGCCCGAATAGCGCTTTACCGCAGACGTGAGGGCAGGATCGCGCATCAATGTTTGTTTGATCCGACGATAGTCCTCGTCGAGTGCAAAAAAGTGTCGGACAAATCTGGTGCTTGCTCCGTCGACAAAAAGCTTGTTTCCTTCTTGTTTGACTCGAAAAGCCTTGTCTCGGCTGACGAGATAATACCAGCCTTCGTGCAGGTCATAGCGGAAGAACTGGCCTGAATCAAGGGTATGCGCAAGGTTGAAGTCAGAACACGAAAGCACGGGCATACGAGCATCGGCGCTCAGCAATTACATATACTTTCCGAAAGTTTTATAAACTGACTTGTGCGATATCGCTCAGCGATATTGCACAAAATGAGAAAGTCCAAGAAAGACGCAGTCATTGAACTTCTGAAGCGCACTACTGACGGCCTTACGGTCATCGAGATTGCCACGATTCTCAAGATTTCCCGAAACACTGTTGCCGTTGCCCTTGCAGAACTCAAGGGCGCTGATCTCATCCGCATTAGGCCCGTCGGCATGGCAAAATTGCATTACTGGAAAGGTTCCAAATGAAGAAACTCGTGCTTGTGGCGATGCTGGTCGCATTCCTGTACTTGACATTGCCCTCGCTTCTCCAGAACCAGAGCCTGACAGGAGCCGTGATCGCGAATACGACGATGAATGAGTCTGCAGACGAGCTTGTCCGATTGAGTGCTTTTGCCAATACGACGCTCAGTGTTAATCTTGCCGAGTATTTCCCGAATGCACAGTCCTTGACGTACGTCGTGACTGAGACTGAGAACATCAGGACAACTGTGGAGAACGCAACGCTCCTCATTCAGCCTGAGCCTGACTTCCGGGGCGAACGCACGATTACCGTCTATGCCACGCAAGGCGATTCTGTTTTTAGAAAGAGCTTTGATATCACGGTTATCGGTCCTGATCCTGTTCCTCCTCCATCTTCAGATGTTCCCGAACAACAATCGTCGAGTCAGAGCACGTTTGGAACCCAAATCACGTTCTCAGTCCAGACAATTATCACCGGTTGTGCCCAGATTAATGCGAGCGCTTCTTTGGCGAATAATATTTCGAGCATCAATAGCTGTGTGACATTCGGCGCTGATAATATTGTGCTGAATTGCACTGGATTCACCATATTCTATGGCGTGAATGGCGCAGGTGGAGCAAATGCCGTGAGCGCAACCAATCGCAGAAATATTACAATTAAAGATTGTATCATTCGGGATTTGAATTTCTCAGGAAGCACAGATGATGCGATTTTCTTCACCGCAACCAATTTCAGTTTTGTATTCAATAATACCATCCAGACCAATGGTTCTGATACTGCACGAGGCATTGTGCTGAATGACCGCTCGAATGAGAACTGGGTTGCCAATAACACAATCAGGACAATGGGCAATCTGACGAGCAATATTGGCATCCATATCGTTACGAATTCCTCGAAGAACAATTTCACCAGCAACAGGATCACCACCAATGGTTCAAACAGTAATCACGGGATTCTTCTCGAGACGAACGCGAGTTTGAACATCGTCCAGAACAACACAATCACGACCGGCGGCAATGAATCCTTCAATATTGGAATCTATATCTTCAATTCAACTGGTAACAACATCACCGAGAATATTGTCCAGACCAATGGTACTGATGACAATTACGGTGTTCTCATCCAGACCACATCCAATCACAACTGGGTCACGAATAATTCAATTAGAACCGATGGAACTGCCTTCTCTAACATTGGTGTCTATATCACTGATAGAAATACCAATAATACCATCGCGCGGAACATTATCATTACCAATGGCACCAATAGCAATCATGGCATGCAACTCAATGGTTCTTCCCTCAATAATACTGTCATTGGCAACGATATTCGCACCCGAGGAAGCGAAAACGTTAATGTAGGTATTGTCGTCGATGGAGGAATGAATAATACTTTGCGCGACAATATCATCAGGACTGACGGGACTGATGACAATTATGGAATTATTCTCCAAACGGTTACCGGCAACAATTCAGTTATCAATAACACGATCCGCACCGGTGGAACTTCCTTCGTAAATATTGGAATTTATTTGTTCAATGTCTCAGGCAATAATATCAGTGAGAACAGTATCACGACCAATGGGACTGATGACAACTATGGCATGCTCATTCAGGCTGAATCAAAACATAATCACATCGCGAATAATACCATCCAGCCGAGTGGAACATTATTCAGCAATTTCGGCATCTATCTCAATGACCGCTCATCGACCAATAATATTACTGGTAATACAATCATTACGAACGGAACCAGCAACAATTACGGCATTGTGATGGATACGGATTCCAATAATAATAGTATCAATAATAATACGGTGAGAACAAGCGGGAACGAGACCTCGAATTATGGAGTGTATTTGATTGATGTCCTGAGGAACAACATCACGGGCAATACGATCATCACGTTTGGTTCAGACTCTGGCCTCGGTATCATTCTCCAGGCAGGAACGAACTTCACCATTGTCGCAAACAATACCGTACGGACTGGAGGAACATCTACTGCAAACTTTAATTTTGGCATTGACATCACTGATCGTTCAGTCTTCAACAACGTTAGCGGAAATAATGTCCGCACCAATGGTACTGATACGAATTATGGATTCTTGATTGAAGCACTCTCGATAAGGAACCGCGTGACGAATAACACAATCCGCACTGACGCCACGTCCAGCTTCAATCCAGGAATGTATCTTTTCAATGCGAGCAACAACACCCTGCTCGAGAATACGATAATAACATTTGGGACTGACAATAACTACGGCATGCTCCTGCAAACTTTTGCTCAGAATAACACTGTTGTCAATAATTCTGTGCGTGCAGGAGGAACAACATCATCCAATATCGGCATCTACTTCTCAGACGCAGCATCAAATAACGTCTCATTCAACACCATCCTCACGAATGGGACGAGTGATAATTATGGCGTTCTCCTCGACACCACAGCACACAATAATACCATTGCTAATAATACTGTCCAGACGAACGGCTCGTCCACTACGAACGTCGGCATCTTATTCAGCGCGGTCGTAGACAATAATGCCACGGGCAATACTATCTTCACCAACGGAACCACAGACAATTATGGCATCTTTGACAGTGCAGGAACAAATAATCTGCTTCAGCAGAATACGATCAGAGCCAATGGAAGCAATGGCAATACTACCTTTAACTTCGGCATTATCATCGATACCGGACTGAATACCAGAATCCGACAGAACACGATCACGACTGATGGCAGTGGTGGCGATAATTATGGCATCATCATCCAGCTCGGCGCACAACGCGTTACTGCCACAGGGAACACGATCACGACCCGAGGTCTCAGCAATAACTTCGGCATCCTTCTTGAAGATGAAGCAGGAAACAGCACGATTGAGAACAATACTATCAACACTGGCGGCACGTCATCCAATAACACTGGAATCATGCTGCGTCAACGAGTGCGCGGAAGCAACTTTAGCGGGAATACCATTACGACCAGCGGCACAGTCCAGAATATCGGCATCGACATCAAGAACGGATCTAATAATAACGTCTTTAACTTCACCAACATTTCCACTTCTGGTGGTGGCAGCTATGCAATCTTCATCCGTGACACCAACAGCACCACTTTTATGGTCACGCTGTTGAATAATACTGTTGAGTGGGTCTTTGCTGCAAATAACACCTTTACCAACCTTACGAATACCACCTTTGAACAGCCAAATGGTAGCATCGTATTCTTAGGACGTGTGCAGATGAACGGAACGCAAAACATCACACGCACGACAGGGCCTGTACGGCTGAACATTTCTGCCAACCGTGCATTTCTCAATGCCACGAACCTCACTTTCTTCAATGCAACTGCAGAGATTACGCTGAGAAATCTCTCCTTCGAGGATCCGATGCCCATCGCAGACTTCAATGACGATGGCGCATTTGAGAACTGTCCGGGTTCGATTTGTACTGAATTAACATTCAGTGGCGCAACGTATCTTTATCGCGTGACGGGTTTCACGACCTATAGCAGCAGTGAAACACCGCTCAATATTACTGGTTGCCCCATCACGATCAACAGAAGCGCCAATCTCATTCAGAATATCTCTTCGAATGGTACGTGTATCACCTTGAATGCGAACAATATCACCTTGAACTGTAGCGGCTTCACTCTATCATACGCAAACACCGCAGCAGGTGTCGGTGTCAACATCACGAACTTTAACGCGACCCGCGTGCTGAACTGCGATTTCACGCAGCCCAACGCAACCATCAGCAACGCCCATGCCATCTTTGTTAATACTGCGCAGGATAGCCTATTCGAGAACAACACAATGATCACAGCAGGGAACGGAAGCTCAGCCGTTCGCGCGATCAATCTCAGCAATAGCACGATTCGCAATAACACGATGCGAATGGATGGCGTGAATGCCGACGGCATCAGGATCACGAACAGCTCGGCCAACCTGATCCAGGCGAACACGTTCAATGCGACCAACACTGCGGCAATCGCCGTCGGAACGCTTCTCGAGGGAAGCCGCGGTATCAGGCTGGACGCTGATTCCAATGCGAACAGGGTCATTGGCAACAACATTACCACGCGCGCACTGGGCGGCATCGGAATCATCCTGGCGGGTTCGGAGACAAATACCTTGCAAGGCAATGTCTCGGACAACAACCTCACCGACAACACGATCAACTCCTCAAGCCACGGCATCCAAGTCAGGCGGGGAGCGAACAACACACGCATCCTCCGGAACAACATCACCTCCATCGATGACAGCGTGCGTTTCGAGCGCGGAGTGACATCCTCGCTGGTCACGAATAACGTCCTCGTCAGCAATGGATCGACCGCAATCGGGCTGTTCGGGACATCAGCCGCGATCGCGTTGAACACGTTTGCGAATAACACCCTCTCGGCAAGCGGCACAGGCTCAGGGACTGCAGTGATCGCTGCCTCAGTGCTCGTGCACAACAACACCTTCTTCGATAGCACAGTCACTTCTCAGAATAATGCGACGGCTGGAATTGCGCTGTTCAGCACCAGCGACATGATATTCCGCAACATGACCATCACGACTGTGATCACGTGGCTGACCACAAACAGCGCCTCTTTCGGCAACACACTGAATAACACGCTTTTTAACGCAACCGGTGGTCAGTTGCTCTTCCCGAACAATACTACGATTCCCAGCAGCACTACTCTGAATCTTTCCGGGCTTAACATTTCAGCAAACAGGGTGTTCCTCAACAGCACCAACCTGACATTCCTCAATATCAGCGCGCAGCTGACGTTCAGGAATATCACCTCGACTGATCCCACGCCACTCCGCGATCTTGACGATAATGGCATCTTTGAAAGCTGTCCACTCGCAGTATGCACCGAAGAAAGCTTTGTCGGCAATGTGTTCGTGTACAATGTCACACAATTCACTGCCTTCAGCAGTTCTGAAGGCAATCCCAATGTGACACTCACAAAATCTGACAGTCCTGATCCCGTCAATGCGAGTTCGAACCTTACGTATCGGATCACGATTAACAACACTGGCACGACAAATGCGAGCAATGTCTCGCTCACTGATATCTATCCAAATGAGACAATATTCCTGAGCTCTCAACCTCCTGCGCTTGCGGGAACGAATAACACCTTCATCATTGGCAATCTCACATCGAATCAGTCCTTTGTCATCAACATTACCGTCCTTGTGCTCAATATCACGAACGGTACCGTCATCAACAACACTGCGAATATCTCTTTCATAAATCTGAGTCCGGCACAAGTCAATGTAACGGTGGTCGAGAACACTACAGTTCTCAATCCACCATTGCTGAACCTCAGCAATATCAGCGTGAACAAGACTGACAGTCCAGACCCGGTGAATGCCAGCAGCAACCTCACTTATAGGATCAATGTCACAAGCACCGGCAACGGAACCGCATACAATGTCACGGTGAATGACACTTATCCGAATGAGATCATCTTCCTAACCTCGCAACCGCCACCAATCTCGGGAACAAACAACACCTTCATTTTGGGTAATCTTACGCCGAATACATCAGTGATTGTCAATATCACTGTCCTCGTGCGGAACATAACCAATGGTACTGTCATCAATAACACTGCGAACGTGACCTTCCACAATGAGACCAGCGGTCTCTTGCGTGTTGTCGATACTGAGAATACAACCGTCTTGAATCCACCATTGTTCAACTTCAGCAATATCAGCGTGAACAAGACTGATAGTCCTGATCCTGTGCTTGTCGGAACGCAGCTCACTTATCGCATCACGGTTAGGAGCACAGGTAATGGAACAGCATCCAATGTGACGGTGAATGAAACCTATCCGGCGCAGGTTATCTTTAGCGGAGCACAGCCAACGCCACTTTCAGGAACGAATAACACTTTCATTCTTGGCAATCTCACACCCGGAACGAATATCACAGTTAATGTCACGGTGAATGTTACGCTTCTGCCTGATGGAACTAGGATCAACAATACAGTCAATGTTACATTCCAGAACGAAACGGGTGGATTGTTCAGCGTGGTGGCGAATGACTCAACAACGGTCTCGAACCCACCACCCACGAGCATCGGCGGAGTCACGACTCCAGGTGGCGGAGGGGTGCGGCAAAAGAAGCCAGAACCCAAAGTAGAAGTGCCAGCATGCATTGAGAACTGGGCATGTGAGGGTTGGAGCGGGTGCGAGAGCAACAAACAAGTACGGACGTGCGTTGATCTCAACACCTGCGGTACTGCCCAATACTTGCCTGCGACAGAACGTGCCTGCATGGCAATTGAACAGCCCAGACGCCCTGAGCTCGAGCCTCTTGAGCCAGAAATGCTCGTCATGCCTGCATTGCAGCAGGAACCAATGATTCAGGAACCACCTGCACCCGGCTTCCGAGAACGCCTCAGCGCTCTTTGGTCACACACACGCTCCTTGGCAAGCACTTTTGCAACACGCATGCGCGCGTTTGCATCGCGCTTTACCACTACTCGTTCGCCTGCGCAATGGCGCGTCTTGATCGCTGCAGAAACCCTCATCATTCTGCTACTTATTCTTCTCCTTTTCGCCACATTCCGCAAATTACAACCACCCCGAATACGATCCCGACCAATGCATCTCAAGAAGGTTCTTCGAGATTTGGAAAAAAGCGAGAAAATACTTGAAAAGTATTACCGGATGAGGAACAAATGAACTCTGTGGGAGCCAGAAAAAGGTTTAAATACTCACTTGTTAGCCGTTATCATATGCGCAAAGGAGGGGAAGTGCACAAGATAGTTCCCATTATAACGTGTATCATCCTACTCGCATTCCTGTATCTAAGTCTGCCAGCAAAATTTGAGGGAGGGCCAACAGGATTGTCCACAATAACGCCTGCAGGAGTCATGGTTGAACGTGAAGTGGAGACTGCCTTGTTCAGGAGCGATGAAGTCTCGGTAATCATCATCTTGCGCGAACCACCCAGCAGCTTTGCAGCGCAAGCAGCAACAGAACCAAAGGAAGAAATCCTTGAAGAACGCAAAGAACAGGTGGACACCATTCAAGATGCTCTCCTTGCACGCATCGATGAAAAGTCTGATGACGTTCCTGCAATCACAGGAGCTACAGCTCTTGAGGAAGACTATGATCTTGAAGTCGTGCACGCGTATGAAACTGTGAATGCGCTTGCAGTCAATCTCACCTGGGAAGGACTCCAAAAACTCAAGAATGATCCTGCAGTGGAACAAATCCTGCTTGACAGGAAGTTCAAGGCACAGCTCACAGAAACTGTTCCATTAATTGATGCCGATGACGTTCACAACCTCACCATCAATAACACGAGAATCCGTGGCCAGGGAGAAGTCATCTGCATCATTGATACAGGCATCGACTTTAATCATTCAGCCTTCGCAAACAAAACTGTTGGCGGAATGGATTATGTGAATGAGGACAATTCGTCACAAGACGATGCTTCGAACTCGCACGGTACGCACGTCGCAGGCATTGCGGTCGGCAATGCAAGCTCTGTCCGAGGTGTTGCTCCTGATGCCCGCATTGTGTCGGTCAAGGTATGTAACAGTGCTGGCGATTGTGATGCCAGCGATATCCTTGCAGGCATTGATTACTGCAACAACAATTCAGTTGCCTTCAACATCACTGCAATTTCTGGCTCGCTCGGCGACAATGCAGCACACAACTCAACCAATTGTCCTTCACTTTTTGAAGATGCACTCAATATGTCCACACTTTTGAGCATCATTCCTGTCTTTGCCTCTGGCAACAACGGATTCACGACCGGCATCAGCTATCCTGCGTGCTCGCCTTACGCCATCTCAGTCGGTTCAGTGAATGATGCTGATGCCCATAGTGGTTTCAGCAATCGCGGCGGAGACCGCTTGGACGTTCTTGCACCTGGAGAGGCTGTTGTGAGTTCAGTCCGTGGCGGCGGCACAGGTTCTCTCACGGGAACTTCGATGTCAACACCACACGTCTCAGGAACAATCGCGCTCATCCAACAAAACCAGCGCGTACAAAACAAGACGATCCTGACCATCGCCCAGATGCGGCAGTTACTCAAGGAAACAGGTAAGCAGGTCGGCAGTTGGCATCGCATTGATGCGCTCACTGCAATCGTCCAAATGAATCATAATTATACTATCAACCTCACAGACAATTCAGTCACGAACATCACTCCGCCCAAAGCAAAAGTCAAGTTCAAGGACACTGCTGACTTCAGCAGATTTGTCAACTGTTCAAGCATCCGTCACAATTTTGTTGAAATCGATTCAATCAATTGCCCGCAATACAATCGCAGCGCGCACATTACTTTTGATGGCCTTGCGGGGGTTTCTGCGACTCCCTTACGCAATGGCCAAGCATGCCCGGGCACAATTTGCCAGAACATTACCTTTGTCAACGGCACGCTTGATTTTGACGTGACTGAATTCACGAATTACAGCGGCAACAGTTCGTTTGGAACACAGGCAGTCGTTGATGGCTGTTCGGTCATCAACGAAAGCACTTCCCTTACACTGGATGTCAATGCAAGCGGGCAGGCAGGAACAGCATGCTTCACGATCGCGGCAGACAATCTCGTGTTCAACTGCTCAGGCTTTGTCGTCCGAGGAAACACATCAATCGGCGCGACACTCGTTTCCATCGGTATCAATGCAACCTTACGGAGAAACATTACTATTCGCGACTGCATTATTGCTAACTTTACTCAAATCATTCGATTTAATGGAACCAATGACAGCACGATCTTCAACAACAGTTTCCTGAATGTCCGGCAGGGGGGTCACGCGATCGTCCTGAACACCTCTGGCACGAGCACTGTCATTCACGGAAATACCATCCGGGCGCACAACATCTTCACGACGGGATCGGACATCCACGCGATTGTGCTGCAAGGCGCCAATGGAACGCTGGTGGAGAACAACACCATCTCCACACGCGGACCAGCCTCGGTGAATTTTGCCTTCTTCATTTTCGGCACTGGGCACAATCGCATCCTGAACAACAACATCACGACCAATGGCACGTTCTCCAACTATGGAATCGATGTCCAGCAAAGCAGGAACATCACAATCTCGAGAAATAACATTACCACCAACGGGACTGCAGATAGCAACTACGGCATCTTCCTGGATGTGGTCGTGAACAGCACTGTCGTTTCCAACATAATCAATACGAATGGCACGTCAAGCGCTGTCGGCATTTACTTGCTCTCGAGCTCATTTGCAAATGTATCCGCAAACAACATTACCACCCGCGGCTCGGCTGGTTCCAATTGGGGCATCAACATGGAGACATTCTCGCAAAACAACACGGTTACGTTCAATCTGGTTAGGACAAATGGCACAAGCGACAATTACGGCATCCGTGTGTTTGGCAATTCCTCGTTCCACAACATCTCGTTCAATAATGTGACGACTGATGGCAGTAGTTCAGACAATGAGGTAATCCGTCTCGAGAACGATGCGAATACAAATACTGTCACTTCCAATATCGTCCGTGCCAATGGCACCGCAGGCAGCAATGGCATCACCATCCGCACAAGCAGGTTCAACAATCTCACGCAGAACAATATCTCGGTCAACAGCGCCCCCGGAGGCACCGACAACCTTGGAATCCAGATTACTTCAAATAATCCATCTTCAACGATCAACAACAATATATTCTCCAATATCATCCGTACTAATGGCACTGATGCGAACTATGGTGTGTATCTCATTTTCAGCCTGTATACAAATGTCTCCTTCAATGAGATCGTGGCAGGCGGTTCAGGGGCTAACAATTTTGGACTCATCATTGGTGGATCCACAGGCAATCACTCCATTGGGTGGAATAACATCACGACCACCAACGGGACATCAAACAATAATGCAATCAATTTCAATGGCGCGACAGGGTCGGGTGGAAACAACTTTACTGACAATATCATCACCACAATTGGACAATCAGCACATGGCATTTCTGGCGCTCTAGGAGTAGTTACCTTCAACAACGTGTTTATACGGCAACAAATCAACGTGACCGACAGAAGCAGTGACGAGTGGAGGATGAATGCTACAGCAGTCACAAATAACGTCTTCATCAACGTGACCTTGGTGCGCAACAACGTGACGATTAGCTTGGTGTCCAATGGCGGTACGGTCGTCAAATCGTTGCTGCCTTCTGAAGTCACAGGATTCGGAACGCCTGCTGGGCAAAACGCGTTGAACAAGTCCCTGAACTTGAGCAATACCACCGGCGGCGCGATGCTCAATCTGAACATCAGCTATACTGATGCTGAAGTCACTGCCGCAAATCTCATTGAGTCCTCAATGCGCATCTGGCGGCAGAATACAACCACAGGCAACTGGTCCAATGATTCCTTTGCCTTCGGCCTGTATGGCATTGATACATCAGCCAATATTGTCTTTGCGAACATCACGAACTTCAGCGTGTTCGGCGCATTTGGAGCATCTGCTCCTGGCGCAGGACCATCGCCGGGCCCAGGAGGCGGTGCCGGAGGAGGCGGCGGAGGAAGCAGTGGTCCAAAGAAAGAGAAAGAAAAGGAGAAAACAAAGACCGAACAACCACTTACTCTGCCCACGCTGCCATTTGTGAACAAGAAGCAAGAACAACAAGAAGAAACACAGGAAACAACGCAATCCATCGAAGCACCTGCAGCTGAGGCTGATCAATCACTCGCGACTGCTGCAATTACCAAAGACCAACAAACGATACAAAAGAAACAGATTCCGTTCAAGCTCTTTGCAGCATATATGTTCTACGGGTTTGCATTCATTGCGCTTGTCGGACTGAGCATCTATTGGTTTGTCCTGCATCATCGCAAATAAAAGCACACATGAGAACGATAAGGATAAGCATTCTCTTTGTCCTTAGTGTCATGGCTCTTGCTTCAACAATTGTTGCGATTACAATTGATAGTTGTCCTGTTACGATTAATGATTCAAGCGCCCTCATTACGAATGTTGTGAGTCCTGGTGCGTGTATTACGATCAATGCAAGTCATGTTGTTCTTGATTGTGCACAATTCGCCATTTCTTATGACGCTGCTGGCACTGGGGGAAATGGCATTATTGCAGATGGTCTCAATAATCTGACGGTCAAGAATTGTTTTATCCAAGATATTAATTCCAATGCAGCAGATGGATATGGCATTAATTTTACCGCGGTCAATAACAGTATCATCGTTAATAACACAATCTTTACAAATGGCACGACTCGGAACAATGGCATCCGTCTCCGCATTGGAACCAGGAATGTAACGATTATTAACAATAGCATTCGCACAACCGGAAGCGGTTCATCGAATGATGGCATCCTGCTCGCCGCAACAAGCTTTGAAAACCGCATGATTAAGAATGTGATTGTTGCAAATGGATCAGGATTTAATCGCGGCATTGTCGCAGCATTTTCAGACAACAACACGATCGAGAATAATACCATCCACGTAGGAGGGATCGCAACCACATTTGGCACGGTCGCATTTGGGAACAACATTGGAATCATGATCGACAACTCAGATGGAAACAACCTGACCGGCAACAGAATCAACACCAGTGGTCCAGCCCATTACAATTATGCAATCCATGTGCGTGGTGGTTCGCAGAACAATCGCGTGATTTCGAATATCCTGCACGGCACTTCCCAAGGCTTTTGTTGCCCGTACGGTATTCATCTGCATTCTGCGGGGACTGCCAATAACACAATTGCTTTCAACAGTGTCACTACGAATTCGACCTTTGGCCCGCACGGCATTGTCAGCCAAGCAGGAGCGCTCGACAATCTCATCGAGAACAATTCTGTGATCGTTCGGCATCGTGATGATGATAATGATGCAGGCGCTTTGATTGTGGCTGCAAGCAGTGGGACAGTGGTCAGCAGAAACATGCTTGACAGCAGTCACTATGGTCTTCGGCTCGATTATTCGGTCATCCTGTCGAATTTCACTGACAACAGCATTCGCACCCAAGGCAATTCATCAGACAATGTCGGCATAACCCTGTCCTCATCAACGAACAATACGTTTACCCGAAATGCCATCACGACGAACGGCACGAATGCCAGTCATGGCATCAGAATCATTGACGGTTCGCACGACAATACATTCATCGCGAACAATATCACCACTTCTGGCAGTAATAGTTATGCAGTATTCATTGATGATTCCAACAATTCAGTATTCAGCGAGATGGTCTTTAATGATTCGTCAGAATGGCTTCGTTCAGGCAACAATGTGGTCAGCAAACTTGCGAACACCACGTTTGTAACAGCATTTGGAAAGCTGGACTACCTGAATATTTTGTTCATAACAGGATCGTTTGACATTACACCAATGAAGTTAAACATATCATACAATCGTGTTTTTGTGAATAGTTCAAACCTCACATTCCTGAATACAAGCGCACAAATCACATTATTCAACGCTCCCAAAAAACCCAAACCAATTGTCGATTTTGAAGATGATGGTACTTTTATTGATTGCCCAATCACGATTTGCACCGGGCAAAGCCCGAATGGAAATTCATTTGTATTCAACGTCACGCATTTCACCACGTATTCATCTGTGAAAAAACTCAAAAAACAAAAATGACTTCCTGATGTCATATGCAAAAACAAGCTGAATTACACAGAATCCTGCCAGTCCTTACCTTCATCATCTTACTTGCATTTCTGTACTTGACTTTTCCTGAAAGGCTTGCCAGCGGACCAACAGGATTGGCATTCTCTGCACAAGACGTGGTTGCGGGTTGTGCAGTCATCAACACAAGCACGTCCTTGACCGCGAATGCGACAGGCACAGAGACGTGCATGATCATTAACGCCAGTAATCTCTACTTTAATTGTTCAGGATTCACCATCTTTTATGATTCAAATGGTGTTGGTGGAGATGGCATTGCAGCTGATTCAGTCAGGAATGTTACTGTTATGAATTGTCTGATCCATGATATCAACGCTAGCGGCGCAGATGGGTACGGCATCAATTTTACCAGCGTGAATGACAGCTTTATCATCAATACCACTATCCTGACAAATGGTACAAGTAGCAATAACGGCATCCGGCTCCGCGTATTTTCAATGAATAATACTATTCGGAATAATTCGATCCGGACGTTAGGGACGAGCACTGCAAATGACGGGATATTGCTTGCTTCAACCGTGATGGGCACGACGGTTGGTTCCAACATCATTACTACGAACGGAACTTCATTCAATCGTGGAATCACTTTGAGCGCTTCACACAACAACACGGTCGAAAACAACACGATCCAGACAGGCGGGACTACTGATCCAGGTACCACTGTTGCTACAGGAAATAACGTGGGCATTCTTTTTGCTCCTGGGCACCAGAATAATGTGAGCAATAACAGGATTAACACCAGCGGTCCAGGAAATTACAATTACGGCATGCACATTCGTGCCGGCTCATTCAGAAATAGGGCATTGTACAACGTCATTCACGGAACCACACGTGTTACTTGTTGTTCGTACGGTATTTCCTTACACGGTTCAGGGACAAGTAACAACACGGTTGCATTCAACAACATCACAACTAACGCGACAAATGCTCCGCACGGCATCGTCAGCCAGGCAAGCGCACTTGATAATCTCATCGCAAATAATTCCATCATTGTGCGGCACCGTGAGGACGATGATGATGCTGGTGCATTAATAATAGCAGACGCAAGCGGCACAGTAGTCATCGGGAACCGCTTGGAAAGCAATCACCAAGGACTACGACTGGATGGATCAGTCACGTCCTCAAACTTCACTGACAACGTCATCACTACCCAAGGCAATTCGTCAGACAATTCCGGCATCACCATCACGTCTTCCACAGGCAACATCATCACAAGGAATAACATCACCACCAACGGAACAGCAAGCCATGGATTCCGCCTCGTCACCGGTTCGCATGACAACACTATCACAGGAAACAATGTTACCGTAGCGGGCAATTTCAGCTATGTGATTTTTATCTCAGCATCTAACAACTCAGTCATCCGGAACATGATCTTCACAGATACTGCACCATGGTTTAATACGAGCGATAGCGGCATATTCACCAATTTCACAAACCTCACGTTCAGCCTCGTAAGCGGCCGCATTCGTTTCCCCGGCACAGTCATTGCAAACGGCACGCAAGACGTGACTTTGGGCAAACTGAACGTGACATCCAACCGCGTCTTCCTCAATAGCACCAATCTGACGTTCTTGAATGCAAGCGCGCAAATCACCCTCTTCAACATCACCTTTACAGATCCGATTCCTCGCGTAGACTTCGAGGATGACGGAACATTCGTCAATTGTCCTGCCACAATCTGCACTGAAGAAAGCTTTGTGAGCAACACGTTCGTGTTCAACGTCACCCAATTCAGTTCTTTCTCTGCCGGAGAGGGCGCAGGTGTTGGCGGCGCTGCAGGAACAGGCGGGGGTGGCGCTAAACGCATCCTCAACAAGACTACTGCCTTTGAAGAATACAATCGTTATCAGCAAACACTCCGTCAAGAACAATTGGAACAGGAGCCTCAGACTGAACAACCCGCTCTCCCCGCAATAAAAACGAGCAACACAGAGTCACAAACAACTGAACAACAATCACAACTTCAAGCACCACAAGCACCAGCAACCACGCCAGAACAATCACTTGCAACTGCCGCAGCAACACGCGACCAAGAAGCAGTCCTTACAGTCCAAGACACAAGACCAGACGCCGTACTCGCATCACTCTTTTACGGTATTGCTTTGATCGCGCTTGTGGGATTGGGTGCGTATTGGTATCTTCACGAGCATAAGCGCCTCTGATTCTGTCCGGAAAGTTTTATATAATGGAGTGGCTAGTTGTTTACAAGTACTAAAGAGAGGTAAAGTGGTGAGAGGAATACTTATAGGATTGTTGTTTGCTTTTGCCCTACTGTTCATTCCCTCTGTCTTCGCTGATACAATAGATGGTTGCGCAGCAATCAATACAAGCGCCTTTTTCTCATTGACACAGAACGCAACAAGTACTGGAAGTTGCATCTCAATTAATGCAAGCAATACTGAGTTGAATTGTTCTGGATTTACGATCACGTATGGCACTGCTGGCGGCAATAATGCCTCTGGCATTAATGTCTCCAACTTTTCAAATATCACGATCAAGAACTGCATCATCATCAAGGGGAGTGCGAGTGGAAATGATAGTGATGGCATTCTTTTCCTCAATCTGCTGGTAGGAAACATTAGTAATAATACTATCCGTGCGAATGGCACGATACGTGTTACAGGCATTAATCTGTCCTCTGCAGGAAACGTAACCATTACGGGAAACATCATTGCAGCGCATGGGAGGACGAAGATTCACGGCATTTCCATCTTTAACAGCTACGACAATAACATAACGTTCAATAATTTGTTTTCTAACGGCTCTGTAACAAATGGCAGTACCACAATCGGAAGTTCAGGGATCTGGCTTCGCAATTCATCCAATACACGCATCATCTCAAACAACTTTTCGATAAACGAGACTGACGGTGCTATTTTCTTTGTCAACGAAGTTTCCTTTACAAACATCACGAGCAACCTGATTCATGTGAATGGGAGCATCGAGCAGATTAGTGGAATTAGGGGTAGTGATGGCACCACGACGAACCGCAATGACATCATATCAAATACTATTCATATGTTCAGAGGAGAAACAGAGACTGTAGGCTTGCAGCTCTCTGGACTTGCGAATGCAAGTATTAGCATGAATACTGTAAGCATTCATAGTACTACGGCAGCTACAGGAGTAAGCCTCACAAGATTGAATTTTAGTGTGTTTGAGGGAAATGCCATTTTTGTCAATGATACGGGTGGTGGTAGTTTTGGTCTTCGCGTATCTACAAGTCTCATCTTCAGCAATATCACTTCAAATATCATCTCATTGAATGGGACCTCTCCGGTGGAAGTCGTCGAGTTTGCAGGGGTGCAGAATTCCACTATTTTTGCGTTCAACAACCTCTCTGCATTCATCGGGGGGGCTGGTGGTGGTACGGATGGGATTGAATCTGGAAGCGCAACAGGTTTTCTCAATATCACGTCGAATATCATTCATGTGAATTCAACCGAGCCTTTATCAGGTGCAACTGTTCTTGCGAGAGGTATCGTTGGTGGTACCAACAATGCCATTATTTCTTCAAATACCATCCGTATTGTCGCAATCGCGGTCATCAACGGTATCCGGGATGGTACAGACGCCAGAATCGTGAACAATACCATCGTTATGAATGGCACCAATGGCACAGGCATTGTTGTAGATGCGACACGCATAAACATGACAGGCAATACCATCTCTGGTAATTTTACTGGTGGAGGAAATAGGGGCATACAAATTACAACAATTAATACATCGGTCAAAGACAATACGATTGCGATACGTGGAACGACCGACATCTACGGAATCGAGATGCTTCCTGGAACTGTGCACAATACGACGGTCTTCAATACCACAATCACGGTGAATGGGAGTGCCCGTGTTCATGGAATCATCACCAATAACCGAGTATTGAACAACACCTTCGATACTGTGAACATCACAATTCAGGGAAATGGATCAGGGATTGCCTTGATAGGATCAGGTGCATTGATTCCGTTTGGAAACCTTATCAAGAATATCACTTTTAGAAACCTCTCAGCAGGAGGAATTGCGGTGCTTATCAGGAACGGACTCAATAACACCATCAATGAGACGATAGCACAAGGAATGACCTTGGAAAACACATCTGTCGGAGCAATCAATTATACAGGTACTGTGAACCTCACCAATACAACCAATTTTGAAGACGTGGTCAGAATACGGAATAATTCTGTTTTCGTCAATAGCACGCGTGCAGGTCACTTGAATCTTTCTGCGATCGTGACCTTGCGGTTCTCAACCAATATCAGGATTCCCGTAGCGCCGCTCGTGGATTTTGATGATGATGGGATTAATGAAACGTGCGGTCCGTCCAGGTGTGTGTCGCTCTTTAACAACGCAACGCTCTTCATCTTCAACGTGACGAGTTTCACGACGTACAGCAGTTCATTAGGCAATCCTAATGTCACATTGACGAAATCAGACAATCCTGATCCGGTCAATGTGAGTTCTGAACTGAATTATACGATTATCATCAATAATACAGGAACAGTCAATGCAAGCAATACCACGCTTACAGAAACATATCCCAATCAAACCATCTTCAGCACCGCTCAACCAACACCGCTTGCTGGAACCAATACCACTTTTATTATTGGTAACCTCACTGCAGGAAGTGTTTTCACAATCAACATCACCGTCAATGTCACTTCAGGCATTGTGAATGGCACGCTCATCAATAATACAGCAAATATTTCATTCATGAATGCAACAGGGGCACAAATCAATCTCTCGGTCACGGAAAACACCACTATCCTCGCGCCAGTTCCGTCTCCAACACCAACTCCTAGCGGCGGAGGGGGTGGAAGCGGTGGATCCCGATGGCCACAGGTCAAAACCAAACCGGTTGAACAATCTGCCCCAGTAGTTGAACAACCATCATTACCACCACCTGCAACATCCTTTGACCAACCAAGGCCAAAGACAGAAGCAACTGCTGATGTCATTGCAGTTAGGACTCCTGAAACAGCACGGGAAGAACAAGAACGAGTACTCGCACCCGACGCTGCAGCGCAAGAACAAGCTGTTCTTGCTGTTTCGAAGCATCGTGATACCTTGATGTTCTTATCGTCCCTCTTTTACAGTCTCGCACTCATCGCCTTGGTCGGTTTGAGCGTGTACTGGTATGCATTGCAGCGCAAGAAATGAATTCATTTAGAAAGATAAAGTGTTAAGTTCTTCTCCATGTTGTACATGCTGTTCTTGACAGCAGCGAGACAGATCTCTCTTGGTTTGCCATCAACTTGGTCGCAGACTTTCCATGCAGTTTCTTCATGATACTTTGCCATGCGCTCCATCGCCCCCTCAATGCACATGAATTGTTCTTCTTCGGTGCTATACAAGCAAACGTCCTTGAGAGAGAGTTGTCCGAGAAGGATTGCCGGCATGTGACCATTGCCCATGCCGTGGAAGCAGCCAAGCCTGAATGTGCCATTGAGCTTTTCGCATTCTGCTTGCAATTCCTCAAGCGTGTGTCCTTCCCGGTAGAAGCGTCTGACCACGTTTGCCATCTTGTAGCGTGAGCATGCTGCAGGATACGGATATGTATCACAGGGATACAACAAGGATTTATTCTTCGCATCGATCTCATCACGCTCGGTTACGTATTCCATGTACGCTCCTGTCGTACAATAATATTCCATATGGTCTTGTGGGAATTCCTTGCATGCAGTAATCGCTTCAGGAATGTCGTACGCAGTGAGGACCATGAGTGCGTGGCCAACTGCGTGCGCGCAGTCACCTTGCGAATATGATGCAGTCATGACTTTATCGTTGCAGATTTCTGACATAAGTGATTTCATCTTTTCGATATCAACGTGGCCGTCATAATCTTCTGACGTGGCAGCGGTAAATGCGCCCATGAGCACGCCGTGCATGCAGGCAGAATAACACCGGTTTCCGCACACGCGCAATGCCTTGCCAACGTCCTTGATCCGCGAATAAATGACCTTGCCAGTATCGTGCGCTTCCGGATGACATTTCGGCCAGAGCTGTTCGATGCCATCCAACGCGCCATTCGCGCCGATCTTATCAATGTACGCATCAACAAGTGTCCGGCTGTTCTTTCTCACATCCTTGAGTTTCTCAACAAAGGCAGCCTGTTCTGCCTGAACGTTCTCAGGATTGACAAAAAGAAGATCAGATGCCTGCTGCGCGTCTTTCCCCCCCATCTCTGAGGTGTCAGGGTCAAGACCAACGAAGCCCTGTGTCACGGCGCCTGTTATCGGTTGGTTTTTTGTTGTACACCCTACAAGCATGATGCCAATGATGGCAAAAAGAATGACGAATAATCGATAGTCCCCCATGATGTTATTCTGCGGCATTGCGGTTAATAAATGTATTGGCGATGAAAAACAACAAAGTTTAAATAATCCAAAAATCGACTATTGTTCCTCTCAAGTGAAAAGAGGTGTGGTGGTGAGCATTACAGGGATACACAGAGTTATTTTCTTTATACTTCTTGGACTCCTTCTCATTCCTTCGCTTTATGCTGCAGACATCACAAGTTGTTCTGCAGGAATTGTTGAGATCAATGACTCAAGCAGTCTCATCGCGAACCTCACGACTACCAGTACCTGCATCAGCATCAATGCGAGCAATGTACTCTTTAACTGTTCAGGATTCACGATCAGATATAACACGGGATCCGGCAGCACGATCAATGCGATTATCGCTGAGAACCTCACCAATATCACGATCAAGGATTGTGTCATCCATGACCTCAATGCTACAGCAAGCCGGGGGGTTGCGATCAATTGGTCGCGAGTGAACAATAGTTTCATCATCAACACCACCATCCAGACAAATGGGACGAGTGATAACTATGGAATCTCGCTCATCAACAGTTTTTGGAACACCATTGCGAACAACACCATTAATACGATAGGTACAACAGTGAATAATTTTGGCATTGTCCTCAATGCGAGTTCTTTCAACAATATCTCGAATAATACCATTAACACGAATGGGACAGTTGGAAATCACGGCTTCATTTTCTCAAATAATGCCAGCTCCAATAATATGAGCTCGAATATCATCATCAGTGCCGGCACCATCAGCAGTAGAAGCAACGTTACAGGAGTCTTTATCACTGCATCCAATAGCAATGCACTCTTCAACAATACTATTACGGTCAGAGCAGCGAGCAATAACACCGGCATCACCATAGAGCGAGTAGTTTCAGGTACCATTATCACGAACAACAGTATTGCTGTCATCGGAACCACGGTTGGCAATTTCGGCATCTTTCTTAACAGTACCACCACAGGAACATTGATCAATGGCAATAGTATCCTTGTAAACGGAAGTGACCAAAACCAAGGCATCCGTCTCCAATTTTTCGCTCAAAACAACACGATTATCCAGAATACCATACGTACTGACTTCGGCACCCCTGGCATAATATCAGCAAATCACGGTATCTTCCTTACTTCAAACACCACGAATAACACCATTTCCCATAATAGGATAACTGCACGTGGGGCTTCAAGCACGAACGGTATCCGTCTTGAGACTGCTGTTCATAATAACACGCTTAACAACAACACTATTCTTACTCTAACTCAATTTGCCGGAGACAATTATGGCATTTTCCTTTTCTCCAATGCCGTTGATAATGTCATCACGAACAATACCATAACCACGAACGGCACTGTTCGCAATTATGGCATTCGTCTTCAGACAACGGTCAGGAATACAACGATTGCAAACAATTCAATCGTGACCCAGGGCACATCAACAGATAATGTCGGAATATATTTGAATGCAAGCATCAGCAATATCATCATTACAAACAACACCATTACAACGATGGGAACGAACACGAATTACGGCATCAATTTTGAGGGCACCGCAGAGAACAGCACAATCATTGACAACAATATCACGACTGCTGCAGGAGATGAGAACTACGGCATTCGCATCAATAATTCTCTCAGCAACACATTCGCGCGCAATTCAATCAATGTGACCAACACTGATGGACTCTTTATTGAAGGAGCAACCCTCCCCCAATTCTCCACACACAGTATCGCGACAAGCAATATCATAAACGGAAGCGCCATCCAATACTATGGCGGGGCAGGCGCATCACCTTTGTGTCCGAATAGCACACAGCTCAATAGTCCGACTGATGCTCACATTGATTTCATTTATTGCAACAATATCACGCTCAGCAGGTATACTGGGTTTGAGGTCCTAACCCTGATCAATGCATCAAACATCACCATCAATCACAGCCAGATACGCCTCAGCAAATACGGAATCAGGGCATTCTTCGGAAGCTCAGCAATCAGGATCGAATCCAGCAACATCTCGACGAACAGCAGCACTGGTTCAGGTGATTTCGGCATTTGGGTGCAGGATTCATCAAATGCTACGATCATTGGCAATAATATCAGTACTGACGGAGCTGACGGAAATAACTTTGGCATCTATCTACTTACCGGTGTGAACAATAGTATAATTGCATATAACAATATCACAACGCGAGGCACATCAGGCAATGTCGGCCTCATCCTCGAAGCAACAGGAACTAGTGTCATTGCAAATAACACAATTATCACTATCGCGACAAGTTCAGGGAGCAATGGCATTCAACTCCTTTCTGGTTCAAGTGAGAACAACATTACGAATAATCTTATCAATATCAGTGCACCAGGTACATCCTCACCTCGTGGCATTCTTATTAGCGTACGATCTACCAACAATACTGTCAATAATAATACAATCCTTCCAGGGGGACAAAGCAATTTCAGTCAGGGCATTGAGGTCATCAACTCCTCAGGAAACATTATCACTAATAACAACATCAGTTGTTGTGAGTCTTTGGGAATATTCACACTAAGATTCTTTACGGGTATTACAGTTTCTGGCTCTGAAAATACGAGCATCCGCTCCAACAGGATATCAATAAATGCATCAATTTCAATCGGAACTGGGATCATCATTACTCGAGGCAATAGAACCATCATCCTCAATAATACCGTTTTGACCGCAGATGATGGTTCTGGCGCTGAAGGAGAAGGGGGTGATGGTATTGGCATCACTGGGGGTGGTGTTCAATATCAAGCAAATTTCAACAACGTATCACTCAATGATATCACAACCAGGGGCATCAATGGTGGAATAGGTATTTCGGTGGCAGATGGCAATGGCAATGATATCTCTTCCAATACCATTCTTGTTATCAATAGTACCTCTTCAGGCAAGTATGGTGTTCTTTTGCAGCTTTCAGAGAACACGACAGCATCAAATAATACCATAACTATGGCCAATCGTTCATTGGGTAATCCCGCCATTTTCGTGTTTGATGGCAGGCGTACCCAAATCTTTAACAATTCAATCACTACCAATGGGGATGGGTTTGGTTCCTTCACACAAGTAGGAATCGAAATATCCAGGGGTAATGATACGAACATCTTTAACAACAGCATTGTGACCAATGGTTTAACAGGAAACAATTATGGTATCCTGGTTGGTGCATCTCGCGCCAGCTTCACTAACATCACAGCAAATCACATTCGCACACATGGTGCAAGTGGAGGCAATGCTGGAATCAGGATCACAACGTCGCGTAATAATAATATCACTGAAAATATCATTACCACCAATAGCTCAAGCGGAGGCAATGCTGGCATTGAGTTCCGCTTTGCAAATGACAGTATTATCTCTTCAAATAACATCACCACTGACGTGGCTGGTTCTCACGGAATCAACTTTTCTTCCAGCAACAATAATGTCATTAATCCCAACAGCATCATTGTCAGAGGCACGGGTTCTTCAGGCATGGTCTTTTCTGTAAGCAGGAACAATTCCATCACGCTGAACAACATCACTGTTTCCACAGATGGAATCGGAATCGCGTTAGTAGACTCCAGCAATAACACGATCAGAAACATCACATTCTCCCTGCCTGCAGGCAATGTCTCGTTCCTCTTCCAAAATAACTTCAACAATACCGTGAACGACACCGCAACTGTCCAGAGGCCGGTCTTCCTTAACAGGACTGCTGGTTCGATCAATTACACTGCTACATTGGACTGGACAAACACAACCAATTTCGCAGAAGTCGTGCTTGTCAGGACCAACTTGACTCAGGCGAATACTACCCGCGCTCCCTGGTTGAATGCTTCTGCTTTGATTTTCCTTAACGTTACATTTGCCGACCCACGGCCAGTGGTGGATGTTGCGGATAATGGCACATTTGGGAGCTGTTCTGCAAGTGTTTGCACAGAGATCAATTCTACCACCACAACGTTTGTCTTTAATGTCACGCAATTCACGAGTTATGCAGCTGCAGAAGGCGGAGGCTGCCCCCTCGTTGTTGACACCACCCGATCGCTATCAGGTAACCTTGTAAGCACAGGATCTTGTGTCACGATCAATGGCAGCAATTTGGTATTCAATTGTTCAGGTTTCAATATCACCATTGGTATTGCAGGAGCTTCTAATGTCACAGGAATTCTTGTATTGCCGGTCACGAACGTCACCATCCGCGATTGTATCATCAGGGATCCGCACGTTTCTGGAATACAAAGCAGAGGAATCACGTTCCTCGGAACAAACCTGAGCAGGGTTCAGAACACCAGTATCTTTACCAATGGAACAAACGAAAGCTTTGGAATGCTGCTCCAGGATACAAACAGCATCACCATCTTCAACAATTCCATCAGTACGAGAGAAATCGGAAGCAGAAATCATGGCATTTTTGTGAACGGCACGCTTGGGAATGGCAGCCTTATCGCGAATAATACCATTACGACGTTTGGGAATGATAACAATTATGGCATCAACATCGTTGATTCTTCACATAGCATCGTCAGCAATAATACGATCAGCACTACTGGAAACGGAACAGGAACCACATCCAGTTTCGGGATTAACCTTCTTAGGAACAGCACGACAGCAAATATTTCCACGAACACCACAATCTCCAGCAATACCATCAACACGTCCGGAAGAAACCAAAATGTCGGCATCCGCGTCGTTGGAGCAACCAATGTCACCATCATGAATAACGTCTTGAATACAGGAGGATTAACCGGCGACAATGATGGCATTGACGTGCCGACCGGTCCTGTCACAAACCTCACTATTCTTCATAACACCATTACCGTCTTGAGCAACACGACTGCAAGCTCAGGAATCATGATTTCTGCAAATGAAAGCTCGCCAAGTATTCAGAATTCCACCATTGTGAACAATACGCTTGACGTCCGCGGGGCGACTGCCAGTGGGAACACTGGAATTGCGCTCTCGGGCCAAGTATCACATACGCTCATAGAAAACAACACCATTCGAGTCAATGGCTCACGAACCAATGGAATTACCCTGACCACAAATCCATTTAATGTGACACTAAGCAATAATTCAATCGTCGTGAATGGAACGACAGGCATTAATATCGGCATCCGCTTGCTGACAACACTGGGGAATAATAGCGTTCGTCGGAATACTATCAATGCAACAGGCTCGAATCGCAATACTGCCATTCTTCTTGAGAATAATTCCTTTGACAACAATATCTTTGAGTCCAACACTCTTAGCACGACAGGAATTGCGAGTTTTGGCGTTTCCGTCACCACAACGAATCATTCGCGCTTCAACAATACGGTCTTTTTGAGCGTGGCAGAATGGTTTAATATCAGCGCCACGACGCTCACCAATTTCACCAATACCAATTTCACGACACTCAATGGTACGATTCAAATTCCTGGAACGGTTGTTCCAAACAGTTCTGCGCACAATGTGAGCCAGCGCAGATTGAATATCAGCTTTAACCGTGCATCCCTGCGCAGCGTGGAGCTGGCATTCCTGAACACGACTGGACGGATCACGCTTCATAACCTCACCTTTGTTGATCCCACGCCAACTGTTGACTTTGAGGATGATGGAACATTCGTCACCTGTCCCGGAAGCATTTGCACCGAGGAAAGCTATAGCGGCGGCACCTTTGTATTCGGAGTGACACAATTCAGTTCATATTCTTCCTCAGAAGGCGGAGGCGGCGGAGTGGGCGGTGTTGGGGGCGGTGGAGGAGGATTGAAAGGCCCGCCCAAGAACACAACGCGTCCGGCGCCTGCACCAGAACAGCCAGCGGCTGTTGAACAACCAGCGCCGATCCAGCAGCCAGCCAGCTCTTCACCTACTTCAGGATCAGCAGGAAGAGCTTGGTGGGATTCTGAAACATTGCGCACGACTGAATCACAAGCACCAGCATCTGAGCACATATTGGGCAACGAGACAGAAGAGCTCGAACAACAACGCATCCGAAAACAACACATCAATCTTGCTCTTGCGTATACGTTCTATGGTCTCGCAATTCTTGCACTCATTTGCATGAGTGTCTATTGCTGCATACGAATCCAGCAAAAAAAATGACTCACTTGTGAGTGGCGTTCAAGGAGTATTTTCTTATTAGTATAATCCAGTTATGTATGTTTGAGACAAACAATGTTTATATACCAATTCGTATTTGTAGTGGATGTGGTCGACGAGAACCACTATTAGTAGTGGATTGTGTCGCCACTCAACGGTTAACAGCAACAAGAAGCGGAAGAAGAGGTGAAGTGAGATGGGCAGCAACGAAGACTTGACAGCAGCGTTTTCTGAGACATTCAATGGTCGTGGCATCACGGTTCAACGACGCTTGACCAAGCCGGACAAGAATCCGCTGGACGCGGTTGAGTATGAGAAGCGTTCGTGCGTCATTGCCGAGCCTGATGGCAGGGTTGTCTTCGAGCTCAAGGATGCCGAAGTGCCCAAGAACTGGACTCAGCTTGCCACAGACATCATTGCCTCAAAATATTTCCGCAAGGCAGGCGTGCCGGGCACTGGCCACGAAGTAAGTGCCCGTCAGGTTGTCTATCGGATTGCGCATACCATCACGCTCGCAGGCCAATCCATGGGCTATTTCAGTGCCCCTGAATACGTCGAGGCCTTTGAGGCAGAGCTTGCACACCTTCTCATCACCCAGAAAGGCGCGTTCAATTCGCCTGTCTGGTTCAATTGCGGCTTGTATCACGCATACGGTATCGCTGGCACTGGAGGCAACTGGTGCTGGGACTTCGAGACTGCCAGTGTCCAACAGACCAGCTCTGCATACATGCGACCCCAGTGCTCGGCATGCTTCATCCAATCGATTTCTGATGACTTGAACTCCATCTTTGATCTCGTCAAGAGCGAAGCACGACTATTCAAGTACGGTTCAGGCACAGGCACGAACTTTGCCCCGCTTAGGAGCAAGTATGAAAAACTCTCTGGCGGCGGCGCCAGCTCAGGCCTTATGACCTTCCTCGAGGTCTTTGACCGCGCAGCAGGCTCACTCAAATCCGGAGGAACCACGCGCCGCGCAGCAAAAATGGTCTGCCTTGACATGGACCACCCAGAAATCATCGAATTCATCACGTGGAAAGTCAACGAAGAAAAGAAAGTCAAAGCACTGGTGGCTTCAGGATATCCATCTGACTTCAATGGCGAGGCATACCACACGGTTTCCGGCCAAAACTCGAACAACTCCGTCAGGATCCCTGACGAATTCATGCAGGCATACCTGAGCGGCGGCAAGTGGAAAACCCGATTCCGCACAAACGGTGAAGTACACAAGGAATACGATGCCCGCGACCTCATGCACCAGATTGCGTACGCGGCATGGGCCTGCGCAGACCCTGGCGTGCAGTTCGATACAGTCATCAATGACTGGCACACTGTTTCAAACACCGGACGCATTAATGCAAGCAATCCATGCAGTGAGTTTATGCACCTCGACGATACTTCATGCAATCTCGCGAGCATCAATCTCATGAAGTTCCTGAATGAGGACAACAGCTTTGACATCGAAGGATTCAGGCACGCGTGCAGAATCTTCATCATTGCACAAGAAATCCTGGTAGACCTCTCAAGCTACCCAACCAAGACGATCGCGCGAAACAGCCATGACTACCGGCCGCTCGGACTCGGGTATGCTAATCTCGGCACCCTGCTCATGGTCAGTGGTGTGCCGTATGACAGCGACAAGGCACGCGCCATTTCCGGAGCGATCACTGCCATCATGTGCGGTCATGCCTATCGGGTCAGCGCTGAGATTGCTGCTGCCCTCGGCGCATGCACGGGTTTTGCACCCAACCGCGAGCCCTTCCTGCGCGTGATGAACAAACACCGTGATGCCACGTACAAGATTGACGTACGGCATTGCCCGCCAGACCTGCTCAAGGCAGCCCGCGATGATTGGGACGAAGCAGTCGAGCTCGGCGAACAATACGGCTACCGTAATGCCCAAGTCACGGTGCTCGCACCAACAGGAACCATCGGATTGCTCATGGACTGCGACACCACTGGCGTTGAGCCAGACTTTGCGCTCGTCAAGTTCAAGAAGCTTGCAGGCGGAGGATACTTCAAAATCATCAACCAGTCCATCCCGCGAGCACTCCACAAGCTCGGCTATAGTGAGGACGAGATTGAGGACATGCAGACATTTGTGCTCGGTCATTGCACGATCGAAGGAGCACCGCACGTGAATCCCACAGCGCTCAAGACCCTTGGCTTTTCTGACCAGGAAATCAAGGAAGCAAAAGAAGCAGTCCAGAAGAGCACAAGTTTTGATGAGTGGACGCCGCACATCAATCCTAAAGCGCTCAAACAAAAAGGACTTACTGCGCACCAAATCAACGAAGCAGTCTTGTATGTAAGTGGCGCGCAGACAATCGAGGGAGCGCCGCGCATCAAAGACGAGCATCTAGCAATATTTGATTGCGCGAACAAGTGCGGCATTGGCCAACGATTCATCGACCCTATGGGTCACATCAAGATGATGGCTGCTGTGCAGCCGTTCCTCTCTGGCTCATTGAGCAAGACGGTCAATCTGCCTGCAGAAACAACGGTTGAGGAGATTGAGAAAATCTACGTCGAGAGCTGGAAGCTCGGACTCAAGGCAGTTGCAGTGTATCGCGACGGCTGCAAGCTCTCACAGCCCTTGAACAGCGTGACCAAGGTCGAACAGGATGAGGTCACTGCAGCTCCTGTACTGCGAACGCTGCCTGCCAAGCGAACAGGCAGGATTATTGATTCCATTGTCGGCGGGCACCGCATCGTGCTCAGGACCGGCGAATTCGAGGACGGGGCGCTTGGAGAAGTCACTGTGGACATGCACAAGGAAGGAGCAACGCTCAGGAGCATGATGAATTGTTTTGTACAGGCAGTCAGCATTGGCTTGCAACACGGCGTTCCCTTGGAGAAGTTTGTGGATGCGTTCACGTTCACGCGCTTTGAGCCGCACGGCATGACAACGCACCCCAATATCAAGACCAGCACGAGCATTGTGGACTTTGTCTTCCGCGTTCTCGGTCTCGAGTATCTTGGCAGGACTGACTTTGCTCATGTCAAGCCGACAGAAGCGGTGGTGAAAGAGCAGGTCAGCGTCAAAACTCCTGCTGAACAACCAAAGACAGTCAAGGCTCCTGCGCAAAGTGCTGATGCGCACCTCAGCACTATGATGGGCGACGCGCCAGCATGCAATCAGTGCGGCCACATCACCGTCAGGAATGCTTCGTGCTACCGCTGCCTGAATTGCGGAAACTCAATGGGTTGTTCGTAAGTTGGGGATCGTATGCAATGTCCGTATTGTACATTTGTTGATACGCGCGTTCTGGACAGCAGGCTCACGAGCACGCTTGATGCTGTCCGGCGCAGACGGAGTTGTCCCCAGTGTGAAAAACGCTTCACGACCTATGAGCGCATCGAACTCCTCGATCTCTCGGTTGCGAAAAAAGATGGCCGCAGGGAGCCCTTTGACCGCCAGAAACTGCTCAAGGGCGTTGTCAAGGCCTGCGAAAAACGACCGGTCACCATGGAACGCATCCAACAACTCGTGGACGAGATCGAACTCGTGCTCCGACAACAAGACCGCACAGAGATTCCAAGCAGGAAGGTCGGCGAACTCATCATGAACAAGCTCAAAGACCTTGATGCTGTTGCGTATGTCCGCTTTGCTTCGGTGTATCGCCGCTTTACTGATGCCAGCCAGTTTGCCGAAGAAGTCGCAAAGCTTAAAAATCCAGCCACCCCTAAGACCGTGGGGAAAGCCAAGAAGCAATTGGCTCAAGCGCTGGTATGACTTTTCTAACCAAAATCACGAAACGCGATGGTCGTGTTGTTGACTTCAACCAAGACAAGATCATCACTGCGATATTCAAGGCTGCGCAGGCCGTAGGCATTGCTGACCTGGTCCTGGCAAAACGGCTCGCAGACAGGGTCGTTGCCATTCTCGGTCAGCGCTTTGGCAGCACACGCAGTCCTGCAATTGAAGAAATCCAGGATGTTGTTGAAGAAGTCCTGCTCTCGAGCGGCGAAGCCAAGATAGGCAAGGCGTACATCCTTTACCGCCAAAAGCGCACTGAGCTCAGGAACCTCAAGAAAGCATTATTGCAAGGTAAGAGCGATGAAGACACTGACCTCTCGCTCAATGCCCTCAAAGTTCTTGAAAAACGTTTTCTGAGGAAAGACACTGAAGGCAAACTGCTCGAAACTCCATCACAATTGTTCCGTAGGGTTGCGGCAAATGTCGCGCAGGCAGAAGCCTTTTACGGCGGAGACATCCTTGCCGCGACCGAGCGCTTCTACGAGCGTATGCGCAAGCTCGAATTCCTGCCCAATACGCCTACCTTGTTGAATGCAGGCACATCTGTCCAGCAGCTGGTTGCTTCATTTGTGTTGCCGGTGGATGATTCGGTCGAGAGCATCTTCGATGCGCTCAAACACGCTGCGCTCATCCACAAGACCGGTGGCGGCACAGGCTTTTCCTTCTCCCGCATCAGGCCCAAGCACGACCTTGTCACGCCCGGCAGCGGCCAGTCCAATGGTCCGATCGCGTTCATGCGGCTCTTTGACGCAGCCACGAATATCATCAAGGAAGGTGGGGTGCAGCGTGGCGCGAACATGGGAATTCTCCGCGTCGACCACCCTGATGTGCTCGAATTCATCAATATCAAAGCAGACGGCAAGAGCTTCACCAACTTCAATTTGTCTGTTGGTGTGACAGATACGTTCATGGAAGCCGTGCTCAATGACCGCGAATACCAGCTCGTCAATCCGCGCACCAAGCAACCGGTCACGACCCTGTCTGCTCGTGGAGTCTTTGACAACATTGTGGCATTGGCATGGCAGCGCGGCGATCCAGGACTGATCTTCCTTGACCGCATCAACCAATACCACACCCTGTCCCATTTCGGCGAGATCGAGGCAACAGACTCGTGCGGAGACCAGCCTTTGCTGCCTTATGAATCTGCACCTCTTGGCGCGATTAATCTGCTTTCCTGCGTGACTGCGAACGATCTTGATTGGAACAAGCTTCGCGAACTCGTGCATGATGCAGTGCATTTCCTTGACAATGTCATTGACGTGAACAAGCATCCTTTGCCAGAGATCGAACGGGTGAGCAAGAACACGCGCAGGATCGGCTTGGGCATCATGGGATTTGCTGATGTCCTGTACCACCTCGGTATCCCGTACCATTCTGAAGAAGGCCTTGCGTGGGCAGAACGCATCATGAAGTTCATCAAGGAAGAAGCGCTCACAAAATCCATCGCACTTGCAGAGCAGCGCGGCACGTTCCCGCTCTGGAACGAGAGCACGTTTGCCCAGCGCAATCTGCCAATAAGGCATGCTGGACTCCTCACGATCGCGCCCACAGGAACGGTGAGCATGATTACCGATGTCTCGCCCAGCATCGAACCCAATTTTGCAATCTCGTACATCAAGAACGTAATGGGCGATACTGACCTCGTGTACGTGAACAAGGTTTTCTCCAAAATAGCGAAAAAGCGTGGCTTCTATTCTGACCAGCTCATGCGCGAGATTGCAGATCGAGGAAGCATCCAGCACATTCCGGAAGTCCCTGAGGACATCAAGCGCATTTTTGTCACGGCACAAGATATTTCTCCGGAATGGCACATCCGCATGCAGGCAGCATTCCAGAAATACGTGGATAATGCGATCTCCAAGACCATCAATTTCCCTTCAGATGCAAGCCTGCAGGATGTCGCGCAAGGATTCCTGTTTGCCTACAAGCTCGGCTGCAAAGGCCTCACGGTCTACCGTGACCGCAGCCTTGACCAACAGGTCATTCAGGTCGCGCACACGCGCAAGCATGAACAGAATGTCGTCAACCAGCGGGTTGACGAGCAGGCTCGCCAATCTTCTGATTGGCGACCAAGTGCAGAAGTGAGCAGTCCTGCATTGCCGCGATGTGCCGAGTGTGGCGCAACCGCACAATTCTCGCAAGGGAAAGGAGTGTGCCACGTATGCGGCACGTCATTATTCCAATGAAGATCTACACCAAGACTGGTGATGAAGGAAAGACCGGCTTTGTCGGAGGAGAGCGCGTCTCCAAGAATGACCTCCGCATCGAAGCAACAGGAACGCTTGATGAATTAAACAGCGTGCTCGGTGTTGTATTGAGCTTCATGACTGATGAACGGCTGCGTTTCCTTTTGGAGAAAATCCAGCATGACCTGTTCACGCTCGGAGCAGAACTCTCCTGGTTCACGAGCAAGGCAGGCAATCGCAAAATGCCCATCACCACTGCTGACCAAGTCAAAGAACTCGAACATGCCATTGATGACCTTGATGCTATGCTCGCACCCCAAATCAGTTTCATCTTGCCGAACGGCACGCAGGCGAGCACGTTCCTCCATCTTGGACGCACGGTCTGCAGGCGAGCAGAACGCCTGATCGTCACCTTGGGCCAGCACTATCCCCTCAATCCTGAACTCCTCAAGTACATCAACCGGCTCTCTGACTTGCTGTTCATCATGGCGCGGTATGCCAACAAAGAATTTGCCGTGAAAGAACAACAACCCATCTACAAGTATTTTAACAAGGAGTAACCAATGTTCGAACCAAAAGCCGAATTCATGCAGGAAGCGATTGCATACGCACGACGGGCAGGAGAGGCAGGTGATTACGCCATCGGTGCAGTTCTCGCGAATCCTGAAGAGGGACGCATTGTTGTTGCAGCAAGCAACCGCACAAAGCTTGACCAAGACCCGGCGGGTCATGCAGAACTGCTTGTAATCAAGGAAGGCGCACGATTGCGCAAAAACAGACACTTGGAAGACCTCGTATTATATAGCACGCATGAGCCATGTCCGATGTGTTCTTCAGTCGCGGTTTGGGCGCGACTTCATGGCATTGTCTACGGAGCAAGCATGAATGACATGGAAAACTTTCGCGTAGGTAATGGGAATAATGAATACTTGTGGCGTACCATCAACATTCCCTGTCGAGAGGTCGTCCGGCAAGCGAGCACCCACACGCGTATCTATATTGTGGAATCATTTCTACGGGAAGCATGCCTTGGGCTCTTCCATTCAGAAAAGCTTTCACGTTAGAGTAAACTATTTATAGTCCAAATCCCCACACTTTACAGGGGGAGCATGGACGAGAACAATCTGCAGAAGGAAGTTGCCATCACGTACGAGACACTCTACGAATTATTGCGGCGGGAAAAGTCACGTGATGAACTCCAAGCGCTCGATGCTGGCTTTTTGTTGGACGTGCTCTCGTATCTGCGCGAGAAGCAACGCATCCTTGATGAGGCCGAGCGCAAGCAGGATTTGTTCTCGCTGGACGAACGCGAAAAAACCCAAGTCCAGATCGTCAACATCCGCAAGATCGTGCGCGAACTCTACGAGCGCCGCGAGAAAAAGATCTTTGAGATGGCCCTGAACCGCAGCCGCACCAAGAGCAATATCATTGACACGTCACCATTGCTTGTGCACGAACGCTACCTCTTTGACAGCATCGTGTCAGTGCTGGACAGCTTTCGCGCAAGCGTCCTGCACAACATTCTGAGCCTGCGTGAGCCAACACTCACGGCTCCTGAACACTCAGCCCCTGATCCTGTGTCTGAAACGCACTCATTTGTGCAACCGCTCACTTCCACTCCACCCTTGCCGCCTGCAGCTTTCAAACGCGTCAAATTCACCCAGTCTGTCGAACAATTCGTAGGCAAAGAACTCGAACTTTACGGCCCATTCCAGCCAGAACAAAAGGAACAGCTTCCTGCAGACATCGCAGACATCTTGATCGAGAAAGGGAGTGCCGTAGAAGTCGAGCCCGAATAGATGGCTACCGTAAGCTTTATAAACGTACCTCTTCTCAAAAAGAACATTCTCGTGAGAAAATACCTATGAAGACGCCCAAGGCTCGCAACAGGTACTGCCCGACGTGCAAGAAGCACACTGAGCACAAGGTCACAAACAACAAAGGCAAGACGCCGTTCAGTGCGCACCCGCTCGCAGCAGGCAACAAGAACCTGCGCGCCAAATGGCGCGGACGCCTCGGCTTCGGCAACAACGGCAAGTATTCCAAGCCAGCCATCAGCAAATGGAAGATGGCAGGCAAGAAGACATCCAAAAAGACTGATTTTCGTTTTGAATGTGGTCTTTGCAAGAAGATCCACGTCCAAAACATGGGCATCCGTACTCGCAAGTTGGAGTTCGTCTAATGGTGAAAATGCAAGCATTTTCAGCATCGGCGCGGAAAATCGCGATTTTCCGCGAAGCAGCCAACTCGTTGGCTGCGTCGTCAACCTCATCTATTCCTATCATTTACATGAGGTTGACGAGATGAAACAAAAGAAAGCACTCAAAGAAACCAGTTCGAAATTCATCAAGATCCGCTGCCCCAAGTGCAAGAACGAGCAGATCATGTTCGGCAAGGCATCCACGATTGTGAACTGCCTTGTCTGCGGCAAGACCCTTGCCGAGCCGACCGGCGGCAAGAGCAGGGTCAAGGCGCGAGTGCTTGAAGTATTGGAATGACACAATCGATCCTGACGTATGTCACTGACAAGCGCCTCTTGAAGAAAGGGACGAGACTTGCGGTCATGCTTCACCCTCAAGAACTCAACCTCACACCTGCATCATTGGAGGGTGTTGTCAATGGGGCTGTTACCCGCAAGCTCGAACAACGCTGTCGTGAAATCAGGATCTATTATGACAAGAACCTTGCAGCTCGCGGTGAAGTCATTGATATTGATATCAAACGCAAGAAAATCTATGCTCACTATCAAATAACCGAGGTCTACAAAATCTAATGCTGCTCAAAAAGACCGGATTGCCACAAGAGGAAGAGCTTGTTCTGTGCACGGTCACCAGCGTCCAATACCACTCGGTCTTCTGCGCACTGGACGAATACGGCAAGACAGGCATGATCCACATCTCGGAAATCGCTCCAGGCAGGATCAGGAACATCCGCGAATTCGTCAAGGAAGGAAAAAAAGTCGTGTGCAAGGTCTTGCGCATCAATACTGAGAAAGGCCACATCGACCTCTCGCTCCGTAGGGTCAACGAAAACCAGAAACGCCAAAAACTCAACCAGATCAAACAAGAACAGCTCGCAGAAAAGATCGTTGAACACGCTGCCAAGCAACACCTCAAGAAGGTTGAGGACGTCTATGCAACGCTCATGAAGGCCCTGCAGCCCACGTACGGCGGACTCTTCCCTGCATTTGAGGAAGCAGCGCAAGGCAAACTCGACCTGAGCACAATCATTGACAAAAAACTCGCACAGGACATTGCCACAGCGATCCAACAGCGTATCAAGCCACGCGAAGTCACTGTTGACGGTGATCTCCAACTCCTCAGTTACGCGCCGAATGGCCTTGAACTCGTTCAAGGGGCGCTGCACAAGGCAGAGACTGCCGCTGGCAAGCCAACCATCCGGTACAAAGGTGCAGGAACGTATCACATCTCGGTCACGGCAGACGATTACAAGACCGGCGAAAAAATCCTCAAGGCCGCAGTCGATGCGGTCCTCGACGCTGCAAAAGCGCACAAGATGAGTGCAGAATTCGTGCGCGCGGAGCACAGCTAAATGCGCGGCATCCAATACTGCACGGCCTGCACAAAGCACACACTCAAGGATGTTTGCGACTGCACCATCAAAACAATGCCTGTCGGTCCTGCTCGCTACTCACCACAGGACAAGTACGCGAGCTATCGCCGCAGCGTCAAGGAAGCTGAGCGCAAGGCAGCAGGTCTTTTATGAGTACTTGGAAACTCAGCTATATTGGCAAGAAACCCTCGTTGAAAAGTCCGATCCTCATCGAAGGCCTGCCAGGCATCGGCAATGTAGGCAAGATCGCGCTTGATTTCGTCATTGACAAGCTCGGCGCGCGCAAAATCGCAGAATTCCAATCCTACTCCTTTCCCCATTCTGTCTTCGTAAACGAGGACAACTTGGTGGAATTGCCTACGATCGAGGTCTACGCAAAACAGTTCAAGAACGGAACGCACGACATGCTTTTGCTCGCGGGCGACGTCCAGCCCTTGGATGAACAGTCCTGCTATGCATTCTCAGAAACCGTCCTCGACATGGCACAAGAGATGGGATGCAACGAAATCGTCACGCTTGGCGGCATCGCACTCAAGCAGATTCCCAAGAAGCCGCAAGTTTTCCTTACCGGCAACATGAAGGACATCGTAAAGGAATACCAGCGCAGCACCAAGATCAGCAATGATTTGTATGGCGTTGTGGGCCCGATTGTCGGCGTCTCCGGAGTCCTGCTCGGCCTTGCAGCACGACGCCAGATCAAAGCAGTATCCTTGCTCGCAGAGACGTATGGTCATCCCATGTATCTCGGCATTGCTGGAGCGCGGGAACTCCTCAACGTGCTCAACACCAAACTCAAACTCAAGCTCAACATGAAACAGCTCGACCAAGAACTCATCGCGCTCGAACAAGACCTTGCCCAACGGCCAGAATTCGCTGCAGACTTTGCCCGACGCTCGCTGTCCAAGCTCCGCAAGGGCAAGGACACGAGTTATATTGGGTAAGCAGATTATTCAGAAAATCTTCCGGAAATTCTCACAGATCACTGGACATGTTCAGATAGCTCTTATTAATACGTTTTGATCGATCTGCGTGCATGTCGATAATTTTCGTGTTGAGTGATAAGACAGGCAGACGCATCAAACTGACACGGAAACAATGGGGCCACATTGTAGAACATCCTGAGATGGCGAATCAACTAGAACGAATACGAGAAACACTTCAACGCCCGATTCGCATCCTCACAAGTCCTTATGAATCGTCACGGAGATATTATGTTAATCATTACAAGGAAGTACAAACGAGAGGTAAGTTCCTCATCGTTATAGTAAAATATTTAAATGGTCATGGCTTTGTTATTACTGCATTTTATTCATCAAAACCACGCATATGAAAAAGAATCTCCGCATTTGGTATGACAAGGAAGGGGATTTCCTTGAGATAACTATTGGGAAGCCTGTCAAAGGATATTATAATCCCATAGGCAAGGAGTGTTTTGAACGCCGAAGCAAACGCACTGGAAAAGTGATCGGATTTGCCATCGCTGGCTTCAGCAAGCAATTTGGCAAGGGACATCGTGAATTGAGCCTTCCTGTGGAGATGTTGCTGAAGCCTGTCAAAGTTTGATTCTTACGGTCGAAATGCTTAAATACTCATTCTCCTGATTTTCGTCAATAAAAAGAGGTACTCATGAGCACGATTAAACAGATCACTGCATGCGAGATTCTCGACTCACGCGGCTCACCGACTGTTGAAGTCGAAGCGCGTTCTGCTAAACATTCGGCACGCGCAAGCGTGCCAGCCGGAGCAAGCAGAGGCGTGCACGAAGCCCTTGAATTGCGTGATGGAGGCAAGCGTTACTTTGGCCGCGGCGTGCAAAAAGCAGTCAAGAACGTGAACACAATCATTGCCAAAAAGCTTATGGGCAAGAATCCTGCAGATCAGGAGGCTATTGACACGCAGCTCCTTGCGCTTGATGGTACTCCTGATAAATCAAAGCTTGGCGCAAATGCCATCCTTGCCGTGAGTCTCGCATGCTGCCGCTTGGCAGCAAATGACCGAGACGTTTCCCTGCACGAACACATCGGCAGCCTTTTTGAGACCAAAAAATTCGTCCTTCCTGTGCCTGCATTCAACCTCATCAATGGCGGCAAACACGCAGGAAACCAGCTTGACTTCCAAGAATATCTGCTCTTCCCGGTCGGCGCGAAATCATTCGCTGAAGCACTGCAGATCGGCTCAGAAGTCTACCATGAACTCAAAGGACTGCTTGAGAAAAAATTCGGCAAGACTGCGATCAATGTCGGAGATGAAGGCGGTTTTGCGCCGCCCCTCACATGCATTGAAGAACCTTTAGACGTGCTTGCAGATGCGGTCCAGAACCTCGGTTATTGGAAAAAAGTCTCATTCGGCATTGATGCTGCAGCAAGCACCTTCCACCGCAACCAACGCTATTACCTTGAAGGACAGGAACTCTCCGCGACAGACTTACTCGAGCGATATGTCGAGCTTGTCGGTGCCTATCCTGTTGCATCCATTGAGGACCCATTCCATGAAGATGATTTTGAGAATTTCGCACGACTGACAAGACAGATCGGCAAGCGCGTCCAGATAGTAGGTGATGACTTGCTGTGCACGAATCCTGATCGCATCAGGAACGCGATCGTCCAGAACAGCTGTACTGCCTTGCTGCTTAAGCCCAACCAGATCGGCACACTCACCGAGGCGCTTGATGCAGCGCGTCTCGCGCTCAGCCATGATTGGAAGGTCATGGTCAGTCATCGCTCAGGTGAGACCACTGACTGCTTTATCGCAGACCTTGCAGTAGGAATTGCTGCAGGACAGATCAAGGCAGGAGCGCCCTGCCGTGGCGAGCGCCTTGCCAAATACAATCAACTTCTGCGTATCGAAGAACAGCTTGGCAAGAAAGCAGCATATGCAGG